>Ga0315279_10000006_pt1 | contig 652742 bp, 564 predicted proteins | sample YL17G06_20_MG_FD_203694 | JGI IMG/M metagenome (GOLD analysis project Ga0315279, IMG submission 203694) | Sediment microbial communities from Yellowstone Lake, YNP, Wyoming, USA - YL17G06_20 | ecosystem: Environmental > Aquatic > Freshwater > Lake > Sediment | place: USA: Wyoming | collected... | reverse complement strand
GGCCGCGCCCCCGGAGCCCGGCGGATTACCCCAACTGGCCCCGCCGGACGCCGTGATCGCCGCGAGCTAGTACTAAGCAGACCATGACAACAGAATCACGCGGGGCAATCTACACCACTTGACGGGACACTACCCGGCCACCTCCGCCGCTCTCAAGTACATCAGCGAGGGCGAGGCGATTGGAGTGAGCGAGCGGTATCTCTGTTGTCACCGCAGACCATGGTGGAGCCTGGGAGTTGGGCCCGCGCCTAGGGCCGTGGCCACTTACATGGCCCGCCAAGCTCCAGTGTTCGCTCTGAATCCGGACGGGCTTATCCTACTAAACATCGCTCACGGGCTCTACCCCCGGGTTACCATGACCGACGAGGAGTTGGCCGCCCTCGTGGCTTACCTGAACGAGGTCCGCCAGTCCTATTGCGGTCAAGGGCGCACTTATCATGGCGGGCTTGAGAAGTTCGAGCCCCACGAGATGGAGTCTCTTCCCGTGAGGAACTTGACCTTCAGCGCAGGATTGCCATCCAGCGGTTTATCGACGAGCGCAAGAACGGAGGCGACGTACGCTATCGCAAGGCGTTCGCTGAGTACCGGGGCGTGGTTGAGCAGCTCTTCCGAGCCACCGCTTACCTCAGAAACCTTGATGGCGCGGTCTTGAGAGACAACCCTGCCTTGTTGGAGGCCGCGCGTTTCCTAGTAGCGCCACCGGTGAGCGAGGACGACCTAGACACTCTCGTCGGCCACCGTGTGGCTGGTCGCAAGAGGCTTCCCGCGGAGCTGGCGCAGAGCGCCCTGGACGTACTGGGCGCCATGATCGACGTGATTCGCTGTCCCTGGCTCACTGAAGGGCGCGAGCCAACCCAATACGAAGCTAAGGAAGCGGTGGACTGGACGACCGGACTTCTGGCCGTGGAACAACTGCGAACCGAACGGCGAACGGAGTCCGCCAAGCGGCAGCAGGACGCGGTGGCCCACCTTCTTCTCAGTTGCGGCTGGCTTGAGGATGCTCGGACAACCATCAACGTTGTAGACGGGCTCCCTCGCGGGCATTTCTGCCGGGAGACTGAGGTGGCAGGGGCCAAGTGCGATGTCCCGATCAGGCTCCAGGACGGCCGGCTCCTGGCCTTGGAGTGCAAGGTCAGCAATTCGGGAACCAACTCCGTGAAGCGACTTATACGCGAGACCTGCGGTAAGGCGGACCTGTGGCGCCACGCCTTCGGTGAGCAGGTGATCACGGGTGCGGTTCTATCTGGCGTCTTCAAGCTTAAGAACCTTAGAGAAGCGCAGAACGACCGCGGAGTAGCCCTGTTCTGGGAGCACGATCTGTCCCGGTTGGAGGAGTTTGTCCGGGCCTGAGAAGCCGGCGTGCAGTGGAGAGGGGAGCCGTTCTCTCCATAAGCGGGGAAGGCCGCCTCTCCCCAAGACGCCCACGCCTGCGATAGCCCGGCTCTGTCGTCCCAGACGTTGAACCCCACGTGATTCAGGTACTCCTCCTGCACGGTGGAGACAACCTGCTCCGCAAAGTTGGTGATGCTGGCATACCCGTGCTTGTGGGCGCCACCAGTCTATACTGGGGCGACGAGCCGTCCTTGGCACGGGATGCCAGGGCGAGATGGAAAGATGGGAAACCAAAGGAGGTTTTTGTAGCGGCAGGGCAAATTGGCCTATGGGCAGGCGGTGCTCAGAAACCGGAGGTGGGGTCGTGAGAACCAGGGCAGTGGTCAGCGCGTTGCTAGTGGTTAGTCTCGTCCTTGCCGGCGGGTCGTCGGCATGGGCTGGCTGTCCGGGCAGCAACGGTGATTTCGCCAGGATTGATGATGGTGGAGCTCTGCTAGCGTCATTCCTGTCGAGTCCTGCATACGGGGATTTGACAGCGCTTCTGGATCCGGCGAACCCGGCTATACAGGTAAGGGGGGACCTAGCTGAGGTTCTGGTCTCACGCGATGGCGACCGTGGCTTGCTAGTTCCCCTATACGTCGGGGAATCCGCCGTGGGTAACATCGGGTATGACCCCGGCGGTAGGGCCATCGCACAAGTCCGGACGGCAGAAGGCGTGCGTCTGGTCTATGCTGATCAAGCAGGGTACTCGCATGCCCAGTATGTCAGCAGACCTAAGGCGACAATCTCCGATGCAGGCGCTCTCGAGTCAGACTGCATGCTCTATTGTCAAGCTGTCTGTACTACTAACATGTGCGAGCCTTATTGCGCGTACCTGGGCTACGCTGGATGGATCTGCGCTATCTTGTGTGCGATTGGATGCAGCATGCTCTGTGAGTGCGTATGCTACGGATGCGTCTGCTGTGGAGGCATCAACTTGCCTCCGCACGCCTATGCCCCAGTATACTAGCTAGGTGATTCTTCTGGAGCACCGCCTGCTCTGTGAGAGGGGCTGACAGAAGTGATATCGAGGGAGCATCGGCACATCATTTCTTTGAGCCTTGGGCTGAGCTTTGGGTTCACACTTCTAGCTGCTTTCGGTAGGTATCCATGGAGGCTTGTACCCGTGATCACGGCCGCGAGCTACGTGCTTGGTTGGGTCCTCTATGGGCTGCGCGTCCTCAGGCGCCGGTTACGCTAATGACCAGATCTCATCGTCTCGCCGTGGCTGCTAGGTACTTGCTGGCAGGACTCTTCATCTTCGCCGGGGTCTCTAAGGCTGCTTCCTACAACGACTTCGCGGCGGACATCGCCCGACTACTCCCAGCCGGTCAAGCCTCCGTCCCACCTGTACTGATACTCCTGGAGATTGGGACAGGCTGGCTTCTGGTCTCCCGTCTGCGCAGGCCCGCCGAAGTCCTGAGCGGCCTAATGATATGCGGGTTCGTTGTCCTCTCGATTGTAAGGTGGGAATATGTAGCCCAGGGGTGTTCCTGTTTCGGTTCGCTGGGAGTCTTCTCTGGGTTTACCAGACATCGAGCCCTTCTGACCTCCATGGTTGCACTCAACTCACTGGCGGTGATTCCCGAAGTCTCGGCACGTCAGAAGAGAGGGGCGTTGGCGGTTGGCGCCTGCTTGACTGCTGCTACGTTTCTCAGTCTGGGTCTTGGGTACGCACCGGTGAACTCCCTTGAGGTTTCTCAAATCGAGCCCAATGACACTGCCCATATCCGTCTTGAACTCGACCAACCGACCCTGATTGTCAGATGGGACTGTCCAGACTGTCGCCTCTTGCTCTCGGCGTTGGCCAAGTCCAGTGCTCCGCGTCGGTTGCTGAACGTCGTTTTCACATACCCAGAGTGGCTTGATGATAGGGCGGCTCAGGGTTCAGCCCTGTCGTTCTCGGAGAGCCTGGGGCTGGTTGGCCGCCCTGGTCTTTGTCTCTACTTAGATCACGAATTCCGATTCAAGACCACGCCCTTGCTGCTCGTGCCTGTGGCGGGAACTAGTACTTCTCGGGTGATAACCTCGCCCAACCTGAAAGTCGTTGACCGCTTCTCGTTGGCAAGCGGGACCTAGCGAGGAGCGTATGCGTATTGCGCACCATTCAAGCGACACGGCGACAGCCATAGGCTACCGCCTGGCGTCGGAGACGTCGGGGGTTCTCGGCGGCCTCTTCTTGTGGATAGGCGGTGTTCTGATCGGGCTCTTGCCCTTTGGCGCTTCGTGGCTAACGAACGCCACACCCCTGTCGGTCTATCTTCTCGGTTCCGTGCCGGCTCTGGCCGCTAATCGCCTGGGGTGGGCTCTCGCCTCCGTCGGCCTTGCGATCTGGCTCTGGCGAACCCTCGCCCAGCCGGAGCGCCTCCTGGAGGGGCGGGAGTGAAATGGGCGGAAGGGGAGGGGGGACGGGGGACGGGCCACCACTTACCGCTACACCCGTGACCCTTCCGGGGAGGAGGAGAAGCCCTCCATGTGGCAGAAGCTCCCATCTGCCGAAGGGAGGGTTCCACATGAAGGAACTTGGGTTGATTCTAGCCGAGAGTTGGCGCGGGTTTCGATCGGGCGTTGTCTTTTGGAGCGCCCCGCTCTTGCTGGTCGTGGGCTTGGTCGTGGGTGTGGCCTTATCCGTGGCGAGCCGGAGTCCGGGCTTCATGGTCCTCTTTCTGGGGCTGGGTCTCTGGGCCTACCTGGCCATGGCCCTAGCCGGCTTCTCGGGGGCCGGCGCCGTCGCCTGCCGCGGAGCCAAGGCGGCGTCCAAGGACTTCTCCGAGGGCGCCAAGCGGTGCTTTTGGCGGAGCGTCGGCTTGTTGGGTCTGGCGGTCGCGGTTCAAGTGGCGGTCTACGTTCTCCTCGGCCTTGTCGCCGGCATCGCCCTGGCCGGGCGGCTGGCGGTCGGCGGCAACTTCGATTCGGCGGCCATGTCGGGTTTTCTCTTGGCCTCGCCGGGCTTCGTCCTCGCCGCACAGATCCTCACCTTCTTGGCGCAGATCGGCATTCTCCTCCTTTTCGGCTTCGGCGCGGCCTCCGTGGGTCTTGAGAATGTGACGGTCATCGAAGGCGTGGGGCGGGGCCTGAGGTTCGTGGGGCGGAGGTTCGGTCTGGCGATGAGCCTCATCGTGGTGGGCCTCTTGCTCGTCCGCGGTCCGAGCTATCTCATCTCGCTGTCCGTCTGGGCCAAGCTCCAGGCCATCTTTGGAGGCGGGGGCGCGATCAGCGATCCATCCGCCGTCGCGGCCAGCCTGGGCCGGGTGATGCCGCTTCTGTTGCTCAACCTGGTCTACGTCTTCTACGCTGTGCCCTACGTTCTCATGACCTTCTTCGTCGGCTACGGCCGGGAGGGCGGCCTGATCCAGCCCGGCCGCCCGGTGGAATCAACCCCCGCTTCGCCGGCGTCGCCCCCCACTCCAGGGGGACCAACTCCCGCTTTGCTGGATGCGGCGGGGTCTGCGTCCAAGACGCCTGGTGGGCCGGAGGCGCCCCCGCTCTAGGGGAGCGAAGGCGCCACCGGTTAACGACTTGTCTCCCGCTCGGCGCCGGGCCGGCTGCTCACGCACCGGGCTGCTCCGGCCGCTCCGCACCGCCCCGCCGGCTAATCTCCCTCTCCCTCGGTGTAGAACTCGTCTCGCTTCAGGTCGATCTGCTTGACGAACCAGACCCCGGCGAAAGCCACGACGGTAACGGCCAAGGCCACCACGAAGCAGTGGACCAGCGCATGGGCCAGCGCCTCCCGCACGGCCTGGACGAAACTCTGGAAGAAGACTTCGCCCTGAGCCCCGTAGGCCGCGAACTGCCGCTGGACAGCCTCCAGGGCGCTCGCGCTCACCAGGGCTTGCGGGTTGGAGAGGAGTTGCTCCCTCAGAGCCACCGGGGCCGCGGCCAACGCGGCCGCCAGAGCCGGGGAGAGCGCCTTGGGCAACTCCGCCACGAAGGTGTTCTTGAGCACGGTGCCCAGAATGGGGGCCACGATAACCGCGCCCAGGGAGGTGACAAACTGCTGGGTGGAACTGACCATGCCCAGGAGGCGATGGGGAAAGGCGTTCTGGCCGGCCAGGTTCAGGGAGGGTAGGATCAGGCCGAGCCCCAGGCCGAAGACGACTAGGTTCCGAGTCATCTGGAGCCTGGCTGTGTCCACTCCGGTCCTGGTCAAGAGGTAGGCCCCGGCGACGAGCAGGGCGGCGCCAAGAACGGCCTGGACCTTGTAGCGGCCGGTCCGGCTGGCCGATCCCCCGCCGAGCACACTTCCGGCGATGAGGGAGAGCATGAGCGGGGTGAGGAACTGGCCGGAATGGGTCGCCGTCATGCCCAGCACTCCCTGAAAGAACAACGGAGTGAAGGCGACCGCGCCGAACATGCCCATCGAGACCAGGAACGTCACGGCGATCGACGAGCTGAAGATCTGGTCCCGGAAGAGTTGGGGGGCCAGGATGGGCTGGGCCGCCCGCCGCTCCCAGAGGAAGAAGCCGGCCAGCACCGCCACCGAGCCGGCGAACATGCCGATGAGGGCCGGCGAGTCCCAAGCGTAGCGATCCCCGGCCCAGGTGAAGGCCAGAAGAAGGGGTATGAGACCGGCGGCCAGGAGAAGACAACCCTGCCAGTCCACCTTGGCCTGACCAGCCACCCGCACCCTGGGCAGAGTGTAGATCACACCCACGCCGGCGAGGACGGCAACGGGAAGGTTGATGTAGAAGATCCAGCGCCAGCCCAGAGTGTCGGAGATCCAGCCACCGAGAGTTGGTCCGATGATGGTGGCCAGGGCGAAGACCGAGGCCACGACCCCGATCCAGCGGCCCCGCTCGCGGGGGTTGAAGATGTCGCCCACCGTTGCTCGAGGCATGCTTGTCATTGCCCCGGCCCCGACACCTTGGACGGCGCGGGCGAAGATGAGGGCCCCGATCGACTGGGACAGGCCGCTGAGAGCCGAGCCTAGGATGAACAACCCCAACCCGAACAGGTAAAACGGCTTGCGGCCGTAGATGTCCGAAAGCTTACCGTAGATGGGAACGGTGATGGCCACGGCCATGAGGTAGGCGGTGAAGACCCAGCCGTAGACTTGAAAGCCCTTGAGATCGGTGATGATGCTGGGCATGGCCGTGGCCACGACGGTCTGGTCGAGCGAGGCGAAGAACATGGTGACCATAACTGTGGCCAGAGCCATCCAGCGCCGGGCGCCCTCGATGCGGTTAGTGGTCTGGTAGGCCCGCTCCTTGGGCTCGCTGGACGGGACAGTGAGAAAGCGGTTGGAAGTCATGACTAATAATCGCTCCCTTCGAGCTGTAGCTTCGCTGTCCTGGGCCATCGTCCATGGCTTCCACCACCTCCTCGGGAGAACGCCGTCTGGGGAGAGCGCTAGTCTTGAAAGCGCGTCATTCTGAGTCTAGGCTCCGGCGGGCTAGTGCGCAAGACCCTGCGGACGAAAAAGAGGCCCTCCCCCGCTCGCTCGGAGCGGAGGCGCCGTTTTCCGGCTGCTTTCGGCCTCTACTTGCCACCCGAAATCACCTTCGAGCTTGGCGCCCCAGCGCGCCGGTCACCTTCGAGCTTGGCGCCCCAGCGCGTCGAGAACCTTAAGGATATCCTCGGGGTCCGCGGCATCGGCCACGGTCTTTCCATAGTAGACGAAGGCCAACCTGCGGCCGGCGGCGATAACGAATGCCGCGGGCAATTGACGCTCCTGGCCCTCGGGGGCGCCGTGAGCGTAGCCCGCCGCGGACGCCGCCCTGGCCCGGGTCAGAATCGAGGCTCCGGCGTACTGGAGGAGGGTGCCGACTCTCACGTTGTAGAGGCGGTAGATCTCTCCCCAGGGGTCCGAAACGAAGGTGGCCTCGGGCGCCAGGCTGATCAGGCCGCCCAGGTTCTCCACCCGGCTCTGGGTCACGATGAGAAGGGTGGCCCCCTTCTCCCCAAACCGGGCCGCGCTTTGCCCCAGTCGGGCTGTCTCCAGTTGGCAGAGCGGGCACCCGGCATACCTCAGAAAGGCGAGAACCACCGGCTTCCCCGATCTCGCGATCTCGCCCAGATCGCGCCTGGCCCCGGTTTGATCAGTGAAGGAGAAGGCGGGGGCGGGATCTCCTACCCGGAGGGTCATGACCTCATCTCCCGGCACGCTTGTCGTTGGCGTCTCTCGGCCGGAACGGCTGATCGGTGGCGCCTCTCAGCCGGAACGGCTAGGATGTCCGTCGAAATGTCACTAGAAGGACTATTCTGAGGACAAGCGCGCACCCCTGCCTGCTAAAGGTTGAAGGAAAACCGCACAAACCTTCCCTCTTATGGCGAAGTATGCTACCATAAATCGCAGGTAGGTGCTGGTCATCTTGTCGTTTCCTGGGGATCAGCGCCGATCCCTCAGCCCGAGAAACGGGACCCGGAGAGGACCACCCCCAGGCGCGACCCCGCCAAGAAACGCGGAGTATCGGAAGGTGCGGACTATGGAACCCTCCCCGGATTCTGACCGTCCAGCGAGCCGCCGCCCGTCGACTCTAGTCGAGCTTCTTCGCCGGCGAACCCTCGAACAACCCGACCATCGAGCCTTCGTTTACCTCCCGCGGGGCGAGGGAGAGGACCTCGGCTTGACCCTAGCGGAAGTCGATCTTCAGGCCAAGGCTATCGCCGCCGAGCTCCAGTCTATAGGCGTGGCTGGAGAGCGTGTCCTCCTGCTCTATCCGCCCGGGCTGGCCTACGTGCCGGCCCTTTTTGGCTGTCTCTACGCCGGCGCGGTGGGTGTGACGGCCTTCCCGCCGGCCCCGACCGGCAGCCTGGCTCGCTTCGCGGCCCTGGTCGGCGACGTGCGCCCGGCCCTGGCCCTGACGGTGGGGTCTCTTCTGCCCATGCTCCAGGGACGTTTCGCCGAAGAACCCGCCCTCCGGGACCTCCGCTGCCTGGCCAGCGACCAGTTGGCCCGGGGGTCGGCCCAAGCCTGGCGGGAACCCGACCTTGGTCCCGAGTCGCTGGCCCTTCTCATGTACACCTCGGGTTCGACCGGTAACCCCAAGGGGGTCATGCTGACCCACGCGAACGTGGTCTACAGCTTGGACTTCGTGGCTCGGGTGGCGGGAATGACCCCGGCCACGGTCTACGTCTCGTGGGCCCCTCTTAACCACAGCATGGGTTCCATCGGCGGGGTGCTCCAGGCCCTCTGGGCGGGCAGCCAGTTGGTGGCCATGCCTCCTCAGGCCTTTCTCGAACGGCCCGCGCGCTGGCTGGAACTCATCACCCGCTACCGTGGCACCCTGAGCGGTGGTCCCAACTTCGCTTATGATCTCTGCGCCCGCCGGGTTACCCCCGAGGAGCGACAGGGTCTGGATCTCAGTTCCTGGGAGGTATCCTTCGACGGCTCCGAGCCGGTCCGCAAGGAAACTATCGATCGCTTCAGCGCCACCTTCGAGTCTTGCGGTTTCCGACCTGAGGCGTTCTTCGCCGGTTACGGGCTGACCGAGACCGCCAACATTGTCTGCGGCGGACCCAGGGAGATCAGGCCGGTGACCGTGACCATCAACCGGGAACCGCTCGCGCACAACCGGGTCGAGCTCACGCCGGCGGCGGGTAAGGGAACCTTGACCTTCGTCGGCCACTGCCTCTTCCCGGACAACGAGGTCCTGACCGTCAACCCGGAGACGCTGACCCTCGCCGGCGACGGTGAGGTAGGGGAGATCTGGCTTGGTGGCCCGGTCGTGGCCCAGGGCTACTGGAATCGCCCCCAGGAGACGGCTCAGACCTTCGCCGGCTTTCTCGCCGGTGGCGAGGGACCCTACCTCCGGACCGGTGACCTGGGCTTCATCCACGACGGGTACCTCTACATCACCGGCCGGCTGAAAGACCTGATCATTATCCGCGGCTGTAACCATTACCCTCAGGACATCGAGCAGACGGCCGGGGAGGCCCATCCCGCCCTGCGGGCCGGGGCCGGCGCGGCCTTCTCCGTGGAGGCCGACGGGGAGGAACGTCTCGTCGTCGTGAGGGAGGGTGATCCCGCCACCGGGAACCTCGACGGAGTTGTCGCCGCCGTGCGGCAGGCGGTGGCGGCTGAACACGAATTGAGACCCCTGGCCGTGCTCTTGGTCAAACCGGGAACCATTCCCCGCACGCCGGGCGGCAAGATCCAGCGCACTGCCTGCCGGGGGCTGTTCCTGGGCGGGAAGTTCGAGGTCGTGGCGGAGTGGCGGGACAGCCCCGCAGCCGCGGCGGGCGGGCCGGGTCCGGAGGCGGGTGGAGCGGCCCAGGCCGACCCCGATGTCGAGATCTGGCTCCTCACCCAGTTGGCCCGCCTGTTGAAGGTCGCTCCGCGGGAACTCAGCTTTAGCGAACCCCTGGCCGGCTACGGCCTGGACTCCCTCATGGCCAGCGAACTCGTGGCCCGGATCCGGGAAACCTTCCAGGTCGACACGCCCATCCGCCGGCTCTTCGAAGGGGCGACAATGGCCTCGCTGGCCGAGGACATCAGCTCCGCCAGGCGGGCGGGCGCGAGGCCTTCTCAGCCCACGCCGGTTCCCGTCGAGGGGGCGGGCGACCCACTCCTGTCCTTCGCCCAGCAGCGAATGTGGTTTCTGGCCCAGCTTACTCCGGGCAGCCCCTACTACAATATCCCCGGCGTCCTGCGCCTGGGTGGCCGTCTGGACATCGCCGCCTTGGAGGCCAGTCTCAATGAGATCGTCAGGCGCCACGAAACCCTGCGCACGACCTTTGTCTCCCTCCAGGGTGAGCCCAAGCAGGTCATAGCTTCGTCCCGCGAGGTCGGTCTTGGACGAGTGGACACGACCGAGGCCGAGGCCCCGGGCCTGATCAACGAAGAGGTGAAACGGCCGTTTGACCTCTCCACCGGTCCGCTCCTCCGGGCCACCCTGTTCAGGCTGGGCCCCGAGGATCATTTTCTCGTCCTGACCATGCACCATATCGTCTGTGACGGATGGTCCCACAACGTTCTTTTGCGGGAACTCGTCGCTCTCTACGAGGCCTTTGCCGCCGGACGGCCGTCGCCCCTGGTCGCGCTGCCCATCCAGTACAGGGACTTTGCCCACTGGCAGCGGCAGTGGCTGGCGGGGGAGGTCCTGAAAGACCAGCTTGACTACTGGACCAAGCGGCTCTCGGGTATCCCGCCCCTTCTGGATCTGCCCTCGGACCGGCCGCGCCCGCCGGTGCTTTCTTACCAGGGTTCCTACCGGACCTTCGAGTGGCCGGCCGACCTAGGCGCCAGGGTGGGGGCCCTGGGCCGCCGGGAAGGCGCCACGCTCTTCATGACTCTCCTGGCCGGCCTCAAGGCCGTCCTCTACCGCTACACGGGCCAGGACGACATCGTTGTCGGGTCGCCCGTGGCCAATCGGACCCACACCGAGACCGAGGGGCTGATCGGCTTCTTCGTCAACACCCTTGTCCTGCGCACCGATCTCTCCGGAACTCCGAGCTTCCGGGAACTGGTCCGGAGGGTGCGCGACTCGACCGTGGGCGCCCTGGCTCACCAGGACCTGCCCTTTGAGAAACTCGTCGAGGCTCTCCAGCCCGAGCGCAACCTCAGCTTCACCCCGCTCTTCCAGGTGGCTTTCGCCTTCGACAACGCCCCCTTGGGGACGGTGAAGGCGGGCAACCTCACCCTGAGCCCGGCCTGGGGTGAGACCGGGACAACCCAGTTCGACCTCACCCTCCGAGTCATGGACGACAGCCGGGGCCTGAGAGGAATGCTCGAGTACAACTCCGACCTGTTCGACGCCGACCGCATCGACCGGCTGCTGATCCACTTCGAGAACCTCCTGGCCCAGGCCGTGGCCCTGCCGGACCGCCCCCTGGGCGAGCTGCCTCTCCTTTCGGTGGAAGAACGGAACCTTGTCCTGCGCGACTGGAACGACACCGAGACCGGGCCCCGACCCGAAGTCTGCCTGCACGAGCTTTTTGAGCGGCAGGCCGCCCAGACCCCCGAGGCCGTGGCCGTGACCTTCCGCGACCAAAGACTGACCTACCGGGAGTTGGACGAGCGGGCGGGGAAGCTGGCTCTCTATCTGCGTGGCCTGGGGGTCGGACCGGACGTTCCGGTGGCCATCGCCGTCGAGCGTTCCCTGGAGATGATCGTTGGTCTCTACGGCATCCTCAAGGCCGGCGGGGCCTATGTCCCGCTTGACCCGACCTACCCCAGGGAACGCCTGGCCTACATGCTGGAAGACGCCCACACGCCCGTCGTCCTGACCCTGGCCAAGTTTCGGGTCCGCCTGCCGGAGAAGGACGGGCTGCGGGTCATCCGGCTCGACGAGGATTGGGAGGAGATCGCCCAGAGCCCCGGACCGGGTCGGGCCCAGGCGCCCCGACCTGATCGGGCCCAGGCGCCCGGACCGGGCCCCGGCAACCTGGCCTACATCATCTACACTTCGGGTTCGACCGGACAGCCCAAGGGCGCGGCCATCCCGCACCGGGGTATCGTCAATCGCATCCTCTGGATGCAGGAGGCATATGGTCTGACGCCGTCCGACCGCATCCTCCAGAAGACGCCCTACACCTTCGACGTCTCGGTCTGGGAGCTGTTCTGGCCGCTCGCCACGGGCGCGCGCCTGGTCGTGGCCAGGCCCGGGGGGCACCAGGATCCAGCCTACCTCAAGAAGACCATCGTGGAGGAGGGCATCACCACTATCCACTTCGTCCCGTCGATGCTCCAGGTTTTCCTGGGGGAGCCGGGTCTGTCCGCTTGCGGCAGTCTTAAGCGGGTCATCTGCAGCGGGGAGGCCCTCACCCTGGCCCAGGAGGAGGCCTTCTTCAGCCACCTGGGGGCCGGCAACCTGGGGGCCGGCAACCTAGGGGTCGAGCTGCACAACCTTTACGGTCCCACGGAGGCCTCCGTGGACGTCACGTCCTGGGCCTGCGAACCGGGTGGCCCACGGCGCGAGGCGCCTATCGGACGGCCCATAGCCAACACCCAGATCTACCTGTTGGACGCGAACTTCGAGCTCTCCCCGGTTGGGGTGCCGGGGGAACTCTACATCGGCGGCGTCAGCCTGGCTCGCGGTTACGTCGGCCGGCCGGAACTCACCGCCGAGCGCTTCCTGCCGGACCCCCACGGCCCGGTTCCCGGAGCGCGCCTCTACCGCACCGGCGACCTGGCTCGCTACCGGGCCGACGGGGCCATTGACTTTCTCGGCCGCAAGGACTTCCAGGTCAAGGTCAGAGGTTTCCGGGTCGAACTCGGTGAGATCGAGACCGTGCTCGGAAGCCACTCTTCCGTAGGTCAGACGGTGGTCGTGGCCCGGGAGGATGTCCCGGACGACAAGCGCCTGGTGGCCTATGTTGTCCCGACCCCCGGGGCCGCGATCAGGCCGGACCGGCTGAGGGCTTTCCTCAAGGAGAAGTTGCCCGAATACATGGTCCCGTCGGCCTTTGTCGCCCTGGAGCGGCTGCCCCTCAGCCCCAACGGCAAGGTGGACCGCCGGGCCCTGCCCGTCCCCGGAGAAAGCCGTCCGCCGGCCAAGGTCTTCATCGCCCCGCGGACGCGGGCGGAGGAGCTTCTGGCCGGTATCTTCGGCCAGGTCCTGAGACTTAAGCGAGTCTCCGTGGAGGACGACTTCTTCGATCTGGGGGGGCACTCGCTTCTGGCCACCGGAGTCGTCGCCCGAATCCGCGACGCTTTTGGCATCGAACTGCCCGTCCGCGGGCTCTTTGAGGCCCCCAGCGTGGCCCAACTGGCCGCCCTGGTGGCGCGGGCGCTGGAGACGAGGGCCGGAACAGATCTGGGCCAGGTCTTGGCCCAGGTCGAGCAACTCTCCGATGAAGAGGTCGCCAAGATGCTGGCCGTCTCTAAGGAGAGGAAACCCGGGGATGCCTGATCTAGCCGACCGGCTGGCGAGCCTTTCCCCGGCCAAGCGAGCTCTGGTGCTCGAACTCCTTAGGGCCGGGGACGAAAGAGAGGGCCAGGCCGGCTGCCGACCTGAACCGCGGCCGAGGGGCCCGGGCCTCACCTATCCGCTGTCTTTCGCCCAGCGGCGCTTGTGGTTTCTGGCTCAGCTCGAACCGGGGCGCCCGTTCTACAGCGTGCCGACGATTCTGCGTCTGGGCGGGCGCCTGGACGTGACCGCCCTTCGGGACAGTCTCCAGGCCATCGTCGAACGCCACGAGGCTCTCCGGACCACCTTCAGATCGACCGACGACGGTCCGGTGCAGGTGATAGCGGAAGCCCCGCCACTCTCCCTGGAGGCTATCGATCTTGGCGAGTTTCCCCCCGCCGAGGGCGAGAAAGAAGCCTTGCGTCTGGTGGCGGAGATGGCCCGCCGGCCTTTTGATCTGGAGCGGGGACCGATGTTGCGGGCCGATCTTTTCAAGCTGGGCGAGGAGGACTACGTCCTTCTTCTGGGCCTACACCACATCGTGGCCGACGGCTGGTCGGCCGGGATTCTGAGCCGGGAGATACTTTTCCTCTACGACGGGTTCGCCCACGGCCGGCCGGTCTCTCTGCCACCCCTGCCTATCCAGTACGTCGATTTCGCCGTCTGGCAGAGACGGTGGCTCGAGGGAAAAGTCCTCGAAGACCAGCTCGCCTTCTGGAAAAAAGCGCTCGGCGGCGAACTGCCGGTTATGCGTCTCCCGACCGACTACCCCCGACCCTCGGTGGCCGACTACCGGGGTCAGGCCCAGACCCTCTTTCTGCCCCGACCCCTGGCGGCCGAGCTAGGCTTGCTGGCCCGCCGGGAAGGGGCCACGCTCTTCATGGTCCTTCTGGCTGCTTTCGCCATCCTCCTTGGCCGCCTGACCGGACAGGAGGACATGGTCATCGGCTCGCCCATCGCCAACCGCAACCAGGCCGAGGTGGAGGGCGTGGTCGGTTTCTTCATCAACACCCTGGTCCTGCGCGTCGACCTCTCCGGCCAACCGAGCTTCAGTGAACTCCTCCGGCGGGTGCGGGACATGGCCCTGGGGGCCTTTGCCCACCAGGACCTACCCTTTGAGAAGCTGGTCGAGGTCCTTCAACCCGAGCGTGACCTCAATCGCACGCCCATGTTCAGTGTCCTGTTCAATGTCATCAACACGCCTCCGCGGACGATGGAGGTTCCGGGGCTCAGGATAGAGCGTCTCGAGGAGGCCGAGCCCGAGGCTCGCTTCGATCTGACCTTCTACGCCGAAGAGCAAGGCGACGAGCTTGGGCTGCGGCTTGTCTATCAGAAGGCCCTCTTTTCCAGCCGGCGCGCGGCCTGCCTCATGGACCAGTTTGAGCGTCTTTTGGAGCAAGCCGTGGCCGGGCCGGAGCGATCCATTGCCTCCTACTCCCTGGTGACTCCGGCGTCCCGGCCGGTTCTGCCCGATCCGGCCCAGCCGCTGCCGGCGCCGCCCTACCCGACGGCCCCGGACCTCTTTCGGGAGGCGGCCAACCGGGCCCCCGGCGCGATAGCCCTGACCTGGGCGGGCCGCTCGTGGACCTACGCCGAGCTAAGGCGGAGTTCAGGGGAGCTGGCGCGGGTTCTCAGGGAGCGCGGGCTCACGGGTAAGGTCGTGGCCGTTAGCGGACGCCGTTGCCCCGGACTCGTGGCCGCCCTGCTGGCCGTGCTTGAGGGCGGCGCCATCCTTCTGACCCTGGATCGTCGGCTTCCCGAGGAGCGGCAGCGGCTCATGCTCCGGGAGGGGCGGGCCAGGGACCTACTTTATGTGGGTCCTTGGCGCTCCGAGGACGAATGGTTGCGAGGAGAGAATCCGGGCCTCGCCGTTGTGACCGTGGATGAGGAGGATGGCGGGGCCGGCCCGCAGCCGGGCGCCGCGAGGCCGGGCGCCACGCAGCCGGCCGCCACGCAGCCGGGCGCCGCGCAGACGGCCGCTTCTTCGGCTGGGGATGCCCCGGTGGCCCTCCCGGCCGACCCGGCCTACATCTTCTTTACTTCCGGCACGACCGGGGCGCCCCGCGGGGTCCTGGGCAGCCATAAGGGTCTTGGGCACTTTTTGTCCTGGCAAGGTCAGACCTTCGGGGTGGGGACGGGCGACCGGGCCGCCCAGCTTACCGGTCTGTCCTTTGACGTTGTCCTCCGCGACATCCTCCTGCCCCTGGCAAGCGGCGCCACTCTGTGCCTGCCCCCCGACGGCCAGGAACTCGATCCGAGCGGGCTGGTCGAGTGGCTCAACCGCGAAGGCGTTACCCTTCTTCACACCGTGCCGACGCTGGCCCAGGCCTGGCTGGCCAACCTGCCGCCGGGGGTCTCGGCGCCTTCCGTGCGCTGCGCCTTCTTTGCCGGGGAACCCCTCACGGCCGAACTGGTAAACCGGTTCCGGGAGGTTTTCCCGGGGGCGGAGGTTGTCAACCTCTACGGACCGACCGAGACAACCCTGGCCAAGTGCTTCTACCGCGTTCCCCAGGATCCGCCGGCCGGCGTGCAGCCCCTGGGCCGACCCCTGCCCGAGACCCAGGCCTTGATCCTGACTCTGGACGGCCTGCTCTCAGGGATCGGGGAGCCCGGCGAGATCGTCATCCGGACTCCGTTTCGCAGCCTCGGCTACGTCAACGAGGGCGAGGGCGCCGGTTGCTTCCGGCCCAATCCCTTCACGGGCGCGGCGGAAGATCTGGTCTACCACACCGGCGATCTGGGCCGCTACGGCCTGGACGGGAGGATCGAGATCCTGGGCCGTCTTGACGATCAGGTCAAGATCCGCGGCGTGCGGGTCGAACCGGGAGAGATCGCGGCCGGCCTGACCCAGCACCCGGCGGTCAAGGCCGCGGTGGTTGTCGCTCGCCCTGGCGAAGGCGGCCACCTGTCGCTTCTGGCCTACGTCGTGGCCCCGAGCTTGGGTCGGGATGCGACGGTCGAGATGCGTTCCTATCTTCGAAAGCGGCTGCCTGCCGCCCTCGTGCCTTCGGCCTTCGTTTTCCTCAAGGCTCTGCCCCTCACCTATAACGGCAAGGTCGACCGGGCGGCCCTCCCGCCACCCGGCCCGGCGGAGGTGGGGACGGAGGAGGGTGCCTATGTCAGGCCCCGGACTCCGCTTCAGACGCTCCTGGCCGGGATCTGGGCCGAGGCTCTGGGCCTGGAGCGGGTGGGTCTGGACGACAACTTCTTTGGGCTTGGCGGAGATTCCATTCTCAGTGTTCGCGTTGTTGCCAGGGCCAAACAGGCGGGTTTAAGCCTCGCTCCGAGGCACATCTTCGAGCATCAGACAGTCGTCGAACTGGCGGCGGTCCTGGAGAGCGCGACCGGACGGTCGACCGCCGGGCCGCCGACCCCGGCCCAGAATTGGCTCGGGGGCGGGCTTCAGGCCGACGGCGTCGAGGACATCTATCCGCTCTCGCCGATGCAGGCCGGGATGTTCTTTCAGACTCTCTACGCCCCCGACTCCGGGGTCTACGTGGAGCAGCTCTCGCTGGTCCTGCGTGGCGACCTCGATCCGGAGGTTTTTGCAGCCGCCTGGCGCAAGGTCATGGCCAGACACGCGACCCTTCGCACCAGGGTTATCTGGGAAGACCTGGCCGAGCCGCTCCAGATTGTCCACCGCGAGGTGGAAGGGTCCTTCCAGCGCTGGGATTGGCGCGGTCTTGACCCGTCCGAGCAGAGCCGGCGGCTGTCCGAGCACCTTGAGCGTGATCGCCGGCAAGGTTTCGATCTCAAGCAAGCGCCCCTGCTCCGTTTTCTCCTCATCCGCCTGGGCCCCGACACCCACCGCTTCGTTTGGAGTCATCACCATCTCATCCTCGACGGTTGGTGCAACGCGCTCCTCGTGAGGGAGGTTCTCTCCTTCTACGAGGCCATCCGCGCCGGGCGTGAGGCCGTCCTTTCCGAGCCACCCCCCTTCCGGGACTACGTCGCCTGGCTCAGGGGCCAAGACCTCTCCCGGGCCGAGGCCTTCTGGCGGGCCGATCTGGCCGGTCTGGCCTCGCCCACGGCCCTCGGCCTGGCCCAGCCCGACCTGGCCGGCCTACCCGAGAGATACGCCGAGCACGAGTGTCGTCTGGGCGGCGATCTCACCGGCAGTCTGCGCTCCCTGGCCCGGACCTGCCGGGTCACCTTCAACACGGTCCTGCAGGGGGCGTGGGCTCTTCTCCTGGCCCGCTACAGCGGGGACGACGAGGTCATGTTCGGCGTGACCGTCTCCGGCCGTCCGGCCGATCTCCCCGGCGCGGACTCGATGATCGGCTGCTTCATCAACACCCTGCCCCTGAAAGTCAGAGTCGAACCGGGGGCCAGGGTTGGAGAGTGGCTCCGGCAAGTCCAGGCCCGCCAGGCGACGATTGGTCAGTACGACTACAGCTCGCTCGTCGACATCCAGGGTTGGAGCGAGATACCGCGCGGCCAACCACTTTTTGAAACCATTCTGGTCTTCCAGGGCCATCTGGCCGGCCAGGTCCAGGGCGGACCCGGCGACGGACTCGCCGTCGAGGATGTCCACTTTGTGGAGCAGGCCAACTACCCCCTTATCGTCAACGCCGAGCCGGGGCCGGAACTGGTCCTAAGGCTGCTCTACGACTGCCGGCGTCTGGATCAGGGGGCCATCACCCGTCTGCTCGGTCACCTCAGGACTCTCCTTTCCGGCCTGGTGGCCGCTCCGGACGGACGCTTGGTGGACCTGCCCCTTCTGACTGCGGAGGAGCGGACCACGATCCTTGGAAGTTGGGGCGACGCGGGTCCCGCCGAGCCTGGGGTCGCCGAGCCCGAAATGGCCGGGTCCGCCGCGGTGTCCGAGGTCGCCCGGCCCGGGGGCGCCCGGCCCGCCTCGCGCCGTCCCGGTTTGTGCCTCCACCATCTGCTGGAGGATCAGGCCCGGCTCACCCCTGGGGCCATCGCCGCCATGAGTGACGCCGGCCGCCTGACCTACGCGGAACTCGACGCCCGCGCCAACCAACTAGCCCACCATCTGCGGGAACTCGGGGTTGGCCCGGACGTGCCCGTCGGCGTTCTGGTGGAACGCTCTCTGGAGCTGGTCGTGGGCCTCCTCGGCATTCTCAAGGCCGGGGGCGCCTACCTACCCCTCGACCCCGATCTGCCGGCCGCCCGGGTCCATCAGTTGCTCGAGGACGCCCGGGCCCCGATCTGTCTCTGCCAGGCCACGCTGTCGGCCAAGGTGCTCCCCGGCGCGGCGGGTGGTGGAGGCGCGGTGACCGGCGGTGGCGCGGTTGCCTGCGTGAGCCTTGACGGCGACTGGCCGGCCATCGCCAACCGCCCGAGAACCCCGCCCGAGGTGAAGCTCCGGCCGGGAAACCTCATTTCGGTCTTCTACACCTCCGGGTCGACCGGACTGCCCAAGGGTGTCTGCAACACCCACGGGGGTTGGCTGAACCGCCTCCTCTGGATGCAGCGGGAGACCCCGCTCGGGCCGGGGGACGTGACCCTCCAGAAGACGACCTTGAGCTTCGACGACTCGGCCGTTGAGTTCTTTTGGCCCCTCCTGGCCGGCGCCGGAGTGGCCTTCCTGTCCCCGGGCGATCACAAGGATCCGCGAGCCATTTTGGAGGCATCGGCGCGCTTTCAGGTGACCAACCTGCACTTTGTGCCGAGCATGCTGGCCCGCGTTCTCGACGCCCTGACCCCGAGGGACCGGGTCTGGCTGGGGCGTCTTCGTTACGTCATCTCGAGCGGCGAGGCTCTTCGCTCCGAACTCGTGCGCCGCTTCGCGGACATCGTCGGGTGCCCCCTCCATAACCAGTGGGGGGCCACGGAGGTTTCCATCGACTCGACCCGCCACACCTGCGTCCCGGAGGACGGCCGCGAAGGAGCGGTGGTCCCCGTTGGGCGGCCGTTTGCCGGCAACCAGGCCTATATCCTCGACCGTCATCTCCGGCCCGTGCCGCTGGGGGTGGCCGGCGAGGTCTTTCTGGCCGGGGTCGGCCTGGCTCGTGGCTACCTCGGGGACCCGGCCAAGACGGCCGAGGTCTTCTTGCCCAATCCGTTCCGGGCCGGGGAACGCATGTACCGCACCGGCGACCGGGGCCACTGGCGGGAGGACGGAGTCATCATGTTTCTCGGCCGCCGCGACGACCAGGTCAAGGTCCGCGGGAATCGGGTCGAACTGGCCGAGATTGAGGCCACCCTGGCCGAGCATCCCGCGGTCAAGGACTGCGGAGTGGTCGCCCGGAAGGGTGACGACGGCTACCGTCTCATCGCCTACTACGTGGTCAAAGCGTCGGCGGAGGCGCCGGTTTTCCCGGAAACCCTTCGCGACTTTCTCGGCCGGCGGCTTCCGGACTTCATGGTTCCGGGGCGTTTCGTGAGGCTGGAGTCGCTGCCCGTGACGGCCAGCGGCAAGCTCGATCGGAAACTCCTGCCGGATCCGGGCGACGATCGCCCCGACTTGTTGGAAGGCTACGTCGCGCCGGCCACGCCGGTGGAGGCTGCCATCGCCGCCATCTGGCAGGACGTCCTGGGTCTTAGCCCGGTTGGTGTCCACGACCGGTTCTTCGACCTGGGCGGGCACTCTCTCGACGCTACCCGGGTGATGTCCCGCCTTAGCCGTGAGCTCGAGGTGAACCTGCCCCTGCGGGCGCTCTTCGAAACGCCCACGGTGGCTGAACTGGCCGAGCGAGTCCTCGAGGCCCAGGCGACCGACAGCGCCGGGAGACTGCCCTCCATTCCGCGCCTCGCTCCGCAGCCGGCCTACGAAATGTCCCACGCCCAGAAGAGATTCTGGTTTCAGTACCAGTTTGACCCCAAGAACGCCCTGGGCTTCGTTTTCACGCCGGTCATCGAAGGACCCCTGGACCGGGAGGCATTCATGGCTGCCTACAAGGCCATTGTGGCCCGGCACGGAGTCTTCCGTACGGTCTTCAGCGAAAAGGACGGCCGGCCGCTGCAGATTGTCAGAGAGGACCTTGAGGTGGCCTGCCATTTCGACGACCTTTCCGACCTTTCCGAGGAGGGTCAGACGGACGAGTTGGCCCGCCGGGTGGCCGAGGAGGCCCAAACCCCATTCGACCTGGCCAGGGAGTCCTCGTTCCGCGTAACCCTCTTCAAACTGGGCCGGCTGCGGCATGTCCTGATGATCTCGGTTCACGCCATCGCCTTTGACGGTTGGTCGACAGAGGTTCTCATGCGCGATCTGACGGCCTTCTACCGAGCCTACCGGGCGGGCCTAGGCGAGCCCGACCTTACGCCCCCGCTGCAGTACGTGGACTACGCCGACTGGCACAACCGCCGGCTGGCCTCCGGCGAGATGGACCCGCAAAGGGACTACTGGCGCGGCAGGCTAGTCGGGGCGAGCCCACCGCCGGACCTGCCGCCGGATGTCGCCGGTCCGCCGCCCAGGCCCGAGCCCATGGTTCCGAGGGTCATCCAGGTCGAGGCCGGGCTCACCGGGAAGCTTCGGGAACTGGCCACGACCCAGGGAACCACACTCTACATGGCCCTTCTGGCCGGCCTGGACATGTGGCTGGCCCGGGTCACCGGCCAGACCGATGTCGTCGTTTGCTCACCGCTCTCGGGCCGCAACCACCCGGACCTCGAAGAGGTTCTCGGGCTGGTGGTCAACCCCGTGGCCCTCAGGACCGACCTGTCGGGTAACCCCACCGGACTCGAGGTCCTGGCCCGAGTCAGGCAGACGGCCCTCGGGGCCCACGGAAACCAGGACTACCCCTTCGACCTCGTCGTTCAGGATCTCCGTCGCGACGCACGGCAGGGGCCGCTCTACTCCATCGTCTTCGTCGTCCAGAACGCCAACGACCACTTCCTCGACCTGGACGGGGTCACGTTCAAGGGCTACTCCATTTACCATCAATTCGGCTCAAGGCACGTCATGGTCGATGAGTTCGGCGACGACCCCACTGTTCGCCTCGACCTCCACATCGAGGTCTACGAAATCGGCGCGGAGTTGAGCCTGCTGGTCAAGTACGACTCCCGGCGATTCAGGGCCGAAACGGTCGACAGGTTCATGGATCAGTTTCGGATTGTTCTGGGTCAACTCGCGGCCAACCCGGGCCTCAGGCTGTCTCAAGTCAACCTGCCGTCCGAAGAAGCCCTGGACGACCTCTTCGGGGACGATGGGGGGCGCCAGGCGTGAGGAGCGAGGCTGGGCCGGGGGCCGCCGAGGGAACGCGAGAGGCCGCGCTTTCCCTCGCCCAGCGGCGGTCGTGGCTCCTCCAGCGACTCAACCCCGAAGACCGCTCTCTCAACGTGGTCTTGGTCTTCGCCATCGAAGGCCCCCTGCGGGAGGACCTCGTCCGAGAAGCTCTGGAGACCCTGGTTGGGCGGCACGAGAGCCTGCGGACGACCTTTGGCGGGGGTGGCGACGACCCTGTGGTTTGCATCACGTCGGAGGCGGCTTGTCCGTGTCCGGCGCGGGACCTCTCGGGCCTAGACCCATCGGAGCTTCGGGTGGCTTTGGCCGGGGTGGAGGGGGAGGAGTTTGGCCGCCCCTTCGACCTGGAGAAGGGGCCGCCCGTCAGAGCCTGTCTTGTCCGTCTTGGGCCCCGCCACCACCGGCTCATCGTCGTCTGGCACGAGACCGCGGCCGACGCCTGGTCGCGGAGGGTCGTGGCTCGCGAGCTTCCACTTATCTACGAGGCCTTGGTCCAGGACCGATACTCGGCGGCCGGAATCGCCTCCGAGGCCGGAGTTGCCCCGGCCGGAATCGCTTCTACCGCCGAGGTCCCGGTGTCCGGACGGACGCGGCCCTCCCACTGGGAGGCCGTCGCCCGGAGACAGCGGTGGCTCCTGAGCCCGGCTGCCGGGGAGCAACTCTCCTACTGGCGGGACCAGTTGGCGGACCTGCCCGCCGAGACCGACCTCCCGACCGATCGCCCCCGGGCGCCCCTGCAGGGTGTGCGGGGCGGGATCGTTGCGGCGACCCTTTCCCCGGAATTGGGTGGAAGCATTGCCGCTCTGGCCAGCCTTACGGGCGCGGCCCCGGAGGTTGTGATCCTCGCGGCCTTCCTGGCCGTGCTGCACCGCTATACCGGGGCCGAGGATCTGGCGGTGGGGACGGTCGTGTCCGGTCGCCGCCCCGAAGAGGCCGACCTCATCGGGCCATTCGAGAACACCCTCGTTCTTCGGTCCAGGCCGACGGGCCGGACTACCTTCGCTGACCTGATCGGGGCCACGGACCGCGTCGTGCGGGGGGCCCGGGAGCACGCGGATCTACCCTTCGAACGGCTGGTCGACGTCCTGAAGCCGGCCAGGGATCTTAGCCGGACACCCTTCTTCCAGATCATGTTCGCCGCTTGGGATGGACCCATCTCGCCCGGGATCCGCGGGGTGGGCGCGGATGGCGGGGAGGCCGCGGGTGGCGGGGAGGCCGCGGGTGGCCCGCCGGGCGCGGATGGAGGGCCCCCCGGCCGGACCGGTTGGCTACCTCTTCTTGTCCATCCCGGCACGGCCAAGCACGACCTGACCCTCACTTTGCGCCGGGCCCAGGGGCCGAACTCGCCGCCCGCGGACGGCTGGACGATCGAGTTGGAGTACGGCCTGGACATCTTCGACCGGGAGACGGTCGCCCGGATGGTTGAGCACTTCCAAACTCTTCTCGCCGACGCCGCCGTGCATCCCAAGCGACCTCTGGCGGATCTCAAACTATTGACCGCGGACGAAAGCCGGAAACTTCTTGTCGAGTGGAACGACACGGCGACCGACTTCCCGCGGGACCTTTGCGTGCATGAACTTTACGGCGCCCAGGCGGCCCGAACCCCGGAGGCCGTGGCCGTGGAGTTCGAGGACGAAAGCCTCACCTACCGGGAACTTGATCAGCGCGGAAACCGGCTGGCCAACCGTCTCCGCCGACTCGGAGTGGGTCCGGAGACGTTGGTGGGTCTGGCGGTGGAGCGCTCGCTGGAGATGGTCGTGGGCCTTCTCGGTATTCTGAAAGCCGGAGGGGCCTATGTCCCGCTCGATCCGGCCTATCCCGGGCCGCGTCTTGGGTTCATGATCGAGGAGATTGGGACGCCGGTCATCTTGACCCAGGCTCGGTTCGCCGACGCTCTTCCGGCCGGGTCGGCCCGCCTGGTTTCCCTGGACGCGGACTGGCCGGACATCGCCACCGAGAGTGACGTGGCCCCGGCGGGCGGCGTGGGTCCCGACGATCTGATCTACGTGATGTACACCTCCGGTTCCACGGGGCGACCCAAAGGTGTGGCCGTTACCCACCAGGGTGTCGTCCGCCTGGTCAAGGAGACCGGCTACGCCCGCTTCGGGCCGGACGAGACCTTCCTGCAGCTCTCTAACATGGCCTTCGACGTGGCCACCTTCGAGATCTGGGGCTGTCTTCTCCATGGCGGACGTCTGGTGATCTTTCCCGCCCACACCCCGACCCTGTCGGAACTGGGCCAGGTCCTGCGCGAGCGGGGCGTGACCACCCTCTGGCTCACGGCGGGCCTCTTCCACCTCATGGTCGACGAGAACCTGGCCGGCCTGCGGGGAGTGAGGCAACTCCTTGCCGGCGGCGACGTTCTCTCGGCGCCCCACGTCCGGCGGGTCCTGGCCGAGCGCGGGGACGGCACGCTCATCGATGGCTACGGGCCAACCGAGGCCACCACCTTTGCCAGTTGTCACCCCATGACGAAGGATTCGATCGTGGGAGCGAGTGTCCCCATAGGCCGGCCGATCGCCAACACCACCCTCTACGTTCTGGACGGCTACGGTAACCCGACTCCCATCGGAGTGCCCGGAGAGCTATGCATTGGGGGGGTCGGTCTGGCCAGGGGCTACTGGAAGCGCCCCGACCTCACCGCCGAGATGTTTATTCCGGATTCGTTCGGAAGCGGGCCCGGGGCCCGCCTCTACCGCACCGGCGACCTGGCGTGCTTTCTGCCCGACGGCAACATCGAGTTTCTCGGGCGTCTGGATAACCAGGTCAAGGTGCGAGGCTTCCGGGTCGAACTGGGGGAGATCGAGGCCGTTCTGGGCCAACATCCCGCCCTCCAAACGGTGGCCGTCGTGGCCCGGGACGGCGGCGGCGATGACGGACGCGGCGTAGACGGACGCGGCGGCGTGGCCGGCGACAAGCGCCTCTTGGCTTACGTTGTTCCTATCGCCGGGCGCGGCGTGATGCCTGCCGAGTTGCGGGACTACCTCAGGGACAAGCTCCCCGACTACATGACACCGGCCGACTTTGTCGTTTTGGATCGGCTTCCGCTGTCGCCGTCGGGCAAGGTCGACCGTCGAAACCTGCCCAGGCTGAGCCTGGCGGGGCCGGATGCGGCGGGACGCGGTCTGGGCCCGCGGACGCCCTTCGAGGATGTGCTGGGGGCCATCTGGACCCAGGTCCTTGGCCGCGCTCCGGCGGCGACGGACAGCTTTTTCGAGGCGGGCGGGAACTCGCTCCTGGCCACCCGTCTCGTCTCGAGGGTGCGTTCGCTTCTCGGCGTCGAGCTTCCGCTCCAGGCCGTCTTCGAGACACCGACCCTGGCCGGACTGGCCGGGGTCATCGAAAACGCCCGCCGGGCCGGGGCCGGGCCCGGGCCTGGCCTTCCTCCATTGGTGGCCGCGGATCGTGGCCACGATCTTCCCCTGTCCTTCGCCCAGCGGCGGCTCTGGTTCTGGGACCGCTACGAGCCGGGCAGCCCGCTCTACAACCTGCCCTTCGTTTTCCGCCTGGAGGGTCTTCTCGATCCGGAAGTTCTTGGTCGGGTCCTGACCGAGATCGTCGACAGGCACGAGGTTCTCCGGACCACGTTCCGCGACACTCCCAATGGTCCGGTGCAGGTCATCGCTCCCGGGCGGGGAGGGGTGGGGGAGGGGTTACCCCTCCCGGTGGTGAACCTCAGCTCCCTGCCGCCGGATGCCCGCATCGTCCGCCTCGACGCTCTCATCTTGGAGGAGGCCCTCAGGACCTTTGACCTTGGCCGGGGGCCGCTGGTCCGGGCGACTCTCGTTGGCCTGGGCCCAGAGGGGCACATCCTTCTCCTTAGCCTCCACCACATTGTCTTCGACGGTTGGTCCCTCGGTGTTCTGACCGACGAACTGGCCGCGCTCTACGAGGCTTTTTCCTCCGGCCGGCCGTCGCCCCTGCCCGAGCTTCGGCTCCAGTACGCCGACTTCGCCGTCTGGCAGAGGAAATGGTTGTCGGGCGAGGTCTTGGAGCGGGGACTGGCCTACTGGCGGCGGCAACTGGCCGACCTACCGGTTCCGGACCTTCCGACCGACCGCCCGCGGCCACGAGTCCAGAGCTTCCGCGGCCGGACCCACAGGTTCACTCTTCCTCGGGACCTGACCGAGGAACTCCGCGACCTTGGCTCGCGGCACGGGGCGACCCTCTTCATGACCCTCTTGGCGGGCTTCCAGACCCTGCTCCATCGCCTCTCGGGACAGGATGACATCGCCGTCGGCTCGCCGATCGCCAACCGGACCCTGGGGGGCGTCGAGGGCCTCATCGGTTTCTTTGTCAACACTCTGGTCCTGCGGACGGACCTCTCCGGCCAACCGACCTTCGCCGAACTGATCGGGCGGGTGCGTCAGACCACCGTGGGGGCCTACGTCCATCAGGACTTGCCCTTCGAGCAGCTCGTGGAGGAAGTGCGGCCGGCGCGCGATCCGGGCCGGTCGCCTCTCTTCCAGGTCATGTTCGCCTTGCAGAACGCTCCGGCCGGAACAGTGGAACCACCCGACCTCAAGGTGTCCGTGCGGGAGACCCCGACGGGCACGGCCAAGTTTGACCTGACCCTGCAACTGTGGGAGACCGGATCCGGTCTTGACGGCGAATTGGAGTACGCCACCGATCTCTACGAGGAGGCCACGGCCGGGAGGCTGGTGGGTCATTTCGAGACTCTTCTCCGCGGCGCGGTGGCCGATCCCGGTCGACGCCTGGGCGATCTGCCCCTTCTCACCCCGGAGCAAAGACGGCGGGCTCTGGTCGAGTGGAACGCCACGGAGACGGCCTACCCTCGGGAGGCCACCGTCCACCAGCTCTTCGCCGAGCGAGCCGGGGCCACGCCCGAGGCCGTGGCCGTGGAGTCCGGCAGCGGAAACCTCACCTACCGGGAACTCGATTGGCGCTCGGATCGGCTGGCCGCCTACCTGCGGCGACTGGGCGTGGGGCCGGAGACACTGGTGGGAGTGGCCGTGGAACGCTCTCCGGAGATGGTCGTCGGCCTCCTGGGCGTCCTCAAGTCCGGGGGCGCCTACGTGCCCCTCGACCCGACCTATCCCCGGGAACGGCTGGCTTTCATGGTCGCGGACACCCGGGCGCCGGTTATCCTGACTCTCGATCACCTGGCCGCATCCTTGCCGGAGACCGGGGCCACGATCATCAGGCTCGACAGTGATTGGCCACTCATCGCCGGGACGAACCCGGAGGAACCGGCCGCCGGTACCGCCGTGTCGCCCGACGGTCTGGCCTACGTGATCTACACCTCCGGTTCGACCGGCCGGCCCAAGGGCGTGGCTGTCACCCACCGCAACATTGTCCGGCTGGTCAAGGAGACCAACTACGCCCGCTTCGGACCAGAGGAGGTCTTCCTGCACTTAGCCCCGCTGGCCTTCGACGCCTCGACCTTCGAGATCTGGGGTCCGCTCCTCGGCGGCGGCCGGTTAGTGGTCTTTCCACCCGAGCGGCCGAGCCTGGAGGAACTCGGGCGAGCCCTAACCCGGCACAAGGTGACCACGCTCTTTCTGACCACGGCCCTGTTCAACCTTCTGGTGGACGAGAGGCTGGAGGACCTGGGTAAAGTCTCGCAGCTCCTGGCCGGCGGTGAAGTCATGTCCGTGACCCACGTCCGGCGGGTGGCCGACGGCCGGCCCGGCTGCGTCATGAGCGCCGTCTACGGGCCAACCGAGGCGACGACCTTCGCTTCCCACTGCCCGATGGGCGGGAGGGGCGAGGCGACCTCGGTGCCCATCGGCCGGCCCATCGCCAACACAACCCTCTACGTCCTCGACCGCAACCTCACCCCCGTGCCGGAGGGGGTGGCCGGGGAGATCTACGTCGGCGGCGACGGGGTGGCCAGGGGTTACTATAACCAGCCGGTCCTCACGGCCGACAAGTTCGTGCCCGACCCATTGGGCGCCCGTCCCGGGGCCCGTCTCTACCGGACCGGAGACCTCGGGCGCTACCTGCCCGGCGGGGACGTCGACTTCCTTGGGCGCGTCGATAACCAGGTCAAGATCCGGGGCTTCCGTATTGAGCCGGAGGAAGTCGAGACCGTTCTCGGCCAACATCCCGCGGTGAGAGAGGCCGTGGTCCTCGTCCGGGAGGACCCGCTCGGGGAGCGGCGGCTGGTGGCCTACGTCGCGTCGGTCGGCGCCCCGCCAACCTTCATCACCGAACTCCGCTCGTTCCTGCGCGAGCGTTTGCCCGACTACATGGTTCCAGCGGCCATCGTTGTCTTGGAGAGGTTCCCCCTCGGTCCCAGCGGCAAGGTCGACCGCGGGGCCCTGCCGGCGCCGGAGTTGGGGGAACCCGTGGAGGTGGGGAGTTCCCTCGCCCCTACGGGACCGGTGGAGGAGGGCCTGGCCCGCATCTGGGGCGAACTCCTTGGCCTGGAAAGGATCAGCGCCGCGGCCGATTTCTTCGAGTTGGGCGGCCACTCGCTCCTGGCCACGCGAGCCGTGTCCCGCGTGCGAGAAACGTTTGGCGTGGAATTGTCGCTGCGCACCCTCTTCGAGGCCCCGACCCTGAGCGGGCTCGCCGCCAGGATTGCCGCCGCTCTGCCGGCCCCGGTCACGCCGGCCCCGGTCACGCCGGCCTCGGTCACGCCGGCCTCGGTCACGCCGGCCTCTCTCGCCCCCGGACCGCCCATCGTGGCCCGCGACAGACGGGGTCCTTCGCCGTTATCCTACGCCCAGCAGAGACTGTGGTTTCTGGATCAACTGGCGCCCGGCGGCCCGCTCTACAACGTTCCGGTGGCCATGCGCCTGGAGGGTCGCCTGGAGGCGAAGGTTCTGGAGCGAAGCCTGGCCGAGATCGTGCGCCGCCACGAAACCTTGCGAACCACGTTTGCCGAGGAGGACGGAAGCCCCGTCCAGATCATCTCGCCGGACGCGGGCTTCACTCTGACCTCGGTCGACCTCTCGGACCAGCCTCGGACCTCGCGGGAGCGGGCCCTGGCCGAACTGGCCTCGACCGAGGCTCGCCGTCGGTTTGCCCTGGACGAGGGCCCTCTCCTGCGGGTCACCCTCGTGGAGATCGACCGTGAGGAGCAGGCCCTGCTCCTCACGGTTCATCACATTGCCGCCGACGGCTGGGCCCTGGAGATTCTTTTCGGCGAGTTGGCCGCCCTCTACGAGGCCTTTGGGGCCGACCGGCCCTCACCCCTGCCCGGGCTCCGGGTCCAATACGCCGACTTCGCTCTGTGGCAGCGGAAGTGGGTTCAGGCCGGCGCCCTTCGGGATCAGTTGGCCCACTGGCGTGGGCAACTCGGTCTTCCTCTACCCACCTTGGATCTGCCGTTTGCGCGTCCTCGCCCGGCGGCCGTGGCCTACCGGGGTCTCAAGATGTCTCGCCTTCTCGGCCGGGAAGTGGTCGACGATCTAAGGGCCCTCGGCCGGCGCGAGGGCCTGACCCTGTTCATGATCCTGCTGGCCGCTTTTGTGACCCTGCTCTACAGGGTCACCGGTCAAAAGGACATCGTCGTCGGCACGTCGGTGGCCAACCGGACCCGGTTGGAGGTGGAGGGGCTGATCGGCTGCTTTGTCAACACTCTGCCCCTGCGGACGGACCTATCCGGCAACCCGACCTTCGGCGAACTGCTGGACCGGGTTCGCGAGGTGACCCTGGCCGCCTTCACCCACCAGGACGTGCCCTTTGATCTCCTGGTGGACGCGCTCCAGTTGCCGCGTGACCCGAGCCGTCCGCCGCTTGTCGCCGTTCTTTTCGACCTCCACGAGAGTCCGCTCTGTCCTGCTGTCCTGGGGCGGGCCCGGGTGACACCTCTGGAGGTCGACGCGGGCGTGTCCAAGTTTGACTTCAACATCGAGGCCACGGCCGGGCCCGGCGGTCTTGACCTGGCCCTCTACTACCGGAGGGACCTCTACGAACCGAGAGCCATGGAGGGCTTCCTGGACCAGTATCATCACCTGCTAACCGCCGTGGCCGCCGACGCCGGGCAGCGTCTGGAGGCCCTGCCCCTGGGGACGGAACAGGACCAGTTGTCACCCGACACGCTGGATGAACTCTTCGCCGAGGAACGGGGGACCTAGAATGAACTATCTGTCGCGGGAGAACGTCGAGGAGGTTCTTGGCCTCTCGCCCCTCCAGGAGAACCTGCTCTCCGGCGAGGCGGAAGGACCCCGCCCGATCATCCAAGCCTACCGCTATCTTGAGAGGCCGCTCGACCCCCAGCGGCTTCAGGCGGCCCTGGATCACGTCGTGGCCACTTATCCGGCCCTGCGGACCATCTTCCGGCCCCTGCGCGGTCGCCTGGTCCAGGTTGTGCTGCGGACCCGGCCCGTGCCCCTCTCGACCGGTCCCGACCTCGTCCCGGATACGGATCCGTTCGACCCGGCCGTGGGTCCCCTGCTGCGCGCGTCCCGCGTCCGGGAAAGGGGACGGGACACCGGTCTTACTCTGGCCTGTCACGAGGCCGCCCTCGACGAGCGGAGCCTGGTCTTTGTCCTGGGCGACCTGCTCGACACCGAGGCGGCCCTCTCACGAGGGGAAGCTCCGCCTCGCCTCGACCGCCGGCCGTTCCGGGACTACCTGGGCTGGCTTGGCGGGCAGGATTGGTCGCCGGCCAAGGAGTTTTGGGCCTCTCATCTTGAAGGGGTATCTAACCCCACGCCACCGCCCTACGACCACAGGCCGACCGGCGGTCGCGTCGGCCCGCGGAGGGTGAGCCGGGCGGTAGGCCTGCCGGGAAACCTCCCGGCGGCCCTCGCCGGCTTGGCCGGACGGCACGGAGTGAGCCTGGAAGCCGTGGCCCTCGCGGCCTGGGCCATCTATCTCGGCCTGGTCAACGGCGAGGAGAATGTGGTCTTCGGTCTGGAGAGCCAGGGGCGTCCGCTCGCCCTGGCCGGGGCCGAGGAGATGCTTGGACGGTTCGACAACACCCTGCCGGTGCGCGTGGCCGTAAGCGGCCACCTCGCCCTGGGGGACTTTCTGCGAGACCTCGAGCGGCAGCGCCTGAGCCTGGCCCGCTTCGCCTACACGCCTCTGGCGGAGGCCTTGAGTCACGGCCAGGCGTCACCAGATTTCGACCTGGGGAGCCGTGTGGTTGTGCGGCCAGGCCAGGCCGACACCGTGAGGGCCCAGGCCGGGTCCGCGTTTTCCTGCACGGCCGTCCTGCGAACCGGAGCGCATCCGGCTCTCGAACTCGTCTACGCGCCGGATCTCTTCGAGGCCGACACGGCCGACCAGACGCTAACTTCTTGGCTGGGCCTTCTCGCCGGACTGGCCGACCGGCCGGATGGTCGTCTTGGCGATCTCGATCTCCTTCCACCCGCCCAGCGCCATCGGGTTTTGGTCGAGTTCAACCGGACGCCCGCCGGCGGGGCCCTGGACCGTCTGGCCCACCAGGTCATCGAGGAACAGGCGGCTAGCCGTCCGGAGGCCGTGGCCGCCGTCTCGGGCCAGGAGAGCGTCACCTACGGCGAACTCGACCGGAAGGCCGGCCACATCGCCCTTTGGCTCCGCTCGCGGGGCTTTGGGCCCGACGATCTGGCCGCGCTCTTGGCTACCCGGGGTATCGGCATGCTGGCCGCCATCCTGGGGGTGGCCAAGGCGGGCGGGGCCTACGTTCCTCTCGACCCGGCTCATCCGGACCCAAGACTCGCCGGTCTCCTCCGGCAGAGCCGGGCCAGAGTCATCCTGACCGACGCGACCCTGGCCGAGCGAAGCCTGCGCCTCGGACGGGAGGCGGGCGACGAGACGGCCGTGCTCTGTCTTGAGCCGAGCGATTGTCCCGGTCTAGTCGACGTCAGGGCCCTGGCCGGTCCGGCCGGGACGTGGGGGCCTTCTCCCGCCGGGACGCCCTGGCCCTTGGTGAACGAACCTCACGACCTGGCCAACGTCTTCTTCACCTCGGGTTCGACAGGAGTCCCCAAGGGGGCCATGATCGACCACGTCGGTATGCTCAACCACCTCCGGGCCAAGATCCTGACCACCCGGCTCTCGGAGCGGAGCGTCGTGGCTCAAAACGCCTCGCACTGCTTTGACATCTCGGTCTGGCAGTTTCTGGCCCCGCTGATGGTCGGCGGCAAGGTCGTCATCTACGACGATGAGACAGCCGGCGACCCGGTGGCCTTCCTGGCCGGGCTCCGGCGGGACAGGGTCACCGTCGCCGAGGTGGTTCCGACCATGCTTGAGCTTCTCCTGGAGGCCGCGGAGCGGGCCGGGCCGGAGGAAGGGTCCCTACCCGATCTGGAGTACCTGGTGTCGACGGCGGAGGCTCTCCCCGTGGCTCTGGCTCGCCGCTGGATGGCCCGCTACCCTAAGGCTCGCCTTATCAACGCCTACGGGGCCACGGAGTGCTCCGACGATACGACCCACGAGATCGTGGAGGGAGTCCCGCCCGACCACCCCCGCATGTCCGTTGGCTTGCCCATCCCCAACTTCCGCATTTACGTCCTCGATAGCCGGCTCAGGCCCGTGCCGGTCGGCTGCCGGGGCGAGATCTGCTTCTCGGGGATAGGAGTGGGTCGGGGCTACCTGGGCGATCCCGTTCGAACGGCCGAGGTCTTCATCCCCGATCCCTTCAGCGACACCCCGGGGGCACGCCTCTACCGCACCGGCGACGTCGGCCGGCACCTTCCCGACGGGCGGATTGTCTTCCTAGGCCGGGCCGACTTCCAGGTCAAGGTGAGAGGGCACCGTATCGAACTCGGCGAGGTCGAGGCGGCTCTTCTCGGTCACGGGGCGGTCGCCCAGGCCGTGGCCATCGTCAGACCCGACGGGCGCGGCCAGAATCGGCTCCTGGCTTACGTGGTGGGCCAGGCCATCGAGACCGCGGCTCTGCGAGCCCATCTGGAGACCGTCCTGCCCGACTACATGATCCCCGAGCACATCACACCTCTTCCCGCCTTCCCTCTTACGCGCAACGGGAAGGTCGACCGCAAGGCCCTGCCCGACCCGGGACCCGGTCCCACCCGGGCCGTCGTCGCCCCGCGCGACGCGGTCGAGGCTGCCCTGGTCGAAATCTGGCGGGAGGTGCTGGAGGTTTCGGTCCTCGGTATCGAGGACAACTTCTTTGAGCTTGGAGGACACTCCCTCAAGACCATTCAGGTCCGTTCGCGGATCAAGGATCGCCTCCGGGTCGACGTTGGCCTGAGGGCCCTGTTCGAGCGGCAGACCATCCGGGAACTGGCCCCCTACGTAGGGGGGCGGCTGAGCGCCGGCGGCGGGGGAGAGGAAGGAACCATTCCGCGTCTCCCGGCGGCCGACCACTACCCGCTCTCCCACGCCCAAAAGCGCCTGTGGTTTCTGCAGCGGCTTGAGCCTCACAACCTCTCCTACAACATGCTGGGAGCGCTCGAACTTCAGGGACCGCTCGACCTCCGGGCCGTGAGGGAAGCCCTCACCGGCATCGCGGAGCGCCACGATAGTCTCAGAACGACCTTCACCGTCATCGGGGGGCAGCCCGTGCAGAGGGTGCGGCCTGGTCGCCCGGACATGGCCTACACGGTTGACGACCTGGCCGGTCTTCCCCCCGAGGCTCGGGACCTGGCCAGGGACCGGATCCAGAGGGAGTTCGGAGAGACGCCTCTCGACCTCGAGAATGGCCCGCTCTTCCGGGTGCGTCTGCTTCGCCTGGGTGACGAGAGCCACCTCGTCCTGCTGGCCATGCACCACATTATCAGCGATGCCTGGTCCTGGCAGATCCTTGGGCGCGAGTTCGCCGCTCTCTACCAGGCGGCCGGCAAGGGCGAGCCGGTCTCCTTGCCGTCCCTTGCCGTGGGCTACGTCGACTACGCCGACTGGCAGAGCGGGCGGCTGGAGAGCGAGGCGTCACGGGAGGACGAGGGCTACTGGCTGGGGCGGTTGGGTGGCGAACTGCCGGTCCTCGACCTTCCCACCGATCGACCCCGGCCGCCCATCCAGACCTTCACGGGCCGGGCTGTCTCCAGGCGTCTCCCGGCCGAGATCGCCGGCGGCCTGACCCGGCTGGGGGCGGAGCGGGAGGTCACCCTGTTCATGCTTCTCCTGACCGCAGCCGGAGTCTTCCTCGGCCGGATGAGCGGGCAGGACGACATCATCGTCGGCACGCCCGCGGCGGGCCGCGGCCGGGTTGAGTTGGAGGACATCATCGGATTCTTCATCAACACCCTGGCCCTTCGCCTCGATCTTAGCGGAGACCCGACCTTCTCCGACCTGGTGGCCGAGGTCAAGGGCTGGGCCCTCGACGCTTACGCCCATCAGGAATACCCGTTCGACAAGCTTGTCGAACGGCTGAACCCGGCCCGGGACCTCAGCCGCTCGCCGATCTTCTCCGTTTTGTTCCAGGTCAACCGGGCCACCGTCGACGTGCCCCTGGAGGGTCTCCGCGTCCGGCCGCGTGAAGTCCGGGCCGAGACGGCCATGTTCGACCTGACCATCACCGTCAGCGAGAGCGCCGATGGACTCGACCTCAGATTGGAGTACAACACGGATCTCTGGGACGGATCCACGGCCGAACGCTGGCTCGGCCACCTGGAGACCCTGCTGGGGGCCGTCGTGGCCCAGCCGGACCTGCGCCTCTCGGCCTTGCCCCTCCTGACGGCCACGGAGCGGGAGAGGCTTCTCGGGGCCGGGCGGGGCGAACTCATCCCTCTCCCGCCGGTCGGAGTCCACGATCTCGTCCTGGCCGAAACCGGCCGCGGGACGGAAGCCGCCGCGGTGGTGGCCGAGGACGGACGGCTGACCTACGCCCAACTGGGCCGGCGGGTTCAGGATCTCGCCCTCCGTCTTGGGGACCTCGGAGTGAAGCCGGGGACCGCGGTCGGAGTGTATCTCGGGCGATCGGCGGCTTTGCCCGTGGCCCTCTTGGGCGCGCTCAGGGCGGGCGGCCACTATGTGCCTCTCGATCCGGTCTACCCGAGGGAGCGGCTGGCCTTCATGCTCGCGGACTCGGGGGCCAGGGTGGTCATCACCTCGGCGGACCTGGCCCGTGGCCTGGCCCAAGACAAGGTCTGGACCGGCCCGGTGGTCCTCGTCGACGGCGAGGGTGGGCTTGCGGCCCCGGTCTCGGCCCGCGCCGGCGCGGAGGCAATGGCGCCCCCGTTGCCCCCGTCGCCCCCGCTCTCAACGGCCGCGCCCCGGGAGGGGCCGGCTCCGGCTTTACCGTCGGACCTGGCCTACGTCATCTACACCTCCGGCTCCACCGGAAGGCCCAAGGGCATCCAGGTCCAGCACGGCAGTGTCGTGAACTTCCTGCGGTCCATGCGCCGGACACCGGGCCTTGGCCAGAATGATGTCCTGGTGGCCGTGACCTCCATTTCCTTCGACATCGCCGCCCTGGAGATATTGCTGCCCCTCTCGGTGGGGGCGACCCTGGTCATCGCCGGCCGGGAGACCGTGTCCGACGGCGCCCGCCTGGCCCGGCTCCTCGACGAAGCGGGGGCCACGGTTATGCAGGGCACGCCCGCCACCTGGCGACTACTCCTTGAGGCCGGCTGGCGGAACGATGGGCGCCTCAGAATGCTCGTCGGCGGCGAGGCTTGGTCCCCGGACCTGGCCGGGCGCCTGGGCGAGGGCGGGGCCGAGCTCTGGAACCTCTACGGGCCGACCGAGACCACGATCTGGTCGAGCCTGGCCCGCATCGAGGCCGCCGGCTGGACGATGGCGCCGGGAGCGGTGATGGCGCCGGGCGGGGTGGGCCGGGCGATACCTCTGGGCCGGCCGATCGCCAACACGCGGTTCTACGTCCTCGATGGACGGGGGCAGCCCGTTCCGGCGGGGGTCCTCGGCCAACTCCACATCGGCGGCGCCGGCCTGGCCCGAGGTTACCAGGGCCGCCCCGAGCTGACGGCCGAGTATTTCGCCCCGGATCCGTTCGGAGACGAACCCGGAGGTCGCCTCTACCAGACCGGGGACCTCGTTCGCCGGCATCCGGATGACAGCCTGGAGTTCGCCGGGCGCGCCGACGACCAGGTCAAGATGCGGGGCTTCCGGATTGAACTCGGCGAGATCGAGGCCGCCCTGAGTCTGCACCCCGCCGTGAGGCAGGCGGCCGTGCTGGCTCGCGAGGACGGCCCCGGAGAGAGACGGCTGGTGGCCTACGTCGCCCCGAAGCCGAGCGGCCTATCCCCGTCCGCCGACGAGCTCCAGGACTTCCTAAAGCTAAGTTTGCCCGAGTACATGGTTCCGGCGATTTTCGTGAGTCTGGAGGCTTTGCCTCTCACTCCGAGCGGCAAGATCGACCGTCGGGCTTTGCCCTCTCCGGAAGGCGGTCCAAGGCTGGCCCGCCGCTCCCAAGTTCCCCCGAGGGACACGGCCGAGTTGGCCATGACTCGGATCTGGGAGAGAATTCTCGGTGGCGAGCCGCTCGGGGTGGAGGACGATTTCTTTGCCGTGGGTGGCCACTCGCTGAAAGCCGTGGCCCTGATGGCCGCCGTGGCCGACGGTTTCGGGGTCGAGTTGCCTCTGGCCGCCCTTTTCCAGGCCCCCACGATCGCCCGCCTGGTCGAGAGGGTCCGCACCGCGGTCGCCTCTCCGGAGAGCGGCTGTCTGGTCAAGATCCAGGAGGGCGACGGCGCCGAGCCACCCCTCTTCATGGTCCATCCCCAGGGTGGCGGTGTTCTGTGCTACTTGGCCCTGGCCAGGGAGATGGGCAAGGGGGCCACCGTCTACGGTCTCCAGGCCCGGGGGTTCGACAGCGACGAGGAGGCCTTGTCGAGTGTGGAGGCCATGGCCCGGCTCTACGTGGCCGAGATCAGGCGGCAGGTCCCGGCCGGGCCCTATCGGCTGGCGGGTTGGTCGTTCGGCGGCTCGATCGCTTTCGAGATGGCCCGCCTCCTGGAAGCCGTGGGGGAAAAGGTAGGTTTCCTCGGGCTCATCGACGCCCATCCCCTGGGCCATCCGCCTGGAGGGTCCGATCGACAGGCGGGAAGCCCGCCCAGCCTGGCCCTGCTTGCCGCTGAGCAACTCAAACTGGATCCTGAGCTTCTGGCCGGGCTTGACGAGGCGTCGGCTCTGGAACTCATCCTGCGCCGGACAAAGGAACTTGGGCTCCTCCCACCCGGCGCCACCCTGGCCACGGTCAGGCGTCAGGCCCAGGTCCGGCTGGGAACCCAGGCGGCCGCCGAGGGCTACGAGTATGGCGGCCCGATCGAGGCGGACGTGCGCCTCTTCCGGGCCACCGGCGGCGAACCGGGACAGCCCGCGGTGGCGCCGGCCGGCTGGCGAGACCGCACCCGGGGCCGGGTCCTCGTGACGGATGTGCCCGGAACACACCACTCTTTGATCGATGCGCCCCATGTCCGAGTTCTGGCCTCCGCCATCCGGGCCGGACTCAGCGAAGGAGGTGGACGGCTATGACGGTGACCCACGAGCCGGCGTCTCCCGCCCTCAGGGGCGAGCCGGCGTCTCCCGCCCTCAGTGGCAGGATCAGGACCCAGCCAAGTCGCCTGCTGCAGGCTGAGGTTCTGAAGCCGCAATTCGACTATGAGGTCAGACGCCTCTTGCCGCACTACCTGGAGATAGAGAAGGCTCTCCTGGCCGAGTACCTCCGCTTGGGCCTCATCCAGTCGGCGGACGCCGCTCTCATCGCCGGACTCCTGGACCAGATCAACGCCCGGACTCTGATCGCCGATCCCAAGGCCAACATGTCCGACATCGCCCTGGCCATAGAACGCTACGTGGAGAGCAGGCTGCCGGGCCCGGTTCCGGCCTGGCACGTCGACCGCAGCCGCAACGACTACCAGGCCGCGGCCCAGTTGATGTTCGGACGGGCGGAACTGGCCCGCCTGGCCCTGGAATTGCGGGCCTTCGGGCTTTCCGCGCACCACCGGGCCTTGGCCACGGTTGAACTGCCCATGCCCGGGCAGACCCACTTCCAGGCCGCCCAGATCACCAGCCCCGGTTTCCACCTGGCCGCCTTGGTCGAGGAAGTTGTCGGATCACTGCGGCGGCTCCTGGCCGTCTATGACGAGATCGACGTTTGCCCTCTGGGGGCCGGGGCCATGGCCGGACAGGAACTCGACTGGGACTGCCCGCGCTTGGCCGAGCTAACCGGGTTCGCCCGCCCCTTCCGCCATGCCTTGGTGGCCGTGGCCTCGCGCTCCTGGGTTCTGCGCATCGCCGGCGAGCTCGCCCTTCTCGGCGTGGTTCTCAGCCGCTTCGCCACCGACTTCATCATCTGGGGTTCGAGCGACAGCGGGTTCATCGACCTGCCCGACGAGTTCTCGGGGCTATCGTCGGCCATGCCCCAGAAGAAAAACTTCACTATCCTCGAACGAATCCGCGGGCGGACGGCCCACCTGGCCGCCTACCACGCCGATTTCGTCCTGGGGCAGCGGAACACGCCCTTCACCAACCTGGTCGAGGTCTCCAAGGAAGCCGGCAGCGGCCTCTGGCCGCTCCTCCAGACGACACGGTCGGTCTTGCGGCTCTTCAGGGCGGTTATCGACGAAGTTCGCTTCCAGGCCGACCGGCTGCGGGCGGCCGCCGCTCGCGAGTTCCTCGGGGGCTTCACTTTGGCCAATCTCCTGACCCTGCGCGCGGGAGTGCCCTACCGGCAGGCCCAGGTTGTGGCCGGCGGCTACATCGTCGAGGCCATGGCCCGCGGTCTTAGTCCGCAGGCGCCGGACGCCGCTCTCTTGGCCGAGGTGGCCCGGGGGCGCGGTTACGAGATATCCCTGTCAGAGGCCGAACTGGGCCGGGTCTTCTCCGTGGACGACGGTCTTTCGGCCAAACGAACGCCTGGCTCGGCCAATCCCCGCGCGGTCCGGGGACTCCTGGCTGAACAAGGCGCCGACCTGGCCTTCCTTGGCCGCGAGTGGACGGCGCGGCGGAAAGTTCTGAGCGAGGCCCGCCGGCGCCTGGCGGCGATCCTCTCCCGGACGGCGGGCGAGACCGCGAAGGACGGGACCAACCCATGAGTGACGGGGCCTGGAGCGGGGCGTGGAGTGGGGTGTGGGGTGGGGTGTGGGGCGCGGTGAGAAAGCGGCGGCGGGTCCTGGGCACGGGCGTGTCTTTTGGCACCTTTGGGGAGCTACTTCAGGGCATCCTTCCCGGAGGCGTCGACTTTCTGGTCACCCTGCCCATCAACCGCTACGCGCAGGCCTACTTCATTTCCGACCCGGAGAGCCCTATCCTCAGGGTCTACCCAGCCCACAAGTGGAAGGCGCGCCGCCTGGCGTGGAGTCTCCTGGAACGCCTGGAACTCCCGGCGGGCGGTGTCCTGCGCATTGAGAGCGAGCTTCCCGAGGGCAAGGGTCTGGCCAGTTCGTCGGCCGACCTCGTAGCCGCGGCCCGGGCCATCGCCTCCTGGTTCGACCTGGAGATACCGCGGAGGCTTCTCCTGGAGTTAATGGGGGCCGTCGAACCCTCGGACGGGGTCATGTTCGACGGTTCGGTCGTCTTCCACCACCGCCGCGTCGAACTGCGGGAGTTTCTTGGACCTCTGCCGCCCCTGACCATCGTGGCCATCGACGAGGGCGGCCTGGTGGATACGGTGGAGTTCAACAAGATCGTCAAACCCTTTGACGAGGCCGACAGGGTCGAGTATGCGGGACTCCTCACCGCCATCTCCACCGCCGTCCGCGACCTCGATCTCGACACCATCGGCCGCGTGGCCACGCGGAGCTCGCTTCTCAACCAGAAGCTGCGGCCCAAGCGAACCCTCGATCGGGTTATCGCCCTTTGCCGCCGTCTCGACGGTCTTGGAACCGTAGTGGCCCACAGCGGCACGTATGTCGGCATTCTGCTTTCGCCATCGTCAGCGCGTTTCGCGGAGCAGTACGAGACGGCCTGCCGGCTGATGCGACGGGAATTCGGTGATGTCTCGGTCTTCCACTCACTGGTCTTTGAGGAGGCGGAGGGTCAGGGTGTTGCGTGAGAGCATCGTCGATTGCATCGGCCGGACCCCTCTGGTCAGGCTGAGGCTGGGCCCCGACGAGCGCCGGCGGGAGGTCTCCGCCGGGGTGGTCTGGGCCAAGCTTGAGCTTCTGAACCCCTACGGGATGAAGGACAGAGCGGCCAAGAACATCATCCTCGAGGCCAAACGGACCGGGGTCCTGGCCGACGGGGCGCCGATCGTCGAGAGTTCGTCGGGCACGATGGCTCTGGGTGTGGCCGTCGTCGGCGCCTATCTCGGCCACGAGGTTCACATCGTCACCGATCCCCGCATTGATCCCATGACCCTGGCCAAGCTGGAGGCCCTCGGTTGCCGGATTCACGTCGTGGACCGGATGGGAAGCCACGGCTGGCAGAGCGCCCGCCTCGAACGCCTGAGCGAGCTCATGGCCGGCCTGCCGGGTTCGTTCTGGCCCCGCCAGTATGACAACCCCGACAACCCGCGAGCCTACGCTGAACTGGCTCGGGAACTCCTCGAGGATCTCGGCCGGGTCGATGTTCTCGTTGGCTCGGTGGGCAGCGGCGGGTCGCTGTGCGGGTCGGCCCGCGAGTTGCGCCGGGAGGGTCCCGGGCCGAGGGTGGTCGCCGTCGACGCCGTGGGCAGTGTCCTTTTCGGCCAGCCGGACCATCCCGCTCGCCTGCAGGGCGGGCTGGGCAACAGCCTTCTCCCGGGAAACGTCGACCACTCCCTCATCGACGAGGTTCATTGGCTTAGCGACGAGGAGGCATTCAACGCCACCCTGGAACTGGCCCGGGACGAAAAGATCGTGGCCGGAAACAGCTCGGGTTCGGTCTACGCCGTGGCCCGCTGGCTGGCCGGCCGTGTCTCGTCAGGGACGAACATTGTCGCCATTCTTCCCGACCGCGGGGATCGCTACTTTCGAACCCTCTACAGCCCCGACTACTGGGTCGAGCGGGGGCTCCGGCGACGCCCGCTGCCCGAGTGTCCGCGGCGAGTGTCCCTCGGCGCGGTGGTGGACTCCTGGTCCTGGGCGGTCCTGGACGCGGACGGGAGGCGGGACCATGGCTGAGAGGGGGAGCGGCAGCCTAGGGGGCCATGACGGGCGCCTCATCTTCGTGGAGTCCAACACCACGGGAAGCGGAATGCTGGCCCTCCGTAAGGCCGCCGCCCTGGGTCTTGACCCCCTTTTCGTCACCGCTGACCCCCAACGTTACGCCGGCCTGGCCGAGACCGGATGTGAGGTCCTGGTTGGGGACACGAACTCCCTCGGCCTTCTCCTCCAGACCCTCAAGAAGGACGTCGGCCCGGGCCGGATCGCGGGCGTCCTGACGACGAGCGAGTTCTACCTCGTGATCGTGGCCGAGATTGCCCTGGCCCTGGGCCTTCAGGGGAACCCGCCGGCGGCCATGCGGGCCTGCCGCGATAAGACCGAGACGAGGCGTCTTCTGAAGACGGCCGGCCTCGGCCAGCCCAGGTTTGCCGTGGTCCGGGAGACCGCGTCTACGGCGGCTCTGGAGGCCATGGCCGGTGTCGGCCTACCCTGCGTGGTCAAGCCATCCGACGACACCGGCTCCTATGAGGTTCGCCACTGCGCCACAGCCGAGGAAGCCCTGGCCCAGATCCAGCGCGTTCTGGCCATCGCGAAAAACGTCCGGGGCCAGGCTACGGCCCGGACCGCGCTCATTGAGGAGTTCGTCGCCGCCCCCGAGTTCAGCGTCGAGTCTTTCACCTGGCGGGGCCAGACGACCTGCGTCGGCGTCACGGAGAAGACCCTGACCGGCTTCCCCCACTTTGTCGAGTTCCGGCACGTCTTTCCGGCCCCGCTGTCGCCCCAGGCCACTACCGCGCTGGAAACCACGGTCCGCCGGGCCTTAGCGGCGACGGGCTTCTCCTGGGGCGCCGCTCACACCGAACTGAAGCTGACGGCGGCGGGTCCCGTTGTGGTCGAAATCAACGCCCGCCTGGCCGGCGGGATGATACCGGATCTAGTCCTGGCCGCCCTCGGCGTCGACCTTCTGGAGCAACAGATCAAGGCGGCGGTGGGGAGAGCGCCGGACCTCACTCCGACCCGCTCCCGGCGAGCCGGCATTCAGTTTATCGTTTCGGCAAAGACAGGAACCCTGGTTTCCGTGGATGGCGTCGAGGCCGCCCGGGAGGCCCCGGGAGTCCAGGGCGTCGTGGTGACCGGCCGGCCCGGCCGGCCCGTGGCTCCGCCGCGGAGCGCTTACGACCGTCTGGGCTACGTCATCGTCTCCGGAGACTCCCGCCGGGATGTGACCGCCGGACTGCGGGAAGCGGCGAGCCGGCTCAGGGTGATCGTCGAGGAGGAGAAGCCGTGACCAAACCCGGGCGTCAATTGGAGTTTCGGAGCGACACGTTCACCTTGCCCACCCCGTCGATGATGGCGGCCATCGCTAGGGCCGAACTGGGCGATGACGTCTACGGCGAGGACCCGACCGTGCGTCGTCTGGAGGAGCTGGCCGCGGAAACCCTGGGCAAGGAAGCGGCCTGCCTGGTCCCCAGCGGCACCATGGCCAACCTCACGGCCATCCTGTCCCACTGCCCGCGAGGGGCCAAGATCCTGGTCGGAGACGAGTCCGACATCTACGTCTACGAGGCCGGAGGGGCCTCGGTCTGCGGGGGCGTCGTCTACGAACCCGTTCCCACTCAGCCCGACGGACGGCTCCTGGTCGAGGATCTGGCCCGGGCCCTGCCCCCCGACCCGGATGACCCGCAGTTCGCCCCGGCCCATCTCATCTGCCTTGAGAGCCCCCACAACCGGTGCGGCGGCCTGGTCTTGCCGCTCGACTACCTTCAGGAGACCTGGAACTTCGCCCGGACCGCCGATCTAGCCGTCCATCTTGACGGCGCCAGGCTCTTCAACGCCGCGGTGGCCCTGGGAGTTCCCGCGGCCGAAATCGCGCGCCACGCCGACTCGGTCCAGTTCTGCCTCTCGAAAGGTCTGTCGGGCCCGGTGGGGTCCGTGGTGGCGGGGGAGGGGATCTTCATCGAACGAGTCCGCCGCTGGCGCAAGCTCCTGGGTGGGGGCATGCGGCAGGCCGGCATCATCGCCGCCGCCGGCATCGTGGCCCTGGAGGAGATGGTTGACCGTCTGGCCGACGACCACAGCCAGGCCCAGCGCCTGGCCCGGGGCCTGGCTCTTCTGCCCGGTCTCCTGCTCGACCCGGCAACCGTCCAGACCAACGTCGTTCTTTTCCGCGTGACCGACGACAGGTTCACCTGGCGAACCTTCCTCCAGGCGACCCGGGCGGCCGGCCTGCGCCTGAGCGAACTCGGCCGCGGGCGTATCCGGGCCGTGACCCACTCCGGAGTCGGCCCCGCTGACATTGACGAGGCCCTGGCCATCGTGGACGAGGTTCTCCGGCGGGGACCCCTGGAGGGTATATGAAAACGTTGCCCGGCCCGGCCCGTGTTCCGGTTGCTCGACCCGGCCCGTGTGCCGGTTGCTCGACCTGAGAAGCTCCACGGAGGAGGACGATAACCTTTGTCTACGTCTGTCTTTGCCCCACTCAAGAACCGGCCATTCAGTATGCTATTTTTCGGGCAACTGGTCTCCAACGCCGGCGACTGGCTTGACTTTCTGGCCCTCAACGCCCTGGTCGCCTATCGCTGGGATCTTGGCGCCGGCGCCCTGGTGGCCGTGACGCTCGCTCGGATGCTGCCTCTGGCCATTTGCGGTCCGCTGGCCGGGGTCTGGGCCGATCGGCTGCCCCGCCGGACCCTCATGGTCGTCTGTGACATCCTGCGGGCCGGCCTGGTCCTGGGCCTGGTCTGGGCGCCGAACCTCTGGGTCGTCGCGGCTCTCGTTGCCCTGAAGGCCATGGTCAGCACTTTCTTCGACCCGGCCCAGCAGGGTGCCCTCCGGGCTCTGGTCTCGGATCAGGAGCTTCTCGGGGCCAATACCCTGAGCATGCTCTCCCGGCAGATGACCAAAGTCCTGGCCCCGCTCCTGGGTGGCATGCTCGTGGCCGCGGCCAGCCCGCAAGCGGCTTTCGTCGTCGACTCCCTGAGTTTCCTCGTCTCGGCCATCTTCATCCTCCGGCTACCGGACATCCACGCGGGGGCGGTATCGGCGCACAAATCCGCGGCCCAGAGTGGCTTCTGGTTCGAGTTCAAGGAAGGCCTGCGCTACATCCGCTCCCGCCGGCTTCTGACCTTGATCATCGGCTGCATGGCGGCTGGCTTCTTCATCCTCTTCCTCTACGACACGTTCCTCGCCCTTCTGACCAAGACGGCCGGTATCGGGGAGTCCGGCTACGGGCTGGTCGTGAGTTCGGTTGCCCTGGGTAGCGTCCTGGGCTCCCTGGCCACCGGGCAGTGGGGCGACAAGTTCAACCCCCTAAAGCTCATGGTCGCCACGACTATCGCTTCGGGGATCTTGGTCGCCCTGGCCGGACTGGACGGTCTCGGCCTCGGGCCGTGGAACCCAGCCATCGCCCAGGCCGTCATCTGGTTCCTGATCGGCTTCACCGGCGGGGCCGTCCAGGTCTACTCGGGCTACCTCATGCAGCTTGAGACGCCAAAGGAGTACATGGGCCGGGTCTGGAGCATAGCCAGCACGATGCAGAACGTCTTCCCCTTTGTCGGTCCACTGGTTGGCGCGGCCATCGTCGGTTGGATCGGAGTGGGCGGCGTCTTCATCCTCTCCGGGGCCGCCTACGTGGTCATGGGCATTGTCATCGCCGTCTTCATCGGGTGGTTCAAGATCGAGATGCCCAAGAAAGCGGCGGCGCCCGGAGCGTAGGAGGGCGTCCCTCGGCCTATAGACGGAGGATGCCCAGGAACACCAGCAGGACGCCCGGCAGGGCGAAGGCGCGCCGCACGAGAGAGTCCATGATGGGCAAGCCGGCGGCGGCCAACCCTATCCGGACCGACGCGGCGCAACTCAGGGCCACGAGGGGCACCAGGGCCAGGGAGACCCCGGACATGGCCAGGCCCAGCCCCGCGGCCAGGGAGTCCAGGCCCAGGGCCAGTCCAAGAACCATTGACTCCGGAATGTCGATGTGCCCGGAGAGATCGACGTCGGCCGCCGCCGGTTCGACCAGTATCTGCCCCACCAGCCCGAGCGGAGGGAGGCCTGGCCTGAGAACCGGTCTGGGGACTGGGACACTGCCGGGCCCGGCCAGCCTGCTCCGGAAGCCTTGCCAGCCCTGGTATAACTGCCAGAGGCCGACGGCGATGAGGATGACGCCACCGGCGCGCCGGGCCAAGCCGGGGTCGAGGTAGGCGGAGAGTTGACGGCCGAGGCCCATGGAAAGAGCCATGAGCCCTCCGGCACAGAGGGTAACGATGAGGTAGAGCGACCAGGGCGCGCGAATGCGGCGGAGACCGTAGGCCACACCCACGCCGAGGCTGTCGAGACTCAGGGCCACGGCGAGGACCACACCTGCGGCGAAGGTCAAAGACTCTGTCCTCCTCGGCGAGAAGACCACGGCCAAACTATGCCGGCCGCCGCCGGGTGGTGTGGGGTAGGGGTGGCCTGTGAGCATGGCCGGGCACGTTGCTTCGCCCTTCCACGGCAGGGACTAATTGACACTCCTTGGACTGTCGGGTAGGATTATGTAGTTCCCTTGCGTAGGGTCGGCATTGACGGCAGGGAAAGGCATTGCGACATCGAATTTTGAAAGTTGCTTCGAGCTTGGAGGTCTCAGCTTCGCTGGTCGAGGGGTAGGTCGTGGCGACCGAAGGGAAGGATGACAGAGTTGAGGAACACTGACGCTGGACGCATCCTCCTGGGGCTCCTCATCCTGACCATCGGGGCGTTCCTGGTTCTGATCAACCTGCAGCTCTCAAGCTTCCAGGTCGTCGGCCTCTGGCCCCTCTTTCTGATCGTTCCCGGGGCGATCATGCTCAGCATGGTCATCATTGTCTCCCCACCCCAGACCCGCCCCCTCCGTCCCCTCCATGGTGAGTCTTCCTACCCCGACCAGTTCCACCAAGGTCCCCTGGTCTGGTAAGCGATCGTCGGGTCTTCTCACCCATCCTTCGCCGGGTTAACCTCGCAAGGCTTCTCCTTCTGAGACATCGCGCATAACCATTGTCTAGATACAGCTTCGGTTCACTTTGCCTGCGGAATTCCGAAAATGGTCATGATTTCAAAATCCAACGCAGGAATTGGCCTGATGATTGGATAATTGTGGTCAACAACGCTCTGCGCCCTGCGCAGCACCCGAGGAGGGAAGGGTGATGGGATCAGACGAGAGCAACCTTGAGATGTTGACCACGACAGAGATGATGCGTCTACTCAAGATCAAGAGTCGCACTACGATCCGTAAACTGGTCCAGAGTGGGGACTTGCCTGCCTACCGGGTTGCGCGCGACCTGCGCTTCAAACGGCGGGAGGTTGAGGCCTACCTAGACCGCAACCGCGTGAAACCGTAGTCCGGGCGCCGGGTGCTGGCCCGGTGACGCGTCGTCCACGCCCGAGTCTGTAACCTCGGGCTTATCTTTTTTTTCGGGATCCACCAGTCCGCTACAGGGTGATGGGGGCCTTCAGGATGGTCAGGAGAAGCGTCGCGGTCGCTTCCAGGTCGGCCAGGCTAACCGTGGCCGAGGTGGTCCAGCAGCCGCGGGCCGGCAGGGTCAGGACTCCGGTCAACGTGCCGGCGCCGGCGATCTCGATGGCCGCGGCGTCGCTGGCCGTCTCCTCCGCTGCGGTTACCTCGAACTGGTAGCGAAGATTGGCCTCGATGGCGGCCTTCTCCAAGAGATTTCTGACCCGTGGCGGGGCTATGTAGTTATCGCCCCTGATCCGGATGGCTGGTCCCTGGCCCAGGATCAGGTCGATCTTGGACCCGCCGGTCTTGGCCCGGGCGACGTCGACGACCAGCCCGAGATCCGGCCGTAAGCCGTAGGCCGCCGGGTGCGCCCCTCGCGGATCTACGGCCCCCTGGACGCTGAAGACGAAGTGAGTGATCGAAGGATGGCTGGCGGTCGACTTTAGTCTGCGGGCCACCTCAACCAGGACCGCGCAACCGGCCCGGTTGTCGAGGGCGGGCGAGCTCTGGCAGTCTCCGAAGTCCAGGAGAGACGCGGTGGGGAGGAATACGTCACCCGGCCGGGCCTTGGCCATCGCCGCGTCACGGTCCGAAGCTCCCACCTCTATGTGCATCTTCCCGGAGGCGATGTCTCTGACTTCCACACCGTCGTCGAGCCTGACGAGACCCGGGGTCCCACTGAGGCCGAGGACCCGCTGACCGGGGAGTGACGTGGCCCGGAGTCTCCCGACGACGCTGAAGCGCAGAAGACCCTCCGGCGTCACTTCAGTCACGATGAGGCCGGACTGGTCCATGTGGGCGCAGAGCATGACCCGAAAGGGCGCCGGGGCTGTCGCTTTCCCGTCCAGGGTGGCGATGACGTTGCCCAGGGCGTCGGTGTGGATCTCGTCGACGTAGGGTCGTAGGAGGGCTGTTATCTCCTCGGCCACCGCCGCTTCGCGACCGGACGGACCGTAGATGGTGACAAGCTTCCGGAGAGTGTCCTTCACAGCGTGAATTCCCCCTTGTCCAGGCTCTCAAGGAAGAGGTGCGCCAGCCTGATCGTGTCGCTCAGGTCGTCGAGACTGGCCAGCGAGGCGGGGCAGTGGATGTATCGACACGGCACCGACATCGTGCAGGCCGGAACTCCCACCCGCTGCAGGAAGATGCCACCCGCGTCGGTGCCCGCGGTCGTGAGGCGCCGGTACTGGTGGGGGAGGCCATGCCTTTCCGCCAAGGTCACCAACTGCTCCCGCATCTTCTGGTGCATGACGATGGTTCCGTCGAGCAGGCTGATGGCCGGACCCTGGCCAAGGTGGCTCGAGGTCGCCGGCGGATCTACTCCGGGAACGTCGGCGCTCGAGGTTGCGTCAATGGCCAGAGCCAGATGCGGGGCCAGGTGATAGGCGGCCACTCGGGCGCCGCGGAGGCCGACCTCCTCCTGGACGCTGAAGACGCCGAAGAGGGTTAGGTCAGGGTAGTCGTGTTCAAGCAGGGTGTGGGCCACGACGACGCAGCCGACGCGGTCGTCGAAGGCCTTGCCTTTCACTATCGTGTCCGACAGGCGTTCGAAGCGGGTCGCGAAGTAGACCGGGTCGCCGGGGGTGGTCACCGAGGCGGCCTCGTCGCGACTCCGGGCGCCAATGTCGATGAAGAGTTCCTTGGCCGGGATGACCTTGTCTCTCTCGCTTCTGTCGAGGAGGTGAACGGCCTGGGTCCCGATGACCCCCGAGATCTTGCTTCTGCCGACCAGGACCGAGCGGCCGGGGAGAACGCGCGGGTCGAGACCTCCACTCTCCTTGAAGCGAAGGAGACCGCTGTCGTGGTAGCCCGCGACGACCAACCCGACCTCGTCCATGTGGGCGTCCAGCATCACCCGAACCGGGCCATTGCCCTTGCGGCAAATCAGGTTCCCGATGGTGTCGGTGTAGATCTCGCAGGCCTGGCCTTCAAGGGTTTCCCGCAGCACGGCGCGGACGTCACCCTCGTCGCCCGCCAGACCGCAGGCCTCCGAGAGGCGCGAAAGGAGGGCTACGGTGTCCGGTCGTAGCATGACAATCCCTCCACGAAGGTCCAGGTGACCCGGCTCACGGTCAAGGCCAGAAGGCGGCCGGCGCTCCGTATGTCTTCGAGGCTGAGGGTCTCGACCGGGGTGTGCATGTAGCGTAGCGGGACGCACAGGGTGGCCGTCGGGATGCCGCCGCGCACGGTCTGCATGCCCCAGGCGTCAGTTCCGGTCGAGCCGGGCATGACCTCCAGGCTGGTCGGAATGTCAAATTCACCAGCGAGATCGCGCAGGAAGTTGACCAGTTTGGGATGGCAGTTGGGGCCCACGCCTATCGCGGGACCGCTGCCGAGGGGGAAAGTGCCGGTCGGGTCATCCTGGCTGGGATAGGCCCCGAAGGTCACGTCGACGGCTATGGCCACGTTCGGCCTGAGTTCGAATGCGGCCGTGGTGGCGCCTGGATAGCGCCCCGCCTCCTCGCCAACCGTGCCGACGGCGTAGAAATCGGCGGGGTGGAATGACTCGCGGAGTTCAGCCAGAGCCACTCCCAAGACCGCCAGCCCGGCGATATCGTCGAGGTAACGGCCGGCGATCCACCCGTTGCGGAGTTGGGTGACCTCCTGGCGGTGGAGCACGACAGTGCCCAGGGGCACGAGTTCCCTGACCTCGCTCTCCGGCAAGCCGGTGTCAACGTAGAGCTCGTCCAGGGGCAGAAGCTTGTCGCGCTCCTCAGGCGTGGAGATGTGCGGCGGCTTGGCCCCGACAACGCCCGTGAGAGGCCGGCGGCCCATGACGTCGACTTCCTGGCCGAGAAGGAGACGCCGGTCGGTGCCTCCCACGGTGACGATCCGGAGGAAACCACCCTCCTCGACGCGAGTGACCATGAAGCCGATGCAGTCCATGTGAGCGGCGGCCGCGACCGTGGGCCGGGGCATGGGTCCCAGGCCGCGGGCGAGACCGATGAAGTTGCCGAGGACACTTACCCGAGTCTCGTCAAGCCACTGCCGCCAGCGCCGCTCGAGGACGGCGACCGTGCCCGCCTCGTGACCCGAGACCGAGCCGACCCGGGACAGCTCGGCCAGTTCCTCGAAGACGCGCAAGAGGCTACCCCCCCCGACACCGTCCCGGTCATCGGTCCCCGGGCGGTATCCAACTGGACCGCTAGCAGGTTTCGGACTACGGCCAGGCTTTCCTTCCGAAGAAGGGCAACCTATCCTGATCAGGCTTCGGGAGGTTGGGTCGGCGGATCGGCCGGGACGGGACGGCGGATCGGCCGGGACGGGACGGCGGAATGTCGCGCAGGGGATCGGTCGGCACGGGGAGAAGGGAGAAGCCATCTCTGGGAGGTGTTCATTTATGACTAGAGCCAGACAAAGACGGAAGGTTCTGATAGCCTCCGCCCTCGCCCTGGTCCTGTCACTGGCCGTCCTCGGGGGCGGGTGCGGCCGGGCCGCCAAGGCGCCGTTTTGGACGCGTCTTCAGGCGGAAGACTTGCCCGGAGAAGTGAGGCAATTGCTGGATTGGTCGTTGTCACTGAGCGCCGGTCAGGCCAAAGTGGCCGGAGGTCGAACCTATCTTCTGATCACCTGGGGACCGCGGCCCGAGGGCGCCGCGGTGGAGATAGCCGACGTGGCCAGGGCCGCCGAGGGGTCGGCCGACATTCAAGTGACGGTCAAGTACACCGAGGCCGCCGGCAGCGGGGAAACGGCCCGGCCCTACGACGTCGCCGTTGTGGAGTTTCCCGCCGGCGAGATCACCTGGTTGGTCGAGGGCGATCCCTACGGCTATGTGATGCGGGTTCTGGGCGAGATGAGGCCCATCGTCAGCGAGTCAAGATGGATCAAGCTGTTTGGCCCGGCCCCGGGCGAGACGGTGAGTTCGCCCTTCGTTCTCTCCGGGATCGCCTCCGTGTTCGAGGGCACGGTGAACTTCCGCCTCGTGACCGAGAGCGGGGAGGTCATTATTCCCGTGTTCTACACCATGGCCTGCATGGGCGACTGGGGCCCCTTCAGCGAGGATCTCGCGTTCACCCTGCCCCAGGGAGTGGCCGTCGATCCGGCGACTGGGACGGTCAAGGCCAATCTCGAGGTGTTCTGGTTCTCGGCCGAGAACGGCGACGAGGTGGACAAGATCGTCGTTCCTCTGCAGTTGCGGCCGTAGCGGCGGGATCGGGGACGAGCCGGTTTAGCCGTGGCGGTCTCGGGGTTCCGGCGGGAAGAGAAAGTCCAGACCGTCCACCGTGAGCTTCCGGGCCACGGGTCGGGGGTCATCGTCAGAGAGAAACCAGGGCTCGCCGGCGCTCGGGTCCCGGGAGGCCATGTCCAGGGCCAGACGGAGAGCCTGTTCAAGACGGGGCAGAAAGGCCGGATCGAGGGGAGTTCTTTCGTGTCCCGGAAGAAGGCCCGCGAGCGGGCGGCAGCCGCGCTCGACGGCGGCCCGCATCTTGCTGATCGAGTTCAGGATTAGGAGGGCGTCAATGGCCGCCTCACCGGCCGCTTCGTCGCCGAGGAGCCATATCGTCCCGTCGTAGACAGTATCAGCCGTGAAGAGGAGGCCGCCCTCCTCGTCGTAGAGGGCCAGGCTACCGGGCGAGTGCCCGGGTACGTGGAGGACGCGCAGGGCGCGGTCTCCAAGGTCGAGAACGTCGCCGTCGGCGAGAGTCGCCCGGGCCTGACTGGACCGCACCCGGTGAGGCGGGGGCGAGGCGGAGGCCGGGCCCAGCCGACCGTCCCGCAGTTCGGCCAGGGCCCGCCCGAGCTCCGGGAGGGAGACCGACTTCTCCAGTTCAGGGGCCTCGGCGGCGTGGATGCGGATGTCCCGGAAGTCGGCGTTTCCCCCGATATGGTCCCAGTGGGAATGGCTGTTGACGACCACGATCTCCAGACTCGTAAGACGCTGAACCTCGGCGGCGATGTCCCCGATGCCCATTCCGGTGTCCAGGAGAACGGCTCGCCGCCTCCCCAGGACTAGATAGGAATTGACGGTCCCCGTCTCGTACTCAGGGCAGAAGCGGAGGCTCTCGGCGAGGAGAAAGACACCGTCCCCGAGATCTCTGACCTCAAACCACGATGGTCTCCAGCCGCCTTGCCGATCGCGTGGCATCAGGACCCAGTGTAGCGGGCTTCCGGCCGCGCGGCAAGCCACCCACGCAAACCTGGCCCGGGCCACGGAGATCGCCCGCGCCGTTACCTCGCTTGGCAAGTAGACAGGCCCATCCGCCATATATACAAGACCAGAAACGGGGAGGTGGGTCCTGTGCCCGAGGCGCTCTACGCTGTCGGCCTGGCTTCCTTCCTGGTCGTGGGCGCCTTCTTCGTCTTTGTGCGCCGTCAGGGAGATTGCGACACGGTCCTGGTGGTAGCGAAGGCCAGCGACTTTACCCTGACGGTCGAAGAGGGTTCGGCCACGGTCAGCTGCCTCGTTCCTTTGGCCAACCGGGGCAAGCAGGATGGAATGGTCGTTGAGCTTCTCTGCGAGGCCAGTCACCCCGGTCAGATTCATGGGCGGCCGAGGATCGTGCCTTTCGCCCGCCCCGAGACAACGAGCGAGGAGGACGGGTGGTACTGGAGAGCCCTCCTTGTACGCCGTGGGCAGGTCGTGGCCCTCAGGATGGGGGCCACGATCACTTTCCACAGAAGGGAGCCCGGTGAGAATGCCCTTTCTCTTCTGGGACGCCTCCCGGGACTCGTCCTCCGCGTCCACTGCAAGACCATCGGCAGGAGGTCCATCACGTGGCGCCTATCAGAGCTCGTCTTCCCCTGGGAGAAGCTCACCCGGAAGGCGGCCTAGAGACCGGACGGGCGATTCCGATTCGGACTCACATCCTTACACCACGGGACAACCTGACTGAGGTGGTGAGAGGCTACGCCCTCCCCTTTTGCGGTCCAGACTCGGTCGTGGCCATCAGCGAGTCGGCGGTGGCTATCGTCCAAAGGCGCTATCTCAACCCGGATGACGTCAGGCTTGGTTTCTGGGCCCGCGTTTTCTCGCGTTTCGTGGACCGGACGGGAAGCCTGTCTTCGCCCTACGCCCTCCAGGCGGTCATGAACGAGGAGGGAACCCTGCGGGTGACCGGCGCCTTTCTCCTAGGCGTTGTCTCCCGGCTTCTCCTCGGCCGCAAGGGAGACTTCTACCGCTACGCCGGCTCTCAGGCCTCCCTGGTGGACGATGTCACCGGGACTCTACCGCCGTTCGACAAGTATATCGTTATGGGACCCAGTCGCCCCCGGGAGACCGTCGACCGGATCCGGCGGGCCCTCGGATTGGAGGTGGCCATCGTCGACGTCAACGACCTTGGGGGGGTCCATGTCCTGGCCGCCACGAACAGGGTTGACGTTAAGGCTCTGACCGAGGCCCTGCGCCCGAACCCCGCCGGAAACGACGACGAGCAGACGCCCATCGTCGTTGTCCGCGCGGCCACGCTTTGACCAGATCGCCATGACCCATGACCACCGCCAGCCGTCGGCTCCCGGCGCCGGCCCCTACGCCTTCGTCCGGGGGGCGAGCCTCCTGGCCGCGGCCAGCCTGGCGAGCCGTCTTCTTGGAGGGCTGGCCCGCATACCGCTGACTCGTCTCCTCGGGGGCGAGGGCATGGGCCTCTTCCAAATGGCCTACGTTGTCTATGGTCTGGCCATCACCTTCGCCGTCTCCGGACTCTGCGTGGCCACCTCGCGCCTTGTGGCTGAAGGGACGGCCCACGCAAGGACCAGCGAGGTCAATCGGGTTCTTGGCGTCTCCTTGCTCTTGGGCCTCTTCACCGGGACCGCCTTGTGGCTGGTCCTGGATCGAGGCGCGCTCTACGTGGCCGCTACCGTTCTGGGCGACAGGCGGGCCGCTCCGGCCCTGCGGGCCATCGCCCCGGCCATCCTACCCGTCTCGGTCATGTCGGCCCTGAAAGGCTACTTCCAGGGGCTACAGGACATGGGGCCGACGTCCGAGGCTCAGGTTGTCGAGCAGACTGTCCGGGTCGGGGCGATGATCTGGCTGGTCTACGCCTTGAAAGGGGAGGGGTTGGAACGAGCCGTCGGGGGAGCGGCGGGCGGCAACCTGGTCGGCGCGGTCGCGGCCCTGGGTTTGCTGCTGGCGATTCTCGCCCGGCGCCACTTCGGGAAGCGAACGGGTGGGCGGGCCGAGACGCGCGCCGGGCTCGGCCGGGAGCGGCCCACGCGGCTCGGGTCCCACCGGGAACGGCCCGCGCGGCTTCGCCTACCTCCGCCTTCAGGCGGGGTCCTGAGCCGCGTGCTGGGGGTGGCTCTTCCCGTCACCCTCGGAGCGGCCGTTCTGCCGGTCATGGACGTCATGCTGACCTTTCTCGTCCCCCTGCGCCTGGAAGTCGGCGGCTTCGGCGCCGCGGAGGCTACCTACCTCTACGGACAGCTCCTGGGAATGGCCTACCCCCTGGCCGGCCTTCCGGCCATTCTGGCCTCGGCCATGGCTGTGGCCCTCATCCCGTCCCTCACCGAGGCCCTGGAGCGCGGGGAGAGTAACCAGGTGAGGAACCGGATCCAGGCGGCTTTGCGCCTCACCGTTCTCTTCGCCCTGCCCGCGACGGCCGGGCTCCTCGTCCTGGCCGGACCGATCAACCAGATGCTCTTCGGCATTCCCGAGGCCGGGGTTCCTCTGGCCTACGTGTCGGCCGCCTGCCTCCTCACCGCCTTGCAGCAGACCAGCTCGGGCGTGCTCCAGGGTCTCGGTCTGGTCAGCGTGCCGCTCTACGGGCTCCTCGGCGGGCTGGCCGCCAGCACGGTGGTCACCTACGTCCTGACGGCCATACCGTGGCTGGGGATCAACGGCGCCGCTCTGGGCATCGTCGCGGGTTTTCTCGTCGCCGCCGCGGTCAACCTCGGGGCCGTCGGCAAAACCGGCGTGAGGTTCGACCCGGTCGGCATGTTGCTGCGCCCCGCGGTGGCAACCCTGACGATGGTCCTGGCCTCGTCGACTGTCTACGGCTGGGTCATGGTCGCGGGAGGAGGAAACACCCCCGCGACGGTTGCGGCGGTGCTGGCGGGCATCTTGGTCTACCTCCCGGCTCTCGTTCTGGTGGGCGGGGTGGCACCCCGGGAGGTCGAGTTTATTCCCCGTCTTGGCCCGTGGCTGGCGGCTCTCCTGGAAAGATTGGGGCGGGGGTAGATGCCGGCGGGCCGGCATCGGCGCCCCGAGGCGGGGTCCGGGGCCGGCCCCCGGCGATTGGTCTTGCGGCTAGCTCTTGGGAGGTGGCCCGCTCGGATCGGGAGGCGCTTGGCGAGAGAGCTTGGCGTCGGCCTCCTCCTGCTTCCGGCGCCCGCGATCGAGCCACCTTTTGGCGCTGTCCGAGATATCGCCGTGAAGGTCATCCGTGCCCGTGAGGGCTGCCGGTGGGTCGGGGCGGGCGAGAGTCTCCGATTTCATCCACCGCTCGTCCTCGTAGCCGCAAGCGCACTTAAAACGCACCAGACGCTGCGTCACGCGGTTCCAGGTTCCTCTGTCCTCCGTGCGCCACTGGTCGGTGGGCTCCTTGACCAGAGCGTTCCGGCACGTGGGGCACTTTGGGGCGGTCAGTCTGGGAAGGACCACCCCGAAGACGTAGAAGAGAACCGCGATCAGGCCGAAGACCACGATGATGAAGACCAACCCCTGCCCGGGGGCCGGACCGGTTGGTGGACTCGGCGCCGCGTTGTATAGGCCCGAAAGCCAGGTCATGCTGCTTCTCCCCTTTCTTCCTACTTCGCCCATCGCGCATCCGGCGACGAACTTCCTCCCCGACCGACCGTTCCCTGCTCCGGAAGGCACTGTCCGGGCGGAAGGGGACGTAGGATATGCGACTTCCGGAGTGAAAAGTATGGAAGCCGGACCGGATGAGGAACGCGGGTGGCGCCGGACGCCGGCCCCGCGAGCCGCCTGGACCGGAGCCACTAGAGTGGGGGCGAGGGTGATGAGACTCGTGATCGACCGGGAGGAACTCCTGGCTCGCCAGGACCGGGTGAAAGACAGATTGCGGGAGGACAAGCTGGCGGCCATGGTCTTCTTCGGATCCACGTCCATCTTCTACCTCACCGGTTTCGCCTTCATTCCGACAGAGAGACCCCTGGCCCTGGTTCTCCCGGCGGAGGAGCCTTCGGTTCTCTTCACCCCTCGCCTGGAAAGAGACCACGCCAGGGTTATGGGCGCGGCGGTGGACGAGGTTATCGACTATCCCGAGTACCCCGGGCAGAAGCATCCGCTGCTCCACCTTGGAGACCTCCTCAGGAAGATGGGTCTTGGCCGGGCGGACCGCCCCTACGCGGCCGACGCCTCCGGCTACGGTTCGTCTTGGGGCTACTCCGGTCCGACGCTCGAAGAGGTCCTGGGCGGCGCCGCCCCGACTCTCCTGCCCAAGCTGATCGAGGTCTTCAGGGTCGTGAAGTCCGAGAGCGAGCTGCGGCTCATCCGGGAGAGCGCCCGCTGGGGGAATCTGGCCCACGCCCTGCTTCAGGAGTACTCGGTCGCGGGCGCCTGCGAGACGGAGGTCTCCGCCAGGGCCTCGATGGAGGCGACCCGAGCCATGACCAAGACCCTCGGACCCGGCTTCGACCCGCGGGGGGGCGAGGGGGCCGGGGCGGGTTTCCGGGGTCAGGTCGGCCCGCACTCGGCCAACCCCCACTCGGTCAACCGGAACGCCATCCTGCGCCAGGGGGACGTCCTGGTCACCGGGGCCGGGGCCACGGTCTGGGGCTACGGCAGCGAACTTGAGCGGACCATGTTTGTGGGCCGGCCGAGCGTCGAGCAGAGAAGGTTCTTCGACCACATGCTGGCCGTCCAGGACATCGCTATCGACGCCATCCGTCCGGGCCGTCCCTGCGCCGAGGTGGACAAGGCTGTCCGGGCCTACTTCGAGAAACACAAGCTCGGGCCGCACTGGCGCCACCACGTCGGCCACGCCCTGGGCATCCTCGGACACGAGGCGCCCTTCTTCGACGTGGGCGACACGACCGTAATCGAGCCGGGAATGGTCTTCAGTGTCGAACCGGGTCTCTACGTGGAGGGCCTGGGCGGCTTCCGTCACTCCGACACCGTCGCCGTGACCCGGGACGGGGTCGAGATGATCACCTACTACCCGAGAGACTTGGAGAGTTTGGTCTGCGGGTAGGGGGTAAGTGGGAGGCGCGGATGTGGCAGAGTACAGTCCGTTGGACATCGGCGAACTGGCGAGTAGCATTGTGAATGCGTTACTGCGTCAACCGTGCGACCCTCTTCCCCCGGACGCGGAGTTCAACGGCTCCGGCTTGTACGCCATCTACTACTACGGCGACTACCCGGTCTACCGTCCCATTGCGGAGGCTAACCGCGGGGAGGCATGCTCCCGACCGATCTACGTAGGCAGAGCGACCCCATCCGGGGGACGGAAGGGCTGGGAAGAGGGAGAGGTTCCGCCTGAGGGACCATTTCTCCTTCGGAGACTCCGAGAGCACGCGGAATCAATTCGTCCGGCAGAGAATCTGCGGATCACGGACTTCACTTGCCGCTACCTCATTACCGATCCCCTATGGATCCCGCTGGGGGAGAGACTCCTCGTTCAGCGCTTCCGGCCGGTCTGGAACTTGGATCTGGATGGGTTCGGCAATCACGATCCCGGCCTCGGCCGTCAGAACCAGCAACGTTCACCATGGGATGAAGTTCACAAGGGTCGAAGATGGGCCGAAAAGCTGGCGCCCTGCAGACTGAACGCCGAGCAGCTCGTTCAGTTGCTGCGGACCAGGGTTCATTCGTCAGACTGATTGGCTGCGGCGGTTCCTCGGAGAATGTCGCGGGCGCGTTCGACTACTACCCGTGCGAGTAGCGGAGGCACGGCGTTCCCGATCTGGCGCATCTTCTCGGTCCACGACCCCTGGAGGCGATACTGATCGGGAAATGTCTGAATGCGCGCGGACTCCGTGACGGTGAAGTACCTCACTGTCCCGTCCTCCAGGGCAAGCGTGTTCTCACCGCCGGGGACCCCATGGTCGCCGGCCTTCAGTGTCTTGGCGGGCTCGTCCAAGCGACTGCCGGTATGTCCTCTGTACGACCTCGCGCCTTCTACCAGCGCGTGATCTCCCATGGATCCTTGAGGCTCTGGAGGAGGCAGGTGGCCGATGGCGTCTCGCACCGTGCGCCACGGCTTCTCTAGGGGCTTGAACGCGCACTGGCGAACCGTCTTGGTCCGAACGAACCCACCATGGTCTGGGATGGGAAGCTGGTGACGTCTCCAGTACTCTCCGGTCTGCCACTGGTCGTAGACTAGAGAAGCCTCACTATGTGTCTTCGGGGGGAACGACCATGACAGACCGAGATCCTTCCGAATCCCTACCAGGAAGACGCGTTCTCTCTTCTGCGGGACGCCGTAGTCCGCCGCGTTCAGCAAGCCAACCGCGACGTGATACTCCTTGCTGGAGTCACCCGTCTGTCCGGCCAATGCCTGCAGGCGGTGAGAGTGTCCGGTCCACTCCTCTCCCGCGAGCCTGACTTCGGTAGGCTTTCGCAGTTGCAGAGTGACGTACTCCAAGTATGCCGAGAATGACGCCCGCACGAATCCCTTGACATTCTCGAAAACAAAGATCCTTGGACGTAGCTCGCGTACGGCGCGTACCGCCTCCGGGAACATGTCGCGATCGTCCAGACGCCCCCCGTGCTTTCCGCCGAGCGAGAACGGCTGACATGGCGGTCCGCCCACCACCAAGTCAGCGGGTGCGAAGGCGGAGTAGTCAACCTGGCGGGAGTCCATCTCTCGGATCGCCGTCGGCGAACACTGAAGGGTTCCGCGGCCACGGTTGGCTCGGAGTGTCGCGCAGGCCTCGGGGTTGAACTCAACCATCAGGGCATGCTGAAAGCCAGCCTGAGCGACTCCGAGAGCCATGCCGCCGGCCCCGGCGAACAACTCAACCGCCCTCATGGCTTCCCAGCGCCCAGAAACGTCCGAAGCCTACCCTCTAGGGCGCTCGGATCGGCCATCTCGCACTCCCACACGACTAACACCTCCCATCCAGCGCTAGACAACTCTCGCTGGACCCGTAGATCACGTTCGCGGTTGCCCCGCAGCTTCGGAAGCCAAAAGCTGATCCTTGACTTCGGTTCACGGTAGTTGGGACACCCCTCGTGTAGGTGCCAGAAGCAACCGTGGACGAAGACCACCTTCCTCCTGCCCGGGAACACGATATCAGGTTTGCCGGTAAGCCCCCGTGAGTGCAGCCGGTACCTGTAACCCATTCGGTGGACGAGGCGTCTCACCGCTATCTCCGGCCGCGTATCCCGGTTGCGAACGGCGGCCATCACCTTGCTTCTCTGAGATGGAGACAGAAAATCAGTCGTCGGCGGTCACTCTCTCGTGTTGTCGGTATGAACCCGGGCCAGCAGATGATCCAACTGCGTTTTGCTGTAGAGCCTGTAGCCGTTGAGCGGGTGTCTCACGGCAGCTAGCTTGCCGACCCTGTCCCAATTCCTCAAGGTCGACGCTGACACGCCAAGGTAGGTGGCGGCCCGCTTGACGGTCATGTAGTCTCTCGTGGTGGGTCAACTCCTGATGTCGGTACCTAGGTAAACCTTACCAAACCTTGCCTATCCGCGTCAACCCCAGCGACACTACCTTTGGCAACCCTCACCGCCCTGCCGGGCGAGAGAAAGCAGAGGACCGCGGCCTTGACGGGCCGATTCCAGATGGTCTCGACCGCCCGGCGGTAGAGATCGACCTGCGGGCGGTAGGTCTCCGCCCTGGCTACGGCCTCGTCGGCGGCTATGGCGTCAGTCTTGAAGTCGAGAATGGTCAGCCCATCGGGCTCGTCCACGATGACGTCGATGATGCCCTGGATCAGGACGGTCTCGGCCGACGACGGGTCGGCCACCCGCGCCTCGGCGGATTCGACGCCGGGCCAATCCGTTCCGGATCCGTAGACCTCGGCCGCCGGCAACCCCAGGGTGAACGGAACCTCTCTCCTGACCCGGTCCCGCGAGGCCACAAGCCAACCCCCAAGTTCGGAAGAGAAGAAGCGGGCTACGCCCTTGACATCGGCCCCTTGGGCCTCGGACAAAGACATGACCTCCCTATCGGCGAGCGTTCCGGCCAGAGCGGACAGGGCTTCCTCGTCGAGAGGGCCTGAAAGGTCGGCGTGCCTGAGGAGAAGGTGGGTAGCCTGGCCCTTCTCGGCCGAGGTGAGGCCCGCCGGCGCCTCTCGCAGGAAGGCGGGCCGGGTCGCCCCCGCGGGCGTCGGGCGGGTGACCGCGTCTTCATCGAGTCCGCGTTGCCAGAGGCGCTTGAGCTCGCTCGGAGCGATCTTGGCCGGCAGCAGGGACAGCCGGGCGGCGGGGTAGACCCAATCGAGCCCGGCTCGGAGAGGTCCGTTGGCCACTTCGGGCAGGGGCGCGAGGTCAGCGATCCTGTCCCAGTTGACCTCCCCGGCCTCCCGTGACAGGGGTGGTTCGGCTAAGGTGGTGACTTCCGGAAAACCGGGTAGGCCCCACAACCTGATCACCCAGCGAGACGGATCGGCAAGACTCCCGGGCTCGTAACCGGAGATGGACCTCAGCGGGGCGGCCTCGGGATGGGCGGCCACGGCCGGAACGATCCAGTCGAGATAGGTCCGGGCGCCGGCGACGCGGGCCGCGGTGAGCCGTGGGCGCGCCTCCGGCGGGGCCGACATCCCGGGCGCCCCGGCTTCCTCGGAGGCGGCGCTCTCCGGAAGGCACCACCGGCCAAGGCCGGAGGCCAGATTCCGCTTGCTGCCCACCAAGACGAGGCAGTCGCGGGCCCGGGTCATCCCGACGTAGAGACAGCGCATCTCCTCGGCCACGGCATCAGCCCTCCTGGCCTGAGAAACCGCCCGGCCGGCCAGGCTGGGATACTTTAGGCGCCGGATCGGGTCGGCCACGGCGGGGCCGAGACCCAGGGTGCGGTGGCAGAGGAGGTCGCCGCGGGCATCCGACAGGTTAAACCTCTTGCCCAAATGGATCAGGAAGACCACCGGAAACTCCTGGCCCTTGGCGCGGTGGATGCTCAGGACGGAAACGGCGTTCTCGCCCTCGCCGAGAGGGGGTGGCGGTCCGAGGTCTCCTTCGCTTTCGCGCAGGCGGTCGAGGAAGCGCAGGAAGCGAACCAGACCCTGCCGCGAGAACTGGTCGAAGAGGCGAGCCCGGTCGTGTAGGCCCCGAAGGTTGGCCTGCCTTTGGGCCCCGTTGGGCAGGCCGCCGGTGTGGGCGTAGAAGCCGGTCTCGCGAAGGAGGCGCCAGACAAGTTCGGAGAGGGGTCCCCGCCTGGCCGCGTCCCGCCAGGTCTCCAGGCGCTCGAGAAAGGTCCGGAGGCGGGAGGCCAGGACGGGGTCGACGGCGGGATCGACCGCGGCGCCGGCCGCGGTGGCCCGCACGGCATCGTAGAAGTCGCCGGGTCGGAAGGAGAGCCTTATCCGGGCCAGGTCGGCCTCATCGAGCCCGACGATGGACGACCTCAGAACGGCGGCCAAGGGGATGTCCTGACGGGGATTGTCGATCAGCCGGAGGAGGGAGAGGGCCGTCTCGACCTCGACGGCGGCGAAGTATCCCGCGCTGAGATGGGCGTAGGCCGGCACCCCCATCCGGGCGAAAGCCTCGAGAACCTGGTTGGCCAGGCCAGTTGTGGCCCGCATCAGGACGGCGATGTCGCGGTAGCGGGCCGGGCGGTAGGTCTCGGCGTTCTTGTCCCAGATCAGAAGGGGCGCCGGCCGTTCGACCATGTCCTTCACGCGTTGGGCCACAAGGCAGGCCTCGCGCTCGACGACCCGTAGATCCTCCGGAGAGGGGCTAGCCGTGACCTCCGGCCCGTCGGGCGAGGACCTCTCGGCCGGAGCATCGGCGCCGGCGGCGGGATCGTCCGCGCCTGCGGCTGGATCGTCCGCGCTTGCGGCGGCAGCATCGGCGCTTGCGGCGGGATCGTCCGCGCTTGCGGCTGGACCCCCGGCGGCGGGGTCCACCCCCGCCTCGAGCAGATGCAACTCGACGGCCGGTTTCACCTCTCCCTCCGGACCGTAGAAACCTGCCCCGTAGGCGAGTTCCGCTTCCCGGCTATAGTCGATCTCGGCCGCGTCCGGCCGCATCACCTGGCGGAAGACGTAGTTGACAGCGTCGAGGATCGGTTTGCGACTGCGAAAGTTGTGGGGCAGGACCACTCGCCGGCCGGAGGGCCTGCCATCCGGGGCAGGCCAGAGAACCGGGGCCGGCTCGGAAAGCGAGGGGCCCGGAGTAGGTTCCAGCGGCCGGAACTCTTGATACTTGCCCTGGAAGAGGCTTGGTTCGGCCAGCCGGAAGCGGTAGATGCTTTGCTTGACGTCGCCGACCATGAAGAGGTTGTCGCCACGCGAGACGTGGCGTAGGATGGCTTCCTGAACCTCGCTGGTGTCCTGATACTCGTCGACCAGGACTTCCTCGAAGCGCTCGCGGAGTTCGGCGGCCGCGGCCGACGGGCCGGAAGTTGGTCCGCCGGACGGGGCGGAAAGGGCTTCCAGGCAGTAGTGCTCGAGGTCGCCGAAGTCCAGAACGGCTCGCTCGTCCTTGGCCTCCCGATAGGCCAGCTCGAACCCGGTCAGAAGCGAGACCAGGACCCGCATCGGATCGGCCAACCGCCGGGTTTCCTCGAGGAACTCAGTCTCGGTCCGTCCCCCGAAAGCCTCGGCCAGGTCCGCTACCGCGTCTTTGGTTTCCTCGCGGCGTTTCCGCACGGCCTTCTTGAGAATTGGGTCCGACTGGGCCTGCCCGGAGCGGGGAAGATCGGCGAAGGTCGCCGCTTCGACAATGGCCGTCGCGGCGGCTTCCCAGCTTCCGCCATCCAGGGTCCGGCGGACGGAGGAGGCCGCGCCGGCCAGGCGAACCCGGTCTTCGGCCAGGACGGGCCCATAGGCGGAGGGTCCGTCGGGGCCGGTGGCCATGATCCAGGCTAGGTCGAGATCCAGGACCAGGTTTCGGAGAGAGGTCTCGACATCGGCCAGGGCGGCCCGTCCGAAGGGCAAGTCGGCCATGCGGACCCCGGCCGGTGGTTCGAAGGCTTCCATCGCCCGGGCAAGCCAGGACCCAGGGTCGGGATGACTCCGGGCCAGGGCGTGGAGGCCAAGGATGGCCTGGCGGAGGGGTTCGTCGCCTCGCTCCGAGCCGTAGGCCTCGACCAGGTCATAGAAGGCCGGTTCGCCGCGATCGTAGAACTGTTCGAGGACCGCGGTCAAGACTTCATCGCCGAGGAGGTCGGCCTCCTCCGCGCTCAGGATCTCGAAGGCCGGATCGAGTCCGAGCCGGTGGAAGTATCGCTGGCAGACAGTCAGGCAGAAGGAGTGGAGGGTAGAGATCGAGGCCCGGCCGAGGAGGGCGACCTGGCGGCGCAGGCGGGCCGTCTCGGCCGTCTCCAGGCGCCGGCGAAGAGCCTGGGCGACCCGACCCCTGATCTCCGCGGCCGCGGCTTCGGTGAAGGTCACGACCAGAAGGCGATCCACATCCACGGGCGCTTCCGGACCGGCTTCCCCCAGGATGAGTTGGATGATCCGCTCCACGAGAACGGCGGTCTTGCCCGCGCCCGCCGCGGCCGAAACAAGAAGGTCCGAGCCGCGGGCGGTGACGGCCGACCATTGCTCAGGGGTCCACTGGCGATCAGAACTAGGCCTACCCTCCATCACGTGACGACTCCACCTCCCTGACCATCCGCTCCCAGATGGCTTCTTCCTTCATTCGGGACAGGCGGTGGTAGAAGTCGCCCGCCCCGGGGTCGAAACGGCAGACCGGCCGGTACTCGCAGAAGCGGCAGGTGGTGGCGCCGTCCGGCTCACGGGCTGGTCGGACGTCGATCCGCCCGGCCAGCACTTCGGCGGCCAGGCTCTTCAGCTTGACCCTGGTAAAGTCCAGGAGCAGATCCATCTTCTCGGGCGAAAGCAGAGCCTTGGACTTGCGGAGAGTCCCGTCGCGATTGAAGCTGAAGGGGAGAAGCGGGGCCCTGGAAGGCCGCTCTCCGAGCCCTTGATCCATGAGGCCCAGGACCCCCGGATCGGCCAAGGCCACCCCCCGAGGTCGGGTCGCCTTCATCCGCTCCTGGTTGAGTTCATCGTCACCCAGAGGACCCCGAGTCCTCACAAACGGGTCGGTCACCGGAAAGAAGAAGGCCCCCGCCGCGGCCAGGCTTTCCGCGCCCGGCGGGAGGGAAATCGCCGCCAGGAGGTAGGCCGGCAGTTGCAGGTCAAGTCCGCTGTGGGTTCCCCGGACATTGAAGTCCCGGCCGCCTGACTTGAAGTCGATAACCCGGACGTAGCGGGCCGGTCCGAGGCTGGCCGTTTCAAGGCGGTCGATCACGCCTCGGAGGGCGAGGCGAACACCGCCCGCGGCGGGATCGAAGACAAAACGGAGTTCGGCGCCCACCGGCCGGAAGACGCCCCGCCGGGCGTGCTCCCCCAGGAGTTCGATCGTTCGACCGACCGTCCGCCGCAGGCGGTCGGCCAGGTAGCGGTTTCCGGCCGAGCTGAGGAGGACCTCGCTCTCCAGTCTCGGCGTGACTTCGGCCACGGCTCGGGTGAGATGTTTGGCGACGGAATCGAGATCGAGGTCGGCCAGGTCCAGCTTCTCGGCGGCCAGGTTCCGGGCGAAGAGACTGAGGACGGCGTGATAGTAGCGGCCGATCTCGGGGGCCTTGAGTTGCTGCCGGGGTCTTGGCTGAAGGGCCAGGCCGGCCGAGGCGAAGTGTCTGAACGGGCAGCCGGCGTAGTCCTCGAGCTTAGAGACGCTGACCGTGACGGGATACCCGTAGAGAGCCTTGGCCAGGGGTTCCGGCAGGGGTCCGGGGCGGTTGGCGTAGCCGAGGGACCGCAGAGCGGCCGCGGCGCGCTCGCGGCGCCCCGGCTCGGCCACCAGCCAGTTGTAGACTTCGAACCAGGCCGGGCCGTCGGCCGTGGCCGGCGTGGTGGTCCGGTCGCCTCCGAGAGAGGCCAGGGCCTTGACCACCCCGCTCAGGGCTTCCGTTTCCGCCGAGACTTCCTCGGCCCGGGGTTCCAGGGAGGCGGGGTTCTCCTGGAGACCGGGAAACGCGGCTCGCAGGCGGGAGACGATGGTCGAGGGCGAAAGAGCCCTCCCGTTGTCACCGGAGAGAGCGTAGCTCACCCAGAGTCTTTCGGAAGGCCGGGTCAGGGCGATGTAGGCCAGGTAGTCCTCGCCGAAGGTCTTCTCCCGGCTGGACGGGGCCAGTTCCAGCCCCACCTCGCCAAGTTCGGCCCGCTCACGGTCACTGAAAACGAGGTCTTCGGCATTGGTGGCCGGGAAGACCCCGTCGTTGGCGCCGATGACGAAGCAGGCTCTCACGTCGGGTTGGCGGGAACGGTCGATCGCCCCCACGGTCACCTGGTCCAGGCTGGGCGGGATGAGGCCCACGGTGAGGGTCTCCAGACCAGCCTCCAGGATGCGAGCGAACTCGGGCAGGGTGATGGAATGGCCCCCGAGATTGGCCTCCATCTGGTCAAGGAGGCTCACCAGGCCGGCCAGAACCTGCTCGTGTTCCTGAGCTTGAACGGGTTCACCGGTTGCCCGGGCCAGGAGACGCCAGTGGTCCAGAGTGGCCGGGACACCCGCCGCCGCGACGAGGTTCCAGAGGGCCCTGGCCAAGTCTCGCACGGACAGAATGCCTCCGGCGCGCGTGGCCACGAACGGTCCCAGAAGGGCGGCCACCTGGCGGCGGATCGTGTCGATCCGTCCTAGAATGGCATCCGCGGCCGGATCGGGCGGGGCCGTCTCGTCGAGAGCGAAGACCTGGCGCCAGGCCCAGGACCGCTCATCGGTCCAGGCTAGACCCCGCACGCCGTGGGCCAGGACGTAGTTCTCCAGAAGGTCGACCTCGTCCCTGGACAGGGGCCAGAGATCACTCTTGAGCAGGCGAAAGACCGGTTCGGCGGCCCAATTGGACAAGGCGACCTCCACCGCCGAGCGGGCGAACTCGACGAGGGGGTGGTAGGTCACGAACCGGCGACGGTCGATGAAGTAGGGGATGCCGTGGTCGGCGAAGGTCGCCCGAATGAGATCGGCGTAGGGGTCGAGCGACCGCGCGACGAGCGATATCTCTCGCCAGCGGTAGCCTTCGTCGCGGGCCAGGCGGACGATCTCGCGGGCCGCCGCCGCGACCTCCGCTCGGCGGGACTCGGCGGCCACGAGGGTGATCTCCGGGTCGCCGGTCTCCGGCCCCGTCCGGGCACGGGTAGCAGGGCCGGAATAGGGCCGCGGGGGCAGGTTGGGGTACTCCCGCTCAAGGTGAGCCAGGGCTGGGGTGGCCAGAAACCGGAACTGACCCTCTAGCGGGGACGTCTCGGCTCTTCCGACGGTCTCTGCCACCAGGGTCAGCAGGGCGTCGTAGGTGCGGAGAACCGGGTGGAAGGTCGACGATCCGTCGCGGGGGGCGTCCAGGTTCGCGGGATCCAGGCAGAGGGCCACCGTGATCTCGTCGACCGCCGTGGTCAGCGAACGTAAAACGCCGAACTCCTGGCGAGTGAAACCGGCGAAGCCGTCCACCCAAACCCGCGCTCCGGCCAGCCCCACCGGTCGAGCGGCCAGTTTCTCGGCCAGGAGGGTCAGGTAGTCATCCGGGTCCACCCACCGCCCCGCCAGATACTCCTCGAGATCGCGGCTGATGATGGCGAGGTCGTGCAGTTTACCGGCCAGGAAGGTCTCGCCGCGGCCAAGGGCCTCCAGTGAACCGTAGCCCTGGTCGAGTTCGGGGTGGCGGATGCCGTAGGAGTGGAGTTCGGTCAGGGTGCGGGCCAGGCGACCCAGAAAGCCTGCCCGGGCTGAGGTCGAGCCGAAGACACGCAGTTCTCCGCGCCGGCGGGCTAAGAGGACTCGGAGAGCCATAGCCTTTCCGACCTCGTCGATGTGGTGGCGCGCGCCCCCGCCGGTCTGGGCCAGGACCCACCAGGCCAGGCGCCGGAAGCTGAGGACCTCGGCCCTGGCGGCGCCCGTCACCCCGGGCTGGGTGACCAGGGCCCGATCCGTCTGAAAGGTGGCCTGCTCGGGGACAAGGAGGATGAGGGGCGGACCGTCCGCGGAACGCCGGAGTTCGGTTGCCACGGCCTCCAGGCAGTAGTGCGTCTTGCCGCTGCCGGCTCGGCCCAGGACGAAGTGGAAGGACACGGGACGAGCCTCCTCGGGGCAAGCTCTGGCGATGGAAGGGTCTTCTTCGAAAGAATGGGAACCTCCTTCGCCCGTGGTCGCCATGCGCCCCGGTCTCTCGGGTAGCGAAGGAATAGCGGCCGGCGGCTCGAAACGTCCAGGCCATGACTTCCGGGAAACCGCGGGATTCCTCCATCCGTGGCGAACTCCTCCGCCTGGCCTGGCCGGCCATGCTCGAGATGGTTCTCCACATGAGCGTTTGGATGGCCGACGTGATCATGGTCGGACGCTTGGGCGCGATAGCCCTCAGCGTGACCGGGTTTTCGGGCCAAGTCTACTGGCCGATCATTTTCTTCGTTGGCGGGGTCGGGGTGGCCGTGACGGCCGTCGTCTCGCGGCGGGTGGGCGCGGGCCAGGGACAGGAAGCGGCTGAGGTGGGGTCGCAGGGCGTTCTTCTCGCTCTGGGCGCCGGAGTGGTCGTGGGCCTGGCCATTTGGCTGGCGGCACCGGGCATCTTCGCCCTCACGCGACTGGGGCCGGAGGTCGTCTCGCTCGGAACCGCCTATCTCAGGATCATTTGCTTCGGGGCGCCCTTCATCGTCTCGGCTCTGGCCCTCTCCGGCATCCTCCGGGGCTTTGGCGACACCCGAACGCCAATGCTCATCGCGGCCTTCATCAACATCCTCAACATCATCTTGGGTTACTCGCTTATCTATGGCAGGCTTGGCCTGCCGGCCCTGGGGGTTCTGGGCTCGGCGACCGCGGCCCTGGTGGCCCAGGTCTCGGGAACGCTTCTCTTTCTGGGACTCATCGTCGGAGGCCGGGTCGGCCCGCGGATCCATCTCCGGGCCGTCCTCCGCCCGGACTGGACCGAGATCGGACGCATCGCCCGCCTGGCTGTGCCGGCCGGTCTGGAGACACTCTTTGTCGATCTGGCGCGCATCGCCGGTCTCCTGGCGGTAGCTTCTCTTGGGTCCGTGTCCGTGGCGGCCCACGAGGTGGCCGCGGCGACGGAGTCGCTGTCCTTCATGCCGGGTTTCGGCCTCGCGGTGGCCACGAGCATCATCACCGGGCAGAGTCTGGGGCGGGGAGACCCGGCCAGGGCGAAAGCCGGTGTGAGGCAGGGCGCCCTCCTCGGGCTGGGGCTCATGGGAGGGATGGGGCTTCTCTTCTTCCTCTTTCCTGAGCCGCTGGTCAGGATCTTCACCAACGATCCGGCCATCATCCCCGTGGCTACCAAGTGTCTGCGGGTAGTGGCCATCGCCCAGCCGATCATGGCCGTCCAGGGCGCCTTCGCCGGGGCCTTGCGCGGCGCCGGCGACACCCGGACGCCGATGCTCATCGGCCTCGTCACCTCCTGGGGCTGGCGGGTCACCCTGACGTGCGTGGTTGTCTTCGCTCTCCACCGGTCCTTGCCGTGGGTTTGGGGCGTCATGGTCGTTGACGCGGCTCTGAAGCTCCTCTGGACGGCCGCGGCCTACCGGCGGGGCCGCTGGCTCGGGGTCAGGATCTAGCGCCGGAACAGCTGGCCGGGCAGGAGGGCTGACGGGGACATGGAAATGCGTCCCATCGAGTAGCCCCGGAGGTGTCGCTCCATGATCGGGTTTCATCCTCTCGCGGTGCCCCTGCAGCCGGGACCCGGCTTCAGTCGCGGCCCCGCCGCGCCCTGGACGGTGCACTTGCTCGGCCTGGCCATCGTCTGGACAGTGGCCTTGCGGTTGGCGACGGGTTCGTGGCGACGAAGCGTCAATAGGCTTCGGGACACACCACCCCCGGCGGGAGTTCCCCTCTGGCTGGCCGTCGCCGGGCTCGCCGTCGCCTACGGTCTGGAGAGGGCCATCAGCCTCCCCCTCTTGGGACTGCTGCCGGCCGGAGGCGGTGTGGCCGGCTCGTCGATCGACGGCGGAAGGCTTCTCCTGTTCAACGTCCTCTGGTATGCCCGCCTGACCCCCTACCTGATCGTCGCTCTTCTTGTGCCGCGGTTGGCCCGGGTCAAGGACGCCGGTCCACGGCTCTCGCTGACCAGGGCGAGTTGGACCGCGGTGGCGCCCGCGTTTCGGGCCTCGGTGCCCTGGGCCGTCTTCTTCCTTCTCATCTGGTCCTTCCCCCGGCTCACGCCCGGATCCTTCGCCCGAGAACTCGTGACCACCCTTGACGCGAGCCTGCGGCTCCTTGTCACCAACCTCCTGACTCTGCCCCTGTTCCTTGGGGTGCTCATGCCCAGCCTGGGCAGAGGCATCCACTCTCTGGCCCGCGATCGCGCTATTCGCTCGCCGGCCCGGGGCCGCGGGATGGGGGAGGGTGGAGGGGCGGGGGAGCGTGTCGCGACCTCCGTGGCGTCCCGCGCGATCCTGGCCCGGGCCATCACCATCGTTGTCGGCGCGGTCGCGGCTCTGGTCTGGACCGCGTGCGTGCTGGAGCCGGGTCTGGGGAGTTACGGCTGGGGACGGTACCTCCGGGTCCTGGCCTACTACGGAACATTCTACCTGGCCGCGGCCTTCATCCAGGACGCCGACCGGAGCATCTTCTGGCCGGCCCTGTCCTCGGCCGTCATCGTCCTGGGGATGCGCGTTGTCCCGGCCGTGCTGGGGTCGCTTTTCGTCTGGTAGCCGTGTCGCCGCCATCGGCGGGCGCGGACCGGGGTCGCGGAGGCGAAAGGAGACGATCATGTCGAGAATCGAGGTCGTCAAGGAACTTCTCCACGGAGACACCCGGGCCCGGGGCCGGGTTCTTGACGCCGGGACGGGCGGGGGTCTCATGACCGAGATCCTGGCCGAGTTCCGTCCGGTCGAGCTTCACTCGGTGAGTGTGGATGAGAGTTCTTTCGCCACCGCGAAGGGGCGGCTACCGTCCGATCTTTGCGCCCGGGTTCGGTTTGTCCAGGGCGATCTAGGCGATCCCGGCCTGCTCGCCGGCGAGGGGTGCGACCTGATTGTCGGCGACTACCTCCTGGCCGCCGCGGCGGGTCATCGCCCCTTCCGCGAGATCGATCTCCTCCGGGGCCTTGTCGGCCGGCTCGCCCCTGGAGGCCTCCTGGTCCTAACCGGGCTCGAGCCCCTGACGGTCTGCCGGACGGCGGAGGAGGAGGTTGTTCGGACGATCCAGCGCTGGTGGGCGGGTCTAACCTACTTGGGTGGCGAGGAGATGTACCGCGAAGTTCCGGCCCGGTGGGTGGTTGACCGCCTCCGCGAACTGGCCGTCCAATCGAACTCCGCGCCGATACTCGAGGTCGAAGAACCGCGTTTCACGCCCCCGCTTCTGTGGTCGCTGTCCCAGCTCCGCGGCCTGGCCGAGGACGCGGTACGGCGAGCCGGGGGTGGGGGGGAGGCCAGGCTGGCATCCTTCGCCCGATCCTACCTGCAAGACGTCTGTCGGCGGGCCGCCCGGCTTCCCGGTTTCGCCACCGGCGCGGGGCGTGTGGCCTGGAGCCGGGATTGGATCATCAGGGCCACCCGGGCCGGCGAACACTCCACCTAGCCTTGGGCGATCCGCCCGGCGCCCGTCGCCACGACGGCTCGCTTCCGCGCCTAGGGCGGCCCGGCCCGCCAGGCGGATCGCCGAGGGGTACCTTCGCTCATCGAGAGGCCTCCAGGTCAAGGACAACTGGGCCGGACCGCGCTGCCGGCGACTTTTTCTAGAAGCAGCCGCACCTGAGCTCAAAGAAAGCCTTCGGGTGACCGCAGGCCGGACAGGTCTCGGGCGCCCCCGGACCTTTGTGGACGTAGCCGCAGTTCCGGCAGCGCCACTCCCGGCTCTCACCCTTGGCGAACAGGGTTCCCTTGGCCAGAGCCTCCCGGATGGCCCGGAACCGGGCCTCATGGGCGGCCTCGGCCACGGCGACGGCCTTCAGGACTTCGGCGATCTCGGGGAAGCCCTCCTCGCGTGCGATCTTCTCGAAACCAGGGTACATCTCCGTCCACTCATGGTTCTCTCCACCGGCCGCCGCTTCCAGATTGGCGGCGGTGTCGCCTATCCCGCCGAGGAACCTCAGGAGGACCTTGGCGTGCTCCCGCTCATTGCCGGCTGAATCCTCGAACACGGCCGCGACGTGCTCGTAGCCTTCCTTCCGGGCCACTGACGCGAAGTAGGTGTACTTGTTCCTGGCCTGCGATTCGCCGGCGAAGGCCACCTTGAGGTTCGCCTCGGTCCGGGTTCCCTTTAGGTTCTTCATCCGTCCCACACTCCTTCCGACTGCGGGCCGTCCGATGCCCGGCCTCGATGCTCACGGCATATTCTAGCCAAGTCCGGCAATCCGGGCAAATGCGGGTCAGATTGATTCGAGGCAAGGCCCGCGGGCGGGGTTGGGCCGGAGGGCCGGGGGAGGGGAGTGGGCGGGGCCTTGACCCGGGCGGTTGACTCAAAAAATCCGGCGTGGGTCCCTCGAAACGGCTGGACAGGAAGCTCTCCCGCAGGTAGAATGGGCAACGTGGTAATCACGTTCTCGGAGGAGGTGGCTTTGGATGCCGAGGATGGTCAGGGTTTTCGCTCGCACCGGTGTTCGTAGCCACTCGTCCGGGTCGGTGGGCCCGCTCTAGGCCTGTCAAAGGCAGGCAGCCGCGGTAGGCGGCTAGAGAGTCGGTCATAGCGGCCACGGGTGGCCAAGCCCGTGGTCGTCTTTATGGTCATCAGTTGTCGGCCACGGGGCAGGTAGGGTGCCTGTGGCCGCTTCTATTTCGAGGGAGGTTTCAGCGTTGATAGGAGTAGCGGTAGTGACCCGGGCCCAAGGTTCGCGGATCTGGGTGGACTACCTGGGCGAAGCGGTTCCGTGCCTGGGGCGCGGGATCCGGGTTCTCCCGGGTGATGAGGTTGAGATGAAGCGGCGGCCCGACACGACCTACGCCATCGTGGGCTTTCGGCCCAGACGAGGCGAGGTGGTCAGGCTGGGGACGAACGGCAGGCGCCGGGTGGCGGTGGCCAATCTGGACCAGGTCGTCGTCATCGCGGCGGCGGGGTCGAGCCTGAAACGTTCTCTCCGGCGGCCGGCGGGGTCGCGGCCGGAGATTGTCCTGGTGATCAACAAGTGCGACCTTGAGGATGAGCGGTCTACTGGCTCGCGGGTGGCGGGGCTGGTCGAGCGGGGCGCGGAGGTCGTTCTGACCAGCGCCACGAGCGGGCAGGGTCTTCCCGAGTTGCGGTCCAGGCTGGAGGGTCGACTCTCAGCCCTGGTGGGCGTAGCGGGGGCCGGCAAGACCAGCCTGATCCAGGCTCTCTACCCGGGCTACGATCTACGGGAGTCGACCGGGGAGCTTTACCCGCTGCCCGGGGGCGGCTACCTTGCTGTCTAAGGGCGCCTCCGCTCCTCCCTCCGCCGGTGCTGACGTCGGGGAACGCGGGCCGGGCGGACGGACCGAGAAGGGCTTGGTGACGCGGGCCGAGGGCGCCCAATTCTGGGTCGAGCTTGGCGGGGACGAGGTCCTCTGCGTGCTCCGCGGGCGAATGAAGAAGAGGCGGCTTAGAGCGTCAAACCTGGTCGTCGTGGGTGACGAGGTCCTCGTGGAGCGCCTGCCCGAGGGGATCGGGGCCATTGAGGCGGGGTTGCCCCGCCGGACCGAGTTGGCCCGCCCGGGGTTCCGCGGTCTGCCCCACGTCATTGCCGCCAACCTGGACCAACTCGTGGTGGTGCAGTCCACTCACCAGCCCGACTTCAAGCGCCGGCTGACCGAGAGGTTTCTGGCCACGGCCCGCCGCTGCGGCATGGAGGCTCTCGTGGTCGTGAACAAGTGCGATCTTGAGGCGCCGCAGGTCGTGGAGTCGTGGGTAGTGCCGCTGACCCAGAGCGGAGTGGAAGTGATCCTGGCCAGCGCCATCGATGGGCGAGGGATCGCCGAGCTTAAGGGACGTCTGGCGGGGCGGATTTCGTGCCTGGCCGGGCAGTCCGGAGTGGGCAAGTCCACTCTCCTCACGGCGATGTTCCCCGAGTACTCCATCCGGACGGGATCGGTCAACGATTGGACCGGGAAAGGACGGCACACCACGACGTCAAGCCGTCTCTACCCACTGCCGGGCGGCGGATACCTGGCCGACACACCCGGTATCCGTGAACTGGGTCTGTTCGAAGACACCGCGGACGATGTGGCCGGCGTGTTTCCCGAGATCGAGGCGGCCGCGGCCGGGTGTAAGTTCCGGAACTGCACCCACACCCACGAGCCAAAGTGCGCCGTGAAGGTCGCGGTCGAGCAGGGAGAGATCGACGAGGACCGCTACCGGAACTACGTGCGGTTGCGGCGACGGATGTAGGCCGCCGTGCGCCGAGGCCGCCCCCTTCGGGGCGGCCTCGGCGCCGCTACGAGAGTTGAGAGCCGTTCGCCTCGGCGACGCGTGATGGCCGCGCGATAGTCCACGCCTCCCGCTAGTTGCCGCTGTCCGCGGGCAAACCGGCCAACCGTTCCTGGAGAGTCTGGATGGCGAACTCGTCCCGGGCGATCCGGGCCTGGCAAACCTGAAGTTCGAGTTCGGCCAGGTGCTTGAGATCCTCAAGGTTGTGGCGGCGGTCCGGGTCGGTCTCGGCCGCGATCCGCTCGGTAAGCTTGGCGATCCGCTCGGTGAGGCGGGTAACCTCCTGGCGGGTCCGAGTCAGGCTGTCCTCCGCCCGCTGGAGAGCCCTCTCCAAGCACTCGCGGAGCTGAGCCGGATCCCGCGGACCCTCCCCACGGACAAGGCGGACGAGGAGGGCCCAGAAGCGAGGATTGTCGCTGGCCGAGACGGCCTCATTGACGGCCTCCCGAACCGAAACGCGGTTGGCCTCGGGCAGAGCCTGCCAGGTAGCCATCAGAGCCTCACCCTGGCCGGCGAGATCGGCAAGGATCGGACCGAGATAGATGCGGGGGCCGGGGCCTCCCTCTTTCTGTTCCCGGACCTGCCCCTGCACTTGTTCCCGGACCTGTCCCCGGACCTGCTCCTGCACTTGTCCCCGGACCTGTCCCCGGACCTGTCCCTGAACCTGTCCTTGGGAGTCCGGCGCGGGCAGGGTGGCCACAAACTCGTCCACCGCCGCCTCTAGCCCGCTCATCGTGGAGACGTAGTTGAGAAGTCTGGCCTCACATTGATCCCAGTCGCCGCTGGAGGCGAGGGTAGATGCCTCGTCGAGGATGTCGGCGAGGCTGGCCACGTAGCCCACCACCCGATCGAGAATCTCCTGCTGCTCAGGGGTGAGAGGTGGAGGCGTACGGGGGGGCGCCCCCGGCCGACCGCCGTCTAGACCTGGGCCACCCTCGCCCGGGAGAGCGGGGTCGCCTTGCGGTTCATCCGCTAGAAGCGCCGGCTCTCCGACCGAGTTCATCGAGAGAAGACCGGCGGCGGCGGTCGTCCCGAGAATCCCGACCACGACGACGGCACCTAGAATGACGGCCAAGATCCTTGCGCGTACCGATGCTGTCAGTTTCATCTGTCATGACCTCCTTCGCATCCGCCCCGGCGCTTAGAGGGTTCCTTCGCGCTTTCCCCGGCGCCCTGGGCACGCTTGGGGCCCGACGGCCCCGCTAAGGTAATTCTCTCCCATAACCTTTGCCGGAGGCTTTCGGGTTCATTAACAGAGTGTGAACAATGCGGCCGCGGGCCCTCAGTCGTGCCGCGGGCCCTCAGTCGTGCCGCGGGCCCTCAGTCGTGCCGCGGGCCCTCAGTCGTGCCGCGGGGCCTCAGTCGTGCCGCAGGGCCTGGATGGGGTCCAGGCGGGCGGCCCGCATGGCTGGGTAGATGCCGAAGAAGAGACCCACGGCGGCGGCGAAACCGAAGGCGATCATGACCCAGCTCAGAGAGACCACGGACGGGATGTTGCCCAGGCGAGCAATGGCCTGTGAACCAAGCATCCCTAGGAGGATGCCGATGATGCCGCCCGTGATGCTGATGATGATCGACTCCACCAGGAACTGGGCCAGAATGTCTCGGTACTTGCCGCCGACGGCCTTCCGGATGCCGATCTCCCGTGTCCGCTCGGTCACCGAGACGAGCATGATGTTCATGATTCCGATGCCGCCGACCAGGAGGGAAATGCCGGCGATGGCCCCGAGGAGGAGGGTCAGAATGCCGGTAACACTGCCGACGGCGGCCAGAATCTGCTGCTGGCTGAAGACCTGGACCGCTTCGGCGTCATTGAAGCGGATTTCCAGAAGACGTTTGATGTGGCTGGTGACCAGGTCGGCGTTGGCGTCGGAGTCGACACTGACGTAGATGCTGCCCACCCGGGTCGTGCCCATAATCCGCTGGGCCGTGGAGATCGGGATGACGACCTGGTCGTCGGGATCGGGCGTGAAAAGCCCGCCCTCGCCTTTCGCGGTCATCACGCCGACGACGGTGAAGGGGTAGCCCATAATGTAGACTTCTTGGCCGATGGGATCGCGCAGGCCGAACAGATTGTCTTTGGCCTTTGAGCCGAGGACCGCCACCTGGCGCCGGTACAGAATGTCCTGGCTTGAAAGAAAGCGACCTTCTCTCACGGGATGGCTCTGGACGGCGGGCATGATCTCCGTGGTCCCGACCACGTCGGTGTCGATGGACCGGCCGACCCACACGACGGTTGAGCCCTTCCGCAAGGACGGCATGGCCCGCAGGACTCCATCCACCCGGGCCTCGATCATGGCCACATCCTCGACCCTGAGGTCGCGACCTCGCGCGGAAGCCGGAAGGACGATGACCAGGTTGGAGCCCAAGGCCTCGACCTGGGAGGTGACCTCCTGGCTGGCGCCCGTCCCCACCGAGACCAGGGTGACGACCGCGCCCACGCCGATGATCACGCCGAGCATGGTCAGGAAACTTCGCATCTTGTTGGCCCGAAGGCCGTCCAGGGCCAGGCGCAGGCTTTCAAAGATTCTCACCGGGGCGCACCAACCTTCTCCGGTTCGGTGGTTGCTCGCGCCGTTTCCGCGGCTGCCCGCGTCGCTTCGGCGGTCGCCCGCGCCCAAGGCTCGGCCAGCCGGAACTCCGCCTCAGACACCGGTTCGTCCTCGACAATCTCGCCGTCGCGGACCTGGACCAGGCGCCGTGTCTGTTTGCCCCGCAGGGGATCGTGGGTCACCAGGACGACGGTAACCCCCAACTCGCTATTGACCCTCTGGAAAATGCCCATGATTTCCTCACCCGTGCGCGAGTCAAGGTTGCCCGTCGGCTCGTCGGCCAGAATGAGCCTCGGGCTTCCGGCCAGAGCTCGGGCGATGGCCACCCGCTGCTGCTCGCCACCGGAGAGTTGGGCCGGGCGGTGGGTGAGGCGGTGAGGCATTCCCACCACCACAAGGGCCTCGCGGGCCAGGCGCCGGCGTTCGGTCCGCGGCAAGCCCCGGTAGATTAGGGGTAGCTCCACGTTATCCATGGCCGTCGAGCGGTGGAGGAGGTTGAAGGTCTGAAAAACGAAGCCGATCTTGCGATTGCGAATCTCGGCCAACTCGTTGTCGGTTAGGGTCGAGACGTCGCGGCCCTCAATGAGGTAGGTGCCCTCGCTCGGGCGATCGAGGCAGCCGAGGATGTTCATCAGGGTCGACTTTCCGGATCCGGAGGGTCCCATGATACTGATGAGTTCGCCGGCCTGGACGCGGAGATAGACCCCGCGCAGAGCCGAGACGGCCAGTCCCGACTCTCCGTAGGTCTTTCCGACGCCTCGGAGTTCAAGCAGGGGCGCCCGCGGCACGGTGGGCAGGGGCGTCTCCGCCACTACTCTCCACCGCCGCTTCCCATACCCCCGCTGCTGCCTCCCGGTACCCCGGACGGATGTCCGCTCTGGGGCCCGAAGGGATTGGTGTTCGTCTCCAGCGAGCCCGTCACCACCGTCTCGCCCTCGACCAGGCCCTCGACGATCTCGGTGTAGGTGTCGTTGCTGAGGCCGGCGACAACCGGGCGGGCCTCGGGCTTGCCGTCGACCAACACCTGAACGGAGGCTTCCTTTCCCGCGCCGTAGACGGCCTCGGCCGGGACGACGAGGGCGTTCTCGCGCCGGGCGACCTGGATGGAGACCGACAGGCTCATGCCCGTCCGCATCCGGGCGTCCCCGTCGAAGGCGACTCGAGCCTCGTAGCTGGTGACCCCGTCGCGGAGAACTCCTTCGAGGGACATGCTTTCGAGAACTCCGACGAAGGTTTCGCCGGGCAGAGCGTCGATGCGCACGACGGAGGCTTGCCCGACGGCCAACTCGGCCACCTCGAGTTCGTCCACGGTCACGATGGCTCTCACCCGGCTGAGGTTGGCCAGGGCGGCGACCCTCATGTTGGGTGGGGCCCGCTCTCCTACCGAGACCGCCACTTCCGTGACCGTGCCGTCGAAGTCGGCCTTCACCGTGAGATCGTCCAGTTGGCGCTCAAGCCCACCCAGGCGCAAGGCGGCCTCCGCCACTCGGAGTTTCTGCTTCTCGAGCTGAGCCAGGGGATAAGAGGACGGTCCCGGATCGGTGAGTTGGGTCAGTTTCTCCGCGGCCCGGGCCAGTTCGGCCCGAGCGGAGGTCAGAGCCGCCTGGGCCTGGTCGCTGACCAGAGTCATGAGGACCTGGTCCCACGAGACGATCTCGTCCTCGGACACGCTCACCGAGGTGACGAGGCCACCGGTGGCGGTCACTAAGGGTTCAAAGTGGGCGTAGGCCATGACCCCCGCGACCGTGATCGTGTCGCTGGGCCAAGAACCCCCCGTGTCGAGGTCGGATTTCACGGACATCCCACCCCGCGCCAGAGGGTCGGAGTCATCCAAAGCCACCGTTACCTGGTAGAAGGTTCCGCCGCGCTCGCCGGCCGTTCCTTGGGCCCCGATGGCCGAAACGTGTCCTCGCAGGTCGCGGCCTAGCGGGCTAACGGTCACGGTGACCTCTTCGCCGATGGCCACGTGTTTGATCTCGCTTTCCGGCACGGACAGGAGGGCCTTGAGCCTGTCGGCGCTGGCCACGGCTAGGAGGGTGGTTCCGGCGGCGACGTCGTCGCCTATCTCAGCTCCCAGACCCGAAACCCGACCGTCGAAGGGGGCTCGCACGGTGAGGTGATCGACATTGTCCTGGGCCCGATCAGCCGCAAGGCGGGCGTTGTCCACCGCGGCCTGGGCCGCGGCCAGGTCGGCGGCGGTGGCCAGACCACCCCCCGGCTTGGTCATGCCGTCGAGGTCCATCTGAGCCAGCCGAAACTCCAGACGAGCCTGCTCGACCTGGTCGGCCAGCGACTCGTTCGACAGGATCACCAGGGTTTGGCCGGCCTCGACCGTTTGACCAGGCTCGACCAGTACGGAGAGGACCTTGCCGCCGGCGGTGACGACGCAATCCTGGCGGACCTCGGCGGCCAACGTTCCCGTTCCCGCCACCGCGACCTCGAGAGAGGCACGGGTAACCTTGGCCGTGGCGTAGGCGGCGGCCGCCTCGCGGCTGAGCCTGGCCGACACGCTGACAGCCCGGAAGCCGACGAGAGCCCCCAAGACCACGACGACCAGCAGAACGGAGATCCAAACAACCTTCCGGTTTTTCAAAGTCTCGCGCTCCTTGACCTAGATTGTCCCAGACAACCGGTCTAGTTGCGGGCGACCGGCTCGTTTTCCGTTCGACCAGAGGTGACTACACTTTGGCACTCGGCCGCGGAGTCCTGCCAGGCGAGCCACCCACAGGAGGGATCGCACTACCGGCGAACTCTGGCCAGGCAGGGCGAGGTCGCCTCAAGGCGGCCGGGAACGGGAGGACAGGTAGATTTGCTTAAAGTCTACTGGGGAAGCATGTTCGCGCAGAAATCCATGGCTCTGTTCCGCGAGGTCCTCCGGGCGACAGCGGCCCGCAAGAAGGTTCAGTGCTTTAAGTTCGACGACGGACGGTACTCCAGAAGCGAGATCGTGACCCACGACGGTCTGTCCGTGAAGGCCAAGCCCGTGTCCAGCACGGCCGCGCTTTTGGCCGCGGTTTCGCCGGACACCGACGTTATCATCATCGACGAGGCCCAGTTCTTTGACGAGGGCCTGATCCAGGCGGCCAATGACTGGGCCGATCAAGGGAAGACCGTCATTGCCGCCGGACTCGACCTGGACCGCTACGGTCGTCCCTTCGGCATCATGCCCGCTCTGGCCGCGACGGCCGAGGAGGCCGTGAAGCTGCGGGCCATCTGTGTCTGCTGCGGTGACGAGGCCTGGATCTCCTTTGGCCGGGCCACGACAACTTCCGACCTGAAGGAGATCGGCGGCTCGGAGAAGTACGAGGCCCGCTGCCGCAAGTGCGCCCGGGCGGAAGGCGGGTGATCCGAGCATGGCCGGCCAGTTCTCTGGAGGCGAGCTTCTTCTGGCGGTCTTGTCCGCCGCTGCCCTTGTGGCGACCGTGGCCTACCTTCTCCGCCGCCCGTCCGGAGGCGGTAGACTTGAGGCCCAACTCGACAACCTCACCCACAATTTGACCCAGGCCCTGAACGGGGCTACGTCCGACCTGGGCCAGGTCCGGCAATGGCTCGGCGCCCTGAGCGAGGCCCAGGCCGAATTCCGGACCCACCTCGGCCACCTGCGCGAGCGGGTCGAGGTTACGACGTCCGGTCTGGCCACCGGTCTGGCGGAGAAGACCTTCCAGACCCAACAGGTCATCCAGAACGAGCAGGCCCTTTTGAGGCGGGAGGTTATCGAGGCCCAGAAACTCGTCCAGGAAGTCAGGACCGAACTGGTGGAGCGGAAGCAGCGGGACGACCAGGTCGCGCGAGCCGTCCGCCATCTGGAGGCCGTCCTGGCCGGGACGCCATCGAAGGGCGCGGCCGGAGAGAACATCCTCGACGACGCCTTCTCCAGCTTCCCCCCGGAAATGGTGGAACGGAACTTCACCGTCCGGGGGAAGGTCGTGGAGTACGCTCTCGTTCTGGCCGGCTCCAACCGCCGGATGCCCATCGACTCCAAGTGGCCGGCGACCGCGGCCATCGAACGGCTGGCGGAGGAGACCGACGAGGCGGCCAGGCAGAAGACCGTGACCGAGGTGCGGGCCCAGCTCAGAAGGAAAATCCGGGAGGTGGCCCAGTACATCGACCCTCTCACGACCACGGAGAAGGCCATCGCCGCCGTTCCTGACGCCGTCTACCCCTATTGCGGGGAGATAACCTTCGAGGCTTACCGTGAGGGCGTGATCATCATGCCCTATAGCATGATCGTGCCCTACGTCCTGAACCTCTACAACCTTCACTTGCGCTACTCGCGGAGCGTGGACCTCGATAGCCTGGATCACGCCCTCTCCGACATCGAGAGAAACGTGGACTCTCTGGACAAGATCCTGGACAATAGCATCCAGCGCGGAGCGACCATGATTCGCAACGCCTACGACGAAGTCAGGGACATCGTCGACAGAATCCGTCGGTCTGTCGTCCACGTCCGGGCCCTACCGGCCGTAGCCGAGAGGCAGGCCCTCACCGATGGCGCGGTAGAGGGGGAGGTCGCGGCGGCAAGCGTCACGGGAGAAGCGGCCACGACCGCAGCCGACGCGGCGGTCGCGTCGAGGGGTAGGGGAGCGGAACGCCTCCTCGGAACGGGGTGAGGCCTCCTCCTCGGAACGGGGTGAGGCCCCCCAGGAACGGGATTGGACGCAGATGGCGCAAGAGAAGAAGAAAGGGGCGGGGGAGATCCCGCCCCTTCGCAATGTCGCAATCCAGACCTTCTACGCGACTCGGCCGGCTTGCGCGACTCCAGTGCCCTACTCCGGCGCGGATGTTATCGTCGCTGAGTAGGACGAGCTATCCCACTTGGCCTGCCAGCCGAAGTGCTCCGTTAGGAACCGCAGAGGGACGAGGACGCGTCCGTTCTTAAGCTGCGGCGGAACGTCGATTTCCTCTGCCACGCCGTTGACGTAGGCCGTCTGGACACCTACGGTCAGGATCACGGTCACTCCGCCGAAGGTCGCCGTTACCTGCTGGGTCGCCTGGTCCCAGGTGATCGCGGCCCCAAGCGAGTCGGCGAGAAACCGGAAAGGAACCAGAACCCGACCGTTGACGATGGTCGGCGGGGCTTCCAGGGTTACGGCCAGGCCGTTGACGTAGGCCGTCGGACTGTCCACGGTGATGACAATGCCGGCCTGGCCTACGATGAAGGAAACCTCGTTCGAGGGTCCCGTCGAGTCGGTGTTGGTGAAGAAGGCCTTGACGCTGTAGTAGTAGGTGCGTCCGGCTTGAGCCGTGGAATCGACGTAGGCGCACTCTTTGATGGCGAAGTCGTGCAGGGGTGAGTTCCAGTTGTAGGCGCCCGGCGTCGCGGCCCGGAAGACGTAGTAGCCCGCGATGGTGAGCCCGCCAAGAGACTCAGGCGGGAGCCAGGTGAGCTTGACCGCGTTGCCCTGCGGCGCGGGGGTCAGGCTTCTTGGAGGAGTGGCGGAACAAGCCAGGGTCAGGCTGCCCGTCGCGAGGATGCCCAAGAACACGGCCAAGCAGGTGAGGACCAACCACTTGCTGACCTTCATGGTCTATCTCCTCTCTTTTGTCGGGTTCCCGCTCGTCATGAATGCTAGGCTCGTTCGCCAGTCAGGTGGTCGAGTCCTGCCCCAGGTCCTGCCTTGGGACCGGTCCCGCTGGCCGCCGGGCCATTCGTTGACACGAGCCTGCCTGGAGGACTACAGTTCTTGTAGGAACCTTGAAAACTGAACCTCGGCCGCTTCTTATCGCCTCCCTGGGAAGTGGGAGGTATCCGCATGGCCAAGAAGTCCGGCGTCGCCCTGTTCGTAGATTACGAGTACGCGGTCCTAACCTCTCTAAACTACTGGCAAACCCCTATCAGCCCTCAGCGGATTATCGCCGCGGCGATGGACGTTGGGTGCATCGAGTATGCGGCGGCGTTTGGCGATTTCAACACTGAACCGCTCCGGCGTGAGGCCTCTAAGCTACGCACCGCGAGCATAGACGCGGTCTCCGCCCCAACCGGTTCGCTGGACGGGAAAGCTAAGAGTTACACTGACTTTGCAATGCTTGATAACATTTATCAAACCCTTCTCGACCGGCCCGATATCGCGACCTTCCTCCTGATGACCGGTGACGGGCACTTCAGCGGTGTAGTGGCCAGGCTCAAGATCCGCCACGCAAAGACTGTCGGGGTCCTCGGCATCGAAGGCAATATCAGCGGCGAGTTGAAAGCCGCGGCGTCTTTCGTCCACGAATTGCGTCGTCTGGAGTTGGACCCGAATGATCCGATCTTTGACGAAATCATCCGTTTTATCGCTAGGTCCCAGCAGGAACGGTCGGCCATCACCTTTGGGGCCACAGCCCAATGCTGCGCGGCCACCCTCAACGTCCCGGAGGAGAATGTCAGGCAGTACATGGCCACCCTGTCAACTCAGGGCGCGATCATCCAGGAGGTCGTGGAGTACCAGGGTCGCCCGTCTCGAATCATGAGGCTCTCCCTGACCCACCCAAGAATAACGCAGGCGCTCGAGCCCGAGACCGTGAATCTCGGGTAGTCGTTGTCACCTGATCCCGGAGGCGAGAAAGCGGCGTAGGCAAAGGCCCGGCCCTTGGTCGGGCCTCTTGCCGTACCCGCGAGCTTCGGGCCCGTTGTCAAGGCCGGGCGGCAGGAAGGGGTTCCTGAAGGCACGAAGTCTGACGCAAACCGTGTCGCGGGAGGGGTTATGGCTCGGACGAGAGGTCAAGTTCCGCCAGGGAGTCCTTCGCCCCAGAGCCCAGTTGCGCCCGCCGCGATGTCGCCCGACGCGGTTGACCCTCGCAACACCCTCAACGAGCTCTCCGGGGCGGCCTGGCTCTACTTCACCAAGAGCCTCCTGGTCACGACCTACCCCAGCCAATACGCCCACGAACTCCGCAAGGCTCATGGGGCCAATAAGCCGCCGGAACTGATGCGCCAGCTCATTGAGTTCTTCACCACGCGGTCCGGGCGAGTTCTCGACCCCTTCGCCGGCGTGGGCGGCACCCTTCTGGGGGCCTCCCTCTGCGGGCTTCCGCGAGAGGCGGTAGGGGTCGAGATTAACCCGAAATGGGTCGAGGTCTACCGGCGGGCCCTGGAGCGGATGGCGGGTGAGGGGAAGCCCCTCAAGACCCAGGAACTCCTGATCGGCGATTGCCGGGAAGCGCTCAGGGCCTTTCCCGACGGGCACTTCCAGTTCATCGTCACCGATCCGCCCTACAACGTGCACCTGGAGCGGACCATGTGTGACGGGCGTTACGACGGCTCTCACGCTAATCGCCGGACCGACTATGACATGAAGTCGGATGATCCGGCCGACCTGGCGAATCTGGGGTCCTACGAGGCCTACCTCCAGGCCATGGAGGCGGTCTTCGCCGAGTGTCTGCGGGTGCTGGAGCCGGGACGGTACATGGCCGTCATTGTCCGCAACGCCTACCAGAGCGGACGCTACGTCTTCACCCACGCCGACCTGGCCTCCCGCGCGGCGACGGTCGGCTTCACGCCCAAGGGCGAGATCGTCTGGTACCAGGCCGGCTCCCGGCTACGCCCCTACGGCTACCCCTACGCCTATGTGCCCAACATCGCCCACCAGTACATTGTTATCTTTCGGAAGTAGGCTGCAGGACCGCTCGGCTTTCGGCCCGTTCGGTTTCTCCCCGCCCTAGAGCGCCGTTTCCAGCACGGCATCCCCGAGAACCTTAGCCCCGAACTCCATCGTCTTGAGCGAGACCCGCTCGTTGATCCCGTGAATGGTTCTGTCGGGGGTGCCGTGCAGGGTCGGACAGAAACCGTAGCAGACGACACCCTTCGGACGCAGGAACCGCCCGTCGGTGCTTCCCGGAACAAGGAAGGGCACGATGCAGGCGCCGGGATCGTGCCGGGCGACGGCTTTCTCCAGGGCCCGGGCCAGAAGGGTATCCGGCGGCGACTCCGTGGCCAGAGCGGAACGGTCGAGATGGAGTTCGATCTTTCCGTTGGCCTGGCCGTTGAGACCGAGGAGAGCCCGCAGTTCGTCCAGGAGGGTGTCGGGGGTCTGGCCGGGCAGAATGCGGCAGTCTATCTGGGCCGTCGCCGTCTGCGGGATAACATTGGCCTTGTTGCTGCCCTGGACAACGGTGGGGCAGGCGGTGTTGCGCATCATGGCCTGGAAGGCATGGGCGTGGTGTTTATCGGCGATTACGGCCAGGGCGGTCGCGGTCTGGTCTGGGTCGAGAAGCAGGCGGACAGTCGGGCCGAGATCGTCGGGCACGGCCTCGGCTACCCTGTTGACGAAGAGGCGCAGGGTGTCGGTCACGTGCATCGGCAGCGAATTGGCGCCCACCTTGTGGAGGACCGCGCCGAGGTGGACGACCGGGTTGTCGTCGTGGGGCATCGAGGCGTGACCGGCTGTGCCGTGGGCAGTCACACCCGCGCGGCAGGTACCCTTCTCGGCCGTCTGGTAGACGTACATCGTCCGGCCACCCACGACCAAGGCGCCCCCGCCACCTTCGTTCAGGGCGAACTCGCAGTCGAGGAGTTCCGGACGATTCTCGACCAGCCACTTCACGCCCCAGGCGCCGCCCATCTCCTCGTCAGCCGTGGCGGCGAAGATGACGTCCCGGGCCAGGGGTAGGCCCTTCCGCTTGATTTCAAGCATGAGAGCCATCCAGATAGCCGTGAGATTCTTGGTGTCGAGGGCCCCGCGTCCCCAGATCTCGCCGTCGACGATCTCACCTCCGAAGGGCGCCCGCTTCCAGTCGGCGGCCACGGCCGGAACCACGTCAAGGTGGGAAAGAAGGAGGAGCGGACGCTTGGCCCCACTTCCCTCGAGACGCGCGACCACACTGGCCCGCTCCGGGGCCGGCTCGATGATTTCGGACTGGATGCCTCCCCTTTCGAAGACCTCCGAGATGTAGCGGGCGCAGGCGATCTCATTGCCGGGCGGATTGGTGGTGTCGAACTGGATCAGGCTCTGCAGGAAGGCCGTCGCCTCGCGACCGGCCCTCCCCGTATCGAAACCGCTTCTGGACACGTGCATCATTCCTTCCTCAGCCCCAAAATCCGACGTCATTCGTCGGTCCGGAGCGCGTTGTTTCGACTGGATTCGACGGCAGGGAATGGATTCCTGGCAGGTGCGGCTTGATGGTGTCACCAATGTAGTAACTATTTGCCTGTTGGCGCTAGGCGCAAGATGCTACATGGGTGGCCGCGGTAGCGGGTTTGAGTGACGCCTGGGGCCTGACCTGGCCGGGACATAACGGAAGCGGCCCCGGACCGGAGGCCCGGGACCGCCCTACGCTAGCCCGCGCAGCGCTTTCCGTACTAGAGAACCATTTCCGTCACGGCGTCCCAGAGGACCTTCACGCCGAAATCCATCGTTGCGATCTCTACTCGCTCGTTGATGCCGTGGACGCTGCCCTCAGCGGCGCCGGGAAGGGTCGGGCAGAAACCATAGCAGATGATGCCCTTCGGCCGGAGGAAACGTCCGTCGGTGCCCCCTGGAACGAGAAAGGGCACGAGGCAGGCGTCGGGGTCGTGTTTGGCGATGGCCCTCTCCAGGGCCTTGGTCAGAGCCGTGTCGGGCGGTGACTCGGTGGCTAGGGCCGTGCGGTCGAGCGTGAGCTCGATCTTCTCGCCCGGGTCACCCTTAAGACCCATCAGGGCCCGCAGTTCGGCTAGGAGACTCTCGGGCGTCTGGCCGGGTAGAATGCGGCAGTCGATCTGGGCCGTCGCTGTCTGCGGGATGACGTTGGTCTTGTCGCTGCCGTGAAGGACGGTGGGGCAGGCGGTGTTCCGCGACATGGCCCGAACGGTGTTGGCCTGATGCCTGTCTGGGATCACCGCCAGGGCCGCCTCGGCCTTGTCCGGATCAAGAAGCATCTTGACGGCCTGGCTCATCTCGCTCGGAAGGGCCGCGGCCATTCTCTCGACGAAGAGGCGGAGGGTGTCGGTAACGTGCATCGGAAGCTGGCCGGTTCCGACCTTGTGAAGGACCCCGGCGAGGTGGACGACCGGATTATCGTTATGGGGAGTCGAGGCGTGGCCGGCCGTGCCGCGGGCCGTTACCCCGGTCCAGCAGATGCCCTTTTCCGCCGTTTGATAGACGTACATCGTCCGTCCGCCCATGGTCACGGCCGTGCCGCCACCCTCGTTCAGGGCGAACTCCGCGTCCAGGAGTTCGGGACGATTGTCGACAAGCCACTTCACGCCCCAAATCCCGCCCATCTCCTCATCGGCGGTAGCGGCGAAGACAACGTCCCGGGCCAGAGGCAATCCCTTCCGCTTGATCTCAAGCATGAGGGCCATCCAGATGGCGGCAAGGTTCTTGGTGTCGAGGGCGCCCCGCCCCCAGATCTGGCCGTCGACGATCTCGCCCCCGAAAGGCGCGTGCTCCCAGTCGGCGGCCACGGCCGGGACCACGTCGAGGTGGGAGAGCAGGAGAAGCGGTCGCCTGGCGCCGCTGCCTTTGAGGCGGGCGACTACGCTCCCCCGGCCGGGGGTCGGCTCCACAACTTCGGCCTGGATGCCCTCCTTCTCGAAGACCTCCGCGATGTAGCGGGAACAGGCCGTTTCGTTCCCGGGGGGGTTGGTGGTGTCGAACTGAATCAAGCGCCGCAGGAAGGCCGTAGCCTCGCGGGTGGCCCTGACCACGTCGAGACTTGCTTCTGGCACGAGGATCATCCCTTCAGGACCCCAGGCTCAATGTCGCCCGCCGGCCTGGGGAAAGTGTTTCGCCCTGCTTCGACGGGTGAAGGGCTATCCCTGGCCGACCCGGCGTGAGGGTGCTAGAATGCGGATACACAGCGCGCCTCAAGGCGATCGCGCCGCGCGCCTGACGGCGAGCGCCAGTCTGTGGCGATCGACACGGGGGCGACGATGGGAAGACGAGACGACGGGAAGGCGAGGCAGAGGGCTTGATTGAGGTCCTGGACCTGACCAAGCGGTTTCGTCCGGTCAGAAGAGGGGGCCGGGAAGTCGCGGCCGTGCGCGAAGTGAGTTTCGTGGCCCGGCCGGGCGAGGTCTTCGGTCTCCTCGGTGAAAACGGGGCCGGGAAGACAACCACGCTACGCCTGCTGTCGACCATTCTCGCCCCGACGTCGGGCACGGCCACCGTGATGGGGCACGACATCGTCAAGGAACCCGAGAAGGTGCGGCGGGTCATCGGTGTGGTGGCCACGGACACGGGTGTCTACGACCGCCTGACACCGAGGGAAATCCTGCGCTACTTCGGCCAACTCAACGACATGGACCGGCCGGCCATCGAGCGGCGGACAAGCGAGCTCTTCAGGCGCCTGGGCATGGACGAGTACGCCGATCGCCGGGCCGGCCAACTCTCTCAGGGCACCAAACAGAAAATCCACGTGGCTCGGGCCATGATCAGCGACCCACCCGTCCTTCTCCTGGACGAGCCGACGGCCGGCCTCGACGTCACGTCGTCCCGCGCCGTCGAGGAGTTCATTCTGGAGGCCAAGGGACAGGGCAAGACCATCGTCTTCTCCAGCCACATCATGAGCCAGGTCGAGAAGGTCTGCGACCGGGTGGCCATCATCCACCAGGGGTCGATCCTGGTCGAGGGAACCATTAGTGAGCTCAAGGGTCACCAGGCCGCGGCGAGGTTTGAGGACGTCTTCGTTCGTCTTCTCGGGGAGGGAAGCCGATGAGCGGGAAGAGGGCGCGCTTCCCGGGCCTGAATTGGCGTCATGTCGCCGTCGTGGCCCGAAAGGAGTTTACCGACACTCTCCGCGACCGTCGGACCTGGCTGGCCATGGTCGTCCTGCCCCTGATCATCGTCCCGGTCCTGCTCCTCGTGGCCCCGACGGCCGTCCAAAGTCAGATGGACAAGGTCGAGAAATCCGTGGCCAAGGTGGCCGTCGTGGGTCTGGAAGGCGCGGGGGACTTCCTGGCCTTCCTGGGCCAGACGCCGGGTCTAGCCATCACCGACAGCGCCGACCCCGAGGCCGACCTGGAGGCCCGGAAGCTTCAAGCCATTCTCAGGCTGCCCGCGGACTTCGACACCTCGATCGCCACCGAGAAGTCCGTGGAGGTCGAGATCGCCTTCGACGCGGCCGACCAGAAGTCGTCCTCGGCCCACGACCGCCTGATGATGGTCATTGGCTCGTACAGCGCCGGCGTGATCGAGCGGCGTCTGGTCAGCCGGGGCGTTGATCCGACTGTTTTGCGGCCCATTGAGACCTCGTCGCGGAACATCGCCCCACCGGCCAGGATGGGTAGCGTCTTTCTGTCGATGGTCATGCCCATGATGATCGCCCTCTGGGCGGTCACGGGTGGGATGTACGCGGCCATCGACGCCACGGCCGGCGAGAAGGAGCGGGGGACAATGGAGGTTCTCCTGGCGGCGCCGCCGTCGCGGACTTCCATTGTCGTGGGCAAGTTTGTCGTCGTGACCACGACGGCCCTTTTCTCGGCGGCCATTTCGGTCGTGGCCATGATCCTGGCTTTCAGCGTGAGACCCGAAGCTCTGGGGATCATGAGCGGCGGCGGCTCGGTGGCTGTGGCCCTGCCCATCGGGCGCCTGGCCCTCATCGCCGTGGCCTCGATCGGCATCGCGGCCATTTTCGCGGCTCTGGAACTGGCCGTGGCTCTCTTCGCCCGCAGCTTCCGCGAGGCCCAGACCTACCTCACCCCGGTGTCGTTCCTGGTTGTCTTTCCGGGCATCGCCACGCAGTTCATGGCGGCCGGTGACGCGGCAGCGTGGGTCTTCGGCGTCCCGCTGCTCAACGCCATCTTCGTCTACAAGGAACTGCTCGAGGGCACGGTCAACTGGAGCCACCTCGGGCTGAGTCTGGCCTCGTCTCTGCTCTTTGCCTTCATCTGCCTGCGGATCACGGTGGGGTTGTTCAAGAGGGAGCAGGTGGTGTTCAGGGCCTAGGGCGAGCGCGGCGCTGTCGCCGCCTTACGCAAACAGGCCCTTCGCCACAGTCTCCCCCGGGGCGAGGGGCCGACCATGACGAGCAAGCCTCAGGTCACACTACCTCCCGCCGGTCGAACCCACCCGGCCGTTCCCGTTGGCGTTTCCGTTACCTGAAGGCAAGACCTCGTCCAGCAGCCTGACCACTTCCCAGGGCAGGGTGGCGACTTTCACCCCGGCGGCCTCGAGGGCCTTGACCTTGCCGTCGAAGGTTCCCCGACCGCGTTCGATGATGGCCCCCGCGTGGCCCATGCGCTTTCCCGGCGGGGCCGAGCGGCCGGCGACGTAGGCGACGACCGGTTTCGTCATTCCTTTGATGAACTCGGCCGCCTCTTCCTCGGCCGTGCCGCCGATCTCCCCGACCAGGACGCAGGCCAGGGTCTCGTTGTCTTCCTCGAATTTGCGCAGGACCTCGACGAAGTTCAGGCCCACGACCCGGTCACCGCCCAGACCGACCACGGTGGACTGGCCGAGCCCGGCCCCGGTGAGGGCCGCGGCGATCTCGTAGCTCAGGGTTCCACTCCGGGCGACGATGCCGACCGGGCCAGGAGCGTAGGCGACCGCAGGCATGATGCCCAGCTTGGTCTTGCCCGGGGAGATGATGCCAAAGGTGTTCGGGCCGACGATCGTAACCCCCCGTTGGCGGGCGAAGGCCATGATGTCCATGGCGTCGTGGACCGGGACATGCTCGGTGACGATGACGACCACGCCGAGACCGGCGTCGATGGCCTCGAAAGCCGCGTCCTTGGCCCCGGCCGCCGGAACGAAAATGACGGAGGCGTTGACCGCGTGATGCAGGGCGGCCTGTTCGACCGTGTCGTAGACCGGGAGACCGCCGATTTCCTGGCCGCCCTTACCGGGCGAGGTGCCGGCCATCACGTGCGTCCCGTAGGCCTGCATTTGAATCAGATGAAAGCGGCCCTGGTTACCCGTGGCCCCTTGCACGACCACCCGGGTTCGTTCATCAACGATCACTGCCATCGGGAGTCACCCCCCATCGCCCCGCCGCTCGCCGCCGCGGCCTGGACAACCTTGACCGCCGCCTCGTCCATGGCCCGGTAGGCCTCGAACCCGTGTTCTCTGAGAATGGCCAGTCCCTCTTTCTCGTTGGTTCCGACCAGCCGGATGACCACGGGCAGGCCGAGGCCGCCACGCTTCTCCGCCACCGTGACCAGGGCCCTGGCCACGTCATCGCAGCGCGTAATGCCGCCAAAGATGTTGACCAGTAGGGCCTTGGGCCGACGGGAAAGGAGAAGTTCTATCGCCCCGGCCATGGGTTCCACTCCCGCGCCACCACCAGCGTCGAGGAAGTTGGCCGGCCGGCCGCCGTAGTGCTGGATGATGTCGAGGGTGGCCATGGTGATGCCGGCCCCATTGGCCATAACGGCGATGTCGCCGTCGAGTTCCACGTAGGACAAGCCGGCCTTCCTCGCCCGGCGTTCGATGTCGGTGCCGTCTTCTACCTGGGGAAGATCGCTATGGCGCGGCAGAGCGTCGTCATCCACGTTGAGGCGCCCGTCGGCGGCGACGACCTTGCCGTCTTGCTGGAGGACGAGGGGGTTGATCTCGACCAGTTCGGCGTCGGTGGCGCGAAAGACCCGATACAGCCGGGCGAGGATATCACCGAATTGCCGGGCCAGGTCTCCCTGGAGCTCGAGCCGCCGGGCGATCTGGCGGGTTCGGAAGGGCATGAGCCCCCAGGCCGGGTCAATCAACTGCCTGACGATGAGCTTCTCGGGAACCTCTTCGATGTTGACGCCGCCCGCGGTCGAGGCGATGACCAGCGGCCGCCTCGCGGCCCCGTCGACGACGATACCCACGTAGATCTCGCGGTCTATCTGCAGCTTCTTCTCCACTAGGAGCCGGTCGACCCTGAGCCCGCGGACCTCGCTCCCGAGGAGTCCTTCCGCCTCATGCCGGGCCTCGTCGGGAGTGGCGGCGAAGCGAATGCCTCCCGCCTTACCCCGCCCACCGGAAAGAATCTGGACCTTCAATGCGACTTCGCCGATCTCCCCGCAGGCCGTGGCGGCCTCGTCGGCGGTGGTCACGATCCGGCCGGGTGGGGTCGGTATCCCGTGACGCGCGAAGACCTCCTTGGCCATGTACTCGTAGAGCTTCATAGGCTACTGACCTCCTGCCCTCTTACCTGGGTCGGTACAACCAGACGCGGGTATTCCGTCCGGTGGGCCGGCTTCCTTCTCGTGGGAGACGGGCATCCTTCCCCCATGGGACTCGTTTCCTCGACATAGACGCTCGCAGGACGGACGGTTTCGGCGTGGAACGGTGAGGAAACCTTCGGGTGATACTGCGTGGGGCCTGTGGCACGCTGACCCGGGGCGGGAGGGGACTCCGATGACAGACGTGAGACATCCCGAAATGGATGAGATCGAGTCGTCCCGGGCGGAAAAGTTACTGGCCATAGGTCTGGTTGTCTTCCTACTCGTGGGCGGGTTCTGGATCCTCGACAGGCTGGGTTCGCTGCCAACCCGGCCCGACTACATGACCGTCGCCGCCGCGGAGGGTCTTCCGGCCGCTGAGAGCGCCTATCGCCAGGCCGAGACCGACTACCAGCGTGGTCTAGAGGCCGCCGAGCAGGCCAGGTCGGCGATGGAGCAGGCCCGGGCCGGCTACGAGTTCATGCGGGAGGAGTACCGCGTCGCCCTGGAGCGTGGTGTGGACGACCCGGCTCTCGCCCAGGCTCACGAGACCGCGCGCGCTGCCTTCGAGCTGGCCTCGACCAGGTTTGAGATAGCCGACGCGGCCCGCGCCTCTCTCGAAACCAAGCTGCTCGGACCGCTGGCTACCTACCGGACTACCGTGGATCGCGTCGACCGGGCCGCGAAGAGAGCCGAGGATCGCTACCAGCTTATCGCCTTCGCCCTCAGGTTCGGCTACACCTTCCCCCTCTTCGGCCTGTCGGTCTGGCTCTGGCTCCGGCTCCGGCGCCGCAACGCGCGCTACCTCATCCTGGCCACGGGCTTCATGGGCTTCGGCGGTATCCAGGCCGTCGGACTCATCGGGCAGTACGGCTGGTACTTGCTAAGAGACATCGGTCCGATTGCCATCTCGGTCACGGGATCGGCGGTCTGCGTGGCCGGTCTCGTTGCCCTCAGGCGCTGGCTGGGAAGCGCGCGTCGCCTGGCCACGAGCCGCTTGCGCCGGGGCCAGTGTCCGTACTGCGCCTTCCCCCTGCCGGACGGGACGGCTCACTGCGCGGGCTGTGGCCGGCAAGTCCTGGAGACCTGCCCCGACTGCGGCTACGGAAACGTCAGGGAGAGCCCGCACTGCCGGGGTTGTGGCCGGGCCCTCGATTGGGCCTAGGGCCGTGGAAGGAAAAGGGCCGTCTTCGCTGGAAGACTGGGCCTCTACCTGGTATGCGAGAGGAGCGGCCCCCGGTGTTTCCGACTGACGCATCCTGGCTTGGCCGCGCCCGCCGTCAGCGGCCCGAGTGGTTCGGTTTGGTCATTGGGTCACCCGTCCTTCTTCTGACCGTTGTTCTGACTATCCCGGCGGGAATCGGGGCCGCCCTGGGCAGTCTCATCCTGTTTATCGCCGGACTCGTGGTCGTGGCCGTGCTCGCGCCACTGTCCCAGGTCCTGTCTTCTCCGGCCCCCCCGGCTCGGCTCAACCGGTGGTGGAGGACGCCCGCTCTGACCGGCCTCGCGGTTGGCCTTCTTCCGGCCCTAGCCTGGACGGTGACGGGTGGGCCCGGCTGGGGCGCCAGGTTGGCGGCCCTGGTCGGCGTGGGGCTCTGGGTTGCCTCCGCCTCTCTCCAAGCGTCGGCCGACCCTCGGGCCGGGAGGTGGGTGGTCCCGGCGGCTTTCCTCGCTCTGGTCGTGATCACCGGGCTGGGTTACGGCACCGCGGCGGGGCTTTTGTTCTATCTCGGTCAGCCCCTGGCCCTCGTCGTCCTTCTCGCGGGACAGACCGCCTCGGGCGGTTCGGGAGTCGTCGATGCCAAGCCATCGCTTGATCTCGCGGGGACAGGCTACGCCGTCGCGGCGGTGGCCATGGCTTTTCTCGCTTGGGTAGACCTGCTTTAGGGAGGTAGAAGCGTTGAGCCCCAGGGACAAGGAGAAGAAGAGTGTCTTCGCCGGCAAGACCCCTCTGAGATCCCGACCCCACGCAGAGGACGCGGCGAAATCGAAGAAGGCCCCCGGGAAAGGCTCCGAACAGGCCAAGGCCGCGCGAAAGCCGGCTCGGCCGCTGGCCGAGATGAACCAGCGCCTGGCCAAGGAGGTTCTCAGACACGGTCCCAAACGCGGTCTCCGCGAGCGTGTGGCCGGACTGTTTCCTCTCTTCGGGGTCATCGGTATCCGGGAGATAGGCCTGGCCGTGTGCGTCGCCAGCGCGATCACGATGATCTGGATCTGGTCCTATCTTCGGGTCTGGGGTTTCCTTGCCGTTGGCCTGGGTCTGGTGATCATGAGGTACGGGGAGAACTGGCTCAGGCCAGGTGGGACTCGCTGACCCCACGGGGCGGGAGTAACCAGCCGGGAGGGTTGGCCGAATGGGTCAGCTCATTTATCCAATAGGCGACAGCCTCTACGTCAACCTCACCAATCGGTGCGCCAACGACTGCGTGTTCTGCGTCCGGCGGGCGGGTCCCGGCGTGGCCGGAGCGTCGCTCTGGCTTGAGCGGGAGGCGCCCGCCGCTGACTACGTCCGAGCCATCGAGTCGCCGGACCGCTTCAAGGAGATCGTCTTCTGCGGCTACGGGGAACCGCTGGTTAGGGTGGAGGCTCTGGCCGAGATCGCCCGGGACATCCGCCGCCGTTTTAAGACCCCGATCCGGGTCGATACAAACGGCCAGGCCAACCTCTACCACGACCGCGATGTCCTGCCCGAACTGGCCGGACTGGTGGACACTTTCTCCATCAGCCTCAACGCGCAGGACAACACCACCTACCAGGAGGTTTGCCACCCGGTCTTTGGCGAGCGGGCCTACCCGGCTGTTCTGGCTTTCGCCGGCGAGGCTGTCCGGCAAGGCCACCGGGTTGTCCTGACCGTGGTCAGAATCCCCGAGGTCGACGTCGACGCTTGCCGGGAGATCGCCCGGGAACTCGGCGCTGGTTTTCGCGTGAGAGAGTACATCGGGTCTATCCAGGTGATGCCATCACCGGATGAGGCAGGAAGGCCTGACCCATGAGCGAACTGACTCACGTTTGATTGGCCTGATGCATCTCGCTGTAGCGGCCTTTCCAGTGTAGGGAGGTACCTAAGTCGTGGCTGACGATCCTAAGGTCGGCGTTCCCTGTGGGCCGGGAGGCAAGAACCCCGCCGTGTCCCGCGGCCCGGGCGCCGCTCGATCCGGCCCAGCGGAAACCGCGGCCGTCGAGATGCCTCTGCCCAGGCCCACCAGCGGCCTGCGCCGGGACCGCTTCATCACCATCTCGGATCGCGAGATCAAGTCTCTCTACGGTCCCGAGGACACCAAAGGGCTCGACTACGCTCGCGACCTCGGCCAGCCCGGACAGCCCCCCTACACCCGCGGCGTCCACGCCACCATGTACCGGGGTCGCCTCTGGACCATGCGCCAGTTCGCCGGTTTCGGAACGGCCGAGCAGAGTAACGCCCGCTACAAGTACCTCCTGAAGCACGGCCAGACCGGACTGTCGGTGGCTTTCGACCTCCCGACCATCCTCGGCTACGACTCGGACAACCCGCGGTCCAAGGGCGAGGTGGGCCGACTCGGCGTGGCCATCGACTCCCTGGCCGACATGGAGCTTCTCTTCGACGGCATTCCTCTTGACGAAGTCTCGACCTCGATGACCATCAACGCCCCGGCGCCGATTGTCTGGGCCATGTACATCGCCGTGGCCGAGAAGCGGGGGATACCCTCCGAGGTCCTTAACGGCACCATTCAGAACGACATCCTCAAGGAGTATATCGCCCAGAAGACCTTCATCTTCCCACCCACGCCGTCGATGCGCCTGATTACCGACACCTTCGCCTTCGGCACGGAGAAGGTTCCGAAGTGGAACACCATCTCTATCAGCGGCTACCACATCCGCGAGGCCGGCTCGACGGCCGTACAGGAGCTGGCCTTCACCTTGGCCGACGGGTTTGAGTACGTCCGGGCCGGCGTGGCCGCCGGTCTAGACGTGGACGCCTTCGCTCCCCGACTGTCGTTCTTCTTCAACTCCCACAGCGACTTTTTCGAGGAGATCGCCAAGTACCGGGCGGCCCGTCGCATCTGGGCCCGGGGCATGAAGGATCGCTACGGGGCGAAAGACCCTCGTTCCTGGATGATGCGCTTCCACACTCAGACGGCGGGAGTCTCCCTTACCGCCCAGCAGCCGGAGAACAACATTGTTCGAACGGCTTACCAGGCCCTGGCCGCCGTTTTGGGTGGCACACAGTCCCTGCACACGAACTCGATGGACGAGGCCATGGCTCTGCCCAGCGAGAAGGCGGTGAAGATCGCCCTTCGAACCCAGCAGGTTCTGGCCGAGGAGACCGGAGTCGCCAACACCATCGACCCCCTGGCCGGCGCCTACTTCATCGAGAGCCTCACCGACGACATGGAGCGGGAGACCCTGGCCTACTTCGAGCGCATCGAGGCCCTTGGTGGGGTTGTGCCGGCCATTGAGAAGGGGTTCTTCCAGCGCGAGATCGCCGACGCCGCCTACCGCTACCAGCGGCAGGCCCAGTCGGGCGAGCTGTCCGTGGTCGGCGTGAACTGCTACGTCGAGGACGAGCCCTCCAGGATCGAGCTCCTTAGGATCTCTCCCGAGGTGGAGCAAAGACAGCTTGACCGTCTCCGCGAAGTGAAGGAGAGGCGCGATCCTCACGCCGTGCGGGAGGCCCTCGACGAGGTCCGGACCACCGCGCGGACGGAGCGGAACCTGATGCCTGTGCTGCTCAAGGCGGTCAAGGCCTATGTTACGCTGGGCGAGATAATCGACGTCTTCCGCGAGGAGTTCGGGCAGTATCGCGAGCCGGCGATCTTTTGAGACAGGGCGAGGGAGGATCACGATGACCCAGGGCAAGGTGAGAGTCCTGGTCGCCAAGCCGGGGCTTGACAGCCATGATCGCGGGGCCAAGGTGGTGGCCCGCGCTTACCGTGACGCGGGGATGGAGGTTATCTACACCGGCCTCCATCAGACCCCCGAGGAGGTTGTCGAGGCGGCCATCCAGGAGGACGTCGACGTCATCGCCCTGAGCATTCTCTCCGGGGCCCACCTGACCTTGGTTCCCATGGTCGCCGGGCTATTGCGGGAGCGCGGAATCGATGACGTGCTTCTCCTGGTCGGTGGCATCATACCGGCGGAGGACAGGCCCAATCTCAAGCAGGCGGGCGCGGCCGAGGTCTTTGGCCCCGGCTCCAATCTGGACGAGATCGTGGACTTCACTCGGCGCAATCTTCGCCGGGGCGCCTGAGTCGCGAACCGGCACGGGGGCGCGGCGACCGCTCGGAGCATAGGAGGACCCCACTCAAGGCATGGACCTAGTAGAGCGCCTGCTGGACGGTGATCGCCGGGCTCTGGCCCGGGCCATCACTCTAACCGAGAACGAGGACCCGGCCGCCGCCGAAATCGCGGCGGCCGTTTACCCCCATACCGGACAAGGGCGCGTGATCGGGGTGACCGGCCCGCCGGGGGCCGGGAAGAGCACCATCGTGGACGGGCTGACGCACCTGTACCGGCAGGCCGGCCTCCGGGTGGCCGTGGTCGCCGTCGACCCGACCAGTCCCTTCACCGGGGGGGCCATCCTCGGCGACCGGATCCGGATGAGGCGCAGCGCGGCGGATGCGGGCGTTTTCATTCGTAGCCTGGCCACCCGGGGCCAGCTCGGCGGCCTATCCTGGCACACCGGTTCCGTCATTCGTCTGCTGGACGCCGCCGGTTTCCCCGTGATCGTGGTCGAGACGGTGGGGGCGGGCCAGGCCGAAGTCGAGATCATGCGGCACGCCGAGACAACCGTTGTCGTGATGATTCCGGGACTTGGAGACGAGGTTCAGGCTATCAAGGCCGGCATCCTCGAGATCGCCGACGTTCTGGCCGTGAACAAGGCCGACCGCGAGGGCGCCGACGCGCTGGTCAAGGAACTCCAGATGATGCTCCAGCTAGGGCGGCCGCGGGTCCGGCCGGCGGAGGCCTCGTCCGGGGAGGCCTCACCCGGGGTGGCCTTGCCCGGGGTGGCCTGGCTGCCGCCGGTGCTCAAGACCGTGGCCACCAGCGATCAGGGGCTGGGCGACCTAGTGGCTGCCGTGGACAGCCACTACCGCTTTCTTGAGGAGAGTGGCGGCCTGGCGATCCGGCGCCGCCGCGAGCTGGATGCCGAGATCCGCGGGATCATCCGGGACGTGGCCGGTCAAGCCGCCTGCGCCTGGGCCGAGACCGCCGGCTCATGGGCCGAGGCTTTCACCCGGGTGATCGCCCGTCGCGTTGACCCTCGATCGGCCGCCTCGGAACTGGTCTCCGAGTTCCTGGGTCCGAGGACATGAGACGGCCCTCGACCGCCCGGTGGGAGATGGGTGGAGAATGGGGAAGGGGGAGACCGCAATGCTTTTTGCGCCGAGCGAGGAACACCAGGCCCTGAGGCGTCGTATCCGCGAACTCGCGGAGAAGCACATCAAGCCCAAGGCGGCGGCCTACGATGAGAGCGCCGAGTTCCCCGCGGGAAACTTCAAGCTCCTGGCTGACGGCGGCTTCGTCGGAATGAACCTGCCCGAGGAGTACGGGGGGGCCGGTCTAGACATGCTCTCCCACACCATCTGCGTCGAGGAGATAGCCCGCTGCTGCGCCACGACGGCCGTCATCTTCGAGGTTCACAACACACTGCACTCCGAGACCATCGCCCACTTCGGCACGGAGGAGCAGAAGAGAAAGTACCTGCCCGCCCTGGCCGAGGGCTCGAAACTCGGGGGCTTCTGCCTGACCGAGCCGGAGGCCGGTTCCGACGCCGGCGCCGTCAAGACCACGGCTAGTCGCGAGAGGGACAGCTACATTCTTGAGGGCCAGAAGTGTTTCATCACCAACGGAGGGGTTGCCGATCTCTACCTGGTCGTGGCCCTGACCGCCCCGTCACTGGGGACCAAGGGGTTGACTTGCTTCATCGTCGAGAAGGGCCTGCCCGGCCTGTCTTTCGGGAAACCCGAGAACAAGCTCGGCATCCGGGCCTCGCAGACCACGGACGTCTTCCTCGACAAGGTCTCCGTTCCCGAGGCCAATCGGCTTGGGGCGGAGGGGGAGGGCTTCAAGATCGCCATGTTCGCCCTCGACGCCGGCCGGCTCGGCATCGGGGCCCAGGCTCTGGGTATCGCCCAGGCGGCCTACGAGGCCTCGGTGACCTACGCCAAGGAGCGGGTGCAGTTCGGCAAACCCATCGGCGCCCTCCAGGCCATCCAGTGGATGATCGCCGACATGGTCGTGGACATCGAGTCCTCCCGCCTGCTCCTCTACCGGGCGGCCGAGCTTTACGGTCAGCCGGGGCGGCACTCGGCCGAGATCGCCATGGCCAAGCTGAAGTGCGCGGAGACGGCCATGCATCACACGGTGAAAGCGGTGCAGATCCACGGCGGGTACGGCTACATGAGGGAGTACGGTGTCGAGCGCCTGATGCGCGACGCCAAGATCACCGAGATCTACGAAGGCACCTCCGAGATCATGAGAGTCATCATCGCCGGGGCGGCTCTAAAGTAGCCACCACGGGCCCGGCTTCGCCCCGCCGGCGTGCGAGGCGGCCCGGAACCGATGAGGGTTACGCCAGGGTCACCCATTCCCCATAGGGCGGGGTGACCAGTCTCGGAGGGTCTGGGTAGCCCGCGAGTTCGGAGGCCAGCCTGGACGGGTCGAAGACGGTCTGGAAGACCGGATGGTCGTAGTGAACCGGAACCAGGACCCTCGGCCGCACGACCAGGCAGACCGCCTGAGCCAGGGTGGCCTCGTCAAGGTAGGGGCCTTCGCGGAGGCGGGTCGTAGGGTTGATGAGCTCACCGCCGCAGGAGATGACGGCGGCGTCGAGGGGACCGGACCGCCTCTCATCGGGCAGGCCGGCGGGTTCGGTGTCGCCGCTGGCGTAGAGGCGCAGGCCGCCGACCTCGAAGAGAAACCCCAGCATCGGCCCTCCGCAGGGCATGGCGCCGTAGCGTGCGGGCCGGCCGGCGAGCTTGGCGGCCACGGCGTCGCCTTCCGGGCCGGTGAACCAGTGAGGGCCGGGCAGGGCCGCCGCGCGGACGCTCATCCGGCCGTCGGGCGGTTCGAGGTCCAGCCAACCGTCTCCCAGGACGGGACACGGTCGAAGGCGGTCTGAGGCGAGGGCGAGAATATCGCGGCAGGCCTTGAGAATCTCGGCGCTCCCGACGACGCGAAAGTCTAGGACGGCGGCGAGCCTCTCGATTGTTCGCAAATCGAAATGGTCGAAGTGTCCGTGGGAGAGGAAGACGTAGCCCGGATTGTGGGAGGTCAGGTAGTCCGCGACAAGGGGGGCATGAGGATTGGCGCAGGTGTCGTCGAACCACGGTGGGTAGTCACCCGGCCGGGAGAAGGCCGGGTCGACGAGCACTTCCAGGCCACCCAGGTCGAGGCTGTAGGACGCCCCCCCGTGCCAGCATATCCGGATGATTTCGGCCGGTTGCTCCGCCACGCCGACCACCACCTCTCACGGTGTGGGTTGGCTCTGGGTTCAACCAGCGGGTCGTGTCTCCTTCCGGCCGGGGTTCAGTCCGAGGTGGGCCGGATGCGTGTTCCGGGCGGAATGCTATAATGGGACCCACTTGTGCCTCGGGACCCGACCTTGGGACTCGTGGGCGCGGGAACTAGACGACCGGGGTGGAAGGTGGTTGAATGGCGACTCTCGAACTCAGGCCGGCGCACCTGCGAGCCTTGCTGTGTCTGGCCGAGGCCGCGCACCTGACGGGGTTTCTGACCGAGACCCGCGGCGCCGACTACTTCTGGCCCGGCTTCGATTTCAAGGCCACGCCTATCGTCCTCTTCCGAGGTAACCTCGAAGCCTTTCTGCTTCAGTTCCCCCATCCGCCGGCCGGCTTCAGCCGGCTGAACGTGCCCATGCCTGGTCTGGAGCAGACTCCGGTCTACTACCACCGGGGGGCTCTGCCCTACTTGCCGGCGGTCGGAGCGGTCGAGATAGAAGGTCGCATCGCGGCGAGCCTGCCCTTGTCGGTCTTCCGGCCCGAGGCCGTGCCGGAGGCTCTCGTGGCCGGCCTGGTTCACGAGGCATTCCACGCCTACGAGCGCGGACACGGGCGCGGCAGGGTCGATCTCTCTCTTGTGAGCAGCTATCCTGAGTTGTCCCCGGCCAATAACGCCCTGGGCAACATGGAAGGTCGCATCCTTTACGACTACCTCTCACCGCGCTTCGGCCGGTGCGAGCCGCAAGCCCGGGCCCAGTCCGACGGCGAGTCCCGAGGTGACGGCGAGTCCCGAGGTGACGACGAGTCTGTGCGCGTGGCCTTCGACTTCAGCCGGACGCGACGCGAGAGGCGGGGGCCCCTCGAAGACAGCGTCATCGAATACGAGCGGCAGTTGGAGGCGGCGGAGGGACTGGCCCGCTACGTCGAAGTCAGGGCCTTGCTAGGAGGGATGTCCGCCTACAGGCCGAGCCGGGCCTTCCAGGTCCTCACCGGGCGGGAGACCTACACCCAGGCCTCGAGGCTGGTTGCCGAGCAGGTGGCCAAGCTGCCGCAGCTGAACATCAACGCGGCCGGGGCGGCCTGGTGGCGCTTTTTCCACACCGGGATGGCTTTGGCTCTTCTGGCCGACGATCTCGATCCCGATTGGAAGCGCAAAGTGGGCGCCGGTCCGGCCCTGGACGAGGTCATTGATGGGCGCGTGACCTACGATGGCGGGTCCTCGGACGAACGGGCCATCGAGGAACTCAAGGAGAGGTACGGCTATGATCAGCGTCTGGAGGCCGAGAGGGAGTTCGGCCGGGAGGAGAAGCGGCGGAAGCGGGACCTCCTGGCCATGGTCCTGCAAGGAACAGGCACTCGCGTCACTTTTGACGTGAGCGCTCTCATCGCCGAGGAGACCTGGTGGGAGTCCGGTCGCATTTCCCTGGACTGGGACCCCGCCTCCACGGAGACGATCACCAAGAACGTGCGCATCCACAGGAAAGGTCTGCGGTTTTCGGGGTTCGGGACTGATCTCCGCTTCGCCGGTATCCCGGTCGTGGAAGACAGGAAGAGCCGCCTCTTCCACGTGAATGTTCCCAAGGCCGGCCATCTGGACATGCGGGGAGACGGGCGCGCCTGCTCCCTGGAGAAGCCGGCCGAGTTCGAGGACGGGCTTACGGTCCTTCTGCCGGGGGTGTCGGCGCGGGCCAGGAGTGGCTACGTGCGAGATGCCGGCGGAACTCTGTACATAAGAATAACGTGCTAGGGTGCGCATCCAACCGAATGCTTTTCGTCGAATTCGGCGGTTCTTACGGGAAGGAGATGGTCGGAGTGGGCGGATTTGAACCGCCGACCTCCTGGTCCCGAACCAGGCGCTCTGACCAAACTGAGCCACACCCCGACCACGACCGTTGCCGGTCTTCTCCATCTTAGCGGCCGGTCAGAGCGGTGTCAACCGACGATCCCGCCCTGGGAACCGCCGCTTCGAAACACCTAGTTGCTCTGGTCCGGCGTCATCTCGCGTTGACAGTCGTTTTGAGCCAAGTCTATAATCGGTCCGTAGTCGACCGCCGAGCGTCCCACCTCCAAGAGCCTGAGTTCGCGGCAAGCCAGCCACCTGGCTGGGCGGTCGTTTTATGCTTTTGAAGGTCATTTCTTTTGGACAGTTGCCGATTCCGCAGTGAGAGGGGATAAGGAGCCTTGCTGGGTATTAATCCTCTGTACCTCCAGGCCGCGGGGTTTGCCGTCGCCGCATTGATCCTGGGGCTGATCTTCCGCTCGCGGCGGCTCTTCGCTTTCGAACTCGTCCTCGTTCTCGTCGTCGTGGTGGCCGGCGGTTACTTCTTCGGCTACAGGATGCCCCTGCTTGGCATGATGAAGCAGGGTCTTGACCTCCAGGGCGGCACCTACATGGTCCTTGAGGCGGTCGCCACGGCCGAGACACCGGTCACACCCGAGCGCCTCCACGCCACGGTCGAGGTCATCCGCGAGCGCATCGACAGGCTCGGCGTGACCGAGCCCGTGATCTACGAGGTCCCGCAGAAGAACCGCATCGTCGTTGAATTAGCCGGCCAGACGCGCGAAGAGGCCATGAGGGATGTCCAGGTCGGCTACCTCTACTTCAAGGACGCCGAGGGCAACATCATCCTCACCGGCGACGACCTCATCCAGGCCCAGGAGGAGCTCGACTCGTCGGGGGCGGCCTTCGTCAGGCTCGAGTTGAGGGCCGAGGCCAAGAAGCGGTTTGCCGACGCGACAACGCGCATCTATGGCGGCCAGTCGGCCTCCAGGCAGATCTTCATCTACCTCGATCAGGAACTGCAGTCAGCGCCCACGGTCGAGGCGCCGAACATCGAGGATCCCATTATCCAGGGCTATGAGGACCTCAAGGCCGCCAAGCGGATCGCCACGATCCTCAATGTCGGCGCCTTGCCTCTCCAACTCAACGTGGCGGAGGTCAGGGAAGTCTCGGCCTCGCTGGGCGCCGAGTCGCTACGTCTGTCTGAAATCGCGGCCTTGATCGGCATATGCGGGGTAATCCTGTTCATGCTCCTGTTCTACCGCGGCGCCGGCATCATTGCCAACTTCGCTCTGGTCGTCTACGGCCTTCTCGTGATCGCGGCCCTGGTCGGTCTGGGCGCGACCCTGACCCTGCCGGGAGTGGCGGGTCTGGTCCTGGGTGTGGGTATGGCGGTGGACGCGAACGTCTTGATCTACGAACGGGTGAAGGACCACTTACGGCTGGGCCGCACGCTACGGGCAGCCGTGGATACGGGCTTCAGGTCGGCCATGTTGACGATCGTCGACGCCAACGTGACCACGTTGTTCGCCGCGATCGTCCTCTTCTTCTACGGCACGGGCCCCATTCGCGGCTTCGCCGTGACCCTGGGCGCCAGCATCGTCATCAGCATGCTGACGGCCGTGGTCTTTAGCCAGTACGTCCTGCGCGTGGTCATCAACTCGGGCATCGTCAAGCGGGCCTCGGCTCTATTCGGCGAGAAGGAGGCGAACCTCGGTGGGACGCGGTAAGAAGAAGCAGTCCAGGCGGCAAGGGTATCCGCGGGGGCAGACGCGGCAGCAGAAAACCACCCAGGCCACGGCAGGGCCCAAGGGGGCGCGGGCGGGTTCGTCGGTTCCTTCGGCCCTTGATAACGTGAACATCCCGTGGACGGCGGAGCGACCGCAACCGGTCCGCCGGGCCTTCGGCGTCTTCAAGGTCGGCAAAATCGACTTCATCGGCAAGAAGAGGCTGTTCATCATCTTCTCCGGGACTCTGATGCTCATCAGCATCCTGTCCCTTATCTTCCGGGGGCTGAACTTTGGCATCGACTTCACCGGTGGCAACGCCTACACGTTCCAGTTCCAGCAGGTCGTCCAGGAGAGTCAGATCCGCGCCATTCTGGGGCAGCAGGGTATCACGAGTAGTGTCATCCGGGTCGATAGGGCCGATCCGAAACAGGCTTTGGTGCGCACGCCCTACCTCAACCCCCAGGCCGAGACAGCTTTCCTGGCCGCTCTGAAGAGCCAGTTCGGGGAAGTCGAGGCCACGGCCGGCGAGGCTGTCTCGCCTACCATTGGCGGAGAACTCCTCCGTAACGCCCTCATCGGCACCCTCCTGGCCTGTCTGGCTATCCTGATCTACGTGGCCGTGCGCTTCGAGTACCGCTTTGCCGCCGCGGGGGTCCTGGCCCTGGTCCACGACGCCCTCATCACCACGGGCGTGTTCTCGGTCCTGCAGCTCGAGGTCAACTCGGCCTACGTGGCCGCCATTCTGACCATCATCGGCTTCTCGATCAACGACACTATCGTTGTCTTCGACCGAATCCGGGACAACCTAAAGCGACGCGGAAAAGAGGGGCTCGACGCCCTCTCCAACCGGTCGATCAACGAGACCTTCGTGCGGTCGGTCAACACGTCGATGACCGCCTTCCTGGCCATCACCGCCATCTACTTCTTCGGCGGGGCCACGACTAAGGACTTCGCCCTGGCCCTGATGGTCGGCATCCTCATCGGAACCTACTCGTCCATCTGCGTCGCTACGCCGATCTGGCTATGGTGGCGGAAGCGAGATGAGCGGATGCTGGCCGCCGCCGGGGGAAAGGGCAAGCTCGCCCTCAGAACTCGCGGGTAACGGCCTTCGCGGAACAGGCCCCTGCTCGGGTCCAAGGACTCCGAGCAGGGGCTTTTGCTTTATCTCCCAGGGTTTCTCCCGCGTCTTCCCGGAGACACTACTTCCCGCCAAACGAGGGCCGCCAGCCGACTCTGGCGGACGGGATTTCTATTTCGCCGCCGCACGGGAGGGGTCTAGTCATGGGAGGCTACGACCCGGTTCGCCACCCGGGAAACCAGGCTCTTTTCCGGGCCCTGGATCTCTCCATTCTCGCGACCCTGGTCGGTCTGCCTCTACACGTCCACGCCGAGGGCCTGCGGGGCACAGGCAAGACGACCATCATGCGGTCGGTGCGGCGTCGCCTCCCTCGCATCCAGCGGATCAAGGGCTGCGTCTACAACTGCGCGCCCTGGGCGCCCCACTGCCCCGGGCATCGGAACCTGTCATCCGAAGAGGTCTCCCTCCTCGGGACGGAGTGGATCCCCATGCCCTTCCGCGAGATATCCCACTCGGCCAAGGTCGGGACGGTCGCCGGCAGTATCGATTTGGCCCGCATCACCACTCGTGAGGGCCAGGAGGCGGCCATGCTGCCGGGAACCCTGCCCCAGGCCCACCGCGGGGTCGTCTTTATCGACGAAATCAATCGGCTGGCTGACACGGCGCCGGAACTGGCCGACATTCTCCTGGACGTCATGGGGACCAAACCCGGCCGGCTGCAGATCGAGGAGACAGGGCTTCCGGGCGTGGACCTGCCGATCTCGGTCTCAGTGTGGGCGGCCTCGAATCCCGACGAAGACCCCGGACCGCTTGAAGACATCCGTAAGCAGCTCTCGGATCGCTTCGACTTCGTCATTGCCATGGAGCGGCCGGGGGCGGTGGCCGCGGTGAGGGAGATACTCAGATCCTCGCGGAAACGGCAGATGGTTCTCTCCGGAGTGCCGCTCCTGGTCGCCGGGGATGTCTCGGAGCGGCCGGGAGAGGAAGACGGGCCGGCCAGGGCGCTCGGCGAGAGGCGGGGAGAAGAGGCCGCGGAGGAGACCGCGGAAAAGACCGCGGACTGGGAGAGGCTCGTGGGGATCGTGCGCCAGGTTGAGTGTCCCCTGGCGGTCGAAGACGTGGTCGCTTCCATCTACGTCGATTTTGGGTTGGAAAGCCTGCGCGGGGTTGAAGCCATTCATCACGGGGCCAGGATGAACTGCGTGCTGGAGGGCCGCGAGAAGATGACTCTCGTGGATGTGGCGGCGGTGGCTCCGGGAGCTCTCCACCACCGCCTGGACATATCAACTTTCGCTCGGGTCATGGACTACCTCGCGGAGAGAGCCGGGACCCGGAGCGGGCTCTCCGACACGGACTCCGAGCAGGCGGCCGCGGCGTCCTCGGGCCTCGCCGCGGTCGCCGCTCCGGGAGGCGGTCCTTCCCCCGGCTCGGCGGCGGACCTCGGTCCGTCCGGCCAGGAACCGGCCGCCTCACCGGCCGGCGCTTCACCAAGCCGAGGTTTGGCCTCCGGCTGGCTGTCCTGGTCATCAATCTTCGGTCGGAGGGCGCGTCAGGGGGATGCCGCCGGCCGTCGCCCGGGGTCGGCCCTGTCGGGCAGGGCCGGTTCGGCCGGGGAGGCGCGCCTCGGAAGCCCCAGCGGCGGTGATCCGGATCAGACCGGCCGGGGATGGGGGAGGAGCGGGCAGGGCGAGCCGGGCGAGACCACCAGCCCGGGAACCGACCGTCCGGTGGCGCCGCTTCACGCCGCTAGACCCCTGGCCCAGATCCTGCGGGACATGGAACTCGGGGCCTTCGAACCCCGGGGGCCGCGTCTTCCTTGAAGGCTGAGCCCGCGGCCCCGCGGCTGGTGGCCGAGATGATTCGCCATCTTGACCGGGGCGAGGGCTACCGCTTCGGCGAGAGCACGGTGGTCTCCAAGCACGTCCACCTGGTCAGCAGCCTGCGTCCGGGAGAGGTGGACGTGGTCGTCGACGCCGACGCCGGCCAGGTCTTCTACCACCGCCGCGTTGGGGGTCAGATTCTCCACCTTGACGTCTTCCACGAAATTGCCGAGATCGACCACCGGGAGATGGCCAGGCGGCTGGCCGCCGCCGCCGTTCGCTACGGTCAGGACACCGGTCTTGACCCGTCGGGGCGCCCGTCCGAGGGTGTCAGTCTCGGCCCGCGACACACGGTCGACTACATTGACGTCCAGACCGCGACGGGCGGGGGCCGCATCACCGGGGGCCTGGGTTACGGGCGGGGGACAACCCTCCGCCGCGCCCACCTGACTCACGTCCACGTGGCCATGCTGAGCGCGCGGCGGGGCCTGGCGGCGGTGCCCTACGTCATTATGACCGCCGAAGAGGAAATCCGGCGCCAGGGTCACGGGATTCGCCGGCTGGAACATCTGAACCACGTCAGCGGGCAAGGACGGAGTGCCCCTCTGGACCTCTCGAGCTATGCCTCGCTGTCCGACTCGCTCCTACGCGAGGCCAAGCGGGACTGGTCTTCGCCGCGCGGCGAGTTCGTGGCCTCCAATCCAACCTACCTCCGAAGTGTTCTCGATCTGGCCGACGAGTTCGGCGGAATAGACGAACTCAGGGAGGTTCTGGCTTCTCTGGCCGACGCCCCGACTTGGACGCAACTGCAGAAGAGGCTTCGGGGCCGCGTTGCTCTGAACCAGGTCCTGAATCGTCTGGAGGGGGAGCGACTCATCGCCTCCGAGCACGGTCTCTACAGCCTGACCGGAGACGGCCGGACTCTCACCGACTATGTCGCCCGGCACCGACGGGAGATAGAACTCCGCTTTAAACTCACCCTGCGCAAGTTGCCCTTCCGCCAGACCTCCGGCTCCAAGCAGGCTGTGCCGACAACGGCGGCCCGCCCCGACGGGCGGGGGGGCCTGGCCTACCGGCGAGTCCTGACCGCCCAGGTCGGGGGGTGGGTGGGGGCCCTGGCCGTTCCGGAAACAGTCGTCCGGGCCGCGGTGAACCGCTTGATGGAAGGGGTGGGGTCCGGGGGCGCGGCCAGGTCCGGAGCGGCGGCTGGGGTCGGCCTCTCCATCCGGCGTGGCGACCTGCAGGTCTACGGGCGGCGTGGGCTCGGTCCCCTCGATATCTGTCTGGTCGTCGACGCCAGCGCAAGCATGGCCGGGCCCCGGATGCGGGCGGCGAAGTACTTGGCCCAACACCTGCTCCTCTCCACCCGCGACCGGGTCGCTGTCGTGGTTTTCCAGGAACGCGAGGCCGGGCTCTACGTGCCCTTTACGCGAAACTTCGACTCCGTCCAGGGCGGCGTCAGCCGCATCCGGCCGCTCGGATTGACGCCTCTGGCCGAGGGCCTGCTTTACGCGGCCGCCTACGTCCGCCGGGAGCGGGCTCACGATCCTCTTCTCCTTCTCATCACCGACGGCATCCCGACGGTGCCCCGCTGGTCGATGAATCCGGTGGCCGATTCTCTCACCGCGGCGCGGTCTCTGGCCAAGGAGAGGATTAGGTTCAGTTGTATCGGCCTGGAACCCAACCTGGAATTCCTGAAAGACCTGTCGGCCGCCGCCCGCGGAACCCTCCACGTTGTCCAGGAACTGGACCAGGCCCTTCTCAGCGAGATAGCCCACGCCGAGCGGAAGCGGGTTCGGCTATAGGTCCCTCACCGGGGAGGATTCTCCCCGGAAGGCAAGAAACGACAGGTCTCGGAGGTGACCGCCCGTGTTCGTGCTTGCCGCTCTCTTGCTCCTGCTCGCGGTCGTGGCCGTGTTCGCCGCCCAGAATGCGCACATAGTCGCGGTGAACCTTCTGGGCTGGCACTTTACCTGGCCCCTAGCCGGCGTGGTCCTGATCACCCTTGTGGCCGGCGCTCTGGTCGCGTTTCTCATCGGTCTTTTCCGCCAACTCAGCCTGCGCCTGAAGATCCACGACACCAGCGGACGCCTGCGCAAGACCGTGACCGACCTCTCCACCACCAAGACCGATCTGGGAAAGGTTCGGGACGAACTCGAGAAGGTCAAGGCCGAACTGGGGAGGAGCAAGGCCACCACGGCCGAGAAAGACCAGGATCTCACCGCCGTGCGGGCTGAACTCGCCGTCGCCAAGCACGAGCTAGAGGAAGCTCGTCGGCGGTCGGCTTCTCCGGGACCTGCCCCGACTCCCGAGACGCTCAAGGGAGGTGGACGTGGCGGCACGGGTTCTGGCCGGGAGTAGGGTCTGGCACATAGCCGAACCATCCGGTGCGACCGTGTCCGCTCTTTCCTCGGAGCTGGGCGTTTCCCGCCTGGTGGCTACGGTTCTGGTCAACCGTGGTCTCGACGGGGCGGGGGAGGCCGCGGCTTTCCTGGATCGCCGGTCGGTAGGCTCCACGGATCCCTTTGACCTGCCGGGCATGGACAGAGCCGTGACTCGCCTGCTCCAGGCCCTGCGTGGCCGGGAAGAAATCTGCGTCTACGGGGACTACGACGTCGACGGCCTGACGGCCACGGCTCTCTTGGAAACGGTTCTGCGGAGGGAGGGTGGACATGTCCGCCACTACTTGCCGAGCCGGACCGGCGAGGGCTACGGGCTGAACGAGGCCGCCATCCGAACTCTGGCCGGGGCCGGGGTGAACCTGATCGTCACCGTGGACTGCGGCATTACCGCCCCGCGCGAGGCGGCTTTGGCCCGCTCTCTGGGTCTGGGCTTCATCATCACCGACCATCACGAACCAGGTCGCGATCTACCCCTGGCCGAGGCCATCGTGAACCCGCGCCTGCCGGAGAGCGTCTATCCCTTCTCCGCCCTGGCCGGGGTCGGAGTGGCCTACAAGCTGGCCCAGGCATTGCTCACAGCCTTGAATCGGCACGAGACTCGCGGGAGCCAGCCGGGGTTTGACGACCTCGACGACCTTCTCGATCTGGTGGCCCTGGGCACGGTGGCCGACGTTGCCGCTCTTGTCGGCGAGAACCGGAGTCTCGTTCACCAGGGTCTGAACCGGTTTAACCCGCCCCGACGCCCCGGACTTGAGGCCCTGGCCCGGGTGGCCCGGTTGGAGGCCAGAGAGATCACGACCTATCATCTCGGCTTCCAGTTCGGCCCCCGACTCAACGCCGCGGGACGGCTGGGTGACGCCGAACGGGCCCTCCTCCTGCTCCTGACCGAGAACAAGAGCGAAGCGACTGAACTGGCCGCCGAGCTTGACCAGAGCAACCGCGACAGGCAGGCCCTGGAGGAGAGGATCCTTGAGGAGGCCACGGCCCAGGTGGAGAGAACCATCGACCTCGAGCGGGAGCGGGCCATTGTCCTTTCCGCCGAGGGCTGGCACGAGGGGGTCATCGGCATAGTCGCCACTCGCTTGGTGGAGCGGTTCGCTCGTCCGACCCTTCTCGTGGCCGTGAACGCCGGCGCCGGGCGCGGCAGCGGGCGGAGCATCCCCAGCTTCGATCTCGTGGGGGCCCTGGATGAGTGCGCCGCCTGGCTAGGGCGCTACGGCGGTCACCGTCTGGCCGCGGGTTTCGAGATCGACCGGGAGGCCCTGGAGGCATTCGCCCGTCGCTTTCTGGAGGTGGCGCGGGAGCGCCTGGATGGGAAGGATCTGGTCCACGAATTGCGTATAGACGCCTGCGTCGAAGCCAAAGACCTACCGGCTTCGTTCTTCCGGGAGCTTGAGCGTCTGAGCCCCTTTGGCGCCGGGAACCCCGAGCCCGTCCTGGCCATGCGCCGGGTGGGGTTCAGCGGGGTGCGGACCGTGGGCGTGGGTGGCCGGCACCTCAAGGCCCTGGTGCGAACGGAGGGTCGAGTCTTCGACAGCATCGGCTTCGGCCTGGGGTCCATGGCCGGCGAGGTGGGTCGGGGCGGGTCCTACGACATCGCTTTCAGGCCCGGTCTCGGCGAGTGGAATGGGGTGAAGCGCGAGGAACTGAGGTTGGCCGACGTGCGGCCGGCGAGCTAGAGACCGCGCGCGGCCTGCCGCCCGGTCGGCGTGGGCGGCCGCAAGTAGGCGGGTCTATCCTACTCCAGTCGTCTAGCCCGCGAGTGCCACGCAGACACTAGCTTTGGTGGGGGAGTGGAGGGGTTGGTCGCCATGTTGTCGGTGCCCGAACTGAAGGCCATGATCAGGGAGATCCCAGACTGGCCCAAGCCAGGAGTGAGCTTCAAGGACATTACGACCCTGCTCCGGGACGGCGAAGCCTGGAAGTTCACGGTGGATCGGATGGCCGACCTGTGCCGTCCTTACCGACCCGAGATTGTCGTCGCTCCGGAGGCCCGCGGCTTCATCGTCGGCGCGGCCCTGTCCTACGCTCTGGGAACCGGGTGTGTTCCGGTCCGCAAGAAAGGCAAGCTACCCTGGGAAACGATCCGCGGCGAGTACGAGTTGGAGTACGGGAGCGATGTCCTTGAGGTCCACAAGGATGCCCTGAAACCGGGCACGCGGGTGCTGGTGGTGGACGATGTCCTGGCCACCGGCGGGACGATCGCCGCCTCCTTGGACCTCATTCGCCAGCTTGGCGGGAAAGTCGTGGCGGCGGCTTTTCTCATCGAGCTGACCTACCTTCCCGGACGGCAGAAACTCCTGAACTACGAGGTCGTCTCGCTGATACAGTACTAGAGGAGTGCCTTGGCTGACCTGGAGGTCCTCAAAGAGAAGATAAGAGGCTACGCGCGGGGCGCGGACCTGTCGCTAGTCGAGAAGGCTTACGCCTTCGCCGAGCGGGCCCACGCGGGCCAGAGGCGCCTGTCCGGGGAAGCCTACCTCAGCCACCCGGTCGCCGTCGCGTCCATTCTGGCCGATCTGGAACTCGACGTGATCACCCTCGCGGCGGGGCTCCTCCACGACGTGGTTGAGGATACCAAGACCAGCCTGACCGATGTCGAGAAGGAGTTTGGCCGCGAGATCGCCCTCCTCGTCGACGGGGTGACCAAGCTTTCTCGTATCGAGTACCGGTCGCGAGAAGACGAGCAGGTCGAGAACTTGCGCAAGATGTTTCTGGCCATGTCCCAGGACATCCGAGTCCTCCTCATCCGGCTCGCCGATCGCCTGCACAACATGCGAACCCTCTCCTACTTGCCTCCGGACCGGCAGAAGATCTGCGCTCAGGAGACCCTCGATATCTTTGGCCCCCTGGCCCACCGGCTGGGCATCTACGGCATGAAGATGGAACTCGAAGATCTGGCCCTCCATCATCTCGAGCCCGAGCGGTACCGGGAACTGGTAGCCATGGTCGCTCGGAAGAGGGCCGAGCGCGAGGAGATCACCCGGCGCATCATCGACACCCTCGGCGACAAGCTCGGGGAGGTCGGCATCAAGGCGGACATCTCCGGCCGGGCCAAGCATTTCTACAGCATCTACCGCAAGGTCTACGTGCAGGGACGAGCCTTTGCCGATATCTACGACCTCATTGCCGTGCGGGTCATTGTCGACACTAAGGACGAGTGCTACGCCGCTTTGGGCATCGTCCACGAGCTTTGGAAGCCCATCCCCGGCCGGTTCAAGGACTTCGTGGCCATGCCCAAACCGAACATGTACCAGTCGCTTCACACCACGGTCATCTCGCCGGACGGGGAGCCGTTCGAGATCCAGATCCGCACCTGGGAGATGCACCAGACGGCCGAGCATGGCATCGCCTCGCACTGGCGCTACAAGGAAGGCCGGGAAGCCGATCGGGCGGACCCCGGGTTCGAGAAGAAGCTATCCTGGCTGCGGCAGATCATGGAGTGGCAGCGCGACCTGCCCGACGCTCAGGACTTCATGGAGGGTCTCAAGGTCGACCTTTTTGCCGACGAGGTCTTCGTCTTCACTCCCAAGGGCGACGTCATCGAGTTGCCGGCGGGGGCCTCACCCATTGACTTCGCCTACCGCGTCCACACCGACGTGGGCCACCGCTGCATCGGGGCCAAAGTAAACGGCAAGATCGTGCCCCTCGACCACACCTTGCAAAACGGCGACATCATAGAGGTCCTGACCTCCAAGCAGATTGGCGGCCCGAGCTGGGACTGGCTGACGATGACCAAGACCACGGCCGCCAAGCAGAAGATAAGGCAGTGGTTCAAGCGCGAGCGGCGCGAGGAGCACATCACCCGGGGCAAGGAACTGATGGAGAAAGAGATACGGAGACGTGGTCTCGACCGGGAGGAGGTTCTTCGCGAGGAGTGGCTCGAGGACGTGGCCCACCGTCTCAGCCTGACCTCGGCGGAGGAACTCTATGCCGCCGTGGGCTACGGGGGCATCACCATTCAGTATGTGGTCCAGAAGCTGATCGAGATCCTTGAGCGGGAGCGGCGGCGGACGACCCTCGTCGACCTCGAGCAACTGCAAAGAGAACTTCGCGCGGCGCCGGTGACGCCGGCCTACGGGAGGCCGGTGGAAGGGGTTCGGGTGCGGGGCGTGGACAATGTCCTCATTCGCATCTCGCGCTGCTGCAATCCACTCCCCGGCGACTCGATCGTCGGCTATGTCACCCGGGGCCGGGGTGTCTCGGTCCACCGCCTGGGCTGCTCGAATGTCCGGCACCTCTCGGGCGAGCCGGAACGCCTCATCGAAGTAGCCTGGGACAAGGACGCGCCCCAGGTTTTCCAGACGGCCCTGGTCATCAGCGCCTTCGACCGCCCCGGCCTCCTGTCCGACGTGGTCAACGCGGTGGCTGAGACGCGGACGAACATGAGCTACGTCAACGCCCGGGCGGGCAAGAACAAGACAGCAACGATCGACCTGGTGCTGGAGATCACCAGCCTGGAGCAACTCAGGCACATCCAGGACAGGATAGCCAAGATCCGCGACGTGTTCAGCGTCAGCCGGATGGCCAGCGGTCCGGGCGGCGGGCGGTAGAGCGGCGGCTGGAGCGGGGGAGTGATAGCGGTGCGGGCAGTCGTGCAGCGTTGCCGGTGGGGCAGGGTCAGCATAGACGACCGCGTCGTGGGGGAGATCGGGCCGGGCCTGGTCGTCCTTCTCGGCGTCGGCCTTCGCGACTCCGAAGCCGACGCCGCCTACCTGGCCGAGAAGACCGCCTGCCTACGCGTGTTTGAGGACGCGGACGGGAAGATGAACCTTTCGATTAGGGAGGCCGCGGCGGACGGAGTGGACGGCGTGGCGGTAAGCGGGTCGCGCGCCGGCGCCGATGATGCCGGCGGAAGGGGGGAGGCCCTGGTGATCTCCCAGTTCACCCTCTACGGTGATTGCCGCCGGGGCCGCCGCCCTTCCTACAGCGATGCCGCCCCGCCGGCCGAGGCCGACCGCCTCTACCAGGAGTACGTCCGCTGCCTGCGTGGCTACGCTCTGCGGGTGGCGACAGGCGAGTTTGGGGCCATGATGGTCGTCGAACTGGCTAACGATGGACCGGTGACGGTCCTGCTCGACAGTGAGAAACTGTTTTGAATTCGGATGTCTCCGCCGCTCTAGCCGCGCGGCCGTTGCCTTTGTCATGCTAGAATACCTTGTTACGGTGGCGTCCGTAAGCTCAAGGGGCGCCCCGGTCCGCGCGACGCCCGGAGTCTCGCGCGGGGCTACGAACCCTGGAGGTGCGGTCAACAGCGATGCCGGTCAGCCTGCCTGAACTGGCCCACTATGCGGGTTACTTCTTTGAGACCCGCTTCCTCGGCAAGCGCAAGCCGCTGGTGGGGGGAATCAACATTACCTCCTACTGCAACCTCACCTGCAAGCACTGCCCTTACGCCGGGCCGGAGTTTCCACGCGAGCACCTCCCGCTGACCACCATCCGCGAGATGTGGGAGCGCTACCTCGACAACGGCATCCGCATCCTCTTCCTGCAGGGCGGTGAACCGGCCATGTGGCGCGACAGCGAGGCCGGCTACGACTTCGACATGCTTGTCGACCAAGCGCGCGAGCGCTTCTTCAAGGTCGCTTGCGTGACCAACGCCATCTTACCCATCACCAACCGGTGTGACCTCGTCTGGATCAGCGTTGACGGCTCGCCGGAGATCCACGAGAAGGTGCGTGACCCGGGCAGCTACCAGACCATGGTCAAGAACGTCGCCGAGAGCGCGAACCCCAATCTGCACGCCAACATCACCCTCTCCAAGATCAACGCCGACGACATCGAGGCCAACCTCGCGAACATCGTGAAGCGTATGCCGCGGATCAGGGCCATCTCTTTCAACTTCCAGATCCCCTACCCGGGGGTCGAAGAGCACGCCCTGAGCTTTGGGGAGCGGGCCGAGGCCGTCGACCGCATCGTGGCCCTGAAGAAGGAAGGCTATCGCATCCTCAATTCCGAGGCGGCTCTCAGGCTCATGCTGAAGCCGGGCTGGAACAAGACCCACTGGCTGGTGAAACTCGGGCACCCCAACGGGGCTTTGGTCGACGGGTGCGGCATCCGCATCCTGGAGCCCAAGGTCTGCGAGAGGTGCGGCTACGGGGTCATGGCCGAAGTGCAGTCTATCTACCGGGGCTCGCCGTCGAGCATCATCGCCGGGTTCAAGCTGTTCAGGATCATCTAGGAGGCCCGGATCACCAGGCGCCCGGATCACCAGGAGGCCGGGATCACCGGGAGGTCGGCTTCTTGCCTGCGGAGAGGACGGCGTGGAACCGCCCATGCCCAGCTACAAGGAAGCCTACCGCATCAGCCAGATCGAGGCCATGAAGGCCCGGAAGGCCCGAGTGGACCACCTGACTCCGGACTCTTTCGAGGCCTACTACGAGATTCTGGTGGCCAGATTCATCATCCTGGCCGCCGTTGTCCCGTTTCTTCTGGGTAGCCTGCTGGCTTACTACTTCACGGGCAGCCTCAACCTCTGGGTCCTGGTCATCAGCTCGGTCGTGGTCTTCCTGGTCATGGGCGCGGTCAACGCCGGCAACACCTACTACGATTTCGAGACCGACGTTCAGAACAACGAGTTCAGCGTCTACTCCGGCGGCATCCGGGTTCTAGTGGAGAAGAAGATCAGTAGCCGGAAGCGGGCCCTGTGGTTTGCTATCGGGGTCATGGTCCTGGCCCTGCCGCTTGGCTTGAGCCTGCCCTTCTATTTCCACACCGGCCCCTGGACCATCCCGCTAGGGCTTTTCGGGGCTCTGTGCGGCTGGTTCTACACCGGCTGGCCCTTGAAACTGGTCTACCGGGGTCTCGGCGAATTGGTGGTGGCCATCTGCGGGGGTATGCTGACCGTGGCCACCGGCTACTACCTCCAGGCCGGCGGGTTCGGGCCCATCCTCATTCCTCTGGCCGGGGCCCTGGGCTTTAGCATGTTGAACGTGATCTTTATCAATGAGTTCGCCGACAGTCCGTCGGACGCGAGATCGGGCAAGAAGACCTTTGTCGTCCGCTTCGGTAAGGACGTGGCCGCCCGGGCCTACCTCGCCAACCTGGGCCTGGCCCTTGTCTTCACGGCCGCCGCCCCTCTCTTCGGGGCGCCCTGGTGGATCAGCCTCCTGACCCTGGCCTCCGTGGCCAAGCCGGCCCGGGACAACGTCCGCCGCATCCTGGCCGGAAGCTACAGGGATGAGGGCATCAACGACCTGACCTGGGACACCTTCCGCATCCACCTCTACCTTGAGGCCGTGCCGGCGGCGCTGGTCCTGGGGGCGGGGCTTCTCCGGTGGTTGGCGTAGTTCTCCGGTGGTTGGCGTAGGCGAGCGACTAGAGTCTGAGGGGGAGTGCTGATGAACCAGGATAGCCCAGGCGCTACCGGGCCCGGGAACGAGGGCGGGACCGCCGAACCTCGACGGGGCGAAAAGCCCGGGGAACCCGAGATCAGGGTCATGGAACTCGGGCCGTTCCAGGCCAACTGCTACCTCGTGACCGATCCGGCCACGCGCGAGACGGTGGTCATTGATCCCGGGGCCGAGCCGAAGACCATTCTCAAAGTCATCGCCGACGCCTCGCTGAAGGTGGTGGCCATCGTCAACACCCACGGCCACGTTGACCACGTCGGGGCCGATGGTCCCGTGCGCGAGGCCACCGGCGCGCCCGTCCTCATCCACAAGGACGACGCCTCGATGCTCCAGAGCCCGCTCCTGAACCTCTCGTCCCTGCTACCCGGGGGCGGGGGAAAGCGCATCGACCCGGACCGCCGGTTGGACGAGGGTGACCGGATCACTCTGGGGAGCCTCGAACTTGAAGTCAGGCACACCCCCGGCCACACTCGGGGCGGCATCTCCCTTATCCTGGACCGTGAGCCGGAGGCGCCCTCGCTCTGCTTCTCCGGTGACACCCTCTTCGCCGGTTCCATCGGCCGCACCGACTTCCCCGGTGGCGACTGGGAGACACTTGAGACTTCGATCCGGAAGGTTATCTACTCCCTGCCGGACCGGACCGTTGTCCTGCCGGGCCACGGGCCGGAGACGAGCGTGGGCAGGGAGAAGCGGGGGAACGCCTTTGTGAGGGAGTAGACCCGGCAGACGCCATTCCCTGCCACCCTTCCCACCAGCCGCCAACCGCGGAGACGCAGGCGGAGGTATGCCCCTTGGAGTGTCGAATACGCGCCCGCGGGCCGAGGACTTTCCCGGAGACCGGAAGGCGCGGGTGATGGGGCTGCCGAGGGACGTGGAACGGAAGCTGCAAGTCTTCATTTCCTCGACCTACGAGGATCTCACCGACGATCGCCAATGGGCGGTAATGGGGGTTCTCAGCGCCGGTCACATTCCGGCCGGCATGGAGCTCTTCGCCTCGGGAAACACGGAGCAACTCGAGGTCATGAGGAAGTGGATAGACGACTCCGATGTCTTCGTGCTCATCCTGGGCGGCCGCTACGGATCGATTCATCCGGGCTCGGACATGAGCTACATAGAACTTGAGTTCGATTGGGCCAGGAAGAGAACCAAGCCCGTGTGGGTCTTCTGGCTGAGCGATGAGGCTCTTCGAGCCCGGGAGGAGAGGAAACCCGGATCCGGAAACGTGCGGGAGGCGCGTCATCCCGAGCATTACGAGGCGTTCAGAAAGCGGACTCTGGCGGGTCGCATCGCCAAGCCGTACGACGGCACATCCGGTGGTCTTCAGAAGGAAATTCTGATGGCTTTCCAGGAGGCTTTCAAGGAAACCATTTTGAAGCCTCCCGGCTGGGTGAGAGGCGAGGTTCTGTCCGAGCGAGAGGCCGAGATGGAGAGTCTCCGGACGAGGTTTGCGGGCGAGCTAGCCGAGGCTCACCGGGAATGCGAGAACGCGCGTGCCGAAGTTCTTCGGTGGAAGGCCGGCTGCGCGAAGCTCAAGAAGCGCCCCCCCATCAAGAAGCAGCCCGGGGTTTCCGGGAAACGCGCCGTCGCTTCCCAGTACCCCGGCGGCCGATCTCTCAGCCAGATGGCCGACGCTCTGCGGGGCATCACCCGCGTCCTCGAACGGAGCGACAAGCAGGGCGACAAGTTCTCTCTACTCGATGTCTTCGTGAGACACGGACTCGAGTACGACCGTGGCCTCGCCAAGGCCACGCCGCCCACTCTGGAGGGGGAGTTTCTCTTCTACACCGTTGGTCGATCCCTTCGGGAGCTAGGACTGGTCGAGTTCGCCGGCGGCGAGGAAGGCGAACCGGACACAGTCCGGGTCACCGCGGCTGGAAAGAGATTTCTGATCGAGTGGTCTGAGGGCGCCGACGCACCCGAGACCGGTCGGGCCGAGGTTGCCGCGGCGAAAACAGGGCCACCCCAGGCCCAACGACCGCGATTGGTCTAGAAGGTGAGGATCTTCGGCAGGAAGTCCAAAAGCCCCAACACCAGGGCCGCGCCCCAGGCGCTGCGGGTCCGGTGGAAGAGAAAGCCGATGACGGCGAAGGTGAGGGACAGGGTGATGAGCCCGCCGATGATCGACGCGGGCCAGGTGACGGGGTTGCCGGGCGCGGGGATAAATCCCGGGAGGAAGTAGATCAGGGCCATGACCCCGGCCGAGCCGACCCAGCCCCACCAGCGTCCGAGGTGCCTCTCGAAGGTCGTCTGGATGAACCCGTAGTAGTAGAAGGCCCGGATGAGGCCGATGAAGCCGAACGACCAGACCATTTGAACGACGGCGGAGACGAACCGCACGTTCCGCACCCCGCTGGGGAAGCTTACCGCCCCGCCGATGGTTGCCAGGACCCCGAGCGACGCCGCCACGAAAAGAACGCGGGTGAGGTTGTGCCGGGTTACCCCGAAGTAGGTCGGTAGGTCCATCCCCACGTACTCCACCCAGTAGACCATGGCCAGGAGGACGGCTATCTGGTAGAGGACCACGGCCTCGGAGCGGACCTGAGCCACGTTGACCATGAGCCGGACGACGATCTCGCCCAGGAAGACACCGGCCACGAAGGCCCAGTCCCAGGAGGAGGGGTGGGGGAACCGGCCCTTGGCCCAACGCGGCTGCGGCCTGGGATGGATGAGGTCGATGGTCAGGACGTAGGTCAGGGCCACGAGCAGGAAGCTGACGACCCCGAAGCCGAGGATGGCCCCGGAGAAGAGGGGTGTCTGGACGCTCATCGGCGAGAAGACCGACCGGAACGGGTACTCGTTGGCGAAGGAGACCCGGCCCGGCTGCGGGAGGCTGACGGACAGGGTGATGGTGGAGCCTTCAAGAACGGTGATGCCGCCGAAGCGCTCACTCCGGAAGTAGGCCGAGACCGGGGCCCCTTCCGTGAACTGACGGGTCTGCCCGAAGACCATGACCAGGTTGGGGTTGCGCCGGACATCCTTGAGAATACCCTCCGCCTCCGGCAGGTGGATGCCATAGGCGTGGGAGACCTCGGCCGAGCACGTTTCCTTGATGGACTCAAGCTCCTGATAGGTCACCGGCAAGTAGCAGCCGTCGATGGCCTCGGTCAGGATCGTGACCTTGGGGTCGCCCAGCAGTGCGGCGAGGCTCTCGGCGCCGGTCCGGGAGGTCTTGAAGGACAGGTTGCCGTGACCGGTGATGACCGCCGCCGTTACCTGGTGGCCGCTACCGTAAACGGGGATGATGGCGCCCCCGTTCTCGAACATCACCGTGGCGTACATGCCATCTAGTTCCAGATGGCGAAACGTGTAGGCCTCGCGGGTCACGTAGTCCTCGCGGAGGTCGCCGACCGACCCCGGCTCGGCCAGGAAGAAGAGCACGCCGAAGGTGCCGATGACCACGACGAGGACCAGGACGATGAGAACGTAGCGAAGCGGGTGGCGGGTGAGATCGAGTAGCCGCAGAAGCGGCAGGAGCGAGGAGCGAAAGGCGGTCCTTCTAGCGGGCTTCGGGGACACCGGCGTCGGCCTCCTGCGAGGATTGCGAGAAACGCACCGGAAGGTTTCTAGGGTTGGAGACCTATTCCTCTTCCTGGAGCCCGGCGGGACCGAACGACGGCGACGGCGGGCTCCCCGCGGACTTCGCCGGCGCTCCGGGCGGGAAGGTTTGGGCGGGGGCGTCGGGAAAACTCGGTTTGACAACCCTGACCGCCGGTAGCTAGAATTCAGTCATCCTAGGGGGTGGGCCTATGGCGACCTTCCAGCGCCCGCGGGGAACCATGGATGTTCTCCCCGAGGCCGCCGAGAAGTGGCGAGGCCTCGAGGTTCTGATCGCCCGGCACAGCGCGAGCTTCGGATTCGGCGAAATACGCACCCCGATTTTCGAGGAGAGCGAGCTCTTCTCGCGCACGTCCGGGGCCTCGTCCGACATCGTCCGCAAGGAGATGTACAGCTTTCTAGACCGGGGTGGGCGTTCTCTGACCCTGCGGCCCGAGGGGACGGCTGGAACGGCCAGGGCCTACGTGGAGAACGGACTGGCCTCGGCGCCGCAGCCGGTGAAGCTGTGGTATCTTGGTCCGATGTTCCGCTACGATCGGCCGCAGGCCGGCCGCTACCGCCAGCACACCCAGTTTGGCATCGAGATTTTCGGGGCGCCCTCACCCCTGGCCGACGTCGAGGTCATGCTCGTGGCTCACGACCTTTTTGCCAGGCTGGGCCTGGACAACCTGGCCATCCACCTCAACAGCATCGGCTGCCGGACCTGCCGCTCCACCTATCACGAGGAACTGATCAGGTACTTCTCGGGGCACATGGAGCGGATGTGCGACGATTGCCGGGAGCGCTACGCCCGCAATCCCTTGCGCATCTTTGACTGCAAGAACGAGACCTGTCGGGCCTTGCTGGACGGGGCGCCCCTCAGCGCCGAGCACCTTTGCCCGGACTGCGCGAGTCACCTGGTCCGGGTCAAGGAGGTCCTGGGCGCCCTGGGCATCCGCTACAGGGACGCTCCGCACCTCGTGCGCGGGCTGGACTACTACACCCGGACGGTGTTCGAGATCAGCTACCAGCCACCGTCGGGTGAGGCAGGATCCCAAAACGTCCTCTGCGGCGGCGGGCGCTACGACGGTCTGATCGAGGAAGTCGGCGGATTGGCGACGCCCGGAGTGGGCTTCGGAATGGGGATCGAGCGGCTGCTCAACACGGTCTTGACCGAGGGGAAGGACATGCCGGGAGCGGCGGGCGGGGGCGGACCCCCGACAGCGGGCGGCGGACCGCCCGGCGTCGTCTTCGTGGGCGCGACCGGCTTCGCGGGAGAGATCGAGGGTCTGCGCGTGGCCAGGCGGCTGCGGCAGGCTGGGCGGGCGACGGTGAACGATCTCCTTGGACGTAGCGTGAGGGCGCAGTTCAAGGCGGCCGATAAGCTTGGGGCGCGCTTCATGGTCTTGATCGGGGAAGAGGAACTCACCACCGGGCAAGCCGCCGTGCGCGACCTGGCCACCGGAGAGCAGAGAAGCGTGGCTTTCGACAGAATTGTGGAGGTGCTCGGGAGTTGACTCATAGCGAGGGCGCGGGTGGGCCCGGGGGAACAGCTACGGCGATGGTTGAACCCGAAGGAATGGGCGACTGGGTAAGGACCGGCGGGGTCGGCGAGCTTGGGGCCGCCAATGTCGGGTCTCAAGTGACCTTAATGGGCTGGGTGGCCCGGCGCCGGGAGCACGGGGGCGTCACCTTCATCGACCTCCGCGACCGGTCCGGCGTGGTCCAGGCGGTTCTTGGCGAGAATTACCCCGCCGAGCGGGCCGCCGCCTTGAAGGTAGAGTCGGTTGTCGCCGTCCGGGGCGTGGTCGAGCGCCGTCCGGTGGGAATGGTCAATCCGGCCATGCCCACCGGGGAAGTCGAGGTCCGGGTCTCGGACTTGAAGGTTCTCAACCCGGCCAAGACTCCGCCGATCTACACCAGCGACGCGCCGGCGAAGGGGGGCGACTCTCCGGCGGTGGCGGGCGGGGCCGACGACTCTCTGGCCGCGGGCGAGGTCATGCGCCTTCGCTACAGGTACCTCGATCTCCGACGGCCGAAGATGCAGCGCAACCTGGCCCTGCGCCACCGCATGGTCAAGGCCGTTCGCGACTACTTCGACGAGCGGGGCTTCTACGAGATCGAGACCCCCTTCCTCACCCGGAGCACGCCGGAGGGCGCCCGCGACTACCTCGTGCCGGCCCGCAACGCGGCCGGGATGTTCTACGCCCTGCCGCAGTCTCCGCAGCTTTTCAAGCAGCTTCTGATGGTTGCCGGGTTCGAGCGCTACTTCCAGGTTGTCCGCTGCTTCCGCGACGAGGACCTCCGGGCCGATCGCCAGCCTGAGTTCACGCAGATCGATGTCGAAATGTCCTTTGTGACGCCCAGGGATGTCCAGGAGATGACCGAGGGCCTCATGGTTCGCATCTGGCGCGAGGCGACCGGGATTGATCTCAAACCGCCCTTTCCGCGCCTGGACTACACTGAAGCCATGGCCGTCTACGGTTCCGACAAGCCCGATCTTCGCTTCGGCTTGCCCATCGCCGATCTCACCCTCCGCGTGGCCGGAAGCGACTTCCGCGTTTTCGGGGAGGCCGCGACTCGAGGGGACGTGGTTCGCGGTTTCGCGGCGCCCGGCGGGGCGACGGCCTTCAGCCGCAAGGATCTCGACAAGTTCACTGAAGATGTGAAGGGTTTCGGAGTTCAGGGGCTGGTCTGGATGGCCTTTGAACCCGCCGGCCCGCGCTCGCCCGTGGCCAAGTTCCTCGCCCCGGAGACGGTGACCGCCATCCGGGAGGCCATCGGGGCTAAAGAGGGTGACCTCGGGCTCCTCGTGGCCGCACCGGCCGCCGCGGCCTCCTCCGCCCTGGGGCACCTGCGGCTGCGGACCGCGGACGCCCTTGGCCTGCGCCGAACAGGTGGGCTGAACTTCCTCTGGGTCGAGAACTTCCCGCTCTTCGAACCGGCCGGCGTTCCCGGACGTCTGGCCGCCAAGCATCACCCGTTCACCTCTCCGGTCGCCGGCGACCTTGACCTTCTGGAGACCGAGCCGGCCAGGGTGAGAGCCAGAGCCTACGACCTGGTCCTCAACGGCACGGAATTGGGCGGAGGCAGCGTCAGGAATCATGTCCGCGCTCTGCAGGAGCGCGTCTTCCGAGCTATGGGCATCCCGGAAGACGAGTACCGCGAGAAGTTCGGCTTCCTCCTCGAGGCCCTGGAGTACGGGGCGCCGCCCCACGGCGGCATCGCTCTGGGCGTGGACCGCATCGCCGCCCTGATGGCCGGGGAGGAAAGCATCCGCGAGGTCATGGCTTTCCCGAAGACAACCCGAGCCACCGATCTTATGACCGGAGCGCCGGCCAAAGTTGAGCCGGCGCAGCTTGAAGAACTGGCCATCGAGATCAAGAGAACCTAGGAATGAACCTAGGAACGGGGCCTCGGTTCCGCGGAAACGGGGACGGGAAGCAAGCAAAAAATGGCAGGCGCTCAGCCCTCGGCTTGCGTTGAAGCCGGACGGTTGGCTGTGCTAGAATTATCTTGCCGCCTCTCGTGGGGCGGGCCATACAAATGAAAAGCCCTGCCGTGCCCGTGATCTGGCCGTATGTGTTTTGAGCCAACACAGCGACCTGGGGAGCCTTACCTCTGCGCGTGGCCGTAGGCCTTCTTTAACTGGTCGCCCTGGCGACCTTGGAAGGAAACGAAAACGCGTAGGCGGCGCCCACCTGCACTAGCAGGTTCAAAACGGGGCGGCCGCACGACACGGTGGGGATTTATTGACGGTCGACCGGAGAGGGCCGCATCGCGAAACAGCGATGCGGCCCTCTCAGTCAGACAACCCTACGCCCGGCCTGAAGGGCGTCCCTCGGCCACGGTGACGGAGCGGAAGGAGGCGCGGCCGCCGCGCTGAACACTCCGCCCCAACCCGCCTTCTCGCTCTGATCATCCGGAAGGAGCAAACGTAACCTTGCGTATCGACCTGCGTTCCGACACCGTCACGACCCCGACTCCCGAGATGAGGAAGGCCATGGCCGCCGCGGAGGTGGGAGACGACGTCTACGGCGAGGACCCCACCGTCCGCAAACTGGAGGAGAAGGGCGCCGCTCTCCTTGGCAAGGAGGACGGTCTCTATGTCCCCAGCGGGACCATGGGCAATCTCGTGGCCATCATGACCCACACCGCTCGCGGTAACGAGATCATTCTGGAGGCCGAGTCGCACATCTACTACTACGAGGTCGGCGGTCTGGCCGTAGTGGCTCAGGTCTTGCCCCGGCTGATTGCCGGACGTCGAGGAGCGTTCGGGCCCGAAACCCTGAGGGCCGCATTTCGGGCGCCGAACATTCACTTCCCGATCCCTGCCCTGCTCTGCCTGGAGAACACCCACAACCGCGCCGGCGGCGCCGTGTGGCCGCCGGCCGAGTTCGAGGCCACGGCTCAGGCGGCCCACAAAGCCGGCCTGGCCGTCCACCTGGACGGGGCCAGGATTTTTAACGCCGCCGTCTTTCTGAGCTGTACGGCGTCAGAGCTGGCCCGCGAGGTGGACTCGGTCATGTTCTGTCTCTCAAAGGGGCTGTCGGCGCCGGTTGGCTCGGTCCTCGTGGGACGGAAGGACTTCATCGCCCGGGCCCGCAAGAACCGCAAGGTGCTCGGAGGTGGCCTGCGGCAGGCGGGCGTCATCGCCGCCGCCGGTCTGGTGGCTTTGGAGACGATGGTCGACCGGCTGGCCGAGGACCACGCCAACGCCCAGACCCTAGCGACAGGCCTCGCCAACACCGCCGGCCTGCGCGTGGATCTCGAGGGTGTCCAGACGAACATGGTCATGTGCTTCGTGGACGGGCTGGGCGTGCCGGCGCCGGAGTTCGCCAGGCGTCTTGGCGAGAAGGGTGTCTTGACGAACGCCGTTGACGCGAAGAAGGTCCGCTTCGTAACCCACAAGGATGTAAGCGGGGCCGACATCGGACAGGCCCTTTCGGTCATAGCCGGAGTGGCCGGGGAAACTCGCGCCGGGGCCTAAGCCGTCACAGTTTCTCCATCTGGTTTTCATAGTCCGAGACGTCGATCTTCACCGGCTGGTCGTCCCTGACGTCGACGAACAGGGTGCCGTCGGTGTTGAGTTGGGCCAGCATAACCCTGTCGAAACTCGGAATGCCCCGGGTCTTGAACTGTCTCTCCAGCCAGGCACGATCGAGCCCGGCCCCCTTCAGGTTCTTCTTAATGATCTGGCCGTCGTAGACAAGCTCCACGGGCAGACCCTCGTAGGTTGTCGGGATGCCGAGGTCGTGGGGGGTCACTGGGCGATGTTGGCTCTTGCGGACAACACTCACCGTGCCATCGAGCTCGAGAAGGGCGAACTCGACCTGGCTGAGGTCGAAGACGCCTTGGTTGCGGAGCATCATCATGAGGTCGTCGATGGTGAAGTTGGGGACCTGGCGCATGGCTTTCTCCATGAGGCGACCGTTCTGGATGAGAATGGTCGGCTCGCCGCGGAGGATCTTTCCCCAGCGGCGGTTGCGCAAGCTGATGTTGCCGAGCAAAATGGCGAAGGACACCCACATGACAAAGCCGAGGAGGGTTGGGAAGAAGGGCTCCTTGATGTCCACGCTCAGGAAGGAGGCCGTGCTGCCGATGGTTATTCCCACGATGTACTCGAAGATGTTCAGGTGCTGGACCTGTTGCTTACCACTGAGGCGCATCATGACGAGCAGCCCGGCGAATGCCGCCGCGGTCCGCCCCGCGACCTCAAGGTACTGCACTGTCTCGCCCCTGCTGTAGCTTGCCCGTTCGGCGGAGCTCTCACCGGGCGGGGTGGCTAAGGTCCCGCGCTGTCCTCGGGCAGGGCGGGCGAGAGGAGCTGGGTCAGGGTCACGACCCTCAAACCCTTCTCGGCCAGCGCCGGGAGGAATCTCTCCATGGCCGGCGCGGTCTGAGCTGTGGGATGACAGAGAATGATATCCCCGGCCTCCACCCGCGAGACGACCCGCTCGGCGATGACCTCAATGCCCTGTAGGCGCCAGTCGATTGTGTCGAGCGACCAGAGAACGGTCCGGTAGCCGGCATCCGCCGCCGCGACCAGCGTCCGCTCGTCGAAGGCCCCCATGGGTGGAGCGAAGACCGTCGGCTGTCGCCCGCAGGTCGCCCTGATCAAGGCCGAGGTCCGATCGATCTCTTCGCGGACCTTGGTCGCTTCGTAGGTCATGGGCTGGTTATAGTAGCCGTGGTTCCCGACATCGTGTCCCCGCCTGACCGCCTCGCCAAGCCAGAGGGCTCGCCCGCCGTCGCCCTCGAGCCACAATCCGACCGGGCAGATAGTCAGACGACCACCGGTCCTCTCGACCAGAGCGCAGATGTCGTCGAGAAACTCGTCACCCCAGGCCACGTTGAGGATGATGGCCACCTCGCTCTTGGCCGGGTTGCCGTGGTAGATCGGAGCGTCGGGGAAGTCCGCCAGTTTGACTTGCGCGGGCACGCGGTAGTAGACGGGAGGTAGGCTCTCGCCAGGCTTGGCCGCCAGGACCGCCTCGGCCATGGCGGCCACGTCCAGGCGCCGGCCATCCAGTTCGGGGACGGCGCCCCGGGTCGAGCGATCGACATAGGCATCCCTGGGCAGAAGGCTCAAGCCCGGAGCGATTTCCTCAACGGCTCCGACAACCTCGTAAGGCGCCAGTCCTTCGAGTTCGAGACGCTGCCCGCCGGCTTCGACGTAGACCCCGGTGGCCACGCGCTTCCCGTCGAGCAGAGCCTGCCCCCCGCCGGGTCCCGGCCGCCCGAAACCGGGAAAGAGGACGTCCAGACCCAGGGCCAGACCCAGGGCCAGGGCCACGACCAGGGCCAAAGTCAGGACCAGACGCAGCACCCAAGCCCGCGATCCAGAACCGGCCGCGGAGGGTGACTCCCCGCTACAGCCGTGCGACATGCCTGCATGCACCCTCCCCGGGCCACGGACCGCCGGCGAGACCACCTGCCCCGCGGCTGCGGCGCCGGTGAAGTGTATGCGGGCCGGGGCAGAGTAAAGTACGCCGGCCTGCGCTGTTGACCCAGGCCGGATTCCGGTGCTAGGATAATAATGCCGAGTTAACCACTAGGGATTGTCGGGATGGAGGAAGCGAAGTTGCGACTCTCGACCAGAAGCGAGTATGGGGTCATGGCCTGCTACGATCTGGCTCGCTTCGGCGGTCCGACTCCGGTTCCGCTCAAGGCCATCGCCGAGAGGCAGGGACTTTCGGAGTCCTACCTCGAGCAACTTGTCGGTCCCCTGCGCCGTGCCGGGCTGGTTCGGAGCGTCCGCGGGGCGCAGGGAGGCTACGTCCTGGCCCGCGCGCCGGAGACGATCACCGTTGGCGACGTCATCCGGGTGCTTGAAGGTCCGATTGCCCCGGTCGACTGCGTGGCTCTACCGGACGGGGCAACGGGCTGTGTCTCGCGACCCGGCGGCTGCGCGGCCCGGCCTGTCTGGGAGAAGCTGCGGGACAGCATGGCCAAGGTCCTTGACTCGGTGTCCCTGGCCGACTTGGTGGCTGACACCATTGAAAGCGCCGAACAGGGAGGGAACCAAAATCCTCGTCAAGACTGAAGCGCGTCGCGTGTACCTGGATCATGCCGCCACGACTCCGGTCCGCCCCGAGGTCGCCCAGGTCGTGATGGCCTATATGGTCACGGACTACGGTAACGCCTCAAGTATCCACAGCTTCGGGCGGGTGGCCAAGGAGGCCACCGAGAAGGCCCGGGCGCAGGTGGCGCACGTTATCGGGGCCAGGCCGGAAGAGATTGTCTTCATGAGTGGCGGCACCGAGGCCGACAACATGGCCATCCGGGGCGCTCTGACGGCGAATGGCGAAAAGGGCCGTCACATCGTCACCAGTAAGATAGAACACCATGCCGTTCTGCATGTGTGCGAGAGACTGGAGAAGGACGGTCTGGCCGAGGTGACCTACTTGCCCGTGGACGGCCAGGCCTTGGTTTCGCCGGAGGATGTGGCCCGGGCCATCCGTCCGGACACCGTCCTGGTGAGCCTGATGTTCGCCAACAATGAGGTCGGAACAATCGAACCCATTGCCGAGGTCGGCCGCCTCTGCCGGGAGAGGGATGTCCTCTTCCACACCGATGCCGTCCAGGCATTCGGGTCGGCGCCGATAAGCGTGGACGAGCTGAACATCGACCTCCTCTCGGCTTCGTCGCATAAGATCTACGGCCCCAAGGGGGTCGGAGCCCTCTACGTCCGAAAGGGCCGCAAGATCACCTCGCTTATTCTCGGCGGATCTCAGGAACGCAGCCGCCGGGCCGGAACGTCCAACGTTCCGGGGATCGTCGGCTTTGGGCTCGCGGCGGAACTGGCCGAAATGGAGATGGACGAGCGGGGAAGGCGACTCACCGCTCTCCGCGACAGGCTGATCCAGGGCATTCTGGAGCGAGTGGAGTTCACCCGGCTAAACGGCCACCCGACTCGCCGCTTGCCAAACAATGTCAACATCTCCTACGAGTTCGTCGAGGGCGAGTCAATCCTGCTGTCCCTGGACATGAAGGGTATCGCCGCGTCCAGCGGCTCGGCCTGCACTTCCGGCTCGCTCCAGCCGTCGCACGTTCTGACGGCCATGGGCATCCCGTCGGAGGTGACCCACGGGTCGGTGCGGATGACTCTCGGCCTGGAGAACACCCAGGAAGACGTGGACTACGTCATCGCCACCTTGCCGCCGATCATCGATCGTCTCCGGGCCATGTCCCCGCTCCACGCCAAGGCCGTCTCCGAACGGGCCGCGAGGGACGGGAGCGACGGCCGCTGACCCCGGCCACCCAGGGACGCGGGCGGAGGGTTGGGCTTGTGACCCGGCATCGCGAAGACGGGGATCCGCGTCGCGCGGCCGGAAGGAGCGGACTTGGCCCCGAAAGCGGGGCGAAACAGGGGGGGCGCGCTCTTGTACAACGAGAAGGTCATGGAGCATTTCGCCAATCCGCGTAACGTCGGGGAGATGCCGGACGCCGACGGCGTCGGCCAGGTCGGCAACCCCGTCTGCGGTGACATCATGCGCATTGCCATCAAAGTCGAGAATGACCGGATCAAGGACGTGAAGTTTAAGACCTTTGGATGTGGGGCGGCCATCGCCACCAGCAGCATGGTGACCGAGCTGGTGAAGGGCAAGCGGCTGGAGGAGGCTCTCGACATCTCCAACCGGACCGTGGCCGAGGCCCTGGGCGGCCTCCCTCCGATGAAGATGCACTGCTCCAACCTGGCCGCCGACGCTCTCCACCAGGCCATCGAGGACTACCGGCAGCGGACGGCGGCAAGGGAGGGGACCCCCCGCGAGGCCGCCCCGATCACGGCCGGAACCGGCCGGGCCTCGGGTCCGGCCACGGATCAGTGCCCCACTTGCTGCGGGAAGATCGCTCAGTTCGGACGGGAGCTGGCCGAAGGACGTGGCCTGCCGGACAACGCCACCTCGGGGACGGGAGCGACCGTCGCCGGCGGACCGTCGGCGGGATCCCGGCCGGCCAAGCCGGCGGGCTAGAGCGAGTCATTCGCGGGCGAAGATTGTGGGAAACGAAAGATGGAAAGAGCGGCCGCGGGCGCCTCCGGCGCCCGCAGCCGCTCTTTCCGGGCCGTCCCCCGGCGCCCGGCCGCATGTTTGTGGGGTCCGGGAGGGAAAATAGTGCCAGGGCAAGGGGGTCTCCATGCGTCGCCGTGGTGATGTCGCCGGTCTGCCGGTGGTCGTGGTCGACTCGGGGAAGTCGGTGGGTCGAGTAAGAGACGGAGTGTTCGACCTTGGCCGGGGTCGGCTCAATGGTCTTCTGGTCGTGTGCGGCGCGGAGGAGTTGTATCTGCCCTTCGACCAGGTCCTCAGTCTTGGCCCCACGGCCGTCACGGTGGGGGCGGACGCCGTGCTCCTTTCGGTGGGCAACGGGCTGTCCGCGGAGGCACAGCCCGTACCGCAGGGCAAGCGGGTAATGACCCGGGAGGGAGAGATTCTGGGGGTTGTCGATGACGTGATTTTCGACGCCGAGAGTGGCGCCGTCTGGGGCTACCAGGTGACCGGGGGTTTCATCAGCGACTTCGTCGACGGGAAGAGGAACGTTCCCCTGACCGAGGAGATCATCGTCGGACCGGACGCCCTCGTCGTCCCCGGAATTGGCAGCCTGCGACCCGCGGGCGGCGACGAAGAGCCTCGGGCGGACCCGGCCCGGGGAGGTATTGCGGAGTGATCTGTCCTTCCTGCGGCTCTCGCGAAGTCGGGTATCTGCCGGGCCACAAGTACTATTGCTGGAGTTGCTTCGTCCAGTTCCTGATTGGGGAGAATAGGGTCGAGATTTACGAGGTCGGCGAGGACGGGAGCCTGGTCCTGGCGGAGGAGGCAGGCTCGGAGATCGGGAGTCTAGCGTCGGGGAGGTGAGCCGTTGGCTAGAGGCTTTTGGCGGGGTGTGATTGCCGGGAGCATCATCGGCGGTCTTCTGGGGGCCTGGTTCGCGCCGTCGATTAAGCCCGGAGTCAGGGAGCGGGTAGCGGAACGCGGCCGGAACATGCGCCGGAGGGCGGACCATCTGATGCGCCGGGCGCGAAGTGAGATGGATGAGGCGATGGAGCAGCGGTGAGGCGGTAGAAGTCCCCACCGCCCGCGGGCTAGGGGGGACGAGCGATAGCCGACCGGCGGATCAGGATTGGGGTGCTGCTTGTCCTGGCCGCCGGTCTGGTCTACCTGGCCTACCGCGTCAGAGCGGCCATTGTTCCCTTCGTCCTGGGCATCGTCTTGGCTTTCATTCTTGAGCCTCCGGTGCGCTTCCTTGAGCGGCGTCACGTTCCCCGCTTGGCCGCCATACTCATTGTCTACGCCGGGGTCGGCCTTTTGGTGGCGGTCATGCTCCTGGAGCTCGTCCCGGTCTTCGTCCGGCAGTTGACCATCCTGGCCGACACCCTGCCGCGTCTTGCCGCTCAGGTGGAGGGCTTCCTTCTCGAGGTCCAGGCTCGCTACGCTCAAGCCGGCCTCCCCCCGCAGGTGAGACAGTTTCTCGACGACGTCGTCGGCCGGGCTGAGACCAGGCTTCTCTCCTTCATCCAGACCATCCTGTCCGGTCTCTTCGGGGCCGTCTCGACCGTGCTGACCCTGCTCCTGGCCCCGTTTCTGGCCTTCTACCTCCTCAGAGACAGGGACGCGATCCGCGGTTGGTTCGTGTCGGCCATGCCGGTCTCGACCCGTGGGGACACCCTTCGGGCCGTAGCCGAGGTGAACCATGTGGTGGCGGGCTTCATCCGCGGGCAGTTGCTTGTCGCGGTCATGGTCGGCGTTCTGGTCGGCCTGGCGACCTACCTCATAGGACTACCCTTTTCGGCCATTTTGGGGGTCATCGCCGGAGTGACAAACATCATCCCCTACTTCGGACCGGTGATCGGAGGCGTTCCCGCCGTCGCCTTCGCCCTGCTCGACAGTCCGGGCCTGGCCGTCAAGACCGTTATCGCTCTGTTCCTCGTCCAGCAGATCGACAGCTTGTTCATCACGCCGAGGTTGGTCGGTCGCGGTGTCGGACTTCACCCTCTAGTGGTCGTGTTCTCTCTGCTGGCCGGCGGGGAGATCTTCGGCATCGTGGGCGTGCTGGCGGCCGTGCCGACCGTGGCCCTGGCCAGGATCGTCCTGAGGCACGTTTTCGCGAGGCTCGTCGCGGATCAGGTGCGGCCGTGATTGGTTTCGGTTGACTTTGCGGGTAAAGGAAAAATATAATCAGTCAGCGTGGCCACCGGCCGCGGGTCTGGCTCGGGTCATAGACCGCGAGTTTCGGGGGCAGTATCAAGGGCGTGGCCGATGAAGGGAGGGCGACCGGTGGGTGAAGAGTACGAAGACGACGCCGATGTTATCGTTTTGACCGACGACGACGGACAGGATCACGAGTTTGAGCTCATTGAGATTTTGGAGCTCGATGAGCGAGAGTACGCGGTCCTGGCGCCTCTCGACGGAGAGAGTGACGCGGACGAGGTCGACGAAGACGAGGCCATCATCTTGAGAGTCGAGACCGACGAGAACGGAGAGCGAGTCTTCTCCGACATCGAGGACGACGAAGAGTGGGAGAAGGTTGCCGAGGCCTGGGAGTCCTCTCTGGACGACGAGGAGCTGGAAGAGGGCGAGGACGAGGATTCGGATGATGGCAAACCCCGCGAGTAGCGGGGAGTCTTTCAGAGACTGACCAGGCCCGCTCGGGCGCACCGGGCGGGCTGTTTTGTTGCCGTCGAGTCGCTTCTCAGAGCCCTGGCTGCCACGACGAAAGGAAATGGACGGTCGCGGCGAGAAGACGGCCGGACGGGAAAAGGGAAAAGGGGACTGGAGGGACTCGGGATGCCCGCTGGGCGGCAGAGGGTTTGGGCATCGCCTGGTCTGGATTGGCTTCGCGGATGGTCGCCCCTGCTCAAGTCTCTGGTCCTGGCCGTGGTTTTGGCCCTCGTCCTGGGTGGTCTCGGTCTGGCCCTGGCCGGCGCGCCGGTGAGTTCGGGATCCAGGGAGAGAGTGATCTTCGAGGTCAGAGCCGGCGAGGGCGCCGCGAGCATCGCCGCCAATCTCGAACGGGCGGGTCTCATCCGCGACCGGTTTGAGTTTCGGGCTCTGAGCACCCTTCTCGGCTGGAACGGGCGACTCAAGAGCGGACGCTACGAGATGAGTCCGGGCTACTCCACCTGGCGGGCTCTCCGCAAGATAGGACGCGGTGAGGTCATAACCGTGGCCCTGACCATTCCCGAGGGTTTCGCCCTGATCCAGATCGAAGCCTTGCTCGTGGAGAAGGGCTGGACCAGTCAGGAAGCCTTTAGAGCGGCCTTGCGTGATCTGGATGCCGCCGGCGAGTTGCCGTTCCCGCCGACGAGGCGGAGCGGCTTCATCGAACCCTACGAGGGCCTTCTCTCGCCGAACACGTACTTCTTCGAAGAGACAGCCAGTCCCGAGCTCATTGCCAGGACCATGGCCCTGGCCACGACCGCCATTTTCACCCCCGACCTCCTGGCCCGAACGAAGGAACTGGGAATGACCCCGTTCGAGGTTCTCACCCTGGCCTCGATAATCGAGAGAGAAGCCGCGGTCAGCGAGGAGCGGCCGATCATCTCCTCCGTCTACCACAACCGTCTCCGCATCGGAATGAAGCTCGACGCTTGTCCGACTGTCCTCTACGTGGTGGGCAAGTTCGCGGGCGAACCCCTTCTCTTCGTTGATTTGGAGGTCGAGTCCCCCTACAACACCTACCGCAACGCGGGTTTGCCCCCCGGACCCATCTGTAGTCCGGGGCTCGCGTCGATCCGGGCCGCTCTTTACCCGGCCGACACAGACTACTTTTACTTCGTCTCCAAGAACAACGGGACCCATCAGTTCAGCCGCACTGTCGAAGAGCACAACCGGGCCGTGCGGGAGTACCAGGGAGGGAGTTCAGGCACCTAGGCCGTCGCCTGGCCGAGGCGGCCGCTGCCACCCGCGAACACGGATAGCCCCCGCCCGCGAATATGGATAACCCCCACCCCGACTAGGACAGGCACTCACGGTCTCCTTCTCCATACAATGTTCATTGCTCGCCTGAAGGGGGACTGCTGGGTCGTGCATTGGCTGGTCGGCGCAACGCCCCGGTCCGGGGACAACATGGAATACGGCAAGATCGGCTACGTCAGCAATCCAGGCGCCTTCCCGCGGCCGCTGTCTCAGTCGGAGGAGGCTCGCTATCTCCGGGAGATGTCCGACGGGTCGCGCGAGGCTCGGAATATCCTTGTGGAGCGGAACCTCCGGCTCGTGGCCCATATCGTCAAGAAGTTCTCCAATACCCGCGTCGAGACGGACGACCTCATTTCCATAGGGACAGTTGGTCTCATCAAAGGTATCAACACCTACCGGGTGGACCGAGGCACGCGTCTGGCCACCTATGCCGCTCGTTGCATCCAGAACGAGATTCTCATGTACCTTCGCTCCATTCGGCCCCTGCACGCCGAGGTCCACCTCAGCGATCCCATCGGCGTCGACCGCGAAGGCAACGAATTGACCCTTCTGGACGTCCTGGCCACTGACGGGGACATGATCCCGGACGAGGTCGGTAGTCGTCTGGACGAGACGAAGGTCAGGGGCCGGGTTTCCGGTCTCGCCGGCAAGGAGAAACTCGTCCTTGAACTTCGCTACGGCATCGGCACGGACGTGACCCGGACGCAGCGTGAGATAGCCCGTGAGTTGGGCATCTCGCGGTCCTACGTCTCCCGCATAGAGAAGAAGGCTCTCCTCCATCTCAGACGGGAACTCCGGTCGGAGATCTGTCATCTCGGGAATCCCTCTCCTCGTCCGGCCACCCGCTAGGGGGACGGCGTCCCCCGCGTCCCCGCGTCGGCCCACCCGCGCGCCCCGCGTCCCCGCGCACCGGCCCGCGACGTAGCCTCGGATGGTCGCCCCGGCGTAGCCCCGGCGGTCGCTATGGTATAATTGGAGCGCTGGTGGAGTTTCCTGGCGGAGGTGTCTGGGTGCCGCGGGTTTTCTGGCATAACCTTGTCCCGGACGAGTACTTCCAGTCCATCTACGATGTCGACCTCGACGCCCTGCGCCAGAGAGGCATATCCGGCCTGATCCTCGATCTCGACAATACCCTGGCGGCCTGGCGTTTCGGTGAACCCGAGCCCAAGCTCGCCCAATGGATGGTCGGAGTCAAGGCCCGGGGTTTCAGACCCTACATTGTCTCGAACGATCTCGGCCCACGGGTCGACCTGTTCAGAAGATTCCTCGACATCCCCGGGGTGGCCCGCGCCGGCAAACCGCGCCGGGGCGCTTTCCGGGACGCCGTGAGGCGCCTCGCCTGCAGTCCGGCCGAGGTTGCCGTGATAGGCGACCAGGTCTTCACGGATGTCTTCGGGGCCAAGCCGGTCGGTTGTTACACGATTCTGGTCGTGCCGGTGTCCCGGCGCGAGTTTGTCGGGACTCGACTCGTCCGTGTCGTTGAGCGGACCTTTCTGAAGTTCCTCATCGCCCGGGGCCGCATCGGCCACCCCGTGCGGAGGACGGAGCCCCCCGGAGGGCAACCGCCGGGAGACTAGCCAGGGAAGTGAGTCCTTGCTTACCGGACGGGAACCGCTGGTTCTGATCGCGGCCGCCACCTTGGGGCTGGTCGTGGGGAGTTTCTTGAACGTCTGCATCTGGCGCCTGCCCCGCAAGGAGTCGATTCTCGCTCCCCGTTCCCATTGTCCGTCCTGTGAAGGTCGGCTCGGTTGGGGGGAACTCGTTCCGCTCCTGAGCTATCTTGTCCTGGGCGGGCGGTGCCGGACCTGCAAAGCCCGCATATCCGCGGTCTATCCTCTGGTCGAGGCGGGCAACGCCGCGATCTACGTCCTGGCGTTGATCGTCTGGGGCTGGAGCGTCCAGACCTTGGCCGCGGCCGTTCTCGGCTCTTCGCTCCTGGTGGTCGGGGTCATCGACGCCTACCACCGCATCATCCCCGATGTCGTGACCATCCCGGGGATTCTCGTCGGACTCATCCTATCGGCCTGCAACCCCAGCGTTGGCCTTGGGTCCGCCCTCGTGGGCCTCCTCGTAGGCGGGGGTTTCTTTCTGGCCGTGGCCATGGTGACCGGCGGCGGCATGGGTGGCGGCGATATCAAGCTCGCGGCCATGTTGGGCGCCTTTCTGGGTTGGGCCGGCCTCCTGAGCGGGCTCTTTCTCGGCATTCTTGGCGGGGCTCTGGCCGGCCTCTTGCTCATTCTCGTCGGAGTCAAACGCCGTCGCGACGCTATGGCCTTTGGACCATTTCTCGCTGCCGGCGGGCTGGCGGCCGCCTTCTGGGGTCCAAGCATCGTCGGCTGGTACATCAGGTTGTTCTGGGGTTAGGGGGCTGCCCCGTGGAACTTGACCAAGGAAAGGCCGCCATCGGGAAGATCGTGGACGGGCTCGCCCCGGCCCTCAGGGAAACGAGTCGCCGGATATGCGAGCATCCCGAACTGGGCTTCCAGGAAGTCGCGGCCGCGGAGCTTCTCACCGGCCTCCTCGAGCGGGGCGGTTTCGATGTCCGCCGGGGAGTGGCGGGCATGGCCACGGCCTTCCTGGCCACGTGGCCGCCTGACGGCGGTCGGGCCGGGCCAACCGTGGCTCTTCTGGCGGAGTACGACGCCTTGCCCGGTGTGGGTCACGGCTGCGGACACAATATCATCGGCACGGCGGCGGTTGGGGCCGGGTTGGCCCTGGCCTCGCTTGGACGGGAGGCCGCCCCGGACGGGGCCGGCGACCTTGGCGGACTGCCGGGGCGGGTCCTGGTCATCGGGTGCCCCGCTGAGGAGGGTGGCGTGGAGGGCGCCGGCGGGAAGGTTGTTCTGGTCGAAGCCGGCATTTTCAGTGGCATTGACGCGGCCATGATGGTTCACCCCGGTGTCGTCGACGCTCCGAGTGGCCGGTCCTCGTGCCGGGTGGCCCTGGAGATCGGTTTCACGGGCAAGGCGGCCCACGCGGCCGGAGCCCCCCACGAGGGGATCAACGCTCTGGAGGCCGTCATTCAGACCTTCAACGCCGTCAACGCCCTGCGCCAGCACCTGCCTGGGTCGGTTCGGGTCCACGGGGTCGTGATCAAGGGCGGCGAGGCTCCGAATGTGGTCCCCGACGAAGGGCAGATCCGCATTTACGTGCGGGCGCCGAGCCTGCCCGAACTCGGGCCCGCGGCCGAACGGATCCGGAACTGCGCTCGCGGGGCGGCCCTGGCCACGGGTTGCCAGGTTGCCTTCCGGGAGTTCGCCCACACCTACGTTGACCTCGTCGCCAGCGGGCCGCTGGACGAGGCATTCGGACGGAACATGACTGAGTTGGGCCGACCCCCGGTCAAGCCGGGTGAGTCCGGCCGCGGCATGGGTTCCACCGACATGGGGAACGTGAGTCACGTCGTGCCGGCCATTCATCCTTATGTGGCCATCGCCGAGCGAGCGGGCGGGCCGGCGTCCCACAGTCGCGAGTTTGGTCTGGCCTCGGTATCCCCGAAAGGAGAGGAGGCATTGATCGTGGCGGCCAAGGCCCTGGCCATGACCGGCCTCGATCTTCTGCTTTCGCCCGAGACCCTGCGAGCGGTCAGGGAGTCCGGGCCAAGGATGGGGAAGGAGAGGGGCAGACGTGAGCGGTTCGGACGTGAAGGTGCGGGTTCTCACGGATAGCATCTGTGACGTGCCCGAGGAGGTCCTGCGGGAGCTAGGGGTGACGGCGGTTCCAGTCATGGTGAGGTTCGGCTCCCAGGAGTATAGGGACCGTGTGGATATCTCGATGGAGGAGTTTATGGACCGTCTGCTGGCGACCACGGAGCCGGTGAAGACGTCCCAACCATCGCCCGGGGCCTTCGTGGAGGCCTTTCGGGAGGCAGCGAAGGACGGCCAGGCCCTTGTCTCCGTCCAGGCTTCGTCCAAGCTCAGCGGAACCTACCAGTCGGCCTGCATCGCCCGGGACATCCTGGCCGAGGACGGTTACCGCATCGGTGTTCTGGATACGCTGACCGCGTCGATGGGGCAGGGATGGGCCGTCATCGAGGCCGCCCGCGCGGCCCTGGCCGGTCACACCTTTGAGCGCGTGATGGAGCGGGCCCGGAGGGTCGCCGCCAAAACGAAAATCCTCCTCACCGTGGACAGCCTCCACTACCTCCAGAGAAACGGGCGTCTGGGTCGAGTCCAGGCCGTGATCGGATCCCTCCTCCATCTCAAGCCGATCCTGACCGTCCGCGACGGAGAGATCGGTCTGGCCGAATCGGTCCTGGGCGCCGAGCGAGTGATGGAGCGGCTCGTCTCCGCCGTGAGCCGGGCCTTCAAGGGGCGGACAAGGATTGCTTTGTCCGTGGTTCACGCCGCGGCCCGCGACCGAGCCGAGCAGCTCCTGCACGAGCTATCCAAGGCCTACGACGTGGTGGAGTCGATCATAACCGAGACGGGACCGGCCATCGCGGCCAATACCGGACCGGGATCCTTCGGGGCGATGCTCTATGAGGTCGACTGATCCGGGCCAGGAAGCGAGCGCGGTGGTCAGGACGGCCTGTCCCCTAGGCTGCTGGGATACGTGTGCCCTACTGGTAGAGGTGTCGGGCGGGGAAGTCCGGGGCATCCGGGGCGACCCCGACCACCCGGTGACGCGCGGACGTCTCTGCCCGAAGGCCCGCTTCCAGCTCGACCGCCACCGTTCGCCTGCCCGGCTGAAGACACCTCTCATTCGATCCGGCGCCGAGCTGCGGGTGTCCTCCTGGCCGGCGGCCCTCGACCTCGTCGCCGGGCGCATGCTCGAGGCCAGGGATAGCCACGGTTCTCTGTCCATCCTGCATTACTGGGACACGGGGTCCACGGGCCTTCTAAAGAGCCTTTACGGCCGGCTCTGTAACCTCTTTGGCGGGGTGACCGAACCACACGGCAGCCTGTGTTGGTCGGCGGGGCTGGCCGCGCAGGAAGCCGACTTCGGACGGGTGCTGGCTCACGCTCCGGAAGATCTCGCCCACGCCGGAGGGGTCATCGTCTGGGGCCGGAACCCTGCCGACACGAACCTTCACTTCATGCCCTTTCTCCACGCGGCGCATGACAGAGGCGCTACCGTCGTTGTCATCGACCCCCTCAAGACAGCCACCGTCCGAGAACTCGCGGCCAGACACGTGGCCCCCCGGCCGGGCACGGACGCGGTCCTGGCCCTGGCCCTGGGGGCGGAACTCATCCGCCGAGGCGAGTTCGACCGGGACTTCTGTCGGCGGCGAGCCGGCGGCTTTGAGGCTTTCGTCTCGGCTGTGGCTGGCCTCAGCCTGGCCGCGGCCGCGGCGGAGTGCGGGATTCCCGAGGGGGATGTCCTCGATTTGGCCGACCTTCTGGCCTTCCGGGGACCGGGCCGGCCCCCGGTGGCCTTTGTCCTCGGCTATGGGCTCCAGCGCCACGCTTGGGGCGGCGACGCGGTCCGGGCCATCGACGCCTTGGCGGCCTTGGCCGGGAGCCTCGGGCGACCCGGCGGAGGCTCAAGCTACGCCAACAGGCACGCCGAGGGAGTCTTGCGGGACCTAGGCCGGCCGGAGGCCGCCCGAGCCCACCGCTACTTCGAGCGCGCACGCTTCGGACGACAAGTGGCGGAGCTACTGGAGTCGGGCCCGGACGGCGGGGAACACCCCATCAGCATGGTCCTCTGTCACGGGGCCAATCCGGTGGCCCAACTCCCCGACACGGGCCGCGTCGTCGACACTTTCCGCCGGGTACCCTTCAAGGTGGTGGCCGAACTCCGACCGACCGACACGACGGCCCTCGCCGATGTGGTTCTCCCGGTGGCCGACTTCCTTGAGGACGAGGATCTCTACTTCTGCGCCTGGCACGCCTATTTTACCTGGGGCGTTCCCGCCGTGACCCCGCCCGGCGAGGTCTGGCCCGAGGTCCAGATCGTCACCGAGTTGGCCCGCCGACTGGGCCTGGGAGACGCATTCCGCCGCCCGCCGGCGGAGTGGATTGGCCACGCCCTGGCCCCCCTCCTGACCAGGCGCCCGGACCTCGCCCCCGGGGGTGAGCCGCTGCATCTCAGGGGGCGGACGTTCGCCAACCCGGAGGCGCCCGCCGTGCCGTGGAGGGAGGGGCCGTTTGCCACCGCGAGCGGGCTCTTCGAGTTCGGACGGAACTGGAAGTGTCTTGAGGCCTGGGGGACGCGAGAGGACCTGGGGGAGCGTTTTCACCTCATCACCCCGCAGCACCGGTTCAGCCTGCACTCGCAGTTTTACGGGGAGACTCTGAAGAAGACCTCGCGCCGGACGGGGCTCCCGGCCGTTTTTGTCAACCCGCGGGCGGCGGGACGACTGCACCTTGACGACGGGCGCGCGGTCAGGGTCAAGACCGCCCAGGGGGAACTCCTGGCCCATCTGGTCTTCGACGCCGGCCTGCGCGAGGACACCGCCTGCATCTACTCCGGCGGCGACGCGGGCCTCGTGGCGAATGGGCGCCCCGCCTCGGCCAACCTCCTAATCGCGGACCTCCTGACGGACATCGGGGTCCAGGCCGCCTTCTACGACTGCCTCTGCGTCATCGAACCCGCGGAATGACGGGGGCGGCTCGCGGCCGCCCCACCTCTTGAACCTGTCAGTCGCTCAGAATGAACGTCAGATCAACCTGGCCTCGGGTTACCTCCAGGGACATGACCCACGTGGCCTCCTGTTGTCCGCGCCAGGCGGTAAGGGTAACCTCGTAGGCGCCCGGCGGGGTGTCGGGTGCAATGACGGTCTCGGCACGCCAGGTGGTGTGGCTTGGGGTCGCCCCGGTGGGGGACAAGCTCACCGCTAAGGGCCGATGAGGCAGGTCAACGGAAGCCTGGACCCGGTCGGGCTCCAGATTGGGCCAAGCCAGGATCTCCAGGACCCCTCCGGCGAGGACGGGGTTCGGACGGAGTTCGCCTCGAACGGCTAGGCGGTCGACCTCAAAAGCGGCCGTGGCCGTGCGGGTGGATGAAGGGTACCGGGCGGTGAAGGTTGCCAGGCAGGGGCCCGCCCCGGCGTTGTCGGGGATGCGGAAGGTTGTCTCCCACGTCCGGGGGGGGCCGTCCCCGCCGCCGGTCCCGTTTCGGACCGGGGAGAGGCTGAGGGTTCCGGCGGATGGGAAGGACGACAGGGTCGCGGTCACGGATGATGGCCCACCCGCGGCCACGGCCCACAGGACGACCGTCTCGCCGGGCAGGACGAGGGACGGTCGGGCGAAGCCGCGCAAGGCCTTCTCCTCGAGGCTGATGGGCTTGAGAGCCGACCAATGAACGAGCCCGTTGCGGTCCTTGAGGAAACCCTGGTAGTAGTACAGGCCGGGAGTCAGGACTAGACCGGCGTCGGTCTTTCCGTCCCAGACCAGGGCGGATGGCGGGGACGGTCCGGGGTTTGGCGTCCGGAGATGTCGCAGGACCCGACCGCGGGCGTCCAGGATAGAGAAGTCCCAGGCCTGGGAGTTCCGGTTCAGAAGGGAGCCGAGGCTGATCACTGTTTGGTCTTCCGCGCCATCGCCGTCCGGCGAGAAGGGGTTGGGCCGGGCCTCGGCCAGAAGCAGGCAGGAGCGATAGAGGATCGTGGCCCCCTCGGCCCGGCTGAGCGGCCGCAAGGGTCGGAGCATGCCGTCCGGGTAGCCGTTGATGATACGGAGAAGGATGGCCACGGCCATGGCCTGGCGGGCGTCTGGTGGCACGGCCCGCCAATCCTCGAACCGGCCAAGGTAGGTGGCCGCGGTCTGGGGGGACAGGTTCTCGGCGAAACCTCCGAGCCCAAGGGCGACGAGGAGAGTCTTGACCGCGTCGAGGCGGGAGAACGAGGGTTGGACCGATCTCCAGACGCCGGCTTGCTCCGGGGACTGGGTCCGGCAGCCCTGGACGAGAGCCAGGGCCACGGGCGGAGGTGGGAAGGGGCCGCCGGGGAAGAGACGGGCCAGCATCACTCCGAAGACGCACGGGAGCGCTCCGGAATCTGGGCCATAGCGGCCCGGCCGGGTCCAGACCTCGTCCGTGGGATCACCCCCGACTCCGAGGGGTGGCGTCGTGACACCTTCCTGCCACAGGACGCGAACGTAGGTCTCGGCCCAGTGTCCCCGCAGATCGGTGTACCAAGGACCGCCATTCCGGGACGGGGCCGGGTCGCTCTCAGCGGCCAAGGTCCGGCCCGCGTCGGTTGCGACCAAGCTAAGCAGCAACAGGGCCACGAGGGCTTGTGCCCGCCACCTGAACGAGCGGGGCCGGGCGAGCCACCCCGGGTGGCAAGACCGGTAGACCAGGGGGAGGTAAGAACGGCTGAGCAAGATGGTCTATCACCTCCTTGGCCGGACATGTGGTGTCTTCCGGCAGGGGGCGGGCCATTCTTGCCTGGGGCGGGGACTCCTCCGGGTGAAGGATGTCGGGTCGGTCAACAGTTCTCGCCATCCACCGCGTGTTAGTCGAATGTTTCTCCTTGACCCGCCCCCCGGCAGTTCGTAGAATCGGGGCACTCTCACCACCGCTCAGAACCGCGACCGCCTAGGCCGCCAGGACCGCGACCGCCTAGGCCGCCAGGACCGCGACCGCCTAGGCCGCCAGGACCGCGACCGCCTAGGTCGCCAGGACTGGGGGGACTGTCTTGCGGTGGTCTTTACCGGCAAGAACCCGCTATCTCATCATGGCTGTGGCCGCGGCTCTGCTCGCGGGTCTGTTCGCCTACGTCTACCTTGGCGGTCTGGCCAGGCGAGCGCCTGTCGTCGTCGCGTCCAGAGACTTCCCGGCCTACTCCACCCTCAGCGGCGACCTACTCAAGACGGTCATGCTGCCTGTTTGCGCCATCCATCCGGCGGCGATCAGGAACCCGGCCGACGTCCAGGGGCAAGTGAGCCTCGTGCCTCGCGCCGCCGGTGAACAGGTCTTGGCCCCGAGCCTGGCCGGCGGCCAGAACCCCGGCGACTACCGGGCCGTTCTCGGCCCCGAGGAAAGGGCCCTGTTCATGCCCGCCGCCAGCGTCCTCGGAGGGTGGGTGGGTACAACGAGGGGTGACTACGTCGATTTAACCGCCGTTCTTGAGGGGCAGGCCCTGACTGTGGCCCAAGGCCTGGAGATTCTTGAGATCGTCTTTGAGTCCCCGACCAGCCCCATTGGCGGTGGCCGATCCGAGACCCCGGGCGGGGTCTTCCTTCGTGTCACGCCCGGGATGGCGGAGCGGATCGCGCTGGCCGCCGAGTACGGCGAAGTCTACTGCTCAGTGTTCGGCTACAGTGGTGTCCCGGTCTCCACCGAGGGCGCCTGGCTCAATCAGCTCTATCAGGGAGGCGATCAATCTGGCGAGGCGATCTGGCCCTGAGCCGGACAGAGTCATGGCCGTGACTCGCGATGCCGCCCTCGTAGCGGCTCTCCGCCGCGACGGGGTTAACGTCGTTGCTCATGTGGAGGATACCGATCTGGCCCGCGCTTTGGCCGAGAGCACTTCCTTCGAGGCCGTGTTCGTGGACGAGGCCATGGCCGGCGAGCTGACCCGGTCCTGGGGCGCTTTGAAGGGTGACGGGTCTACTCCGGCGCCTTCCGTATACGTTCTCCGCTCGGCCGCGGATTGGAGTCCGTCCCCGCTCGCCCCTTCTCCCGTCCGGACGTCACGGTCTCGGCGACGGGGTGGAGCGGTCTCGGATGTCGGCGGATCACCCGACAGCGCGTCGTGGCGTCCGGCTCCGGTCGCCGGGGGCGCCGCCCTACGCCCGCAGCCGACCCTGCGGGAATGGTGGCTCGGCAGCCTCCAAGCGGAGTCAGCCGGCGGTCTGTCCCGGCTGGCGCCGGAACAGGCCCTGTCCCCGCGCCCGGTCGAGGCCTCGCGGAGCCCCGAGGTTCTCATGCGTCAGACTATCACCGTCGTCAGCCCCAAGGGCGGGGTGGGCAAGACTCTGGTCTCGGTCAACCTGGCCGCCAGCCTGGCCCGGCACACGGGTTTTCGGGTTCTGCTCCTGGACCTTGACCTACTCTCCGGCGACGCGACCGTCCATCTTGACTTGGTCGGGCAGCCGACCCTGGCCGAGCTACTGCCCTACCTGGGGCGGCTGGAGACGGCCCACCTCGGCCGAGCGGTCGTCACCCACGCTGCTTCCCACCTAGACGTCCTTCTCGCCCCGGCCAAGCCGGAGGCGGCGGAGTCGCTCTCCAGAGAGCATCTCGGCGCCCTGGTTCGGCTTCTCAAGCAAAACTACGACTTTCTGATCATCGACACGCCTCCGAATCCCAGCGACCCGCTGGTGGCGGAGTGCATAGCGGAGGCGACGGCCGTGGTTCTTGTCTCCAGCCTCGACGCCGCCGCCCTGCGCCAGTGTCGCTTGTTCCTCGACGCTCTGATGGCCGGGGCCAGGGGAGACCTTCGCCGGCGTCTGGTCCTGGTTCTCAATCAGGTCCACGATAGGGGGCCTCTTCCCGCGGCCCGAGCCCTCAGTTTCCTCCTGCCCTCGGCGGAAGGCGTGACCGCGCTACGCATACCGGAGGATCGGGGGGCCGTGGAGAAGGCGGTCTTCGACGGGCGCCCCCTGAGCCTGAGCGAACCGGGCCACGCCGTGTCCCGGGCCATCTTTGAGCTGGCCAATGTCTTCTGCCCGGTGTTTTCGGGCCTGATGGACGAGGGACGAGCACGGCGATCCGGCGTCAGGAGGCTGATGGACGTTCTCGCGAAGTGGTAGGTGGTCGCTCGCCAAGAGCGGTGGGCCCGCCCGCGAGTCCAGGGTCTCGAGCCCGTCCGAGTGATGAGCTCCTGGAGGCCGTGAGACGTCGCCTCGTGGCCGCCTACCCGGATCTTCTCTCCGAGTCCAGATCCGACGAAACCGGCCGGGAGAGCGTCAGGCGAGCCATCAGGCAGATTCTCATCGCCGACGGACTGGTGACCGATCGCGACCGGCGCGAAGACTTGATCGGCCCGTTATTTGAGGAGATCGCCGGCTATGGTCCTCTGGATTCCCTCCTGGCCGACCCGGACGTATCCGAAATCATGGTCAACGCCGACGGCAAAGTCTACGTGGAACGGCGGGGCCGCCTCGACCGGGCGGACGTGTCCTTCCGCGACGCGGTCCACGTCATGGACATTATTGGGCGCATGCTCAGCGCGACCGGACGGAGGGTCGACTTGAGCCAACCCTATGTCGACGCCCGCCTGCCGGACGGGTCGCGGCTGAACGCTGTCGTGCCGCCCGTGGCCGTGGGCGGTCCGGTCCTGACGATCAGACGCTTCGGTCCGGCCCTGGCCGACCCGCGGGACCTGGTCCGCTTGGGCACTGTGCCGGGGGGCTGGCTCGACTCTCTCCGCCTAGCGGTTGAAGGCCGTCTCAACCTGGTCGTCTCCGGAGGGGCCGGAAGCGGCAAGACCACCTTTCTCAACATACTTGCCACCTACATCTCCTTGGAGCGGGAGAGGGTCATCACTATCGAGGACGCGGCCGAGTTGCGCTTGGGAGACGGCAATCTGGTCCGGCTGGAGTGCCGCCCGGCCAACATCGAAGGCCGGGGCAAGATCGACCAAAGGGAGTTGGTCCGAAACGCGCTGCGAATGCGCCCGGACCGCATCGTTGTCGGGGAGTGCCGCGGCCCGGAGGCTTTCGACATGCTTCAGGCCATGAACACCGGTCATCCGGGATCCATGACCACCGTGCACGCCAACGGGCCGGGTGACGCCCTTCGCCGCCTGGAGATCATGGTTCTCATGGCCGGCGAGGGCTTGCCCTATGAGGCCGTGCGGGACCACATCGCCTCCGCCGTGGATGTCGTCATCCACCTCACGCGCCGACCGGATGGGGTCAGGGAGGTGGCCGAAGTCGGCGTGGTGCGCGGCTACAACCAGGCGACAGGGGCCTACGACCTGGCCCTGGCCACGGGCACGGAAGTTCTGGAACTACCCCTCTCGCCGGAGCAGGCCGAGCGGGTGCGGCTCTACAGAGGACACTGAAGCCCTGGCCGGAGGGCAGCGATCCGACCGGACTTCGCCGGTCTTTGGGGAGGTGGCTGGAATGGCTCCACCGATGTCAGTAGCACTCTTGGCTTTGACCGCCTCGGTCGCCCTGGCCGTGGTGTGCGGGCTGGCCGCCCTCGGGACCCATCCCGGGAGGCCTGGCTGGGGTGGCGACGTTGACAGCCGCCTGGAGCGCCTGGCCAGCCCGACCTGGCGAAGGCGAGCTTCCGGGGCAAAACCCACCCAGGGCGGCGGCGAGGGCGCGGGGGAAAGACCTGAGCAGGCCCCGGGAGCGGCGCTTGTCGGCCTTCTGGCGCCGGCGGCCGTGGGTGCCCTGGCCGCGTGGGTTCTCTCCGGCCGCGGTGCGATGGTCCTGGCCGGGGCCCTCGGGTTGGGCTGGCTCGCGGCGACGCGGCGCGGTAGGTGGCGCGCGGCCGCGAGACGCCGCTTCGCCGCTGGTCTCGAGGAAGCGCTGGAGAGCATGGTCGCTTCCCTACGGGCCGGGCGGGGGCTCGCGCAAGCGGTCGAGGACGCGGCCGACCATTCGGCGGAGCCGGTTCGTTCCGCCTTGCGGGACGTGGTCATCGCCGTCCGGGCCGGCCAACCCCTGACGACCGCGTTGGCGGAGATGGCCCGGACCTGGCCCATTCCCGAGGTGACCTATCTTAGGGCCTGTCTTGACACCCACTCGCTGACAGGGGGCGATGTCACCGCCCTGCTTCTCAATCTCGGCGGCGTACTCCGGGAACGACGGCATCTTTCCCGGGAACTCGGCGGCAAGACGGCCGAGGCCCGGTCCACGGCGGTTCTCCTGGCCTTGCTGCCGCCGGGCCTGCTACTCTACATCCTCTGGGTCGAGCCAGGTCAACTGGCCCCGCTCCTGGCGGCGTCCTTTGGGGTCGCGGCAGCGCTCTACTCCGGCATCTCTTGGCTGGCCGGGGTAATGATCATTCGCAAGATGCTGGCCGACGTGGAGCGAGCGATAGAGGAAGAAGGGTAGGGATTAGAGGGTTGACGACGACCATTGGTTCTCCGGACTGGCTCGATCTCGGACGTCTCCTGGCCGCGATCGGAACGGCGGTTCTCGGCTACTGCGCGGTAAGATGCCTGACCGGCCCGCCGGGAAACGTTCAGCGCTTGCGAAACCTGGTGGACGGTCGACGGGAGGGGCGAGACGGCAGAGAGCCGGGCTTCGCCGGCGGCCGGTCGGCCGCCGGCGAAGCGGGGGCCGGTTCGACGACGCGGCGTCTCTCCCGGTGGCTTGGCTTGGTCCGCCGCCTCGTGCCCCAGTCGTGGCTAGCGGCTCTGCTCAAAGTCTGGCCCGCGGCCGCGGAGGCCGAGCCCACGGGGTTGCGTCCCCTTGACGTCCATCTGGCCGGGTTGGTGGGCGGACTTGGCCTCATGGTCGTCCTGGTTCTCGTGAGCCTGGCCGGGATCCGCACGCCGAGCCTGGTGTTCGGTCTCGTAGTGGCCGCGGCGGCGCTCCTGCCGCGGCTCTGGCTTGGGCGAGCCCTGGCCCGCCATCGGGCGGCCGTCTCGGGTGAACTACCCAAGGTGGCCGAACTCCTGACCCTAGGCACGGAGAGCGGCCTGGGACTGCTGGAGGCCATGCGCTTGGCCGGTGGTCTGTCCGGGGGAGGGGTGGGCCGGGCCCTTCAGGCCGCCCTGACGGAGATCGACGCCGGCCGCGAAACCCACGCGGCTCTGCGTGACATAGCCTCCCGCGTAGGCGGACAGGAGATTGCGACCTTCGTGGGTTCGGTCGTCCAGGGTCTGGCCCTGGGAGTCCCGGTGGCCCGAGTCTTGCGGACGCAGGCTGACACCCTGCGATCAAGACACCGTCAGGCTCTAGAGTCCCGAATAGCCGAGCTGTCAATGAGGCTTACCGTGGTGACGATTCTCCTCTTTGTCCCGGCCCTCTTCGTCCTTTCTGTGCTGCCGAACCTGGTGGCTTTCCTGCGGGGGCAGTGGTAGCATCCGCCTGTCAACCGCGAACTCGCACAATTGCGTCTCATTTTGCACGCCGGCAAGACGGCGCAAAATGGTGCTATCATTATTGGGAGCCGATCGTCCGGCCGGAACGCCTCATAGTAGAGAGAGGAGAACCGAGATTGCCATCCAAGCTGGAGACTATTGACGGCAACACAGCCGCCGCGCATGTGGCCTACGCCTACAGCGATATCGCCGCCATCTATCCGATCACCCCGTCGTCTCCGATGGCGGAATCCTGTGATGAGTGGACGACTCAGGGTAGGACGAACATCTTCGGGCAGGTCCTCAAGATCTCGGAGCTCCAGTCGGAGGCCGGGGCGGCGGGGGCCGTCCACGGCGGTCTGACGGCCGGGGCCCTGATGACCACGTTCACCGCCTCCCAGGGCCTGCTCCTCATGATCCCCAACATGTACAAGATCTCCGGCGAACTGCTGCCGACGGTCTTTCACGTTTCAGCTCGGGCTCTAGCCGCCCACGCCCTCTCGATCTTCGGCGACCATTCCGACGTGATGGCCACCCGCCAGACCGGCTTCGCTCTTCTGGCCTCGGGCTCGGTCCAGGAGGTCATGGACCTCGCCACCGTCGCTCATCTCAGCGCCGTCAAGGGACGTGTGCCGTTCCTGCACTTCTTCGATGGTTTCCGAACCTCCCACGAAGTCCAGAAGGTCGAGGTCCCGGACTACGCTGATTTGGCCAAGTTGATTGACCTCGATGCGGTGGCGGCCTTCCGCGCGCGGGCCATGAGCCCTGAGCGCCCGCACCAGCGGGGCACGGCCCAGAACCCCGACACCTACTTCCAGAACCGCGAGGGCTCCAACAGGTACTACCAGGCTGTCCCGGCCATCGTTCTGGAGAGCATGAAGAAGGTCGCCGACCTGACCGGTCGACGCTACGGCCTGTTCGACTATGTCGGCGCTCCTGACGCGGAGCGGGTCATCGTCTCGATGGGCTCGTCGACCGAAGTCATCGAGGAAACTGTCGACTACTTGGTCGGTAAGGGAGAGAAGGTCGGCCTGGTCAAGGTCAGGCTCTATCGGCCGTTCTCCCGCGAGCACTTCTGGCGGGCCCTTCCGGCCGCGTGTCGACGAATCGCCGTCCTCGACCGGACGAAGGAACCGGGGTCGCCGGGTGAGCCGCTCTACCAGGACGTCTGCACGGCCCTGGCCGAGGCGCTGATCGCCGGTGGCGGCCAGGTCGCGACGAAGTGGACGGGTAGCCCGGCGAGTTTGGGTGAGCCCGGACGCGGATTGCCCGAAGTCTACGGTGGTCGCTACGGTCTAGGTTCAAAGGACTTCACTCCGGCCATGGTCAAGGCCGTTTTCGACAACCTGTCCCTGGCCGCGCCTAAGGCGAACTACACCGTGGGCATTGTCGATGACCTGAGCGGGACGTCGCTGGAAGCGGGTCCGGTCCTCGATACCGCGCCGGTCGGGACCTATGCCTGTAAGTTCTACGGCCTGGGGTCGGACGGCACGGTAGGGGCGAACAAGAACAGCATCAAGATCATCGGCGACCACACCGACATGTACGCCCAGGCTTACTTCGCCTACGACTCCAAGAAATCCGGGGGCATGACCATCTCGCACCTGCGTTTCGGCACAAAGCCTATCCAATCGTGCTACTTCGTCGAGCGGGCCGATCTCGTGGCCTGCCATCATCCAAGCTATGTCGCCAAGTACGATCTTCTGTCCGACCTCAAGCCGGGCGGGGTCTTCCTGCTCAACTCGCCCTGGAAGGTCTCGGAGCTGGGGGAGAAGCTGCCGGCCACGGTGAAGAGCACCATCGCCCGCAAGAAGATCAGGTTCTACACCATCGACGCGGCTCGCATCGCCGAAGAGGTCGGCATGAACGGCCGGATCAACGTGGTCATGCAGGCCGTCTTTTTCAAGGTTTTCGGCGTCATCCCGGCCGGAGAGGCCATCGACTACATCAAGCAGACCATCAAGAAGACCTACGGCCGCAAAGGCGAGGCCGTCGTCAAGAAGAACTTCGAGGCCGTCGATCGGTCGGTGGCCGGGCTGGAGGTCGTTGATTACCCGGCTTCTTGGGCCGAGGCCCTCGACGAAGCGGCCGCGACCAGCGATTTTGGGGCAATGTCGACCGACCTTCCGGTCGGAAGGGCGGCCCTGGAGTACATGAAGAAGGTCGCCAAGCCCGTCCTCGACCTGGCTGGTGACAAGCTGCCCGTCAGCGCTTTCACCCCGGATGGCGTAACCCCGACCGGGACGACCAGGTTCGAGAAGCGCGGCATCGCTCTCGAGGTTCCGGTCTGGACACCCGAGAGCTGCGCCCAGTGCGGTAACTGCGCCATGGTCTGCCCGCACGCGGCCATCCGCCCCTACCTCATCCGGAAGGAAAGCCTGGCCGGCGCGCCGCGGGATTTTGTGACCACGGCGGCCAAGGGGCGCGAGGCCGAGGCTCAAGGTCTCCTCTACCGTATCCAGGTCTCTCCGCTCGACTGCACCGGTTGCCGCAACTGCCTGGAGGTCTGCCCGGCCAAAGAGAAGCCGCTGTCAATGGTCTCCATCGAGCAGGGCGTGGCCGCCGAGGCAGGCAACTGGAACTTTGCCGACAGGCTACCGGTCATCACCGGCGTCTTCGCTCCGAACACCGTTAAGGGCAGCCAGTTCCTGCGTCCGCTCTTCGAGTTCTCCGGGGCCTGTGGGGGATGCGGAGAGACCCCCTACGTCAAGCTCGTCACCCAGCTCTTCGGTGACCGCATGATCATCGCCAACGCCACCGGCTGCTCCTCCATCTACGGCGGAAGCTCGCCAACCTGCCCCTACACCGTGGGACCCGATGGGCGTGGACCGGCTTGGGCCAACTCGCTCTTCGAGGACAACGCTGAGTTCGGCTACGGCATCGGTCTGGGGGTGGCTCAACGCCGGGAACGCCTGGCCGATCTCGTGGGCCGAGCCGCGGCGGCCGGGGTGGCTGGAGAAATTGGGGAGGCCTTCGCCGGGTGGCTGGTCTCTCGGGGCGATCCGGGCAAAGCCCGTGACCTAGGCGAGAGGATCAAGAGACTCCTGCCCAAGGCCAAGGCCTCGGCGCCGGAGGCCGCCCGGCCCCTGCTGGAAGAGATCGACAGCCTCAGCGACCTCTTCGGCAAGGCCTCCATCTGGATTATCGGCGGGGACGGCTGGGCCTATGACATCGGCTACGGCGGTCTCGATCACGTCCTGGCCTCCGGCGCCGACGTGAACGTTCTTGTCTTGGACACGGAGGTCTACTCGAACACCGGTGGCCAGTCGAGTAAGTCCACGCCGACCGGCGCCGTGGCCAGGTTTGCCTCGGCGGGCAAATCGACCAAGAAGAAAGACCTCGGTCTCATGGCTATGAGTTACGGCTACGTCTACGTGGCCTCGGTGGCCATGGGCGCGAACCGAAACCAACTTCTCAAGGCCCTGAGTGAAGCCGAAGCCTATCCGGGTCCGTCTCTCATCATCGCCTACGCGCCGTGCATCAATCACGGTATCGATATGACCCACAGCCAGGAAGAGGAGAAGAAGGCCGTCGAGGTCGGATACTGGACCCTCTACCGCTACAACCCAGCTCTGGCCGAGGCCGGCGGGAACCCCCTCACCCTCGATTCCAAGGACCCAACCGGCAGCTATCGCGAGTTTCTCCTGGGCGAAGTCCGCTACTCCTCCCTCCGGGGCCAGTTCCCGGAGAGGGCCGAGGCTCTCTTCGCCAGGGCCGAGACCGAGGCCGGCGCCCGCTACGAGAACCTCAAACGCATGGCGCGGGCCGGAAAGGAAAGCTGACCAGCCCGGACGAGGGGTGGCGTGGAACGTCGAATACTGGGAGGAATTAGCATGTAATGGCGAACTAGCGGGCAGGGAGGAGGGGAAGACGGATGGATCTGACGATACTCCTGGGCTTCCTCGTGGGTTTCGGCGCCGAGATAATCGATGGCGCGCTGGGGATGGCCTACGGCGTTATCTCCAACACCATCATGCTGGCCCTGGGCTACAGCCCGGCCGTGGCCAGCGCCAGCGTGCACGCCGCCGAGATCGTGACCACGGCGACCTCGGGCGTCTCGCACTGGCGGTTTGGCAACGTGGACAAGAAGCTCTTCAAGAGCCTGATCATTCCGGGCGTCATCGGCGGCGTGATCGGCGCCTATATCCTGGTTAACGTTCCGTCCGTCTACATCAAGCCCATAGTCGCCGCTTATCTGATGGCCATGGGCCTAGTCATCATCACCAGGGGCATCAAGGGCGTCCCGAGCGGGGAAGTGAGGAAGAACGTGGAGGTCCTCGGCCTGGTCGGCGGGTTCTGCGACGCCATCGGGGGGGGTGGCTGGGGTCCTGTTGTCACCTCCACCCTTATCGCCAGGGGCAACACGCCTCGCTACACCATCGGGTCGGTGAACCTCTCGGAGTTCTTCGTCACAACGGCCGAGTCGATAACCTTCTTTCTGACCATCGGTTCCATGCTCAACTGGAGGCTGATCTTTGGGATGATGCTAGGCGGCGTGCTGGCCGCCCCCCTCGGGGCCTGGGCCACGAGCCGGCTCCCGGTCCGGACGCTCATGATTATGGTCGGGCTCCTGGTGCTCCTCACCAGCGCCCGCACGCTCTATCTGGCCTTGCCGGCTCTGGTGAAGCTGTTCTAAGGTCGGCCGCGATCCATGACGCGCACCTCTAGAGCAGGAATTGCTCAAGAGAAGCGGTATTAACGTGTAATGGCAGGTAGTCCCGCCGGGCGCGCCCCCTGACCAAACTGGCCGGATTGACACGGTCGGCGTCCGAGCATCTCCCGGGAGAAGGCCAGGAAGCTTGCTCTCTTCGAAAGCGGAACCTGAACGTCCCAAGCTGGCGATCATCGGACTGGACTGCGCCGAGCCGTCCCTCGTCTTCGAGAAGTGGTGGGACGACCTTCCGGTCCTGAGATCCCTGGCCGAGACCGGCGTCTGGGGTCGGCTGACGACCACCGTACCACCCATTACCTGTCCGGCCTGGACGGCCATGGCCTCCGGTCGCGACCCCGGCGAGCTCGGCATCTACGGTTTCCGGAACAGGCGTAGCGGCTGTTACGCGGATGTGGGCATAGCCCTCTCCAACGCCGTCACCGTGCCCCTCCTCTGGGACCGCCTGGGGGCCGCGGGCTTCGACAGTCTCGTCCTCGGCGTTCCGCAGACCTATCCGCCACGACCGCTGAGGGGCGCTCTGGTCACCTGCTTCCTCACCCCCGGGGTGGATGTCGCGTTCACCTATCCCGCGAAACTCAAGACCGAGGTTCTCCAGGTGGTGCCGGACTATCAGTTTGACGTTCCCGAATTCCGTACGGAAGACAAGGCCCGGCTCCTCTCCGACCTGCGCCACATCACCGCCGGCCACTTCAGGCTGGTCCGCCACTTCGCCCGCACGCGGGCCTGGGACTTCCTCATGATGGTCGAGATTGGTGTCGACCGGGTTCACCACGGCTTCTGGCAGTACATGGACCCCGCCCACGCGCTCCATGAACCAGGTTCGCCCTATGCTTCGGCCATCTTCGACTACTATCGCCTCATCGATCGGGAATTGGGCCGTCTCCTGAGGCTTCTACCCAAAGGCGCTCTAGTCATGGTCGTCTCCGACCACGGGGCGCAAGCGATGGAGGGTGGCTTCGCCATCAACGAATGGCTCCGGGCCGAAGGGTACCTTCGTCTCCGCGAAGTCCCGCGACCTCCGGCGCCTGTCGACAAGGCCGCCGTGGATTGGACCAAGACCACGGCCTGGGGCTACGGGGGTTACTACGGGCGGCTGTGCCTCAACCTGAAGGGCCGCGAACCCGAGGGCATCGTCGAGCCGGCTGACGCCGATCGCGTCCTGGACGAGATTGCCGCCAAGCTCGAGGCGATCTGCCTTCCCGACGGCCGTCCGATGGGCAACCGGACGTTCCGTCCTCGGCAGATCTACCGCGAGGTTCGAAACCTGCCGCCCGATCTCATGATCTACTTCGGAGATCTTCGCTGGCGGTCCCAGGGAACGGTTGGCGACGGGCAGATCTTCACCCTGGCCAATGACACCGGACCGGACGGGGCGAACCACGCCCAGGAGGGCCTCTACATACTCACGTCCCTAGACAAAGCGCGGGCCGTGTCGCGCGCGGGGCCGGCCCGGCCCGGCCCCACCCGTGGCTACCTTGACATCGCTCCGACCGTGCTGAGGCACTTCGATCTGGCCATCCCCGCGGAACTCAGAGGGCATCCAATCCATGAGAGACAGTGAGCTCGTTGCCTAGAACCTGGCTCGCCTACGCTCTGGCCGGGCTCATCCTGGCTTTGGCGGCGGCCATCCCTTGCGCCATCCCCGCTCGGGTGAGCATCGGTCACCTTGACCCTTCTGGCCGAGAGGTCACGGCTGGTTGGGTCGTCCAGGTCACGCCGAATGACGGCCTCAATCAGGACCAGCCCGCCTCTGGGAGCGCGCCGTCCGGGGGTGGGAGGGTCTTGGAAGCCGGACGGGGCACGATGGTGTGGTTGGTCAGCGAGGACGATTGCATCGTGAGCGACGGTCGGGCCTCGGTGCGGGTCAGGGTTTCCTATGAGTTTCTCTCACCCGGGAAGGGGTCCAGGAACGGGTTCGGGGCGGGACGGGTCTTGGTCGCGTTGGCCACGCCTGAGACACGGTCGTCCAGCCCACGCGTGCTGTCCTACACGGCAATTGGGTTGCCCGTCGCGGCCACGGAGGCCGAGGCAGTTCTGGCCATCCCCGAGAGGCGTCAGGACAGAGGTATTGGCCTGGCCATCGGCCTGAAGGGTCCCGGTAAGTTGGTGATCAGGGAGGTTTCAGTGCCTGGCGGGCAGAGCGAGGGGAGGTTTTCGTCCCGGCTGGCCCAGGCCCTCTGGGGCTTTGAGACGGGCGATCCTTCGCGCCACGTCACGTGGCAGCCTTGGGAGGTTGGGGCCCGGGACTACGGAGGCGACCCGAGCCGGGCCTTGGTTGTCCTGGCTCTTTGGCTTGGCCTTCTGGGAGCGGCCATGGTTCTGCTGAGCCTCCTCGACTTCGGTCTGGCGACAGTCTGTCTTGGGGCCAGCCTGGCCATTGCTTGTGTCGAGCCGTCGCCCTTCGAGGCTCTCTTGCTTGTCTGGTTGGTGGTCGGAGGTCTGAGACGGCAGTTCCGGCTCGAGCTCACCCTTCCGCCCCAGAAGCGAGTGGTCCTGTTCGCCGGCCTGCTCGTGGTCTTCTCGGGTCTGTCCTGGCTTCTGGGGGACCGGAGCGCGGGGTCTCTTCTCTACCTGGCCAAGAGCTTCTACGGTCTGGCCCTGGGGCTGGCCTTCGCCGGTTACTGCCGAAAGCCCGAACAGGTGCGTTCTGTTCTCGCCGGGCTGGTCGTCGCCGGCGCGATTGGGGTGGTCGGCTTCGCCTTGGGTGGCCTTGTCCCTGGCAGCATTGTCGGGCGAGTGGGTTGGCTGTCGTCTGGGGGCGTCACAGGGTTCATGAAGGACAAAAACGTCCTCGGGGTTCTCCAGGTCTTGACGCTGGTGGCCCTCTGGACCTTCACCCGATGGCGGTCGCCGGTGCCGGGACGGGCGGTGGCGAGGTGGCCTGAGGCTGTAATGCTTGGCGTTCTAGGAACGGCGATCGGCTTCACCATCCTGATGTCGCTGTCCCGGACAGCCTGGGCCGGACTGCTCCTGGCCATGCTTCTTCTTCTCCTGGTGGGGTTGAACCCCGGTGACAGGTCAAGACTCGCGGTTGCGCTGGTTGTCCTGGTCGTCACCTCGGGGGCGGTGGTCATCCTCCGCTCCGATCTCGGGCAGGCTCTGGCCGGCAGACTGGCGATACGAGCTTATGATCTCCAGGGTCGCTTCCCGATGTACCTCAGGGCCCTGACCACAGGACTCGGACACCCGTTTGGCGTAGGTCCGGCCTACTTCGAGCGAACCTTCGCCTTCTCTGTCCACAATGTCTACCTGAGGGTCTTCGCCGAGAACGGCTGGGTCAGTCTGGTTTCCTACCTGGCCATGCTGTCTCAGATGGCCTGGATCGTCTGGAGGAAGCGTCGCGATCCCCTGGGCCTGACTCTAGGCGTCGGCCTGGCCGTTCTGTTTCTCAGCGGCCTGGTCATTGACACCCTTCACTGGCGCTTCTTCTGGGTTCTGCTCGGCGCGTCGCTGGCCTACGCGGCGTGTCCTGGGGGGAGGTCGGAGGTTTCTCGTGAGGCATCCTAACGTACTTCTGGTGGTGCTCGACACCGTTAGAGCCGATCATTGCGGAGCGTTCGGCTACGAACGGCCCACGACCCCGTTCCTCTGCCGTCTAGCCGAGTCCTCCATCGCCTACGATGACGCCATCACCAACGCGCCCTGGACCCTCCCGGCGCATGCCTCGCTCTTCACCGGCCTCCTTTCCTCGGTCCACGGCTGCCAGGAGGGAAACCCGTACCTCGACCGGGCGATGCCGTCGCTTCCGGAGGCTTTCCGGCGGCAGGGGTACTTTACGGCCGCGGTGTCCTGCAACACCTGGATCAGCCCGGCCTTCGGTTTTGGACGCGGCTTCGACCTCTTCATCAAGCCCTGGCAGCTCCGGCAGAAGGACGACGACATTTCACGGCAGGCGCGTCTTCGCCAGTTGAGGGCAAGAGCGGTCCTGGACTTCATCAGACGCGATCCCCTGTCCAACCTGGCCAACGGGCTATATGGACGGTTCCTGTGGAGAATCCGAGACAAGGGGGCCGGCCGGGCCAACGCCTTTCTCCGGCGACTTCTGCCTCGCCTGCCGCAGCCATTCTTCCTGTTCGTCAACTACCTGGAGGCCCACCTTCCCTATCGTCCCCCTTCCGGCTGGGGCCAGCTCTGGCTCCACGAGGATGACCGCCGGCGGAAACGTCGCTTGAGCCAGGACCCCTGGACCTACGTGACCAAGCGGCGCGACATGACCGCGGCTGAGGCTGATCTGCTCGTGAAGCTCTACGACGCCGAGGTCGAGTACGTCGACGCCTGTCTGGGGAATCTGTGGGGCCTGCTGGCCGCGCGGGGGCTGGCCGATGGCGCTCTGACCCTAGTGACGAGCGACCACGGCGAGAACCTCGGCGAGCATCACCTCATGGATCACCAGTTCTCCGTCCACCAGTCGCTGCTTGAAGTGCCTTTGGTCTTGCGGCTTCCGGGAGGAGAAGGAGGAGGGGTGCGCCCGGGAGCGCCGGTGGACCTGACCCAGGTGGCCCCGACGCTCCTGAGCGCCGCCGGCCTGGCCTCCGGGAACGACTTTCCCTCGGCCACTCTCCTGGCGGCCCCTTCGGACCGGCCGAGGATCGCCGAGTACGAGTCGCCTGGAGGGTTCCTCCGGCGTCTGGGCGAGATTTGTCCGGGGGTTGACCTAGACCCCCTGGACCGATCCTTGCGAGCCGTGATCCGGGACGGACTCAAGCTGATCGAGGACAGCCGTGGCGTCTGCCAGCTCTTTGACCTCAAAGCCGATCCGCGGGAAGAGCGTGACCTGGCCGGGGACAGGCCGGCCGAGACCGGGTTCCTCCGGGATCTGGCCTACCGGGTGGCCGGCCCGTTTGAAGGCCGCCTGGGGGTGGCCCGGGATCCGGATTCCGAGGCCGATCTCGACCCGCGGATCCGGCAACGCCTGAGAGACACGGGGTACCTCGAATGAACCCCGAGAAGGGCAGACGCGCGGCCGCGGTGCGGTGGTACTGCCTGGCCTTGGCGGTAGCCATCCCCATTTGTCTCAGCCTGAGCATCGGCGGCTACCGGGTGAGCCCCAGCCTGGGCGATCTGATGATGGCCGTCGGGGTGGTGGGCATCCTGGTCACCCTCCCGGCCAGGAAGCTGCTTTTGGGGCCGTTTCTTCCTTACGTGGCCCTCACCCTCGCGGCTACGGCCTGGGGCTTCGCCTGTGGCCGGATCACGGCCGGAACCGTGGCAGCCGAGACTTTCAAGATTACCGCCGTGTACGGCTACGCGGTCATCGGCGCCCACCTGCTCGGGACCGAGGACCGGCTGAAGGTGTTTCTCACTACCTGCCGGTGGATGGGGGCGTTCGAGGCCCTCCTTGGCGTGGCGGGCAGCGTGCTCCTGACGCGCTTCGACATTCACCTTCCATTCTCCAGTTGGAGGGCTGTCGGGACCCTGCCAACCGCCAACGTCCTGGGCGCCTATCTCGTCTTCTGCTTGGTGTGTTCGACGGCGGTCTACCACCTTCAGCGGGCGCGCACCCGCTCCTTCGATCTCGCCTACGCCGGAACCAGCCTCCTCATGGTGGCCGGGATCGTCGCCAGCGGGACCCGGGGTTCCCTGCTGGCCCTCCTGGTCGCCGTTGTCTTCTACGGTCTGATCTTCAGGAAGCGCGGCGCCGGGCTGCTCCTGCTGGCGGCGGGAACCGCGGCCGGGGCGGTGGCTCTGGCGATGGCATTCTTTCCGGGCGTGGCCGGACGGATCATCGCCGATCCCAGGTCGAGCCAGTCGGTGGAGAACCGCCTGAGACTCTGGCGTTTCGGCTGGGAGACTTTCCGAGACGCTCCGGTGGTCGACAAGCTGGTCGGGCTGGGACGGGGTAGTTTCATCGCTCTGACCAAGGGACAGAGCGGGCTCACCCCGGCCAACACTCACAACACACCCCTGCTGCTCCTCACGGAGACGGGCATTCTCGGGCTGGGCGTCTTCCTGGTCCTGGTCGGCTGGGTTTCCGCCGGCCTCATCCGGGTCTGGGGTCGCCTTGAGCCAGGCCTCCGGGTCGCCCTCAGCGTGTACTGGTTTGGAGGGTTGGCCCTCGCCGTTCAGGGACTGACTAACGATGTGACCGAGTTCAGGCCTCTGTGGCTTCTCCTCGGGCTCGCCTATGGGGTTGTCAAAGCGCGCGACGGGGGGACGGGATCGCCATGACCGGTCGGGTAGTTGTTTTCGGTATCGACGGAGGAACCTGGTCCATTCTGAGGCCCCTGATGGAACGGGGTCTTATGCCCAATCTCGCCGGGCTTGTCCGGGAGGGGGCATCCTTCGACCTCCAGTCGACGATGCCGCCGATCACCCCGCCGGCGTGGACGACCTTCCAGACCGGAGTAGGCCCCGGCCGACACGGAGTCTACGACTTCAGCCGCCCGACGCCGGGCTCCTACAGAACCGAGTTCCTCAACTCCGCCCAGATCCAGGTCCCGACGATCTGGCAGATGGTCAGCCGGGCCGGCGGGAGAGTAATCGCCCTCAACGTGCCGGTGACCTATCCACCCTACCCGGTCAACGGGGTCATGGTAACGGGTCTTGAGACCCCCGGTCTGGACGCGGGCTTCACCTACCCAGGCGAACTGGGCGATGAACTCCGGAAGGCCGTGCCGGACTACCGCATCACCACCACGCTGGCCGTGTTCAACTTCGGGGGTCTCACAGCCCTGGCCGCCCGGCTCAAGCAGATGATTGAGGCCCGGGTGCGGGCCATGGAGTTTCTCCTCGACCGCCAGCCGTGGGATTTGGCCATGGTTCACTTCCAGGCCCCCGACGTCCTTCAGCACGCTGTCTACCCGCACCTGGATCCTAGTTGTCCCGGGCACAACCCTCGCCTCTACGGCAAAGCCGTCGAGGTCTACCGGGTCCTGGACGAGGGACTGGGGCGGCTTCGGGCCCTTGTCGCCGGTCCCGGCACCCTTACGGTGGTGATGTCGGACCACGGCTTCCGGCGGGTGGAGAGGAGTTTCTACCTCAACGAGTGGCTGGTCCGGGAGGGGCTCCTGGGCCGGAAGCGCTCCTCGCCGGCGCGCTCGCTCTTCCGGGCGGCCACGGTCAAACTGCGCCAGTGGGATCGCCTCAACGTGGCCACCCTGGTCGGCCGCCGGGCCAGGGACCAGATCAGGAGGAAGCTCACGGTCGACCTCCTGGTTGACTGGGGCCTGACGCGGGCCCACGCCTCCGGGTGGTGGGCGGGGTTCGTCTACGCCAACGTCCGGGGCCGCAGCGAGCGGGGGGTCGTGGATCCGGAGGCGGCTGGGGAGCTTCTAGCCCGGATCGGGGACTCCCTCACCACTCTGAAGACGGCCGACGGTCGGCAGGTTGTCCGGCGGGTCTACCCCAGGACCGAGGTGTTTCAGGGGGCCGAGGCCGGCGTGGCCCCCGATCTCCTCGTCGAGCCGGCCCCCGGCTTTGAGATCAACAAGACTCTTTCCGGCCAGATCTACCGCACGCATCTCGTGCGCCGCGACCCACTGGGCACCCACGATCCGCGAGGCATCCTCGTCCTGGCAGGCGCCGGAGTCCGATCAGGGCCGTGCGAGTTAGCCCCGGCCATGGTTGACGTGCCCTTCACCGTTCTGCACTATCTTGGCCTGCCCGTTCCCGACCACCTGGAGGGACGGTTCATCGCCGAGGCATTCGACGACACGTGGCTCAGGGGCCATCCCATCAGCCGGGCGCCCTACCCGGAGCTTGGGGGACCGTGGGCCTCGTCGAAGATCGCGGTCTACTCGGCCAGGGACGAGGAACGTATCGGCCGCCGCTTGGAGCATCTGGGCTACATGTAGGGCCTCCGACGCGCGCTCGGAGTGCGCTTGAGGGCTGAAACGGGGCGGACCCTTCGTCGCCTTCCGACTCTTTCCACCGTTGACGCCGGCCGGTCTCGGGCGTAGATTGGAATGGTCAAGGTTCCACGTTGTCTCGCCACGGGCCCCCCGGGAGCAACCTCCGGCCAAGGAGGTGACTTAAGTGTTCTTCCGTCGGGTCCTAGCCCGGAGCCTCCGGGGGCTGCGCATGCTCGGCGACGGGGGCGTCACTACGGCCGAGTATGCTCTGCTCTTGGCCTTGGTTGTGGTTGTGCTCATCTCCAGCCTTACCACCCTCGGCGCCACCCTTCAGGACAAGCTCCAGAACATCATCGACACCCTGACCGGTGTCAACCCCTAACCTCGGGCTCCCGAGCGTTCATCTGGACAGCCCGGCGAGCGGAAGGCCACCCCGGACGAGGCCCGTCAAGCGGAAGGGCCGGAAGCGGCGCCCGGCGACGCCAGGAAGGGGGGAGCAAAGCCGGTGGACCACTTCGGCCAAAGGAAGTCGAGGGCCGGCCGGGCCGGGACTATCCCAGGTCTTGGGCCGGGCGGTGGACAGCGTGGCGCGGTGACGGTGGAGTTCATCCTTACCGCCACCCTGTTGTTCATCATCCTCTTCAGCATCGTGGAGTTCGCTTTCATCTTCAACGCCAAGCTTATCATGACCGGCGCCGCCCGGGAGGGCGCGCGGCGGGCCGCCGTCGAGGGAGGCGCCACCCCGGGGGCCCAGGCCTGCATTCAGGATTACCTTCGCCTCGGGAACATCCAGCCCGGCGAGGTCGAGGTCTCCATCACCCCCAGGCAGGCCTCCTACGGCACGACGATAAGGGTCCGCCTGACCTACCGCTACCCGGTCATGACCGCCCTTCTCAGGCCTATCATCGGCCAGAGCCTCACCCTGACCGCGGAGGTTCTGACTCGCGGGGAGAAAGTGAGGGCCAGGGATGACTAGACGGAAAGCCGGGCAGGCCGGGGCCGCCGCGACTCTGGTCATCGTCTTCCTGCCGGTCCTCCTGGCCGGAGTGGCCCTGGTCATCGATGCCGGCGCCCTGCTCACCGCGCGGGCGCAGATGGCCACCGCCGCGGACATGGGCGCCCTGGCGGCGGTCCAGGACCTCGACTACAATCTTTTGGCGGAGGGGTTGATCGTCATCCTCGAGGAGCAGGCTGTCTTCGACGCCGAGGCCTGGATCATGGCCAATCTGTCCCACCAGGCCTTCATCGAGCCGGAGACGGTCGTGGTGGTCGTGACAGTTCTAAACACCGAAGACCGCGGGGACGGTGGAGGCGAAACTTCCCCGGCCAACCTGACCTGCCCGATCACCGGCCGCCCCGTCACCCAACCAACGGTCTGCGTCCTCGTGCGGGCTGTGACCCACCTGCCCTTCCTGCCCTCACTCGGTCGGGTCACGGTCGAAGTCCACGCCGACGCGAGCGTCGTGGGCCGACCCTGAAGCCCACTAAAGCTCAAGGGCCGTGGCCAGGCTCTCCCACTTCCGCAGGGTTTCTTCGAGGTCGGCCAGGACCTGGCGGTACTGGAGGCCGAGGTCCGCTCCGGCACCCTGCCGGTAGCTGGCGGGATCGGCCAAAAGGACTTCGATCTCTCCCCGGCGGCGTTCGAGACGGGAGATGCGGTCCTGGACCTCATCGATCTCTCGCTGGATCTGAGTTCGCCGGCCCTTGGACAAGGCCCCGGGGGCGGCCACCGGCGCCTTCGCGGGGCTGGGTGTTGAACTCGGCCGGCCCGGTGTGGCGGACGACCGTCCCTCCCTCAACCCGGCCGGTGAGGCCCGCGTCGTGATGCCCGCCTTTCGGAGGCGCTCCTGGGCTAGCCAGAGTTTGTATTCCCGATAGCCGCCGGCGAAATCGGCCAGGCTGCCCAGGTCGAGTTCCCAGATGCGGGTGGCCAGGCGCTCGATGAAGTAGCGGTCATGGGAGACGAAGATGACCGTGCCCCCAAACTCCAGAAGGGCCGTCTCCAGAGCCTCGCGGGCCGGGAGATCGAGATGGTTGGTCGGCTCGTCCAGGACGAGAACGTTGGGCGCCGAGACCACCAGACAGGCCAGAACCAACCGGTTCCGCTCCCCGCCGCTTAAGGTCGAGATGGGCTTCCGGACGTCGTCGCCGGAGAAGAGAAACCGCGCGAGGTAGCTGCGGGCCGCGGGGATGTCGAAGCCGGTCACGTCCATGAGTTCCTCGAGCACGGTCCTGCTGTCCACGAGCTTGTCGAACCCCTGGGAGAAGTAGCCGACCTTCACTCCCGCGCCCCACCGGATCCGACCCTCACTGGGCCTGCGACGCCCGACGGCCACCTCAAGGAGGGTGGTCTTGCCGACTCCGTTGCGTCCCAGCAGGGCGACCCTCTGTCCGCGCCGGACCTGCGCCGTCAGCCCACGGAAGAGCCAGCGGGCCTGGCCGGCCGGTTCCGAGGTGGTTTCTGGCCCCACCCCGACCGCGGGCGTCGCGCCGACGGAAGGTTGATCGTCGGTGAAGGCCAGGCCCACATGGTCGAGGTGGAGGACTTCGCGACCGGTCAGATCGGTTGAGGCGAAACGGATGGCCGCTTTCCGCGCCGGTCCGGACGGTCTTTCCAGGCGCGGCATTCGATCCAGGGCCTTCTGGCGAGATTGGGCCATGGTCGTGCGGTTGCCGGCCATGTAGCGGCGAACGTAGTCCTCAAGTCGTTCGATCTCTTCCCGCTGGCGTTCGTAGGCCTCGCGGGCCTGGGCCAGCTTGAACTCCTTCTGGGCGGCGTAGGCCGTGTAGTTTCCGGTCCAGGCGGTGAGACGATGTTTCTCGAGCTCCAAGACCTTGGTGGCCATGTGGTCGAGGAAGTAGCGATCGTGGGAGACGGCCATGACCGAACCGTGAAAGGTGGCGAGGTACTCCTCCAGCCACTCCACGGCCTGGAGGTCAAGATGGTTTGTCGGTTCGTCCAGGATGAGGAGATCCGGCTCCTCCAGGAGCAGCCGGGCCAGATGGGCACGGGTCCGCTGTCCTCCGCTCAGGCGTGAGAGGGTGAGGTGGAAATGCGGCTCGCGAAACCCGAGACCGAAGAGAACCGTCCTGGCCCGGGCTTCTCTGCCGTAGCCCCCCTGGCCCTCGAATGCCTCGCGGAGAGCGCCGTACTCCTCCATTAGTTCGGCGAGTTCCGGGCTGTCCGGGCCAAGGCCGGCCATCTCGGTCTCGATCTCGCGCAAGCGCTCCTCCCGGTGAGCGAGGCCGGACATGGCCTCCAGGGCGTGGACGAAGAGTTCGGGTCCGTCGCCGACCAGCGGCCTCGTCTCCTGCTCCAGGTAGCCTACCCGGACGCGCCCAACCAAGCGGACTAGGCCGTCGTCGGGGACGAGGCGCCCGGTGACGACCTCCAGAAGAGTTGTCTTCCCAGAGCCGTTCGGACCCACGAGCCCCACGCGATCACCCCGGCCAATGGTGAAGGTGACGCCGGAGAAAACAAGGTCGGCGCCGAACGACTTGGCGAGATTCTGGGCCACCAGCACGGTCACCCTGATTGCCCTCCTTCGGCAACAAGGAACATGATATCACATGCTGTTTTGGACGTTCGCGGGCGACCCAGGCGTGGGCCGGTATGGGGGCGGGTAGCCCTGGCCTGGACCGATAGGACTTGCCAGGAAAGCGGTCCTTTGATATTCTTCTAATTAGACAGCGGTCTAACAGCTTGGGCCAAGGTTTAACCGGCTCGCCCGTCCGTCGCGACGTTCATCAGTCCCGACGGGTAGTCCGAAAGGCGGGTGTAAGGAGAATGACAGAATCCAACGTGGCCGAGGCTCTTCGCTTTCTGAAGGGCCTAGCCGATGAGACGCGGCTACGCCTAATAGGCATTCTGGCCAACGGCGAGCACAGCGTGGGGGAGTTGGCGGGGCTTCTTGAACTGAAGGCCCCGACGGTCTCGCACCACCTGACCATTCTCAAGAATCTCGGTCTGGTGAAGATGAGTCCCGAGGGTAACACCCATCTCTACCGCCTCGACGGCGAGGCCCTTCGGGGTCTCGGACGGCTGTTCCTGACCCCGGAATCGGTCGTTTCCCTGGCCTGCCCGGTGGGGGAGGAAGCCTGGAAGGCCAAGGTCCTGCGCGACTTCACCGAGGGAGAGCGCATCATCCAGATGCCTGTCCGCCACAAGAAGCGTCTGGCCATTCTGGAGTGGCTGGCCGGCGAGTTCGACCTCGGGGTCCGCTACCCGGAAAGCCGGGTCAACGAGATTCTTAAGATCCACTACCCCGACTACGCCACCCTGCGTCGTGAACTGGTTGATTGGCGGTTCATGGCCCGCGAGAACGGGGTCTACTGGCGACTGCCCGACGATGAGGCCGGGCCGAGGACCGAGAGAGGGGATGGCCGGGAAGGAGCGGATCAGGCTTGAGCCGATCGAGTGGACCCTGGCGGCCGTCGGCGATGGCCCGGGTCGGCCTTCTGGCCGCAGTCTATTTCGTGCTCACGGCTCTTCCGCCGCTTTCGTCCTTCGCCTTCGGGCCGGTCCAGGTCCGGGTTTCCGAGGCCCTGATGGTTTTGCCGGCCTTGGTCCCGGAGGCTGTCTTCGGCCTGTTTCTGGGCTGCCTGGGGGCCAACCTCGCCGGCGGGTTGGGCCCGGTCGATCTGGTCTTCGGGAGCCTGGCCACCCTGGTCGCGGCCTACCTCGTCACCCGGGTCCGGCGACCGTGGCTCGTTCCCCTGCCGACCATCGTCGTCAACGCCCTGGTCGTCGGGACCTACCTGCCGCTTCTCTTGAAGTCGCCCATCCCCCTCTGGCTCTCCTGGGGTTACATCGCCGCCGGGGAGTCGGTGGCCGTGATTGGGCTCGGCCTGCCGCTCCTCTACTTCTTGCGCAGCCGGCCGGATCTGACCCGCCTCCTGGCCGGGCGGGAGGGCTAGAGCGCGTGACGCCGTCTCTCGGCCACGCTCGGCCGGAGCCGGAGCAGGCCAGGTCTAGGGTCCCCCGACGTAGTCGGCCAGCACGCCGGCGAAGACGCGCGCCGAGATCAGACACTCGTCCATAGTCGAGTCGGCCCCGCCGATTTCGACGATGAGGGCCAGGGGCGAGAGGTCCTGGTTGTACCTTCCGTCGAGGACGCGAACGCCGCGGGAGAGCCCCGGCGCCTCGGACGCCAGCCGGGCGTCGAGATTGCGGGCGAAGGTGTAGTTCCACTGCCACCAGGGGTTCTGACGGGCCACGACGAGAAGAATGGATGCGGCTTGCCCGTGACCGAGGGGCGTCGAGGTGGTCGTGGCGTCTCGATGGATGTCCAGGACGATAACCGGATGGCGCAGGCGGCTTAGGCTGGATAGGGCGCTCTCTCTTGAGCGAGCGTAGGCGCCGGTTCTTCCCGAGCTACCGCCGGGGTCGTGCACAACGCGAACATGCCGAACCTGCAATCCGAGGTGGCTCAGGGCCAGAGTCAGCTCGTCCCCCACGCGGGCGACCGTTCGGCTGAGGTCGTCGGTGAAGGCATCCTCGTTCGGGTCCCGGAGGGCGCGCTGATCCGCGTCAGGGAACAATTCCGGCATGTACGATTCGGTCGTGTGGGTGTGGTAGAGGAGGACGGGCGGGGCCGGCGACGCGGGATAGGAATGGAGAAAGGGGTAGTAGGTCAGGGGCCAGGACACTTCCCCTTGGGGGCCGGCCAGGCCGGCCAGAGCGCGGGAGACGAACGACCAGGGTCCCGCGCGGCCTGCCGAAGCGACTTCCGGCGACATCTGACCAGGCGCCGTGGGCGCGGACGATCCCAGCCGGACCTCGCGGGGCCAGAACTCTTCCAGGGCCTGCTTCACGCCGGCCTGATCGAGCCGCCAGTAGTGATCCTCGGGAGAGCCGGGAAGAGATAGTTGCAGGACGTCATCGGGGCTCGCACCCCGCCACTCTCGCAGGAGGGCGGCCAGAGCACTGGGCGGCAGGTTGGTCTTGATCAGGTCCGCGCTCTCCCGGTAGGCGGTCAGGAGACGGGCCGGGCCGCCGGCGATGATCTCCCGTCCGAGGGCCTGGAGGAACTGGTGCTGCAGTTCCATGCGGGCCGTGACGCCCTCATCTTCGCCGTACCTGTGCCGGACGACCCGGAGGGCCGTGGCCCCGTCAAGACGATGGGTTCCCTCGGACAGCCAGACCCCGTCCGGGGCCTGAAGATCGTGATCCACACTAATGGTCACTCCGCCGATGGCGTCGACCAGGGACTGGAAACCCTCGAAGTCCACGACGACGTAGCGGTGGATGGGCATCTGAAGGAGTTGCTCGACGGCCTTCTTGAGGTGGAAGAACGAGTAGTAGGCCATGTAGTGGGTGATCTTGTCGGGGCCCCGCGTCTCGAGGTCGACGATTGTGTCGCGGTGAATGTGGAGGATGCGGATGGCGTGGGAACGCCGGTCGAGACCGACGACCATGAGAGTGTCCGCCCGCCCGCGGACATCGGCCAGGGGGATGGTCGCGAAGCGCGTGGAGGGACTCGGCGGCAGGTCGACGTGACGGGCCGTGTCCATCCCAACGACCAGGATAGTCACGAAGTCGAGGTTGGAGAGAGGCACGGGCCGCTCATCCGGGCCGGTAGGTTGTCCCTGCTCATCCAACACTGGAATCCCGGACGGATAAAGGGACGAGATTGGCCCCAGAGCGGCAAGGGATAGCCCGGCCCCGAGACCGGCCAGAACAAGGACCGCAACGGCCGAGGATGTCCGCCGGAGACTCGTTGGCCCCACCTCCCCACTCGAAAGAAAGGTATGCCGGGAGAACCGTGAACTGGACGTGGTCCGGAAGGAATCCGGGCCAGGTCGCCGAACGACGTCCTTCGGCGCCGGGGAGAAGGCCGACGCCGAGTTGGACGCCAGACTCAAAACTGAATACTCCGGATGATGAACCGCGGGAGAGACTCGGCCTTGGGAGAGTTCCAGCCAATCGCGCCGGGCGCCGAAGGCGAAAGCGTCACCCTGAGGGGTGGCGTGGAAACGCTCAGGCAGAAGGACCGTGGTCGGACGGGACTCTGGAGAGTTTCCGGCTCGGGCCATTCGGGTCCGTGGCGGAACACCAACGGGGAATTCGTTCCGGTCCGGGCATCCACGGCCGAACGGTAATCTCTCAGGTGAAAGGGACAGAGGACGGCCAGCCGCGCGAGGCTTGCCGTTTTTCTTTTTGGGTTTGGCGCGGCACACTAGCCGCTAGAGCGAAAGGAGGTGGAGAAATTGGCAGAACTGAAGAAGACACCCCTATACGACATGCACGTCAAGTACGGGGGCAACGTTGTCGACTTCGGTGGCTGGGCCCTCTCGGTCCACTTTCCGACCGGCATCATCAACGAGCACAAGACCACCCGCGAAAGGGCCGGTCTGTTCGATGTCTCGCACATGGGTGAGTTCCGGGTGAAAGGCAAGGACCCCCTCGGTTTCATTCAGAAGTGCGTGGTCAACGACATCGGGAAGGGCGTCATCGGCCAGTGCATTTACTCGCCCCTGTGCTACCCCTCGGGTGGCGCGGTGGACGACCTCATCACCTACCGTCTGGGCGAGAAGGAATGGCTCATCGTCGTCAACGCCGCCAACATGGAGAAGGACTGGGCCTGGATGTCCGACGTCCTAAAGGGCTTCCCGGGCACGACCATGGTCAACGAGTCCTACGATACGGCGGAACTCGCCCTGCAGGGCCCAAGGGCCGAAGAGATCCTCCAGAAGCTGACCCAAACCGACCTCAAGTCGATTGGCTACTACCACTGCCGGGACAACGTCACCGTGGCCGGCAGCAAGACTCTCGTCTCGCGGACAGGCTACACCGGCGAGGATGGCTTTGAGGTCTTCTCGGCCCCCCAAGACGCCATCGCTCTGTGGGAGGCCATGATGACGGCCGGGAAGCCGCTGGGAGTCATTCCCATTGGCCTCGGCGCGCGCGACACTTTGCGCTTTGAAGCCTGCATGCCCCTCTACGGCCAGGAACTCGACGCCGAGCGGACTCCGCTCGAGGCGGGTCTCGGCCGGTTCGTGTCCTTCGACAAGGGCGATTACATCGGCCGCGAGGCCCTTTGGGCCCAGAAGGAGAAGGGCCTGCAGCGCAAGCTGGTCGGCATAGAGATGGTTGGGCGCGGCATCCCGCGGCACGGCTATCCCGTGCTGGACGCTGAGGGCAAGAAGGAGATCGGCTACGTGACCACCGGTTCGTACTGCCCAAGCCTCGAAAGGAACCTTGGTTGCGCCTATGTGCCCACGGCCATGGCCCAGGTCGGCCAGAAGCTCAGCGTCGGCATTCGCGGCAAGGCCGTGGAGGCGGTGGTGGTGAAGAAGCCTTTCTACAAGCGGGTTCGCCCGACGAAGGCGTAGGCTTCCCCGAGAGAGGAGGGTCACAATGAGCGGGGTTTCCTTTCCGAAGGAGTTCAAGTACACGAAGACGCACGAGTGGATCATGGTCACGGGCGGCACAGGCCGTGTCGGCCTGACGAACTACGCCCAGGATCACCTGGGTGAGATCGTCTTTGTCGAACTGCCCGAAGTTGGCGCAATGGTCAAGCAGGGCGACACGTTTGGGGTCGTCGAGTCGGTCAAGGCCGTCTCCGACTGCTACGCTCCAGCCTCGGGCAAGGTTACGAAGGTCAACGAGAAGCTCAACGACTCGCCGGAGTTGATCAACAAGGATCCGCACGGCGAGGGCTGGCTGTTCGAGATGGAACTCGCGAGCGCGGGGGCTGATCTGCCGAGCCTCATGGACCAGCCGGCCTACGAGAAGTTCGAGGCTGAAGCGGGGGCGGAGCACTGATGGCTCATTCGCCGTACCTGCCGAACACGGAGGCCGACCGCCGGGCCATGCTGGCCGAGTTGGAGCTCCCCTCCGTCGAGGGTCTGTTCGCGGACATCCCCAAGGAGGTCCGCTTCAAGGGGCGGATGAACCTGCCCTCGGCCCTGTCCGAGCCGGAGCTTATCGGGCACATGAAGCGGCTGGCCAAGAGGAACGCCGACGCCTCGGAGTGGACCGTCTTCCTTGGCGGAGGATCCTACGACCACTTCATCCCGAGCGTGGTCGGGCACGTCATCGGCCGCTCGGAGTTCTACACCGCTTACACGCCCTACCAGCCGGAAGTCAGCCAGGGTGTGCTGCAGTCCATCTACGAGTACCAGTCGATGATCGTCCGACTGACAGGCCTGGACGTCTCCAACGCCTCGATGTACGACGGGGCCAGCGCCATGGGCGAGGCCGCGTTGATCTCGTGCGCGGCGACCCGGCGGACGAAGGTCGTCGTTCCCATGACCGTGGGCCTGGAGTACCGGCAGACTATCCGCACCTACACCCATGGCCAGAAGATCGAGGTCGTCGAGACCCCTTATGACCGCAAGACCGGTCAGGTGGATCTGGCCGCCCTCGAGAAGCTGGTCGACGACAACACGGCCGCCGTTCTCCTCTGCCACCCGAACTTCTTTGGGTGCCTGGAGAAGCCGGAAGAGGTGGCCCGCATCGCTCACGCCAAGGGGGCCATGCTGGTGGTTGGGGTTGACCCCATCTCGCTGGGGGTGCTCAAGGCCCCGGGCGAGTACGGGGCCGACATAGCTCTCGGCGAAGGCCAACCCCTGGGTAACCCGATGTCTTTCGGCGGTCCCTACCTGGGTTTCCTGGCCGCGACCGAGAAGCTGGTCCGCCGGATGCCTGGTCGCATTGCCGGGGCCACGGTCGACCTCGACGGCGACCGGGGCTTCGTTCTGACCCTCCAGACGCGCGAGCAGCACATCCGGCGCGAGAAGGCCACCTCGAACATCTGCTCCAACGAGGCCCTGAACGCGCTGGCCGCTTGCGTTTACCTCAGCGTCTTGGGCCAGGAGGGTCTGGGCGAGGTGGCCCGGCTGTGCCTTCAGAAGGCCCACTACGCCAGAGATCAGGTGACAAAGGTCGCCGGCTACAGCGCCCCCTTCACGGCGCCGTTTTTCAAGGAGTTCGTGGTCAAGGGACCGGGCACGCTCGAGGATGCCAACGCCAAGCTGGTCGGCCGCAAGATGTTGGTCGGCCCGGACCTCGGAGGGGCCTACCCCGAGCTTTCCGGCTGCTTCCTCGTGGCGGTCACCGAGAGACGGACGAAGGCCGACATCGACGGCCTCGCCGCGGGATTGGGGGGTAAGGCATGAGCGGAACCGGATACGTCTACAAGAAGGAACCGCTGATCTTCGAGCTCTCCGCGCCGGGCCGCAAGGCTTACAGCCTGCCTTCCCTCGACGTTCCCGAGCAGGATCTCGGCAAGCTCGTGCCCTCGGATCAGGTTCGAAAGACGCCGGCGCCTCTACCCGAGGTCAGCGAGGTCGACGTGACCCGGCACTTCACTCGCCTGTCGCAGCGTAACCATGGGGTGGACATCGGTTTCTACCCCCTGGGTTCCTGCACGATGAAGTACAATCCCAAGGTCAACGAGGTTGTCGTCCAGTACGACGGTTTTGCCAACCTGCACCCCTACACCCCCGAGGAACTGGCCCAGGGGGCCCTGCAGCTCATCTACGAGATGCAGGAGTACCTCTCGGAGATCGGCGGATTCGACGCGGTCACCCTGCAGCCGGCCGCCGGCGCCCACGGTGAGTTCGCGGGCCTGTCGATCATCCGGGCCTACCTCATCGACAAGGGCCAGGGCCACCGGAACAAGGTCATCATCCCGGACTCGGCTCACGGGACGAACCCGGCCTCGGCCATCATCGCCGGCTGCGAGACGGTTGAGGTTAAGTCGGACGCGCGCGGCGGAGTGGACCTTGAGTCGCTCAGGGCCGTGGTCGACGAGAATACCATGTGCCTGATGCTGACCAACCCGAACACGCTGGGGCTGTTCGACGAGAACATCCACAAGATCGCCGAGATAGTCCATGCGGCCGGCGGCCTCCTCTACTACGACGGGGCCAACCTGAACGCCATCATGGGCTACGCCCGGCCGGGCGACGCCGGCTTCGACGTTTGCCACTTCAACCTGCACAAGACCTTCGCCACCCCGCACGGTGGCGGCGGCCCGGGTTCGGGTCCCGTCGGGGTGAACAAGGCCCTGGCCGACTTCCTGCCCGTGCCGATCGTGCGCCAGCGGGGCGACCGGTTCTATCTCGACTACACGGCCCCCAAGACCATCGGTCGGGTGAAGGAGTTCTACGGGAACTTCGGGGTCATCGTCAAGGCCTACGCCTACATCCGGTCCATGGGCCCGGACGGTCTCAAGCGGGTCTCCGAGGACGCGGTCCTCAACGCCAACTTCCTCATGAAGAGGCTAAAGAAGGACTACTACCTCATGTACGACCGGATCTGCAAGCACGAGTTCGTCGCCTCCGGGGCCTGGCAGAAGGAACGCCACGGGGTGAAAACTCTCGATATCGCTAAGCGCCTCCTCGACTACGGGGTTCACGCCCCGACCGTCTACTTCCCGCTCATCGTGCCGGAAGCCCTGATGGTCGAGCCGACGGAGACCGAGAGCCGTCAAACCCTGGAGATGTTCGCCGAGATCATGGCCAAGATCGCCCGCGAGGCCGAGACGACTCCGGAGGTCGTTCTCGGCGCGCCACAGACCACGTTCGTCAAGCGGCTGGACGAGGCCCGGGCGGCCCGCCAGCAGGACCTGGCCTGGAAGGGCGAGGCTGGGACGAAGTAACAGCGAGGACGCGGACAGCGCGGATGTAGGATTTCTGGGTGACGGCGGGGGCGGCCGCTGGTTGGCCACCCCCGCCGGGATGGCGAGGAAGGGCATCCGCGAGGACGGACGCCGGCTGGGCGAGCGGGCGCGGCGAGGCTGGGAGGAGAGGGATCGGTCTCTGGGCGGAAACGAACTCGACCCCGTTACCGATGAACTCGTGGCCAGGGCCTGGGAGACACGCCTGGCGCGACGGCCCAGGGAGATAAGGTTTGACACCCTGGCCCGGACCAGGGCCGTCTCGGTCACCGGGCCGGCTTGCGGGGCGAATTGCGCCCACTGCGGCGGACACTACCTTCGGGCCATGCTCACGCCGCGGGAGGCCCGGCGGCTAGCCGGGGTGGGGAGCGAGGGTGACCCGGAGAGCCCGGTTCGGAGCTGGCTCGTAAGCGGTGGCTGCGACCAAACCGGACAGGTTCCGCTGCTTGAGGAGGGGGACCTCCTGCGGGAGCTCGGCCGGTCGGGGCGCCTCAACGTCCACGCGGGTCTTGTCCGGACTCGCGACGAGGCCAGGGCGATAGCCCGTCAGGCCACAGCGATATCCTTTGACTTCGTCGTCGACACCCCGACGATCGAGGATGTTTATGGTTTCCCCGGGATCACCGGAGACGACTTCATTCGCAGCTACAAGCTCCTGGCGGCGGAGACGCGGGTCCTGCCGCATGTTCTCATCGGACTCTGGGGCGGGCGCGTCCGGGGCGAGTTGGCGGCCCTGCGGGAACTGGCTTCCCTGGGGGCGGGCGGCGTCGTTCTTCTGGTTCTGATTCCGACCCGGGGTAGCCGGTTTGGAAGCGTGGACCCGCCGCCGCTTTCCGAGGTGGCCCGGGTCATGGCCGAGGCTCGTCTCCTTCTGCCGGAGGCCCCGGTCCAACTTGGCTGCATGCGTCCGAAAGGCCGTTACCGGGCAGCCCTGGATGTTCTGGCCGTGCGAAGCGGGGTCGACCGGATCGCCGTTCCTACTCCGGCCGCCCGGCGCGAGGCCGAGGCTCTGGGTCTCCGGCCGGTCTGGTCCAGCGAGTGCTGCATCTTCCCGAGCGGGGAGGGGTGCTAGGATAAGAGCCTCAGCCGGCACGTTAGCGGTTGTCCGGGGGCGCCGGGCGGACAGCTCTCCGGGCGGAGACTGCCTGCCGACGACCGCCTACCTCCTGGAGGGCGAGGGCTGCTCCCGAGACTGCGGTTTCTGCCCGCAGGCCCGGAGCGCGTCGTCGCGGGATGATCTTCTCTCCCGGATCAACTGGCCGGAGGTTTCCGGGACAGGGCCTAGAGACCGGGAGGTTCCGGTCGACCCGGCTCGCCAGGCATTCTGGGCCGGGCTGGCTCAGGCCGTGGACGAGAGACGGCTGCGCCGGGCCTGCTTCCAGCTGACCGCCTCGCCGGGCGCTCTCGATAGGGCGGAGACCGAAGTCCGCGGGCTCCACGCCCTTCGCCCGGCCCTGCCCATCTGCGTTTCCGTGGCCGCCCGCGACCTCGAAGAGATCGAAGGCATCCTGAGTTGGGGCGCCGAGCGGGTGACCATCGCCCTCGACGTCGCCACGCCTGAACTGCACCGCGAGATCAAGGGGGGACCGCTTGAGCCCCGCCTGGCCCTCCTGCGCCAGGCCGCTCGCCGCTACCCGGGGCGCGTCGGGACCCATCTCATCGCCGGTTTGGGCGAGACCGAGAGAGACCTCGTGACCCTGATGGGCGAGTTCGGTGACCTGGGCGTCGCCGCGGCCCTCTTCGCCTTCACCCCCATTCCGGGCACCCGCCTGGAGGGGCGGCCACCACCCGACCTGGCCGCTTATCGGCGCGCGCAGGCCGCCCGCTACCTTATGGCCAGCGGCTATGCCCGGGCCGAGGCCATGACCTTCGACGGCGAGGGCCGCCTTGTTTCGAGCGGTATCCCGTGGGAGAAGGCCAGAGCCCTCCTGGCCAGTGGGGAGGCCTTCAGGACCAGCGGCTGTCCCGACTGTAACCGCCCTTTCTACAACGAGCGACCCTCCGGCCCGCTCTACAACTACCCTCGCCCCCTGACGGCGACGGAGGCCGAGGCCGCCGTGGACGAGGCCAGACCCTTTGGGGTGGCCCCAGCCAGCGAGTTTGCCGTCGGCGAGTCTACCTTTGGAAAGCCGCGCAAGGCCTGGCGTCTCATCATCGAGGAGTCGCCGCGCCCCGGGGCCGAGAACATGGCCGTGGACGAGGCCATTCTCCTGGCCCACGCCGCCGGTCGGGTTCCACCGACTCTGCGCTTCTATCGCTGGACGCCCCCGGCCGTGTCCCTGGGCTACTTTCAGGACTACGCCACGGACGTAGATCCGGAGGCCTGCCGGCAGGCCGGGATCGACATCGTTCGCCGGACGACCGGCGGACGCGCCGTCCTCCACGACCAAGAGGTAACCTACTCGATCGTGGTCGACATGGCCACCTTGCCCGGCTCGGTGGTCGAAACCTACCGCCGGATCGCCGGCGGGCTGGTGTTCGGCCTGCGGGCCCTCGGCCTAGACGCTGTTCTCGCGCCGGAGAAGACGGCCGGAGACGGCCCGGGGGAAGAGGCCGGTGGCCGGACGGAAGGTGGGTCCGGCGCCGCCACCGGGGCCCCCGCCGTAGCCGCCATCGTAGCCGCCGGGGCTTGCTTTGAGGTCCCGTCGTCCTACGAGATATTGGTCAGCGGAAAGAAGATTGTCGGCAGTGCGCAGGTCCGCCGCGGCGGCGTCATCCTCCAGCACGGCTCGATTCCCCTGAGGCTCGACCCTCCGCTCCTGGCCCGGGTCTTGGGCTTTCCCCCGGAGGCGGCCGCCCGCATCGCCACGAAGGCGGCCGGCCTGGAGGAGACCCTAGACGGCGCCGGCCGGCCGAATGAGGTCGCGGCCTGTGACGGTGGACAGCCTGGCCGCGTGCCCCCCGGCTACTCCGACGTCTGCCGGGCGGTGTCGGACGGGCTCGCCGGCGCGCTGGAAGTCACCTTTGAGCCGGGCGACCTCACTCCCGAGGAGGCCGCCACGGCGGAAGGTCTTGTCAGGGAGAAGTACTCTCGGGAGACATGGAACAAGAAGCGGCCGGAGAAGCGGCCGGAGACCGAAAGGGAGGAAAGCTGATGTTTGACCTTGTCGTAATCGGGGCCGGCCCGGGCGGCTACGTGGCCGCCCTACGCGCGGCCCAGCTCGGGGCCAAGGTGGCCGTGGTCGAGCGGGACAAGCTTGGCGGCTGCTGCCTAAACCGCGGCTGCATCCCGACCAAGGCTCTCGTGAGAGCGGCCGAGGTCTACACCTCGGCCAGGGAGGCGGGTTCTTTCGGAACCGTCATCCGGGGCGGGCCGGAGGCCGTCTCGGTTGATATGCCCCAGGTCATGGCCCGCAAACGCCAGGTCGTGGCCCAACTCGTGGGCGGGGTCGAGCGCCTTCTCGGCGGGGCCGACGTGGCCACTTACATGGGCACGGCCTCGGTCCCGGGGCCGGGCAAGGTGGCCGTGGCCAAACGAGACGGCGGGACAGAGATCCTGGAGACCAAGTACATCCTCCTGGCCACCGGGTCCCAGCCGGCCCAGCCTCCGGTTCCCAAGGAAGACCTCGACCTGACTATCGGCAGCGACGAGGCCCTCGAACTGGAGAAAGTCCCGCCGTCCATGCTCCTCATCGGCGGCGGTGTCCTCGGCGTCGAGTTCGCCTGCATCTACCACACCTTCGGCTCGCAGGTCCGAATGATCAAGCGCACGGCCAACCTCCTCCCGGCCGTGGACGAGGAGATCGCCAAGCGCCTGGCCATGAGCCTCAAGCGCCGGGGTATGCAGATCAATGTCGGGGTCTTCATCAAGCGCATTGAGAAGAGCTCGGCCGGCAAGGTCGTCGTCTGCGACACCGCCGACGGGCAGGAGGTCCGCTTCGAGGCCGACACGGTCATGGTGGCCATGGGTCGGGTGCCCGACTACGGGGGCATCGATCTCGACGCCATGGGGGTGCGGTACGACAAGAAGGGCATCAAGGTCGACCCTCGCCTGAAGACCTCCACCCCTGGGGTCTACGCCCTCGGCGACGTGGTCGGCAAGACCTACCTGGCCTCGGTGGCTTCGGCCGAGGGGCTCGTGGCGGCGGAGGACATGTTTTCGGAGGCCAAGCGGGACATGGACTACCGCGTGGTTCCCGGCGTGGTCTTCTCCAGCCCCGAGTGCGCCAGCGTGGGTCTTGAGGAGAAAGACGCGGCCGAGGCGGCGGCCCAGAGCGGGCGGGAGATCGTGGTCTCCAAGTTCCCCTTCTCCGCCAACGGCAAGGCCATCGCCATGGGCGAGACCGAGGGCCTGGTGAAGTTGGTGGCCGACAAGGCCTCGGGCGAGATTCTCGGGATGCATGTGTTCGGCCCGCACGCCTCGGACCTCATCCACGAGGGGGCCATCGCTCTCCAGGCACGGATGAAGGGCGAGGAACTGTCCCGGACCGGCTTCGCCCACCCGACCCTGTCGGAGGTGGTCATGGAGGCGGCTCACGGCGTGGAGGGGCAGCCGATCCATATGGTCGTCCAGCGGAGGAAGTGATCCTGGCGCCATCAGGGGCGGGTAGACCCGCGGCGCGGCTTTCCGCCGATCGTCGCCCGACTACTCGCCCTTCAGCCCCTCCTCAATCACCTTCCAGATCTCCGCGTCTTCAAACCCCCGGCGCCAGGCGGCCACGCCGGCCAGGCCGTACTTCTCAACCAGGCTCAGCCTGGCCGTGATTGAGGTCTCGTCTTCGATCCAGAGCCTGTAGCCCAGGCCCTCCTCGGTGTATTCAACGTAGTTCTGGCCAGACTCGATGTCCCAGGTCGGGGTGAGGTTCTTCTCCGCCAGTAGCTCGTGAACGCCCTTCATCGAGTAGGTCGTGACCTTGGGGCGGTGGCCGGGCTCAATGGTCCACAGCCGGGTGTAGAAGGGCAGGCCGAGAACGCACTTCTCGGCCGGAACTCCAGCCTCGACCAGGATCCGGTTGAGGCCGTACTCGACCCAGGGCAGCGAGCCGACCGAGCCGGCGTGGTCCATGCCGCTGGTGTGCTCGTCGTAGGCCATGACCATCACATAATCGCAGATCTCGGCCAGGGCCCGGCGGTCGAAGCAGAGAGACCAGACCTCACTGGTGGAGAGGAAGGTCACGTCGACCGACACGGTCAGACCCTGCTCGTGGGCCAGGAGGGTGAACTCGCGGGCCAGAGCCACATAGTCGTCCTTCTGGGAAAGATACATGTTTTCGAAGTCAAGGTTGATCCCATCGAGGTTATAGAGTTTGGCGTAGTAGAGGAGCTGCCGGACGATCTTCTCCCGCCTCTCCGGGCTGGGGAGGAAAGCGCGCGTCCGGGTCGGACTGAAGCCGTTGGTGACCAGGCCCCAGACCTGATACCCCCTGGCGTGGGCCCACTCCACGTAGGTCCGATCGCCCAGGTTCTGCACGGTTCCCTCGCTGTCGATGACGTGAAACCAGGTCGGGGAGACCACGTTGAGGCCGGGCATCTCGCCGATGCCGGCGGGATTGGGGTTCTTGCCGCTCACGGCCTCCCAGACCAGGGAGAGCTTCTGGTCGTCGAGGGAGGGCAGGGGGGTCTCATTCCCGGCGTTGGCTGGGGGGGCCGGCATGGGCGGGGCCACGTTGAGGTCAGCCACCGTGACGTATCCGAGCCGGCCGACCCTGTCGCGAATCCGGTAGCGGCCCTTCTTCTCCCCGTAGACGCGAACTGTGTCGTCACGGACCAGGCGGCTCTGCTTCAGGGATAGAAACGAGGGTGTCTCCCTCACGAAGGTCTCGTCGACCGCGACCGTCCCCACCTGGATGTCCTCGCCCGCGCGATCGACGACCACGATGTTGCTCTCCGGGAAGTAGCGGTACTCGAGGCGGAGGAGACCGGCAAAGATGTCGAGCGGGACATAGGGCGCTCCGGCCGAGTCGGCCATGATCGGGACGTTGAGCTCGGCGGGGCGGGCGGCCACGTAGCGGTCGAGGACGTCGGTGGCCATGTCCACCGGATGCCCGGCCGTCGGGATGGAGACCCTCCCCGACTTACTGTCCAGGCTGATGTCGGGGTCGTACATGGCCCGCATGGTTCCGAAGGATAGGAAGACCCTCCCGGCTTCGTCGATAATGGCCGGCTCGTGGCAGGTGTAGTCGCCGGCGACGATCGTCGGCGACGCGGGCGGGGGAGCGTAGCTCGGCCAGAGCCCGTAGATGCCGATCCCGGCCAGGGGCAGGGTTGTCAGGACGGTGGCGGCGGCGAGAAGCGGACGCCCGAAGCGCATCCGGCGCAGAAACGGTCTCTCGCTTCCCCGAGCGGAGGTGGGCATCGCCTGGCCAGGCTGGCGGAAAGAGGGTGCGAAAGACAAGAGTAGACCTCCTCGGGGCCCGATCGGGGCCTTGAGTCATGGGACCGTTGCGTAGCAGGGTCTTTCCTTGGTGGGATTTCGCTCCGAATCAATGCGAGCCTGCCTCAGCCGGTGGGGAAGAATCTGGTTAGCAGGGGAAGCCTGGAGGAAACGGCAGAGTCCTGTCCAATTGAACGACGGTTTGCCTGGTGGGACATCCATGTCCCGCCTTGACGAGGGGTGACAGAGAACATGCGACAAGCCGATCCCACCGCTCACCTGACTCCGGCCCGCCACCAGGAGGCCATGGCCAGGCGTCTCGACGCGGCCCGCCAGGCCCTGGCCTCGCTTGAGAAGCGTCCCGGGGTCATGGTCCTCTCCAGCCCGGAGAACCGCCGCTACCTGACCGGCTTCACCGGTTCATCCGGGGCGGCCATCTTCACCTCCGCCAAGGCCATTTTCGTCACCGACTTTCGCTACCTCGACCAGGCCGCCTCGGAGTGTCCCGGCTGGGAGATCGTCCGTCAGGGACCCCTGATGGTCGACACGGTGGCCGAGGTTCTCGGACAACTTGGGGAGGAGCGGGTCGGCTTCGAGCGCGAACTGGCCACCTTCGCCTGGTACGAAGACCTGGCCACCCGGCTGAAGGGCTTCGAGTTCGTGCCGGTGGGACCGATCGTCGAGCGCATCCGCGAAGTCAAGGAAGACGCGGAGATCGCCCTCATCCGGCAGGCGGCCGCCATTACCGACCAGGCCCTGGGGGACGTTGTTTCGCTGCTCCGCCCGGGGATGCCCGAGAGGGAGATAGCCCTGGAGATCGAGTACAGGATGAGGAAGATCGGGGCCGACGATGCCGCGTTCCCCACGATCGTGGCTTCGGGCGCTCGCTCGGCCTTGCCTCACGGCCGGGCTTCGGAGAAACTCCTGGCTTCGGGGGACTTCGTCACCATCGACACGGGGGCCAAGTTCGGCGGCTACTGCTCCGACCTTACCCGCACCTTCGCCCTCTCCCCGATCAGCGAGGAACAGGAGAAGGTCTACGCTCTCGTCTCCGAGGCCCAGGAGAAGTCGCTGGCGGCGGTGAAGCCGGGAATAACGGGCAAGGAAGTTGACGCCGTGTCGCGCGACATCATCGGCGCGGCGGGCCACGGTGACCACTACGGCCACGGTCTCGGTCACTCGCTGGGACTGGCCGTGCACGAGACCCCGCGACTTTCGCCGACGAGCGACCGCGTCCTGGAAGCGGGAAACGTGGTCACCGTCGAGCCCGGGGTCTACGTGACCGGCTGGGGCGGGGTTCGCATCGAGGACCTGGTTGTGGTCAGGCCCGAAGGCTGCGAGGTTCTCTCGAAGTTCCCGAAGAAGCTCATGGTCCTGTAGGCGTGATCGACGCAGGCGACGCGGTGCGTGACGACGATGGCTGCAGGGCATAGAGGCGCGAGGGCGGTGACCAGCAATTGATTTCAACCAACGATTTCAGAACCGGGGCCACGGTCGACATTGACGGCCAGCCGTGGGCGGTGGTCGAATTCCAGCACGTCAAGCCCGGAAAGGGCTCGGCCTTTGTTCGCTCCAAGCTGAAGAACGTTGTGACCGGGGCGGTCGTAGAGAAGACCTTCCGCGCCGGCGAGAAGCTTCCGCGGGCTATCCTCGAACGACGGGAAGTGCAGTACCTTTACGGCGCCGGGGACGACTACACGTTCATGGATACCCAGACCTTCGACCAGGTGACCTTGAACACGGATCAGATAGGAGACAACAAGCGCTTCCTCCTTGAGAATACGAATCTTTTTCTCATCCACTACAACGGACGGCTGATCGGCGTGGAGATGCCCAACTCGGTCGAACTCAAGGTCGTCAGAGCCGATCCGGGGTTGCGGGGTGACACCGCCTCGGGCGGTTCGAAGCCGGTGACCCTGGAGACGGGCTACATTGTTCACGTCCCCCTCTTCATCCAGGAGGGCGACGTGCTGAGGATCGACACCAGAAGCGGGCTGTACATCGAGCGGGCGTAGCCAGGCCCGCTCGGGGGGCGACCTAGGAACTGGACAGGCTCCCCGCCTGCTCGTCGAAGTCCGGGACGATCTTCTCCACGTCGCGGATCGGCCGCACGGCGTAGGCGCAGAGGGTCACGGCCGCCCCGGCGACTCCGGCCAGGAGAAAGAGCAGGGAGATACCCGTGCCGGGTCCGGTGCCCACAAGGCCGCCAAAGATCTTGGCCAGCCCACCTCCGGCCCGCATCCCCGGCTCCAGGACCCGGTCGGCCAGGGGACCGGCGATGAGCATGGCCACCGGCGCGCTGATCTGGGCGATGAGAAGGCGGACAGAGAAGACCCGACCCTGGATGTCCGGCGGCACCTTCCGCTGCCAGATGGCCTGGTTGGAGGCGCCGACCAGGGCCCCGAAGATCGACCCTCCGAAGATGGCGACGGACCAGCCAGCCACACTCCGGCCAAGACCCATGAGAAGTTCCCCGACCAGAAACGATCCTGCCCAGCCCAAGAGGACCCCGTGAATCTTGCGTCGGGGACCGCCCCAGACGGAGAGAACGAGACCACCGGCTACCGCGCCGACGGCGGCCGCCGTCTGCACTGTGCCCAGGGCCAGAGGATTGTTGCCGGTGCGAGCCAGGACCAGCGGCGCGGCTAGAGTGAAGCACAGGTTGGAGAGAAGGTTGCCCCAGAAGAAGACCAGTTGGAGGCCGAGGAGACTCGGCCGGGCGAGAACGTAGCGGAAGCCGTAGGCGGCTTCCTTGAGAAGACCGCCCCGGGCTTCCCGACCGGCGGCTGAGACCTCTGGCTGCGGCACGCGCACCAGGAGGAGGATTCCGAGAGCCGCGGCCAGAGTGACGAGGTCGATGACCATGATACCGCCGACGCCAATGAAGCCGAGGAGAGCCCCGGCCGCGATGGGGGCGAAGATGCCGGCCACGCCCTGGGCCAGGGAGATCATGGCGCTGGCCTGGCTATAGCGCTCCTTGGGGATCATCAGGGTTATGGCCGCCGAGTAGGCCGGGAACTGGAAGGCCTGGAAGGTCCCCGTAAAGGCGCCGACAACATAGAGATGCCATATCTCAAGGTGCCCCAGGAGGTAGAGGACCAGGAGGATGATCGTGGCCAGGCCGGAAGCCATGTCGGCCAGCATCATGACCAGCTTCCGGTTCCACCTGTCAACCAGGGCGCCGGCTATGGGACTGAAGACCACCGTTGGCGTGAAGATGAAGAACCAGACCAGGGCCAGGGCCGTGGCCGACCCGGTGACCTTCCAGGTCCAGTAGGTCAGAGCCATGCCGGTCATGCCTGTGCCGAGAATGGAGAAGAACTGGCCCAGGGCCACGGCGGTGAAGGCCCGCGGGCCGGTGAGCTTGCCTCCGGTAAGGCGCTGGGTGTTTGCGGGAAGCTCTCGATCCGACGAGTTGCCGCCGGGCTTGGTGGATGGATTGGTCAAGGATGCACCTCCAGGAGGACTGGCCCTGCCCCAGCCTACCCGCGGAAACGCCGGGCCGTCAACTGGACCGGGGCGCAATGGGAGGTGGACCTCGGTTCAGGGAAGCCTGGCCGGGCACGTACCACAGAGACGGGGGAGCAGAGCCATGATCCTGACCGTGACCCTGAATGCCGCGTGGGACAAGACCTACTTCATCTCCGGCCTGCGTCCGGGCGGGGCCCACTCCGTGGCCCAGGTCCGTGGCTGTCCGGGAGGCAAGGGCGTCAACGTGGCCAGGGTTGTCAAGGCCCTGGGTGGCCGGGTCCTGGCTACCGGACTGGCCGGTGGACCGACCGGCCGGGCCATCGTCGACGGCCTGGCCGCGGAGGGCATTGAGTCGGCCTTCCTGAGCGTTGGGGCCGACTCGCGCACGACCCTGGCCGTAGTGGACGGGACTGGGGGTGGGGTCACCGAGTTTCGCGAACCGGGCGCACCGGTGACCGATGAGGAGTTCGCAACCTTTCTGGTCCACCTGGATGGGCTTCTGGCCGGGGTCTCCTTCTGCGTCTTCTCGGGCAGCCTTCCGCCGGGCCTCCCGTCCGACGCCTACGCCCAGGCCATTCGGGTCGTCCAGGGGCGGGGCTTGCGGACCGTCCTCGACACGAGCGGTCCGGCCTTGGTGGCCGGCGTCTCCGCCAGGCCGTTTCTGATCAAACCCAACACCGAAGAGACGGTGGGTTTGGCCCGGGCCTTCGGGCTGGAGACAGCGAAACGCGCCGCCGCCCAGGATGCCGCTTGGCGGAACGCTGGCGGCGCGGTCCCCGTCGGGAGGGACCCGGTCGACCGGAGTGAGGTCGCCTCGGCCATCGGCTTGGCCCCAAGCTTAGGCGGCGCGGCCGAGTTGGTCGTACTGACCCTGGGAGAGCTTGGCGCGGTAGCTTACTGCGTGGACGAGTTCTGGCACGCGGCGGTGCGGGTGGAGGGAGTCCGTAACCCGGTAGGTTCAGGGGACGCCCTGGCGGCCGCGATGGTCGTGGCCCTGGAGCGCGGAGACGGCCTCAGGGACGCCCTCTCCCTCGGGGTCGCCGCGGGCGCGGCCAACGCCCTGACCGAAACGGCCGGACAGGTCAGGCCGGAGGATGTGGAACGGCTAAGGGAGGGAGTGGAGGTGCGGAGGTTGTAGGGCGGCCTGGTCGGGCGGCGAGTAGACTTGAGCGCGGCGCGACCACGCCGGGGCGAGGAATACGACAAGAGACGGACCGGACGGCCCGTCTCCCGCGTTGGTCGGATGCCAGCCAATTGACCTGCCGGCTCTACCGGCTCTTCACTTCCGTGTTGCCCTTCACAAACAGGAACCAGGCATTGTACAAGGCCACCACTGCTCCGATCACGATGTTGTTGGTGAGTAGAGCGCTTCGCGTGGTGAAGATGCCCAGAAGCGGCGCTGCGACCAGCCAGAGCCCGACGACGATATGGATGATGTGAAAGGTAGTCATACCTGACGACGCTCCCTTCGAAGCGGGTTTGAGGGTATCTTCCCCTCGTTTCCCCCGTTTAGCCACAGGTTCCGACCCAAAGGCGGAGTTAGCTTCTCCCTTAGCGGCCATATTAGCCGCAAAGCTTTGACGGTCGTGATGGCTGGGGGCGATGTAGTGGATCGCGAACGAAACGGGCCAGGCCCCTCGGGCGATGGTCCCGGACCAGCCGAGCCCGATCGGCTCCGCTCCGACCCCGTCGCCCTCGACCTGGAGAGCCGAGCCGCCTACCTCGGCGGACTGGTAAAGGGCTTGGCCCTGGCTTCGGAGTCCGAGCAGGGGCGGGTCCTGGGGCAGGTCGTGGAACTCCTGGGCGACGTGGCTCGGGTTGTGAGCGGGCTGGCGGCCACGGCCGGAACCACCAACCAGGTCGCCGAGACGGAGTCCCGCCCAACCTTCATCGCCTGCGAGTGCCCCCGCTGCGGCGAGGACATCTTCCTGTCGGCGGAGTCCTCCCGCGAGCCCTCGCCCGGGGGACGGCGCGGCCTCCGGCTCGTCGAGCCGTCGCGCCTCCCCATTCCCGATTGCGAGACGGCGAGTCTCCCTGGTCCGGCGTCGCCCCTGCCACGCGAGTTCCAGTTGACCTGTCCCAATTGCGGGGAGGTCTTCCTCGTCCGCGAGGATCCTCACTCGGAGGCTTGGGGACGTGACGCGCCAACCCGGCCGCCCCGCCGAGGGTCATAAAGCCGGTGCCTGTCCCATAGTAGTGGGGTGAACCTCGGGCTACCCTTGGTTTCCTTCTCTGGGAGATGTCGCCGTGTCCCCCCTGGATACAGCCCGCTCGTCCGTGCTCGCGGCCCCGGGCCTTGAGATGCGCCATTTCGGGTCCGCCGCCGCGGCCCGCCCCGCCCTCTCCATCCAGACCCCGGCTCGGACCGAAATCCTCGACTACCTGGCCCCCGCTGTCCGGCGTTCGATCGAACGCCTCGGGGCCGATCTCTGGAGCCGCACGGAGGAGATTCGCCTCCGCCGGGAGCGCCCGCTTTCCCTGGTGACCGACACCGGGGATGTCTGGCTCTCACCCCAGGGTCTCCCCACCTCCGAGCCGACGGCGGCCTACGTGGTCTCGGGCGAGGATACCCGCAAGACCTTAAGCCTGGTCAGCCAGGGCTCTGTCTACGCCCTGGAGGAGGAGTTCCGCAACGGCTTTGTCACCATCCCAGGGGGGCACCGGGTTGGACTCGCCGGCCGGGCCTTGCTCGACGGCGGGCGTCTTCGGACGATCACCCACGTAGCCGGTCTCAGCTTCCGCCTTTCGCGGGAGGTCCGGGGGGTGGCCCGTCCCGTCCTTTCCCGCGTCCTGTCCGGGTCCAGGCGCCCCCGAAGTTCGCTGATCATCTCGCCTCCGGGTTGCGGCAAGACCACCTTCCTGCGCGATTTGATCCGCCTCCTGAGCGACGGCCAACCGGAGTTCGGGTCGCCGGGCTTGCGGGTGGGTCTGGTCGACGAGCGGTCCGAGGTGGCCGCCTGCTACGAAGGGGTTCCCCAGCGCGATGTGGGATTGCGCACCGATGTCCTGGACGCCTGCCCGAAGGCCGAAGGCGTCTTCCTCCTCCTGCGGGCCATGTCCCCGGAGGTCGTCGCCGCCGATGAAATTGGACGGCCCGAGGACGCCTTCGCCCTCCACGAGGCGGCCGGCGCCGGAGCGGCGGTCATTGCCACGGCTCACGGGACCTGCCCGGAGGACCTCGCCAGACGTCCCATGCTCCGCCAGTTGCTGGAGTCGGGTCTCTTCGAGGTCTTTGTTGTTCTTAGCCGGCGTCAGGGTCCGGGGACGATCGAGGCCGTTACGGAAAGCTGGGGAGGCTCCGGCCGTGGTTCTTAAGCTTGGCGGTCTCCTGGCCATCGTGATCTCGGCCACGGTCGCGGGCAACCTCGTCGCCGGCAGCTACGGGGCGCGCTCCCGTCAAGTTGGGCAGCTTCGGGTCGCTTTGAGCCTCCTGGAGAGCGAGGTCGTCTACGCCCTGGGGGCCCTGCCGGGGGCCCTGGACCGCGTGGCCACAAGTGTTTCCGCCCCGGTGAGGGACATCTTCCGCGAGACCGCGGCCCTGCTGCGCTCCCGTCAGGGCGTCTCGGCCGGGGAGGCCTGGGACCGGGCGGCGCGAGGCGTGTTTCCGCGGACGGCCCTGCTGGCGGGCGATCTAGAGATCATCCTGGCCCTGTCCGGCTATCTGGGGGTCACCGACCGCGACGATCAGCGGCGCCATCTAGGGTTGGCCGTGGAGCGCCTGCGAAGGCGGGAGGAGGAGGCCGTGGCGGAGCAACGGGCCTCGGAAAAGATGTGGCGCTACCTCGGGCCTCTGAGCGGGTTGGCTCTGGGCGTCGTTCTCCTGTAGCGTCGTTCTTCTGTTGCGGGGGTGAATCGGGCGTGGACATCAGCTTGATCTTCCAGATCGCCGGCATCGGCATTCTGGTGTCGGTTGTGGTCATCATCTTCAGGCAGTCTCAGAAGGAAGAGTGGGGTCAGATCGTGACCATCGCCGGGGCGGCTCTGGCTCTGGGCATCGTTCTCAGGCTGGTCTACGACCTGTTCAGGACGGTGCAGACCCTCTTCCAATTCTAGTGGAGCGGCCGGCGATGGCCGGGCGGGTAGTCTCCTGGCCGGGGGCGGGTGGTTACGTGGAGATCGTTCAGGTCGTTGGCCTGGCCATCGTGTCCGTCGTCCTGCTCCTGGTCATTCGCCAGCAGCGTCCGGAGGTGGCCGTCCTACTCGGGTTGGCCGTGGGGTTGGCCGTGTTCCTCATGGTCGCCCAGAGACTGGCGGCCATTCTCGACTTTCTGCGCGATCTGGCCTCGCGAGCGCAGGTCGACAGCCTCTACCTGAACACGATCCTCAAGATCGTCGGCATCGCCTACATGGCTGAGATCGGCACTCAGGTCTGCCATGACGCCGGCGAGAACTCCGTGGCCTCCAAGGTGGAGTTGGCCGGCAAGATTCTGATTCTCGTTCTGGCCATGCCCATCGTCATGGCCATTCTCGAGATAATTCTGAAGGTCCTGTAAGCGTCGAATGTGGAGGGCGGAAGACCCGTGAGGAGTGGCCCGCTCAAGATGCTGACGCCGCTGATGCTCGCGGCGTGGATGGCCGTGACGGCCCTGGGCGCCGCGGGACCGGCTTGGGCTTCGGGTCCCGACGGATCCTCGACCGGGGGCCTCCTGGAGCAGGAGTTGGAGCGCCAGTCCGGCGCCCTTGGTCTGGAGGACGTGCAGGCCATCCTCGACGAGCTGAACGGGGAGATGCGGGGAGACCTTCCGCCGATCAACGTGAAGGACGTGGCCAGAATGATCCTGCGAGGGGAGGGACCCTACACCTTCGCCGGCTTTGTCTCGGCCCTGGCTGCCCGTCTCGGGCGGGAGGTCTGGGCCGGATCGGGGCTCATGGCCCGCCTGGTGATCCTCGCTCTTCTCTGCGGTCTTCTCCAGAACATGCAGAGCGCGTTTGCCCGCAAGGAGACGAGCGAACTCGCTTCCGCCGCCTGCAACCTGGTTCTGATCATCCTGGCCACCGGGGGCTTCGTTCTGGCCATGCGCACCTGCCAGGGGGTCATCGACCGCCTAGTGGACTTCATGGAGGCCATGCTCCCGGTGATGATCACCTTGCTGGCGGGTCTCGGCGCGGTGACCACGGCCGGGCTCTACAACCCCGTCCTGGTTGTGTCCCTGGAATTCGTGGCCTCCTTCGTTCGGGATGCCGTCATGCCCATCGTCGTCTGCGCGGCCTGTATCGATCTCGTTTCCAAGACTTTCACCCGGTTCAAGCTGACCTCCCTGTCCGACCTCCTCAAGCAGGGCTCGGTGCTGGTGACCGGGGTCCTGATGGCCCTTTTCTTGGGACTGGTTACGGCCTACGGCGCGGCCGGATCGGTCTCCGACGGCGTGGCCATCAAAGCGGCCAAGTTTGCCGCGAGCAACTTCGTGCCCTTCATCGGCAAGGTCCTCTCGGATGCGGTCGAGGTGGTCATCGGAAGCTCTTTGGTTCTTAAGAATGTCGTCGGGGTGGCCGGGGCCATGGCCGTGGTGGCTTTCACGGTTTTCCCGCTGCTCAAGGTTTTGTCCCTGGTGGTCATCTACCGGGTGGCCGGGGCCGTGGTGCAGCCTCTCGGAGGAGAGCAACTTGTGGGTGGTCTGAGTAGCGTCAGCAACTCGTTGGTTCTCATGATGGTCATGGCCCTGGCCGTATCGGTGCTCTTTCTGGTGACCCTGGCCATCGTCGTCGGAGCGGCTTCCGCCGCCGTGATGGTCCGATGAGCGGGCTGGAGGTGGCCACGTTGAGTGGGCCGGTGGTGGTCGCGTTGGGTGGGCTGGCCGAGGGTGTCCGGCTCTGGGTCAGGGAGATCCTCATCGTCCTCTTTCTGGCCGGGGTCCTGGAGATGCTCCTGCCGGAGACGGACACCAAGCGGTTTGCCCGCGTGGCCATCGGCTTCTTTGTGGTCTTGGCCGTGGGAAGACCCTTGCTCAACTTCATCGGAAGCGGCGCCTCGCTGGACCGAGGTCTGGCCGGGCTGGGGACCTGGGAGCTCGAAATAGCCCCGGCCGGGTCTACGTCCTCGGCCACCGATCCGCTCCGCCTGGGGTCTGAGTTCCGGGACGCTTCTCGGGAACGGGCCCTCGCCGCGGCTCGGGCCGCTCTGGAGACCCAGGTCGTGGCCTTGGCCGAGCGAGACCCGGAGGTGGCCGAGGCCGAGGCCGGGGTGGCTCTGCTCTCCGATCCGTCGTCGTCAAGCTATGGGGCCCTTGAGACCGTGACCCTGAAGGTCTGGATGGTCCGGAGCGCGGACGGCGAGGGGAGGGGCGGGGCGGACGGGGCGGCGGGAAGCGATGATGGCGGGGCGGACGGGGCGGCGGGAAGCGATGATGGCGGGGCGGGCGCCGCCGGTTCCATCGAGCCCGTCACCATCAGGATCGATCCGATCATCACGGGCTGGGTGGCGGAGCGGCCGCCGACTACGGATGGGAACCCCGGGGGCCCCGGCGATTCCGGCGCGGACGACTCGCCCGGAAGTCCGCTGGCCGTTGAGTCGGGGACCAAGGACGGAACGAGTGGATCGGGGCCGGCGGCCGAGTTGGCCAGGCGACTCAGGAGCCAACTGGTTCTCCTCTTCGGCGTTCCCCCGGGAGGTCTCAGTGTCGAAGTCTGGCCCTAGTCATTGAAGGTAGTCTCTGAAGGCAGTCTCTGATGGTAGTCGCCGGAGGTAGTTTCGGGGAGGTGGAGACAGTGGAGGACGAGGTCGAAAGCCCGGTCAGAAGAACGCGGGAGGAACCGCGCTCCGGTCAGGTTACGGGCGGAGGCCCGGTCCACGGGTTCGCCTTCTGGCTTTCAGGTTTGACGGGTGACGGGCGGACGGGACGCCTCAAGGGGACAACGGTCAAGACGCTGCTCGGGCTCAGCCTGGTCGCCCTGGTCGGCGTCGGGCTGATGAGTCTGGGTAACGCCCTCCGTCCCGCCAGCGGCCAGGGTAGCCCAAGCTCTCTCGCGTCTGGGGCCGCGGGTGGCGACAGCTTGGCGAGTCCCTCGGCCACGTCCAACGGATCGAGCGACTCCGGCCTGCCGATCAGCGTGGCCGACCTTGAGGCCATGATCGAACGTCATCTGGAGCGGATCCTGTCACGGATTCTGGGCGCCGGGAAGGTGACCGTTGCCGTCTCCCTGGAGACCGGCGCGACCTATGTCTATGGCTACGACGAGAGCCAGACTTCCCAGACCACCCAGGAGCACGACGGAAGCGGCGGCACCCGGACGGTGACTCAGACGGACTCCACCCGCGAGACTGTGGTCGTGGCTCAGGGTTCGTCCAGCCAACCCGTGATCGTCCGCGTTGATTTGCCACCCCTGGCGGGAGTGGTGGTCGTGGCCAGCGGGGCGAACGACTCCAGGGTGAAGGCCCTTCTTTCGCAGGCGGTTCAGGTTCTCTACGGGGTGCCGGCCCACCGGGTCATCGTTCTGGCCGGCGGCTAGAGAAAATCATGTTTCCAGTGCGGCAGGGAGGGATCGAGATGGTCATTTCTTGGCGGGAGATGCTCAAGTTTCTCGCTTTCGTTGTCTTGATCGGTCTGGTCGTCTTCTACGTGGCCGCGAACCGGCAACACCTCACGGACAGGTTCTGGCCCAGTTCGGCGGGGACACCGTCCACGAGCGTCGCCAGCGACGGCGCCTCCACGGACGGCGCTTCGAGTTCGCTCGCCGATCCGATCGACGGGCAGACCGCGGAGATAATCTCTGTCTCCGCCTCGGCGGCGAACAGCCTGACGACCATCCCGCAGGCGGGGGCGACGGGAGGGTCGGATCTCTTCGTCGAATTCCGCCTAGCGCGCGAACAGGCCCGGAGTCGGCAACTTGACCTCCTGCGCGAGATGCTGGGCAGCGCGAACCTGGCCGAAGAGGCCCGCGACCAGGCCTCGAGCCTGTGGCTGGAGATTACCAGGGACGTCGCCTCCGAGGTCGACATTGAGAACCTGATCCGGGCTAAGGGCTTCGCTGACGCGGTCGTCGTCCTGGCGGCGGGGAAGGCGACCATCATGATCAAGGCGATCTCCCTGACTCAGGACGAGGTCCTTCGCGTGGCCGACCTGGCCGTGCGGATCGCCGGGCTGGAGTTCGAGGACGTGACGGTCTTGGCCCGCGGCGGCTAACCATTAAGGAGGGAAATCCCCGGCCCCGGACGAATAGCACCTGACTTGTGGCTTCCCTGAAGTGATAAACTTAGCTGGCCAACCAACACGAGACTGCGGCCTAGTCCTCGAAGCCTCGTCGGCCTGGGAGGTGGAGGCGTCGAACGAACGAACTATTGGTCCCTACGACAAGGATGGAGACACCGGCGTGGTCAAGATTTCCGACGACGTTGTCGGAACCATAGCCGGCATCGCGGCCACCGAGGTTGAGGGTGTGGCCGGTATGAGCGGCGGCATCGTAGGTGGGATTACGGAGATGCTGGGCGGAAAGAACCTGGCCAAGGGAGTCAAGGTGGAAGTCGGCGAACGCGAAGCCGCCCTCGACATGTTCGTCGTGGTCGACTACGGTGTCCGCATACCCGAGGTGGCCCAGCGGGTCCAGGAGAGCGTCAAGCGTGCCGTCGAGAGCATGACTGGGCTCTCCGTGGTGGAGATCAACGTTCACATTCAGGGTGTGGCTTTCCATCAGGAAGCCAGAGAGGAGGAGCCGCGAGTCAGATGATGGGCATATTCGACCGGGTCATCCTCACTATTCTTACGCTTGTGGTGGCGGCGCTCTCGGCGATCGCGATCCTCCTCGCCTTCGGCTGGCTGGCTCCGCTGGAGCTGTTCTGGACAAGCCTTCTCGACATCAGCGGCCGCTGGATCATTGGTGGCACGGCGGGGCTCACGTTCCTCATCGCCGTTCGTTTCATCTACTACGGGTTCCATCGCGTGGGCGCCGACCAGACTCTGGTGCATGAGAGCGACCTCGGCGAGGTCCGCATTTCTCTAGACGCGGTGGAGAACCTGGTCCGCAAGGTGACCCGCCAGGTCAAGGGAGTCCGCGATGTGCGGGGCTGGGTCATCCCGGGTGGCGGCCGCCTTAACGTGCGGCTGCGAACGGTCATCAGCCCCGACGTGAGTGTTCCCGACGTTTCGAGCAACATTCAGAACGCGGTTCGCGACTGTCTGAAGAACGTCGTGGGCGTCGAAGCGGGCGAAGTTCGCGTCTTTGTGGAGAACATATCGAACGAAGCCCGTCGCGGGCGGGTGGAGTAGATGGCGGTCTTCCGGGGACCTAAGGACGAGGGTGCGGAGGGTGAGCCGCGGGAGCGTCGCGCGACGTCGCCGGTCGACGAGGGCGCGCGGGAGCATCTTCTGTGGTGGTTTCTTCTTCAGTTCATCCGCCGCAATCGGGGTCGGGTCCTGGGTGTCGTCGTCGGGCTGTGGGTCGGTTTCGGGATCATGGAACTCGGGATTCTCTGGACCCTGTTCATCTCTCTCTGTGTGGGGATCGGGTACTTCATCGGCCGACGCCTGGACGAGAGCCAGGAGAACCTTCTGGACTTCCTTGACCGGGTCCTGCCGCCCGGGCGAGGCTGATCGCCTGGAACAAGCTTTCCGTGTCTGGGGGACTAGGCTCTTTGAAGAATCGACGCCAAAGCCGAGAATTAGCCTTGAAGGTCATCTTTCAACTGGATGTGGCCGGAGGTGACCCGGCCGAAGCCTTCGACCTCGCCGTGAGCCTCATGATCGACGACCCTGAGGACCTGACCGGCCCCGCCCCGACCGGCGAAGTTCAGGGGTTTGCGAGGCTGCTGCTCGACGGCACGATAGCCCATCTCCCCGAGATCGACGACAAACTCCGGACCTATGCCCGCGAGTGGTCGCTCGAACGCATGGCCAACGTGGACAGGAACATCCTTCGCATGAGCCTCTATGAGATGCTGTTCCTGGAGGACATCCCGCTGAGTGTCTCGATCAACGAAGCGGTGGAACTGGGCAAGACGTACAGCACTCCCGATTCGGGCCGCTTCATCAACGGCATCCTCGGAAAGATCGCCGTCGAACTGACGCCGCCGGGACAGGCCGTCTCCTTGGAGTCGCTTGATCCCAGGCGCGATCTTGGCTCCGCGGGGGAGGAAGGAGGGACCTAGGAGAAAGTCTCCACGGTCAACGGTTAACCTCTTTTTCACTACACAAGACATGGGAGAGAAGCGAGACCATGTTCAAGATTCTGATGAAACGCGAACTCACGCCTGTCACCAAGTTCTTCGTGGTGGAGGCCCCGATGGTGGCCCGGAAAGCCCAACCCGGTCAATTTGTCATCGTCCGCGTGACCGGAAACGGTGAGAGAATCCCCCTGACCATCGCCGATTCGGAGGCCGGGGCGGGGACAGTCACGATCGTGATTCAGGAAGTAGGGAAGACAAGCCGCCTCATCGGGGCCCTCAAGGAAGGCGAGTCTATCCTGGATCTCGTCGGCCCCCTGGGCCGTCCGTGCCCTCTGACCGACCGTGGCCCAGTGGTCCTGGTGGGTGGCGGCTTCGGTGTGGCGCCTATCTACCCCATAGCCAAGGCCCTGAGAGCCAAAGGGGTGAAAGTTGTCTCCATCATCGGCGCCCGGACTCATGATCTCTTGATCCTGGAGCCGGAGATGGCCTCGGTTTCCGACGAACTACTGGTAGCCACCGACGACGGCTCCAAGGGCCACCACGGTTTCGTCACCGACATCCTGAAACAGCTCATCGAGGCGGGCCGGGACATCGAGCACGTCATTGCCATCGGGCCCATGGTTATGATGCGGGCCGTGGCCAAGACCACGGAACCCTTCAAGGTCAAGACTCTCGTCAGCGTCGATCCGATCATGGTCGACGGAACCGGAATGTGTGGCGCCTGCCGGCTCACCGTTGGCGGGGAGGTCAAGTTCGCCTGTGTCGACGGCCCGATCTTCGACGCCCAGCTAGTTAACTGGGAGGAAGCTGTTCGACGAGGCAAGATGTACGCCGGCGAGCAGAAGCTGGCCATCGAGAAGATGGAGAAGGAGCAGCTCTCCGGGAAGTGCGCCTGCGGATGCGGAGGTGGCCACTGATGCCCGGCGACGAGTCCAAGACGGCCAAGAAACTGCCTGTCAAGCGGCCCAGGGCGGGGATGCCCGCTCAGGATCCCAAGCAGCGGGCCCACAACTTCAACGAGGTGGCCTTGGGTTACCAAGAGGAAGTCGCTGTCGGCGAGGCCGAGCGTTGTCTGCAGTGTAAGAACCCCACCTGCCGCGAGGGCTGTCCGGTCGAGGTCAAGATCTCTGAGTTTGTCGGCCAGGTTCGCGACCGCGACTTCCGTGGCGCCTACGAGTCTTTGAAGGACACCAACAGCCTGCCCGCTATCTGCGGGCGGGTTTGCCCACAGGAAACACAGTGCGAGGTCAAGTGCGTCCTGGGCAAGAAGGGCGAGCCTGTCGCCATCGGTCGCCTCGAGCGCTACGTGGCCGACTGGGCCATGTCCCAGGGCCTGGCCAAACCGAAGAGAGCCACACCCAACGGCAAGAAGATCGCCATCGTCGGTTCCGGCCCGGCCGGACTCACCTGCGCCGGCGATCTGGCCAAAGCTGGCTACCAGGTCACCATCTTCGAGGCCCTTCACGCCCCTGGCGGCGTGCTCATCTACGGTATCCCGGAGTTCCGCCTCCCCAAGGCCATCGTGGCCGAGGAGATCCGTGGTCTGGAGGACCTCGGCGTGGAAGTTCGCTGCGACGTGGTCGTGGGCCGGACCATCACCGTGGACGAGTTGTTCGACGATGGCTTCGATGCCCTGTTCCTGGGAACCGGGGCCGGACTGCCCATGTTCATGGGTATCCCCGGCGAGACCCTCAACGGGGTCTACTCGGCCAACGAGTTCCTGACCCGGACCAACCTAATGAAGGCCTACCTCTTCCCTGACTGGGACACCCCGATCAAGATCGGGAAGAAGGTGGCTGTCATCGGTTCCGGCAACGTGGCCATGGACTCCGTCCGGTGTTCCTTGCGCCTGGGCGCGGACCAGGCCATGATCGTCTACCGGCGCTCGGAAGCCGAGATGCCGGCCAGGAAGGAAGAACTGGAGCACGCCAAGGAAGAGGGCGTCGTCTTCCATACCCTGTGCAGCCCCGTCGGCATCCTGGGCAATGACGAGGGCTGGGTGACCGGTCTCGAGTGCGTCCGGATGGAACTGGGCGAACCCGACGCCTCCGGCCGGCGCCGTCCCATCCCCATCAAGGGTTCCGAGTTCACCCTGGAGTGCGACACCGTGGTCATGGCCCTGGGGACGACCCCGAACCCGCTTGTGTCGCAGACGACCGAGGGTCTGGAGGTCGACAAGCACGGTTGCCTTGTCACCCGAGACGAGAGCGGCTTGACGACGCGGGATCTGGTCTGGGCCGGCGGCGACGCGGTCACCGGGGCGGCCACGGTCATCCTGGCCATGGGCGCCGGCAAGAAGGCGGCCACGGCCATCGACTCGGCCCTGCGGGGAAAGTAGCCGCCCGGCCGGTCGCCGAGCTTTCGGCCTGGGCGCGGACTTGAGAGAGAAGAGGGGACAAGGCATGCCGGCAACGATCATCGACGGAAAGCAGGTTGCGGCCGAAATTCGCGTGGAACTGGGCAAGAAGGTCGCGGAACTCAAGGCCAAGCACGGGCTTACGCCGGGCATCGGCGTCATCCTCGTCGGCGAGGATCCGGCTTCGCAATCCTACGTCAAGGGAAAGGACAAGGCCGCCAATGAACTGGGTCTCTACTCCCAGATCGTCCGGGTTCCGGTCGAGACGACCGAAGCCGAGGTTCTGAAGCTAGTGGCTGATTTCAACAAGGACCCCAAGATCCACGGCATCCTGGTCCAACTTCCTCTTCCGGCCCACATCAACGAAAACGCGGTCATCTACGCCATCGACCCGATGAAGGACGTCGACGGCTTCCACCCGGTGAACATCGGCAAGCTGCACATGGGCGAGGAGTGCTTCGTTCCCTGTACCGCGGCCGGTATCGTCGAGCTCATCAAGCGCACGGGCACCGAGCTCAAGGGCAAGAACGCTACGGTCGTCGGACGGTCGAACATCGTCGGCAAGCCCGTGTCCATGCTCCTTCTGGCCGAACACGCCACCGTGACCATCTGCCACTCGCGGACGAAGGACCTGCCCGGCGAGTGCCGCCGAGGCGACGTCCTAGTGGCGGCGGTCGGCAAGGCCAAGATGATCCAAGCCGATTGGATCAAGCCTGGCGCGGTCGTCATCGATGTGGGTGTGAATCGCGTGGAGGGCAAGCTCGTCGGCGACGTGGACTTCGACGCCGCCCTGGGTGTGGCCGCGGCCATCACCCCGGTTCCCGGCGGAGTCGGGCCGATGACCATTACCATGCTGATGAAGAACACGGTCATCGCGGCGGAGAGGACGCTGAAGTAGACTGACCTCCTACAGGCCGGGACCGCCGTTTGCCGCGCCCGGGCCGGCGTTAAGGCCGGCCCGGGCGTCGAATCCGGCGGACCCGGCTTCGCACGTCACCATCACCGTCGGGGAGCTCACCTCCTACGTGAAGGGGCTCCTCGACGGCGACCCGCTTCTGACCGGTCTCTGGGTGCGGGGCGAGATCTCCAACTTTCGCCACCACACTCCTTCGGAGCACATGTACTTCACCCTCAAAGACGCCACCGCTCAGGTCAAGGCGGTCATGTTTCGCGGCGATAACCAGAGACTTCCTTTCCGCCCGGAGGACGGTCTCCGGGTTATCGCCGGCGGTCGGGTCACGGTCTACGAGCGGGACGGCCAGTACCAGCTCTACGTTCGCGAGATGCAGCCCGACGGAATCGGCTCGCTCTACCTGGCCTTCGAGCAGCTCAAGGGCAAGCTGGCCGCGGAGGGGCTTTTCGACGAGGCCCTAAAGCGCCCCCTTCCGCTCCTGCCGCGGGCGGTGGGGATCGTCACCTCGCCGACAGGGGCGGCCCTGCGCGACATCATTACCGTCGCCGGGCGGCGGTTTCCGGCGGCCAACACGGATCCCCAAGACCCGCGTCCCGGCATTCCTCTGGTCATCTCACCCGTGTTGGTCCAGGGCGCCGACGCGGCGGCCGACATTGTTCGCGGGCTCGAACTCGTCGACCGCCGGGACGACATCGACGTCATCATCCTGGCCCGGGGTGGGGGGGCCATCGAGGAACTCTGGGCCTTCAACGACGAGGCCCTAGCCCGGGCCATTCGAGCGACCCGGCACCCCGTGGTCGCGGGCATCGGGCACGAGACCGACGTGACCATCGCCGATCTCGTGGCCGACAGGCGGGCGGCAACCCCGTCCAACGCCGCCGAACTGGCTGTTCCGTCGAAGGCCGATCTGGCCGGGATGCTCGGCATGCTGCGAGGGCGCCTGGAGCGGGCCGGACACGAGGCGGTGGGGACCAAACGCCGGGCTGTGGAAACCCTTGGACGTTCGGCCGGTCTGGCCTATCCGGAGCGCCTTCTCGATGGCCGCCGCCAGCGCGTCGACGACTTGACAAAAAGCCTCGAGTTCACCTTCACCCAACTCGTGGACAACCTGCGCCTGCGGCGCGATGTCCTGGCCGGACGGCTTGACGCCCTCAGTCCTCTGGCCGTGCTCGGTCGAGGCTACGCCCTCTGCCGCCGGAAGACCGATGGGCGTCTGGTTCTCTCGGTGTCACTCGTGACAGCGGGAGACGCCGTTGAGGTTCGGCTGCGCGACGGGGTGGTGGACTGCGCGGTGAGCGGTGTCCAAGCGGAGCAAGATGGTCCGAAGGCCCAACCGGGCCCGGCGAAACCGCCCGCGGCCCCGACCGGGGCCTTGGTAGTGGTGAGCCGGGAGAAGGAGGAATAGCTATGCCGAAGAGCAAGGGAGCCGAGGAGGCCGCCGGGGCCACGGCTGACGGCGGCGAGGCGTCCGCGACCCGCGGGACCGAGGCGCCGTCCTTTGAAGTTGCCCTGCGTCGTCTGGAGGCCGTTGTGGCCCACTTGGAACAGGGTGAACAGCCTTTGGAGCAGGCTCTGAAGCTCTTCGAGGAAGGCATCCGCCTGTCGAGGGTGCTGACGGCCAGGCTTGAAGAGGCCCAGGCCCGCATCGACCAGGTCCTCGAGATGCGGGACGGCAAGTCACGCCTGGCGCCCTTCGGGCCAGAGTGACCACGGGAGAGTGGCGGACATGAGGCGGGCTGATTCTGGTCAGGCAGACGGAGCGCCGGCGGTCACACCGGCTGAGGCCGGCTACCGCCGGCGACTGGCTCTGGTCAACGCGGGACTGGAGGCCGTCCTTCCGGGCCTATCCGTCGAGCCGAAGCGTCTTCATGAGGCCATGCGGCACGCGGTCTTCGCCGGCGGCGGGGGCAAGCGACTGCGTCCGGTCATCCTCCTCACGGTGGCCGCCGACCTCGGCTTGCCCGAGGATCGGGCCTTACCGGCGGCCATGGCTCTCGAACTCCTTCACAACTACTCGCTTGTTCACGACGACCTCCCTTGCATGGACGATGCTCGACTGCGCCGGGGAGCGCCGTCGGTCCAGGCCGCATTCGGCTACACGGACGCGGTCCTGGCCGGTGACGCCTTGCTCACTCTCGCCTTTGAGGTCCTCGGACGGGCCGGCAACTCGGGACTCCCGCGCCCGGGCGACCTAGTCGTGGAACTGGCCCTGGCTGGGGGGAGCGTGGGCATGGTCGGCGGCCAGCACGCCGATCTCGATCACACCGGAGTGTCCGCCGCTCGGCTCGGATCCGGCGGCGAGAATTCCGTTCTGGCGGTCCATCGGCTCAAGACGGCCAGGCTCTTCGGGTTTGCCTTCACCGCCGCCGGCTATCTGGCCGTTGGCGCGGGCCATCCGGCCGCCGCTCCGGGGTCCGCTACCGCCGTGCCCCGGGCGGATCTGGGCCGGGTCATCGAGAAGCTGCGGGCGGCCGGAGAAAGCTTCGGACTGGCCTTTCAGGTTCTGGACGACATTCGCGATGCCGCGGAGGATGGCCAGGCCCCCAACTACGCCAAGACGGCCGGGGTGGAGAAGGCCCGGCAGGTTGCCCTCGATCTCTCTTCGCGGTGTCAAGAAGTCCTCCAAGCGGCCGTCGGCGAGGCGAGCGAGATCCTCCAACTCGTCCGCGAGGCCGTGCGGGAGATGGGTCTGTAGGCCTCCAATCGCCCCTCTGTCGTCCTTCCACTGATTTGGCTGTCTTCCGACCCCATGCTATAATAAAGCGCATTTCATGCTCGAAAGATTACAAAGTTGGGAGGCCTGTGGCGCAGTATCCTAGTCGGTGCGGTCGCTTATAAGGGCGGGGCTAAAAATCCGCCAAGGGCATATCGATGAAGTTCCTGGTGCTGGCGTTCGACGCCCAGTCGATTGTTGGTGCTGGGAGTTAAGGGACGGGGGCAGCCCGCAATGGCATGCGGGTGACGACCCTTGTTCCGCGGAGGCCCAAGCTCGTGGTCAGGTCTCGATGGCCGTCTACGACTTGGGGGAAGAACCTGCACTCGGTAGAACTGGGTGCAGCGTAGCCTGCCCTGAGCGGTAGTGGTGGACGGGATCGGGCGCGCCGAAGGCACGCCCGGGTCAGAAACCACCGTCCGCAAAAGGGCTAAGAGGCGACCGGCGTCGTTGAGGAAAACTCCTAGGCTGTTCGACTGAAGCGTCGAGACAGGTCGGGGATTACAGTGTGCTCTAAGTGGCAATCCAGCCCTGTCACGGGTGACCCTACAGGAGTCTCATAAAGGGAAACCGCCTTGACGGCGACGTCGAGGTGAGACTCGGGAAAGCCTGCTGGACCTAAGACACAACGTTTACCCGGCCTGCCGCCACTGGCTCCAATTTCTAGAGACTCATGGGGTCGTCTGTCCCGGAGACTCATGCGGTCATCATAGCTCCTACGAATAGCCGGGGAAAGGTGAAGTGAGGCTTGGCAACGCAGGGCCGGAGGGGAGTGGAACCTGGCCGAAACAGGCAGGTTCTGGGTTTGTTTCTGGCCACCTTCGTTCTGGCTACGATCTTCTCCCTTCTCTCCGATGGGGTTCTTCGCGCGACCACGGTCTACCTAGCCGCGCTAGTTCTCGTCATTATTGTCTTTATTGGGATCGTCTTTGATATTATCGGTTTGGCCGCCGCCACGGCTAGCCGCGTGGCCTTCAACGCGATGGCGGCAAAGCGTATGCCCGGCGCCAGGCATGCCCTGCGCATGGTTCGAAATGCCCCCCGGGTGGCAGCCTTCTGTAACGACCTAGTGGGAGACATCGCTGGAACGGTGAGCGGCGCGGCTGCCGCGGCCATCGCCTTCCGCGCCGGACTCGGGGGCCGGGCCGTCGATGGCCTGGCCGGCACCGGACCGTCGGGCGGGGACGGCCCCGGAGGCCTGTGGGTCGTCCTGGTCGTGGCTCTGGTGGCGGCCGTCACCGTGGGAGGCAAGGCCCTGGGCAAGGGTGTGGCCATCGACCGGGCCGACCACATCGTCTTCCGGGTCGGACGGCTCTTGTGGTGGTTGGAGACACGGTTGGGTTTGGTCCTTCTTAAGGAGCGACCAGCGCGCCGTAATCCGAGGAGGAGGGTTGACCGTCCCTGAACGACACGGCCCGCTCCATTCTCGATAGCCTTGAGTGCCCGGCCGACTTGAAGGCCTTGCCCCGAGACCGCCTGGGGCCCTTGGCCCGGGAGATCCGGACGCGGATCATCGAAACTGTCTCCCGCGGCGGCGGGCACTTGGCCCCCAACCTCGGCGTGGTCGAACTGTCCATGGCCCTCCATCGTGTCTTCGACAGCCCCCGGGATCGCATTATCTGGGACGTCGGCCACCAGACTTACACCCATAAGATACTCACCGGCCGGCTCGACCGCTTTGCGACGCTTCGCCAGGAGGACGGCCTCAGCGGCTTCCCGCGCCGCCTGGAGAGCCCGCACGACGTCTTCGAGACCGGCCACGCCTCCACGTCGATTTCCGCCGCCTTGGGCGTGGCCAAGGCTCGCGACCTCAAGGGGGATCGGTTCTTCGTCGTTGCCCTCATCGGCGACGGCGCCCTCACCGGCGGTCTGGCTTTCGAGGCCCTGAACAACGCCGGTCACATGAAGACGGATCTGATCGTCGTCCTGAACGATAACGAGCTTTCCTACGGTCCGACCGTGGGCGGGCTGGCCTCCTACCTCAGCCGGATGCGGAGCAATCCGACCTACGCCAGATTGCGGCAGGGTCTGGAGCGCGTGGTCAGGGGAGTTCCCATCGTCGGCCCCGGTCTCTTCTACATCGGGGGCCGTCTCAAGGGCAGCCTCAAGTACCTGGTCGTCAAGGGCATGCTCTTTGAAGAGCTCGGGTTTACGTATCTTGGACCCGTTGATGGCCACAGTGTCGCCCAACTGGAGGACTTTCTGAACCGGGCCAAGCTCATTCGCGGTCCGGTCTTCCTCCACGTCCGGACGAAGAAGGGGAAGGGCTATCCTCCGGCCGAGGCCGACCCCGATCGTTTCCACGGGGTCGGACCCTTCGATGTGGCTACCGGCGAGCCACTCTCCGTCGCTCCGGCGCGGCACAGCAATGGTCCGTCCACCTCGGTCAACGGCGCGCGGCAGCCCGTCGTCGCCGGCTCCCCGCGACCCCTGACCTACACCCAGGCCTTCGGCCGGGCTTTGCTGGCCATGGGGAAAGAGAATTCCCGGGTCGTGGCCATCACGGCGGCCATGGCCTCCAGCACGGGGGTGACCCCGTTCGCCAAGGAATTTCCGAAACGCTGGTTCGACGTGGGCATCTGCGAGCAGCACGCGGTAACCTTCGCGGCCGGGTTGGCTCGCGAGGGCTTCAAGCCGGTTGTGGCCGTCTACTCAACCTTTCTGCAGCGGGCCTACGATCAGATTCTTCACGACGTCTGCCTGCAGCGGTTACCGGTGACCTTCGCCCTCGACCGGGCCGGTCTTGTCGGAGGCGACGGACCCACTCACCACGGTGTCTATGATCTGGCCTACCTTCGTTCAATGCCGGGCATGACCGTGATGGCCCCGCGCGACGAGAACGAACTCCAGCATATGCTCAGGACAGCGATCGATCTCGAGGCCCCGGCCGCCATCCGTTACCCGCGCGGGCTAGGCCTGGGAACCCCCCTCGACCCGGTGGCGAGACGTCTTGAGATCGGGAAAGCCGAGATCCTCCGCGAGGGTGGCGACGCGGCCATCCTGGCCATCGGTTCAATGGTGGAGACCTCCCTGAGGGCCGCCGCCATCCTGGCCGGCGATGGCCTCCAGACCACTGTCGTCAACGCTCGTTTCGCCGCGCCCGTAGACCAGAACCTTGTCCAGCGATTGGCCCGCGAGGTGAGGCTTCTCGTCACGGTCGAGGAACACGTAGGCCGGGGTGGCTTCGGCAGCGCCGTGGCCGAGGTCCTGTGCGACGGGGGCGGTGACTTGGGCCGGGCAAGGCTTCTCCGTCTCGCCCTGCCGGACGAGCCCGTCCAGCATGGCAAGGTGGAGAAGCTCCTGTCCCGCTTCGGCTTGGACGCCGAGGGCATCGCCAGCGCGGTCCGGACCATCCTCCAAGGACGAGACCCGGCAGGCCAGGGCTGAGACGGCTGGTCCAGGAGCGTGGTCTGGACGGCGCGAGAGGCGACTCAATGGACGCAAACGGACGCCCAAGACTCGATACGCTACTGGTGGAGCGTGGTCTGGCCCGCAGCCGTGGCGAGGCCCAGAGCCTCATCCTGGGCGGGCGCGTCCGGGTCGAGGACCAGGTTTCGGATAAACCGGGACGCCGTCTGCCAGTCGAGGCCCACCTCCAGGTCGACTACCCGCCCCAGCGCTACGTCTCGCGCGGCGGCCAGAAGCTTGAAAGGGCCCTGGACGCCTTCGGTCTTGACGTCTCGGGCCTGACCTGCCTGGACGTGGGCGCCTCCACCGGCGGTTTCACCGATTGTCTTCTCTCCCACGGGGCTCGTCGGGTCTACGCGGTCGACGTGGGCTACGGCCTTCTGGCCTGGTCCCTTCGCAGCGACCCCCGCGTGGTTACCCTCGACCGCACCAACGCCCGCTACCTGACCCCGGAGACCTTCCGCCAGGCGGTGGAAAGAGAAGTGGCCCGACGGGGGGCGACGGATGCCCGACACCCCGAGTCAGCGGATGCGGGTCCCGGCTTCCTCTGGCCTACCTTGGCCACCTGCGACGTCTCCTTCATCTCTCTCCTCAAGGTTGTCCCCGCCGTCCGCGCCGTGCTAACCCCACCTTGGCAGATAATCGTGCTCGTGAAACCCCAGTTTGAGGCCGGGCGGGAGAAGGTCGGGTCCAAGGGCGTGGTCCGGGACGCCGGCGTGCACGTGGCGGTGCTGGAGCGGGTCATCGCCGGCCTTACGACCGGAAAAGCGGAAGCGGGGGCGGGGGAAGAGCTGCCTGTCGTGGCCGGACTGACCTTCTCGCCCCTTCGCGGCCCGCAAGGGAATGTCGAGTACCTGCTCCGGATCGTCTCGTCCGGCGAGCGCGGCCTGGTCGGCGGCCCGGGACTGGCCCGTCCGGTCTCGGACGTTGTGTCCGAGGCTTTCGCCCGCCTCTAGCTCTCTCCACAACCTTCCCCCGCCGCCGCTTCCCGGCGGTCCTCGGGTCCCGCTCCGACAGCCTCCGCCCGCCTTGCCCGTAAGGTCTGGATCGTGCCCAGGCCTTGCTCAAGCATCTCCTTGGCGTTGGCCAAGGTTATCGGGGTCGGCGGGTGGCCGGCCAGCATCCGGGCCACTTCCTCCACCCGCTCCTCGGCCGTGAGGGTCTTCACCCGGGTTTCGGTTCGCCCGCCGGTCGCCTCCTTGGAGATGAGGTAGTGGGCGTTGGACAGGCTGGCGATGCGGGCCAGGTGGGTGACGCATACGACCTGCCGGGCGAGAGCGATGGTGGCCAGCTTCTCACCGACCGCTTGAGCCGCGCCACCGCCGACGCCGCTGTCGATCTCGTCAAAGATCATTGTCGATATCTCGTCCGTTTCGGCCAGGATGGCCTTGAGAGCCAGCATGACCCGGGACATCTCGCCACCGGAGGCGATCCGGCTCAAGGGCTTGGGTGGCTCGCCCGGGTTGGGGGAGAAGAGAAACTCCGCCTTCTCGGCTCCTCGCGGGCCGGGTGGGTCCTCGGGGACGAAGCCAACCTGAAAGCGTGTCTTCTTCATCCCGAGATCGCCCAGGGAGGTCTCGATGGCGCCTTCCAGGCTCCCCGCTACCCGCTGTCTGAGTTCAGTGAGCCTGCCGGCCAGGGTCCCGAGGTCGGCTCGCTGGGTCCTGGCCTCGTCCTCGAGCTGGCCCAGGAGTTCGGCGCTGTTGCTCAGACGCTCCAACTCGGCGCCGGCCCCGGCGGCGAAAGCCAGGACCTCGGCCACGCTGGCGCCGTACTTGCGCTTCAGACTGGTTATGAGGTCAAGACGCGACTCCACCTCGGCCAAGCGCCCGGGGTCGAAGAAGACCGCGTCGCGGTACTGGCGAACGTCGCGGGCGGTGTCGTCGACTTGGTAGGAGGCCTGGCGAATCGCCTCCAGCATCGGGCCCACGCCGGGATCCATGACAGCCATGTCCTCCAGGGCCCCGAGGGCCCGCCCAAGTTGGTCATGGGCCGAAGCGGGCCCCGCGCCGTCGCCGCCGTAGAGGCTGGAGTAAGCTCTGGCCGCGGCTTCGTGGCGCTTCTCGGCGCTGGCCAGAAGGCGCCGCTCCTCCTGGAGCTCGTCTTCCTCGGTTGGCTTCAGTTTGGCGCGGCCGATCTCCTCGGCCTGAAACCGGAGAAGATCGACCTTCCTGGCCCGGTCGCGCTCGTCACCCGCCAGGCCGCGTATCTCCTCCAGAGTTCCCTGCCAGGCTCTCCAGGCGGCGGCGACCTCGGTCCGCAGGGTGGAGGCTTCCTCACCGCCGAAAGCGTCGAGGAGGTCAACGTGCCGCTCCGGCCGGAGCAGGGACTGGTGCTCGTGCTGACCGTGGATGTCAATGAGACGCTCGGTCAATTCGCGGAGGACCGAGAGATTGACGATCCGACCGTTGACCCGGCAGGCGGCCCGGCCGTCGGCGGGAACCTCGCGCGAGACGACCAGGGTCGGGTCGGGGGCCTCACCCAGACCCATCTCGGCGACAAGCCGCCCGAGGGCCGGAGTCTCCATGATATCGAAGACAACGTCGACCACGGCCTTATCTGCGCCGGTCCGAATGACTTCGGCCGAGGCGCGGGCCCCGAGGGCCAGTTCGACGGCGTCAATGATGATGGACTTGCCGGCCCCGGTCTCGCCGGTCAGGACGTTGAGCCCGGGCGAGAGGGCCAGACGCACGTTGTCAATGAGGGCAAAGTTCCGGATGGAGATCTCGAGGAGCACCGAAGACACCGCCTTCCGAGTGGGTGAGTTCGGCTTATCTGGGCCGGCTCCCTTCCGACGGGTTCCGACGGCCTCGAAGACCCCGACCGCGGACGGAACCGGGCGGCTTTACTCGTGCAGGCCGCCCTCAGGGAGCTTGCGGCGAAGAACTTCGAAGAAGCTCCAGTTCGGCCGCCGGAGGAGGCGAGCTCTGACGGGCGCCCGTCTGATGATGATCTCACTGGCCGGATCGATGGCGTAGGCTTCCTGGCCGTCAACGGTCATGGTGCAGTCGCGGAACAGGACGTCGTCCGGACGGAAGTTGACCCGGATGGAAGCCTCGGGCCCGACAACCACCGGCCGCGAGTAGAGGGTGTGCGGGCAGATGGGCGTCAGGAGGAGAAGGCTCAAGGAGGGGTCGATGATCGGGCCACCCGCGGATAGGGAGTAGGCCGTCGACCCGGTCGGGGTGGCGGCGATGAGCCCGTCCCCGGCGAAGGTAGCTAGATGGTAGCCGTCCACGTGGATCTCGATCTCGACCAGGCGGGCGGAGGCCGTCTTGTGGAAGGTGACCTCGTTCAGGGCCAGGAGAGTTCTGGCCTGACCGGTCCCGTCGGACCCTTGGAGGGTCACCATGGCCTCCAGCATGGCCCGTTCGTCCACCTCACCCCGCCCGGCCACGAAAAGGGGTAGCTCCGACTTCACCTCGCGAGGCTCGAGTTCGGTGAGGAACCCGAGGCGGCCGAAGTTGACACCCAGGAGCGGGGTGCCCCGGGAAGCGAGGAGCCGGGCGGCCCGGAGGAGGGTACCGTCGCCGCCCAGAACGACGACAAAGTCAAGCCCGTCGGCTTCTTCGGGCAGGCGAACGGCATGGCCGGCGAGGCCCAGGACCTCGGCTATCTCCTGGTCGACGAAACCTTGCGCCCCGGCCTCCGCCAGAGTGTCGAAGAGTTCGACGGCCGTGGCGGCCGCTCCGGGTTTATCGAGGTTGGCCAGGATACCGACTCTGCGGCGCTCCATCTAACTCCGCCTCCTTGTTCGCCCGCCGGCCGGGACAGTATCGCCGTAACGGGCCTACCCTGCCCGGCGCGTCCCTCCGTATTCGCGTAGGGGATGGGGCTCTCCTCTCCGCCCGCCGGTCGCGGCATAGAAGCCCTTGACCAGGGACACCTTAGCCGGGTGCCCAAGCCCGAACCGGAAGCCACCCGATGCTGAATAGCCGCCGGCGCCAGATAACCGGTTTGGTCCTTGTCCTAGTTGTCCTGGCGGTGACCGCGAGTTCTCCCTTCCGGAGTCTGGTCAACTTCCCGCGAGAGATACGGCTTCTTCTGGGCGAGGAGCAACGGCTCGACTTTCTCGGTCTGCCCATGTCCGCGGTCATCCGGTCGGATCGCGACGGTCTTCTTCGCATCAACGGCAGCCCGGCCGAAAGCGGCGGCTGGAAGGTCAGTCTATCCACCCCCCTGACGCTGAGGCCGGTCGGGGCCGGCCGCTGCAGCCTCGACCTGTCTCTCTTCGGGCTCTTCACCCTGAAGCGCGTGGCCGTGGAAGTCGTGTCCCGGCCGATGGTCACTCCCGGCGGGCAGTCCATCGGGATTCTCCTCCGAACGGTAGGGGTGACGGTCGTCGGGCACGCTCCGGTGGAAGGATCGGACGGCCAGGTCCACTACCCCGCCCGCGACGCCGGCTGTCGAGTCGGGGACATCATCCTCAAAGTCGACGGAACCGAGGTCAAGTCAAGCCAGCACGTCATCTTCCTGGTCAACCGGTGCGCCCGGGAGGGCCGGGCCGTGCCGCTCGCGTTGAACCGGGGTGGTCAGAGCCTGCTTCTTGAGATCAACCCCGTCTTTGGCGCCAGGGAACGCATTTTCCAACTCGGTCTCTTCGTCCGCGACGGGGCGGCCGGCGTGGGGACCCTGACCTTCTACGAACCCGAGTCTCACGTGTTCATGGCCCTGGGTCACGTCATCTCCGACGCCACGACGAACCGGCCGCTGGAGATCAGTGACGGACGGGTCGTCCGCGCCGCCGTGGCCCACGTCAGGCCCGGCAAGCGGGGCGAGCCGGGTGAGAAAGAAGGAACGTTCGTCGAGGACCAGGATGTTGTCGGATCCATCACGGCCAACACCGAGTTCGGCCTGGTGGGAGTGGTCACGGCGGAGAATCTCCTCGCCGAGGAGCCAAGCGGGGCGGGGTCCGGCGCGGCAGACCCGAGCGTGGCCGTCCCGGAACCGACCGGCCCGGCCGCGACCCTCCCGGTCGCCATGGCCCGCGAGGTGACCCTTGGCCCGGCCGAGATTCGGACCGTGGTCAACGGCACACGGGTGGAGTCCTTCGCCGTGGAGATCATCCGGCTTGACACGACTCACGGCGACCCGACGCCCAAGGGCATCACCCTACGCATCGTCGACCCGGTGCTCCTCGAGGCGACCGGAGGCATCGTCCAGGGCATGAGCGGAAGTCCCATCATCCAGAACGGCCGTCTGGTGGGAGCGGTGACCCATGTCTTCGTCAACGACCCCACCCGAGGCTACGGCGTCTTCGCCGAGTGGATGCTCCGCCAAGCCGGCCTGATGTCAGGCGAGGAGGGAAGTCTCATCGAACCCCTCCCGTTCAGCGACCGTCTGGCCCGCCCGGCAAGTAGCGGGCGAACCAGCGGAGGATCTGGTCAAGTCTAAAGACCCTGTGCCAGGGTTTCCCGCCCCGCGAAAGACCGTGGCTCTCGCCCGGGAACCGGACGAACTCGACCGTGCGGCCGAGCTTCTTCAGGGAGACGTAGAGCTCCTCGGCCTGCTGGACGGGGCAACGGTGATCTTCCTCGCTGTGAAGGATGAGAACGGGCGTCTTCATGCTCGTGACGTAGGCCAGGGGCGAGAGACGCCGGTAGAGGTCCGGGCAGTCCCAGGGGGGACCGCCGAAGTCCTCGTCGTCGAGGTAGCCGATGTCGCTGCAGCCGAACTCGCTGGTGAAGGAGACCACGCTCCGCATGGTCACGGCGGCCGCGAACCTGTCGGTGTGGCCGATGACCCAGTTGGCCATGAAGCCGCCGTAGCTCCCGCCGGCAATCCCGAGCCGGGCGGGGTCAATGAACGGGAAGCGGCGCAGGGCCTCGTCGGTCATGGCCATCACGTCTTTGTAGTCGAGATCGCCCCAGGTTCCGCGGATGGCCCGGCAGAAGTCCTCCCCATAGCTCGTGCTGCCCCGGGGGTTGCCGTAGACGACGGCGTAACCGGCCGCCGCCAGGAGTTGGAACTCGAAGAAGAAAGCCGAACTGTACATGCCCATCGGTCCACCGTGGACCTCGACGACGGCGGGGTACTGCCCCTGCGCGCCGGCGGCCTTGGGCGGCGTCATGATCCAGGCGTCCATGGTCAGGCCGTCGGAGACGAAGTTGAAGCGGCTGGCCGGGGCCAGTTCCATCTCGGACAGGAGACGAGCGTTGAGTGAGGTTAGACGGGTCTCGGGCAGCGGGCCCACGGCCGCGTCGCCCGCATCGAGGTTCTCTGGCCCCAGATCCAGGGTGTAGACGTCGCCCGGCGCCTGGGGAGAGGTGATGGCCAGAGCGGCCTTCCGGGCGTCGGCCGAGAGACTGCAGCCGTAGATGATCCGGTCTCCTTGGGTCAGGGGAACCGGAGGAGTGGTCCCGTCGGCCCGGATGCGGTAGAGCTGGGTCTCGCCCCGGCAACTGGCCAGGAAAACAAGGTGACGGCCGTCCGGAGTCCAGGCGGGTCGCGCCGGGGAACCATGCTCGCGCATGTCGGTCAGGGATTGGTCGCCAAGGTGAAGCTCGACGCCGGCCGTGCGGCAGACAGACGCGGAGCGCGATTCGTCTCCAACCTCCACCAGCCACAGCCGTTCGGTGGAGTACCAGCCGTGCGGTCTCTCGTGGCCGACAAAGGCCAGCCGACGCCCGTCGGGCGACCAGGCCGGCAGAAAGCAGGGACCCCTGGCCCCGGCCACTTCCCGGGGCTCACCGCCCTGAGCCGGCATGACGTAGAGCCGGTCCCAGGGTTCCAGGTCGGCCTGGTGAGGATCGGGAACGCGAATACCGGTGAAGGCCAGGCGGCTGCCATCGGGTGAGAAGACCGGATCGGCGTGGTTGTAATCCCCGGTTGTGAGCCGGGTGGGAGGGCCGGATGGGTGCCCGTCCTCGCCCAAGGCGAGGGCGAAGAGATGAATTCGCCGCTCGTCGAAGAAGCCGACCCCGTCGAGTTTGTAGGCAATGCGAGTGATGACTCGGACGTCCCGATTGTGCTTGGCGTAGAGGGCGTCCAGACCAGGAACAGTCGGCTGGGTCGGAGGGGGAGCGGCGGGTGGGGTCGGAGCGGCCGTTGCCGCGTCGGACCGCGTGTCGAGTCTGTCCGACGAAGCGAAGCCGGCGGCGAAGACCAGGCGACGGCCGTCGGAAGCCCAGACCGGCCGACCGGCGCTCCGCTCCATGAAGGTGACCTGCCGGGCTTCGCCACCCTCAAGAGGCAGGCGCCAGATTTGAAAGACGCGCTCGGGGAAGGCCGGATCCTCTTCGCGAAGGCGCTTGATCTCGGCCACGCCCGCCTCGGTCCGGCTGGTCCGATCGGAGAGAAAGGCCAGCCAGCGGCCATCCGGCGACCAAACCGGGGAGTGGTCCTGACCCGGACCCGCCGTGAAGGTCCGGCCGGGTCCGTCCGCAAACGGCCCTACCCAAATGGATGAGCGGTACTCGTTCTCCACCTCATCGATCGTTCTGACCACCCAGGCGACAAGACGGCCGTCGGGCGAGACGGCCACTTCGTCGAGGAAATCGAAATCCAAGAGATCGCGGGATATCGGCACACGTGTCACGGTCATCCCCTCCGGCTGGCTCTTTCGGTTTCGCGACGGCTAACCCTTTCTCGTCACGCCCGCGGGATGGCCTAGAACCCTGTCCAGATTCGATGGACTCCCAGGGAGGATGATCCGGGCTCAGCGGAAGATCGCAAAGAATGTCGAATGCTGCATTTTGAGAATTCATTGGTAGAAATAGAAGGAATGGGAAGCGCCAGGGAGAATGTGTCACGCGAGACTGGGGGGAGTACACGCAAAGGGGGGATATATCCATTGTCCAACAGAGTCAAGGTGTTCTTGGCCGACGACAACAAGGAGTTTTGCGAGCTGTTTCGCGATTACCTCGCGACGCATGACGACCTTGATCTCGTCGGCGTCGCGCACAACGGCATGGAGGTTCTGGACCTGGTCGAGGAGACAAGACCCGACGTCCTAGTTCTGGATATCATCATGCCGCACCTCGATGGGATCGGCGTGTTGGAGCGGCTGGTCCGTGATGAGACCGGACGGCCCAAGGTCATCATGCTTACCGCCTTCGGGCAGGAGGCAGTGACCCAGCGCGTGGTCAGTCTGGGCGCCGACTACTACGTCCTCAAGCCATTCAGCCTCGACGTCCTGGCCGACCGCATTCGCCAGTTGGGTCTCTCATCCACACCACTCGCCCAACCCCCGGCTCGCGCCCGGAACCTGGAGGCGGAAGTGACCAACATCATCCACGAGGTCGGCATTCCGGCCCACATCAAGGGCTACTTCTACCTCAGGGACGCCATCATCATGGTCGCAAATCACGTTGACTACCTCGGGGCCATAACGAAGGAACTCTATCCGGCCGTCGCCGCCAAGTACGACACTACTCCCAGCCGGGTCGAGCGCGCCATTCGTCACGCCATCGAAGTAGCCTGGAACCGGGGCAACATCGACGCCATCACCCGGCTCTTCGGCTACACTGTGAGCCACGACCGCGGCAAACCCACCAACTCCGAGTTCATTGCCCTGATCGCCGACAAGCTGCGGATGGAGATGCGTATCGCCGGGTCGTGAGAACGCCGGTCGGAAGAAGCGTCATCACGCGGGAGTGAGCCGCCCGCCGAACCCCTGAACCGAGGGGTGGGCGGGCGGCTCCCCCTTTCATGCCCCGCGGTACGGTTCCTGTCGGTCATCATGTTCCGTCACAAGGAATTACCATCGACTGGAGCGAAACATCCGCGTTGGGCCTCGGGCCAGCCGAGTCGAGGTTCAGAGTAGGCCAACTTCAGGAGGTGGCTTGGCTCCAATTCGTTATGAGCATATTTGAGAAGATGGCGCAGCACCGGCACGAGCAAATCTCCTTCTGTTACGACAAGGTTTCGGGGCTGGAGAGCATCATCGCCATCCACAACACGAGCCTCGGGCCGGCTCTCGGCGGGACACGGATGTGGCCTTATGAGACTGAGGAAGCCATGCTCGATGATGTCCTGCGTCTGTCGCGGGGCATGACCTACAAGTCCGGCGCGGCCGGATGCAACTTCGGAGGGGGTAAGGCGGTGATCCGGGGCGACGCCGCCACCGGCAAGAATGAACTCCTCTTCCGAGCCCACGGGACGTTCATCCAATGCTTCGACGGTCGCTTCATCACGGGCACGGACGTCGGCACCGTCGCCGACGACTTTGTGTGGTCCCGCGCGGTCACTCCCTATCTGGTCGCCCTGCCCGAGGAACACGGCGGCAGCGGAGACTCATCCCTGACCACCGCCTTCGGTGTCTGGCACGGCATCAGGGCCTGCGCGGAGGAGGCTTTCGGCAAACCAGCCCTCAAGGGTTTGAAGGTGGCCGTTCAGGGTGTGGGCAAGGTCGGCTACCGCCTGGTAGGGTACCTCCTTGAAGAAGGCGCCGAGGTTACGGTTTGCGACGTGGCCGAGGCCAACATTGCCAAGGTCACCGCCGCCTACAAGCTCAAGGTCGTCGCGCCGGAGGCCATCTTCGACCAGGAGTGCGATATCTTCTCTCCCAACGCCCTGGGAGCCGTCATCAATGACGACACCATCCCTCTCCTGAAAAGCAAGGTGGTCGCCGGCGCCGCGAACAACCAACTGGCCGAGGACCGCCACGGAGACGAGCTTCACCGCCGGGGCATCCTCTACGCTCCGGACTACGTGATCAACGCGGGCGGACTCATCCAGGTGGCGGAGGAGTTTCCCGTCTTCAATCGCGACCGGGCCATGAAGCGCGCGGCGGCCATCTACGACACGTTGAAACGCATTTTCGCCATCGCCAAGCGTGATGGCATTCCGACCTACCGCGCGGCTGACGTGATGGTGGAGGAACGTCTGGCCGAGGTCGCCTCCGGCCGGATCTACGTCCGGCGCAAGGGCGGGACGGCTGGAGACGTCGAGCGAGCCTGAGCGCGTCAAGACGCGCCAATGATCGGGGGAGAACTCCGGATGGAAGTCTTCGTGGGGATGCGAAAATACGGTTATGAGCAGGTCGTGTTCTGCTACAACCAGATCGCCGGTCTCAAGGCCATCATCGCCATCCACGACACCACTCTCGGTCCCGCTCTGGGGGGACTGCGCCTTTGGCCTTACGCGACTGAGGAAGAAGCCATCGTCGACGTTCTTCGCCTGGCCCGTGGGATGACCTACAAGGCCGCCGCGGCCGGGCTCAACCTCGGTGGTGGCAAGTCGGTGATTATTGGAGATCCCAAGCGGGACAAGTCGGAGGCATTGTTTAGGGCCTTCGGCCGTTTCGTGCAGTCTCTGGGTGGGCGCTACATCACGGCCGAGGACGTCGGCACAACAGAGGAAGACATGGACTACGTTCACATGGAGACCGGCTACGTGACCGGCGCCTCAAGTTCGTCTGGGTCCGGCGGGGATCCTTCGCCGGCCACGGCCTTTGGCACCTGGCAAGGCATGAAGGCCGCCTCCAAGGAGGTCTTCGGAACCGAGAATCTGGCCGGGATGACCGTGGCCATGCAGGGTGTTGGGCACGTCGGCTACCACCTGGCCCGCCATCTCCGCGACGAGGGAGTCAAGCTGGTGGTCTCCGACATCAACGCCGAGGCGACCACCCGCGCCCGCGAGGAGTTGGGGGCCGAGGTCGTCGACGTCGACGCGATATACGACGTGCCGTGCGATATCTTCTCTCCGTGCGCCCTGGGGGCAAGCATCAACCCCAAGACCCTCCCGCGCCTCCAGTGCCGCGTGATTGCCGGCTGCGCCAACAACCAGCTCCTGACGGAGGCGGACGGGGACGCTGTCACCGCACGCCAGATTCTCTACGCGCCGGACTACGTCATCAACGCCGGCGGCCTCATCAACGTGGCCGACGAGCTCGAGGGCTACAACCGCGACCGCGCCTACAAGAAGATCGCGGGCATCTACGGTAGCATCCTGCGGGTCATCGCCATCGCTAAGGACGAGGGTATCCCGACCTATCGGGCCGCCGACAGGCTGGCGGAGGAACGCATTCGGCGCATCGGCGAGCAGAAGAGAATCCACTTGCCGGCCCGGATCCCAGGCTAGACCCGGTCTAGAGGGGGGAGCGAGTTCTTGAAGGGCTACGTCTTCTTCGAGGAAGACCGGTGCAAGGGGTGCCAACTCTGCGTGCCGATCTGCGCCAAGGGCGTCATCAGAATGTCAAATCGCATCAACGTCCGCGGCTATCATCCAGCCGAGGCCGCGACCCCGGACGATTGCACGGGTTGTGGGCTGTGCGCCAGGATGTGCCCGGACACGGTCATTCGGGTCTATCGAGAGGCCACGGCTAAGGCCGGAAAAGGATAGGGGGGCATGGTTTTGGGCCGGAAAGTTCTTATGAAAGGCAACGAGGCCCTGGCCGAGGCCGCCGTTCGCGCCGGGTGCCGCTTTTTCGCCGGCTATCCGATCACGCCGCAGAACGAGATCCCCGAGTATCTCTCGCACCGGCTGCCCGAGGTCGGCGGAACCTTCATCCAGGCCGAGTCGGAGTTGGCGGCCATCAACATGGTCTACGGCGCGGGCGGCGCGGGCGCGAGGGCTATGACCTCGAGTTCGAGTCCCGGAGTAAGCTTAAAGCAGGAAGGCATCTCCTACATGGCCGCGGCGGAGGTGCCCGGCGTGATCGTGAACATGGTTCGTGGCGGTCCCGGGCTGGGCGGCATCCAGCCGGCCCAGTCCGACTACTACCAGGCCACCCGCGGTGGGGGACACGGCGACTACCGGACCGTGGTTTTCGGACCGGCCACGGTGCAGGAGGCGGTCGACGTCATGGGTCAGGCCTTCGCACTTGCCGACAAGTACCGCATGCCGGTGGTTATCCTCGGCGACGGCATGATCGGTCAGATGATGGAGCCGGTGGTCCTGCCTGAGCCGGTCGATCCGACGACCCTTCCGCTTAAGACCTGGATCACGCGGGGGGCCAAGGACCGCAACCCCAATGTGATCAACTCGCTTTATCTCGATCCGGAGAAGTGCGAGGCCCTGAACCTCCGACTCCAAGCCAAGTATCAGGAGATCACCGCCACTCAGCAAATGGCTGAGATCGCCTACCCGGGCTCCCAGTACTATGTGGTGGCCTATGGCACAACGGCCCGCATCTGCCGGATGGCCGTGACCGAGGCGCGGGCCAATGGCCTTGCGGTCGGCCTCATCCGGCCCATCACTCTCTGGCCGTTCCCAACGGACAGCTTCGAGAAGGTCATGGATGACGCGAAGGGCTTCCTGACCGTGGAGATGAGTCTCGGTCAGATGGTCGACGACGTGCGACTGGCCGTCAACGGACGGACCCCGGTCTACTTCTACGGGCGGGCCGGCGGCATGGTCCCGTCGGCCGAAGAGGTCCTGATTGAAATCGAGAAGATGACGCGGGGAGGTGGGCGCTAGTGGCTCGGAACTGGGAACGCCCCAAAGGCGCGGAGATCGTTTACGAGCGCCCCGAGGCCCTTAGCGACACTGTTACTCACTACTGCCCGGGCTGCACTCACGGCATCGCCCACCGCCTGGTAGCCGAGGTCCTGGATGAGCTCGACGTGCGTGACCGGACGATCCTCATCGCCTCGGTCGGGTGTTCAGTCCTGGCCTACAACTACTTCAACGTCGACGCCCAGCAGGCCGCCCACGGGCGGGCGCCGGCCGTGGCCACGGGTGTCAAGCGAACCAGTCCGGGTAGTGTTGTCTTCACCTACCAGGGAGACGGCGACCTGGCCGCCATCGGCACGGCGGAGATTATCCACGCTGCGATGCGCGGGGAGAAGATCACTACGATTTTCATCAACAACGCCATCTTTGGTATGACCGGCGGGCAGATGGCCCCCACGACCCTTGTGGGACAGGAGACCACGACGACCCCGGCGCCGACGGGCCGCCTGCCCGAGCGGGCGGGAATGCCTATCCGGGTCTGTGAGATACTCTCGCAGATCGATGGGGCGGCTTACGTGGCCCGTCAGGCTCTGAACAACCCGGCCAACATCGCCAAGGCCAAGCGCTCGATCAAGAAGGCCTTTGAAGCTCAGATCAATGGGCACGGGCTCGGGCTCGTGGAGCTTCTCTCGACCTGCAACGTGAACTGGAAGATGAGTCCGGGAGACGCCCTCAAGTGGCTGGAGTCCAACATGATCCCGGTCTTCCCGCTCGGTGTCTTCAAGGACTGGGCCGAGGCCGGAAGTGGGTCTGGGCGATCGGAGGTGGCGGCGGGATGAACATCGGCATCATCATGGCCGGTTTTGGCGGGCAGGGCGTCATGTCCATGGGGCAGGTCGTGTGCTACGCCGGCCTCGAAGAAGGCAAGGAGGTCAGCTGGCTTCCGTCCTATGGTCCCGAGATGCGTGGGGGCACGGCCAACTGCACCGTGGTCGTCTCCGATGAGCCCGTCGGCTCGCCCATCGTGAGCAGGCCGGACGCGATTATCATCATGAACCGCCCCTCTCTCGACCGCTTCGAGTCGTCCCTGAAACCTGGGGGGATCATGGTCATCAACACCTCCCTGTGCGATCAGGAGCCCAGCCGCAAGGACGTCCGAGTCGTCAGAATCCCGGCCACGGACATGGCCAACGAACTCGGCAACATCCGGGTGGCCAACATGGTGGCCCTGGGGGCGTTCCTGGCCGTTGAGCCCGTGGTCAAGGTGGACTCCATCGTTCAGGCCCTCCAGGAGCACCTGCCGGAGCATCAGAGAAAGCACGTCCCGCTCAACAAGAAGGCCCTCGAGGCCGGTGTGGCCAGGGCCAGGGAGCAGATGACGGCCTGATTCTGAGGTCTCGTCTTTAGGTGTTCGACCAGAGGAGAAATGAAGAGACTAGATGTAATCATGGAGCGGCCCTCGCCGGCGAGGGCCGCTCACTACCAGGTAGATGGGAGCGGGAGGCAAGCGAGTGCCCCAGGCCCAGACCGCCCGGACCATCCAAATCATCCTCGTGGTCGAGGACGAACCGGCTCTGGTTGACGTGATCGTCTACAACCTCCGACAGGCAGGCTTCGAAACGGTCGAAGCCGCTGACGGCCGCGAGGCGCTGCGCCTCGCCGCCGAGGTGCGACCGGCCCTGGTCATCCTCGATCTAATGCTTCCCGAGCTGGATGGGATGACTGTCTACCGCATCCTGCGCGAGCGTTCGCCGACGCTGCCCATCATCATGGCCACGGCTCGGAGCGGGGAGACTGACCGTGTCCTCGGCCTGGAGCTTGGGGCCGACGACTATGTCTCTAAGCCCTTCAGTCCGAGGGAACTCGTGGCCCGGGTTCGCGCCGTCCTCAGGCGGGCCGCAGCCGGCGAAGGACATCGCGGCGCAAGGATCGACCTCGGCCACGGGTTGGTCGTCGACCGGCGCGCCCGTCAGGTTCTGCGCCACGGGAAGTCCGTCGCGCTGACTCCCACTGAGTTCAGACTCCTCGACCTACTGGTGGACCACTGCGGCGAGACGCTCAGTCGACGGCAGCTATTCGATCTGGCCTGGGGAGAGGATGCCTACGGCGAAGAGCGGGCCGTCGACGTGCACGTCCGCCACCTCCGGGAAAAGCTGGAGATGCAGCCGTCTCGGCCGGAGCTCATTCTGACGATTCGCGGGTTCGGATACCGCCTCGATCGGCCGGCTCGGACGGAGGACGAATCCTCGTGAACCGCTTCGGGACGCGGCTGGCCGTTACCTATGTGACCCTGATCCTTCTGGCCGGCTCGGTCATCGGTATCTTCCTCTACGTGGGTATCCGTGATGTCTACGTCGGTCTTCTGGCCGACGGTCTGGTCCGGTCGGCCCGCACGGCGGCGGCCGAGGCCGGTGCGGCTTGGTCCCCGGCCGATCTGACCGCGTTGGCGACCGAGGTCGCCGAACTCACCGGGGCGAGGGTGACTCTCATCGCCCGCGACGGAACGGTTCTGACCGACACCCAGGGCGATCCCGCCACGATGGGCAATCACGCCGACCGTCCTGAGGTCAGGGTGGCCTTGGCCGGGGGAACCGGGGTCGATACCCGCCTGAGCCTCACGACCGGACAGGACACCCTCTACGTGGCCGTGCCGGTCGGTAACGGCCTGGTCACTCGCCTGGCCGTGCGGCTGGCGGCGACGAGGGGAGCCGTGGGGCGCCTGCGCCTGATCGCGGTCGTGCCCGTCCTCGCGCTCTGCGCTCTGGGTGCGGTCCTGGCCTACCGCTCGGCCCTGCGGATCACCCGCCCACTCTACGAAATGAGCGAGGTGGCGCGGGAGATGGCCAGGGGCAATCTGGCCGTGCGGTCCGCTCTAGACGGCCCGGCTGAAGCCGTGGAACTGGGCAAGGCCCTGAACGCCCTGGCCGCCGGCCTTGAATCTCACGTTGCCCAATTGCATCTGGCTAGGGAGGGTCTTGAGACGCTCCTGGCGGCTCTGCCCGTCGGGATCGTGGAAGTCGGCCGGGACTACTCGGTGGTTTCGGCCAATTCGGCCGCCGAGCGCCTGCTCGGGTTTCGGGCCGAAACCGCCCGTGGCCGGCACTATGCCGCGCTCCTGGCCGCCTACAGCTTGTCGCAGGCAGTTGTGGCGGCTCTCGAAGAGGGTCGGCCGAGTAGTCTGGAGGTCGACATCAGCGCCGGCCGGGATGCCCTACTTCACGTGAGTGTGTCCCCGCGCCGGGCCGCGGACGGGAAAGTCGCGGCTGCGATCCTGGTCCTGGAGGACCTGGGACAGACCCGGCGCGACGCCCGCGCGCGACGGGAACTCGTGGCCAACGTTTCCCACGAGTTGAAGACTCCGGTGGCGGCCATTCGGGCCTTGGCTGAGACACTGTCCTCGGGGGCCATGTCCGATCCAGAGGCGGCGGACAGGTTTCTTAGCCACATCGGGCGTGAGTCGGAACGCCTCGCCCAATTGGTGGACGATCTTCTCGAGTTGGCACGCCTGGAAGCGCGGGAAGCCCGGATTGAGAAGACCCCGGTGGACCTCGCTTCGGTCGTAGAGCGCACCGTGGAGCGGTTTCGCCCCATTGCCGCGGGGAAGGGTTTGAATCTAGTTCTGGAGCTGCGACACCGAGGCCCCCTCTCCGTCGTGGGTGACGAGTCGTACCTGGAGCGGGTCGTGGCCAATCTCCTGGACAATGCCGTCAAGTTCACGCCCGAAGGTGGGCGAGTCCTGGTCTCCGTCGCTCGTCGAGGCGCGGTCTCCGTGAGCCGCCAGGCCGCCGTCTCCGCCGTCCCCGGAGATCGGAAGGAGGAAGCGCGGCCGCCGGAGGCCCTGGTGGAGGTGACCGACAGTGGGGCCGGGATCGACTCGGCCGCTACGGGACGTGTCTTTGAACGTTTCTACCGGGTGGCCGCCGACCGATCCCGCCAGTCGGGCGGCACTGGTCTGGGGCTGGCCATCGTCAAGCACGTCGTGCAATTGCACGGAGGGCGAACGGGCGTTTCCTCCGGTGGACCGGGTCAGGGCAGTCGCTTCTGGTTCGCCATACCGACCGCCACCACCCCACAATCTTAACCGGATCTTAACCGAACGTGCCCCCGCGCTTAACCCACCTGGACCAGGTCTCCTCTACAATGGACCCAGCCGGAGGTACCTAAGGGAAACACCGGTGGTTTGGCGCCAGGCCGGGAGGGACCAGCCTTGCGGGGCGCAATCGGGACATCAGTGGGGACGGGGCTTTGGCGGACGGTCAGACCGATCCTGGCCGTGGTCATTGCCGCCGGCCTGACCCTATGCGCCACTTCCGGCTGTGCCGGCCCCGCGGACGGCCAGGCCCCCGGCGGCCCGGGAGAAACCTTGGTCATTCGCGGTTCGGACACGATGGTCAATCTCGTGGCGGCCTGGGCCGAGGGTTTCATGAGCGCTAACCCGAACCTTCGGGTCTCCGTCCAGGGCGGCGGATCGGCGAGCGGGTTCGCCGCGCTGATTGACGGCTCTACCGACCTGGCCAGCGCCTCACGCCCAATCAAGGAGAGCGAGATCAAGGCTCTCGAAGCCAAGGACAAGTCCGCCATCGAGCGAGTCGTGGCCTACGACGCCGTGGTCTTCATCGTCAACCCGCATAACCCCGTATCCGACCTGACGATGGCCGAACTCTCCGGTATCCTCACTGGCGGGATCACGAACTGGAAGGACGTCGGAGGCCCCAACACGGGGATCACGATCTACGGCCGCGAGTCGAGTTCGGGCACCTACGCCTTTGTCCAGGAGAAGGTCATGGGCGGGGCCGACTACGTGACCCGGGCTCGCCTCATGCCCTCGACTGTGTCCATCGCCCAGGCCGTGGCCCAGGACAAGACCGGTGTCGGCTACGTCAGCCTGGGCTACCTGACGAGCCTGATCAAGATCGTTGGGGTCGCCCAAGATAGCGTCTCGGCGCCGGTAGCGCCGTCGGCGGTGACGGTTCTGGACAGCTCCTATCCGATCGCGCGGTCCCTCTACTTCTACTCCGCGGGCGCGCCTAGTCGATCGGGAGAGGCCTTTGTCGAGTTCTGTCTCTCTAAGATCGGGGCCGACATCGCGAGCGAGGTCGGTTTCGTCCCGACGGGCGGCACCTAGACCAATCGAAGGAAGGCGTCGCAAGCGTGGCACCGAGAGTCGTGGACAGCCGGCCAAGGCCAGCCCTCCGCCAGGGTCGTCGGGCGGAGATCGTCCTGGCGGGTCTGGCGTCGTTGTCTCTGGTCGTCCTTGGACTCATCTTCCTTTTCCTCATTAAGGAGGCGGCGCCGTTTTTCCGCGTCTACCCCTTGGGCCGCTTTCTGGGTGGTACGGAGTGGCGGCCGGTCTCGGCGAACGTGCGGTTCGGGCTTGTCCCTCTCCTGAGCGGAACTCTGGTGGTCACCGCCGGCGCCGCTCTGATAGCCATCCCGCTGGCCCTGGGGGCGGCCCTGTTTGTCTCCGAGGTCGCGCCACGGCGGCTCAGGGAGTTCCTGAAGCCGTGCATGGAACTCCTGGCGGCCATTCCGTCCGTGGTCTACGGCTTCTTCGGTCTGGTCGTCCTGTCTCGCTGGCTTCAGGGCGCCTTCGGTCTGCACTCGGGACTGACAGCCCTCAACGCCTCCATCCTCCTGGCAGTGATGGCCTTGCCTACTATGGTCACCTTGAGCGAGGACGCCCTGAGGGCCGTGCCCGACTCCTACCGGAACGCCTCGTTGGCGATCGGCGCGAGCCGGCTGGAGACGATCCTCCACGTGACGCTGCCCGCCGCCAGGAGCGGCGTGGCCGCGGCCATCATGCTCGGCCTCGGCCGGGTCATTGGCGAGACGATGACCGTGCTTATGGTCACGGGCAACGCCCCCCAGATCACCCTGTCCCTGCTTGATTCGGTCAGGACTATGACCGCGACGATAGCCGCGGAGATGGCCGAGTGCGCCTGGGGTACGCCTCACTACCACGCCCTCTTCGCCGTGGGGCTCTCCCTCTTCCTCATCACCTTTCTCATCAACGGCCTGGCCGACACCTTCCTGCGAAGGGGGGCGAAGTAGGTGGCGCCCATTTCGGAGGGAACGGCCGTCCGGGCGGCGGCCCGCGGCGCCGCCAAGCGACGGCGACAGGCTCTGGTCTTCGGCCTCTTCGGAGCCCTGGTCTTCTGCGCCCTTGCGCCCTTGGTCATCATTCTTATCTACCTCCTCGCGGGGGGATTGCCGGCGATATCCTGGGAGTTTCTCACCAGAGGTCCGTCGAACATGATGCGCTCCGGAGGCATCTTCCCGGCTCTGGTGGGGACGTTCCTTCTGGTCCTGGGTTCGTCGCTCGTGGCCGTGCCACTCGGAGTAGCCGGGGGCTTGTACTTGTCCGAGTTCGCCCGTCCGGGTCCTTTCACCCGGCTCATCCGCCTGGCCGTCCTCAACCTGGCCGGCGTTCCCTCAGTGGTCTATGGGCTCTTTGGTCTAAGCCTCTTCGTGGTCTTCCTCAAGATGGGTGTCTCTGTCCTGGCGGGCAGTCTGACTCTCGGCGTCATGGTCCTCCCTATCATCATCTCGGCCACAGAAGAGGCGGCTCGGAACGTGCCGGCCAGCCACCGGCACGCCAGTCTGGCGTTGGGGGCGACGAAGTGGACCACCGTCCGGCACGTCGTCCTGCCGGGGGCCATGCCCGGCATCCTGACCGGGGCCATCCTGGCTGTCTCGCGCGTGGCCGGGGAAACGGCCCCGATCATGTTCACGGCGGCGGCGTTTTTCCTGCCTCGGTTGCCGACCTCGCCGCTCGACCCGGTCATGGCCTTACCCTATCATCTCTACGTTCTCTCGACCGAGGTGGCCAGAGCCGATCCGCGTCTCCGCACCGGAACGGCGCTGGTTCTGGTAACCCTGGTTCTCCTGTCTAATCTTCTGGCCATCGTCCTGAGGGCCAGGATGAGGGCCAGGCAAGGAGGAGGCGGCGTATGAGTTCCAGTCCCGGGGCCGACCGGGCGAGCCTGAACGCCGGCGGAGTCAAGATGGCGACCGACGGCCTCAGCATCTGGTACGGGTCAATCCAGGCCATCAAGAACGTGACCGCGGGTTTTGCGAGCAATCGGGTCACGGCCCTGATCGGGCCCTCCGGCTGCGGCAAGTCGACCTTTCTTCGGGCCCTGAACCGGATGAACGAGGTCCTTCCCGGTGTCCACACGGCGGGACGCGTGCTCCTCGACGGAGAGGATGTCTACGCGGCTGGGGTCGACCCAGTCGACATCCGACGACGGGTAGGGATGGTCTTTCAAAGGCCCAACCCGTTTCCGTTCACTATCTTCGACAACGTGGCCTACGGGCCGCGGCGGCACGGAGTGGTGGCTAAGGGCGAGCTCGCGGGTATCGTCGAGCGCAGTCTGAAGGAGGCGGTTCTCTGGGAGGAAGTCGCCGGCCGTCTTCACACCCCGGCCATGAACCTCTCCGGCGGACAGCAGCAGCGGCTCTGCATCGCCCGGGCTCTGGCCGTCCGGCCGGAGGTGCTCCTGATGGATGAGCCGGCCTCGGCGCTGGACCCCGTGGCCACCGGTCGAGTCGAGGACCTCATTGCCGAACTGTGCAAGTCCTATACCATCATCATCGTGACCCACAATATGCAGCAGGCCGCGCGAGTCTCTACTAAGACCGGCTTCTTCCTGCACGGGGAACTCGTGGAGTACGGCCCGACCGACGAACTCTTCACCCGGCCGAAAGACCCACGAACAGAGGCCTACATCACCGGACGCTTCGGGTAGGATGAGTGGAGACGGGGTCTTACGAGCCGGACCGGGTTCGACAAACGGACGGAAGGATGACGAGCTCATGGTAGAGGCAGCCGGCAAGACGCGTGGTTCCTTTGAAGCGGAACTCGGCCTCCTGCGCGAAGACCTTCTGCGGATGGGCGCTCTGGTCAAGGAGGCCGTTCACCGGGCGGTCCAGGCCCTGAAGGAACAGGATCTTGAGTTGGCTCAAGAGGTCGTCGATGGCGACGAGATCGTCGACACGATGGAACACAAAATCGAGGAGAAGTGCCTCCGGCTCCTGGCGCTCCAGCAGCCGATGGCCGTGGATCTCCGGGCCATCGGCACGGCCCTGAAGACGGTCACGGACCTCGAGCGGATGGCGGACCATTCCTCGGACATCGCCAAGGTCGCCCTGCGGATCGGGCGGGAACCTCTCATCAAGCCTCTTGTGGACATTCCCAGAATGGCCGCCATCATTGAGGAGATGCTCGACGGCGGTCTAAAGGCCTACGTCACCCGCGACGTCGCGGCCGCACAGGAGGTCGCCCGCCGAGACGAGGACGTCGACCACCTCTACGCCCAGATATACCGCGAGCTCCTTACCTACATGCTCGAGGATCCGCGGACGATCCGTCAGGCGACGCACCTGCTGTTTGTCGCCCAGCATCTGGAACGCATCGCCGATCACGTCACCAATGTCTCGGAATGGGTGGTCTACCTCGTCCATGGCGAGATGCGGGACCTGAACCCGTAGGACAGAGGCCGCCCGGCGCGAAGAAGGGGAAGGCGCTAACTGCGAGGGAGCGGATGGGTGACTTGACTGAAGAGAAAGTGTCATCTGAGCGGGTCTTCACCGGTCGCATCCTCAAGGTGCGGGTGGACGAGGTGCTGCTTCAGCCCGGGGGCCACTCGGCGCGACGGGAGGTCGTCGAGCATCCGGGAGCGGTGGCCATTGTTCCCCTTACCGAGGATGGTCAGGTCCTTCTGGTTCGGCAATACCGATACGCGGCGGGCGTGGAACTTCTCGAGATCCCGGCCGGGACCTTGGAGCCCGGAGAAGACCTCGCGGCCTGCGCCCGGCGTGAGTTGAGCGAGGAAACCGGTGGCCGAGCCCTAGCCCTGGAACTCCTGGCCACGGTCTTCACCTCGCCGGGCTTTTGCGATGAACGGATTCACATCTACCTGGCCCAGCTCGATCCGGAGGCAGTTGGCGAGCAACATCCGGATGAGGACGAACGCCTCCACGTCGAGGCCGTGCCGCTGGCCAAAGCCCTGGACATGGCTCTGGCCGGGCGGATCCAGGACGCCAAGAGCGTGGTCGGCCTGGCCTTGGCGGCGGCTAGAGTTGGGGCCCTGGGACGAGCCGAAGAGGATGGACCGCGGTGACAGCGGGCGCGGGTGTCCGACCGGGGGGGCGTGGCCTGCTTTGCGGCGAGGAGGAAGGCGGGCGCCCCGTTCTTGCCGACCTCCATGTCCACGTGGGCCGGGCCCGGGGCCGCCCGGTCAAGGTGACCGCCTCGCCGCGGCTGACCCTGTCCGGGATCATCGAAGAGAGCGTCACCCGCAAGGGTCTTGACATCGTGGCCATCGTCGACGCCCAGTCGCCACCCGTGCTCGAGGAGATCGAGGACGCTATACGGTCGGGGTGGCTGGAGACGCTTCCCGGGGGTGGGTTGCGGGCTAGAGGAAACGGGACAGACTGGGCGGGCGAGGATCACGGAAGATCACTTCTGCTCCTTCTGGCCTCGGAGGTCGAGGTCGACGAACCAGGCATCGGCCCCGTCCACTATCTCGGTTACCTCCCCGACTTCGAGACAGCCCGATCCTTCTCGTCCTTCCTCTCCCGGCGAGTGACGAACGTAAGCCTTAGTTCGCAGAAGGCCCGGTCCAGCGGGGAGGAACTCGCCCGCTGGACCGGCGCGGCCGGGGGCTTTCTCGTGCCGGCCCACGTTTTCACCCCGCATAAAGGTTTCTTCGGCCAGGGTGGAACAGACCTCGGCCAGGCCCTAAGCGAACGGGCGCTGCGGGCCGTGCCGGCGGTGGAACTCGGCCTGAGCGCCGATACCGACCTGGCCGACCTGGTCCCATCCCTGGCGCCCTTCACCTACCTCACGAGTTCCGACGCCCACTCGCCGGAGACCATCGCCCGCGAGCACACCGGCCTGGATCCGACCGTCGCCCCGGAGGGCTACGACTTCAGGAGCCTGATGAAGACCATCCGCGAAGGACGACTCCTGGCCAATTACGGTCTTGATCCGCGGATCGGCAAGTACCACCGCGCCTTCTGTCCCGAGTGCGGCTTTGTGGCCGGGGAGAAGGCGCTCACCAGCGATGCCTGCCGTGCCGGGGGCGTCTGCCCGGCCTGCGGCCGGAATGGTCTCGTGGGTGGGGTCCTCGATCGGATTATGGAGATCGCCCGCGGGGCCGGCGCCAATGTGGCCGAGGCGGCCTCGCGTCCAGGCCGGGCGGCCACATTGGCCTCCCCGGGTGACGGGGCGGAGTCCTTCGCCCGTGTCCGCCCTCCCTATGCCCATGTGATCCCGCTCCGCTACGTGCCCGGGGTCGGGCCGGCCACCCTGGGGCGGCTGCTGCGGGCCTTCGGAACCGAACTCGACATCCTCCATCGGGTCCCCGAAAAGGAACTGGCGGCGGAAGTAGGGGGGAGGCTGGCGGCCCGGATCGTGGCCGCCCGCGGCGGCACCGGCCTCCTGCGCATCGACCCGGGCGCCGGGGGGCACTACGGTCGGGTGCGGCCGTCCGGCGGTCTGTCCGATCTCCCTCATAAAGGTCGTCCGAACTGAATACGGGATTCCGCGGTCACTCGGAGACCGGGGGAGTTCGGTTTGACCTTCGTCGGCCAGTTTCGAAACGGGCTCAAGGGCTATCTCGGCCTGTCCCTGCCCTACTACTTCTTTGTCTCCCTGCTCTTTGTCATGGGGGTGGTCTTCGGCGCCGTGGCCGTCAACGCTCTCGCTCCGCGGCAAAAGGTCGAACTCCTCGACTACCTCAGGGTCTTCCTGCGCGGGCTGTCCCAGAAGCTGGGTGACATCGACGGTGGCGTGGTCTTGAAGCAGTCGGTGACGGCCAATCTCAAGACGGCCGGTCTCGTCTGGCTCCTTGGAGCGACCGTCATCGGGGTGCCGCTGACCGTCGTCATCGTCTTCGTCCGAGGTTTCGTCGTCGGTTTCTCGGTTGGCTTCCTCGTCGGGGAGATGGGGGGCAAGGGCCTCTCCCTGGCTCTTCTGGCCATCTTCCCTCAGAGCGTCGTCGCCGTCCCGGCCATTCTGGCCCTCAGTGTCTCCTCGCTGGCTTTCTCGGTCCTCATCGTCCGGCAAAGGGTCGGAAGGTTCAAGGTCAACCTGGCCGAGGAATTCCTGGCCTATACCTTCACCTGCCTTGTTCTGGCCGCCGCTCTCGTGGGCGCCAGCCTCATCGAGGCCTACGTGACACCTGTCTTCATGGGCCTGATAGCCGGCGTCTGATCTTACCTCCAGCCAAAAACAGCTCATCCGCGAAGGACTCCGAATTGCCTGAGAAGGAATTCCTTTGGCCGCTCCAAAGATGATATGGGATGAGCACGGGTTCCACACTCAGAGGAGGTCCAGGCAAGTGATCATAGGTGTCCCGAAAGAGATCAAGACCGACGAAGCGCGGGTAGCCATCACACCGGCCGGCGTGGCCACGCTGACCGTCGCCGGCCACCGAGTTCTGATCGAGGTAGCCGCCGGCGTGGGCAGTGGCTTCGACGACGCCGACTACGTCGCGGCCGGCGCGATCATGACCAAGGACAAGAAGCAGTTGTTTGACGAGGCCGAGATGATCATCAAGGTCAAGGAACCCTTGGCCTCGGAGTACGACCTCTTTCACGAGGAACAGGTTCTCTTCACCTACCTTCACCTGGCCCCGGACCGTCAGCAGACCTTGGCCCTCCTCAAGGCCAGGATCATCGGGGTCGCCTACGAGACGGTCGAGGTGAACGGCGCCCTGCCCCTCCTGACTCCGATGAGCGAGATCGCCGGCCGCATGGCCACCCAGATCGGCGCCCACTTCCTGGAGAAGCCCCAGGGTGGTCGCGGCGTCCTGCTCGGGGGAGTGCCCGGTGTCGCTCCTGGGGACGTCGTCATCATCGGCGGCGGGGTGGTAGGCGTCAACGCTGCCCGCATGGCCCTCGGTCTCGGCGCTCACGTCTCGATCTTCGACATTAGCCCCGACCGCCTGCGGGCGATCGACGACATCTACGGCGGCCGAGTCGTCACCCTGGCCTCCACCCCCTACGCGGTGGCGGAGGCCGTGGCCAGGGCCGATCTTGTCGTTGGCGCGGTTCTCATCCCCGGGGCCCGGGCGCCCAAGCTGGTGACTGAGGCCATGGTCAAGAAGATGAAACCCGGAGCGGTCATCGTCGACGTGGCCATCGACCAAGGCGGTTGCATCGAAACCATCGACCGGGTGACGACGCACCGTGACCCCATCTACGTGAAGCACGGCGTAGTCCACTACTCCGTGGCCAACATGCCCGGCGCCGTGGCTCACACATCCACGCTGGCCCTGACCAACGCGACCCTACCCTACGCCGTGAAGCTGGGGAAAGACCCCCTCGCGGCCATCAAGACAGTGAAAGGCCTCGACAAGGGTGTCAACGTTTTCCGCGGCAAGCTGACCATCCAGGCCGTGGCCGGGGCCCACGGCTTGCAGTACACACCCCTGGAGGAGGCCATGGCCTAGGGTCGCGACATCCTGTGGGCCCAGCCGACACGGCTGGCCCACGAGGCCGAGTCGGAACGGCGAGGGCCGGGCTGGCCGGGCTCGGACCGAACTGGTTGACCGGAGGAATCTTCGCCACCACGTAGAATGGCGAGGACTAGTTGCCATAATCGGTAGGCTTATCCGTCGGCCGGCCGAGGCCTGAGGCAGCCTCAGGTTTACGATATCTTAGCGACGCCAGAGGAGCAGGGCATGCAGGATCTCATAGGCGAGTTCATAAATTATCTGAGCGTAGAGCGTGGGCTGGCCTACAACACCCTCGAGTCTTACGGGCGAGACCTACGGCAATACTACGCCTATCTGCACACCAAGACTCGCCTGATGTCTTTGCAGGAAGCCTCGCGAGCCAACGTGATTTCCTACCTCCTCCAAATGGAGAAGCAGGGTAAGTCGCCGGCCACGATCGCTCGCCGCCTGGCGGCCCTGAAGTCCTTCTACCAGTTCCTCGCGCGCGAAAGCCTGGTCGAGCGCGATCCGACCGCCAACCTGGAGTCGCCGAAGCTCGACCGCAAGCTGCCCAAGGTTCTGACCGTTCGTGAGGTGGAACTGCTCCTGAGGCAACCCAAGACCGGCGCCACCGGCGGGCTGCGCGACAAGGCCATGCTCGAGGTCCTCTATGCCACCGGTATCCGGGTCTCGGAGTTGGTCTCCCTGACAACCCCGGATATGAACCTCGAGATGCACTACCTCCGGTGCCTCGGCAAGGGATCCAAGGAGCGGCTCGTGCCCGTGGGCAGCATTGCCTGCCAGGCCGTGGCCGACTACCTGAGTCTAAGCCGACCCAAGTTGGTCAAGGACCCGGGTGAACGGAGTCTTTTCGTCAATCATCACGGCAAGCGCATGACCCGTCAGGGCTTCTGGAAGATACTCAAGAAGTACGCCACCGAGGCGGGAGTCAAGAAATCGATCACTCCGCACACTTTGCGGCACTCCTTCGCCACTCACCTCCTGGAGAATGGGGCCGATGTTCGGGCCGTGCAGGAGATGCTGGGCCATGCCGACATCTCTACTACGCAGGTCTACACTCACGTCAGCCGCGGTCGTCTGCGCGACGTCTACAAGAACAGCCATCCAAGGGCTTGAAGGTTGAGCCGGCCCCCGTCCGTCCCCACTTTCCACAAGGCATTCACCAGACGCGCGATCCTGGTCGTCCTTGACGGCGTGGGAGCGGGCGCTCTCCCGGACGCTGCCGCCTATGGCGACGCCGGAAGCGACACCCTCGGCAATCTGGCTCGAGCGGTCGGCGGGCTCGACCTGCCGAACCTGGCGGCCATGGGACTCGGCCGGGTCCACGCCATCGACGGCGTGCCGGCTCGGGTCCCGAGTGGGGCGGCCGGCCTCATGGGGGAACTCTCTCCGGGCAAGGACACCCTCACGGGACACTGGGAGCTGGCCGGCCTGGTGACCACGGAACCCATCCCAACCTACCCCCGCGGCTTTCTTCCCGAGATGCTGGGCCCCTTCGAGGCCGCCGCCGGCGGGCCGGTCCTCGGCAACAAGATGGCCTCGGGAACAGAGATCATCAAGGAATTGGGCGAAGAGCATCTGCGCACCGGTCGGCCCATCGTCTACACTTCCGCTGACAGCGTCTTCCAGATCGCCGCCCACGAGGACGTCATCTCTCTGGACCGTCTCTACCGCCTGTGCGAGATAGCCCGCGAACTCTACCACGAGCCTCCCTACCTCGTCGGACGAGTCATCGCCAGGCCCTTCGCCGGTCCACCCGGGGCCTTCCGGCGGACGGCCGGACGCCACGACTACAGCCTCCCGCCCCCCGGGCCGATCCTTCTTGAGGACCTGGTAGCCGCGGGGCTACCGGTCATCGCCGTGGGCAAAGTTAGGGACATCTTCTCCGGGCGTGGAATCAGCGAGCACCGGCCGGCGGCGGGGAACGCCGAGGTGTTTGAGACGACCGTGGCGGCGGCTCGAGATCTCAAGCAAGGCTTGATCTTGGCCAACCTGGTCGATTTCGACATGCTCTACGGGCACCGGAACGATCCCGCGGGTTTCGCCCAGGCATTGAAGGACTTTGACAGCCAGTTGCCCCGCCTCAGGCGAGCCGTGCTGGAGCATCCCGGTGGCGGACTCCTCCTGATCACGGCCGACCACGGCTGCGACCCGACAACGCCGAGCACCGACCATTCGCGGGAGTACGTGCCGGTCCTCGTCGAAGGGGCCGGGGGAACCCCCGGGCTCCGCGCGGGGGTCGACCTCGGCGTGCGGGAAAGCTTCGCGGATCTGTCGGCGAGCATAGCCGACCTCTTGGGGGTCTCGAACTACCGCGGCCGGGGTCGGAGCTTCGCTTCCGAATGGCGGGGCGAGTAAGGCTAGTTGCCGATGGGGGGGAAGGGCAGTGGACAAGGCCCAGGCCTCGCTCTGGACCAGAGCGGAAGAAGCGGCCGCCTTCATTCGCCAGGCGGCTTCGCTGCGGGGGCGGAAGCTTGAGGCCGCCATCGTCCTGGGGTCCGGGCTTGGCGACCTGGCCGAGGCGATAGCCGAGCCGACGATCATCTCCTACCGGGATATCCCGCACTTTCCCCGCTCAACGGTCGAGGGTCACGCCAACCGGCTGGTTATCGGTCGCCTCTCGGGCCGTTTGGTCTACGGCATGCAGGGACGCTTTCACTACTACGAAGGCTACTCCCTGGCCGAGGCTACTTTTGGGGTCAGGGTAACCCAGCGCCTGGGCCTACCCGTGATCATTCTGACCAACGCCGCCGGCGGTCTTGATCCGGCCTTCGAGGCCGGCGACCTGATGCTCATCACCGACCACCTGAACCTGATGCCCGACAACCCCCTGCGCGGCCGGAACGACGAGCGCTTCGGACCCCGCTTTCCCTCGCCGGTTGGGGTCTACGACCGGGGTCTCCTGGAAATGGCTCGGCGGGCGGCGGCCGCGGCGGGAGTAATGTGCCGGGAAGGGGTCTACGCCGCCCTGCAGGGGCCCAGTTACGAGACCGAGGCCGAGGTGCGCCTGCTGCGGATGCTCGGAGGCGACGCCGTCGGCATGTCCACGGCCCCGGAGGCTCTGGTCGCGGCCCACGGCGGGCAGAAGGTTCTGGCCGTGTCGACGATAACCAATGTTCTCGGCAAGTCTCCCGGACAGATCGTGACTCACGAGGAAGTCCTGGCCGTGGCTGAGCGGGCGAAGACGCGCCTCGCGGCCCTGATCAAGGGCTTCTTGGCCGAGGAGTGGCCGCGGTAGGACCCCAGGTCTGATCGCGGTGGAGGAGGAGGCCAGGATCGGGATGGCGCCTTGGTCCGTTGTCGAGGCTATCCGCCGCAAGCGTGACGGGGAGGCCCTGCCGACTTCCGAAATCCAGGCCCTTGTTGAGGGCTATGTGGCTGGCCGAATCCCGGACTACCAGATGAGCGCCTTCCTCATGGCCGTCTACTTCCGCGGTCTCGACCCCCGCGAGATGACCGATCTGACCATGGCCATGGCCCAGTCCGGCGATATGGTCCGCTTCGGCGACGATCCCCGCATCGTGGACAAGCACTCCACCGGCGGGGTGGGCGACAAGACCAGTCTGGTTGTCGTGCCCCTCGTGGCTGCCGCCGGAGCTCTGGTCCCGAAGATGTCCGGACGCGGCCTCGGCCACACCGGTGGGACTCTCGACAAGCTGGAATCTATCCCCGGCTTTCGCACCAGTCTCAGCCCGGAGGAGTTTCGCCGCTCGGTGGACGAGGTCGGCCTGGCCATCGTCGGGCAAACGGGTAACCTCGTGCCGGCCGACAAGCTCATCTACGCCCTCCGCGACGTGACGGCCACCGTGGACAGCACCGGGCTTATCGCCTCCAGCGTCATGTCCAAGAAGATCGCCGGCGGCGCGCGCCGTCTTGTCCTGGACGTCAAGGCCGGGCGAGGCGCCTTCATGCCCACGGCCGAGAAAGCCTTGGAGCTGGCGCGGGCCATGGTGAGCATCGGCAAGCAAGCCGGGATAGCCACTGTGGCCCTGGTCACGGCTATGGATCAGCCCCTCGGACGGGCGGTGGGCAACGCCCTCGAAGTGGAGGAGGCCGTGGGCTGCCTCCGGGGAGAGGGACCGGCCGACCTCCGGCACGAAACCGTCGAACTCGGCGCCCACCTCGTTGTCTTGGCCGGGTTGGCCCCCGACATAGGGGCAGCCAGGCCGCTCCTCAACGGTCTCTTGGACACCGGCCAGGCCTTGGAGCGCTTCCGGCGGATGGTCGTGGCTCAGGGAGGCGACCCCGGGGTCTGTGATCGTCCGGAAGAGGTCTTGCCGAAGGCCCCGGCCACCAGCGAGGCCCTTGCTCCGGTGGGCGGTTGGGTCAAGGGCATCGACGCTCTGGCCGTGGGACGGCTCTGCATGCGCCTCGGGGCCGGCCGCCAGCGCAAGGAAGACGTTATCGATCCGGCCGTGGGCGTTGTCCTGGCCGCCAAGATCGGAGACCCGGTTGAGAAGGGCCTGCCGCTTGGGGTCGTCCACGCCCGTAGCGAGGCGGAAGCCCGCGAGGGAGCGAGGGGTCTTGAAGCCGCCTACGAGTTTTCCGAGGAGCCGGTCTCGGCCGCCGAACTGATCTTGGGCACGGTGGAGTAGCCTACCCTTTCCCGGGCACCGACTGTTCCGGGCCGGCCGGTTCCGGGTCCCGGCTCGGCCCCGCTGGTAGCATGAAGACTCCTCCCCAAGCGTAACCTTTGACGGGTCCTCGTGCGCTTCCGCGGGCCCCCGGAGGGATCCCCTTGAGATACCGCACGCCAAGGTTCATCGCTGCCGCCGGGCTCGGCTTGACCATCGCCCTGGCTTTGGCCCTTCCCGCCCCCGTCCTGGCCGAGAGCCCGGGGAATCCGGAACTCGTCCAGCCGGTGGTGAGCGAGGGCGGCCAACCGGCCCTCGACCTCGCCTCTCCCTCCGCCGTCCTAATGGAGGTTCTCAGCGGACAGGTCCTCTACGAGAAGGACGCCACCAAGCCTCTGGCCCCGGCCAGCCTGACCAAGATCATGACCTTGCTCCTGGCCATCGAGGCCGTTGAGGACGGGCGACTGGGCCTGACGGACAAGCTGGTGGCCTCGGAGAACGCCGAGAGCTACGGTGGGACAGAGATATGGCTTGAGCCCGGAGAGGAGATGTCCATCGAGGAGATTCTCCTCTCGGTCGCCGTGGCCTCGGCCAACGACTCCTCAGTGGCTCTGGCCGAGCACATGGCAGGCAGCGAGCGGGAGTTTGTGGATCTCATGAACGAACGGGCTGTGGAACTGGGCCTCACGGGCACCCACTTTGTCAACTGTCACGGTCTCGACGCCGAGGATCATCTGACCACGGCCAGGGACGTGGCCATTCTCTCCAGCGAGGCGTCGCGACACCCCGACCTTCTGCGCTACACTTCGATCTATGAAATCCGCATTCGCCCGGGAGGCGAGACCTGGCTGGTGAACCGGAACCGGATGGTCAACTTCTACCAGGGCTGCGACGGGCTGAAGACCGGTTGGACCAACGAGGCCGGGTACTCGGTGTCCGTCACGGCCAAGCGCGGCGGAACCCGTTACGTGGCCGTGGTCATGGGCGCGGTCGCCTCGACCGACAGGTTCGCCGACTGCGTCAAAATGCTCAACTGGGCCTTCGCCAACTACACCTCTCTCCTCGTGGCGGAGAAAGGACACCTCTACGGCGCCGTCCCGGTGGACCTCGGCCGCTGCCGCGAGATCGAGGCCGTGGCCGCCGGCGATCATGGAGTGCTGCTTCCGAAGGGAGTCGAGGGCGAGGTCTCGCGGGAGGTCAGTCTCAGCCATAGAGTGAAGGCCCCGGTGCGTCGGGGTGATCCGGTGGGCGTGATCACCGTGAGCCGGGGAGGAGAGGAGATCGGGCGTTACGATCTGGTCTCCGATCGAGACGTCGGCCGCATCTCCTACGCCGGCCTGTGGTGGAGGCTACTCGCCCGGGTGCTGGGATCGGGGTAGGGACACAACCCGTCGGCAGGAAGAATCTTCCTCACGCCGAACCACCCCCCAAGCCACCAAAGGGGGTGCCTTGCCTCATGGACATCACCAGCGAGAAGGTCGGCGAGGCTCTGCTTGTCCGCGTGTCCGGAGAACTCGATCTCGACACCGCCCGCGACTTCCGCGCCCGCGTGGATGCCGATTTGGATCGCTTTGGAAGTCATCATCTTATTCTGGACTTCGCCGGGGTGGGCTTCGTCGACAGTTCCGGTCTGGGCGCCATCCTGGGGAGGTACAAGAGAGTCGCGGAGAAGGGCGGCCAGGTGGCCATTTGCCGGCCCCGCGACCATGTTCGGCGGCTTCTCGATCTGGCGGGGGTTATGCGGATTGTCCGCGTCTACGGGAGCCGGGAGCAGGCCCTGATCGGCGTCGGGCAGAAAGAAGCCGCCGCGGGAGGTGACTTCCGGTGAACTGGATGAGACTCGAACTTCCGGCGCTCCCGGAGAACGTGGCTCTGGTCCGCGTGGCGGTCGGCTCACTGGCGGCCCAACTCGACTTCACCCTGGCCGACATCGAGGAAATCCGGGTGGCGACTTCGGAGGCATTCTCCAACGCGGTCCTGCACGCCTACCCCCAGTCGAGCCCGGAGCAGCCTGGAGCGGTGACCGTGGAGGCCAGGATCGACGGTGGCGCCCTGGAGATCAGCGTCGCGGATCGGGGCGTGGGCATACCCGACGTGGACCTTGCCCGCACGGCGGCCTACACTACTCGGGAAGACCGGATGGGCCTGGGGTTTGTCTTCATGGAGACCTTCATGGACGAGATCGCCGTTCGGACGGCCCCCGGTTCCGGAACGAGGGTGGTCATGCGCAAACGTCCCGCCGGCGGAGGCCTAGCCAAGGCTGGTTCGGAAGTGGCCGAGGCCCGTGGGACCGGCGGCGCGACCGGCGCCTCGGGTGGCACGGGCGTGGCCGGCGCCTCGGGTTGCGGAGGCGAACGCTAAGGGGGGAGAGCCCATGACTCCGTCTCCCGAGGGTTCCTCCCTACCCCGCCCGCTCCCACCCCGTGGTGAGGCCGAACTGCGCGAGACCCTGGCCTTGGCTTTGGTCGGCGACACGGAGGCGCGCCAGCGCGTCATCCAGTCCCACCTCCGGCTGGTCTGGGGCATCGTGCACCGCTTCCGCGGCCGAGGCGAGGACCCGGAAGACCTCTTTCAGCTAGGGTGCGTTGGCCTGGTTAACGCCCTCGATCGCTTCGATCCCTCCTACGGCACCCGCTTCTCCACCTATGCCGTCCCACTCATCATCGGCGAGATCAAGCGCCACCTCCGCGACGACGGACCGGTCCACATCCCCCGGCGGGCCAAGGACATCGCCCGCCAGGCCTGGCAAGCCCAGGAGGAACTGACCAAGGCCACCGGCCGGACGCCCACGGCGAGCGAGATTGCCAAGTTCCTTGGTGTCGACGCCGCCGACGTGGTTGAGGCACTTGAGGCCGCCAGGCTGCCGCTCTCTCTGTTTCTCGAAACAGGAGGCGAGGGGGGCGACGACGCCCTCTACCTCATTGACCAACTCGCCGCGCGCGGCGACGTGGCGGCCGGCGTGGCCGGCCGGGCAGCCGGCCAGAGTAGTGAAGAGGCCGCCGTCTTCGACAGGGTGGTTCTGCGCGAGGCTCTCTCCCGGCTGGACGAACGGACCCGCCGCCTTCTCCTTCTCCGCTTCTTCGAGGACCGGACCCAGGCCGATGTGGGCGAAGCCCTCGGCATCTCCCAAGTCCAGGTCTCCCGCCTCGAAAAGCAGGCTCTCCTGAAGCTAAGGAGCATGCTGACCACGGACTAAGTCCCACCCCCGCCGGGCATAATCCGACGCAGATTCCTCGGGGAGGGGACGCCATGCCCGCCTTCACACGGGGCCGCCTCAAGACTCTCGTTTTCCTGGCCCTGCTTGTCGCGGTCCTGGCCGTCTTGGCCTCCCTGGTCTACTTCCGCGCCGGGCCCAAGACTCCCGAGGGGGCTGAGGTCGTGTTGGTCGGAGGCGCAGAAATGAGACGGGGTGTCCCGGAAGCGCGGGGCGATCTTAGTATCGAGAGGGAGAGTGGTCAGGGTGACCGTCGTGAAAGTTTTTGAATTGGTCGGAGAAAGCCATCAGAGCTGGCAGGACGCGGCCAATCAGGCCGTGATCGAGGCGGCCCGGACTGTCGACAACATCACCGGCGTGGAGGTCTCCAACTGGACGGCCCACGTGGACGGGGGACGAATCTCCAACTACAAGGCCAACGTGCGGGTGGCTTTCATTGTTGACGGCAACCGGCGCAAGTCCTAGGCCGCGGTGAAAGCCGACAAGCAGGCCGCCGCAGTCTACGCCCGTCTGGCGCGACGCAAAGGACCCAGGCCACCGATCTTGCGGAACATCGTCTGGGCCTTCTTCGTCGGTGGGGCCATCTGCGCCGTCGGCCAGGTATTCTTAGGCCTTTTCCTGACCGGCGGGGCAGCCCTCAGGGAGGCCAGCGTGGGCGCCTCGGCTGTCATGATCGCTCTCGGGGCGTCCCTGACCGGACTCGGTGTTTACGACGAGATCGGCAAGAGAGCCGGGATGGGGGCGGCCCTACCGATTACCGGGTTCGCCAACTCCATTGTCTCGCCGGCCATGGAGTACCGGCGAGAAGGCTTGGTCCTCGGGGTTGGCGCCCGTCTTTTCACCATTGCCGGTCCGGTCATTGTCTACGCCGTCGCCGCGGCCCTCATCGTAACTCTCGTCCGGCTGACCATAACCGCCCTAGCGGGGGGCAGACCTGCCTACTAAGAAGAATGGCCAAACCATCGCCTATGCCACCCCACCCTCGATTCTCGGCACGGCCTCGGTTGTCGGGCCACGCGAGGGGGCCGGACCTCTCTCGGGTTGGTTCGACGTGATCAAACCCGACCGTCTCCTGGGCCAGAAGAGTTGGGAGATGGCTGAAAGCAAGATGGTTGAGGAAGCTGTCGATCTGGCCCTGCTCAAAGCCGGGTTGGAACGGTCCGGGCTTGACTTCCTCTTGGCCGGGGATCTTCTGAACCAGATCATCGCGGCCAGCTTCGCGGCCAGAACAATAGATGTTCCGTTCCTAGGCCTCTACGGGGCGTGTTCGACCATTGCCGAGGCCATGGCCCTGGGGGCGGTCCTCATCGACGGCGGGTACGCCACAAGGGTGTGCGCCGTCTCGTCGAGCCACCACGACACGGCCGAGCGGCAGTATCGGTTTCCGACGGAGTTTGGCGCCCAGCGCCCGCCGACTGCCCAGTGGACAGTGACGGCCGCGGGGGCCGTCATCTTGGGACCGCCCGGCGCCGGCAAGCTTCAGATCACCCACGCCACCATCGGGCGCGTGGTCGATCAGGGGATCAGGAACCCGTTTGATATGGGCGCGGCCATGGCCCCGGCGGCCGCGGACACCATCGCGGCCCACTTCAAGGACACCGGCCGCCAGCCTGAGGCTTACGACCTCGTGGCCACGGGCGATCTGGCGGCGATCGGACACCCCCTGGCGGCGGAACTCCTGGAGGAGCAGGGCTGGGACCTCGACGGACGGTTCATCGACTGCGGGCAGATGATCTACGACGAGACTCAGGACGCCCACGCGGGCGGCAGCGGGTGCGGGTGTTCGGCCTCGGTCTTCGCGGGCTACCTGGCCCGCAACCTGGCCGAGGGCAAGTTCAAGAGAATTCTCTTTGTCGCGACAGGGGCCCTGCACAGCCCGACGACATGCCAGCAGGGAGAAACCATCCCCTGCGTGGCCCACGCCGTCGTCGTGGAAAGGAGCGGCTGACCGGTGAGCGCGGCCAACGGACTGAGCCTCGCATCTTTTCTCCTGGCTTTCGCCGTGGGTGGCGTCTTCTGCGTAGCGGCCCAGCTCGTTCTGGATCTCGGGAGGCTGACCGGGGCCCACACCATGGTCGTTTTCGTCGTTCTCGGGGCCCTCCTGAGCGGTCTCGGTCTCTACGAACCCCTGATCCGGTTGGCCGGGGCGGGGGCGTCCATTCCGCTGCCGGCCTTCGGCCACGCCCTGGTGCAGGGGATGCTCGGCGGGGCCAGGTCCGACGGGCTCTCCGGTCTTTTGGCCGGGGGTCTCGCGGCCACGGCCACCGGCCTCACTGTGGCTATCATCTTCGGACTGGCCATGGCTCTCCTGGCGCGGCCGAGAGGGTAGGCGAGGACAAGGAGCGGGGGTCAATGGGACTCTTGATCAAGGATAGGCTCGGCCTGCGGGAGGGAGCGGTCGTCGGTCTTCCTCGGGCCCTCCTTTTCTACGAACTCTACCCCTTCTGGCGGGCTCTCCTTGAGAGTTTGGAGTTCCGGTTGGTCGTGTCCGGTCCGACGTCGCGAGAGGTCATCGAGACCGGAACGCGCGAGGCCGCGGATGAAGCTTGCTTCCCGGTCAAGGCCTTCTACGGGCATGTGGCCGCCTTGCGGGGCAAGGTCGACGCGATCTTCCTGCCCCGGCTGGTCAGTCTGAAGCGAGGAACCTACACCTGCCCCAAGATGCTGGGCCTACCCGATATGGTCCGCCACAACCTCGGGCGGATGCCCAGGGTCATCGTGGCCGACTTCGATGAGACGAAGCGTGGGCGGGGTCTGACCGAGACCGGCCTTCTTGTGGCCAGGCGGCTCGGGCGCTCCGCGGCCCAGGCCCGAGTGGCGGTTGGTCAGGCTCTGGAGGCTCTGCGGGCCTTCCGGGCCGGGCTCTGGGAGGGGCAACCCTTCGAGCAGGCCGCCGGGGAACGCGGGGCCAGGGCGGGCGGGCCGGCCGGTTCACCAAGCTCGGGGCCGGGGACCGGTGGCCGCGGCCGAGTGCGCGTAGGCCTTGTCGGCCATGCCTACAATCTGTTCGACTCCGGGGTCAACCTTGACCTTGTCCGCAAGCTGGCCGGCCTGGGCTGTAGACTTATCAGCAGCGAACAGCTCAGCGAGGTGGAGGTGGAGGCGGAGTCGTCTCGTCTGCCCAAGGAGATCTTCTGGAGCGCCGGTCGGCGGATCCTGGCGGCGGTGACCCGCTTCCGGCGGGAGGAGAGCGTGGACGGAATCATCCACCTGGTCTCCTTCGGCTGCGGGCCGGACTCGATCGTCGGTGAGATCGCCGAGCGCGAGACGCGCCGGACCTCGTCCCTGCCCTATCTGGCCCTGACCGTCGACGAACACACGGCCGAGGCTGGTCTGGTTACCCGTCTGGAGGCTTTCGTGGACATGCTTGAGCGGCGACAGGCAGCGATGGGGGTCCGCGTGGCCTCACCCCGGGCGATGGCGAGCGAGGCGGCCGCCGACCGCTCCGCGCCGCTGGGCGGGGTCGCGGAGGGTAGGGCGTGAAGGTCACTTTCCCGCACATGGGCAACCTCTGGATTGTCATCAAGACGATCCTCGAGGATCTCGGTCTGGAGGTCATCGTGCCGGCGCGCCCCAGCCGGCAGAGCCTCGATGTGGGGGTGCGGCACTCCCCCGAGTTCGCCTGCTTTCCCCTTAAACTGAACATCGGCGACCTGGTCGGGGCCATCGACAGGGGGGCCGACACAGTCGTGATGGCCGGAGGTATCGGTCCCTGCCGCTTCGGACATTACGCCCAGGTGGAAGCCCAAGTGCTCCGGGATCTCGGCTACGACGTGGATATGGTCGTGCTCGAACCTCCGCAAGGACACTTCTCCGAACTCCTGGCCAAGGTCCGCTACCTCACCGGGGGCCAGCCTCTGTGGCGAGTCTGGCGAGCCCTCCGTTTCGGGTTCGAGAAGCTCCAGGCCCTTGACGACCTGGATCGCTCCCTGGTCCGGGCCAGGCCGGTCGAAGCCACACCGGGGGCGGCGGCCCGGGAGCATCGCCGGGCGGTTCTGGCGGTTGAGAGAGCCGGCGGAATCAGGGACACCCGGCGGGCGGCGGGAGAAGGCAAGGAGGCGGTTGCGGCGGCAGCCGCATCACAAAGCGTGGCCCGACCCCGCGGCGGGGTCGGGCCGCCGGCGCCCCCTGGTCGCTCTCTCCTCCGAGTAGGCTTGGTCGGGGAGATCTTTATGATCGCCGAGCCCTTCGCCAACCAGGACATGGAGCGACATCTCGGCGAGATGGGCGTGGAGGTGAGCAGATGCCTTTACCTCTCCGACTGGGTCAGGGCGCACCTCCTGCCGGGTTTCCTCGCCCCCAGCCGGCGCGACCGGGCTCGCCAGATCCGGCGGGCCGCCCGGCCCTATCTCGGCCACTTCGTCGGAGGCGAGGGCCTCGACAGCGTGGGGGAGGCCATCCTCTTCGACCGCCAGGGCTACGACGGCGTGGTTCACGTGGCGCCCTTCACCTGCATGCCCGAGATCGTCGCCGCCAGTCTCCTGCCGGAGGCGAGCCGGGATCTCGGACTTCCGGTTCTGAGCCTCTTTCTGGACGAGCACAGCGGCGAGGCCGGTCTCCAGACCCGTCTGGAAGCCTTCGTCGATCTCCTGGCCCGCCGACGGACGGTGCGGGTGAAGGATGCCTGGTAGGGTGAAGGAGGCTTGGTAGGGGTGAAGGAGGTCCGGCAAGGGGCGACCAGCGGCGATGGTAACGGCGCGGACGTGGCTACTTGCTTTCTTGGCGTGGACGTCGGGTCGGTGACAACGAAGATCGTGGCCAGCACACCCGGTGGAGACATCGTGGCCTCGGCCTGCCTAGAGACCATGGGACAGCCGGCCCGTCAGATCATGGAGGGCCTAGCCGACGTGGGGCGGCAGCTAGGGGAGAGGGGGGAAGTGTCGGTCCTCGGCGTGGGGACCACCGGCAGCGGTCGCAACCTGGCCGGGGCCCTCGTGGGCGCCGACCTGGTCAAGAACGAGATCACGGCCCACGCCGTGGCCGCCCTGCGTCTTCTGCCCGAGGCCAGGACCGTCCTGGAGATCGGCGGGCAGGACTCCAAAGTCATCCTTCTCCGGGACGGAGTTGTGGTCGACTTCGCCATGAACACAGTCTGCGCCGCCGGGACGGGGTCCTTTCTCGATCGCCAGGCCGCCCGACTGGGTCTCGACATCCGGGAGTTCGGCGCCTTGGCGGGGAGGGCGAGACATCCCGTGCGCATCGCCGGCCGGTGCACGGTTTTCGCCGAGACGGACATGGTCCACAAGCAGCAAGTCGGCCACCCGGTCGAGGACATCGTCGCCGGTCTGTGCCGGGCCCTGGTTCGCAACTACCTCAGCAACCTAGCCAAGGGGAAGGACCTAGAGCCACCTTTCGTCTTCCAGGGCGGGGTGGCGGCCAATGCTGGTATGGTGAGGGCCTTCGAGGAGACCCTGGGCGAGAGCGTGTTCGTGCCCCCACGGCACACCCTCATGGGCGCCTACGGGGCCGCTATCCTGGCCCAAGAGGCGTGGGAAGGAGCCGACTCCCGCTTCCGGGGCTTCGGCCTTCGTGACCTCGACTACCGGACATCGGCCTTCGACTGCGGCGGCTGTGCCAATCAGTGCGAGATCGTGGAGATCTTCCTGGCGGGGGCCCCGGTCGCCCGCTGGGGTGGCCGGTGCGAGAGGTGGGAGAGCACGGACAGGGCTTCTCCAGCGGGCTGGCGACCTCGCGCCTATGCCGAGGCTATCAATCCAGTCGGCGGCGGCAAGTGAGGCGGTCCGGGCTACCGTCAGGCGCCTCCGTCTGGACCTAGCCGCCTCCCCGTTGGACGACCTCGACAGGGGGAGTCAGATCTCTCATTATCGGTTGGTTCGGCGGTCACGGAACTCATGTGGCACCGGCTGGGCGCCTCGGCCGGCATCCCCGCCCTCACTCTAGCCCGCGTCCCTCGGGGGCCTTATGTAAGCCCTCAGGTACCCTTTCCAGTACCCCTTCTCCTCGTCATCAAGCGCCTTCTGCCTGAGATCCTTCTCGCGTTCTTCGGCCTCTTTGCCGGAGACCCATCCGGAAAACTCGTGATCCTGCTCGAGACGCCTTATCCCCACTACCAGGTGTCTGCTGAACTCGTGAATGTCCCCGAACAGTCCACACAGCTTGTTGTCTTGCAGAGATTTGCGAAAGCGCAACAACTCACTTGTGTCGTCATGTCCGAGAACCAGTCTGCTTGTCAGAGCTTCGTCCGTAAGGACTAGGGGGCAGACTGGAAGGGGCGGTCTAGGCCTGTGTGGAGGGGTTCCCAGGGCGTACTGGTACTCGAGTTCGGTGTAGCTTAGGTGGAGTGTGGGATGCTTAGTTCCGTACCTGCTCCCGAGGATGAGGAGGAGTATCTCGGATTCGTCGATCCACCTCTTCGCGGCCTTGAACTGCTCCTCCCCGGTAGCCCCGAACATCTCCATACCAGCAGGGATGTGACCCAGGGTGAGGATGTCCTGAATGGCCGCAAGCCTTTCCGCACGCAAGTCCTCGTAGGTCGATGCGATGAAGATCTGGATTCGCTTCTTCATCTTGACCCTCCCGAAGGTGCCTACTGAACGATCTCCCTTTCCGTCCATGTTCCACGAGCAAGGCCTGTCCTTCGACACCTGCTCTGCCAACCCTCCACATCCAACCCAGCGTCTGCCATCCGCGCGAGAAGAGCTGACCCGTCCATCGGCCGTCGTAGGGAATCCTCCCCCGACCCCGAACCTCCCCTCTGGGAGGCGCATCCAACGTGTCGCAACCGGAAGAGACAGGTCGGGAAACCCCTAGGCCAGGCAAGGCGCCCCGTGGCTGGGACAGCCTCGGCTGGGCGGGGCTAGGGGCGGCTGTCGTGGCCCTCCTGGCCAGCCTGGTGGTCAGCGTTATAGCCGGGGTCGCCGTCGGCCTGCGCCTGGGTTTGGAGTCGCTGAACGACGGGGGGCCGGCCCTCGTCGCCGGGCAGGTGGCCATGTGGTTTGCCTGGGGCCTCCTGAGTCTTGTGGGCCTGGCTCTCATCACCCAGACTTCAATCCGGAACACGGTCCGCCGCGCGATCCGACTCGAACGGCAAGACTGGCTGCCCATTCTGGGTGTCCTGGTCGCCATCCAGCTCGTGAGTTGGCCGCTCGACGCTCTTATCACTCGGCAGTTCGGCCCGATCTTTGACCCGCAAACCATGCGGCTTCTAGTCCAGCCGGTTATCCTCGTGGGCACCTTCACTCTGGTGCCCCTGGTCGAGGAGCTCTGGATGCGAGGGCTTGTCTATGGCGCTCTGAGGTCTCTGGGACCGTGGGTGGCCATCGTCGGGGCGACCCTGGTCAGCTCGGCCGCGCACCTGAACCTCCTTCAGGCCCTGTGTGTCTTGCCGGCGATGTTCGGCCTGAGCTGGCTGAGGCGCCGCACGGGCCGGCTGGCTCCCAGCATCTTGGTTCATGCCGGCGGTAACCTCATATCCGTCATTTTTCTTCTCGCCACCGGCTGGGTGTAGGCGTCCCCTTGAGGATGGTGTCCGATGCCGGATAGCCTCTCCGCTCATGAAGTCGCCTCCGTCTCCAAGTGGGAGGGCCTGAAGGCGCCCGCCTTCTGGGTCCCGCTCCTGGCCATCGGACTCTACGTCGTGGCCGCGGCCTTCTGCACCGAGATCGGCGTGCTGACCTACGCCTCGCGGGTGGGGTCTACTGAGGGCCTGCCCGCGGCGACCATCGCCGCCTGGGCCAATCTCCTGGGCCTCCTGACTTTGGCCGGGGTGAGCCTCTGGATGGTGGCCAGGGCCAATCCAGCAAGACGCCTCGGGTCGATCCTCGCCGCCTGGGCGGAGATGAGAGGCCGAGATTGGCTGCTTGTTGGGGCTCTCTTTCTCGTCCCCCTGGTGGTCGGCACCGCGATCGGCTTTGTCCTTCAGGCCAAGACCGACCTCGCCGTCGATCCGTTGCGGGCGATCGTGTTGGGGCATCCCGTGAGTTTGGCCTCGGCCGTCCTGGTGGCGCCCCTGGCCGAGGAAATCTGGGGCCGCGGCCTCGTCTACGGCTGGCTCCGCCGCTTCGGTCCCTGGGTGGCCATCCTGGGAACGGCTCTGGTGACCTCCGGCCTGCACCTGGACCTCATCCGGATTGCGGCCGTCTTTCCCGGGATGCTGGCCCTAACTTGGGTGCGCCACCACACCGGCCGGCTCGCCCCGTGCGTGGCCCTCCATGCCCTGAGTAACGCCGTCCTGGTCGGGCTCGGGCTTCTTGCCCGGGCCGTAGCCGGGCAGTAGACGCCCGGGCCGTAGCCGGGCAGTAGACACCCGAGCCACTCCGGAATCCGCGACGTCTGGCCCCGCGGGGCCAGAGACGAACAGCGGAAGGGTTGGCCGAACCAGGGAAGAATACGAAGAGGCTAGTCGCCGCCGAGGCAAGTCCGGGCCAGCGCCCAGCGGCGGAACCGCGCGCGCGAGGTTTGCGCCTCCAGAGGAGACCGATCCTGATGTTCCTGCCACGGATCGACCTGACCGATCTGCTCCTGTCCTTGCCCGCCCTCATTCTCGCCCTGACCGTTCACGAGTACGCCCACGCCAAAGCGGCGGACAAAATGGGCGACCCGACGCCCCGCGCGGCCGGACGGTTGACCCTGGAGCCGTGGGCCCACCTAGACCCCATCGGGACCATCCTCCTGGTGCTCTACCGGTTCGGCTGGGCCAAGCCCGTGCCCATCAACCCGCGCAATTTCCGGGATCCGCGCCGGGGCCTGCTCTACACGTCCTTGGCCGGCCCGGCCAGCAACTTCATCCTGGCAACGATTGCCGCTCTCATCTGGGCCTTCGCCTACCCGCTCCTGGCTCGGGTATCCCATCTGACCACGATTGTCGAATATATCTTCATCCTCAACATCTACTTCGGGGTCTTCAACCTCATTCCGATCCCGCCTCTCGACGGGTCCAAGGTCCTCATCACCCTCTTGCCGGAGCGTCAGGCCTACGCCTTCAGCCGCCTCGAGCCCTACGGCCCGATCATCCTAATCATCTTCTTGCTGAGCGGCCTGGGTAGCGCTCTCATTCGGACCGTGGCCGGCGCTCTGGCCGGCATCATCGGTAACCTGGCCGTGCACCTGGCGGCTCTGCTTGGGCTCGGGGGCTAGCCGGTGCCTCTATCGCTCTCCGGTTCACCCGCCTATACCGTCAGGCTGGAGGCCTTCGAGGGGCCGCTGGACCTTCTCCTCCACCTCATCCGGCGCGAGGAGATGGACGTCTACGACATCCCCATCGCCCGGATAACCCAGCAGTACCTGGAGCACATCGAGACTCTGGCCGACCTCGACCTGGACACGGCCTCCGAGTTCCTGCTCATGGCCGCTACGCTCATGGACATCAAGTCGCGGATGCTTCTGCCGCGCCCGGTAGAGAGCGAGTTCATCGACGAGGAAGCCCAGGCCGACCCCAGGCAGGAACTCGTCCGGCGACTCCTGGAGTACAGGCGCTACAAAGAGGCCGCGGAGCAACTGGCCGACCGGGCCGCGGTGGCGAGGCGGGCCCACAGCCGCTACGGTGGCCCCGGAGGACCTCTACCCCCCTCGGGCGGAGGCGTCGGGCAGGGTCGCCCCGGTCCGGGAGAGCCGGTGGGTGGGATCGCAGGAGCCAGCGGCGCCGGGTCCGGCGAGGGCCTGCTCGCTTCCCTCGTTTCCGCCCTGGGGGAGGTCTTGCGGGAGTTCGACCAGCGCCCCCCGGGCGAGATCGTCAGGGAGACTCTGACCGTGGCCGACAAGATCGCCGAACTCGTGTCCGCTCTTCTGGAGGCGAAAGATAGAGGGCTCGACTTCCTCGCCTTTCTGCGGCGGGCGCGAAGCCGGAGGGCGGCCGTAGTGATCTTCCTGGCCCTGCTCGAGCTGATGCGTCAGGGTCGGGTGCGCCTGACCCAGGAGCGACCCTTCGGTCCGGTTCTTGTGTGGGCCCAAACGGGAATCGAGCATTGGGGGTGGCCGGGCCGTGACTGACAGAAGCCTAGAGACCGAGGAAGGGGTGGCCGTTGAGCGGGTCAAGAGCGCCCTGGAGGCTCTCCTCCTGGTGGCCTCGGAGCCGCTCAGCCCACGCCGGGCGGCCACGATTATTGGTCTCCCGGACGCCCAGGCCCGCACTTGCCTGCGTCTTCTCATGGACGACTACCACCGCCGCGAAGGCGGTTTGGACGTGATCGAGGTCGGCGGTGGCTTCCGCCTAGTCACACGGCCGGAGTTCGACGAGTTCGTGGCCAGGCTCGAGCCATCTCGGGCCCAGCCGCCACTCTCGCCGGCGGCCGTCGAGACTCTGGCCATCGTGGCCTACAACCAGCCCCAGACGAGAATGGATGTCGAGGGCGTCCGCGGCGTGCGGTGTGAGGGCGTCCTGGCCACGCTCGTCGACCGCGGCTTGGTAGAGGAAGTCGGGCGCAAGGAAGGACCCGGTCGCCCCATTCTCTACGGGACGACGCGGCGCTTTCTTGAGTTTTTTGGACTCCGCGACCTCTCCGATCTGCCGCCTCTGCCCAAGGCGACCAATCGGGGGGAAGAGGTCGGTTGATCGCCAGGACGGGGGTGACGTTCCGGCGGGCTGGCACGTAGGCTGGGTAGATATCTACGGGCGAGCCGGAGGTCACCAAGATGGTCTGGTGGGAAGCGCGGCCCTCGGTCAGGACGCGGAACATTCGCCACGCGGCCCTGCCGGTGGTGGTTATCGACCCGGGGCACGGAGGGGGCGACCCCGGCGCTATCGGCCCGGGCGGCTTGGCCGAGAAGGGCGTGAATCTGGCTATCGCTCTCGCGGCCGCCGAGGCCCTGGCCGGCCAGGCCAACCCGATCCTCACCCGCCGCCGCGACAGCGCCGTCTCCCTGACCGCCCGGGCCAACCTGGCCAATGTCCGGAAAGCGGTTCTCTTCCTGAGCGTGCACGCCAACGGATCGGCACACCCCAGGGCCTTTGGAACCGAGACCTACCACTATCCAGGCTCGCGTCTCGGGGCGACCCTGGCGGCCATGATCCAGCGTCGGCTGGTGGCAACCATTGGCCGCGGCGACCGCGGAGTGAAGCAGGCCGACTTCTACGTCCTGCGCGAGACTCGCTGCCCAGCCGCCCTGGCTGAGGTGCTCTTCGTTACCAACCCCGCTGAGTCCAAGCTTCTGAACGATCCCGCGTTCCAGCGGCGAGCCGGAATGGCCCTGGCCCGCGCGGTAGTCGACTACCTTCGCCAACTGCGGTAGCGGTTTCGCCCCGGATGATCAAGGCCGGGTCGGGACATAGGGGACGCCTGCCAGGGGAAAGTTGTCCCTGGGGAGGCGCATCGTTCCATGCCCTCGGTCCTGCTCGTCTCTGGCCTGCGCGTGCCGACGCCGCCCGGGTGGGTCTGGATCGCCCTGGTGGCCGCGCTGGTCGTGGCCGCCGTCCTGGCCATTCCCGTTGAGTTCAGGGTCCACTTTCGCTACGCCGGACTGGCCGCCGGCGCAACGATCGTCTTCGAGCTTGCCCCGCGGAAGGGTCCAGGCATCTGGCGAGCGTCGGTGTCGCTTGGAGACCTCGGCCGGACCGGGGCCGGACGCGCGTTCGGGGCCCTGATGGGGCGCGAGCCGGTAGGGGGCGGTGGGCGGTGGCGGACGGCCATCGTCCTCGCCCTGGCTCGCCGGGTTCGCTGGCGCCGGCTTGCCTGGCGAACCAGGATCGGTCTCTCGGATGCGGCGTCGACGGCCCTCGCGACCGGCGCTCTCTGGGCGGTCAAGGGGAATCTGGCGGCTCTCGCCCGCTCCAACCTCCGGCTGGCCCCGGGCCTGCCCGAGTTCCTGGTCGAGCCCGACTTCGCCGAGCCGGGGCTGGAGAGCAGTCTCGAGGGAATAGGGGTCTTGAGGGCAGGCCATATTATGCTTGCCCTACCAGAGCTAGCCCTGGGCTCCTGGCGCGAGTCGACAACCCAATCGGGAGGCGGAGCGAGTGGCCGAGCACCCCATCCAAGGCTTGATGAAGACCGCTATGGAGAGCATCCGCGAGATGATTGACGTCAACACCATCGTCGGCGATCCGGTGGAAGCGCAGGACGGTAGCGTGATCATGCCTATCTCCCGGGTCTCCTTCGGCTTCGCCGCCGGCGGCGCGGAGTACGGGCAGTCCGGGTCCAGACGGCCGCACCAGCAGGACAGAGACAAGCTTAACGGCGGCGAACGCGACGGAGCGAGCGGCCTTCCGTTCGGTGGAGGTAGCGGCGCCGGCGTGTCGATCAGGCCGGTGGGCTTTCTCGTCGTCGGGCAGGGTCGAGTGCGCATGCTTCCGGTCGACGGCCGCGCCCTCTACGATCGGTTGATCGACGTTGCCCCCCAACTCATCCAGGAGATTCAGGCGGCCATCCGTGGTGACGGCGGTTCCTACCGCGGCGAAGGCCACCCCGAGACACCGCTCGTGGGCGGCCAGGCTACCCGCCGGGTGCGATCAAGGCCTGAAGGCTAGACGGCCGGTCATTCTTCCATGAAGACGACCTCCGTGTCCGCTGTCCTGGCGGCGGTCTTGGTCGTCTTCTTGGCGGCAGGGACAGCGGCTTCCGTAGCGGCGCCGGCCTTCGCTACCACGGCAGCCCCGTCTGTCTTCGTCCCGGACGGCGCCCCAAGTCCACCCGAACTGTCCGCCGCCGCGGCCGTGCTCATGGACGTGGCCTCCGGGAGAATTCTCTACGCTAGGAGCGCCCACGACAAGCGCCCTCCGGCCAGCCTGACCAAGATCATGACCGCGCTCCTGGCCCTGGAGGCCGGAGAACTCGACCACCAGGTCGAGGTCAGCCGGAAGGCGGCCACGGTGGGCGGTTCGTCCATCTGGCTGGAGGCCGGCGAGGTCCAGACGGTGGGAGATCTCCTCTACGGTCTCATGCTCCGATCCGGCAACGATGCGGCCGTGGCCATCGCCGAGCACGTCGCCGGGAGTGTCTCCGACTTCGCCCTCCTCATGAACAGGCGAGCCGCGGAGATCGGGGCCACGGAAACTCATTTCCGCAACCCGCACGGGCTTCCGACGGCCGGTCACTACACGACAGCCGCCGACCTGGCCCTCATCGCCAGGGAGGCTCTTCTCCGCCCGGACTTCCGGGAGGTTGTCTCCACGCGCCGCCACGTCATCCCCTGGCCGAGTCGCTCCTGGGACCGGGCTGTCTACAACGAGAACCGGCTTCTCTGGCTCTACCCCGACGCGGACGGGGTGAAAACGGGCTGGACGGAGGAAGCCGGGCGCTGCCTCGTCGCCTCGGCCACCCGCGAGGGCTGGCAGTTGGTGGCCGTCTTTCTTGACGCCCCGGGAATGTGGACGGACGCCTCGCAACTGCTCGACTGGGGTTTCGGCGCCTTCAACTCGATGGTTCTCTACCGGGCCGGCGAGACCGTGACTCAGGTCAGGGTCGCCGGCGCGACCGAGCGCTGGGTGTCCCTGACGGCCGGTCAGGATGTCCGCGTGGCCGTGTTGCCCGGGGAGACCGAACGGGTCGAGGTGAAACCGGAAACACCCCATTTCGTGCGCTCGCCCCTCGATCGGGGCACCGAGGTGGGCTCTGTCCGTCTCGTGGTGGACGGTGTTCCTCTCGCCCGCGCCGCCCTGGTCTCATCCGAAAGCATCCCCGTCGGCGGGGTTGTTGGCCGGTTGCTCGAGGACCTTTGGAGCCTCCTGGCCGCCTTTCTGGCCCGGTTGGTGGAGTAGGCGCGGCCAAGCCCGCGCAACGGGAGGCCGCGGCCAAGCCCGCGCAAAGGGACGCCGCGGCCAAGCCCGCGCAAAGGGACGCCGCCGCCGGGGAAGGCTAGGTCGGGGGTGATCCTGGAGGGCATGCGTACGCTCTGGAAAGGCGCCATCAGTTTCGGTCTGGTCCACATTCCGGTCCGCGTCTACCCGGCCACGGAGAGTAAGGGCGTGAAGTTCCGCTACCTCCACCGCGAGTGCGGGACACCCGTTCGCTACGTCAAGTGGTGCTCGACCTGTGAACGCGAGGTCGCGGCGGAGGATATCGTGAGCGGCTACGAGTACCAGAAGGGCCAGTTCGTGGTCCTGGAGGACGAGGACTTCGAGCGCCTCCCGGCCGCGGAAACCAAGGTCGTCGACATCCTGGACTTCGTCGACCTCTCGGAAGTCGACCCGATCTACTACGACAAGACCTACTACCTTGAACCGGACGAGGGCGGGATCAAGGCCTATGCCCTCCTCCGCCGGGCCATGCTGGAGACCGGACGGGTCGCCGTGGCCAGGGTCACCATTCGGACCAAGCAAAGCCTGGCCACCGTTCGGGTCTTCGACCGGACCGTCCTGGCCATGGAAACGATGTACTGGCCGGACGAGATTCGTTCCTACACGGGTTTCCAGAGTCTCGGGGCCGAACCAGTGTTCCACGAGAACGAGGTCCGGATGGCCGACATGCTCGTCGGAAGTCTCAGCGCGCCCTTCCACCCGGCCAAGTACACCGACGATTACCGCGCCGCGCTCCAGGAAACCATCCGGGCCAAAGTGGAGGGGAGGCAGATCTTCGAGTACCGTGAGCCCGAGACGGCCAAGGTCATTGATCTCATGGAGGCCCTGCGGGCCAGTGTCGAGGCGGCACGGGGGGCTCGCGGCCCCGGTCCGGGAGAGGGGATCGCGGGCAGGCCCGGCCAGGGCGAACTAGACGCGGGTGCGCCCGCCCCAGGTGCGCCGATCCCGCACGGACCGGTCGGACAGTACCAACCGCCCGATCCTGGAGGTCTTGGGGGGCGGTGCTAGGCCCGGAGGGGAGCGATGGCGGGGGCCTGGACCCGAGTCGCCCGGCGGGTCGCCCCACTCCTTACCAGCGGTTGGCGTTCGGCCGGGTTTCACCGATGCAAGCCCAGACGGCCCCAGCCCCGTTCGACGGCCCGGACTGGCTCTTCGAGGTCAAGTGGGACGGCTACCGGGCCATCGCCTTTCTCGAGAACGCGAGGAGTGGCCGGGGATCGGCCACCGCCGGCCCGGGCACCTTGCTCCAGTCCCGCCGGCTGAGAGACCTCACTCCCAGTTACCCCGAACTCGGACGGCTTCACGCTCGGCTTGACGCATGGCGCGCCGTGGTCGACGGAGAGATCGTGGCCTTGCGCGACGGACGACCGAACTTCCAGACCCTTCAACGTGGCGGAGGGCCTGTGGTCTACGTGGTCTTCGATCTTCTGGAACTGGATGGCGTCTCGCTTCTCAGCCATCCCCTCGGAGAGCGCAAGGGCCTCCTCGACCAGCGGCTCCATTTCGGTCCTGATCTCCTTCTCTCCGAGACCGTGCGGGGGGCGGGAATTGACTTCCACGGGGCGGCCGTGGCCCAGGGCCTGGAGGGCACCCTGGCCAAGCGCGAGGGCAGCCTCTACCGTCCCGGGCGCCGCACCCGCGACTGGCTCAAGGTCCGCAACGTGCGCCGCGTCTTCGCTCTGGCTTGCGGTCGCACGGAAGCGGCCGACGCTCGTCCGCTGGGGGCGCTGGTTCTGGGCGCCTTCGACCCGGAAGGCCGTCTCGTCTATGCCGGCCACGCCGGAACAGGGTTCGACAGTCGCGAGGCGGCGGCGCTGGTCCGGGCCCTCGGCCCGGCGGGCCCCTGCCCGCTGGCGGGCGGTGAACCGCGGGAACTCCGGGGTCGCGTCACCTGGGTCAGACCCGGGCCTGTGGTCGAGGTCGAGTGCCTGGAGTGGACCCGCGAGGGACGTCTTCGTCACCCGGTCTACCGAGGGTTGCGGCCGGACAAGGACGGGGCGGACTGCCGGGCGCCGGTGGGGGGCGACCCGTGATCTCCGCCGGACGGGTCAAGGTCGTCATCGACGGACGCGAATTGTCCCTGAGCAACCTCGGCAAGGTCCTCTGGCCCGACGCGGGCTACACCAAGGGCGATCTCATCCAGTACTACGTGACTGTCGCTCCCTACCTCCTGCCGCACCTGGCCGGACGCCCGCTGAACCTGACCCGTTACCCGGACGGAGTCAGGGGGGAGAGCTTCTACCAGAAGGACATCCCCGGCACGGCCCCGGCCTGGGTCCGGACAGTCCGCGTCGCCCACGGCGACCACGACGTGAACTACTGTTTGGCCGACAGCTCAGCCACCTTGGCCTGGCTCGGCCAGTGGGGTTGCCTGGAGATCCATCCCTGGCTCTCCAGGGTCGACTCCCTCGACCGGCCCGACTACGCCGCCTTTGACCTCGACCCCTCACCCCCGGCCGGGTTCGGCGAAGCCGTGGATCTAGCCTTCGTCGTCCGCCGGACCCTGGCCGAGTTCGGTCTCAGAGCCTACCCGAAAACCTCGGGGGCTACGGGTGTGCACGTCTACCTGCCCATCGTCCGGCGCTACGCCTACAAGGAGGTGGAGGCCTTCGTCGGACGGGTGGCCGACATCATCCACCAGGCCCTGCCGGAGCGAACGACCCGCGAGCGAAGCGTGGCCAAGCGTCGTGGCGTCTACATCGACCATCTCCAGAACATCAAGGGCAAGACCCTGGTCTCGGTCTACAGCCCCAGGCCGCACCCGGATGCCCCGGTCTCGACCCCCGTGACCTGGGACGAACTCGCCGGCGTCCGTCCGTCCGACTTCAACCTCTGGACCGTGCCCGAGCGTCTCCGGCAAGCCGGGGATGTCTTCGCCGGCGCGCTCTCCGACATCCAGGACCCCGGTCCGATGATGGCGGCTTTGGGGCTCCGCCCAGCGCCGAGCCGTTCCCGGCCGCCGGCTAGCTCGCCGCTGGCCGCCCGCTCTGAAGCTCGGCCACCTGCTTTCGCACCTCAGCCAGGCGCCGGCCGTCAAGCCGGTGCAGGTAGGCGACCACCAGAGCGGCCACTAGGGCGATCCAGGGAACCCAGGTCATGAGGAGGCGCAGAGCCGGCGCCACCGAGGCCGGCTGAGCGGCCACCCCTCCGCCCGGAACATACCCGGCCAGGCCGAGAACGGCGCCGATGATCCAACCCTGGACGGCGATACCGAGCCGGATGACAAAGCCGTTCACCCCGAAGTACATGCCTTCGCGCCGGGTCCCGGTGCGCAGCTGATCTTCGTCGATGACGTCCGAGAGCAGGATGTCGACGAGCATCATCAGGCCGGCCAGGCCCACGCCGAGGAACGGCAGGGCGATCAGGGTCGAGGTGAAGGAGCGGAGAAAGACGAAGGGGATGAGGCCGAGGCCGAAGAGGACGGTGCTCAGCATGATCGACTTCCGGGGGGCGAGCCTGTTGGTGATCCAGGACCAGGCAAAGAAGACAATCAGAGCCGATCCGAAGACCGCCGCCCAGAGCAGCGCGACCTGGGCGTCAGGCACGAGCAGGACGTACTTGGCGTAGAGGGGCATGGTCGCCTGAAGGATGCTGAAGGACAACTGGAGGAGGAAGCTCAGCAGAACGAACGTGACGAAGTTGCGGTTCCCAAAGGTGTGCTTCAAGGCCGGGCCCAGCGGCATGGCCTCTCCGCCGTGCGTCTCCGGACGCTCCTTGCTGCCCAGCAGGGACACGTACATCCCTATGGCCACGATGACGGCGAAGATGACGCCCATCTTGAACCAACCGATGGTCCCGTAGAGGAGTGGGGCCACGGCCAGGCCGATGACCGTTCCGACGAGACCGAAAACCTGGCGAATGGCGGCGACCTGCGAGCGTTCCCCCAACGACGGGTACATCTCCGGGAAGAGAGCCGTCCAGTTCAGGACCACGACGGTGAAGAGAGTGTCGTAGATGAAGAGCACGGCCACGAGATAGAGGAAGAGGTAGAGGGGATTGGCCACCACAGCCGCCGGCACATACCAGACCAGCGCGAAGGAGAGGGCGTAGGGCAGGCTAAGCCAGAGGATGTAAGGTATGCGGCGGCCCCACTTGGTCTTGGTGCGATCGGAGAGGTAGCCGAAAAGGGGGTCGTTGATGGCGTTCCACCCGGCCCAGATGACCATGGCCCATCTGAAGTAGCTGAGGGGCAATCCCATGACGTCGACGTAGAAGAGAAGGATGTAAGCTCCTACGGCTTGCCCGGACAGCCCGGCCGCGAGGCTGCCCCCGCTCCAGGCCAGCTTCTTCCATAGCGGCTGCCACGCTTGCTTGTCCACGACTTAGCCCCCTCAAACCTCGATACCGGCCCCAGGCCGGGCGGCGATCGCCGGATAGGGTTCTGGCCAAGAGGGTAATAACCTGCCAGGGGAGGGAACCGCCACCGCCCCAACGAACAGCCAGGCCGGACCCGCGCGCGCCCAAGAGGCAGGTCCGTGAGCCAAGGAGGCCCAGACGTGTCCCTGAAGGAATTGCTGCCCATTCCAGCCCTGGGGAAAGCCCGGAAGGTTCTCTTCGTCCAGCCCCACCCGGACGACGCCGAGTGGGGGGCGGGCGCGACCATCGCCGCCCTGGCCGCCGGGGGGACCGAAGTTATCTACGTCACGGTTACCGACGGAAGCTGGGGAGCTTACGACCCCAATGTCGAACCGTCGGAGTTGGCCGCCAGACGCCGCGCCGAGCAGACCGAGGCCGCCGGCATCCTCGGCGTGAAGGAGATCGCCTGGCTCGACTACCCGGATGGCATGGTCCCCGCGGGGGGTACCCCGGTCCTGCGCGAGCCTCTCGTCAACCTCATCCGAACCTACAAGCCCGACGTGGTCATGGGTCCCGACCCATGGCTGCCCTACGAAGCCCACCCCGACCACTACAACACGGGCCTGGCCGTAGCGGCGGCGGTCGTCTTCGCCGGCCTGACCCTGGCGCACCGGGTGGCCGGGCTGGAGGCTCACTCCCCGGAGATGCTGGCCATGTACTACACGTCTAACCCCAACACCTACTTCGCGGTGGACGCCTTCTGGGACAAGAAGATCGAGGCCGTGGCGGCCCACGCGAGCCAGTTTTCCGGGTCAATGTGGGAGATGGGCAAGTTCTTCCTGAGGGCTCAGGCCGAAGAACTGGCGACGAAAGCCAAGGTGGCCGGCCGGGTCGATCCTTCGGTGAACCTGGTCGAGACGTTCAAGGTTCTGACCCCCCTTCACCTGCACTGTAATCAGGGGGCCGTCGACTGGTAGGGCCGGCGGTTGCCCCGCACGGGGCGTCGTTCTCGGGAGGTTGCCCCGGAGATACTAGAGGAGCGCGGAAATCTCGCCGGAGGAGGTTCCGGATCTCGTGACCTGGCGGGCACGGGCGGGGATGGCCCTAGACCGGTTCGCGCGAGGACTGGCAGGCGGCCTCTCCGCCTCCCTGCGCTGGATCGACTCGACCCTGCGAACGCTTGACCGGAGCGCCACCGCGGGCCGGGACCTGGCCTTGAGGACCGCGGGTCTGAGGGCGGAGGACCTTACCACGCCAGGGCTGGTCTCTCGTCTGCCGGAGAGCCTTCGCCGGGCGGTTGAGGCTGTGGGCCGAGCTTTGGCCGACCTGGGCCACCGGCTTGGGCAGACCTTCCGCTTTGTGCCCGAGGACAGAGGCTGGCGTCAGGCTGCCACGGGTCTGGTCCTTCTCCTGGCCGTCGTCACCTTCTCGAGCCTGTTCCTCCCGCCCGAGGCCCGACCCCTCCCTCCGGGCCTCTGGAGACCGGTCGTGGTCGGTTACTACGAGAACGGGTGGAGCGCCACCTATCCCGACTCCCTTCCGACTCTGCAACGATACGCCGAACGCATCGACATCGTCATGCCCTTCTGGTACTCGATCCACCCCGACGGGACCATCGAGGATCGCGGCGTCAAGGGCGAGGTCGTGGATTTCGCCCACGCCAACGGTCTGGCGGTCGTGCCCCTGATGAACAACGCCAAGGGCGGGGGGAGTGCCGGGTTTCTGGCAGATCCAACCGCCCGGCGGGCGGTGGCGGCGGAGATCAAAGCCTTGGTCCAGGAGAACGACTACGATGGGGTCCACATCGACTTCGAGCTTCTTCCTCCTTCTTGGAGGGAGGAACTGACCTCCTTCATCGCCGAGACCAGGGCTGCTCTGGGCTCCGGCCGGCACGTGTCCATGGCCGTCTTTCCGCCGGTAGACGTGGACTACGAACTCAGCGGTGTCTACGACTACGCCGCCCTCTCGAACCTGTGCGATTTCCTGGTCCTGATGGTCTATGACCATCACTACGCCGGAGGGCCGGCCGGACCCATCTCGCCCTATGAGTGGGTCGAGAGGAACATCGCCCAGACCCTCGCTCTGGGAGTCCCCGCCGGCAAGGTGGTCATCGCCGTCGGAGGCTACGGCTACGACTGGCCCACCGGGGCTATGGCCACCGACATTCCCTCCCGCCTGGTGGCGGACTTCGCCCGCCGGCGGGGAGCGACCCTCCTCTGGGACACGGCCAGCCAGAACCCCTACTTCACCTACTACGAGGGCCGCAACCGGCACGAGGTCTGGTACCAGGACGAGAGAATCATGGCCCAGCGCCTGGAGCAGGCCCGTCGGTACAGACTGAGAGGTCTGGCCATCTGGCGCCTCGGCTACGAGACCACGGAGACCTGGACAGTCCTTGCGGGTGAGCTAGGGGTCAAGCGCGGGCCGTCCGGGCGCTAGAGCGGCGCCTCCCCCTTGCCATGGAGCGGAGGGGTTTCCACATTTTTATAGAACATGCTCGGCTGTGGCTAGAGTTTGACAGCCCGCCGATGGTGGAGTCGTGCGGCGGGCAGATAGTGGAGGGAGGCAGAACATGCTTCGGAAGAGCAGGCTTTCCAAGCTACTGATCGTGGGTCTCTCGGTGGCTCTCATCCTGAGCATCCCCATGGTCGGCGGCTGCAAGACGGGAGGCGTCGTCAAAGGCGGAGTCCTTAACGACTGGTTCTCGGAGGATCCCGCCGGCATCGACCCGCAGGTTGACACCACGCTAATGGTCTACCGATTGGCGCGGGACATCTTCAGCACTCTGCTCCGCTACCAGGGCGCTACGTTCAACCTGGAGCCCGATCTCCTGGCGGAGATGCCCACGGTGAGCGAGGATGGCCTAGTCTACAGCTTCAAGCTGAAGTCGGGCGTAAAGTTCCACGATGGCGCTACCCTCACATCTGAGGACGTGCGGTTCACCATCGAGCGGATGCTGAAGCCGGAGACCGGCGCCGGCAGCGGTTGGGTCTTCGAGCCGATCAAGGGCGCCGTGGCCATGGAAGAAGGCACGGCCACTTCGCTTGAGGGGTTCGAGAAGGTCAGCGAGACCGAGTTCACCCTTACCCTGGAGAAGCCTTACGCCCCGTTCCTGCACAACCTGGCCATTCCGCCCGCGTCCATCTACTCCGCGACGGCCTGCACGGCCGCCGGCGACCAGTGGAGGATGGCCCCTGTCGGGACAGGCCCCTTCAAGCTGGGCGAGTACCTACCCGATACCCACATCAGACTGGCCAAGAACACTGACTACTTCGAGCCCGGCCTTCCCTACCTCAACGAGGTCTTCATCCGGATCGTGCCCGACGACGACACCGGCCGGCTGGAGTTCGAGAACGGCACCATGGACGCGAGCTTCCTGCCCACCGACGTGCCTGAGGACATGCAGCGCTACCAGGACGACGCGGCGGCCGGGACATATCAGATCCTTGAGTCCACTCCAGCCAACACCTATTACTTCGCCTTCAACCTGAACGTGCCGGCGATCGAGAAGCTTGAGGTGCGTCAGGCCATCGCCTACGCCATCGACAAGCAGAAGATCATTGACACGATCTTCGGTGGCACGGCCGTCGAGGCCGTGAACTTCATCTCCACGGGTATTCCCGGCGCCTGGGCAGCGGCCCCGGGCTACACCTTCGACCTCGCCAAGGCCCGGAGCCTGATGCAGGAGGCCGGCGTGACCTCGATGGAACTTGAGATCGCCCAACGCGGCGGGGACACTCCCTCGGACACGAACGTGGCCCTGCAGGAGATGCTGTCCCAGATCGGCATCACCGTGAGGATCAGCATCTTCGACCGGGCCACTTTCCGGGAGATGCGCAACCAGGGGAACCTCCCCTGCAACTACGGCAACTGGTGGGCGGACATCCCCGATCCGGACAACTACCTCTACACCTACTTCCATTCCAGCCAGTCGACGGTCATGTCCACGGGCGTCAACGACCCCGACCTCGACCAGATGCTCGACGAGGGCCGGCTAATAACCGATCCCGCTGAGCGCTGGGCCAAGTATGGCGAGGCGGAGAAGAAGATCGTCTACGACAACTGCTGGATCGTCCCGCTCTGGCACATGCGGGACTACGTGGTCCTCCAGCCGAACGTGAAGGGCTGGACCATGACGCCCACGGGCGTCTACTCCTACAGAACAGTCTACAAGACCAAGTAGCGGACTCCGGAGGGGTGCGCGCCGGCGGCGCGCACCCCTCCTCCCTGGTCATCTTCACCGCCGACATGGAGGAGGTGAGGCGGTGTTCCAGTTCGTCCTCCGACGCCTACTGGTGGCCATACCCGTTCTCATCGGCGTCACTCTCATCACGTTTATCCTGGTCAACGTCGTTCCGGGAGACCCGGTACTGATGATGCTCGAAAAGCGAGCCGACCAGGCCACAATTGATCGCATCCGTCACCAGATGGGGCTCGACAGACCCCTTCCGGAGCAGTACTTGACCTTTCTTGTCAAAGCCTGCAAGGGCGATCTCGGGGAGTCGTTTCGCTACAAGGTCCCCGTCACGGACTTGATCAAGCAACGCTTTCCGGTGACCATCAAACTGGCGACGTCGGCCATGTTCGTGGCCCTGGTCATCGGCCTCGGAGTGGGCATCCTCTCGGCGGTGAAGCAGTACTCGGTCGTCGACCACGCCAGCATGGTCGGCGCCCTGGCTCTCGTCTCGGCCCCGATTTTCTGGGTGGCCATTCTGTCGCAGATCGTCTTCGGTCTCAACCTCAAGTGGCTTCCGATATCCGGCTACTACGGCATTCAGTACATGGTTCTTCCGGCCCTGGTTTTGGGTGTGCGACCAGCGGCGGGCATAGCTCGCCTCACCCGCTCAAGCATGCTTGAGGTCATCCGCCAGGATTACATCCGAACGGCCCGCGCCAAGGGGCTGGCCGAGAGGCCGGTGATCTTCAAGCACGCTCTCAAGAACGCGCTGATACCAGTCGTGACGATCATTGGTCTTGAGCTTGGCGGACTCCTCACCGGCTCGATCCTGACCGAGACGGTCTTCGGCATCCCAGGACTCGGCCGGCTGGCCATAGAAGGCATCACCTATCGCGACTTCCCGGTTATCCAGGGAACAGTCCTCTTCACCGCGGTCGTCTACGTCCTGGCCAACATCATTGTGGACATCTCGTACGCCTTTCTCGATCCGAGGATTCGGCTCTCCTAGAGGGGGTGAGCGCATGGCTAAGGTCACGCCTCCGAGCCCCACCGGGACTCCGCGCTTGGCCGCCGATCTCACCGTAGCGGCGGGCGACCCGCGGTCCACGTTCACCCGGGAGGCCTGGACGAGACTCAAGCGGAACAAGGCCGCCATGGTTGGTCTCTACATGATCATCGTTCTGGTCATCGTGGCCGTCACGGCCGACTTGATTTCGCCCGCGGACCCCTACACCCAGGACCTCTACGCCCGTCTCGTGCCACCGGGGGGGCCGAGTTCCATCACCAGGACCCAAACCTACATCCTGGGCTCGGATCAGCTCGGCCGAGACATCCTTTCGCGTATCTTCCACGGTTCGCGGATATCTCTCGCCGTCGGCCTGGTCTCCGAGTTCATTGTCGTCCTAATCGGGATCAGCCTCGGGGCCATCTCCGGCTACTACGGCAAGTGGGTGGATACGGTCATCATGAGGCTCGGGGACATCATGTTCGCCTTCCCCGATCTTCTCTTCTGCATCGGCATCATGTTCGTCTTGGGCCCCAACATCTTCAATCTCTTCATTGCCATCAGCATCGTCGGGTGGGCGGGGATGGCCCGCCTGGTCCGCAGCCAGGTCCTCTACCTCAAGGAGACTCAGTTCATCGAGTCGGCCAAGGCCCAGGGGCTTTCCGACTTCCGGATCATCACCAGGCACATCCTGCCCAATTGTCTGGGTCCGATCATCGTCTCCGTCACTCTGGGCATACCCGGGGCTATCATGGCCGAGGCGTCCTTGAGCTTTCTCGGACTCGGGGCCCAGCCACCCATGGCCAGTTGGGGAAGCATGATCTACGCCGCCAGGGCCTACATCAGGGCGGCGCCGCTCTACTCGATCTTCCCGGGCCTGGCCATCGCCTACACTGTTTTTGCCTTCAACCTGTTCGGCGATGGGTTGCGCGACGCTCTCGACCCGAGGCTGAAGCGGTAGTGGATCGAAAGGGCAAGGGATTAAAACGGCGGGAGGGAGGAGAAGGCCAATGCCCTCACGGCATCCAGCCGCGCGACCGGCTCGGCCAAGGACCATGATCGTCGGCTTGGCCGCCCTCTTTGTTCTGGCCCTCGTCGCCGGTGGGCTCTACGCCTGGCTTGGCCGACCCCAAGTGAGCGACGCTGAACTTCAAGTGTCCGTGAACGACCTTCTTGAGGGCCTCAAAGTGCAGTGGGACCCCCGGCTCTTCGTCTGCGAGGTGAGGGCTCAGGTGGCCAGAGGCGATGTCACCCTGGAGGGGTTTGTGGACGGAGTCAAGCGCGAGGACCTTCTCTCCGCTGTCAGGGCTCTGGCCGGCGTCCGCCGGGTTACGGACCGGGTCGTCCAGCTACCGGATCCGACCCTGGGGCCCGAAGTCGCCGGTCTTGTCAGGGTGGCCGTGGCCAACCTCGGCGACGAGCCCGGGCAGGATCAGGGCGACCATGTCGTCACCCAGGCCCGGTTGGCCGATCCGGTCGAGGTTTTGAGGCAAGAAAGCGGCTGGTACCTCGTCCGCATGACGGACGACGGCTACCTCGGCTGGCTCAACGGAGAGAACCTAATCCGCCTGGATCAGGCCACCCTGGCCGCCTACTCCGAGAGAGAGCAGGCCCTGGTGACCGCCAAGTTCGCCACCATCCACACTGAAGGGACGGGTGTGATCGTGACCGCGGTCATGGGCACGATCCTGCCGGTGGCCCTGGACGGGACCGATGGGTCACCGGGCGCGAGCGGGGGAGAGTTGGGGGTGCTTCTCCCAAACGGGGAGGCCGGTCTGATCAAGGTCTCGGAGGTTCGCCGGCTACCCTCGGCTCGGGCTGTCTTCGCCCAAGCCCGGCCGGCCGAGGCTATCATCGCCCTGGCCGAGGAGTACCGGGGTCTCCCCTACCTCTGGGGCGGAACGACGTCCCAGGGTTTCGACTGCTCCGGCTTTGTCCAGTTTGTCTTCGGCATGAACGGCTATCAGTTGCCGCGCGACGCGGACATGCAGTTCAAGGTCGGGGCGCCCGTCGCCGATCGCTCCCAGTTGCGGCCGGGGGACCTGGTCTTTTGGACCACCTACAAGGCCGGCCCGTCCCACATTGGCATCTACATCGGCGGCGCCCGCTACATCCACTCCGGCGGCACGAACGGGGTGACCATCAACAGCTTCGACCCCCAGGCTCTCGACTACAGCGAGAAGCTCGACCAGGCTTACATCGGCGCCCGGCGCGTCATTCAAGCGGGCCAGTAGGAGGTGGACTCATGGCCGACATCCTGCTCGACGTCAGGAACCTCGTCACCCGCTTTTGGACCGATGATGGAAAGGTGACAGCCTGTGACGACGTCAGTTTCCAGGTGCGGCGGGGCGAGACCGTGGGCCTGGTGGGCGAGAGCGGCTGCGGCAAGTCGGTCACTTCCCTGTCCATCATGCGTCTCATTCCCTGGCCCCCCGGCAAGATCGTCTCCGGGGAGATTCTGTTCGAGGGGAGCGATCTTCTCAAGAAAGACGAGGCCGAGATGCGGGCCATCCGCGGCAACAAGATCTCGATGATCTTCCAGGAGCCCATGACTTCCTTGAACCCGGTCTACACGGTGGGTGAGCAGATCGCCGAGGCTGTCAGGCTGCACCAGGGCAAGAACAAGAAGGAGGCCTGGTCCCAGGCTGTCGAGATGCTCAAACTGGTCGGCATGCCTGTGCCCGAGCGCAGGGCCCGGGAGTACCCGCACCATCTTTCAGGAGGCATGCGCCAGCGGGTCATGATCGCCATTGCCCTGGCCTGCAATCCGAGCCTCCTCATCGCCGACGAGCCGACGACGGCTCTGGACGTCACCATCCAGGCCCAGATTCTCGAGTTGATGAAGTCGCTCAAGAGGGAGTTCGGGATGTCCATTTTTCTCATCACCCACGACCTGGGGGTCATTGCCGAGATGGCCGAGCGGGTCATGGTCATGTACGCGGGGAAGATCGTCGAGGAAGGACCGGCCCTGGAACTCTTCGGCGCCCCCCTCCATCCCTACACCAGGGGCCTTCTCATCTCCATTCCGAGGCTGGACACGCCCAAGGGAAAGCTCCACGTCATTGAGGGGACAGTGCCCGATCTGGCCAGGCTGCCCGGGGGTTGCGCCTTCCACCCCAGGTGCCCCGAGGCCAACCCAATGTGCCGGGAGGCTTCCCCACCCCTGGTGGCCGTTGGCGGTCACCGCAGGCTGAGCTGCTTTCTAAGTCCACGCGCCGCGCGGGGGGTGGCCTAGTGAACCTGGTCGAGGTCAAAGACCTTGTCACTTGGTTTCCCATCACTGGGGGGATCATCGGCCGGGTGGTCGGCCACGTCAAGGCCGTCGACGGGGTGAGCTTCGAGATCAAGACTGGTGAAACCCTCGGGCTCGTCGGCGAGAGCGGCTGCGGCAAGACCACCGTCATCCGGAGCATGATGCGGCTCATCGAACCCACCAGTGGGCAGGTGGTCTTCGATGGTCAGGACGTCACGGCCCTGAGCCGCAAGGAGTTGCGAGCCATCCGCCCCAAGATGCAGATGATCTTTCAGGACCCTTACGGTTCCCTCAATCCTCGGCTGACCGTGGGCGACATCGTCGGCGAGGCCATGGAGTTCCATGGGCTCTGCCGGGGAAAGGATCGCGACAAGCGTGTTCGTGACCTTCTGGAGAAGGTGGGGCTCAGTGGAAGGCACGTCCGCCGCTACCCCCACGAGTTCTCCGGTGGGCAGCGCCAGAGGATCGGCATCGCCCGGGCCCTGGCCATGAGCCCGAAACTCATCGTCTGTGATGAGCCGGTCTCGGCCCTGGACGTCTCGATCCAGTCCCAGATTCTGAACCTTCTCCTGGAACTCCAGGAGGAATTTCAGGTGACCTATCTCTTCGTGGCCCACGGGTTGCACGTCGTCAAGCACGTCTCCACCCGGGTGGCCGTCATGTATCTCGGTAAGATCGTCGAGATCTCCGAGGGTGAAGACCTCTACCGCAATCCGCTCCATCCCTACACCATGGCTCTGGTGTCGTCCATACCCGTGCCGGATCCCGCTCGGAAGGTCAGCCGGATTCTGCTTGAGGGTGACGTGCCCAGTCCCATCAATCCCCCGTCCGGATGCCGCTTCCACACCCGGTGCCGTCTGGCCAAGGATGTCTGCCGGGAGGCCGAACCGGCCATGCGGGTGGCTGGGACGGACCACGAGGTGGCCTGCCACGTCGCGTAGGTAGGCCCTACCGTAGCCCTATCCGAGGGTCACGAGGCTGGTCTCCAGCAGGAGGTCCACGAACCCGGCCGTGAAGACCTCGTTGCGGAAGCCGGTCTCCAGTTCCAGAAGTTCCGCCGCCTCGGCCAGGGTCCGCCGACCGTCCATCCAGAAGAGGAGCTGGTCAGCGACGCCGGACCCTTTCTCATTGGCCCGGCTAATAGCCCGCCAGAAGACTCGTCTCTCGGTCGGCAGGCCGCCCAGGGCGGTACGGAGATCGATCGGTCCCGGGTAGACCCGGCGCGGGACGCGACCCGCCAGCTCCAGCCACCGGGCGGAAGAAGGGTCGGAAGCGGCGGCCCGGTCGGCCCCTCCGGGCGCGGCGGCCGGGTCACTGCCGCCGATAGGGTCCGCCAGGACAAGACCCGCCGGACCAAGATCAAGGGCGGCGGCGCTGTCCCGCAAGCGGCCTTCCTCGCGGGCGGCGACCGCCTGTGCTTCTCTCTCCAGGCGAGGCAGCCAATGGCCGGCTTCCCGGCCACCGAACCCCCGAGCCAAGGCCCGCAGGCTCTCCGTCTTTCTTTCGGCCAGGAAGCCAAGCTTGCGGGTGATGGTCTCGCCTGGGAGGCGTCCGGCCTCGGCGTCAACGAGACTGGAGGCCGCGCGGGCGAAGTACCCAGCCATGCGCTCCGCGAGCCAGGCCGCCTCGCGGGGACCGGCCGAGGCCCAGAAGTAGAGGTAGGCCGCGGCCATGACGGAGACGCGGGAGAGCATGGCCGGATCGACCTTGTCTATGGTGTCGGCGGACGTGTGGTAGAAGCGGTCGGGGAACTGGATGAACATCGGGCAGGGGACTCCGACCGTCGGATCCGAGAGAATGTAATGGTCGCTGCCGCCGGAGAAGGGGGTGCGGGCCAGCATGAAGAGCGGGTACTTGGCCGTGCCGGACAGGTTTCCGGCTTCCTCGGAGGCTACCTCGACCACGCTCCAGAGAAGGTCTCCGACGAAATCCGGGCAGGACAGAGGCGGGTACTCCAGTTGGAGAGGACCGCCGGTCAGGGCCTGGTTCTCTCCGACCATGTCGAGGTTGAGGGCGGCCACGATTTGGGAAGCGGTCTTCTCCCGCGTGGCCAAGTAGGCGTAGGTGCCGGTCATCTCCGGGACGAGAAGGAAGCGGATCGTCCGCCGCGGCCGGGGTAGCTTGGCCGAAGCGATGAGGGTCGACAGGGCCCGAGCGATCTCGATCAGGGCGCCACAGCCGGAGGCGTTGTCGTTGGCCGATGGTTTGGGGTGGCAGAGATGGGCCACGAGGAGGACCTCCTCGGGCTCACCGAAGCCGGCCGGGGGGTCTCCTTGGATCACGGCGGTGACGTTCTCGATTTCTCCGTCGTAGAGTTCGGCGTCGACCCGGGCGTCGAGGACAACCGGGTCGTCGGCTTCCGCTTCCCGGACCAGACGGCGCAGCCGGGCGCCCTCAGCCGGAGAGACGACAAAGCCCACGGCCGGGGAAGAAAACGGCCCCGTCGGCCAGAAGGAGGTGTAGGTGGTGGCCGCCGGCAATTCGAAGGCCCGCCGCACCGGGGGAAACTCGGGCATCTGATCGGTCACAAGACCGGCCGCGCCGCGGCCGACGACGGCGAGCTCGTAGGCCACCTGAGCGTTACCGGTGAAAAGAACAAACTTCCCGACAACGTCCACGTCGGCGTACGACTCGGGGCGATCGGCCTTGTCCACGACCACGACTCCGGCCCGGACCCCGCCGGGGGGAGAAAAGACAGATCGCTGGATCACGGACTGGGGGTTGGCCCGGAAGTTGGCCAGGGACCTCGACTCCTTGGCCGGGGAGACGAGGTCGAGGGTAGCCTTACGGCAGGACCACTCTTGGAAGAGGCCGGCCGACCAAAAACGCTGCTCGAAGCGCGCGGGGTAGCTCAGGACCTCGGCCTTGAGACCGGCCTCTTCGAGGCGGGCCGCGCACCACTTGGCCGCCTCCCGGAACCCCGGCGAGGCCTGGATGCGATGGTAGCGGGCCACACCGGCCACGTAGTCGAGGGCCGCCTCGCCGCTGACCTCGGAGCGGAGGATCTCGACGAGCCTTCTGATCATGGAGACCGACTCCCTTCAGCCGGCGGCTTGGCCACTCGACCCGGCCATAGGCCGGCCGGCGGCAGACCCGCCGGGGCCCTATCCGCCAGGGCCTTATCCGCCAGCCGTGGTTTCAACCGCCCGTGGTGAATTCCTCTGCCACGGCTTCCTCCGGTGGGGCAGACCCGAGGAATGTCCTTACCACTTGAGAAGGAGATTGACGACCCGGTAGCGAACACCTGTTCGCTGCTTGCCGGCTGACGCTTTAAGGGCCAGGGGCGCGTCGCTTCGAGACGAGGCGCGCCGCTTCGAGACGGTCGTCTGTCACTCGCGTCGGCCCGGCGGACAAGGAGGGTTCAGGGATGAGGACTAAAGACCTAGTCAGACGTTGGGAGAGCGGCCGCCAGGCCCTACGGACCATCGCGGCCGGCATTCCGTCCGGCCAGGAGGGCTTCCGCCCGGCGCCGGAGACGATGTCCCTCGGGGAGCTCGTGCTGCACGCCGTTTCGGCCGAGAAGACGGCTCGCGACGCGCTGACGGTAACCCCGGGCCAGTGGGAGTGGAAGACCGGTATCAACCTGGAGCGCTATTCCAAGATCGCCGACATTCTCGCCGTTCTGGATGCGGGGACCGAAATCACCCGCAAGTACCTGACGGGCCTGTCCGACGCCGACCTAGCCAAGACGATCAAGACGCCTTGGGGCGCCGAGATGACGATTGAGGATCTCTGGTACGAATGGCTCGGCCACGAGATTCACCACCGTGGGAACCTGGTGACTGGCCTGCGTGTCCTAGGGGTCACGCCGCCCTCCATCTGGTGACGGTTCAGCCACGGGGTTCGCGTAGCAGTACAGGCATCCGCTCGGGCAGGGGTGGCTCGCATACCAGGCCAGATCCACGGAACGGCTGCACCCGCAGTGGTTCCGCTGGCCGGCGGCCCGCTCGGGACAGGCGGGAAGACCTCTGGGGTGAAGCTGAGTGAGGCGCCGGGCGTCCACGCAGGCCCGGAGCGGCCTCGCTTCTTCGCCGCAGAACTCCAGGGCCACCCCGGCCCGGGTCGCCTCTCGCTCGAGCTCGAGCAGGACACGCTCCCGGTCGTCGCCACGCGGGTCGATCAATCTAAGACCCACCTGCTCGAAGCGCCGGATAGCTTTGCGGTAGGGAGAGGCCAGACTTGTCTTCACCACTGTCACGCCGGCCTGCCGGGCCCGCCCGGCGATCTCGCCAAAGCTCGGTAGGTTCGTCCTGACCAGGCCGTCGGCGAGGGTCGGTCCGCCATCCCCTCCGACCTCGCCACCGTCCATTGATGTCGTGTCGTCGGCCCTCCAGTGCACTATCGGGTCGATGCGGACGATGACCCGCTCCGGCCGTCCCGTGAAATCGATTAGGGTGGGCAGGATCGCCAGGGCGGTGTCGGGAGGCGGAACGCGGGGCTCCAGAGGCGTGCCGCCCAGTCCGGTGATGGTCGCCTGGACCACGACCTGGTCGTAGCGGCCCAAGACGGAGCGGACCGGCTCCACCAGGACGGCCTCGGGGAACTTGGTCACAATCACGACGGAGTGGACGGACTCCGGCGGGTAGCGCCGCTCCAGCGCCACCACAAGATCGCCGGGATACCAGCGGACCATGTCCGTCCGGCGAGAGACACTCAGGACCACTGGGTAGCTCACCTTCGGCGTGATCTATGCCTCCTAGCCCCCCCGGGTGGTCCGGGCCCGGCGCGTCGGGGAAACCGCCGGCTTGGCCGCCTTCGCCTCCTGGTCCAGCGGGTGGGTGTTCCATCTCTGCGGCTCGGCCACAGCGTGGAGAATGCCCGCCAGGCGGAACCAGTAGATCGTGAACCGGAACAGGGGCATGATGAGGACAATCCATCCGATGCTCTTCAACCAGGCCTGATCCGGGCGTTCAACGTAGTGGTAAGCGGCCAGGTAGAAGAGGACCTCGATGAGAACGTAGGCGACGTACATGGCCACCACGGCTGTGACGACCACCGTCGGGCTGTAGCCGAGGAGGAAGAGGAAGGGTAGAAGGAAGGTCCAGATAAGCCGTGGGAAGGCCAGAGTGTGATCGGCCAGAAGGATGCGGCCGGAAACTGTCCGTAGAGGCCCGGAGAGCCCGGCCTGCTCAGCCGAGTGGAGGGCCGTGACCTCGACCTGGCCCCGCTGCCAACGGAGACGCTGGGAGTAGAGGGCCGCCAGAGAAGGTATGGGCTCAGCAAAGGCCAGCGCGGTGTCGACGCACTCAATGGTCGCGTCCGGTCGCCGGAAACGAACCCGGGCTCGCAGGTCAAAGGTGAGCTTGGTGTCTTCAGACACGGTCAGGCTGTCGTAGAGGTGAGAGCCCTCAAGAAGGGCGTCCCGGCGAAAGGCGGAGAAAGCCCCCGAGAGGGTGTATAGCGAGTTGACCAGGGACTGGTAGCGCCGCCCGACGCGGAAAGCGCTGAGATACTCGAAGGCCTCGCAGACATGGAGGATCTCCATGAAGCGGTTGGGTTCACGTTTGGGCGCTGTCACCGCGATCGCGCCCGTAGCTGCGGCCAGGCGGGGGCGATACTCGAAGCTGCGGATCATCTCATAGACCGCGTCCTCGGCCAGGGAAACGTCGGCGTCAACGGCCAGGATGTAGGTCCCGGCGCTGGAGTAGATGCCGGCGTTGAGAGCGGCGGCCTTTCCCGGCCGTTCGATGGGAATCCAGACCACCCTCAGCCCGGGGTTCTGGGTCTGAAAGGCGAAGAAGACCTTGAAGCAGTCGTCCACGCTGCCGTTATCGACACAGATGATCTCCATGGAATCGCGGGGATAGGTCTGGACGGCCAGCGAATCGAGGGTCCGTCGCAGAGTGTGGGAGCCGTTGTGGATCGGGATGATCACCGTGACCAGTGGGAAGCGTTGGAGAGGGGGAAGCTCGCGGCTACGGGAGGTCCACCGGCGACGCCCCGGAACGAGGAAGGCGCCGGTCTCCTTCAGATCGGCGGCGAGCCTTCGCCGGCGAGCCGTCTGCCCGATGTAGATGCTGACAAGCTGGGCCACGGCCGAGATGCCGTCGACGAGAAGGGGCACCAGGAGCCAGATGCCCCAGAAGAGGAAAACGTTGATGGTCCTGACGGCAAACACCAAAGCCCACCTCCCAGAGTAAGGTCCTAGGTCCGTTCCACTCGCTCTCGGACAGCTCGAAGCGCGGCCCGGGTGAAGACAAACCAGTAGACCGCTACCACCAAAACGAAAAAGACCCCGCGTCCTACAACGGTGTGGGCCAGGAAGATGACGTCCTTGCCGCCCCAGTGCAGGAAAGCGATGATGAGCAGTAGGCGGAGAATGTTGATGACGTAAGTGGCCAGAAGACCCACGACCATTAGCCCGGTGCGCCGTATGAGCCCGAGCCCGGGGTAGAAAAGAAGTAGGGCGGCAAAGGCCACCATCTCGAGCAGGCCGGAGCACTCGATGCCGACCTCGATAACTGTCCAGCCGACCCGGCCCACGACGACAAGCACGAGCAGAGCCCCGGGAGCGTTCTTGAAGATCAGGGTGGGAATGCCGAAGGCCCTCGAGACAATGTGAGCATGCTCGGCCGTAATTGACTCCAGGGCCCGCTCCAGAATGGTTCCCCTGGCCGCCGTGAGGACGAGGAGGGTGAAGCCGACGGTCGCCACAACATAGTAGGGCAGCCAGAACCGGCGGATTCTCAGAAAGGCGGCCAGACCGGCCCAGACGACCGCGCAGCCCACCCACAGCATCATCGACCGACCACTCCGCTCGCGGTCCGGATTCGCAAGGCGCGGGAGACCGACAGATAGGCGATGAGGAGACCCGCGGCGACCAGAAGGATCGTTCCTACCGGGCCCAGAGTCGAGATCGGGGCGTCGGTGATGCCTCCAAAGTCATCCGGGCAGAAGTCCTGATGGGGGTACTCGATCTTGTTGAGCGGGTTGTTCAGAGTGGCGCCGAGGAAAAAGCGGATAGTCTCTCCGGCCGCGAAGGGAGGGTCGAAGGCGTAGAAGGGGATGCCGAACTCGACCCAGAGACCGCCCTTGCCCGTAGACTTGACATAGGGTTGGCCCCAGTCGCCCTGACACTCGGAGAGCGGGGTTGCCGGCGTCGGCCAAATGATACCCGCGGGGTCGACGTTCATGCCCGGGGAGAAGAAGAAGTCCGGGGCGTGAACCAGGTAGACGTTGGTGTTGGGCACACCCGGGTCGGGCGAGGGGACAAAGGCGCAGACGAGGAGGAAGTCTTCGGGGTCTTGGAAGCCCTCGAAGCGATCAGTCGGGCTGGCGTGGCTGTTGTTGTAGTCGATGTAGACGCAGTAGTAGACGGACATGTCGATGCCGTCCTTGCCGCTCCCGCCGGCCTGGGGGTAGCGGTCAACTCTGAAATAGAGCCAGGGCTGCCCTTCGTTCCAGCCGTAGTAGAAGTACTCGACATCTTCTTTGAAGTTGATGCTCTTCTGGTCGAGTGGTTCATCCTTCACCGGTGTGTCCGAGAACATTATCCTGCCGTCCCAGTCGGCGAAGTCGCCGTCCAGGACGATCGGCGGGGGCGCGGCGAGGGCCACCGTCCCCCCTGTCGCCGAGAGCAGGACCCCCAGGGAGATCATCGCCAGCAGGGCCTGGACAGGCCTAGGGTGTCGCGGGCGGGCTGTCATGGGAAGCCACGGCCTCCTTCCGCCGGGCCGAGGCCCGGATCTGGTGGGACATCACGTAGAAGGCAATCAGAAGACCCGTAGTTATCGAGACCAGGATGGCGACGTCGGCGTCGGAAGGTCTCTGGGCCCTCAGGCGTATCTCGTGCGGCCCGGGTTCGGCCTTAACCCCGATCAGACTTTCGACCGGGGGTCCGGAAACCTCACTGCCATCCAGCAGGACCTGGATGGAATCGGCGGCCCCGAAGGGGAGAATGATGGTCTTACCGGCAGCCTCTTCGGGAACAGTCAGACTGAAGCTGTAGCCTTGGGCTGTCGCCTCGTAGGCATCCAGGGGGATGGCCGTCCGCGCCGGAACGGCGCCAGGCTCTACGCCTAGAAGATCGGTCAGAATGCCCATGGCCGCCGGGTCACGCGTCAGATAGGCGTGGTAGGGGACGTTGATCCCCAGGAAGGTGACCGGTCGCTGGTCGACCATCTTCGTCCCCAAGACGGCCGCGGACTGCCCGTAGTAACTGAAGGTCAGGCTCTCCTGGTCAAGACCCTGGGGGACCAAGGCGACCCAGGGCAGAAACTCGTCCGAGAGAGCCTGAAACTGAAGCCCACCGTCGCCGGTCGCCAGCTCGGGCATCGTCTGGAGGGAAACCTTCTCCCCGGTTACTCCGAGAAAGGTCGGACGGTCGTTGAGGCGCCCCGTGGGGAACTGGGTAAGGTCGACCACGACGCGGCCCCCGGCCCTGGCGTAGGTTCTGACCAGAGCCTCGGCCACGTCCTGCGACTCCCATTCGACGCCCGAGAGGAACAAGGTGTCGTATCGCGAGAGTTCCGCGCTGGTGTAGCTGTCTAGCCTGGCCCGCCCAGACTCGACCTTGGGGAAGAGCATGGAGATGATGCCGGAGAGTCGCCCCACGGCCAGAATCCGATAGGGATTGACGAAGGCCTGAGGGCGGGCCGGTTTCGAGATCAGGGCCAGGGCGCCGAACATCTCCGCTTGGCCAAAGCCTTGGCTCCTGGCGGCCGCGAGGAGTCTTTCGGTATTGACCCACGTCGCTGCAACCACGAGATCGGTGGCCCCGCACTGCCAGGCGCGGTCGATGGCGTACGGGTAGTCGTCGTGCTCCAGCGCGGTGTTGATCAGGACCAAAGCCGGTCCGATAGCCGCCCCCTGATAAGCGAAGCCGTAAACCTGCTCCCTTCCGGCCCTCACCGAAAGGTCGTAGGCCGCCTGCGAGGTGAGGCGGCTGATGTCGAGGAGGCCGACCCTCCAGCCGGGCCGTCGCTGGGCCAACTCGCGGGAGACGGCCAGGATGGCCGGATCCCTCTGCCCGGTCCGGATGATGTCCGAGAAACCGAAGGCGCCGAGGACAGCCAATCCCAAACAGACGAAAGCCGTCGCTCGGGCGCCCCGCGCCGCGGCGCCGGCCGGAAAGGCGAGGAATGCCCCGATGAGAGCAACGGCGGTCAGGCTTCCGAAACGGGTCGGCCACATGAGATGGCTGAGAGGGAGGGCCATGTATAGGGGCTGGACGGCGGGGATGGTGATGACCACCCCCAGGAAGGCGCAGACCCACAAAGTCTTCGACAGCGATCCGCGGCCTTTCCAGGTCAGAACCACCCACAGGAGCAGTCCGATGGAGATCAGGTCAACGAGAAGCGTCCGCGGGTCGCGCAGGCTCAGGAAGACTCGCTGGGAGAGAACAGCCTCGCGGACAGCGGCGGGCGAGATGGAGGTTATCCCCCCATGCAGGCTCGGCAGAAGCCACCACGATGAAGCCAGGACGGCCAGGACCAGCAGAGCCGCACCCCGGGCGAGGCCGGGGAGTCCCGTCCCTCCGAACAGCCAGTAGAGCAGGCAGAACAGGCCCAGGGCCACGCAGACCATGGCCGCGATCATGGCGTGACAGAGAATGATCAGTTGAAGGACGATCAGGAAGACAAGGCCCGCCCACGGCCAGCGTTTCATCTCCAGACTGTCCAGAAGCGAGAGAAAGAGAAGGGGTAAGAGAGCCGTGGCCACGACCCGGGGAAGGTTCCCGTCTATCAGGGCCACCCAGATGTGATCGGGCCACACCGTCCAGGCGACGCCGGCGGCCAGAGCCGCCAGCCAACCTATGCGCCGGGCGTAAAGAAGCCAGGACAGCCCGCCGAACGCCGCGGCCGCCGGGACCAGCCAGGCGCCGGCCACGAAGATGTCGCCGGCCAGCCGCTGCAGGGCCGACAGGATGTAGATCGGAAGGGGCGAGTAGTATCGGAAGAGTTCGAGCCCGTTGTACCACCAAGGAAGAAACGTCGGGTAGAGGTTGCCCTGAGCCAACTGCGTCGTCAGGTACTGGGCCTTGAAGAGATGACCCCAAGTATCGCAGCCGAGAGGGTAGGCTGCCCCGGGCGCGGCAAGAAGCAAACTCCGGTAAACCACGGCCGCAAAGGCCAGAATGATCAGGGCGGAGAGCAGCGGGGTCAGGACGAACGACGACCGGCTCTGGCGCGGGGCGGAGACCCTCCGGCTCGGGAGCGTGTCAGTCTTGCCCGCTGGCATTGCCGGCGCCGCCTTCCCGCCGCGTCTCTCGCGCTCCATCCTGAACCGGGTGTTCCAGCGCGGCGGCGGCCTCGCGGTAGGCCGGTTGGGTCACGCCGCCGCGAGTCATGGCCTTCGGCAAGGGCGACGCCACCGTTACCCCCTTGGTGGGGGCCTCCCACACGCTGACCTGAACGGCGTCCACGCCCGTCCCGGCCAGGACTTCCCCTACGCGGCCAAAGATGAGCCGGGCCAGGTTCTCGGTCGTGGGGGCCACGCGGTCGAAGGGTTCAAGATCATTGAGGAACTGCCCTTCGTAGGGTCTGAGAATGACCCGGACGCGCCTATCGAGTTCGGCGAACTCGACCGGAGTCTCGCCGGGGCCGTCGCGGAAGGTCGCCCGCAGGGCCAGGTCCACGCGCCAGGAATGGCCGTGGGACGGACCAACCTGGCTGCCGAAAGTCACACGGTGTCGCGCATTGAGAAAGAGGGTCAGGTGGATGAGATACTCAGCCGAGTGGGGCTGAAGGGGTGATGGAGCACCTGCCTGCATGGAGAGCCCTCCCCTGCGGAGCCTGCCTCACAAGGTTCATCTTCATCTTTGAAAGTCACGAATTCGTGGGGATAGTGCCGTTTACCTCTCTCCGAAACTCTCACGACCAGACGTGCGGCAGGCCAGACCGGCGGCAAATCTGACCAGGAGCGGCAAGGGGTTCCGCGGAGGTGGGCTTTCTGTGGCCCGCGGGTTCAGAAAGTCTTCTCGACCGTCTTCTTACACCGATCGTGGATGTCTTCGGCGGCCCTGAGGGCCCGGGCGGCGTCCTCGCGACCGTAGAGGTCGGTCGGTGGGATTTGCCGTTTCTCGTCGCCGTAGAGGCTGCGGTCGCGGTCCTCGGCGAGATCAGCCGCGGCGCGGGCCATGGCCTCGACTTCCTCGCGGGCCAGTCCCAGATGGCTGAGTTCGCCCCGGCGCTCCTTGAGAACCTCGGCCAAGTCGTGGACTTTGGGGGGCTCGTGGCCGGTGGTAAGAAGAAGGGCCTTTAGCGAGAGCTCGCTGGCGTCCTGGGAAGTCCGCACGGCAAAGGCCCAGTGGCTGTCCAGGGAGGCTTTCCGGGCGGTCTCCAGGCTGCTCAGGGCCTGCCGTAGCAACCCTTTGGCCATTTCCTCACTGGTCACGGGGAGGTCTCCCTTCCCTCCGACCGTCCGGCCGATCGGACCGAACGGATCGGCCGCGGGTGCTCCGCCAAGAAATGAGGTCTGCAGAAGCCTTCCGCTCCGGCTACCGCAGACCCCTACACAACCCAGGACGACCTTTCGGCCGCCATGGATCATCTCGAGGCCTGCAATAACCTTTGCTCGACTGATACGGATCCCCTCAGAACCCGCAGTGACCTCTCGGCCACTACGGATCCCTACGGAACCCGTAGCAATCTTCGCACGACCATCGGTGATCCTGCACGAGCCCGGAATGACCGGTCAGGGCCACCCCAGACCCGTCTCGAGCCACCGATGATCTGCGCGCCGGTCAAGAGACGATCCCCGGGAACCGGGTTTGACGGATCAGACCGGGTGGAAGAGACCGACTTGCTCCAGGTATCACCAACCGGGAACTCCGCAAACCATAAAGAGACCGTTCTTGGCCATTGCTCGACCCCGAAGAGTCTTAGCTGGGCCTCTGCAGACCGCCTTTAGTCTTGCCGCGGCCGGGGCAGCTTAACCGCGGCCTCGACGCAGGAAAGATCAGCCTACGATTGAACCATTGGGCCAAGGTTTACGGCCAGTGAAGGCCGGCCGAGGCCGGCTGGAGGCCGGTCATACGAAGGGACGGGGGAACATGACGCGGATTGAGGCTAGACTCAAGGACCTGGGAATCACCCTGCCGGAGGTGGCCAAACCACTCGCGGCCTACGTCCCGGCGGTCCGAACGGGACCCTACGTCTACGTTTCGGGTCAACTGCCGTTGGTCGGCGGCCAACCCGTGGTCACGGGTAAGGTCGGGGCTGAGGTCACCCCCGAGCAGGCCAAGCAGGCGGCCCGGATCTCGGGCATCAACGCCCTGGCGGCCCTGGCCAGCGTCGCCAGCCTCGACAAGGTCAGGCGCATCGTCAAGGTGACGGGCTTTGTGGCCAGCGCTCCGGGGTTCACGGGACAGCCCGGTGTCGTCAACGGGGCTTCGGAGCTCTTCACGGAAGTGTTCGGAGAAGCCGGGCAGCACGCCCGGGCGGCGGTGGGAGTAGCCGAGCTGCCGCTGGGCGTCCCGGTGGAAGTAGAAATCCTGGCCGAGGTCGAGTAGGGAGGCGGTGGGCGTGGCTTCCGCTCTTCTAGTTGTCGACATGCTGAATGATTTTGTTGACGAGCGGGGGGCGCTGTTCTGCGGTCCCACGAGTCGAACCATCCTGCCCCTTGTGGCCCGCAAGCTAGACGAAGCCCGGCGGGCGGGCAAGCCGGTTTTCTTCATCGCCGATAGCCACCTGGCTCAGGACAAGGAATTCGAGTTGTTTCCGCCCCATTGCCTCGCCGGGACCAAGGGCGCCGCGGTCTGCCCGGAACTTACCCCCCGGGAGGGGGAGGTCGTCATCCCGAAACGCCGCTACAGCGCCTTCTTCGGGACCGATCTCGATCTTCGCCTGAGGGAGCTTGGCGTTACCGAGGTTGTCCTGGTAGGGGTGTGCACCAACATCTGCGTTTTCTTCACCGCGGCCGACGCTCGGATGCGAGGTTACGGGGTGAGCGTTCTCCGCGACGGGGTAGCCTCATTCGACGTCGAGGCCCACCGTTTCGCCTTGAGTCAGATGGAGAAGGTTCTCGGGGCCAAGGTGCTCTAGGAAGGGGTTGGCCGTTGACCACTTCGGACGGACGGGCAGGGAGAGAACTTGGGGTCGGGGGCGCGGACCTCGTCCGCGACCTGGCCCAAGTAAGAGACTACGCCGTAGATCCAAAGCGCAAGTTCTACTCGGCTACACACGAGGAGATTTTCGCCGGTCTGACCACGGACATCTACTTCGTGCGGACGATGGAGATTCTTGAGAGCCTCGGTCGGGCCGGCGCGCCGGTTGTGGCGGAGGTCTTTACCAGCCGCGACGGCATGATGGCCGGCAACGACGAGGCCCTTAGCCTGCTTCGGGATCGAGGCGTGGAGGTCTGGGTCCTGCCCGAGGGCGAAAGGTTTGACGACCACGAGGTGGTCATGCGCCTGAGCGGACCCTACCGCAACTTCGGCCCCTGCGAAACACCCCTGCTGGGCATCCTGGCCAGCACGTCGGCCTGGGCCACGGCGGCGGCGGAGTGCCGCGAAGCGGCGGGGGAGAAACCTTTCATCTGCTTCGGGGCCCGGCATCTCCACCCGGCGGTGGCCCCGGTGATGGAGAAGGCGGCCATCGTCGGCGGGGCCGACGGAGCGAGTTGCATCCTGGCGGCCAAGCTGGCCAAGGTCCAGCCGTCGGGCACGATTCCGCACGCGGCCATGCTCATCGCCGGGGACACCCTTCTGGTGGCCGAGACCTACGACAAGATCATGCCGAGGGACGCGCCCCGGACCATCCTGATTGACACGTTCCACGACGAGGCTGAGGAGACCCTCCGGCTGGCCAGAGCCCTGGGCAAGCGCCTTGGCGGCGTTCGCCTGGACACGCCGGGTGAGCGCGGCGGTGTCACTCCGCAGCTCGTGCGGGAGATCCGAGCCCGTCTCGACCAGGAGAGTTTCCAACACGTAAGGATCTTTGTCTCCGGGGGACTCGACCCCGAGCGGATCCGGGTCCTGGGTCTGGCCGGGGCGGACGCCTTCGGTGTGGGTTCCTACATCTCGCGGGCCAGGCCCATCGACATGACCATGGACCTCAAGGTAGTGGACGGTCAACCGATCGCCAAGCGGGGGCGAATTCCGGGTATCACGCCGGCGCCGAGACTCATCAGGGTTCTCTGACCCAAGGCGGCATTGTGCGGCAAGACCCAAGTGTGGTATGGTACGGAAGCTGAGGAACTCGGCGAAAGACTCACCGTGACAACCGCATAGCTCCACCGTGAGGTGTCCCGCGGGGCTTTGGCCGCGGGGAGAATAGGGAAGCCAGTGCAAATCTGGCGCGGTCCCGCCACTGTAACCGGGGAGCTGAAGGCGAGCGCCACTGCCGGGAAGGCCAGCGAGGTCAAGCCGACTCGCGGTCCGCCGGTGGGAAGGAGCCTGAGGCCCTGATCCGGGAGCCAGGAGACCTGCCTCGCGGTCTGCGCGTTTGACCTTCGTAGGAAGGGGGAGCGTGAAGTCTTCGATTACTTGCCCCGGCCCGAGAGGGTCGGGGCTTTTTCGTTTCCCCGGCTTCGCGGGTCGGGATGCCGGCGCGGGAGGAGCTTGTGGCGGGCGCGGACGCGCCTCGGTGAGCGGCTGGGACAGAGAGGAAGCGACGGATGGGCATGACGGCAGAGAAGAAGATACTGAGCGCCGCGAGACCGCGTCTCAGGGCCTTGACCCTGGTCCTGGTCTCCCTGGCTCTGGCCATCGCCGTCGCCGGCTGCATCTTCGGAGGCGGCCGGGTGAAGGTGACGGACGACGCTGGACGGCAGATCACCCTGGATCAGGCGCCGGAGAAGATCGTCTCCATGGCGCCGAGCAACACCGAGATCCTCTTCGCTCTTGGCCTCGGCGAACGAGTCGTGGGAATCACGACCTACTGCAACTACCCCGACGAGACCGCCGACGTAGCCAAGGTGGGGGACTCGTATTCTCCGGACTACGAGAAGATCATATCGCTGGAGCCCGATCTGGTCCTGGCCGTCGGCACCGCCGACAGCGAACTGGTCAAGGGGCTCGAGGGTTACGGACTCACGGTTTGCGTCCTGCAGGCTGAGACGGTGGCCGAAGTGCCCGACGACATCGAGCTTGTGGGCCAGGTCACCCGCGCCGACAAGGCGGCCAAGACGGTGGCCGACGACGTTCGCGCCAGGATCAAGACCGTGTCGGATCGGATCAGCGGTATCGTCCCGGCCGACCGGCCGGTCGTTTTCTGGTGCCTCGACGACCTGCTCTGGACCGTCGGTCCCGGGTCGTTCGTCAACGATGTCATCGTCATCGCCGGTGGACAAAACGTCGGGGCGACCCTGGGGCAGGCCTACGGCCAGTTCAGCCTGGAAAGCCTCCTGGAGGCCGATCCCGACGTGATCATCATTCCGGTTCTCGACCCCGCCGTTCCCGGCAAGTTGGCCCAAATCGACGGCTGGGACACGCTCACGGCGGTGAAGAGCGGGCGCGTCTACCAGATCGACCCTGACATCGTCTCGCGACCCGGGCCGCGGATCGCCGAGGCGGTAGAGAAGGTCGCCGCCCTTCTCTACCCGAGTTTGTTCGGCGACGGAGGCCAGTAGTTGACCGCGCGAACGGGATCGGCGAAGGCCGGCCGCGGGACCCGGGCAGGGACCGGCGACGGCCCCGACCCCGGCGCGCGGGTGGTTGGGCGCCGCCCGGGGGCCGAGGGCCCCCGGGCGGCGCCCCGGGGAGTGGGCCGAGGCGTGGTTTTCGCGGTCCTGGGTCTCGGGCTGGGTCTGGCCGGCCTCTTGGCGGTGGCCCTGGGTTCGGTCTCCCTTCCCCTGGACGAGGTGGCCCGCATCCTGGCCCACGCCGTACCCGGGCTTGGCGCCGCGGTAACTCCCGACTGGCCCAGTTCTCACGAGGCCATCATCCTGTCGTTGCGCTTGCCCCGGGTTCTCCTGGCCGCCACGGTGGGGGCGGCTTTGGCCGTGGCCGGCGGGGCCTTTCAGGGTCTGTTCCGGAACCCCATGGCCGACCCCTACGTCATCGGCGTGTCTTCTGGGGCGGCCCTGGGCGCCGCTCTGGCCTTCACCGCCCACCCGTCAGTCACCCTCCTCGGCCTGGGTGGCGTCCCCCTGGCGGCGTTCGCGGGGGCCATCGGCACCGCCTTCGTTGTCTACGGGCTGTCCAGGGTTGGTCGAAGTGTCCCGATCGGCAACCTCCTTCTCTCCGGCGTGGCCGTGGGCGCTCTCCTCTCGGCCCTGGTGTCCCTGGTCGTCGTTCTCGGGCGCAAGCACCTGGACGAGATCGTCTACTGGCTCATGGGCAGCCTGGCCGGTCGTGGCTGGACCCACCTGGCCGCCGCTCTGCCCTACCTGGCCTTGGGTGGGGCGACCCTCCTCCTCCTCGGACGCGACCTCAACGCCCTTCTCCTTGGTGAGGAGGAGGCCGCTCATCTCGGGATTCCGGTCGAGCGGACCAAGAAGATCATTTTGGCCGCGGGCTCCCTCCTCACGGCCGCGGCCGTGGCCACCTGCGGCGTGGTCGGATTCGTTGGTCTCATCGTTCCCCACATCGTTCGTCTTCTGGTCGGTCCGGACAACCGGGTCCTGCTTCCCGTGTCGGCTCTGGCCGGCTCGCTGCTCCTGATCGTGGCCGACCTTGTGGCCAGGGTGGCTGTCCGGCCCGGAGAACTGCCCGTCGGGGTGGTCACCGCCATCATCGGCGGCCCCTTCTTCCTCTATCTCCTGAGACGCTCGCGGAGCGGGGTGCTGTAGATGGTCCTTCATCTCAAGACCACCGCCGCGACCGCGCCCACTAAGCGGGGGGAGGCCGGCCCCGCCGCCCGCCTTGCCGTGGAGGACTTGGAGGTCGCCTACGGGCAGCGTTCGGTCCTGCGCGACATCAGCTTCGACGTGCCGGCGGGTGGCTTCGTCGGTCTGATCGGTCCAAACTCCTGCGGCAAGTCGACCCTTCTCAAGGCCATCAGCCGCTTGCTGCGCCCGGTGGCGGGGCGGGTCCTGATCGACGGCCGGGACGTCTGGAGGGAGACGACCCTGCTCCAAATGGCCCGAACGGTAGCCGTCGTCCCCCAGGACTTCCCGCTGGCCTTCCCGTTCACCGTGGAGGAGACGGTCCTCATGGGCCGTACTCCCTACGTCGGCCGGTTCCGGGGCGAGCAGCCCCGCGACCTGGCCCAGGTGCGGGTGGCCATGCGGGCCACCGGCACGTTCGATCTGGCTGTTCGCCCTGTTTCGGAACTCGCGGGCGGCGAACGCCAGAGAGTCATCCTGGCCAAGGCTCTGGCCCAGGAGCCACGGCTGCTCCTCCTGGACGAGCCGACATCCCACCTGGACATAAACCACCAGATAGAGATACTAGACCTTCTCCGCCACCTCAACCGGACCCAGGGGTTGACCATCGTCATTGTCCTCCACGACCTCAACCTGGCTTCCATCTACTGCGATCGCCTCTTTCTCCTGGCCCGGGGCGGCATCGTGGCCGAGGGTCCGCCCCAGGAGGTTCTCACCCAAGCCCACCTTGAGGATGTCTACGGCAGTCGGGTTCTCGTGGGCCGGCACCCGGTCTATGGGTGTCCGCAGGTCACCCTCTTGTCGCAGATTGGGCGAGGGCCGGCAGGGTCCGAACCTCGCGGGTCGGCCACTAAGAGTTACGCGGCCACCACCGTGCACGTGGTGGCCGGTGGGGGAAGTTCATCGACACTCCTTGAGAGTCTGGTAGCCGCGGGCTACCGGGTGACGGCGGGCCCTCTCAACGCCGGGGACAGCGATTGGCACGCCGGACGGACCCTCGATCTCGAACTCGTCACCGTGCCACCCTTCTCGGTGGTGGACGGAGCGGCTCTGGCCAAGGCCAAGTCCGCGATGAAGGCGGCCAATCTGGTCCTGATCGGGCCGGTACCCTTCGGTCACGGAAACGTAGGCCTCCTCGCGACCGTGCTGGACGCCGCCAGAGACGGGAAACCGGTAGGCCTTCTCGTCGGCGAGGCCGGCGGCGACCTGACGACCGCCGTGTCGAGACGAGACTTCACTGGCGGGAAGGCGACGGCTTTCGTCCGCGACCTGATCCTGGCCGGGGCGGTGGAACTGAGCGGAGTTCGGGAAGCTCTGGAATGGTGTGACGCTCTTATCATCGAGCCGCGGCAAGACACGGAGAACGGCCGGCGAAAGTAATGACGGCGCGTTTTGGCCACGGGGGGATTGCGGATGGATAGCGGAGCACGGCGCTTGGGGACGAGAGACGGTGGCACGCCGCCGCCGGGAATGGAAACACCAGCGGCAGGGGGATTGACCTTGGGCACCGTCCTGGCTAGAGCCGGGAGAGCAGTCCGAGAGGCAACGCCTGGAGTGTCCCGGCCCGAGCCGATGGTCGAGCCCATCGCCCTGAGTTCCGTCTATCGTTTTGAGGACCTCGATCAGGTAGACGAGGTCTGGGAGGGCCGCCGGCCCGGTCACGTTTACCGCCGCTTCGGCCACCCCAACTCGCTGACCCTGGAGCGAGTAGTGTCCGCTTTGGAAGGTGGGGAGGCCTCGGTAGCCTGCTCCTCGGGCATGGCGGCCATCCACGCCGCGGTGGCGGCTCACCTCCAGGCCGGGGATGTTATCGTGGGGCAGACCGGTCTGTACGGCGGTACCCAGACCCTTCTCGCCGGGCAGTTGGCCCGCCTCGGTCTGGGATCGGCCTTCGCTCCGCAGCCGACGAGGGAGTCCTTCTCCGGTGTCCTCGACCGTCTGGCGGCGGAGAGCCGGCGGCCCAGGGCCCTGATCGTGGAGTCCATAGCCAATCCGTCCCTCAAGGTCGCCGATCTGCCCGGTCTGGCGGCCCTGGCCCGGGAGAGAAACCTCCTCCTCATCGTGGACAATACCTTCGCCACGCCCCTCGCCTGCCGTCCCCTGGCCTTCGGACCCGCCCTTGTCGTCCACAGCGCCACCAAGTACCTGAACGGCCACAGCGACGTCATCGGCGGTGTCGTAACCGGGCCGGAGGTGTTGATCGAGCCGGTTCGCCGGGAGGCCATCGTCGCGGGATCGACCATGTCGCCCCTGGACGCCTGGCTCACCATCCGTGGGCTCAGGACCCTTCATCTGCGCTTTGGTCGCCAGCAGGAAAGCGCCGCTCGCATCGCGACCTGGCTGGAGGGAAAGCCCGGAGTGTCTCGCGTTCTCTACCCCGGCTTGCCGTCACACCCTGACCACACCAGGGCTAAGAAGATCCTGCACGGGTTTGGGGCCATTGTCTCCTTCGATCTCGCCGAAGGGAAGGCGGCCGTGGACCGGCTGGTGCGGCGCCTGCGGCTCATCTCCTTTTCGCCCAGTCTGGGCGAAGCCGAGACAACTATTATGTACCCGGCCATGACCTCGCACCGCGCCCTCACCCCTGAGGAACGGCTGGTGGCCGGCGCCGGTCCGGGTCTGGTGAGACTGTCGACCGGTCTGGAAGATATCGTCGACCTCCTTGGAGACTTGCAGCGGGCCCTGGCCTAGAAACCCAAGTGGCCCTCCAAGAAACGCCCGCCCCGCCGAGTGGGTGGGAAGACTAGGCCAGAGACGAAAGGATGAGTTCAATGGACGAGGATCTCAGAAGTCAGGTCAGGCGCAGGTACGCGGCAGCGGCTAGGGCCATGGCGACCTCGGGCGGTCCGGCGTGCTGCGCGGGAGAGCGGCCGACGCCGGGTAACGGCGCCTGCGCGCCTAGCGGTCCCGGCCAGCCGGCCGGATCGTGCTCGTGTTGCGGAGACGGGTCGAGCGAGCTCCTTGAACCCGGGCTGGCCAACAAGCTCTACGGCGCCACCCGACTCGAGGGTCTGCCTCCGGCCGCCGTCGCCGCCAGTCTGGGCTGCGGGAATCCGTCCGCCCTGGCGGAGATCATCCCGGGCGAGGTCGTCCTCGACCTCGGGAGCGGAGGCGGTCTCGACGTCCTCATCTCGGCCCGGAGAGTCGGACCCCGCGGAAAAGTCTACGGTCTCGACATGACCGACGAGATGCTGGCTCTGGCCCAGGCCAACCAGACCAAGGCCGGGGTGAACAATGTCCGGTTCCTCAAGGGAGACATCGAAGCCATACCCCTCCCCGACGCTACGGTGGACGTGATCATCAGCAACTGCGTTATCAACCTGGCCGCGGACAAGGACCAGGTCCTCCGGGAGGCATTCAGGGTCCTGCGTCCGGGCGGCCGCTTGGCCGTCTCGGACACGGTCTTCCAGGGCGATGTCTCGCTTCTCCCGGCCAACCTGCGCCAAGACATGGACGCCTGGGCCGCGTGTGTGGCCGGGTCCCTCGAGGAGCGCGACTACCTGGCCAAGCTCGAGGCGGCCGGGTTCATGGACGCGAGCCTTGAACCCATGGCCTTCTACGGCGCGGTGACAGCCGAAGATGGGGTGCGGCTGGTCAGCGGGTTCGTTCGGGCCCGCAAGCCCGGAGTCGGGTCGTTTGGGCTGCGTGAAGGCCGGAGTGGAGACCTTCCGGCCGTGGCCCGTCTTCTTCGTGAAGCGGAACTGCCGGCCGAGGGCGTGGCTCAACTGGCGGAGGCGTCCGGGGAAGCGGCGGCCAACTCCTCCGTCCGGGGTGGGCTGGTCGTGGCCGAGGCCGGTCCGGGCGGAGCGGTGATCGGGGCCGCCGGTCTTGAGGTCTACGGACCTGATGGTCTCCTGCGCTCGGTTGTGGTCGACACGGCCTGGCAGGGACGTGGCCTCGGCCGGTCGCTGGTCCAAAACCGTCTGGATCGCGGCGGAGAGCTGGGCCTGGAGGCCGTTTACCTGCTGACGAGTACCGCGGCCCGCTACTTCACCCGGCTTGGCTTCACTCCCGTCGACCGGGCCGCCGCTCCTGGTGGTCTGCGGAGTTCGGTAGAGTTCGCCATGCTGTGCCCTTCCAGTTCGAACCTCATGAGAGTTGAACTGCCGCCGAGTGGACGCGGGCCCGGGTAGGCAGGTACTACCACTCAAAGGGGTGACCGGGAAGGGATAGTGATAGTTCCTGTCGAAGCGAAGGAGAGGTCATGCCTCAAAGCAGCCAAGAGTCACCACTCACTGTCGCCATAGACGGTCCGGCCGCTGCCGGCAAGAGCAGCGTCGCCAGGGCTGTTGCCGTTCGGCTGGGCCTGACCTACGTGGACACCGGGGCCATGTACCGGGTTCTGACCCTCAAGGCCCTGAGAAGCGGGGTCGACCCGGAGGACGGCCCCTCTCTGGCCAGACTGGCGGCCGAGACGTCCATCGAGTTTCGACCGTCGTCTGTCCCGGGGCAGCCACAGGAAGTGTGGCTTGGCGACGAAAACGTGACCCGAGAGATACGGACGAGGGAAGTCGACTTGGCCGTATCGGCGGTCTCCAAGCACCCCGCCGTCCGCGATTGGTTCCGGACGTTCCAGCGGCGGATGGCCCAGGCGGGAGGCGTTGTCATGGAAGGTCGCGACATCGGGACCGTCATTCTGCCGCATGCCGAGATAAAGGTCTACCTGGACGCCAGTTTCGAGAAGCGGGTCCTTCGCCGGTTCCGGGAGCTTGTGGGCAAGGGCTACCGGACGGAGAAGCAAGTGGTTTGGTCGGACATGGCCCGCCGGGACCTTCTTGACTCAAGTCGAAAGGTTGCGCCTCTGGCCATCGCCCCCGACGCGTTTCGCGTCGATACTACCCGCAAGACCCTGGGGCAGGTGGTGGACGAGGTCACCCGACTCTGTCTTGGACGGAGGGGGGCGCTCTAGTGTTCTACTGGCTACTTTGGGGTGTAGCGCACGTCCTTTCTCGCCTGCTCTATCGGGTGTCCTACACGGGGGGCGCCAACGTCCCGCGAAAGGGTCCCGTGATTATCTGCGCGAACCACCTGGGCTGGTGGGATCCGGTCATTTTCGCCATGGCTACTCGACGACGCCTCTACTTCATGGCCAAGTCCGAACTCTTCAAGAACCGGTTTTTCGGTTTTCTTCTGAACGCCGCCGGCGCCTTCTCGGTGAGGCGCGGGGAACCCGATCGGAAATCCATTTCGCGAGCCATGGATCTCCTGGCCACGGGGGCGGTGGTCGGCATCTTCCCCGAGGGCACCCGCAGTTGGACCGGCAAGTTTCGTCGGGCCGAGCCCGGCGTCGGCCTGCTGATCCTCAGGTCGGGCGCCCCGGTGGTCCCGGCTTACATCGAGGGACCCTACCGCTTCCGCCGGCCGGTGCGCTTGGTGATAGGCAAGCCCTTCCACGTCGATGCCGGGGTGGACGGCGCCAGGACCGGCGCCCAGAGGCGGCAGGCCGCCGCCGACGCGGTCATGGCGGAGATAGCCGCCCTGGGAGGCAGGGCGGGTGACTACGCGGCGCTCGTGGCCGCGGTGCGGCCCGAGCGGCCTGCGGCGACCTCTGATGCGGCGGTATCGTCGGGGCAAGAATAGCCCCACCCTAGCCGCAGGTTTCAACCGGAAGGACGGCAAGGCTATTTGGAAGTTCTCCTAGCGCCAGAATACGGTTTCTGCATCGGAGTGCGGAAAGCTGTCGAGCTTGCCCAGGAGGTCGCCAAGGGGACCCAAGGGTCGGGCCGTGGGGTTTGGACTCTCGGTCCCCTGATCCACAACCGCCGCGTCGTCCGGGCCTTGTGGTCCATTGGTGTCAAAGCGGCCAGCAGTCTCGACGACGTACCCGCCGGAGACATCCTTGTCCTGCCCTCGCACGGCGCCAAACCCGACCTGATCGCCCAGGCCCGAGCCAAGGGCATCCAGGTGGAGGACGCCACCTGCTCGCTGGTGCGTAAGGTCCAGGTGACCGCGAGGTCTCTCCGCGAGGACGGTTATCAGGTGGTCGTGGTCGGGGATGCCCACCACACCGAGGTGGCCTCAGTCGTGGCCTGGACGGGCGGCGACACCCGGATCGTCGACAGCGTGGCCGACGCGGTGGCGCTACCGCCCATGGATAGGGTGGCCGTCGTGGCCCAGACCACCCAGAGGCCCGAGAAGGTGGCCGAGGTGACGGAGGTCCTTCGGCGTCGAGTCGGAGAAGTGCGGGTCGAGCCTACGCTGTGCCCCGTGACGAGCGAGAGGCAGCGGCAAGCGAGGAATCTTTGCTCACTGGTTGACGTCCTACTGGTCGTGGGAGGTCGGGAGTCGGCCAATACGCGCAGACTAGTTGAAGTCGGGCGCGAGATGGGACGTCGCGTTCATCACATAGAGGCAGCCCAAGAGGTTGAGCCGTCGTGGTTTCAAGTGGGAGACAAGATAGGGATAACGGCGGGAACATCAACCCCGGACTGGATCACCGAGGAGGTTGTGGCAAGGATGAAAGACATCGAGCCAGACGCCGAAGCAAGAGGACACGAGGGGGAGGCTGCGACCCCCGAGGACGGCCTGGGGAAGGAGCCTGAAGCCGATGAGGCTCAGGCCGAAACTCCGACCGCTCCCGTGGGGGATTTCCAGCCCGGGGCACGAGTAACGGGAACTGTGGTCAAGCTTGGAGACGAAGACGCGCTGGTCGACATCGGCTACAAGACGGAGGCCGTCTTGCCGCTCGTGGAGATCTCCCGCCGACATCTCAGCCGCCCGTCGGACGCCCTCAAGGAAGGAGAGGTCGTCGAAGCGGTGGTTCTTCGCCAGGACGATGAGGGCCATCTCGTCCTCTCGCTGAAGCGGATCGAGGAAGAGAAAGCCTGGAGCATACTTGAGGAGGCCCTTGGCGATCACCGGACCATCGAGGCCCCTGTCACGGCCCAGGTCAAAGGTGGGCTGGTGGCTGACGTGGGGGCCCGAGGCTTCATCCCCGCCTCACAGGTCGGCCTGGAATTCATCCAGGACCTGTCGCCGTATGTCGGAAAGACCCTGCAGGTCAAGGTCATCGAACTGGACCGCGGTGAGCGTCGGGTCATCCTTTCCGAGCGGAAGGTTCTCGAGGAGGGCCGGGGTCAGGCCCGGAGCGAACTTCTCGCTACGGTCAAGGAGGGCGAGATCCGGCAGGGCGAGGTCAAGCGGGTCACCGAGTACGGCGCCTTTATCGACATCGGAGGGCTGGACGGCCTTCTTCACGTATCGGAGATGTCCTGGAAGCGCGTCGCCGATCCGCGGGAGATCGTCAAGGAAGGCGACAAGATCGAGGTCAAGGTTCTCAAGATCGACCACGAGAGAGGTCGCATCTCCCTAGGGGCCAAGCAGGTCAGGGGAGATCCCTGGGCCAAAGTCGGCGAGCAGTTCCCCGTGGGGACGGTTCTCAAGGGCCGGGTCGTCAGCGTGGCTGACTTCGGGGCCTTTGTCGAACTGGCTGAGGGCATAGAAGGCCTCGTTCACGTCAGCCAGCTCTCGGACAAGCGCATCGGCCGGCCGTCGGAAGTTGTTAAGGTTGGCGACGAGCTTCGCGTCAAAGTGCTGAAGGTCAGCCCCGCGGAGCGGCGAATCAGCCTCAGCGCCCGCGAGGGCGCCGACGAGATGGACCGGCGGGACATCAAGAAGTTCCTCAAGACCACCAACGAGGCCGCCGGCGTTACTATCGGCGATCTGATCGGGAACGTCCTCAAGGGCACCGACCTGGGGGCTAAGAAGGATGACCAGCCGGACGACAAAGACTAAAGCCGCCACCCAAGCGAGCAAGACTTCGAAGGTCGCGGCCTCGAAGAAGAGAAGCTCCGGCAAGAAGGCGGCTTCGGGTGCGGTCCCCCGCACCCGAAGCCATTCTTCTCGCCCCAGCGCGTCCGAACAGCTTCTCTCCGGGCGCGAGGCTGGATCGCTGACCCTGATCATCGCCGAGAAGCCGAGCGTGGCCAGGGACATCGCCCGGGCCCTCAGCCAGGACGGGGAGAAGATGACTACCCAAAGCGGGTTCATCGAGGGCGGTCGCCACATGGTCACCTGGGCCATCGGGCACCTCCTGGAACTCTGTGAGCCGCAAGACTACGCGCCGTCTCTGAAACGCTGGCGGCTGGAGGACCTGCCGATCATCCCCGGCGTCTTCCGCCTCAAAGCCATCGCCAGGACGAGGAGCCAGCTCAATGTGGTCCTCGCCCTCCTACGGTCACCCGCCTGCGGGGCCGTCGTCAATGCCTGTGACGCGGGCCGGGAGGGCGAACTCATTTTCCGGCACATTCTGGAGACGGCCGAGGTGCCGGCCATGCCTGTCAAACGCCTGTGGATCTCGGCCATGACTCACGAAGCCATCCTTGAGGGGTTGGCCGGCCTGAGGGAAGGCGACCACTACCGGAACCTCGAAGCCGCCGCCCGCTGCCGCAACGAGAGCGACTGGTTGGTGGGCATCAACGCCACACGGGGGATGACCAGAAAATGCGGCGTGCTCCTCTCGGTCGGACGGGTGCAGACACCGACCCTGGCCATCCTGGCGGAACGGGAGAAGGAGATCCAGAGCTTCGTGCCCCGGACCTACTGGGAGGTCGAAGCTCTCTTCGAGGCCCCCGCCGGTAGCTACCGCGGACGCTGGTTTGGTCCCGGCCTGGCCGATGGTCGCCTGCCGGAGGCTGCCAGAGCGCGGGCTCTGGCCGACCTCGTGGCCGGGAAAGCCGGAGCGGTGGCCGAGGTAGATTGTCGCCGCAAAAACCAAGGATCGCCCCTTCTCTATGACCTCACCCAACTCCAGCGGGATATGAACCGGCGTCACGGCTTCTCGGCTGCCCGCACCCTGAGCCTGGCCCAGGACCTCTACGAGAAGCACAAGGTCATCACCTATCCCCGGACGGATAGTCGCTTCCTGAGCGGCAAGAACATCCCGCTGCTTCTCCCGACTCTCCGGGCTGTGGCCGAGGTGTCGGTCGAACTCCGCGAGGCGGCCCGGCCCTTCCTGGAGGCCGGCCGGTTGCCCATCACCGGGCGTCAGGTCAATGACGCCAAGGTCCGGGACCACCACGCCATCATCCCGACGATCAAGGCCTCCAGCGCGGTGAAGCTCAAGGGCGATCAGGCCAAGGTCTTCGAGGCTGTCGCCCGCCGGTTCATCGCCGCCTTCTACCCGGCCGCCGTCCTCGAGGACACCTCGGTCGTCACGGTCGTGGAGGACGAATCGTTTCGCAGCCGGGGGCGCGTCGTTGTCGAACATGGTTGGCTCAAGGTCGAGGAGGCGGGCTGGCTCACCAGCGGCCGGGGAGAGGGTGAGGAGGCCGAACCGGACCTACCCCCCTTGGAGGCCGGAATGCCCGTCGTGGCGGTCTCCGCCACCCCGCACGAGAAGGAGACCAAACCTCCCCCGCGCTACACCGACGCCTCTCTCCTCCAGATGATGGAGACCGCGGGCAAGCTCCTGGATGATGAGGAACTGCAGGAGGCCATGCGGGATCGGGGCATCGGGACCCCGGCCACGCGGGCGGCCATTATCGAGCGGCTGCTGGAGGTGGGTTACCTTGACCGTGATCGACGGTCTTTGGTGGCCACGCCCAAGGGGATCGAACTCATCGACATCATCCCGACCCGCGATCTGGTCTCTCCGGCTCTGACGGGAACCTGGGAGGCCAAGCTCCGACAGGTCGAAGCAGGCGCGCTCGGGCGCGAGACGTTCATGGCCGAGATCGAAAGCTACATCCGTCGCCTGGTCCAGGAGATCCAGGCCCTCGAGGCCGAGGGTCTCGCCGGCCGCATGCGGCGCACGATAGGGAAGTGCCCTAAGTGCGGCGCCGGCGTGATGGAGGGCCACAAGGCCTACTCCTGTTCGGCCAGAAAGGAGTCCGGCTGCGACTTCTACATCTGGAAGGTCATCGCCGGACGGCAGCTTGGCCCCCTGGAAGCGCAGAAGCTCCTGGCCGAAGGAAAGACCCCCCTCCTGCGTGGTTTCCGATCCCGGGCCGGAGGGCGGTTCCCCGCCATCCTCACTCTGACCGCGGAGGGTGTCAAGTTCGTCTTCCCCGAACGTAAGACCGGCAAGCGAGCCCCGACCGCCGGCAAGCGAGCCCCGACCGCCGGCAAGCGAGCCTCGGCCGCCGGTGACCTCAAGGACGCCTGAACCTACCCCTCGCCGTTAAATCCAATCTCTCCAGGGAACGCTAGAGGCCGTGGCGATTCCCAGAGGAGGTAGTTAGGTGCCCGTCGGGGTCATCGTGCTCCTGATCGTGGCCATCCTGGTCTACTTCGGTCTGCTCCATCGCGTCCTGGACCGGATGCGGCTGGACGACCGGACCGCGCTGTTTGTCATCTTCCTCATGGTTCTGGGCAGCTTCTTCAACCTGACCATCCTGCGGCAGCCGCCCCTTATCGTCAACCTCGGCGGGGCCGTTGTCCCCATCGGCATCGCCATCTACCTGATCCTAACCGCCGACACCCGGCGCGAAAAGGTCCGGGGCACGCTGGCGGCCTTCATTTCCGGAGCGGCCATCTACTTGGCCATGAAGCTCCTCAACCCTGAAGAGCAGACCATGATCATCGAGCCCTCCTACTTCTTCGCTGCCATCGCCGCCGTCGTCGGCTACCTCAGCGGTCGCTCTCGGCGGTCGTCCTTCATCGCCGGCAGCATGGGCATCGTCCTGGCTGACGTGGCTCACTACGTCGAGATCTCCGTCCGGGGCATTCGTGGGAGAACCTGGATAGGTGGAGCGGGGGCGTTCGACGCCGTGGTCATCGCCGGCGTCTTGGCCGTGGCTCTGGCCGAGATTGTCGGGGAGACCCGCGAGTACATGGCTCGCGGCCCGCTTCGTGAGGGTGGCCGGGAGCGGGGGGCCGGTGGCCGGGAGCGGGGGGCCGGCGGCCGGGAGCGTGGGACCGGCGGCCCGGAGCGTGAGGGTGGCGGACGCAAGCGGCCAGACGGCGAAAGCCACGACCAGAAGGGTGGCGGCGCCAATGGCTAGGGGCTCGGCCCGCCGATCTGTCGCTCGCGCGCTCATCGCTGTCCTCGTGGCCGGCGCCGCCCTGGCCTCATTTTCCGGCTGGGCCCGGGCCGGAGACGAAATGGGTGGGATAAAGTACGTCAGCGTCCACGACGGGGACGGGAACCTCATCTGCGAGACCGGTTTCCGTCTGGGGGTCGGTGACGAGTACCTGGACGGGGACAACGCCCTCTGGCGCGTCGAGCGGGTCGTGGGGGATTCGACGGCCATCGCCGCCTACGTCCGGCAGCTCGACCTGACCTCGGCCGTCGAGGATTTTCAAGCTACCCTGGCCGGGTCGGAGGCCGCAGCCGGGGGCGCACCCCAGGTCGGCATCTACCACACCCACTCCGACGAGTCCTACAGGCCGTCGGACGGCACGGATAGCGACCCGGGCGGGCAAGGCGGCATCTACCGTGTCGGCGACGCTTTGGCGGAAGGCCTCAAGGACCAGGGCATCGGAGTGAATCACAGTCTGGCCAGCCATCTCCCCCACGACAGCGGGGCCTATGAGCGCTCGCGCCGAACGGCCATGTCCGTCCTCAAGGGCTCGGCGGCCATTTTCGATGTCCACCGCGACGCGGCGCCCCCCGAGGCCTACCTCAAGCGCGTCGGAGACCAGAACATAACCCAGATCATGATGGTCATCGGGGCCGCTAACCCCCAGGCCAACGCCAATTTTGGCTTTGCCTCGGCCCTCAAGGCCGCGGCCGACAAGGTTCGCCCCGGCCTCATCCGCGGGATTCTCAGGACCGGTGGAGACTTCAACCAGGATCTCTCCAGCCGGGCCCTCCTCCTGGAGGTCGGCGCTCACACCAATCGCCGGGATGAGGCCGAAGCCGCCGTGGCCGACCTAGCCGCAGTCGTACCATCCCTTCTCGGCGGCGGCGCGATCGGGACGCACAGCACGGGGGCCTGGCGGGCGATAGGCATCATCGCTATCCTGGTCGTCGGCGGCGGCGGGTTGTGGCTTTTCGTGGCCACTGGCGGAAACTGGAGCGAAGCCTGGCGGAAGTTGCGAAGCCTGGGCCAGGAATTCGCCAGCTACCTGGGCCGGCGCCACCGCACGGGCTCTCGGCGCTAGACTTCGGTGGGCGCCAGGGGGGCTTATGGGGCCGTGTTCTGGGGCGCGGTGATAACCGGACTCGTCTTCGGAACACTGGCCCGGCTGGCCATGCTCCGGACGGACTTCCGGCAGTACCCGAGCTACCCCCACGGCTACGCCAGCCACCTGGCCCTGGGCATCGTGGCCGCCTTCACCGGAGCCGTGGCCATTCCGGCCCTCGTCAACCAGGAGATCGCGGCCACCGCCTTCCTCATGCTCGTGACCCAGCAGTTTCGTGAGGTGCGGGACCTGGAGCGGAAAACTCTGGAGCGCATGGAGGAAACGGAGTTGGTCAAACGGGGCGCCGGCTACATCGAGGACATCGCCAAGGTCTTTGAGGCCCGCAACTACTTGACCATTTTCGCCGCCCTGGTCGCCAGCACCGTGACCCTGCTGGCCTGGAAGGCGGCCGAGCGGAGCGGACTGGTCGCCTTGGGACCGGTGGCCGGAGCGGCCGCGGCGACCCTGGTCATCGTCTACGGCAAGAGAAACCTCGACCGTCAACCCCTGGCCAGCCTCTGCCACATCCGCGCCGGCCGGGTCCACTTCAAGGACACGATCCTCTACGTCGACGATATACCGATGGAGGAGATCGGCCTGGTGGAGGCGAGGCAGCATTTTGAGAAGCACGGACGCGGCGTGATCATCGAGCCCAAAGACGACAATGCCCGGGCGAGCCTGGCCAACCTTGGCCAAAGGCAGGCCATCGCCCATGACGCCGCGGCAGCCCTCGGTGTGCGCAAGGATCGGGACACCCCGGAGTACACGCCCATCGTGCGCCTGCACCTCGATACCGGACGGGCCGGGCTGGCCCTCCTGCCGATCGAGCCGGACATGGGCCCGCTCCTGGAGGCTGTGCGGGCGGTGCCGGTAATTGAAGGGGCCCGGACCCGACCTCTGGCCACGAGAGCCGGGCGGAAGGCGGAGGACTAGGAGGCATCCACGACGTCGGCGCCGGAACGGATTCTAGCCATCGTCACTCTGGTCCCGGACAAGATCATGACCGGGGGGGCCCCGATCTTCGTCGCCTCCAGTCCCGAGGAACGGGAGAAGATCTCGACATATCTGAGCCGGATCCTGAACGCGCAGGCCCACGACCTAGAGAACGGGATCTACATCATCGTCAGACACTAGAGCCTGGGAGCGGGGAGGGGAAGGGCCGTCATCGTCATCTACCACGGGGCTGGGGTTATCACTCCCGCGATCTGCGCCTACATCCACGTGGGCCTCCTGCCCCGGGACGGCCGGCCGTCGCTCGGGCAGCTTCTCGCCCTTCCGGGATGCGGAGCTTTCCCGCCCCGGGAGGCCGGCCGCATCGGCCGGGTCGGCCGTGACGACGGCCGTCGCGAGGTCTGCTTTCTCTCCAGCCGGGCCCGCTTCGACGTCCTGGAGCGAGCCTTACGCCAGGTGGGCCGGGAACTGGGGCTGTCGACGGTGGACGTGGTCCACGTCGACGCCATGCCCTCTACGAGCCTCCTTTCCCGCGTGGGCGGGTGCGCCGGACGGTGGTCCGGTCGACTCGGCGGGCCGGGCCGTCGCCTAGCCGCCCGCAGTGTGCGAACGATCTACCCGGGCCTGGTGGACCTCGTGCGCCGGACACGCGAGGCTCTCACGACTGGGGCGAAGCGCGACCCGAGGGAAAACCCCGGGACCGGGGCCAAGACACCCGGCCAGATGCCCCGGGGTGGCACCAAAGTCTTCTACTACTGCTACGGCAGCTCCCACACCTCGGTGGTGGCGGCGGCCATCCACACGGGCCGCCTCGACCTCGAACGCGTCCCGACCATCGCCGAGTTGACCTCGCTCAGGCACTTCGACCGGGTCAGGTCCGCCGAACTCGGAACGGTGTTTCCCGCCGGCCTCGGTCCCGACGGTGAGCGGGTCTACGTCGTCGGGCTAGGGCCGGGACGGAAGATCATCCACCAAACCATTCTCTCGTTTCTTGAACTCCAGCAGGTGCCGCCGCGGGAGTATCTCTTCGCGGACGCCCTCAGCCGGGCCAACTGGGTCGTCAGGGCCGGCGGGCTCGCCTCGCGCCGCCTTGGCCTGGTGGCCCTGGGCCGGCCGCTCGCGGCCCTGGGCATCCAGATGGTCTATCCCCGCCTGGCCTCCCTCGTGGCCGAGACGAGGGCCGAGGTCGGGAGAAGACTTGGGTTGACGGGTGTTTCCGGAGGCGGATAACATGGGGGGCAAGCCCCAAGCGGTGGGAACGAGCGGGGGGCAAGCCTCAAGCGGCGGAAACGGGCGGGGGGAGAGAGCCATGACGTGGCCGGCGGCGAGCCCCGTTGCTCACCCGCGCCCCGGTTCGGCCGGGGGAGGCCTGGTGAAGAGCGCCCGTCCGGGCTCGATAGCCGCCCAGTTGGGCCTGGCGCCCGGCGACCGGGTCTACGACGTGGGCGGGTCGCCCTTGCGGGACTACATCGACTATCGCTACCTCACGGCTGAGCCCCTGGTGGCCCTCCGGGTCATTCGACCCAGCGGGACCGAGGTGGTTTTCGAGGTCGAGAAAGACCCGGACGAAGACCTCGGCCTCGAGTTCGCCGAAGACATCTTCGGCGGGCCCGATGCGGTCCGGGTCTGCGGGAACCGTTGTGTCTTCTGCTTTGTCGACCGCCTCCCGGACGGGCTGCGACCTGCCCTCTACGTCAAGGACGACGACTACCGCCTTTCCTTCCTGCACGGCAACTTCATCACCCTCACCAACCTCACCCAGGTCGACGTCGACCGCATCGCCTCCCTGCGCCTGAGCCCTCTGTACGTCTCGGTCCACACCACCGAACCCGAGGTGAGGGCGGCCATGATGGGCAGCCCCAGGGCCGCGGGCATCCTGGGGCAAGTTCAGGATCTCATTCAGCGCGGCATAACCATCCACGCCCAGGTCGTCGTGTGCCCGGGCTACAATGACGGCCCAGGCCTTGAACGCACCCTCGGTGACCTGGCCGGGCTACGGCCGGGTGTGGAGTCGGTCGGGGTCGTGCCCGTGGGCCTCACCCGCTTCGGGCCGGCGGGGCTGCCGGTTCGTCCCGCCTCTCGCGAGGAACGAGCGGACATCCTCGACACCACCCTAGCCTGGCGCCGGCGGCTGGGCGGCTTCGCCTACCCCGCCGACGAACTCTTCCTGAGCCTGGGCCGCGAGATTCCCGGGGCTCGCTTCTACCAGGACTTTCCGCAGCTACAGAACGGCATCGGTCTGGCCCGGGTCTTCCTAGACGACCTCAGGCGCCTGGAGCGGCGGGCGCTGAAAGGTCGGGCCGACCCGGCGACAGGTGGCCCGCGTCCGCCGCGAGGTGGGCTCGCCGAACCCTTCCTGGCCGTCACCGGCAAGCTGGCCGGTCCCCTCCTTGAGTTGGCCGTCCCCGTCCTGGCCAGGATCACGGGTCTGGAAGGGGAAGCCGTGGTGGCCGGTAGCGCTCTTTTCGGGCCGGAAGTGACGGTCGCCGGGCTCCTCACGGGGGAGGACGTGGCCTGGGCGGCGAAGGAGCGGGGTGGCGGCGGTCCGATCCTGGCGCCCGGCGCGTCCCTGCGGGCGGGTTCCGACGAGTTTCTCGACGGCCAGACTCTCGCCGGGCTGACCCGAGATGTGGGCCGGCCCTTCCTGGACGGGGGCTGGCTGCCCAGCCACATGCTCGCGGCTCTGACCCAAGGCTCGACGGGCCTTGAGCGGGAGTGAGTGGCGGGCCTTGAAGAGGATTGAGATCAAAGAGGTGAGCTAGGCCATGACCGGTTCGGCTGGAAGCGACGAAACACTGCCCCTGGTGGCTATCGTGGGCCGCCCCAACGTGGGCAAGTCCACACTCTTCAACCGCGTGCTCCGGCAGAGGAAGGCCATTGTCGAGAGCCTGCCCGGGGTGACCCGGGATCGTCTCTACGCCACGGCCGCCTGGGCCGGGCGGTCCTTCGCCATCGTGGACACCGGGGGACTTAACTGGGACGGCGAGACGCAGATTCAGACTCTAACGACCAAGCAGGCCGAAGTGGCCATCGCCGAGGCCGACGTCATCGTCTTCGTGGTCGACACAACCGTGGGGATCACCCCTGGCGACGAAGCCGTGGCCGAGGTTCTCCGCAGGAGTCGCAAACCTCTCCTCATTGCCGCCAACAAGGTCGACGATCTTCGCCAGGAGGCCCAGGCGACCGACTTCTACCGCCTCGGGCTTCCGGCCGAGGTTATCCCTGTCTCCGCCTTCCACGGCACGGGCGCCGGCGACCTCCTCGACGCCATCGTGGCCAACTTCCCGGCGGAGTCGGGGAAGGCCGGTGCGGAAAGAGCGGGGAAGGCCCGCGCGGGGAAAGCGAAGAACGCCGACGCGGGGCCGCTGAATGAACCTGGCGGGGAGGAGGCCACCCCGTCCAGACCCATCCGGGTGGCCGTTATCGGCCGGCCGAACGTGGGCAAGTCGTCCCTGGTCAACGCCTTTCTCGGCGAGGAGCGAGTCATCGTGGCCGATGAGCCGGGCACCACCCGCGACGCCATCGACGTGCCCTTCCAGCGCGACGGGACAGACTACGTCCTCGTGGACACGGCTGGGCTGCGCAAGAAGGCCCGGGTCAAGGAGATCGTGGAGCGCTACAGCATTATCCGCACCTTGCGGGCCGTGAGCCGTTCCGACGTTGTCCTGCTCCTCGTGGACGCGACCCAACCGCTGACCGAACAGGACAAACGGGTCGCCGGGTACGCCACCGAGGCCGGCCGGGCCCTGGTCCTGGTCGTCAACAAGTGGGACCTTGTGCCCAAGGATGACAAGACCTATCTCACCTACGAGGACGACCTCCGGCGGGAGCTTCATTACGCCGACTGGGCGCCGATCGTCTTCGCCTCGGCCAAGACCGGCCACAACCTTGGCCGTCTGCTCGAGACCGTGGCCATGGTCACCCGCAGCTACCGCCGGCGCGTGCCGACCCCGGAGGTCAACCGGGTCTTCCGCGACGCGGTCGGCATGAACCCACCCCCGGCCGAGGGTCGACGGCGTCTTCGCCTGAGCTACATCACCCAGGCCGCGGCGTCCCCACCGACGTTCGTCTTCTTCGTCAACACTCCCGAACTGGTTACGCAGAGCTACCGCCGTTACCTCGAGGGCCGGGCCCGGCAGGCCTGGGATTTCGAGGGCACTCCGATACGGCTGTCCTTCCGGGCCAAGGCGCGTCTCTAGCCCTCCCGGCCAAGCCTCTTGGCGGGCCGGGCCAGGCCGCGCCAAGCTCCTGGCCGCGCTACCGGCCCGACTGCTTTTCTACCCTCCCGGGCATTTCGGAGACCTGTCCCCTATATACATTCCTCGGGCGAGTCTCTTTTCGCGCCAATCGCGGCCCGCAAGGCCCCGAGGAGGGACATCCGGTGGAGAAGTTCGACATCTTCAAGGACATCGCCGAGCGCACCGGCGGTGACATCTACATCGGGGTGGTGGGCCCCGTGCGGACCGGCAAGTCCACCTTCATCCGCAAGTTCATGGAGATGCTGGTCTTGCCGAACATCACCGACCCCAATGAGCGCCAGCGGACCATCGACGAACTTCCTCAGGGTGGGATGGGCCGGACGATCATGACCACCGAACCCAAGTTCATCCCTGACGAGGGCGTGCGCATCACCGTCAAGGACAATCTGTCCCTCAGGGTGAGGATCGTCGACTGCGTCGGCTACACCGTGCCCGGGGCCGTCGGCTACGAGGACGAACAGGGACCCCGGCAGGTCAACACCCCGTGGTTCGAGGAGGCCATACCGTTTCAGGAAGCGGCCGAGATCGGCACCAAGAAGGTCATCTCCGAGCACTCCACCATCGGCGTCGTCCTAACCTCGGACGGAAGCTTCCTGGAGATACCGCGTGACGACTTCCTCGGGGCCGAGGAGCGCGTGGTCCGCGAACTCAGGGACATCGGCAAGCCCTTCGTCATCGTCCTCAACTCCTGCCATCCCGAGACTAAGGACACCCAGGGCCTGGCCGAGAGATTGGCGGCCAAGTATGACGTGCCGGTGCTCCCCCTGGACGTCACGGCCCTGACCGAGGACGACATCTACAAGGTCATGGAACAGGTTCTCTACGAGTTTCCGGTGCGCGAGGTCGTCGTCAACCTGCCGCGGTGGGTCGAGGAACTTGAGGCCGGCCACTGGCTACGGAAGAGATTCGAGGACAGCGTGGCCGAGACGGTTCAGAACGTCCGCCGGCTACGTGACATCGAGGGGGCGGTGAGTTCGCTCGGCGGCTATGACTTCGTGGAGAAAGCCGTCCTGGAGACCATGGAGATGGGGACGGGCGTCGCCACCGTCGAGATGGAAGCCAAGGAGGCCCTCTACTGGAAGACTCTTGAGGAGATCAGTGGTCTCGCCATCGAAGGCAAGCACGACCTCGTCCGTCGGATGAGGGACCTGGTTCACGCGAAGACCGAGTTCGACGTCATTCGCGAGGCCCTCGAAGACGTCCGAACGGTGGGCTACGGCCTGGTCGCGCCGCGCCTGGCCGAGATGACCTTCGAGGATCCGGAGCTCATTCGTCAGAGCGGCCGCTACGGGGTCCGGCTGCGGGCCAGCGCCCCCTCCCTTCACTTCATTCGGGCCGATATCGAGACCGAGGTCACCCCGATCATCGGCACGGAACGCCAGTGCGAGGAACTTGTGAAGTATCTTCTCGAGAAGTTCGAGGACGATCCCAAGAAGATCTGGGAGTCGGACATCTTCGGTAAGTCCCTCCACGATCTCGTCCGCGAGGGTATCGAGAACAAACTCTACCGAATGCCCGAGAACGCCCAGGTCAAGATCCAGGAGACCCTCACCCGGATCATCAACGAGGGTAGCGGCGGTCTCATCTGCATCCTGATCTAGGCGCACAACCGGGGCTGACGTGTCATGCGCCCGGTGGAAGTCGGGCGCCGCGTGTGGAGGCCAGAGCGGACGGCGCGGGAGAGGCCAGGGCGGACGGCCGGGGGCCGTCCGCCCTGGCCGTGGCATTAGCGGGTAGCGGGGGTGAGGGGTGGTTGGAGCGGCGAAACTCTGGATTCGCCGCTCCACAGACTGGAGGAAGAGGAATCCTGAGGGTGGTCAGCCAAAACCTACGCCGGGACCGGCTCGCGTTCGACGCGGTGAGCCTCCGGCCGAGCGTCTGTCTCCTAGACTCGGCCGGTTGAAGGCCCGGAAGGTGGCTGGGATCGTATGAAAGCCCTGAAGGTCATCTTGCTCATCATCCTCTTCGTCCCGCTGGTCGTAGGGTTTCTCGGTCTGCAGGCCGGACTCGACGGTCTGGCTGCGCTTCGTCCTGGTTTGTACCTGTCGGCCCTGAGAGATCAAGGCGTCTTCACCGCCATCCCCGACCTGGTGACGGAGGCCTTCGCGCAGAGCGCCTCCGGCATCCCCGCAGTCGAAAGAGAGAAGATCATGGCCGCCATCAGGGAAACCGCCGACCCGGTCTGGATGGAAGCGCAGATCAAGCCCATCCTGCAGGACATGTCAGGCTATCTCCTGGGCAAGAACACCGAGCTTACCGCCAGCCTCCCCGTGGGCGCCATCTCCGTGCGTTTCCTCGAGCTCTACTCGCAAACGGCCACTTCCTGGGAGCTTGCCCGTGCCAGGCAGAGCTTCACGTCGGGGCTGGCCCCCTACGAGTCCCTGTCTCTCTCCGACCTCTCCGAGAACCCGGCTGTGGCCATGGCCCGCCAGAAGATCAGTCTCGGAGTCCGAATGGCCCCCGTGGCCGGCGGCGGGGTGATCCTCTTGATCGCCCTTGCCTTCCTCCTGGCCGGCGGCTTTGTGGGCGGGGCCCGGTGGACCGCGGCAGCCTGCCTCGTCAGCGGAGTTCTGGGCATCGTCGTGTCCCTGGTGGCCGACTTCGTCCAAGCGGGCTTCCTGGCCGGCTTCAACACGGGTGACCTTCCGCCCGAAATAGGGGAGTTGGTCCGAGGTGTGGCCACGTCCATCGCCCACGGCGTGATCGGGGCCATAAGGCTGAACGGCATTCTCTTCCTGGGCGCGGGCATTGCCCTGCTCATTCTTGCCGTCATCGTGGGCGCGACGCGGGCCAAGAGACGGGCGCCGGCGGTAACCGCCCAGCAGCCCCCCGCTACCGCCGAGGCGGGAGCGGGCCCGGCCGAACAGAGTTCGGCCGGGTAGAGGTTCAGGCTGATCGCGAGGGAAGACCTGAGAGGCCGGCGTCTTTCGACGCCGGCCTCGTTACGCTGAGACGCCAATCTCTTCCGCGGCAAGCGCCGACCCCTCCGTCGCAGCCTGTTCCCTACCCGCGTAATCAGAGCCACATCCGGTCTCATATACTGTGAGAGCCGTCTGGGACGGTAGCGTGTCGCATTGGGACCGCTCACCCGGACGGATGACAGAGACCAAAGGGGTGGGACGGCATGACCGGCAACGAGGTCAGGGACGCGGCGCTCCTCTACTGCAGGCAGGTCCTGGCCAGGACCGCCCACTACCTCGACTGCGCCCGCACCGACGAGGGCTGGGCCGCACGAGTCATCGTGGTCGAGGAGAAGGAACGAAAGGGCGCGGCGGAACCGAAGCGGTGGAACATGCTCTACGAAATCCACCTCGACCCCGGCGGGAAGCCTCTCTACCACCTGCGGCTGGCTCCCTGGAACAAGGCCCTTCCCGCGCCCCAGCCGGAGGAAACTCCGGCGCCCATCGAGGCGGTATCCACGGCCCCGCCTGAGACTCAGGACGTGGCCCGGGACCCCGACCTGGAAGGGCTCGTCGGGGAGGAGGCGACACCTCCCCCCCCATCGCAACCGGCTGGAGACAAAGAGCAGGCCGAGCCGGAGTTGCCTCCGCGGGGCGAGGACGGCAACGGCTCTTCCGGTGAGACACTCGGGGAAACCCCTGAGGAGAGTCTCGGACCCGCTCTAGGGGAAACCCCAGAGGACATCTTCCGGGAAGCTCTCGAGGAGGTCGTCGGAGACGCCGCGGGAGGGGAGGAGGCCTTGACGCCCGGCATCGGCGAGGCGCCCCACGCGGAAGCGGGCCCGCAGCGCCCGGCTGTCCAGGAGAGACAGGGACCGCCCAAGGTAAGCTTCCGTTTCGCGTTGGACGACACAATCAAGGACGACACAATCAAGGACCAGTAGCATCGAGTAGCATCGAGTAGCATCGGGTTCCTGACGGTAGCATCGATCTCCTGGCGCCGCCGGCGCGTCTCCAGGCAGGGAGCGGCGGACGCTGGTCGGGGCATGCTATGGCTGCCTACGTAGGTAGAAGCTAGCATTGTGCTGGAGGCTCTCTCCCGACCGTGCGGAACCTAATGGCCGTGTGGGCCGGCAAGACCACCCTGAGCCTGAGCCGCAGGCTGGGCCATGGGGGTTCCTCCCTGCCCGGGATGGTCGCCCTCAGGATCCAGCCGGCCATACTTTCACGCCTGGCCACGGGTCTCGGGCGCGGCGCGGTCCTCATCACCGGGACCAACGGCAAGACCACGACCAGCCGCCTTCTCTCGGCTATCCTTCAGGACGCTGGGTTACGCCTCGTCCATAATCGCTCCGGGGCCAATCTCCTTACCGGCCTGACTTCCGCCTTTCTTGAGTCAAGCTCCCGCGGGCAGGTTCGAGCCGACATCGCCTTGCTCGAGGTCGACGAGGCCGCCATCCCTGAGGCCATTCGCGAGCTCCGGCCGTCGGGAGTGGTGGTGACAAACTTCTTCCGCGACCAACTCGATCGGTTCGGCGAACTCGACACAACGGTGGCCCTGGTCGGACGTGGACTCGACTCCATGCAGGGACGGGGCTTCGTCGTCCTCAACTCCGACGACCCGCTGGTGGCCTCGCTAGGGCGCGAGCGCGGCGGGCACGTGCTCTACTACGGGGTGGAGGACCCCGCCTGCGGCAGCCTGGTCATGACCCAGACCCGCGAACAGCGCCAGTGCCTCGTCTGCGGGCGGCCCCTGGGCTACGAGGTCTTCTACTACGCCCACCTTGGCCGCTATCGTTGCCCGGGCGGCGACTTCGATCGTCCGGCCCCGTCGTTCAGGGCCGGGACGGTCAGGCTGGAAGGAGTCCGTGGCTCCTGTTTCCGGCTTTCCTCCCCCGACCGCCCCGACGTTGACGTGGTCGTCCCGGTTCCCGGACTCTACAATGTCTACAACGGCCTGGCCGCCCTGACCACCGCCTTGGAGTTGGGCATCTCGCCACTCCGGGCGGCCGCTTCGATCCAGCGAGCCGCAGCCTCTTTCGGGCGGATGGAACACATCGAGATCGACCGGCGCGACGTTCTCCTGGCTCTGGTCAAGAACCCTGCCGGCTTCAACCAAGTCCTTGAGACCATCCTCGCGGCCCCGAGCATCCCCGCCTCCGCCGCCACCACCCCGGACGCCGCCACCACCCCGGACGCCGCCACCACCCCGGACGCCGCCACCATGAGGGGACCCGGCCATCGGTTTCTCATGGCTCTCAACGACAAGTGGGCCGACGGCACGGACGTCTCCTGGATCTGGGACGTTGACTTCGAGATTCTGGCCCGGCCTTCATCGAACCTCGGGGCCGTCGTGACCTCGGGAACGAGAGCCTACGACATGGCCCTCCGGCTCAAGTACGCCGGGGTGCCGGAAACCCTGATCGAGGTCGTCCCAGATCTCGGCCAGGCCCTAGGTCAGGCCGTGGCGGAAACGCCACCCGGGGAAACCCTCTTCGTCACCCCAACCTACACGGCCATGCTCGAACTGCGCGACATCATCAGCCGGCGCGGCCTGACCCGGCAGTTCTGGGAGACCGGGCCGTGAAGCTAACCATTTGCCATCTCTATCCGGATCTCATGAACCTCTACGGCGATCGGGGCAACATCATCGCCCTCACCCGCCGCTGCCAGTGGCGGGGCATCAAGACAACCCTGGTCTCGGTTGGACTCGGCCAGAAGGTCGATTTCACGTCCTTCGATGTCATCTTCATGGGTGGTGGCCAGGACAAGGAACAGAAACTCATCTGCGATGACTTTCAGATGGTCAAGGGCACCGCTCTGGACGAGGCGGTAAAGGACGGAGCCGCGCTCCTGGCCATCTGCGGAGGCTACCAGTTGCTTGGACGGCACTACGAGACGGGCGCGGGCGACAGGCTCCCGGGAGTCGGACTTCTGGACCTGGAGACGCGGGCCGGCCGGAAGCGAATGATCGGCAACGTCGTGGCCACGAGCACCCTTGATGGCGGTCGGCCGCGAACCCTCATAGGCTTCGAAAACCACTCGGGCCGAACCTACCTTGGCTCGCGGATGAACCCTCTGGGCACTGTCTGCCTAGGCTTCGGCAACAACGGCGAGGACGGGAAAGAGGGGGCCGTCTACCGGAACGTGGTCGGGACCTACCTTCACGGCTCGCTGCTTCCCAAAAACCCTTGGCTTTCCGACTGGCTCATCATCAGGGCCCTGGCCCGCCGTTACGGGGAAGGCGCCGTCCTGTCCCCCCTCGACGACGGTCTGGAGAGAGCGGCCCACACAGCAGCCATCCGGATGGCCAGAAGCGTCGCCCACCGCGAGCGGACTCCGGTGAGAGTCAGAGCCATACCGGGCCTCGGGCGCGGGCGGTGAAGTTCCGCGTCCACGATAGCCAAGAGGCGACCCCTTTCGAGGTCGCCTCCTTCTCCACGGAAGCCTCGTTGTCCCCGAGACGATCAGGCCGGCGCTTTCTTGTAGGCCAACGTGAGGGCTATGAAAGCCCAGGGCAGGACGACGCAACTGGCGAACCAGCCGACAATCGGGATGAGAGCGAGGACGAACATGGCCGCGAATGCGATGATGCCGATGACGAAGATCTCCAGAGGAACCTTCAGAGCGTACTGGCAACTACGCATGATCGCCGTTCCGATGTCGGCTCCGTCAACCATGACCGCGATGGGCGCAAGACACAGGAAGAAGAAGGCCGCGAGACCCGGAAGGACGAGGAGCATCGAACCGAAGGCGACGGCCAGACCGACGATGAGGAGAACCACGAGAAGAACCCAGAACTTGGCCCAGGCAGCCTTGTAGGACTCCTGGAAGGAGACCTGTCCGGTGGAGGTCTGACAGGAAGCGGCGTGGGCGATGGCCCCGATCATGAGCGATCCCACGACCCAGGAGACCGCGTACATGACGATACCGAACACGAGGCCCACTCCCAGAAGACCACCCAGACCGAGACCGGTCGCCCCTCCAGCCAGACCGGCCAGGCCCATGCGCATGGCGCTTCCCGCGACAACCAAGCCGAATATCAGCGAGACAAGGAAGACCGGCAGGATCGCCGCCAGCGAGATGAGGAGGTACTGGCCTATTTGAGCGAACAGCAGATTGAACGATTGGGACAGGAGAGTCCCCAATTCGTCACCTGAAACGCGAGCAGGGGTAGGCGTTGACACGAATGCATCTCCTCTCCGAAGATAAATGGAAAGCCTCTTACCCTCACTGGAGAGACTGTAGCACTAGTGCTTCCCACTGGTCAATGGCGAGTCGCGACGGCGGGGAGAAGACAGAACTCGACAGCGCCGGTGAGGCCGGGCGCAATCTTGACCGTCGTGTCGGGGCGGAAGTATACTGGTGCCGCATACCCCCAGGGGTATGACGGGAGCGGAGAGGGTGGGGCTGATGGCGAAGGATGGCGAGAAGTCCGACGGCCTCATCAGCCCGACGAGCGCCGATCTCGTAAGGCGCCTCAAGCGTGTCGAGGGCCAGGTGCGGGGCCTTCAACGCATGATCGTGGAAGGCCGCACCTGCTCCGAGGTCATCATGCAGATGGCCGCCCTCCGCGAGGCCCTGAACAAGGTTGGGGTGGCCATGATCGCCCGGCACATGGAGAGTTGCCTGAGGGAGGAAGTCTCGGCCGAGGGCGGCGAGGCGTCCACTGGCGGCGAAGGCGGTAAGGATGCCAGGGAACGCTCCGGCCGTCTGAAAGAAGCCGTCCAGATGTTTCTGAAGTTCTCCTAAGACGACTGGTTCCTGAAAGCCTCATGAGGCGACAGGAGGCTCACCGGCGGATGTCGGAAGAGCGAACCGTAGCCGAGTCCAAGGTCTGGGACCTTGTCATCGTGGGGGCCGGACCCGCCGGCTTGGCCGCGGCCATCTACGGTTGCCGGGCCGGGCTCGCAACCGTTGTCCTGGAGCGCGGGCTGCCCGGCGGTCAGGTATCCGTGATCGACAACATTGAGAACTATCCGGGTTTTGTCGAGGGTGTGTCCGGCTTCGAACTCGGTCAGCGGATGCAAGAGCAGGCGAAACGATTTGGCGCGGTCTTCGTCTCCGGCGACGCCGGTGGGTCCGATCTCGACCTCGGGGCCAAGATCAAGGTCGTGGGCGGCCGCCGGGCTCGGGCGGTGATCCTGGCCACCGGGGTCCACCCGCGGAAGCTGGGCCTGCCCGGTGAGGAGCGCCTGGCCGGTCGGGGGGTTTCCTATTGCGCTACCTGTGACGGGGCCTTCTTTCGCGGGCGCCGGGTAGCCGTCGTTGGCGGCGGGGATGCGGCCGTCACCGAAGCCCTGTTCCTGTCGAACCTGGCGGCTCGGGTCACCGTGGTCCATCGACGGGATCAGTTCCGGGCCGCGCCTACTCTGGTTCTACGCCTGAGAGTTCGCGAGAATGTCGAGTTTAAGCTTGGGTGGGCGCCGGTGAGCATCGAGGGCGGAGAGAAAGTCGAAAGCCTAATGCTCCGGCGGGTGACCGTCCTCGGCCAGGCCGGCGACGAAGATCGCCTGGCGATCGACGGAGTCTTCATCTACGTTGGGATCGACCCGGAGACCGGGTTTGTGCGAGGCCAAGTCAACCTTGATCCAGGCGGCTACATCATCACCGACGGCGAGCTGCGCACGAGCATCCCGCGCGTCTACGCCGCGGGCGACGTCCGGGTCAAGGAGTTGCGGCAGATCGTCACGGCCGTGGCCGACGGAGCCCAAGCGGCCTCGACGGCCGCGCGGGAACTGTCGGAGTAGGGGCTATGCCGGATGGCAGGGGGATACTCCAGGAGTGTGCTCCGAGAGACTTGACAGGGGGGGCAAGCGATGACAGAGAACGGCAACCTGCATAATGTTTCGGACTCCACCTTTCAGCAGGACGTGCTGAACAGCGGCACGCCCGTGCTGGTGGACTTCTGGGCGCCCTGGTGTGAACCGTGTCGGATGATCGCGCCGGTCGTCGAGTCGCTGGCCGGGGACTACGAAGGACGCATGGCGGTAGCCAAGGTCAACGTAGACGAGAACCCCGCGACGGCTCAGAAGTACCAGGTCATGGGCATTCCGACCCTCATCCTGTTCAAGGGTGGGCAGCCCGTTGAACGTTTCGTCGGCTACATGCCGAAGGAAGACCTCCAGCGCCGCGTAGATGCCGTCCTCTAGGGACGGACGACACAGGGGCGAGAGCGGCGCGGAAGAAGAAGCTCTTTCGGCCCGAGGACAACGGTGGCGTCCGTTTGGAGGGAAGCGAATGACTCCCATCACCCTGGAACAGATCAAGAAAGACCCCGAGGTGCAGGCCTACCTGACCGGAGGCGACGCGGTGCTGGCCTCCATGGGTTACACGGAGCACGGGCAAAGACACGCCTCCCTGGTTTCAAACATCGCCCGCAACATCCTGGAACGCCTCAGCTTCACGGATCGCGAGGTCGAACTGGCCGCCATCGCCGGCTACATCCACGACATCGGCAACGTAATCAGCCGGCACGACCACGAGCAGATAGGCGGTCTAGTGGCCATGCGCATCCTGGGCCGGATGGACATGACCCCCTCCGAGATCGCCATGGTCGTGGCCGCCATCGGTAACCACGGGGAGGACATAGGCGAGGCGGTCAACAATGTTGCCGCCGCTTTGGTCCTGGCCGACAAGTCGGACGTCCACCGCACCAGAGTCCGCAACTCGGAGATGGCCGCCTTCGACATCCACGACCGCGTCAACTACGCCGCCGAGCACTCCTTCGTGCGCGTCGACGAGAAGCGTAAGACCGTAACTCTCGAATTGAAGATCGATACCAAGATCTCGCCAGTGATGGACTACTTCGAGATCTTTCTCACGCGTATGGTCCTCTGTCGGAGAGCCGCCAGTTTCCTGGGCTGCGAGTTCGAACTAGTTATCAACGGTGTCAGGCTACTATGAGTTTCCACTTTCGGTCGGGGTGAGCCATGACCAGGAGGAATCCCCCACCCTCGTCTTGAACATAGGCTCTCATAGCTGCACAGGGGCAGCGCGACGGTAACAGGTGCCCCTGTCAAAGGTGGTGGCCACGGTGAGAAAGCGCACGTCACTCCTCACAACCAGCCTTCTTCTGCTACTACTGATGATCCTACTGGCCAGCAGTCCGGCGGTAGCCGAGGGTTCAGGCGCCTCGATCACCCTTGATCGCACCAGGGCCTCCATCGACAACTCGGCTATCGCCGAGGTAACGCACGTCTATGTCCTGGTGCAGGTTGGCGACCAGACGTTACTGGTCGATCCTCTGAAAGTGGCTGGGGACTGAGAGAGACCAGATGCCCAAACACAGGACTCCTTCGATCATAGCCGAGTTTCATGGCCTGACCATCCATGACGAGCACGATTGTCTGGAGACGGTCCGGAAGAAGTCAACGGAGATTGCCCTTCTGGCTCGCGGTGGCGGGCCGGAGGTCATGCTCCAGACCATCGCGCCGGGTTCGCGCATAACCGTCCCGGCGGATCCAACGGCGGACGAGTTTGAGTTCTACCACATCCTGTCCGGCTCGCTGGAAGCCGAACTTGGAGGCAATGAGCGCCGGACCATCCGCCGCGGCCAGTACATCACGGTCACCCGACTTCAAAGAGACGTCTACTTCCGGACCGACACCGGCGTGACCTTACTCTACGTGTCGTCCCGTCCGGTCTTCCACGAACTTAGCGAGGCGATCCACGAGCTCCTAGCCGTGGCCAAGGCTATCGAAGAAAAGGACCCGATGCTGCGCGACCACTGCGAGCGCTTGCAGCGTCTGGCCCTGGCCGTCGGCGAGGAGCTGAGGCTGCCGGTGTCTAGAGTGGAGGCTCTCATCTACGCGGCATTCCTCCACGACGTGGGCAAGGCCGACCTGCCGCAGGAGATCATCTCCAAGACCGGCCCGCTCACCCCGGACGACTGGGAGTACGTTCACCAGCACCCGTCGGCGGGGCGGCGGCGGCTGGAAGCCACCTACATCAAGGACGCCGGCGTCATCGTGGAGCAACATCACGAGCGCGTTGACGGAAAGGGCTACCCGCTCGGTCTCAAGGGAGACGATATCCGACTGGAAGCCTCGATCATCGCCGCCGTGGACGCCTTTGACGCGATGATTTCGGAACGTCCCTACCGCGACCGGATGTCCCGCGATGAGGCATTCGCCGAACTCCGACGGTGCGCCGGAACCCAGTTCGACCCCGCCGTGGTGGAGGCCCTGATCAAAGTCCTCGAGTCCGACATGCCCGGGTTCAGCTCCAGGGCTTCCGAATTCGCCGGGGCCGTGGCCAGACGGTCGGAGGAGTAGAAAGCGGGAGCGCTGGCGCGGAAGCGGTGGCCCGGAGGCGCCTCTGGCGCGGGTGTCCCGCGATCATTTCCATGGTTTGCGTTGGCGAAGTCCGCATGCTATCATGAACGTGTTCGCCCGCAAGCGATTCTTGACTTGAGATTATGGACTTGAAGATCAAATCGGTCGGGGCGTAGCGCAGCTTGGTAGCGCGCCTGAATGGGGTTCAGGAGGCCGTGGGTTCAAGTCCCACCGCTCCGACCAGCCAACTCTAGCGGCCAGGGAATGCCCAGCGTCAATGCGGTTTGTAGCGACTGGGCGTCCGTGGCCGTTTGCGTTATAGAGCTAGCTAGCGTTGCCGCCTCGTTTCCATTCAAGACCCAACCGGCCTCTGGCGCTGCTGGCAGGTCTATCCATGACCGAGTGGACATACCTTCCTAAACCGCCAGGGAACTTCGGCGCTCGGGAGGGGTCCATGTGCGTAAGCTGTTGGTCCTCGCGGCCATCGTCATGTGCGTCGCTCTTGTCACTGGTCCGGCCTTCTCGGCTGGCACTGTTCGCCTCGTGATCAACGCCACCGAAGTCCGCCCCGACGTCCCGCCTCAGAACATCAGCGGCCGGGTCCTCGTGCCCATCCGGGTCATCTCGGAGAACCTTGGCTTTGACGTCGTCTGGCATCAGGAGATCCAGACCGTCACGGTGAACCACAAGGGCGAGGCATTTCCGATTCCACAGGTGACGCCGGGGTCGGTCCACCTGGTCATCGACGGCGTCGAGGTCCATCCGGACGTCCCGCCCCAGAACGTCGGCGGGCGGATCATGGTCCCTATCAGGGTAGTCTCGCAGGCTTTCGACCTCGAGGTCAACTGGCATCAGGACGCCCAGATGGTCACTGTCGGTCCTCTTGGACCGGTGATCGAGGTCCACTTCATCGATGTCGGCCAAGCGGACTGTATCCTCGTGAAGTTGCCGAACGGCGAGAACATTCTCGTCGACGGCGGGAACGACGCGGATGCCGACACAGTCTTGGCCTACTTGGCGGCCGAGAAGGTCACGTCGCTCGACTATGTGGTCGCCACCCATCCTCACGACGACCACCTCGGCGGGCTCGCCGAGGTGATCGAGGCCCTACCGGTCGGGGTGGTCATCCTCCCGCGCCAGGCCTCCGAGAGCGACGCTTACGTCCACCTCCTGGCCACGATCCAGGCCGAGAGACTTCACCTCGAGTATGCCGACCGTGTTTGGAAGCTTGTTCAGGATGGCGCCGTCGCCGTCGACGTCCTGGGACCCACCAAGGCCACGTACTCCGACCCCAACGACTGCTCGGTCGTCCTCAGGGTGTCGAACGGATCGATGGACTTCCTGCTGACGGGCGACGCCGGGGCCGAGGCCGAGAACGATGTGCTCTCCACTGGCTTTCCTGTCGACGCCGAGGTCCTCAAGGTCGGTTATCACGGGAACGGCGCCTCCACTACTGCCCAGTTTCTGGCAGAGGTGGATCCGGACTACGCCGTGATCTCCGTGGGCGAGGGAAACGCGTACGGGCTTCCCGCGGCGAGGACCTTGGCTGCCCTGTCCGCAGCGGGTGTGACCGTCTACCGCACCGACCTAGACGGCACTATCGTGGCGACCGCGACGGAGAACAGTGTCTGGTTCGATACTGAAAAGGGGTCTGGGGGGATCGAGGACACCGACGGGACGGGCGATTCGTCACAGACAACCGTCTACGTCACCGAGACCGGGACCAAGTATCACCGTGCCGGCTGCAGCTACCTGAGCCACTCGAGCATTTCCATTGCGCTGGCGGAAGCCAAGGCCGCCGGCTACACGCCGTGCTCGAAGTGCCACCCGCCCAGGTAGCCTACTAGGAGGGCTGTCCGAGAGAGCGGGGCTGAATACCTCTACGGACGCCATCCACCCCGCTACACCGCGCTGAGTCAGAGAAGTCCAACCACCGGCCTCGACTCATTTCGATATTGTCAGGCGAATCCCAGGAAGTGGTACAGCCCCCGCGAAGTGCCATTCCGCGTGGTTTGGCAAACGGAGGGGGAGTCCGCATGCGCCGACGCCTGACTGTGATCGCCGCGCTTCTCGCTCTCGCCGTCCTTCTCGGTGTCCTGGCCACCATCGTGGTCTCGTCCAGGGGTACCGCACATCTCATTGTGAATGGCCGGGAGATCTCGTCTGATGTCGCGCCACACATTGTCGAGGGTTGCGTTCTCGTTTCATGCCTCATGATGGCGGAAGCCCTGGATCTTGAGATCTCGTGGCGGCAGGACATCCAGACGGTTACCGTGAACCGCGGGGGCGATGCCTACCCCGTTCCACCAGTGATGTCCGGTTCGATCCACCTTGTCATCAACGGCCAGGAGGTCTTTCCGGACGTTCCCCCTCGGCTCATCCACGGCCGGATCATGGTTCCCATCCTGGTTGTCGCCCAGGCCTTCGGGATTGAGGCCACCTGGAACCAGGCCTCCCATTCCGTCATCATTACCGGCGTCGGGGAGCGCGTGCTCAAGGTGTCCTTCCTTGATGTGGGGCAGGGCGACGCCATCGTCATCGAACTGCCCGACGGTGAGGTCGTCCTGGTCGACGGGGGACCCGAGAAATCGGGCGAGACCATTCTCTCCTTCCTCGCTGACAACAAGATCATAAGGCTGGACTACGTGGTGGCGACCCATCTCCATGACGATCACATCGGGGGTTTGGACGAGGTGCTTGAGAAGATTCCCGTGGAGGTCATAATCCTCCCGGAAGCGGCTGATCCCTCGAAGGATGCGGGCCGGAACCTCCTCACGGCAATCGCCGCGGCCAACCTGGAGCCCGTGTTGGCCCAGCCCCGTACCGACCTGGTGACCGGCGACAGTCTCAGCGTTAATGTGCTCGGGCCGCTGAAGACCAGCTACTCGAACCCAAACGACCGCTCAGTCATCCTCAAGGTGAGCTACGGCGACATCGACTTCCTCTTCATGGGTGACGCCGAGAAGTCCGCCGAGGCCGGCCTGGTGAGTTCCGGCCAGGACCTATCGGCCGAGGTCCTGAAGGTCGGCCACCACGGGTCGAAGACCTCATCTACGAGTGAGTTCCTCGCCTACGTAAACCCCGACTACGCCGTGATCGCGGTGGGTCTGGACAATAAGTACCATCATCCGGACGCTGAGACTCTCGACGCTCTAATCGGCACGGGCGCCTTCATCTTCCGCACGGACCTGCAGGGAACCATCGTCGCCACGGCCACACGCACGACCGTCACTTTCAACGTCGGCCCGTGGGAGTACGGAGGCGGCAGTGATTGACTCAGGGGGCGGCCCGCCGGGTAGCCCTCCGTTTTCCCACCAGGATTCCTCCCTCACCGCGTCAAACGACCCTGCTAGGAGGCGACCTCCCGTGGCGGGCACCCCGAAGTACGTTCTCTCCCTCGACCAGGGCACAACCAGTTCTCGGGCCATCCTTTTTGACCGGCGGGGCCGGCCGGTGGCCCAGGCCCAAAAGGAGTTTCGCCAGATCTACCCGCGGCCCGGATGGGTGGAGCACGATCCGGAGGAGATCTGGCAGACCCAACTCGAGGTCGCCCGAGACGTCCTGGCCAAGGCCGGGGCGGCAACCGGGGTGGTAGCCGGGGACGTGGCCCGGAACATCGCGGCCGTCGGCCTGACCAACCAGCGCGAGACCACGGTGGTCTGGGATCGTCGGACCGGCCGCCCCCTCCATAACGCCATCGTCTGGCAGTGCCGGCGCACAGCTCCTCTCTGCGACCACCTGCGGGCCGAGGGCCTAGCCGACACGGTTCGTAGCAAGACCGGTCTGGTCATCGACCCCTACTTCTCCGGCACCAAGCTCCGCTGGCTCCTCGACAATGTTCCCGGTCTCGAGGCCGGGGCCCGGGCCGGGCGAGTCGCCTTCGGGACTATCGACTCCTGGCTCATCTGGAACCTCACTCAGGGCCAGGTTCACGCCACCGACTACTCCAACGCCTCGCGGACGATGCTTTTCAACCTCAAGACCCTGGACTGGGACGGAGACCTCTTGGGCATCCTCGGCGTGCCCCGTCAGGTGCTCCCCGAGGCCCGCCCGTCGAGCGGCCTCTTCGGCCAGACCGATCCGGCTCTCTTCGGCGCCCCCATACCCATTGCCGGAGACGCCGGCGACCAGCAGGCGGCTCTCTTCGGGCAGGCTTGCTTCGATCCCGGCCAGGGCAAGAACACCTACGGCACCGGCTGTTTCATGCTCATGAACACGGGCCCGGGACCCGTCTACTCCTCGAAGGGTCTCCTGACAACGGTAGCCTGGGGCCTCCCGGACGGCGTCACTTACGCCCTGGAAGGTAGCGTCTTCGTTACCGGGGCGGCCGTCCAGTGGCTCCGGGACGGACTCGGGATCATCGCCTCGGCGGCCGAGACCGAGCAACTGGCCCGGTCGGTCCCGGACACGGGCGGCGTCTACCTTGTGCCCGCTTTCGTCGGGCTGGGCGCCCCCTACTGGGACGCCTACGCCCGCGGCCTTCTGATCGGCCTGACCCGCGGGACAACCCGGGCCCACATTGCCCGGGCCACCCTGGAGGCCATCGCCTACCAGACCCGCGACATCCTGGAGGTCATGGCCGCCGACTCTGGCCTGGGCCTCAGCCGCCTGCGCGTCGACGGCGGGGCCGTGGTCAACGACTTTCTCATGCAGTTCCAGGCCGACATCCTTGAGGTCCCGGTGGAGCGGCCCCGGGTGAACGAAACCACCGCCCTCGGCGCGGCCTACCTGGCCGGCCTGGCCACGGGCTTCTGGCGGGACAAGAAAGAGATCGCCGGCCTGTGGGCCTCCGACCGTCTCTTTGAGCCGGCCATGCCCCACGAGACCCGGGCTACCCTCTACCGAGGCTGGCAGAAGGCCGTGGCCCGGTCACTCGGCTGGGAAGAGCCCGATCCCGGGGCCACGGTCCGCAAAGATGGCGGGGTCGGCACGGCGGCCCGGGAAGAGGCGACCCATGCGACGGACTGACCGGAAGCTTACCCGCCGCCGCTCACAGCCCGGCGGGGTTCGGTGGCTCTCAACCTCCGACGTTGTTCTCGACCACGCTGACGTGATCGTCATCGGCGGCGGGGCCACGGGTATCGGTCTTCTCTGGGATCTGATCCTGCGTGGTCTCGACGTGATCCTCCTTGAGCAGGGCAGCCTGGCCTCCGGGACAAGCGGCGCCTTCCACGGCCTGCTCCACAGCGGGGCCCGCTACGCGGGCAGCGACCCGGCCACGGCGGCGGAGTGCCTGGCCGAGAACCGCATCCTCAGGAAGGTGGCCCGCGAGTTTGTCGGAAACACCGGCGGCATCTTCGCCCGGCTGGAGGAGGATGATCCGGCCTGGGAGCGGCATTGGCGGCAAGGTTGCCGCTCCGCCGGGCTGCGGCCCGAGCGGGTGGCGCTCGACGACCTTCGAGCCAGTGAGCCCGCCCTCTCGCCAGGCCTGGTCGCGGCCTACCGCGTGCCCGACGCGACCATCGACGGCTTCGGCCTCCTCTGGTCCCTGGTCTGGTCGGCGACTGACTCCGGGGCCCGCGTCTACTTCGGGGCCAGGGTCACCGACTTTCTCACCGACGAGGCCGGCGTCCGGGGCGTCAGGGTGATGGGGGTCGGAGCAGTTCGGAGACCGCCAAGTGACGACATCGGAGAGGACCCCCGGGTCCGCATCGCGCCCGCGGGTCCCGTTGAGCCCGGCGAGATCGTGGCCCCGGTCGTCGTCAACGCCACCGGGCCGTGGGCCGGCGACGTCGCGGCCCTGGCCGGGCCGCGAGCCCAGGCGGCCGTTCCGGTTGAACGGGACAAGGGGGTCATGATTGTCTTCAACTCCCGCCTCGTCTCGACGGTCGTGAACCGCCTGCGGCCGCCGGGCGATGGGGATATCTTAGTGCCCCACGGGCCGGTCACCATTCTGGGCACCTCTTCGGCCAAGGTCGAGGGCCCCGAGCGCCCGGCGCCCACACCCGCCGAGGTGAAGCGCATTCTGACCGAGGGACGGGCTCTTGTGCCGGGCCTCGACAGCGTGGCCCCCCTGCGAGCCTACGCCGGCGTCCGGCCGCTCCTGCGCGCTGGCGGGCGGGGCTTCATGCTCATCGACCATGGCCAGTCCGGCGGGCCGGCGGGGCTGGTAACCATCGCCGGCGGCAAGTTCACCACCTTCCGGGCCATGGCCGAGGTCGCCGGGGATCTAGTCGTCCGCCTGATGGGGAAGAAGGTTTCTTCCCGGACGGCCGAGGTCGGAATCCCCCGGCTCGGGCGGAACCTGTCGTCGCGTCTCCAACTCCTGGCCTGCGATTGCGAGTTCGTCAGTCTTTCCGGCCTCCTCGGCCTGCTCGACGAGGGTCTCCACCTGGCCGACCTGGGACGCCTCACCCGCCTGGGTATGGGAGGGTGTCAGGGCGTCTTCTGCGCCCAGCGTCTGGCCGGAGCGATGTGGCAGACAGGATGGCCCGGCAGCCGGCGCCGTCCCCACCCGGACGAGGCGGCCATCGCCAGGGAGGCGGAAGCCTTCCGGACGGCCCGCCTGAGCGGGATCAAGTCGGTGGAGTGGGGGACCCAGGCCCGGCTCGCGGCCGTGGCCAAAGCCCTCGACCGCCTGACTCTGGGGAACGACGACCGCCTGACTCTCGGGAACGACGACCGCCTGACGCTCGGGGAAGGGGACCACCCGTGACCTACGACGTCGTAGTCATCGGATCGGGACTCGCCGGCCTGGTCGCCGCGGCCAGTGCGGCCGCCGGTGGGGCCAAGGTCGGCGTGATCTCCACGTCCTCCGGCAATCTCGGTCTCTGGTCCGGCCTTGCGACCGGACCGGCCGGCGGCGGTCGCGACGTGGCCGAGGCCCTGTGTTTTTTCCTCGAAACGGGGGAGAGGGCCGGCCTTCCCTATCGCCGAGCAGCCGCGTTGACCGGGTTCGACCTCCTTGCGGCCTCCGGGCGCAAGATCCGGGCCGTTCTCGCGCCCGAGACGATGGCGGCCGGCGATCTTCGAGGCCTGCCGACCGCCGCCTGCGGGAGCGGCCTGCTCGTTGCCGGCTTCACCGAACTGGCCGACTATCCGGCCGCCCTCATCGCCGCCGAGGCCAGGGCCTGGACCGGGCTGGCCGTCAATCACCGCTCCCTCAGCCTGGGAAGGGAGGTTGGACACGGGTCCGGGCCAAGGATCGCCCGTCTTTTCGATGACCGAACCTGGTTTCAAGGGTTTCTCGACGCGGCCCGCCGGGTTCTGATCGCCGAGAAGCCCTGGCGGGCGGGGATGGACACCGCCCGACCCGCGGCCATCGCCTTTCCGCCCGTGCTCGGCCTCTTCGCCTTCCGTGACAATCTCACCGCCCTGAGCGAGGCTCTCGGTTGTCCGGTCTTCGAACTCCCCGCCTTGCCGCCGTCCATTCCCGGGCAGCGCTTCTGGCGCTTCTGGCGCCACCGCCTCGAGGCCGACGGCCGCGTGACCTTCCACGCCGGTCGGAAGGTCGTCAAGACCGGGGTGGAGGATGGGCGGTGTCTCTGGGTCGCCGACGAACTCACCCGCTTCCAGGCCCGGGCCTTTGTCCTGGCCACCGGGGGCGTTGCCGGCGGAGGTCTCCTGGTTTCGCCGTCGGCGTTCTTCGCCGTGACCGCGGATGATGGCGAAGACGGCCGCCAGGACCAAGACCGATGGAGCGTCGACCCCGCGCCGGACACCCCGCGGGAGCCGCTCTTCGACCTCGACACGGCCGGCCAGGGCCCAGACTGGCTGACCTGGGGCCCGCGGACCGACCGCGACGGCCGGCCCTTCCAGCGAGCCGGGGCCGAGGGTGGGAGTGAGGCGCCCCGGTCCTCCGGCGCCGGGCGTCGCCGGAAACCTCTGGCCAACGTTTTCGTCGCCGGCTGGCTCCTCGGGGGGAGCGAGAAGAGGCCGCCTGATGCCTGCCTGTCAATCGTTTCGGGCTGGCGGGCGGGCCGCCTGGCCGCGTCCCTGGCCGCCAAACCCGACGGGGAACGGGGGGGTGATCCTCGATGAGCGATGCTCTTCTTCCCGACACCTGCATCGGCTGCTCCGCCTGCGTGGCTGCCTGCCCTGTCTTCGCCGCCGACGGCGGCTTCGCCGGCCCCAAGGTTGTCGGACCGGCGTTCGCCCGTCGCCGCGAGGGAGGTTGGCCTGGCGAGCCTTACCCGGGCCCGGCGGAGGCCGCCGCCCTGGGGGCCGATCTCTGCCTGCGGTGCCACGCCTGTGATCTGGCCTGTCCGGCCGGGATAGCCGTGTCCGCTCTCACGGGCCAAGCCAAGACCTTAGCCGCCCAGACGCCCCAGACGGCCTTCCGCCGGTTCTCCGGCCGCCTCCTGGCCGACCAGGAGCGCTTCGGCCACCTCGTGTCGGCCGCCGGCGCAGCCCGGAGGCTGGGGCGGTGTCTGGCTCCTCGTCTGGCCCTCGGCCTTGAGCGGACGGGTCTCAGAGTCCTCGGGCTGAGCCCGAACCGATCCCTACCCGCGCCGCCCCGACTGAGTCTTCCGACGTGGCTTGAGTCCACGCGCCGGCCCGAAGTGGAACGGACTTTACCGTCCCTGATCTTGTTCGCCGGCTGCCATGCCCGCCTTCACGATCCGCGGGTGGGCCAGGCCGCCGTGTCTGTCCTGCGAGCCGCCGGCTACCGGGTCGCGCTGCCCACCCAGGTCTGCTGCGGCTCGCCGGCTTCCAGTTCGGGCGAGGAAGAACTGGCGGCCCAAGCGGCGAGAGCCAACGTCGCGCTTCTCGGCCAGGCCTCCACGAGGCTGGGCGAGGCGACCCCAATCGTCAGCCCCTGCCCAAGCTGCACCCTGGCCCTCCGGCGGACCCTGCCCGAGCTTGTCCCCGGGCAGGCCGCTCGGCAGTTGGCGTCGCGGGTCTGGGACCTCGGGGAGTTTCTGGCTGGACCTGCCGAATCAGGACTCCATCAGGCTCTGGAGCGGACTATGAAGCGAACTGTGGAGCGGTCTCGGGTGCGGACATCCGGACCCTTCGCCTATCACACGCCCTGTCACCTGCAGGCCCTGGGCTCGGGAAGGCCTTTCCCCGCTCTCCTCGGGGCTCTGGGGAGTGGAACCTTTCTTGACCCCGGTCCCGCGGCCGACGGCTGCTGCGGCATGGGTGGACTCGCCGGACTCACCGCCGCCGGCTACAGGCGGTCCCTGGCTACGGGCAGGCCGGTTCTTGAAGCCTACGCCACCCTGGAACCGGCCCTCATCCTTAGCGACTGCCCCGCTTGCCGCTGGCAGATCGCCGACGCCACCGGTCGCGATACCGCCCACCCGGTGGAGGTCCTGGCCGCGGCCTTGGCCGGTCCGGACTCGCCCAGGCGTCCGCTTCGCGCGGCCCCGCTTTCCATTTCCAAGGAAGGGATTCCTCGCACCAGCTAGAACTAGCTGACCCTTAAGACCAGGTCCACATTGGCCGGCCGGTTGCCGCGACGCGAGCCGAGTCCGCGGCGACGCCGGGCAGGTTAGTTGACCGTGTGGGCCGCGATGCGGACGGCGTATCGCAGCGGACGGGGGCAGATCAGATGACGGCTTTCCTTGTGGCGCTTCTGGCGTACTTCCTAGGTTCCGTGCCGGTCGGGCTTCTAGTCAGCCGCTGGGCCAAGGGCATCGACATCCGTGAACACGGTAGTGGCAACATCGGGACGACCAACGTTCTCCGCACCATAGGGATTGGGTGGGCGGCCCTCGTTTTCGCCATCGACGCGGCCAAGGGCGCTCTCCCCGTTCTCTTTGGCCAAAGTCTCGGGGTTAGCCCCGGCGGTCTGGCCGTGGCTGCTTTCCTGGCCGTTGCCGGACACAACTGGTCCATCTTCCTGCGCTTTCGCGGAGGAAAGGGCGTGGCCACGACGCTCGGCGCTCTGGCCGCCCTAGCCCCGCTGGCCGCCGTGGGCGCGGCCATGGTCTGGGTCTTCGTGGTCCTCGTCAGCGGCTACGCTTCCCTCGGCTCCATGACCGGCCTGGCGGCGACTGGACCCCTCCTCGCCCTCCTGGGGACACCGCGCGAGTTTGTCTGGCTCGGACTGGCCTTGGCCGCCGTCGCCGTCTATCAGCACCGGGCCAACATCGGCCGGCTTGTGCAAGGCAAGGAACTCCGCATCCTTCCCCGGAGCAAATCTTCCGTGCCTGATCGCAACCAGTGACCGGCATCCTTTGCCTCGGCGCCGGGGCCATCGGTAGTCTCGTCGGGGCCCGCCTCCACCGGGCCGGTGTCCCCGTGGCTCTCGTCGGACGCGGGGAACACCTGGAGGCCATTCGCCGCGACGGGCTAAGCGTAGAGAACCCGGACGGGGACCCGGATGAGGACCCGAACTGGGGCCCCCGGCGCCCCGGACCCGTGCGCCTACCTGCCTTCCGAACCGTGTCCGAAGCTCTGGCGATGGGGCCGCATCCCTTCGCCGTCATCCTGACCGTGAAGGCCTACGACGTCGACGCTGCCGCCCACGAATTGGCCACCGCTCTGGCCGCGCCGCCGGCCGGACCACTCGCGCCCTCGACGCCGCCGACGCCCACCCCGGTGATTCTCTGTCTTGAGAACGGCCTCGGCTCAGAGGAACTTGTCGCCCGTCACTTCCCTGAGGCCGAGATTCTGGCCGGGGCCATCACCCTCAGCGTGGAGCGACCCTCCCCCGGCCGGCTGAGGCTTCTGACCGACCACGGCGGCATCACCATTGGACCCTTCCAGCCCTCGACCCAGCCCTCAACCCGGGCCTCGACCCGGCCCTCGATCGGCCTCACCACGGCTGCTTCCCGCCTGACCCAGGCCCTGACCCTGGCCGGCTTCCGCCTCAGGTTCCACCGGCGAGCCGACGCGGTCAAGTGGTCCAAGGTTCTTCTCAACCTCTGGTCCAACGCGACCTCGGCCGTCTTCGACGCCCCGCCGGCCCAGGTGGTAGCCGATCCCGCCCTCTTCCAGATCGACTGGCAGGCCTTCCGGGAAGCCCTGCGGGTCATGCGGGCAGCGGGCATCCCGGCCGTCAACCTGCCGGGCTACCCGGTGCGGCTTCTCGCCCTTCTGGGCCGCACGTTTCCCGGGGGCGTGTTCCGGCGTCTCCTGGGCCGGAAGGTGGCCGGTGGGCGAGGGGGCAAGATGCCCTCGCTCTGGCTCGACCTTCAGGCCCGGCGCGGACGGTCGGAGGTCGGCTTCCTCAACGGCGCGGTAGCCGCCGCCGGAGCGCGACTCGGCCTGTCGACTCCGGTCAATCGAGCCTTGGCGCAAGCGCTCGAAATTCTTACCCGGCAAATGCCCGCAAACACCGATGACGTCAATTGCTGACAGCCCTCGACCTCCAGTTGACACTCTGGAGTTGAGCACTTAGAATTGGACATGTTGCTTTTGAACCCTGGCAGAGAAGGTCAGGCTAAGCAGGCTCGGAATCGGTTTTAAGATGGGGTGGGACCGGATCAACCGGTAGACCCAAATAAATAGCGAGCCAAGGGGGGCTGGTCCTGGTGCAGGCTCTGGGACGCCATGTTCTGGCCGAGATGTACGGATGCGACCCTGGGGCTCTCGACAGCGTCGAGAGGGTTCGTGACGTGATGGTCGACTCCGCTATCAAGGCCGGGGCAGAGGTCAGAGAAGTAGCCTTCCATAAGTTCAGTCCGCAGGGAGTCAGCGGCGTCGTTGTCATCTCGGAGTCGCATCTCGCGGTCCACACTTGGCCCGAGTTTGGGTACGCGGCCGTGGACGTCTTCACCTGCGGCGAGACAGTCGATCCCTGGGATGCCATCAACGCCATCGCCGAGCAGTTTCGAAGCCAGCAACTGACAGCCTCGGAGATTAAGCGAGGTGTTATCCGTAGCGCGAGTAGTGAGCGGGTCGCCGCCGGGTAGGCGGTAGACCCGCTTTCTTTAGTCTTAGGAGGTAGCTTTCTTAGTCTTAGGGGGTAGTCTCGTTAGTCTTAGGGGGTAGTCTCGTGAGTATCTCGCCAGAGCGTTTGGACCTGCTTCGCCGCCTGAGCGAAGCTCCTGGTATCTCCGGCTACGAAGATGCCGTCAGAGCCGTCGTTCGGGAGGAGGTCCGCGGGCTGGCCGACGTGACCTCGGACAAACTCGGCAGCCTCATTTGCCGCAAGCGGGGCGCCGCCGATGAGCCTCGGATCATGCTGGCCGGGCACATGGACGAAACCGGCTTCGTCGTCACCGCGGTCAACAAGGACGGCTTCCTCCGCTTCCTGCCCGTGGGTGGCTGGTGGGAGCAGGTCATGCTGGCCCAGCGGGTCATCGTCAAGACTAAGAAAGGCGACGTCCCCGGCGTCATCGGCTCCAAGCCTCCGCACATCCTGTCGGAGAAGGACCGCGCCAAGGTCGTCGAGAGAAAGGACATGTTCATCGACGTCGGCGTCGCCAGCGCGGATGAGGCGACCGGTCTCCTCGGCGTCACCCCCGGCGATCAGATTGTCCCGGACAGCCCGTTCAAGGTCATGGCCACCGGCAAGATGATCATGGGCAAGGCCTGGGACGACCGGATAGGCATCGCCATTTTCATCGAGGTCATGCGAAACCTGGCCCAGGAGAAGCATCCCAACACCCTCTACGGCGTGGCCACGGTCCTGGAAGAGGTCGGCCTCCGCGGCGCCCAGACGAGTGCTCACGTTGTGAACCCGCACGTAGGCATCGCCCTGGAGGTCGACATCCCGGGAGACACTCCGGGGATGATCGAGGGCGAGGCGCCGGTCTCCAGGGTTGGGCAGGGACCGAGCATCTTGGTCATTGACAGTTCCATGATCCCCAACCGGCGACTCGTCGAACTCGCGGTGGAGACGGCCAACCGGGAAGGCCTGCCGTTCCAGTACTCGTCCATGGCCAGGGGCGGCACCGACGCCGGACGTATGCACATGAACGCCGGCGGCGCCCCCTGCGTGGTCATCAGCGTCCCGACCCGTTACATCCACAGCCACACGTCCATCTTTAGCCTTGAGGACTACGACAACACGGTGAGACTGGTCACGGCTCTGTGCCGCAGACTCGACGCCAAGACCGTGGCTTCCCTAACCGACTTCTGAGACTCGCGGAGGTGCGCTATGCCGCCAGAGAACACGGGCGAGGCCGGGGCCCACGGCCCCGTCGCCGAACGCACCCTTGTCCTAGTCAAGCCTGACGCGGTCTGCCGTGGTCTGACCGGGCAGATCCTGGCCAGGTTCGAGACCGCGGGCCTTAAGATCGTCGGCCTGAAGATGGTCAGGCCCAGCCGCGACTTCGCGGAAAGACACTATCCCAACACCCCGGAGTGGATCCGGGGCATGGGGGAGAAGACCCTCGACAGCTACCGCGACCGCGGCATCGATCCCATGGCCGAGGTCGGGACGGACGATCCCTTGGCGATCGGCGAGATAATCAGGGGCTGGAACATCGACTACCTCACCTCGGGTCCGATCGTGGCCGTCATTTTCGAGGGTCTACACGCCATCGCCACCGTGCGCAAGTTGTGCGGCAACACCTTGCCCTTCAAAGCGGAGCCCGGGACGATCCGCGGGACCTACTCGTCCTCGTCCCCCCTCATCGCCAACTCGGTGCGGCGCGCCATTCACAACCTCGTCCACGCCTCGTCCACCCCGGAAGAGGTCGCCCACGAAACCGCCCACTGGTTCAGCCCGGAGGAACCTTGCCCCTACCGCCGGACAGACGAAGAGGCCCTTTACTAGGGACCGGGGCGCACCCGACGAATGATACCCCGATCCTGTAGGTACGCGGCCCCGCGAACGGGTCGTGTCGCCACCCCGGACAGGGGCGGGGCGGCGGGGGAGGGACAGGCCATGACGCGCTGGGTCCTGCACGTCGACATGGACGCCTTCTTCGCCTCCGTAGAGCAGATTCTGAACCCAGCCCTCCGCGGCAAGCCCGTCATCGTCGCCGGTTCGGTCGAGGATCGCGGCGTGGTCTCGACCGCCTCCTACGAGGCCCGGCGCTACGGCGTGCGCTCGGCTATGCCCACGTCACAGGCCAGGCGGCTGTGCCCCGAGGGTGTTTTCGTCACCGCTAACCACACCGCCTACGAGGACTACTCCGGGCGGGTCCTCGAAGTCCTCAAGGGCTATAGCCCCCTGGTCGAACAGGCTTCCATCGACGAAGCCTACCTCGACGTGACCGGCTGTGAAAGCCTCTACGGCGACGCCGTGGAGGTCGCCCGCCGGATCAAGGCCGCCGTAACGAAGGAGACCGGCCTCACCTGCTCCGTGGGAGTAAGCTCAAACCGGCTCCTGGCCAAGATGGCCTCCGGTCTGGACAAGCCTGATGGTCTGACCGTTCTGAGAACCGAGGACGTTCCGCGAGTGCTCTGGCCCAGGCCGGTGGGCTTCCTTCACGGCATCGGCCCGAGTACGGCCGCCCGCCTCGGGACCATGGGTCTTTCGACAATCGGCGACCTGGCCCGCTATCCAGCCGATCTCCTCGCCCGCGAGTTCGGAGTGGGTGGCCGGCACTTGCGTGACGCGGCCAACGGCCTTGATGACACGCCGGTTCCGCCTCTGGGGCAGGCCGGCGAGGTCAAGTCCCTCAGCCGCGAGACGACTTTCGCCACCGACATCGACGACCTGGCCGAACTTGAGCGCACTCTCCTGGGTCTGTCCGATCAGGTCGCGCGGCGCCTGCGTCGCCACGGCTACAGGGGGCGAACCGTAACGGTGAAGATCAGGAAGGCCGACTTCACCACGGTGACTCGTTCCCGGACCCTGGCCGAGGCGACAGATCTCACCGAGGCCGTCTACGAGGCGGCGCGGCAGACTCTCCGGGCCTTCTGGCGGGCCAGGCTCAAGGTGCGCCTCCTGGGCGTCGCCGTCTCGCACCTCGAGTCGGCCGGCAGAGGTCCGGCGGACCTCTTTGACACCTCGGACAAACTCCGCAGGGTATCCAAGGCCGTAGATAGAATCAAAGACCGGTACGGCGAAGGGGCTTTGACCCGAGCTCGCCTGCTTGGCCGCGAGGAGGAACGGCCTTGATCCTGATCGGCACCTCCGGTTTTAGCTACGTCGACTGGCGGGGCGAATTCTACCCTGAGGGAACCACCGAGCGGGACATGCTGGCCCACTACGCGACCCGCTTCCCGATCGTGGAACTCAACTTCTCCTACTATCGCATGCCCAACGCCCGCACCCTCGGGGCCATGGTGGCCAAGACGCCCCAGGGCTTCGAGTTCGCCATTAAGGCCCACCAGTCGATGACCCACGAGGTCGAGGCCGAGCCGTCGGCGCGCCAGGTCGCTTTCGACCAGTTCCGGACGGCCGTCGAGCCGCTGGAGGAAGCCGGCCGTCTCGGCTGCGTCCTCTTCCAGTTTCCGTGGAAGTACAGGCCGACCCCCGACAGCCTCGCCTATCTTGGCGAGATTCGCGAGAGGTGCCCCGAGTTGCCGTTGGTGGTCGAGTTTCGCAACATTGAGTGGGATCGCCCCGAGACCTACGAAACCCTCCGCCGGAACAATCTCGGCTACTGCTGCGTGGACGAACCGAGACTCCGGGGCCTCATGCCCCACCAGAACCTGGCCACCTCCAACCTCGGCTACGTGCGCTTCCACGGGCGCAACGCGGCCAAGTGGTACAGCCACAAGGAGGCCTGGGAGAGGTACGACTACCTCTACAGCGAGGAAGAGCTCAAGGAATGGATCCCGCGCGTCCGCCAAATGGAGGCCAACACCGCCAAGACCTACATCCTCTACAACAACTGTCACGCCGGGCAGGCGGCGCGCAACGCCCAGATGATGCTTGACCTTCTGGGTCTGGAGAGCTAGTCGCTCCGGGAAGGTGGAGGCAGTGATGGAGAGAACCGACGGTCCGGCGGATCAGATGGTGAAAGACAAGGTCGACCCTGTCCTGGAGGAGGACGTGGGGAGCATAGAACGCCTGCTCCGGCGCATCAGCCACGTCGTCTACGCCAAGGGGCGCGCCATCCTGGTTGACTTCGGCATAACCTCACCCCAATTCGACGCCCTGCTCTTCCTGCACCGGGACGGGGACATGCCCATGGGCGCCCTGTGCGAGAGGATGTCCCTGGCCTGTAGCACGGTGACCGATCTTGTCGATCGCATGGAGAAAGGCGGTTACGTGGCCCGCGAGAGGGATCAGAACGATCGCCGCGTGATACAGGTGCGGCTCCTGCCTCGGGGCGAGGAGATGGTGGCTAAGGTCATGGCCGCCAGAATTCGCTACCTGGCCAACATTCTCAAGGACCTTCCCTCCGAGGAGCGAACCAAGGCCATCTCGGCTCTGGAGGTCATCTACAACCTGATCTACCTGACCTAGATAGCCGATCTACCAAATCCGAGAGGATGGCGCCTCGTGCTCAGCACCGGAGAGATAATGCGGATCGCCCTCGACCTTGTAGGTTTCACTTCCATCCCCGCCGACAGCGCCATCCAGGTCGAGGGGGAGGGGGTGCGGAAGGCCCTGTTCGGCATTGACCTCGGGCCGGCGGAACTCATCCTTTGCAAGCAGCTCGGCCTGGACGCCGCCATTGCCCACCACCCAAACCCCATCGTGCAGACCTACCCGGCCATCCTCGACAAGCACGTGGACCAGATGACCGCCGCCGGCGTGCCCCTCGAGGAGGCCAGGGCGGCCGTGACCCCGCTTAAGGAAGCATCAACCCTGTCCTACCACTCCGGTAACTACGGCCAGACCGTCTCCGCGGCCAGGCTCCTGGGATTGCCCTACCTCAACATCCACAACCCCCTGGACGAGTTGGGCCGTCGCGTCATGGACAGAGCCGTGCGGGAGGCGCTGGCCGCCGCCGGTCCGCGGGCCCGGGTCAAGGACGTCGTGGACGGGCTGATGAGCCTGCCGGAGTTTCGCGCCGCCCCGACCCGCCCGCTCGTTATTCTCGGCGACCCGCTGGCCCCGGCCGGGAAGGTGGTCGTGTCCCACGGGGCGGGCACCAATGGAAGGGCGCCGGTGGCCCTGGCCTACTTCCGCCATGAGGTCGACACCGTCGTCTACATCCATCTCGACTACTCCGAATTGGTCAAACTCAGAGCTGAAGCGCCCAAAGGTGCGAATATGGTCGTCTCGGGCCACATCGTCTCGGACCTCGTCGGCATCAACCCGTTCGTCCGAGCCCTGGAGGAGAAAGGATTGGAGATTGTCCGAGCCAGCGGTCTCTAGGGGCGCGGACAGCCGCGCTCCCGAGACGACCGGCGCGACCGACCCACACCTCAAACGAAACCTTACTCTCCTGACCCTCGACGGCGCGTTCTTCACGGCCGGGGGCGCCTTCTACGATTCGGGGACGATCCTGCCATTGTTTGTCAGCACCCTGACCAACTCGCGCTTTCTCATCGGCCTGGCCGCGACAGCGCGGACCGTGGGTTGGTTTCTGCCGCAACTGGTCGTGGCCAGCCTGACCCAGCATTTGCGCTACAAGGGCCGCCTTGTCATCGTCAACTCGCTTCTGCACCGAGTCGGGCTCCTGCTGATGGCCGCCGTGACCTATCTCTACGCCGGGACGCGGCCGGGCCTCGCCCTGGCCCTGTTCTTCCCGATCTTCATCGCGGCCTCAATGAGCGAAGGCGTCAACGGAGTGCCCTGGACGGACGTGGTGGCCAACACCATTCCCGCCCGCTACCGAGGGCGGCTGTTCGCCAACCAGCAAATACTCGGGTGCCTTCTGGCCTTCGTTAACGGCTTCCTCGTGCGGCTGATCCTACGCAAAGCCGCCTACCCCGACGCCTACGTCATCTTCTTCCTGTGCACCTTCCTCGGCTTCCTGCTCTCGATCCTCTCCTTCATGGGAGTGAAGGAGAAGCCGGCCACCGAGGTCAGAGCACGCCAGAGTCTCGGTAGCTACCTGGGGTCCTTACCGGCCGTCTGGCGAGGCAACCCCCGCTTCGCCCAGGTTATGCTGGTCCGGTTCTGTCTCGGTTTTGTCTTTCTCTCCTACCCCTTTTTCGCCGTCCATGCCCGCCAGAACCTCGGCCTGGAGCCGGGAGCGGTAGGCCTGTTCGTCTCGGCCCAGATGGCCGGAAGTCTTGTCGGAAGCGCGATCGCCGGGCGGCTCAGCGACCGTGGCGGAAGTCGCGTGGTGGTCATCTTGTCGATTATGGCCGCCCTCCTGACTCCGACCACCGCCCTCCTGCTCACGATGGCCAAAGCCCTCGGTCTGGCGGATCTGGCCGCGTTCTTCTTCCCCCTCGTCTTCTTCTTCCTTGGCGTAACCTTCGGCGCCGGCTTCATCGGCTTCACCAACTACGTCCTCGACGTGGCGCCACCGGCCGAGCGGTCGACTTACATCGGCCTGTCCAACACCCTCATGGCCCCCTTCGCCTTCCTCTCGGCCTTGGGAGGCGCCCTGGCTTCCCTGACCGGCTACGAGGTTGTCTTTGCCGTGAGCCTGGCCGTAGCCCTGGCCGGGGTTGTCCTGGCATTCCGGCTGGACGAACCTCGGACCGGGTGTCAAGTTTATCCGCCAGGCGTCTCGGGAGGAAAACCGGCCGCTAGTGCCCAAGATGTAGTACCTGGTCCATAGGCTGGCGGCGGAGGTGGTCTCGCAGTGATCTCGGTGTTGGAAGGACGGCAGACCGACGAGAAAGTGGCAGGGACACCCAAGAGGATCCTCGGCATAGTCTCGTCCCTGCGCCAGGGGGGAAACTCGGACGCGCTTGCCCGGGTGGCCCTCCGGGCCGTCGCGGCCCGAGGCGCCAAGACCGACATTGTCTTTCTAAAGGACCTCAACCTCAACTTCTGCGACGGCTGCCTGAGCTGCGTCTTCCAGGGCGGGCAGTGCCACCACGATGACGACGTCCACTGGCTCTACGAAACCGCCGCCGGCTACGACGGCCTCATCCTGACCTCTTGTACCTATCTCCTGATGGCCCCGGCGCAGGTCAAGACCCTCATCGACCGGGGAGTGGCCGAGTTTGTCCGAGCCCCCGGGAGACCGGAGATACCCGTCGGGGTCATCTCCGTGGCCGGGCTTCCCGAGTGGGACTACCTCGTCCGGCCGATGGTCAACCAGCTGGCCCTGCTCCTGGGGGGCAAGCTGGCCGGAAGTCTCATCGGCTACGCGCCGGGGCCGTCGGAGACGCTGCTGGACGAGGGTCTTCTCCGGCAGGTCGAGGAACTGGCGGTGGCCGTGCTCGAGGATCGGGTCCTGCCGGCGCCGGAAGGAGTCTGCCCGGTCTGCTACCTGCCGCGCCCAGCCGAGATCGCCGGGAGGTGCCCCCTCTGCCACTATGACCCGGGCCAGCCAGGCCCGCACCGCTTTACCGGCGCCAGTCTGGGTCACTTTCTCCTCGATTGGATGCTTCCGAGCCGCGAGCGGTTTCTTGCCCGCCGCGGCGAGATCAAGGCGGCCAGAGCCGCCCTGGCTCAATTCCAGGTCAACGTCCTGAAACCGGCGCCCCCCGACAAAGCCGTATCCCCCGCGGGATCCCCCGCGGGAGGTGGCTAGGGTGGGCTTTCTGGTCATCGACGATCAGGCCTATCTTCAGCACGCCCCTGACAACTGGCCGGAAGGACCGTACCGACTCGAGGCCATCTGGAGCGCCCTGGCGGAAACCGGGGTCAAGGAGGCCCTTGCCTTCGAGCCTCCGACGTCGGCCACCGAAGATGATCTCGCCCTGATCCATGTCCCACGCCACATCGAGAGGGTGAAGCGAGTCGCGGCGGGGGGTGGAGGTTATCTCACCCTGGACACCATGGTGTCCAGGGCCAGCTTCGACATCGCCCTTCTGGCCGTGGGTGGCGCCCTCAAAGCCGTCGACGCCGTCCTGGCCGGACGGTTCGCCCGGGCGGCGGCCCTGGTGCGGCCACCCGGTCACCACGCTACCCCCGAGGAGGGCATGGGCTTTTGCCTTTTTAACAATGTCGCCATCGCCGCGGCTCATCTTCGCTTAAGACGCGGCCTGGACCGAGTTCTCATCGTTGACTGGGATCTTCACCACGGGAATGGCACTGAGGCCGCCTTCTACGGAACAAGCGGAGTCCTCTTCCTTTCCTGCCACGAGAGCCCGGCCTACCCGGGCACCGGCTGGCTCTCCGACGTGGGCGAAGGGGAAGGGGAGGGATTCACCGTCAACCTGCCCTTCCCGCCCGGAACCGGCGACCAAACCTACGAAGAAGCCTTCGCCTCCGTCCTGTCGCCTATCGCCCGGTCCTATCGCCCGGAGATGATTCTTGTCTCGTGTGGTCTCGACGCCCACTTCCTCGACCCCATCGGCCGCCTTCGCCTGACCGCGGCCGGCTATGGCCGGCTGGCCCAGACCGTCTGCGACCTGGCCGACGAACTCTGTGGAGGACGGGTAGTCTTCGTCCTGGAGGGTGGATACGATCCGATAGGTCTCGGCTATGGCCTGGCCTCGGTCCTCAACGTGGCCAGCCGGCGCGGTGGACCCCTTGACGAGCCCGGAGGACCACCCCCACGCGGAGTCTTGCCCGACCCTCCCGCGGCCAGGGACCGCCTGGCCTCCATCATCGCCTCTCAGCACCCCTACTGGCCTGTCTGATTGAGGGAGGCCCCGTCGATCGAGAGGGGCGCGTAGCAGGGCCAACGGTGCTTATGTAAAGCCTAGACCTCAGACAGTCTCCCTTTCGACCCCAGAGGAAATCCTCTTTCCTTCGTTCGACAATCCTAGTTTCTCCCAGTTTCTTATGGACATGGGTCAGCCCGATTCGCCGGGTTTGTCGGGATGGGCGAGACGGCGTTCACATAAGACGACGAATTTGGTCATAAATCGCCGGCGCCCCCGGACCTTGTCTACCTTAAGGGAAAGCCGCCTTCTCGCCGCGTGGCCGCGCGTTCTCCCGCCACCCGTCGCCATGGCCCAAACATGAAGCATAAAGGCTGCCAGGGAACCATATTCTCTTTCGAGACGGGGTCGGCTAGGGAGGGGGACACAACACATGCGAGCCGGAGCGGCCGGGGTCCAGGCGCCAAGAGCCGCGGCCAAGCCGCGTGAGGGGCTGAGCCTCAAGTACATCGCCCTCGGGGCGGTTGTGGCCCTTCTCGTGGCCTTCATTCTGTCTGGGATTGTCGGACTGGTCATGTACCAGGGGTGGCTCAGCGAATCGTTTTCCCCTTTGGTGATGAGCGTAGCCAGCTTTGTCAGTCTCTTCGTGGGTTGCGTCTATGCCGGACGCCGCGCCAAAGTGGCCGGCTGGGCGCACGGGGCCCTCACCGGGCTCCTTTACACCACGCTCATAACGATTACCGGTCTTGCGGTTTTCGACCAGTTGGCGCCGGCCCTCATTCTGGCTGAGAGAGTCGGACTTGGCCTGGCCCTGGGCACCGTGGCTGGCACAGTAGGCATCAACATCCGGTGAGGTCACAATGAGCGACAATAAGCGGCGGGCGGTCCGTCGACCCGCCCGCGGCTTTTCTTCTATTCGATTATCTCGCCCTTGCCCAGGGCTTCCTCCGCGTACCTGATCATGACCCTGACCATGTTCCCGCCGATGCGTCCGCCGATCTTCCCGCAGTCGCGGCTGGGCATGTCCGGCCACCCCCGCTCGTGGATCCTGCCGGATAGGCCGAGTTCGTCGGCGACTTCATATTTGAAGCGGTCGAGAACCTGGTTCGGAAGAAGACTACGCCCTCCCGATCGGGCCAATGGGCCCCACCTCCTTTCGCTAATTGTAGTTGCGGCCGAGCGCGCTAAGGGCCACGCTCGTATTGTCTTCCGGCCAGAGGCTCATGATGTTAGAAGTATCTTGGCGGATAGCCGCGTAGCAGGGCTTATGATAGACACCCTCCAATCGAGGGTCGAAGGAAACGCGCGGGCCGGCGCGAAAGGGCGGCCTATAGCCAGGCGTGGCGTTCCACATGAGGGAAACATAGGTCCGGAAAGTTCGCGATTCCATCGCGGGAGGAAAGGCCAAGGCTCGACTAGAACCCTAAGCGCGGCTTCCGCCAAGGGGGTGAACCCGCAAATGAAGCTGGTGGTGAAGGAAGAACGCTGCTCCGGATGTCGGACCTGCGAATTGGCGTGCTCGATGCGTCACTTCTCCCAGCCCAACCCCAAGCGCTCCGCGGTGCGTGTCACGGGAGCGTTCCCGGCGCCGGGCAAGTACTCGCTGACCTACTGCGACCAGTGCGGTGTCTGCGCCGAGATGTGCCCGACCCAGGCCATTCACGAGGTCGACGACCACTACGAGATCGACCCCGACCTCTGCACCGGATGCCTGATCTGCGTGGACGAATGTCCGCAGGGCGCGATGTTTACCCACCCGGACGAGGAAAAACCGATCAAGTGCGTTTCGTGTGGTGACTGCGTCGCCTACTGCCCCCGGCAGGCCATCCTCGATCAAGACGGCGAGGTGGCCTGGGCCGGAGTCGAGGCCAAGAAGAAGGCGCAAACCGCCGGGAGGTGAGACCAGGACATGACTCAAGATGCCAAGCTGTTTGGCTATGGTGGCCGGATTCTCCGGGTTGATCTCTCCAAGGCCGCCGTGCGCGTCGAACCGACCCCGGAGAAGATGGCTCGCGAGTATCTGGGGGGCCGCGGTTTCGTGGCCAAGATTCTCTGGGACGAACTTCCGCCCGGAGTCGAACCCTTCTCGGCGGAGAACAAGGTTGTCGTGGCCTCGGGGCCGATGTCCGGTCTTTTCCTGCCTTCGAGCGGCAAGATCGAGATGGGCACGAAGTCGCCCGCGACCGGGCTGTACGGTGAGGGCAACATGGGTGGCCACCTGGCCGGCGAGCTCAAGTTCGCCGGCTACGACGCCATCATCATCGAAGGCCTGGCCCCAAAGCCATGCTACATCATGATTGACGACGACAAGGTCGAGATTCGAGACGCCGCCAAGTACTGGGGGAAGGGCGCCTTCGAAACCGAGAAGATGATCAAAGGTGACCTCGGCGAGGATTTTAAGGTGGCCACCATCGGCCCGGCCGGCGAGAACCTGGTGGTCTACGCCGTGGTCTCCCACGACTTCGGCCGTCAGGTCGGCCGCACCGGGGTCGGGGCCGTCCTGGGATCGAAGAAGGTCAAGGCCATCGCCGTCCGGGGATCGCGCGGTTTCGAGTTGGCCGACTCCGAAGGGGCCTACAAGAAGGGCAAGGAGATGTTTGACGCCTGCTTTGCCCTGCCCGGGTTCGAGGACTGGACTCCTTACGGCACAGCCGGAGTGACCGACTGGATCAACGACATCGGAGCCTTTCCGACCAGGAACTTCCAGACCGGCTACTTCGAAAAGCACAAGAACATCAACGGCGCCATGCTCAAAGACAGGATCCTGATTCTCGACAAGGGCTGCACGGCCTGTCCGATCCCGTGCGGCAAGTACTCGCGGTTCAATTACAAAGGTCGGCTGATCTACGTCGAGGGTCCGGAGTACGAGACTATCGCCCTCATGGGCGGCAATCTAGCCCTGGAGAGCATCGAAGAAGTGGCCTACGCGAACTACGTGGCCGACGAGCTTGGTCTGGACACAATCTCGGCCGGCTCGGTCATCGGCTTTGCCATCGAGTGCCTCGAGAAGGGCGTCCTGAAGCCGGCCGACGTCGGCCGTGATGTGAAGTGGGGCGACACTGACGGGGTGGCCTGGCTCCTGGAGCGCATCGCCAGACGCGAGGGCATCGGTGACATCCTGGCCCAGGGCGTGAAGGCCGCCGCGGCCAAGTTCGGCAAGGGCTCCGAGAAGTTCGCCATGCACGTCAAGGGGCTGGAGATCTCGGGCTACGAGTCGCGCTACGCTCCGGCCATGATGTTGGCCTACATGACGGCCGACATCGGCGGCCACCACAACCGGGCCTGGGCCATCACCTACGACGCGGCCGTGGGCCAGGAGAAGATTGAGGGCAAGGCCTGGAAGGTCATCGAACTGCAGCACGTGAGGCCACTCTTCGACACCCTGGGCCTCTGCCGGTTCCCCTGGGTCGAACTCGGGTTCGAACTTCACCACTACGCCGACATGTTCGCCCTGGTCACCGGATGGCACTATAGTTGGGAGGATCTTCTCCGCGTCTCGGAGAGAATCTGGAACCTTACCCGGTGTTTCAACCGGCGCGAGAAGCCCGACTTCGGCCGGGCCGACGACCTCCCGCCGCCTCGCTGGATGGAGGAGCCGCTCCCCAGCGGCGCCGGCAAGGGACATCTGATGTCGCGGGAGAACGCCGAGAAGATGCTGGACGAGTACTACGCCCTGCGGGGCTGGGATGGAAACGGCCTGCCTACCCCGGCCAAGTTGAAGGAACTCGGACTCGACTTCGTGCTCGAGAAGGTGAAGCTGGGGGCCTAGCCGGACGCCAGCGAGAGGGTTGCGACTAACCGTGCGCGTGGTCGGACATGCGATGGAGTACTTCCCGGAGCGGAAAGGCCGCTACGAGCTCGAGTTCGAGGGTCCGACATCAATCAGCGGGCTTCTTGAGCGGCTTGGAGTGGGTCGGGCTCTGGTGATGGCGGCTATTGTCGATGGCAAGCGGCGGGACTTCGAATACGAGCCGCCGGACGGGGCGGAAGTGATCCTGATCACGCCGCCCGCCGGAGGCTAGGATCGGGGCGGGACGGCCGCGGAGGCCGTCCCGCTCCGGGGCGACAAAGTTTCCATCTGCTCCGCCCAGGACAACTCGGGGACGGAGGGTCCGGCCGTCCGCCCGAAGCGGCCCGAGGCGCGCCGAGCCGCCTTGACCGCCACTTTCCACAGCGACCACAGAAACGGAAGAGGATCGTCGATACTCCAGAGGGCCTTCACCATCGGACCCCGATAGGAGGCCAGCCAGTCGCGGATCGTCAACCGGCCGTCGCGCCAGTAGAACAGGGACACGGCCAGATCCCGCAAGAGAAGCAACCACTTGACGGTCTTGGCTGCCTGCGTCTGGGAGGCAACAGACTGGCCGGTGGCGTCGCGGTAGGCGGTCAGGACAAAGTCCACTCCGGCCGGAACGGACAGCGGGTGGAAGAGCCAGAGCCTCGGGTTGACCTCGATGAGCTTGAGCCGGCCATCCCGCGCGTCGCGCTTGAACTCCGCCGAACCCAACCCTCGGTGGCCGATGCCGTCGAAGAGCCGGCGGCCCGTCTCCAAGACCTCCTCGTCGACGTAACTCTCGAAGAGGGTCGCGGTGCCGAACCCGGGCGGGTACTGCCGGATCTTGCGGGAGACGAACTCGGCCAGGGCTTGCCCGGATCGATCGCGGTAGGTGTTGTAGAAGATGAGACGGTCGTCGCCACCCGGAATGACCTCTTGGAGGGCGAACGCGACCCCGGCCGGCAGCGAGGCTAGAGCCCGGCCGGCCTCGTCCGGATTACGGACGACCAGGACCTTGCCCCGGGTCAGACCCCAGAGGGTATAGGTCATGGCCGGCTTGAGCAAAGCCGGAAAGGGAAAGCCGTCGGGGATAGACCGGCCCCCGTTCCCCGGCCCGGCCACGACCTTCGCCGTCCCCGGCTCGGCCACAACGTTCACCGTCCGCGGGACGGCCAGGCCCGTTCTGGCCGCGAGTTCGTAGGTGCCCGCCTTGTCCAGCAGAGCCTCGAAGAGGTCCGGCGGTGACAGGACGAAGACAAAGTCCGGTTCCAGTTCACTCCGTCGCACGGAGACGAACTCGGCGAACTTGTCATTGCAGGGAAGAAGGAAGGGCGGTCGCCGCTCGGCTCGGACCATCCCGCGCAGGAATTCCACCAGACCGTCGGGGTCCACCGTCGGATCAGGGCAGAGTCGCGGACGTCCGTAGCGGGAGCGGAAACCTTCGCGGGCAGGGTCGCAGTCGAAGCCCCGCACGGCCACGCCCGCCCGGGCCAAGCTCCTCACGGCGCCAAGGCCATTGGGGCTCAGGTCCAGCACGTAGGCGGGTGAGTTCATCACGAGCAGGGGCCTCTCCGTCACTAGCGTCGCCTCCCCAGCAGGCCTTTCAGGAGATTCTTGGGACCGGATGGGAACGGGCGGTCGAAGGCGCCGTCCAAGCGGGCTCGAAAGACCGCCGGAGTGTCGGTAGTCTCGACCATCGTGCGCCGAAGGAGATGGAGGGGTGTAGCCCCGTCGTTGACACCCGGCCGACAGGTGCAAGCCATCTCGTACCCGGTTCCGGCGGCGAGGGAGACCACCTCGGCGGCAAAGAACCCGAAGGGATAACAGAAGGCCGCCGGACGGCGGCCGATCTCTCGCTCGATCACCCCGGCTGAGACGAGCATCTCGTCGCGAACCTCGGCCGGCGGCAGGTGGGTAAGGTCGGCGTGGCTCAAGCCGTGCGAGTGGATTTCGACCCCCCTCGCGGCCAACTCGCGGAGTTCATCCCAGGAGAGCGGGCGGCTCTCCGGGTCCCGGTCTTCATCGACGCCAAGATCGGCCATCCAGGGGAAGGGGCGATTGGAGCCCGGGAAAGTTGTCGGAACGAAGACGGCCGCCGGAACGCCATGGCGCCTCAGGACGGGCAAAGCCTGGGTCAGATTATCGAGGTAGCCGTCGTCGAAGGTCAGGACCACCAGACGGTCGAGCGCATCAGACGACAGCGGATCTGACGGCGATGACCCCGGAACTCCCGTCCTGAGCAGGGCCGGAACTTGGCTGAGGGGCACGATGCGCCGTCCGGAGGCCAGGACCAGCCGCAACTGCCGGTCGAGAGCCTCGGGAGTGACGGCGAGCTCGCCGCCGGGCTCTCGGCTCACCCGATGGTAGAGAAGGATCCGGAGGCCGGGCCGGCTCTGGCGGAAGGCCTTGACAACAGGGCCGAGACCCAGATGCCAGGCCAGGGCCCAGAGAACCTTGACGGCTCGTTTGAGTCGATCAAAAGCGGTCAGGGAAGAAACCTCCCGAGAAGACCCGGCGGGCCTGAGCGCTCTCGCCGGCTTCAGAGCCTGTTTCGGTCTGGAGAGCCGGGTTCCTTTCGAAGCCGGCCGCGTTGGCAGGAACCCGATGGGGCGGGGGAGTAATACCCAGCGTCCTACATTTCGCGCCACGAAGTATCGGTCTAGGCAGGACGGCATCGCCGGGAGGCGCCGCTACGGCATCGACGTTCAGAGCTCTCCGCCACCGCAACTTCCGCCTCTTTTGGTTCGCCCAGATGTTCTCTCTCATCGGAAGCTGGATGCAGATGACCGGCCAGCAGTGGCTGGTGCTTGAGCTGACGAACGACGCGCGTAAGCTAGGCGTGGTCAGCGCCCTGCAGTGGCTGCCGGTTCTCCTGCTATCCCTCTTCGCCGGCGTCATCATCGACCGCCTGCCCAAGCGTCGAATACTCATCGTCACCCAGTCGTGCTTATCCCTGCTGGCCTTCGTCCTGGCCATTCTGACCCTGACGGGTCGGGTCCAATACTGGCACATCCTCATCACGGCCACACTGGTGGGCACGGTGCAGTCCTTCGACATGCCCACCCGGCAGTCGTTCATCGTCGAGATGGCCGGCAAGGAAGATCTCCTCAACGCCATTGCCCTGAATTCGAGCATCTTCAACTTGGCCCGGGTCATCGGCCCGGCTGTGGCCGGTCTGGTCATCAGCACTTTCGGCACCGGCTGGGCCTTCTTCCTCAATGGGGTGTCCTTCTTCGGCGTCATCTACGTCTTTAGGGCTATGAACGTCGCGGAGCAAGCGCGACCGCCACGTCAGCGCGACACCTTCGGCGAAATCCGCGCCGGGCTCAACTACATCAGGGACACTCCATCGGTCCTGGGCGTCATGACCCTGCTCGGCATCATCTCCATCTTCGCCCTCAACTTCAATATTCTCGCCCCAGTCCTGGTCAGGAACGTCCTGCACGGCACCGCCAGCCAGTACGGGTTTCTCATGTCCTGCATGGGCCTAGGCGCCCTGCTGGGTTCGGTCAGCCTGGCCACCTTCGGCGGGCGCGGGCCTCAGATGACCGCCATCCGGCTCGGGGCCGTCGCCTTGGGTCTAGGGGAGATAGCCCTGTTCTTCGCCCGCGGCTGGGCCCTGGCCGCCTCGATGCTGTTCGTCTGCGGCGTGGCCGTGGTCACCTTCTCGGCCAGCGCCAATACAACCATCCAGGTGAGCGTTCCCGACCGGCTCCGCGGCCGAGTCATGAGCGTGCACTCCCTCGTTTTCGGCGGGTTCACCTGGTTTGGGGCTCTTCTGTCCGGCTTCATGGCCCAGATTATCGGGGCCTCGGCCGCCTTCGGCATCATCGGCTGTATCGCTGTCCTGACCACCCTGGCGATGTGGGGGACGGGAAAGCTTCCGGGTCCGCTTCGGCCTCCGGAGGCAGATTCATCGCCGGGCGAGCCGGGAGGGGAAACCCTCTCTCGGAGCGAACTGCGGAAGACGCCTGCCACGAATGGTAATCCTAGCTGGGGTGAGCCGAGACAATGAGCCACACGCCTGTCCGGGTCCGCATGGCCCCGAGTCCGACGGGCCCCATCCACGTCGGCAACATGCATACCGCCTTCTTCAACTGGCTCTTCGCCCGCGGGACCGGCGGAACGTTTGTCCTTCGCTTCGAGGACACCGACCGGGAACGGTCGGACGTGAAATACGAGCAACTCATCTACGACGAGATGAAGTGGCTCGGTCTCGACTGGGACGAGGGCGCGGACATAGGCGGGCCATACGGCCCCTACCGCCAGACGGAGCGGCTCCCTCTCTACGGCGAGTACGCCCGGCGTCTGTTGGCCTCGGGCCACGTCTACCCCTGCTACTGCAGCCCGGAGGAACTCGACACCGAGCGCTCCGAGGCCCAGAAGGTCGGTCGGGCCTACAAGTACAGTGGTCGATGCCGGCGCCTCGACGAGGCCGGCCGCGCGATAATGGAGGCCGAGGGGCGCAAGCCGTCCCTGCGCTTTGGCGTTCCGGAGGGCGAGATCGTGGTCATCGACGATCTCATCCGCGGCCGGATCGACTACCCAACCGATGCCATCAGCGATTTTATCGTCGTCCGCTCGAACGGCATGCCTCTCTACAACTTCGCCGTCGTCGTGGACGACATCACCATGCGAATCACCCATGTTATCCGGGGCGAGGGGCACATCTCCAACACGCCGGTTCAATGCCTGCTTTACCGGGCCCTGGGCATCGACCCTCCCCGGTTCGGGCATGTCGGCCACATCCTGCTCCCGAGCCGCGAGAAAATGGCCAAGCGAGCCGGTAACGCCTATGTGGGCCTGTACCGCGACGAGGGTTTCCTGCCCGAGGCCATTGCCAACTTCATGGCCCTCCTGGGCTGGACCCCGCCTGACGGCCGGGAGTTCCTGACCCTGTCCGAGATGATCGCCCAGTTCTCCATCGATCGGGTGACCAAGGCCCCGTCGGTGTTCGACCCGGAGAAGCTCACCTGGATGAACGCGAACTACATTCGCAAGCTCGCCCGGGACGAACTCGCCCGGCGCTGCCTGCCGTTTCTGGAAAGGGCGGGCCTCGTGGCGGTTGGGTCCGAGCCGCCACCGGGTATGGTCGCCGCGGACTTCCAGCGCGTAGCCTGGGTTGTCGGCTTGGAGCAGGAGCGCATCGAGACTCTCTCCGCGATCGTTCCGGCCACGGAATTCTTCTTCCGCCGGGTCATAGAACCTGACGACCAGGCCCGGAAGACCCTGGCCACCCCCGGAGTGACGGAGGTTCTGACCCGTGCCGCGAGGGCCTTCTCGGCTTGCGACGACTGGCTACCGGAGGGCCTTGAGGCCGCCGGACGCGCGGTTGTGGCCGAGATGGGTCTCCCGGCCAAGGAGGTCTTCCAGCCCGTGCGCGCCGCCGTCACCGGCAGACTGGCCAGCCCACCCCTCTTTGACACCATGGCCGCCCTCGGACGCGAACTCTGCCTCGAACGACTGGCCCGATCTGGCCCCGCAGGACATCCCGAGTGATCTCCCGAACTGTGTCTAGCTTGTGATATCGTGGTGAGGCTAGTCTGGAGCAACTAACAAACACGCAGGGGAGGCGGAGGTCGTCAATGTGCGGCATTGTCGGCTTCTGGGGCGTCTCCGATCCCGCCCTGCTGCGGCGAATGGCTTTGTCCATCAGCCACCGGGGTCCGGACGACGAAGGCTTTTTCGAAGCTGGCCCGATCAGCCTGGGGCACCGCCGTCTCTCCATCATCGACGTCCGCGGCGGCCATCAGCCCATCGCCAATGAGAACGGTCGCCTGCAACTGGTCTACAATGGCGAGGTCTACAACTTTCGCGAACTCAGACTCGAACTCGTGGCCGAGGGCCACGTCTTTCGAACCGACTCGGACAGCGAGGTCATCGTTCACGCCTACGAGGAGTGGGGCTTCGAGGCCTTCGGGCGTTTCAACGGCATGTGGGCTCTGGCCCTGGCCGATCTTGACCGCCACCAGGTCGTGTTAGCTCGCGACCACTTCGGGATCAAACCCCTCTACTACGCCCGGGCCCCGCGGCGCCTTCTCTTCGCCTCGGAGATCAAGGCCATCCTCCAAGACACTGAGTTCGAGACGGCGCCAAACGATCAGAGTCTCTACGAGTACCTGGCCCATAACCTTCACGATCACAAGGCCGAGACGTTCTTCGAGGGCGTCTACCACCTGCCGGCCGCTCACTACGCCGTCGTTGACGCCGACGGGATAAACCTGTCGGCCTACTGGACACCGCGCCTGCGAACCGACGGTAACAGCGACCCGGCCGAGTTCCGCCGCCTTTTCCGCGAGTCGGTCCGTCGTCGCCTGGTCTCCGAGGTCCCGGTCGGAGCTTGTCTGTCCGGGGGCCTCGATTCAACGACTATCGTCCGGCTGATGAACGGCTTGTTCGAGGACAGGGCCCAGGACTCCGAGTCCATGGGTGGTCGTCTAGAGACCTTCTCGGCCGTTTTTGACAATGACCCGATTGACGAACGCGACTACGTGGCCGAAGCCGTCCGGGGCACGCGATCCGTCAGTAACCTTATTCATCCCACCCCACACGAGTTCGTGACCGAGTTGGAGGCTTTCGTCTGGCACCAGGACGAGCCTCTCGTCAGCACCGGGCCTTACGCCCAGTGGCGGGTGATGAAGGATGCCTCGGAGAAGGTCAAGGTCCTTCTCGACGGGCAAGGCGGAGACGAGCTACTAGCCGGGTATGTGCCCTACCACATGGTCTACCTGCGCCAACTTCTCAGGGAGCGACGCTGGGGCCCACTGGCGAAAGAGGCCCTGGTTTCCGGTGATGTTCTCTGGCCGCTGATCCGGCGTCGCCTTAGATCCAGAAGGCGATCCCGTCGCATCGACGAGCCGGGCCTCATCCGAGACGGCTTCCGGGCCACGGTCACCAAACCCCGGGACAGCCGATCCCAGGACAACCTCAAGGAACGCCTGGTGCAGGACATGACCGCCTACAGCCTGCCGTGTCTGCTCCGGTATGAAGACCGCAACTCCATGGCCTTCTCCATGGAGTCCCGGGTGCCCTACCTCGACCAGGAGTTGGTCGAGTACATCCTGGCCTTGCCTCCCGAGGCCATCATCCGCAATGGCTGGAGCCGCGCCATCCTGCGGGAGGCCATGCGGGGCGTGATCCCGGAGAGAATCAGATTGCGGCGCTGGAAGGTCGGCTTCACCACCCCCGAGATCCGCTGGCTCATGAACCGGCGGGCGGTCTTCGGCAGCCTTCTGGCGAGCCCGCTCTTTCAGAGCCGCAAGTACTGGGACGGAGAGAAGGTCCTGCGGGCTTTCCGGGGCGCCTGCGCGGGCAAGCTGGACAACTCCATGTTTTTCTGGCGAGCCATCAACATCGAGATCTGGCTGAGGGTTTTCTTTGGCGCCGACGGGCAGGCGCGCCGGCAGCCCCCTCGCTCCTACACCGAGGTCGGGGACAACCAGTGGCTCGCCACTCTCTCTCCGGAAGAGCGGGCTGAATTGGCTGACGTCTCCGGAAACCCAGGTAAGCACATCTTCGTCCTGGCCGGAGCCCGGGTCTGGGCCCGCGTGCCGCTCCGCACGCGTCTTGTGGCCAGGGGGGACGACATCGCCGAAGTCATCGGCGAGGCCCTCGGCCGGCAAGGCCCCACCCAATCCGCGGGGCTTCGCCTGCGCCCGGGCGACACCGTGGTCGTGAGCGAGAAGATCATTGCCATCGCCCAGGGGCGCTCGTTCGCCCTGAGTGAGATCCGACCGTCCCGGATGGCCCGACTGCTTTCACGGTTCGTAAGCCGCGGCCCCCATGGTATCGGGGTCGGGATGCCTGAGACCATGGAACTGGCCATTCGGGCCGTGGGGCTTGGCCGTATTCTGGCGGCGGCAGCCGTGGCCGCCCTCGGCAAGGTCGTCGGGGTCAAGGGTCTTTTCTACAAGGTCGCCGGGCCAGCTGTGGGGGCCATTGACGGTCCGACCCCCGGGACCATCCCTCCCTACAACGGCCACGCCAAGCTGGCCCCCGAAGATTCGGACGCCGTGGCCCGCGGACTCTCTGTCGAGCTCTCCCGCCTGGCGGGAGCGCCGGTTGAGGCGGCCGTCGTCGATGCCAACGATCTCAGCGTCGCCGTGCTGGGGGCGAGCCCTGGCGTCGATGCGGCGCTCGTCATCGAAACCTTCAAAGACAACCCCCTGGGCCAAGGAAGCCAGCAGACGCCGGTGGCCATTGTCCGGCCGGCGGGGCGCCTCTCGCCGGTCCCCGACCGGGCCAGGGCCGCCCGACGCCAATAGCCCCGCCACATAGGGAATTCCCGCCAGGAACGGGAAGGAAAGACGACCCATAGCCAGGAATAGCGCAGAGTTTCCACATCCCTTGGCGGCGGAGAGCGCGGTGGTCGTCGTCGCGAATCCAGAGAGGTAGAGGGTTCATGGTGAATGCGAGAGGACGAGCCAGGCTTGCTTTGGTTCTGGCCTTGGCCATCTTCGCGGTTCTGGCTGGTGGCGGCTGCAAGAAGGCCAGCGTGTCGATTGAGAGTCTGCCGGTAACCTGCCAGGCGGACGCGAGGGTCTTTACTCTCTTCGCCGGGTTGAACGCGGCCGGCTACGACGAGGAAAGAGGGGCGGAGATGGATCCTCTGCGGCTTCAGGTCCGTGAGGCCCTGGCCTCCGCCGACCCCAGGGTCATCGAAAGGTTCGGGGCTCTCCTCCGTCAAGGCACCCCGGAGTCCATAACCCAGATCGTGCTGAAGGATATTGGTGATGCCCCGGGCTTTGGCTACAAGGAGGAACACGGGATCGTGGCCGACGTGTCCGCGGACTTGAAGGTCTTGTGGGCCGCCGGGGTCGAGACCCTCTACGGCGACACGACTTCCGCCCAGACCGACGCGTCTGCCGTCCTCGATGGACCGGCTGCGGCCGCCGTCCGAGGGACGCTCGGCTACTGCCACGAAAAAGCGAGCCCCTTCACCTCAGTTTTCGTCATCCCTAACCAACTGGCAAGTCACGGGTTCTCTTATCGCTATCTCAAGCCGGACAAGTCCGCGTTCGTCGTGGTCGGCCCAGCGGGTGTGAGCCAGATTCCGGCCCTGACCCGAGAGGTCTTCTACCTTTACTTCGGTGAAACCCTCTTCCACCAGTTGTCGATCGACGGTGAGTTGAGTAGGTTCGATCCCGTGCTTGAGAAGGCCAAAGCGGTTAAGCTGATCAGCGACAGGTACTTCTCAGCCCAGGGTTTCACCGAGGAGTGTCTGGTCCGGGCCCTGGTAGCCAGGCTCGTCCCGCCCGGCGATCCGGCGGCGGCAATGGACGCCGAGTACAATGCCGGCTTCGCCCTGACCCCGGCGTTCTACGAGGCCCTGGCGGCCTACGAGACGAGTGAGAAGACCCTGGCCGAGTCTGTGCCCGAGCTTCTGGCGGCGGTGAACGTAACGGATCTTCTGAATAGGATGGAAACGACACCGCCTACCGGCCAGTAGAGACGAACGAGAGGCCCGACGGGCCAGTCGGTCCGGCGGGCAAGGAAAGCGCGAGGGCGTCCCGGGGCGGGACGCCCTCGCGCTTTCCTTAGACCATCTACGTCTGCCAGGACTTTCCTTCCGATCCTAGAATGACCCCGGCAACACCATGGAGGTGAGGTCCATGTCAGAAACAGACCCGGCAACCGGAACCCAGCCCCTTCCGCCGGCCCAGGACCCGGCTCCCGCCGAAGACGCGGGAGATGCCCCGGGGGAGGGAGAGGGCGCGGCCGAACCCGCGCCCTTCGACCCAGGGGCCATCGTCGACGACGGCCAGATTACCGGGCACTTCGGTGACGACCGCGGCGACCATATCCACCAGGGTACGGATGTCGACACCCCCCTCGGCGAGGAGAACATCGAGGTCCACTGCCCGGTCAGCGGCACTGTCTCCGACGTCGGAGGCAACTACAACAAGGTCTCCGTCCGCGACGAGAATGGTTACATCCACGAGTTCCTTCACCTCGATAGCCGCAGCGTCGCGATCGGGGACCCCATCAACGCCGGAGACGCCGTGGGCATCATGGGTGGCTTCGGTCCTACCGGCGAGCACCAGTACGGCACCCATGTCCACTACCAGATCTGGGAACCCGGCGGTGACCGCGTGGACCCGGAGACCGACTATCCCTACTTCGGCGACGCGGCGGATCAGGAGGAGGACGAAGGCGTGGGCGACCCGCCCGTGGAGGGTGACGGTCCCGGCTCCTACGGCGGAGAAGCGGTCCCCGCTCCCGGCCCGGCGCCCGCACCCGGCCCAGCTCCCGGCCCAGCGCCCGCGCCCGGCCCAGCTCCCGGCCCTGCGCCCGCACCCGGCCCCGCGCCCGCACCCGGTCCAGCTCCCGGCCCAGCGCCCGCACCCGGCCCAGCACCCGCGCCCGGCCCAGCCCCCGGCCCAGCGCCCGCGCCCGGGTGGGACACCGGCCGCTACTCCTACCTCGAACTGGGCGAACCCGGCTCAGCGCCCGCACCCGCCCCAGCACCCGCACCTAGCCGAGCGCCCGGCGTCGCGCCGTCCGCTACCCCGCCCGAGGGTGCGAGGCGGCAAATCAGTTCCGGCTCGACCCTTCTGTCCAGAGAGGTCGCGCGCCTTTCCCGCCTGCAGCGTCAGGCGGCGGGGGCAACTTCGACACCCTCAGCCTCCGAGGCCAAGAAACTGCTCTGGGCGGCGGCCAACGACCTTGGCGACCGTCTCGACCTCGTGTCCATGACGGCGACCGAAGCGGAGACCATCGGCGAAGAACTCCTGGCCCAGGCCGTCGCCTCCAGGAGCCGCAAAGGAGACCGGACAGATGTCCTTGAGAAGATTGTCGCTCTGGCCATCTACTCCGGCCGAGCCAGGGCCGTCGGCCTGGCGGCTCGGGGCTTAGCCAGCCGCAATGACGCGTTGGTTCGCAAGCTGGGAGGTGACCGGCATGGGTAGGTCCGTTCAGCAAGCCTCGCCCGGCGGGTTGGCCGTTCCACTGGCGGCGCGGGACCACCTGCCGCATCTCCTGCGGCTGATCGGCCAGGCGGACCAGAGGGTGCTGGCGGCCGTCTTCATCATCGACCCCCGTCCCGAAGACGACCGCGAGGGCTCGGTCAAACTCGTTTTGGACACTCTGGCCATGGCGAAGTGGCGCGGCCTTGACGTGCGTGTCCTGGCGGGCGGCTCCAATCGCACCCCGGCCATCGAACTCGCCGACCGCGTAGCCCGCCGCTATCTCGAGTCTCGTGGCGTCCCGTGCCGGCGGTTTGCCGGAGTCAGGGGCGAAACGAGCCTTCACTCCAAGTACGTGATTGTCGACGATACAATTGTGGTCGGCAGTCACAACTGGACTCATCGGGCCCTGCGCCTGGAGAACGAGCTTTCAGTGGCCGTCACCTCTCCCGAACTCGCCCACGTGCTCACGGGTCACTTCGAATGGGACTGGACTCGCGCCGCCGAGCCGGGACCAGTCGAGGAAGGAGGCCAGAAGCCATGACGCCGGATTCCCGCACGCCAGATCTCCGCGATAGCCTGAGAGAAGCTCTCGTCGCCTGGACCACGACCTGGCACCCCGCCTTGAGCTTCAGCGTCCGGCAGAAGCAGACGCTGGCCGCCCGGCTCTACCGTCTGGCCGTTCACACCGGCGGCGAGCCGCTGGACGAGGAGTTCCTGGAGGACCTCGGGGGTGTCGGCGTCTATGTCGTCTGGGCCGCCGATCAGGGCCTACGCTACCACCTCGGTCGCCTGGCCACCTGTCTCGGACAGCCGGTCGATCCCCAGGCGACCGACCAAGTCCCCTCGACCCCGGCCATCGAGGCCTTTCGCCTCCATCCTCGTATCGCCACCTACGTCGAGGTCCTTCGAGACACCCCTGGAGGCTTCGCCACCGCCTCGTCCGCCAAGACCGGTAGGACGCCCGGCCCAGGCCGCGTCAGTCTGGAGGAGGTCATGCTGGATCAAGTCGGACGCGCGGCGGACGCGGTGGCCGCCAATCCACCTCCCGGCGGGAACGCCCGTCCAATCCCCGCCACTCGGGCGGCAAGGCTCGGACGCCTTCTTGCGGCCGATCCGGCCGGGCCGGCGCCGTTCAAGCTCGACTGGGCCCAGGTGGTTTCCGGCTCCGCCTACCTCGACCAGGCCCTGAACCTCATCGGCTCGGCCGAGCGGGAGATTCGAGTAACGATGTTTTTCATGACCTACCGGCCCGGCACATCTCATCCGGCGAACGCCCTGGTCGAGGCTTTGGCCGCCGCGCACGGGCGCGGCGTCGCCGTGTCGGTCACCCTGGATCTCGACCGCCCGGAGGACGTCTTCGGTTCCCGTCTGGTTAACCGCGCGGCCTTTGACTTTCTCAAAGCCAAGGGCATCGACGTGGCCTGGGATCGGCCCGAACGTCTGACCCACACCAAGCTCCTTATCGTCGACGGACGGGACATCCTGGTGGGTTCGCACAACTGGACGGCCGGGTCAATATACGGGTACGATGACCAGAGCCTCGCCCTCCGTTCGGAGGCCCTGGGCGGCGCGTTGACCCAGCTATCCCAGTCGATTCACTCTGGAGGATAGGAGGTTGGCGGGAACCAGCGCCCGAAAGAAGCGTCAAGAAGCTTCGAGGTGAAACCCGATTCTAAGAGCCGCGACAAACGGCGCTAAGCGCCTCATTATGGTCGCTCTGGTAGCGGGGTCGCTCGTCCTTGGTTTGGGGGGCGACCCCGCTACCGCGGCGACGACCGCCGGCCAGCCAGCCACGCCGGCCCCCGCCCAATCCATCTCGCGGATCGCCACGGAGGAGAAAGTCCTGGCCCTCACCTTTGACGCGGGCTCGGACGCCGGTCACACCCTGGCCATCCTGGATATCCTCGACGCCGAGCGGATCAAGGCCACGTTCTTCCTCACCGCCAGCTGGCTGGAGAAGTACCCCGAACTGGGCGTCGCCATCGCCTCGCGGGGGCACTGCCTCGGAAACCACACCCGAAGCCACCCCCACCTGACCGCGCTCACGGACGGCCAGATCAAAGAAGAGTTGACCTCGACCGAGGAGGGAGCTCTGAGCGCCTGCGGCCGCTCGACCCGGCCGTTCTTCCGTCCGCCTTTCGGCGAGTACGACGAGCGCGTTTCGAGTCTTGTCGCGGAAGTCGGTTATGAGTACACGATTCTGTGGACCATCGACTCTCTGGATTGGAAGATGATCCCGGCCGAGGAAGTCACCCAACGAATCGTCGATGGCGCCGAGCCCGGAGCGATCGTCCTCATGCACGTGGGCTCGCAGACCAATGAACCAGAGGCCCTCCCGGAAACAATCAGGCAACTCAAGGCCAAGGGCTACCGCTTCGCCACTCTGTCCGAACTCCTGCTCGGTGAGACACCGCAAGGAGTGACCTACTACACGGTCAAGGCCGGCGACACGCTATCGTCCATCGCCCGCCGCTTCGGCGTTGACCTGGGCGACATCCTCAAGACCAACGGCCTGGAAAACGCCGACACGATCAAAATTAATCAGATTCTTATCATTCCCAAGCCGACGGGCGGGAGTGGGGGACAGGGCGAGCAGGGCGGATGGGGCACTGACGGCGGACAGGGCGGAGCGGGCGGTGACGACGGACAGGGTGGCGCCGATGGAAGCAGTGATGGCTCGGGTCAGGGGCGCGGTCTCCTGGCTCGCTTCTGGGCGGCTCTCAACCAAGCCTGGGACCAGTTGCGCGGCCTTCTGGCGCGATTAGTCGGGCGTTGAGTAGGTAACCCGCCCCGCTTGGGCCAACTCGGGCAGGCCCGCCAGAATGGCCCCTCCCGCCTGACGCATAGCCTTCCGCAATTCACTGGTACCGAAGCCCGGCCGCCACCTATGCCAGAGTTCGTCACTGACCACCAGGAGATTGGCCACCGGGAGGCCCAGAAACTGTCCGAGAGCATACATGGCCGAAGTCTCCATGTCCACGCCCAGGACCCCGGCGGCCCGGTACTTCTCGATCTTCCAGATGAACTCGCGGTAGATGGCGTCGGTCGTCCAGTGGCGCCCGGAGTGAATGACCCGCCCAGGGGCGGCCGCGGCCAGGGCCCGGGAGAGAGCCTCGCGAAGGGCCGGGTCGGGACCCACCCTCGTCTCGGCCGGAAGATAGTGCAGGGACGTTCCTTCCTCGCGAACACACTCCCCGGGAAGAAGGAAAGCACCCACCGGGGCCGTTTCCTGAAGACTCCCGGCCATGCCCAGACCGATGATCCGCCTTGCCCCGGCGGCCACTAGTTCCTCGAGGATGGCCACTGTGCCCGGGGCGCCGACCGGCAAGGTCGTGAGAGAGACGTTTATCCCGCCCACTTGGCCGGTGAAGAGTTGCGGGGTAGCGGGACTACCGTAGGGCCAGTTCTCGGAGGGCGATAACCCGGCCTCCTTGGCCAAGTGCTCGGTCACCGACTGGAACCAGGTCCCTATCACGAGCGGGGCCAGGCTGAAATCCTCGAGGCGGGCCGGCAGTCCACGCGACGCCCGTTCCCGCAGGACGTGATCCAGGTACATGGCCGGCGTGAAGCGCACCTCGTCCCGGTAGCCTCCGCCCTCGCTCATCCGGGCCACCTCCTCGATAGGTACGATACCCGGGGGACGCTGTGGGCATCGGAAGAAGCGTTAAGACTGGCCAATTCCAAGAGCCAAGGACAATTACCTTCTTGGCCTGTTCGGAAACCGCCGGACGGGTCGAGGCGGGAGCCCGGAACAGGTCGGAGCAGGGCCCGGAACAGGTCGGAGCAGGGCCCGGAACAGGTCAGAGCAGGGGGTTTGGCGGAAGGCGGTGAACATGCCCCGCTAGTAGAGCAACCGTCCGCGAGGGTTCGCCAAGGAAGCTTCAAGGAGGGTCCATCTTGAGACTGACAGGCGGCGAGATCGTTGTCGAGACTCTCGTCCGGGCCGGCGTGCCGTTTCTGTCCGGCATACCCGGGCATGGCTGCCTGGCCCTAGTCGATGCGCTGCGCCGGCGCCAGCGAGATCTGCCGGTCTACGTCGTCCGGCACGAGCAGAGCGCGGTGCACCTTGCCGACGGGTACTACCGCGTTTCGGGAAGGCCGGCCGCGGCTTTCACCTCCATCGGACCCGGCGCCTTGAACACGGCCGTGGCCCTGGGAACCTGCTTCGTCGACTCTACCGCCGCTCTGGTTCTGATCGGCGAGACCCACACCCACATGACCGGCCGCGGGGTCTTGCAGGAGATTGAGCGAGGGCGGGCCGCCGACTCCATCCGGGTTCTCGAGCCGGTGGCCAAGTACTCCCAGGCGGTGACCAGGGTGGAGCAGTTACCGCACGCCCTCGGCCGCGCTCTCCGGGCCATGACCACTGGTCGGCCCGGACCGGCGGTGCTCAGCCTGCCGATGGACGTCCAGGCCGAGACCATGCCCTGGCCGGCGGGGGTCCCCGGAACCCTTGAGCCCACCCATCCGCCCCGCCCGCCCAGACCCGATCCGGTCGACCTGGCCCGAGCGGCGCGACTCCTGGCCGGGGCCAAACGTCCGGTCATCCTGGCCGGCGGAGGCGTTCTCCGCTCGGGCGCCAGAGCCTCGGGCGCTCTTATCCGCCTGGCCGAGAGGGTTGGCGCGGCCGTGATCACGACCCTGGCCGGGAAGAGCTCCTTCCCCGAGGACCATCCGCTCTACGCCTGGCACGCCGGGGCCAAGGGCACAACCGTCGGCAACAAGATGGCCTCCACAGCCGACGTCCTTCTGGCCGTGGGCTGCCGCTTCGCCGACGAGACGACTTCCTCGTACCGGCCGGGCCTGAGCCTGGCCATTCCACCGACCCGCCTCATTCACGCCGACCTGGATCCGGCCGAGATCGGCAAGAACTATCCGGTCAGCGTGGGACTGGTCGCCGACGCGGCCGAGGTTCTGGAGGGGCTGGTAGCCGAGCTTGACGGCGGAGCGGGCGGGGCCAATTGGCGTGGCCGCCCCTACGTGGCCGAACTGGCCCGAGAGCGCGCCGACTGGTTCGCGTCGCTCCAGCCCGCCCGGTCGCCCGAGCATGTCCCGGTCACGATCTCCCGCGCCCTGACCGAGATCCGGGCGGCCTTGCCGCGGGAAAGCTATGTGGTGACCTCCTCCGGCCACTCCCAGGCCCAAATTCTCCAGGAGTTCCCCTTCTACGAGCCGGGAACCCTCGTGACCACGGGCGGCTTCTCCACGATGGGGTTTTCCCTGCCGGCCGCCTTGGGCGTCAAGCTGGCCCGTCCCGGGGCCACGGTTGTGGCCGTGGTTGGCGACGGCGACTTCCTCATGACCGTTCAAGAACTGGCCACGGCCAGGCAGTACGGCTTCGGCGTCGTGGCCGTTGTCCTCAACAACAGCGGCTTTCTGTCCATCCGCGATCTCCAGATCGACGTTCTGGGGCCGAACCAGGCCTATCTTTGCGAGTTTAACACCCCGCCGGGCGGCGTGACAGGCGATGGCGACGGGGCAGCGGTCGATTTCGCGGCTCTGGCCCGCTCTTTCGGCGTAGAGGCCGAGACGGTGTCCAGGCCCGGGGAGGTCGAACCGGCCCTGAAGCGCGCGACCGCCCGGGCGGCCGAGACAGGCCAGCCGCAGCTCCTTGACGTTCACGTGAATCGCCGCCACCCGCTTTCGGGCGGACGGGCCACCGGCTGGTGGGACGTGCCCGTGCCCGGCTACCTCGAAAGGCGGCGAGCGGTCTACGACAAGGCCCGCGGGGATGAGGCCCTTGACTACTGATGCGGGTCGCCCCGAGCGAGCCTGAGAAGACGGAGGCCCCAAGTTGATGAGCGACGCCAAGCTTCCCGTACGAGCCAAGCTGGGCTACGGAGTGGGGGACCTCGGTCCCGGACTCATGTTCTCCGCCGTCAACTTCTACTTTCTCTACTTTCTCACCGACATTGTTCGCCTGGTCCCGCAGCTGGCCGGACTGGCGGTGATGGCCGGCAAGATCTATGACGCCGTCGACGACCCCGTGGTGGGCTACCTCTCTGATCGAACCCACACCCGCCTGGGGCGGCGCCGTCCGTTCATGTTGGCCGCCGCCGTGCCCTTCGGCCTGGCCTTCGCCCTGATCTGGCTCAGTCCGGCCCTCTCCCAGGCGGGGCGTTTCTGGTACGCCGTTGGGACGTTCATCCTTCTCTCTACCGCGCTGGCCGTCTTCAACGTTCCCTACGCCTCCCTGACAGCCGACCTCACCCGCGACTACGACGAGCGCACCAGCCTGACCAGCTTCAGGATGCTCTTCTCCATCGTGGGCACCCTCTTCGCCGGCGCGGCCACCATGATGATTGTCGGACTCAGGCCCACCGAGAAGGAAGGTTTCGCATTCATGGGCCTGGTCTTCGGCGCCGTCATCGCCCTATCGGCCCTGCTCTGCGTCCTAAGCACGCGGGAGAGGGCCGGGGCCAAGGACGAGGAGACCAGCCTGCCGTTTGTCCGCGGGGTCCAGGTGGCCCTGGCCAACCGGCCCTTCCGGGCGGCCCTGACCATCTACTTCCTCAGCCAGTGCGCCATGACCATCGTCTCCGCCCTTCTCATCTACTACCTGAAGTACGTGGCCGGCCTCGGCGGACAATCCTCGCTGGTCTTCGGACTCCTCCTGCTGGTGGCCGTCGGGGCTCTGCCCCTGTGGGTCAGGCTCTCGGCCAAGATGGGTAAGGCCCGGGCCTTCGCTCTCGGTCTCGGGATCCAGGCCCTGGCCATGCTGGTCTTCTCGGTCCTGCCGGCCGGGACGACCTGGGCCGTCTACGCCCTGGTCCTGGTAGCCGGTGTCGGCACGGCCACGCACTATGTCTTCCCCTGGGCCATGGTCCCGGACGTGGTTGAGTATGATCAGCTCACGACCGGGCAGCGGCGGGCCGGGACGTTCTACGGTCTCTGGCTTCTGACCCAGAAGGTCGCGGCGGCGACGGGCGTGATGCTGAGCGGCGCCCTGCTGGGCTGGTCCGGCTACGTCGCCGGGGCTGAGCAGACGGCCAGGGCCATAGTCGGACTGCGCCTGGGCATCGGTCCTCTGCCCGTGGTCCTGATTCTCGCGGCGGGCGTCTTCCTCCTGAGGTACCCCATCAACAGGTCGGCCCACGAGGCCGTCGTCCGGCGGATAGCGGCGGGGGAAGGAAGCCTGGGAGCGGACCCGAGCGGAGGCGGCGCGGGGACAGCCGGCGCGAGCGGAGGCGGCGCGGGGACAGCCGGCGCGAGCGGAGGCGGCGCGGGGACAGCCGGCGCGAGCGGAGGGGTTGACTTGTGACTCTTGGCGTTGCCTTTGTCGGTTGCGGCAGGATCTCCGACCTCCACGCTCTCGGCTACCAGAGAACGCGGGAGGCCCGGATCCAAGGAGTCTTTGATGTCGATCCGGCGCGGGCCGAGGCCAAGGCTCGGGCCTGGGGAGTGGCCAGAGTCTACCGGTCCTTCGAGGAAGTTGTCGGCGACCCGACCGTGGACCTTGTAGAGATTCTCACCCCGCACCACCTGCACTGCGAGATGACTGTGGCGGCGGCCGAGGCCGGGAAGAATGTCTCGGTCCAGAAGCCGATGGCCCTCACCCTCGAGGAGGCCGACCGGATGGTCGCCGCCGCCCGGCGGGCCGGAGTTGTCCTTCGCGTCTACGAGAACTTCGTCTTCTACCCGCCTTTCGTCAAAGCCCGCCAGCTTCTGGAGACCGGGGAGATCGGCGAGCCCATCTCCTTCAACCTCAGGGTCCGGACCGGGTTTGGCCGGCGGGCCTGGGACATTCCCGGCGACGCCTGGGCCTGGCGGTTCAACCCCGCGACCTGCGGCGGCGGTCCGCTGATGTTCGACCACGGCTATCACAACTTCAGCCTGGCCATCTACATGCTTGGACGGCCGGACCGGGTCTCGGCCTGGATCGGGGCCACCGAGATCTTCCCGGGCGCGGGGCTCACCGTGGATGCCCCTGCGGCGGTATGGTGGACCTACGGGAGGGACAATCGGCCGGCGCCCGGTGGGCAGGCCCGAGATGGGCGGCAGCCGGGTGGCGGACCGGAACCCGACCGGCGGCAGCCGGACGCGGCGGAGGCCGGTCCCGACGTCCCGCGCTTCGGGGTCATGGACGTCGTCCACACTTCCGAACTGGCTATCGACACCGAGTACTACGGCGACGAGGCTCGCCTGGAGATCACGGGGACAAAGGGCGTCATTTTCGTCAACCGCATGACCGGCAAGCTCCAAAACCGCCCCCCGGTCGAGCTTTACCGCGATGGGGTGACGACCGCGTTCGAGCACGTGCCCAGCGGATGGGAGGAGAGCTTCAGCGCCGCTACCCTCGATCTCGTCGAGGCCCTGGCGGCCGGACGGGAGAGCCGGCTAACGGGGGAGAGGGGACGCGAGGTCCTGGCCTTCACTCTGGCCGCCCACCGGTCGGCCCGGGAGGGACGGATCGTGGAGGTGGAGTAGGGCGGCGGCTCGAGCGGTTGGGCCTGGCGGCGCTTGGCTTGTCGACGACAGCGCCGCGGAGTGGGGGATAGGTCTTGGAGAAGGGACCGATCGTGGGTCACGGCGCCCGGGCCGACGTTTACGCCTGGGGCGAAGGAAAGGTCCTGAAGCTCTTCTGGGAGGGAACCGATCCCCGGGGCGTGGCCGGCGAGGCCGAGGCGACCAAGCTCATCCACGACGCCCGCTTGCCCGTGCCCGACTGCTTCGGAACCGTGACAGTGGACGGCCGACCCGGGATCGTCTTCGAGCGGATCAACGGCCCCAACATGCGGGACATCGTCCTCACCCGTCCGTGGCTGGCCGCGGGCCTGGCCAGGCAGACGGCCGAACTCCACGCGGCCATGCACGAGATCACCGTGCCGGAGATCTACCCCGCCCAGCGCCAATCCCTCGAGCGTCGGATCCAGACTGCGACCCAACTGGACGAGGCGACCCGGGCAGAGGTCCTGAGAACCCTATCCCGCCTACCGGACGGTAACTCCCTGTGCCACGGCGATCTCCACCCCGGCAACATCCTCCTGGCTCAGGGCGGCTCTGTGGTCATCGACTGGCAAGATCCCAGCCGCGGCAGGGCCGTTGCCGATGTGGCCCGGACAGTCCTCCTCCTGCGGGGCGGTGTGTGGCACATGACCCGTAGGCTGAGGCGGGCGGCCGCAGTTGTGCTCACGAGGGTGTTCGAAACCGTCTACCTCAGGCGGTATGCGGAACTCAGGCCCCTTCGGCGCGATGAACTGCAAGCCTGGCTGCCGGTCCTGGCGGCGGCGAGACTGAGGGAGGAAATCCGGGAGGAAGCGCAGTGGTTGGTGGGGATGGCGAACACCGTTTCCTCCGGTTCCTACAAGGCGACATAACCTATCTTATGGGACGTTTGTAAGTACAAGGACTAAGGTACTAAGAAGCCCTGAGGCCGCACTTCACTGTTAGCGGGCTTGGCCCTCCCCTCCGTCGCAGAGGCGACCGCTCTCGCTTGGCCCGGAGTCCTGGCCGATAGTCAGATTCTGATCCGGCTGCGCTCTGGCGCCGGATCGTGGCGCCCGCCCACCCGCCCTGTGGCAATCTCCCGCTGGTCCGAGTTATCCCTCGTCCGGCGCAGTTCGCCAGTTCCCACGCCGGAGGGCCTCAGAAGATTGTCGAACCCGGCCGCGGGCGATCCTCTCCGGCCGACACTCTGTGCATGTCCTACCCGAGCCCGGTCACTCGCCCGGTCGGTGCTAGACCCAGGCAAACCTTCCTCCCCCATGCGCCGAACAGGTGTTCGCTTACGCTTGTCAGCGTCTGCCGGACCAGCCTCGTCCCGGCGAGGCGACGAGTCTCTACCGCACGCGCTTCTCGTAAAGCAGAACAATCGGTCCGTCCGGGACGGCTTTACGCCCGACCCGGCGAAAGCCCATACCTTCGTAGAAGCGGTGGGTCCGCCGGTTCCAGACCGGCGTGGCCAGCGACCATGTCTGTCCGCCCGGAAAGAGCAACCCCAGATGACGCATGATCCGTGTCCCGATGCCCCGTCCCTGATAGGCGGGGTCGATGAAGATCCGGCCGAGTTCAAGGCGGCCGTCGCCTCTATCGAAGACGACGAAACCACCGGCAAGCTGGTCCCCATACATAACCTTAAAGTACTTCCCGGCGAACATCATCCTCATCTGCCACTTGTCCGAGTCGTAGCCTGGAGGTCCGCCTCCCGGGGGGGCGCCGGAGCGCACGTCGGCATCGAAGGCTCGGCGGGAGATCTCAGCCAGGGCTTCCCCGTCGCGGAAGGCAGCTCGCTCGAAGGAGACGAGTCTCGCCCCCAAGCAAAGGCCGTCCTCGCCCAGCCACGATTCGGGGTTCGTTCCCTCCGCATGAGCCCCTACGGGCTCCCTGTCGACCAGTCCCCTAGAGGCGCACAAGGCCACCCTCTCCCCCCTCGGTCGAGGTCGGAGAAGCCGCCTCCTCGCCACGGTCCGACCGACCCGCCCCGTTGTCCCAGTCGGCTGTGGCGGCCGCTCTTTCTGTAGGAATGCCAACCATTCTCCCGTCACGTTCGAACCGCACGGTCTGCGCGTACTTGTAACGACCGACATTGTCCAGACGGATTCTCACGATCTTCGCCTCCCGCTATGCCCGATTCCGGCCTCGCTCTGGTAGGAATGCTTTGTGACGGAGTCGACCGCGGCCGAACAGGTGTTCGCTAAGGCCATTCTAGCCTCTCACTCGCGTCCCGTCAAGGCCCGAGGCGAACAACTGTTTGCCTTTCTTAGAGGGATGGCCTATAATGGTAGCGATCGGGGAGGTGGATCCGCTTGGCGTCGCTGACAGGCAGGCAGAAGCAGATTCTGGAGTTCATCAAGAAGCAGTCCCGCGAGAAGGGCTATCCCCCTTCGGTTCGGGAGATCGGTGTGAGTGTCGGCCTAAGCTCGAGTTCAACCGTCCATGGGCACCTGGCCCGCCTTGAGGAGAAGGGCTACATCCACCGTGACCCGTCCAAGCCGAGAGCCATCGAAATCCTCGACGACGACGGCCGGACCATCCAGCGCCACCGCCTTGTGAGCGTTCCCCTCATCGGCCGAGTAACGGCGGGTGAGCCTATCCTCGCTGTCCAGAACATCGAAGACTACATCCCTCTCCCCCGCGACCTCGCCGGCGGCGAGGGAACCTTCCTCCTGTCCGTCCGCGGTGACAGCATGATCGGCGCCGGCATCTACGACGGCGATCTCGTCATCGTCCGCCCCCAGCCCTCCGCCGACAACGGCGACATCGTGGTGGCCTTGCTTGAGGAAGAGGCCACGGTGAAGCGCTACTTCAGGGAGAAGAACGCCGTTCGCCTCCAGCCGGAGAACCCGACGATGGAACCGATTGTCGCCAAGAACGTGAGTGTTCTCGGAAAGGTCATCGGTCTGTTCCGGCGATTCTAGCCTCCATCCGCGGCCATGGCATCCAGCATCCCGGAGATCATGGCCGCCGCCTGGGCCCGAGTGGCGCTGGCGACCGAACGGAACGTGTAGGTCCCGTCGCTCTCCTGGAAGCCCTTGACCACGCTCTCATCCACCGCCATGGCCACGTAGCCCGGATGCTGCCACGTCCCGGCGTCGCTGAAGACCCGGCCCCAAAGGGTGGCTCGCCCGGCCTCAATCGTCACCGTCCGCTCCCTGGCCGCCTCGTCGAGGCCCATGGCCCGGACGACCATGACCGCGATTTCCTCGCGGGTGATGTTGCCTTCCGGATCCAGCCGGCCGCCAGGGTAGTCCTGGGGTCCGACGATCCCGGCCGCGACGGCGGCCCCGAGGTAGCCCTGCCCTACGACCCAGGAAGCGGCCGTGTCAGAGAACCCACCCGTATCGCCCGGCCTAGGGGACAGCTCTAAGCTGGCCACGAGCATCTTGATGAAGGCCGATCGCGTCAGGGTTGCGTCGGGACGGAAAGTGCCGTCTCCGAACCCGTTGACCACCCCCAGACCGACCAACCGCGTGATGTAGCCCTCGGCCCATCCACCCCGCACGTCGACGAAGGTCCTGGACGCGGCGAGCAAGGCGTCGACAAACTCCTTCGGGACGTAGGTCTGGGCGTTCTCAACCCTGACGGGCAGAGGTAGCCCGACTCGGAGACCGTCAATCCAGGCCAGTGTGCTACCCACGGTCACGCAGCCGGTGTGGCCGCTCAGGACCCAATGGGTGCGCTCGATCTCCGGAACAGTCTGGCACGTAGCCCCGAGGTCGGCGAGGACGTTCTCGGGGACCAGGATCGTCCCGTCCACATGGCGGAGGGCGGCCACCTCGGTCGCCCCGGGGCCTAGGTCCACGGTCGTGGCCGAGAAGGCGCTAGGGGCGCCGGTCCCCAAGTAGAGCGGGCTTCCGTCGCTGGTCGTGCCGAACGTGTCGAGGCGGTGCTCCTCGCCGTCCGTGGTGGTGAGGAGAAGTCCCTGCGGCTGGCGACGGCCGTAGCCCGCCGGCAGCTTGCAGGTAAGCACGGTCCGCGACCCGGACACGGCCACGTTCCGTAGCGGGAGTCCGTCGAGGTAAGCCCGGACGCCCGGCCTGAGCGACAGACCCTCGTTGAAGGTCACGGTCAGCGCGTCGCCCTGGTTTGACCAGCGGTAGCTGTACCCGGTCGTCGCCTGCTCGATCTGGCCGGAGGCGGTCCGGAAACTCCACTCCTCGGCGTAAGGCAGCGGGCCGGCGCCAAGGTCGACGATGCCTTCCAGACTCACGGTGTAGGTGGCGTCGGGCGCCAGCGGCTCGTAAGGTATGAGGGCGACGGTGTTGCGGGTGCCCCTGAGGACACTGTCGTTGTCAGGGGTAAAGATCATGACGGGCGTGGACTCGCCTCCCGGGCCGACCAGGCTCCAGGTGGTCAGGTCGAGGTCCTCCGGGTCGTCGGCCCAGGTGAGGGTGATGGTGTAGCCCACGGGCCCGGTTGTTCCCGGGTAGAGACGGAAGGGGTCGGGTCGTTCGCCCCCGGGCCACGAGGTGGGGACGCCCGTCTGGCCGGGGTAAGGGTAGCGAGCAAGAGCCGGCTTGGCATCCTCGGTGGAGGGTCCGCAGTCAATGACCTCGACCAGGCGGGCACCGGCGAACCCGGTCTGGCAGTCGGGTCCGGCGTGCCCGTAGCCGAAGTCGGTGTTGCCGGGATGGACCAGGGGGATGCGGTGGTAGAGAGTGCTCATCCAGGAGTCTATGGCCAACCCGGCGTCGCCGCAGTAGGCGACGACCTCGCCCACGCCTCCGAGATAACCGTAGTAGCCCGCGCGGTCCCACGGCTGCACCCCGGTGGCGAAGGGCGTGCCCAAAACCTCGGTGTGGGCGTCCGCCGTCTTGTCCAGGGCAAGGTGACGGGCGTGCATTTCGGCCGCTTGACCCAAAGCGGGTGAGTAAGCGAAGATCGGAAGTCCGGCTGCGACCCGTAGCGAGTTCATGTAGGTCAGAGCCAGGAGGTTCTCCTGATCGGCGGGCGGCAGAGCGGTCAGGGCGTCCGAGGCCACGGTGAAGTAATAGTCACTGATCAGAGGATTGTACGACCCGGTGGTGGGCTTGACTTGGATCTTTAGGACCACGTGGTGCTGGCCCGGGGACAATGGTGCGGGTGGGACGTACTGAACATAGCCGGTGGCCGGGTTCCAGGTCGGCTGGACCTTGACGCCGTCGAGCCACATTTCGGCCCGGTCGAATAGGTCGCCGGAGTCGAGGCGTATTCTCTGTCCGATCGGTGGGCGATCGAGACCCACGGCGCTTCTCGGAAACGCCTCCCAGTGCGAGTAGGCTCCGGCCTCACAGGCAACCAGCACGACCAACAAGAGTACCAGTAGTAGTCCCGCAAGCCAACGCTTCACGTCTTCGACCCCTCTTCTGTCGGTATGGGCCAGGCCAGACTCCGGCCTATGTCACGCGGAAGACGAACAAAATGACCATCGCTATCCCAATCAGAGCTTTCAGGAGCATGCCCCCGGCGGCCCCCAGCACCGAAGCGAACCCCACCCGGAAGGCCTGTCGTGAACTGCGGCCCGAGGCCACTTCACCCGTCACGGCGCCCAGAAAGGGCCCGATAAAGAGGCCGACCGGACCCAAGGCGAAAAGCCCCACTATGCCGCCCAGGGTCGCGCCAACAATGCCCGCCCGGCTGGCCTTAACCCGTTTCGCGCCCAAGGCGCCGGCCAGGTAGTCGGTGACCATGGCCAGGACGGTCAGAGCCAGCATGAGGGCCACGAATTGGCCGGTCACCACCTGGAAGTGGTCGTAGAGGCCGTAGAGAAAGATGCCAAGGAAGATAAGCCCGGTCCCGGGCAGGACCGGCAGGAAGGTTCCGACCAGCCCCAGAGCCATGAGGAGGAAGACCCCAACCAAGACCAGGACCCGCAAACCCCTCCCCCCTTCCCGGATTCCTATTCCACGCCCACCCGCGTCACAACGCCGCCCACGCCCACTTGCGTCACAACGCCGCCCACGCCCACTTGCGTCACAACGCCACCCACGCCCGCCTGCGTCACGCCGCCACCCGCGCCTCCGGCCGCGACACCGAGCAGACCGGCACGCCGCAACTCGGCGGCGGCCACGAGCGACGCCACCTTGAGATGGGCCTCGTAGAGGCCGCCCTGCAGGTAGACGGCGTAGGGCGCGCGTAGCGGGGCGTCGAGGCTAAGCTCGATCGAGGCGCCTTGAACGAAGGTGCCCGCGGCCATGACGACCTCGTCCCCGTAGCCTGGTAGCCTGGCCGGTTCGGGATGGGCCGCCGCGTCGACCGCCCCTGATCTCTGGACGCCGCGGGCGAAAGCCAGGACAGCCTCCCGCCCGCCGAGGCGGATGCTCTGGATGATGTCCGTACGCTCGTCGTCCCAGCCTGGAGAGACCTCAAGACCCAGCTTGGCGAAGAAGGCCGCCGCGAAGGTCGCCCCGGCCAAAGCCGCCCCGACGGCTCGCGGGGCGAGAAGAAGGCCCTGGTAGAACAAACGATTGACGCCGAGAGTCGCGCCACACTTTCCGGCCAGACCCGGAGCGGTCAGGAGCTCCGCGGCTCGCCGCACCATGTCGGTCTTGCCGGCGACGTAGCCCCCGCTCGGGGCCAGACCGCCCCCTGGGTTTTTGATCAGGGAGCCGCCAATCAGATCGGCGCCGACGGCCGTAGGTTCGCGATCCTCCACGAACTCGCCGTAGCAGTTGTCCACGACGGCCACCAGATCAGCCCCGCCCGCGGCGGCCTCCTCGCGCGAACGAGCAATGATCTCGCCCAGAAGGGCCACGCTCCGCGAGGGCCCCGGATCGTAGCCTCGCGAGCGCTGCAGGAAGAGGCAGACCTTGCCCCGGCTCCGAACGGCTATGGCCGCCTCTCCGACCGCGGCCGCCACCGTTTCCGGCTCGACTCGGCGCAACCGTCCCAGGGGAACCTCGAAGCACCGCGTGCCGTGGGTCTTGAGATCCGCGAACTGCGGGCGGAGGGTGTCGTAGGGCGCCCCCGTTCCGGACACCAAGACGTCCCCGGGCTCGACCGTGGCCCTGAGGCAGAGCGAAAGGGCGTGCGTGCCGGAGACTATTTGCGCCCGCACCAAGGCCGCCTCGGCGTCGAAAAGCCTGGCGTAGATCTCGTCGAGGGCGTCGCGTCCCAGGTCGCCGTAGCCGTAGCCCGTCGTACCCACCAGGTGGCTCTCGGTCACGCCGGCCTCCTGGAAGACCCGGAGAACGCGCAGGAATGCCAGGTCGGACTGGTCGCGCCAGGCCGCGCGCCGGGCAGCGGTGACCACTTCGACCTGCTCGGCCACGTCCGTGAGGGCGGAAGGAATGTTCCATAGACGCGCCACCGCCTGATAGAAGGTCTCGCGGGTATCGGCGCCGGCCCGCGGGGTGGGGGTCTCCAGAATGGAGGCGCCCGGTGTGGCGCTTTCCGTGGCGGCTTTCGTGTCGTCCATGGCTCCCACCGTCCAGGCCCAGACCTCCGGTCATTCTTCCCGCCCGAACTCCTTCATCCTTCCGGGGGTCGCCCGCAGTCCGCCATCCTTCCGGGGATCGTCCGCCTCCGGCTAGGTCAAGTAATCCCCGCTCGCCCAATAGGATTAGACCCAGGGTCGTCAAGCTTGGGAGGAGAAACCATGAAGACGCAGGTCAGAAAGTCAGGCGTCCTCGCCATCACTCTGGCCATCCTGGTCCTGATCCAGGGCACTATCTTGACCGCGGCCGGGTCCTCTCTGGCCGGATGTCTCTGGAGTAAGCCGGGCCTGCCCCCGATCCTCCAGGGCGACCCCGTCCGGATCGGGGTCCCCCTCCCCCTCACCGGTTCCAAGGCCGTGTTCGGGGAGACCAAACGCAACGCCTACGAGATGGCCGTCCAGGAGATCAACGCCACCGGAGGAGTTGACGGTCGCCCGCTTCTCCTTCTCTTCCGCGACACGGCGGGCGAACCTGACTCCGCCGCCGCGGCGGCCGAGGAACTCGTAGTCGTTGATAAGGTAGCGATCCTCGCCGGCGAGTACTCCTCAACCTGCGCCCTGGCCGTCGCGGCCGTGGCCCAGGCCCACGGCACTCCCTACCTCGTCGACAGCGCGGCCTCCGACAACATCACCCAGCAGAAGTGGCAGTACGTTTTCCGCCTCAATCCGCCGGCCGGCCTCTATGCCCGGGGATTGACGAGCTTTCTCGCCGAGGTCGTCAAGCCCTCGTCGATGGCAATTGTCTACGAGCACAGCGATTTCGGCCTGAGTGTGGCCAGGGCTATGCGCGACTGGTGCCGCAGTCGAGGGGTCGGTCTACCCGTCTACGCCAGCTACGAGCCCGGGCATCTCGACTTCACTCCGACCCTTTCCGCGATCAAAGAGGCCGACCCCGACGTCGTTTACATGGTCTCCTACCTCATGGACGCCACGCTCCTCATCCGCCAGGCCCGAGCGGGGGGTCTGGCGCCGGCGCTCTTCGCCGGCGGCGCGTCGGGCTTCGTTCTTCCGGAGTTCATCGCCGGCGCGGCCGAGGCCGCCGAGAACGTGGTCACGGCGGCCCTCTGGGCCCCGACCCTCGGCTTCCCCGGCTTGAGCGAGTTCGCTGAAACCTACAAGGCCCGCTACGGCGACTACCCGTCCTATCACGCGGCCGCCTCCTACGCCTGCGTCTATGTCCTGAGCGACGTCCTCCGCCGGGCGGCGTCCACCGACCCCGAGCGTATCCGCGCGAGCTTGGCCGAGACGGACCTCCTGACGGTCTTCGGTCCCGTTCGTTTCGAGGCCTTCGAGAAGTACAGGAATCAGAATCGCACGGACACCATCGTCCTCCAGATCATCAGCGGCAAGTTCGAGGTCATCTGGCCCCCGGAGTGCGCCACGGCGGAGTATGTGTTTCCGGATCCGGGTGGCCCGGGAGAGACCGGGACCAGTAGCGGCCCGTAGTGAAGCGGACCAGGTAGCGCTCCCCGACGGGCGCCGGCGGCGGCAGGGATTGGGTTTCGCTCGCGCAACTCTCCTTGGGCTGTGAAATCGATTCGACCCGGGAGGGTTTGTTCGTGGCTGATGACGTCTACCGCACGATCACCAATCGCGCCTCCGTAAGGCGCTACCAGGAGCGCGAGGTGCCCCGCGAGATCATCGAAGGCCTGGCCCTGGCCGGGCAACAGGCGCCGTTCACGGGCCAGATGTACTCGTTCATCGTTACCACCGATGAGACCAAGCGAAAGCGTCTGGCTGAACTCTTGGGAGCGCTGGTTCTCCAGGCCCCGGTCTTCATGCTCATCTGCGTGGACTTCCGCAAGCTGGAGAAGTTCATCGCCTACCGCGGACGCCAAAACCAGGCCACCGACATCGGTCTCCTCTTCCTCGGCATCCAGGACGCCTCTTACGCCGGCCAGAACATCGTCCTCGCCGCCGAGGAGGCCGGGCTCGGCTCCTGCTTTCTGGGGGCCGCCCCCTTCGTCGCCGATGAGCTCGCGGCCCTTTTCAACCTGCCCGAGCGGGTTTATCCGCTGGTCGGACTGGTTCTCGGCTATCCGGCCGAGCGACCGTCCCCGCGCCCCCGCATCCCGGCGAAGGCCTGTCTCTTCTGGGACAGCTATCACGACCTCACCGAGGCCGAGGTGACCGAAGCCATGTCGGTCATGGACGCCGGGCTCATCCGCGAGGGCTACTACGCCAAGCTCAAGGCCCGGATTCCGCCGGCCGCCGAAGAAAGCGCCGGGGCCACCGATCCGGTGGGTTACGACAAGTACGGCTGGAGCGAGCACGTTTCGCGGAAGTACGGGGTGCACGGCGCAGCCATGACGTCCGGGGTCTTGGAGCAACTCGGGCGCCAGGGTATCCACGTCAAGTAGGGCGGGGGTTGGCGGCCCCGTCCGGCTTAGCCACCCCTCACCAGCCTCTCCAGGGCCTCCAGGGCGGCCCGCTCATCGGCGCCGCTGACCTGGAGCTCGATGACACTGCCCTGGCCCAGGCCGAGGCTCAGGAGGCCAAGGATGCTCTTCGCGTCCACCGTATCCCCATTCTTTCTCACCCTGATGGTCGACTGGTAGCGGCGAGCCTCCCGCACGAAGGCGGCCGCCGGGCGGGCGTGTAGGCCGGCTGGATTCTCAACTAGCAGGCTCTTGACGAGCATCCTTCGCCCCGCCTCCTGTCGACCCGTTGTCCCGAGACATCGATGTTCTCAAGGTCTGAGCCTCCGTAGGCACGCTCGGACTTCTTGAGCCGTGGCTAAACCGAGCGCCGCCCTAGCAATCCTACCCGCCTCGGCCAGTTCCGTGCGGCGAACCCTCTCCTTCACCTCGGGCACCCCGGAGGGGGAGACGCTCAAGGCCCTCACCCCAAGCCCAAGGAGAAGGCCCGTGGCCAGGGGGTCCCCCGCCAGCTCGCCACACAGACCGACTCCGACACCCACCTCGGCGGCCCCGCTGACGGTGGCAGCCACCAGACGAAGGACAGCCGGGTGCAGGGCGTCATCAGGCGGCCGGATATTCGGCTTGGTCCAACCGGCGGTGCGGCTCCGCCCGGCGGACTCGGTCCGGTCGGCCGCCAATGTGTATTGAGCCAGGTCGTTCGTGCCGAGGCTGAGAAAATCCACCTCGCGCGCGAGGTCGCGAGCCGAGAGAGCCGCAGCCGGTGTCTCGACCATCAGGCCGACCTCGATGTCCGGGGCGTAGTCCCGACCCTCACCATCCAATTCCGCCCTGACTTCCGCCAGCATGGCCTTGACTTCCCGCACCTCCTCGACCGTCGACACCATCGGAAACATCACCTTCACCCGTCCGAACGGGCCGGCGCGGTAGATGGCCCGAAGCTGGGTCCTGAGAAGGTCCGGCCGGTCAAGAAGAAAGCGGAGGCCGCGTCGCCCGGAAAGCTGGCCGGCCTTGCCCTCCAGGCCGAGGTGAGGGATGTCCTTGTCTTGGCCCACGTCTAGGACCCGGATAACGACGGGCCGGCCTCGGGCCGCTTTCAGGACCTCGGCGTAGATGGCCAACTGCCTCTCCTCCGCTGGAACCTGGCCGGTGTCCATGAAGAGAAACTCGGTGCGGAAGAGGCCCACGCCATCGGCCCCGTTGTCCAGGGCGAGGCCGACTTCGGAAGGAGAGGCGATGTTGGCGGCCACCTCGACGGCGGTGCCGTCGCGCGTCACGGCCGGCATCGCGGCGGTTTCGCCCGGGCGGGCCACCCGCCGACCGGTTCGGCCGGTGGCTCGCGAGTAGCGCTCGGCGACGGCGGGGCCAGGGTTCACCATGACTGTGCCTTCCGACCCATCGAGAACCACTGTCTGCCCCGGGCGGACGGCCCGGGCGACCCCGGTGGCCCCGACGACGGCCGGAAGGCCTTTCGCTCTGGCCAGGATGGCCGTGTGGCAGGTGGCGCTGCCCTTCTCCATGGCCAGGCCCAGGACCATTCCAGCCGGAAGGCCGGCTGTCTCGGAAGGCGAGAGATGTTCGGCCACGATGATCGATGGTTGGCTTGGCCATGGGGTTAGCCGGGGTTGGCCGGTGAGGCCGGAGAGTAGCCTGCGACCGGCGTCACGCACGTCCGCGCCCCGCGCCCGGATGCGGGCGTCGCTCACGAGTTCGATGCGGCGGGCGTAGCCGTCCACGGCCTGGCGCACCGCCTCATCGAGGGTCGCCACGCCACGTCCGACGATGTCCAGGGCGGCCGCGAACAGGCCGGGGTCGTCCAGGATCATGACTTGCGCTTCCAGAATGGCGGCCCCGTCCGCCGACCCGGCCCCGGAGGCCAGGGCTTCGGTCTCAGCGATCGCCCAGCTGACAGCGGCCCGGAGGCGCTCCGCGGCCGAGCCCCTCTCGCCCGGCTCGACGCTTGTCCCCTGGTCGGCGCCTGTCGACGCGCAAGCCGTCTCCAATGGTCCCCGGGGCGGGATCACGAACGCGGGTCCGACCGCCACTCCCGCTGACGCGGGGATGCCTCTAATGATCTTGGTGGTTGGCATGCGGGTCCTCCGGACCTCTTCACCGGGATTTCAGGTCTTGGAGGGCTTCCTGTCCGGGAAGGTGTACTTCATGAGGTCCTCCCCGTCGACGACCTGTCCGGTCCGCGCGAAACCCAGACTCTCGTAGAGCCTCGCCGCGACAACGTTCTCGGGAACCTCGCTGATGTGGACCTCGCGGCAGTCCGGCCTCAGGCCAAAGCGTCGGAGGACCTCCACGATGACGGCTCGCCCGTAGCCCTGGCCCTGGTAGGCCTGGTCGACCATCAGGCGAAGAATGAAGTAGCCCCATTCGGGCTGAGGTTCCCTTGTGTACATCACAAAGCCGACCAGGGTGTCGCCATCATAGACGGCCAGGGGCAAGAGTTCCTTCTCATAGGCGGCCTGGGCCAGTGAAAACGAGTTTGGGGCCACAAAGTTCCGCTGGTCCTCGCGAACCTGGAGGCGAGCGCACTGCCGCCAGTTCTCACGGGTGATCTCTCGCAGTTCAATAGCCACTCCGGAAACCTCCCCCGTCTGCCCCACCCGCCGGCGCCGCCGCGATAGCGGACGGCCCCCTACTCGCCCCGGCGCCCGTCCCCGAGCGCCGCCTCAATCTTGCGGCCCGCGGCCATCTCCAACTCGACCTCGATTTCGATACCGTCCTCCACGTAGCGCTCCTGGAGAACGCGTCCCTGCTGGTGGAGGGTGGAGACCAGGCTCGCCTGGGCGTAGGGGATCTTAAGGATGAAGACCCTCCGCCTAGCCACCAGCACGGCCGCCAGCGAAGCCAGGAGGTCGTCGACACCCTCGCCGGTGTCGGCCGAGAGAGCGACCACCCGGGCGTCGCGGGCAAGCTGGCGGGCCTCGGGAGACGCGAGAGCCTCCTCCCGTCCTCCGGGAAGGCGGTCGGTCTTGTTCAGAGCGTAGATGATCGGAACAGCTCCGGGCGCCGTCCCGCCACCCCCGATCCCCACGTCGGCCAAGACCAGGGTAGCGGCCGAAGTCAGGTCCGGCCAGGAGGGGTCGGATGAGTCGATAACGTGAATGAGGACGTTCGCGCCACGCACCTCCTCCAGAGTGGCCCGGAAGGCGGCCACCAGGTGGTGCGGCAGCTTGCGGATGAACCCGACCGTGTCGCTCGTCAGGATGTGCTGGTTACCGGGCAACTCCAGGCGCCTGACGACCGGGTCGAGGGTGGCGAATAGCTTGTCCTCGACCAGAACGTCCGCGCCGGTGAGACGGTTGAAAAGAGTCGACTTGCCGGCGTTAGTGTAGCCGACGAGAGCCGCCACGGGCGTACCCGCCTCGCGTCTCGCCCGGGCCTGGACCTCCCGCTGTCGCCCGACCTCGGCTATCTCCCGCTTGAGGTCGGTGATCCTCTGGCGCAGGTGCCGCCGGTCCGTCTCCAGCTTCGTCTCGCCGGGACCGCGTGTTCCGATGCCGCCGCCCAAGCGCGACAGAACGAGACCCTTGCCGCTCAGGCGTGGCAGGGCGTAGACGGCCTGGGCCAGATCCACCTCAAGCTTGCCCTCGCGGCTTGAGGCCCGCCGGGCAAAGATCTCCAGGATGATCTGGGTCCGGTCCACGACGCGAAGATCGAGACCCAGTTCGTCAAAGCGCCGTTCCATATTGCGGAGCTGAATCGGTCTCAATTCGGTGTCGGTCACGGCCAGGACGGCCTCACTCGACCGAGCGAGTTCGGCCGCCTCGTCAAGCTTACCCCGTCCCACGTACCAAGAAGGGTCCGGCTTTGGGCGGCTCTGGATGAGGCGACCTACGACCACCCCGCCCCAAGTGTCCACCAGAAGGCCCAGTTCGTCCAGAGACCTTTCAGCCGAAATGTCCTGAGCCCTCCCGGCGCTATCCAGGCCAAGCAGGAGAACCCTCGGCCGCCCGGATGAGGTCGGCTGGGGTCCCCTTCCACCCGCGCCGACGCCGCCGCTCGGCGAGCCGGAAGGCCTGTCTTCCTCGGAAGTGGTGGGTGACGACCCGTGGTAGTTCATGGAGTTGATTATAGCCGCCAGGCCACCGGCAAGGCAACCCAAGCCGACCTCAGGAGGGGGGTTCGGTGGCGGCGACTAATTCGGCTCGGCCGGAGTTTGGCTCTGCCCGCCGCCGGACGGGGTCTCCTCCACTCCGCCGGCCCCGCCGGGATTGGCCGCGTTGAGGAGGGCCGCGACGGCCTGGTTCAGGGAATCGCCCTCCGCCACCGACGGCGAGCGGGTGATTTCAGAGAAGACGAAAGCGGAAAGCCTGTCCGCCTCCACGCCGACGACGCGAATCATCACCACCCGGCCGAGAACCTCCTCGGTCACCAGGCGGATGGCCGCGGCCGAGGCCCACCCGCCGGCTTGACCTTCCAGCCCGGCCAGGCAGACAACCTCCCCACCCTGGGCGCCCTCTTCACCCCCCCCACCGCCGTCGATGACCAGAGAGAGATCCGGGTTGAGGCCCACGACGCGGGCGAGCACCACCGGGTTTTCCTCCGAGGTCACCACCACGCAGGGGCGCCGCATCGGCCCGGGCCCCCCGGTCTCGCTGGCCCAATCGGCCGGGGGCATGGCCAGACCTACCCAGTAGAGGGCCAGACCGCCGGCAAAGCAGCCCGCGGCGATGAGCAGCCGTCGCGCCCACGGCCCCGACCCAGGCCTCGACCCGGGACCCAGCCAGGCTGCGGCCCAGATGGACACTACCAGCACGGCCACTTCGTCCGACCGCCGCGAAGTCGTCAGGGCCTCGGGCACAAGGACAGTCAGGAAGGCGAGGACGCCCAGCAGCAGGTGGCGCCTCCAGAGACGAACAATCCTTCGCCTTCGGGCCCCCCTGCGGCCCCGGCGTGTTCCGGCCAGCCCGACGATGACTCGCGGGTTCCGTCGCGACAAGTCTCTCCCGTCCCGCGGGCGGCCGGCGCGCTGTCGCCCGCGACAAGTATGGCCGGCCTCGTCGGCCGCCCATACCGTCTCTACTGAGGTCAGTATCCCCCACTCCGTCCAGACGGTCGGCCCGGAGCTGGAGAAGGGTCAAGGCCTTCCCCGCCTCCATTCCTCGCCGCCGGCCCTCGTCAAGTCCCCGGCTGTAGGCCTTGACCAGCCCGCCAGCAACGACGACCACCAGAAGGCAGCCCGCGGCCGCCAGGCCCCACTCCACCGGGTTGCCACCCAGAGCCGGGCCCGCCGGATCCAGCAGAGCCAGGCCCCCTCCCCCAGCAGCCTCGCCCACTACGCCGAGGATAGCCGCACCTAATCCCCAGATCGCAAACCGGGGCAAACCGGGATTCCATCCTTCTCCTCCTCGTCGTCCTCCTTCCGGGACCACCAGGACCCCCACCGCGGCCAGGGCGGGCAGGGTCTTCACGGGCGAGATGAGCGCCGCCGCGACATAGAGCAGAACGGCCAGCGCCAGGGCCGGCCACCGTCCGATGGCCGTGGCGACGCCGGCCCGGCCCTCCGTCCGATCCCGAGCCAGGTCCCAGAAGTCGTCGAAGACCTGGACGGCGGTCACCACCAGGACCGAACCCAGGACCTCCAGGGCGCCGGTAAGGCAGGCCCCGAGTCCCACCGCCACCAGGATCTCGCCCCAGGACGGCAGGCCCGAGGGTAGGCGGGTGAGAGGCGACGAAACCATGCCCACGGCGTAGGCGGCCAGAAAGAGCGATACCGCCACCCGCCAATCGAGGCCGGCCGCCACCACCACAAGGACGGCGACGTAGGCGGCCACCCATCCCGCCCTGCCCCCCCGCACCTCCGGCTCGTCGAGAAGGTCGTCCAGAGCCTTGACGGCCAAGGCCGTCAGGAAGACGGCCAGCCCGGTGGCCAGCCCGGTGGCCAGCCCAGGATACATCGGCCCGGATGGACTCATCGCGTTAGAGACGCCTGCGAACAAAGGCTCGCACCTCGCCAAAGCCCGCCCGGGTCATGGCCGACACGGGCACCACGGTAACGGGGACGGCCGCGCGAGCCAGGGCTAGGGCCCCCGCCGCCCGTCCGGGCAGATCAACCTTGTTGGCCAAAACGGCGTAGCCGTCGTGGGCGCGCCCGTAGCGCAGGATGTCCAGGTCGACACCGGCGAGGGGCACGGCGGGGTCAACCACATGGAGGATGAAGACCGAATCGGCTACCTGACGGAGAGTGTCGGCCATGGCCCGTCTGACAGCCGAGGCCGGGTGGATGTCGTCGGTGAGACCGGTGCTGTCGGTCAGGACCACCCTCCAGGCCACCTTACCCCTGGGAACGCGCAGGACCACGGATTGGAGACAGAGCGTCCGGTGGGGGTGGTCGTCGACCAAATCGGCTCGGGCTTGGCCGATGGAGTAGAGGCGAGTGTAGGAGGCGCCGTCACGCGGCCGGAAGAGGACCTCGAGGCGGCGCTGGCCAAGGAATTCGGCGAAGTTGATGGTGAAGAGGGTCTTGCCCACGTTGGGGCGCCCGATGACCAGAGCCCCTTTCCGTCCGGCCGACTTCAAGCCGGGCAACCCGCATCGCCGTCAGCGTCGCCGACCAAATCGACGGCCTCGATGGTTTGGAGATCGGCCCGCGAGAGGGACGGGCGACCTACCAGGCGGAGAGCCTGACGCCGCATGGCCCGCTCGATCATGTTCCGCACCAGACGAGCGTTGCCGGCGTTCTCGTCGCCGAGAGGAAGTCGTCTGTAACGGAGGAGCTTTCCCCGGATGGCCTGGCGGGATTCGGGCGTGAGGGTGTACTGCCTTCTCTCCAGCATGAGGTCGGCGATTTCCATGAGTTCGTCCAGGGTGAAGTCGGGGAAGTCGATGTGGATAGGAAAACGGGACTCCAGGCCGGGGTTACTCTCCAGGAACTGCCGCATCTCATTGCGGTAGCCGGCCAGGATGAGGACGAGTTCGTCCTTGTGGTCTTCCATCGCCTTGACCAGGGTGTCGATGGCTTCCTTGCCGAAGTCCTTCTCCCCGCCACGAGCCAGGGAATAGCCCTCGTCAACAAAGAGGATGCCGCCGATGGCTCGCTTGATTTGCTCCCGCGTCTTCTGGGCCGTGTGACCGATGTACTCGCCCACGAGGTCGGCCCGCTCACACTCGATGAGATGTCCCTTTTCCAGGACACCGGTGTTCCTGAGGATGCGGCCGAGAATGCGGGCCACGGTGGTCTTGCCCGTGCCGGGGTTGCCCTTGAAAACCATGTGCAGGACCATGGGCTCGGTGGTCAGCCCCTGGAGGGTGCGTTCCTTCTGGATGATGATGAAGGCGTGAAGCTCGCGGACAAGACGCTTGACGCCGGCCAAGCCGACCAGTGACTCGAGCTCCTCGAAACTCTCCATCAGGCGCTTTTCGCCGGCCCCCTCGGCCGCCTCTAGCCTTAGGTCAGCGGTCTTGGGTCCAGACAGACGGAAGACCCGGAAGGCTTCGCCCGGGGTCATCTCCCCACGCTCGAGCCGACCAAAGATTCCGTCAAGTCCGTCACTGCCAACTGTCAGCATCTTGCCCCCCGTGCGACCCGGCCGCGTCTGTCCCGGACGATGGGCTAAACGCCGCGGTGGTCGGCCTGGGTAGCCCTACATCATACGCCGGGGCCAAGCCGGAAGTGAGGAACTGGGGTAGGCCGGAGCGGGCCGACTGGGCTTGTCCGCCATCGGCCCGTCCCGGCGGCGGGCTGCCGGGACGGGCCGGCTCAGCTTTCAGACCTTGGGGGTGGTCTCCGGCCCCGCCAGCGTCGCCGGCGCCGCCGGCGCCGGTGAGCGGTCACCGGTCGGCTGACCGTAGTTGACGGCCCTGACCGGACTGACAGTGGAGATGGCGTGCTTGTAGACCATGAGCTGCTTACTCTCGTACTCGAGCATGACCGTGAAGTTATCGAAAGCCCTGATTACGCCCTTAAGCTGGACGCCGTTGACGAGGTAAACGGTAACGGGAACGTTGTCCTTGCGAATCTGATTCAGGACCGCGTCTTGCAGGTTGGTGGGGTTACGCGCCATTGTGTCCGTATCTCTCCTCAGGCTTCTCTGGCCTTGTGTGGGGACTAGCATTCGTTCCAGTGTCACGCTTCTCCTCCCGATAAGGTAGCAATATCTTCCACAATAGCCTGCATATTGATGCCCGCCCTGAGCCAGTGTATGCGCGGGTCGGCCCGAAACCAGGTCATCTGCCGCTTAGCCACACGCCGAGTGTTTCGGGCCATGCGCCGGACCGCCTCCTCAAGAGTCGACCGACCTCCAAGATACTCAGCGATCTCCTTGTAGCCCACGCCCTGCATGGCCGGCAGGTTGGACCCCACCCCGGCGGCGAGGAGTCGCTCCACCTCCGCCACTAGCCCCCGGTCGAGCATGACCCGCGCCCGGGCCTCGATCCGCTCCGCCAACTCCTCCCTCGGCCGCCACAGGCCGAAAAGAAGAACCTGCCCGGGCGTTTCCGGAGCGCGGGCGGCGGCCTCGCGCTCCAGGGCGGAGAGCGGCCGACCCGTACTAAGGTACACTTCCAGGGCCCTGACGGTGCGCTTTCGGTCCGCGGGATGGATGCGAGCCGCGGCAACGGGATCGACCGCCCGCAGTTGGCCATGAAGATACCCCGGACCGAAGCGATCGGCCAGGCGCCCCAAAGACGCCCTGAGGTCGGGGTGGGGTCCGGCGCCTTGGGCCAGGGCGAACCGTCCGAAGAGAGCCTCATGGTAGAGAGGCGTACCCCCCGAGACCAGAGGCACTCGCCCGCGACCGCGAATTTCCTCAAGAAGCGGCCGCGCCAGAGTCACCCAATCGGCTACGCTGAAAGACCTGGTGGGCTCGACGACGTCGATGAGGTGGTGTGGCACCCCGGCTCGCTCCGCTCGGGTTGGCTTGGCCGTGCCGACGTCCAGGCCGCGGTAGACCTGCATCGAGTCCGCCGAGACGACCTCAGCCCCCAGGCGGCGGGCGACGCCGACGGTCACCTCGGTCTTTCCGACCGCCGTCGGACCGACGATGACTACGACGGGACAGCGTCGGCCCGTCCCCGCCGCTTCCGCCCTGGATGCCAGTGTCCTTCCGCCTCCGTCTCCTAGAACCGACCAAAACCACGCTGTAGTTCGTCGAGGCCGATGCGGAGAACGGTAGGGCGTCCATGGGGGCAGGTTCTGGGCTCGGAGGTCGCCGCGAGTTCCAGCAACAGAGCTCGCATCTCCTCCAGGGACAGCTTCTCCCCGCCCTTGAGCGCGGCCCGGCAAGCGGCCATGGTCCGCGCCGCCACGACGCGGTCAAAGCGCGACGCGGTCCCGCTTCCGGAGTTCCCTCCCCCACCCTCCTCCGCGGCCAGCCGGTCGAGGAAGTCAGAAATGAGACCGGCGGGCGAGACTCCGGCCAAGGCGGCCGGAACGGCCCGGATCAGCGCGGCGCGCGGGCCAAAGGGTTCCAGTTCGAAGCCCACCTGGCCCAGAAAGTCCAGGCTCCGGGTAAAGACATCCTCCTCGCCGGGACCAAGCTCCAGAGTGACGGGCACGGCTAGAACCTGGGCATCCCCGGCCAGCTTAGGGCCTGCCGCCTCGCCGAGCAGCCGCTCATAAACCACACGCTCGTGCGCGGCGTGCTGGTCGACAACGTAGAGCCCGTCCGGACCGGCGGCCACGACGAACACTCCGCCGATCTGCCCGAGGGGCAGGAGAGCGGGCAACCCCACGCTTCCAGGCGGCGTGAGCGCGGTCGGAAGGCCTTCCTTCTCTTCGCCCACCCGGCCCCAGGAAGGGCGCCCCCCACTTCCCCGCCCGGCCGTGCCGAGGATATCGCGCCAATCGATAGGCACGGTCACCTCGGCCCCGAGCGAACCCGTCCCGTCCGAGCCGGCCGGGACCATCCCGGCCGCGGCCAGCCGGCCGCCCAGACGCCCGGCAAATAACTCCGCCCGGCCAAGTGCGGCCCGAAGAGCCGTCAGGACAACGCGATGGACTTCCCCGTGGTTACGAAACCTCACGTAGGTCTTGGCCGGATGGATGTTTACGTCGACGGCCACTGGCGGCAGGGAAAGGTTCAAGACAAAGACAGGCGTCCGCCCGGCCTCAAGAAGGGTCTTGTAAGCCTCCTCGACCGCGCCGCGCAGGATGCGGGGGTTGATGGGCCGGCCGTTACAGAAAAGGTACTGCCGTTTGCCGTCGCGGCGGGCCGCCCCGGGCAAGCCGGCCAGGCCGTCTATCGCCACGGTCCCGGCCCAGGCCACCGGAACCATCTCCCGAGCGAAGACCGCCCCGCACAGGCCGGCCACGGCGTCCTCGATCCTTCCATTCCCGGGCGTGGACCACAGGAGTTGCCCGCCACTGGTCAGGCTCACCGCCACCGCTGGAGCGGCCAGGGCCAACGTCCCAACCACTTCCGAGACCCGAGCCGCTTCGGCTGACGCCGACCGCATGGCCTCGCGCCTGGCCGGGGTGTTGAAGAAGAGGTCGCGGACCCAGACCACCGTGCCCTCCCTGGCCTGACCGGGACCGGAGGCCACCAGTCTCCCGCCCTCGTAGACGATCTCCGCGCCTTCGGCCAGACCCTTCCGGCAGGTGAGAAGCCTGACCCTGGCCACGGCGCCGATGGACGGAAGGGCCTCCCCGCGAAAGCCGTAGCTGCGGATGCTCTCAAGATCCTCGGACCGGGCGAGCTTACTCGTGGCGTGGCGCTCAAATGCCAGGACGGCGTCTTCGGAGTCCATGCCCTCCCCGTCGTCAGCCACGCGGATGAGAGACCGTCCACCATCCTCAAGCCCCACCTCGATGCGGGTGGCGCCGGCGTCGAGGGCATTCTCGACCAGTTCCTTGGCCACCGAGGCCGGCCGCTCGACCACCTCCCCGGCGGCAATGCGTCCGGCCGTGACCTCATCCAAGACCGCGATGCGGCCCATCGGAATCTAGCCCCTTCCTTTCCGGAGACGCTCCTGCAAGGAGTGGAGCCGGCTCAGGGCCATGAACGGGGTCAGGTTCGGTAGGTCAAGATCGGCGATCTCCCGCTCGATCTCCGAAGGGGTCGCCTCGAAAAGGACGAGCTGACGGCCTGCCGCCGCCTCGGCCCGCCCGGCCCCGACCTCGCGGCCCACCCCTGTCCCCTCAAGCTTGTGGAGAATCTCGGTCGCCCGCCCGATGACCGAGGCCGGCAGACCGGCCAGCCTGGCCACCTGGATGCCGTAGCTCCTGTCTACCCCGCCCCGGCACACCTTGCGCAGGAAAACGATGTCCTCGCCCATCTCCCGGACGGAGATGGAGTAGTTGGCCACCCCCGGAAGGAGTTCTTCAAGCTCGGTCAGTTCGTGGTAGTGGGTGGCGAAGAGGGTAATGGCCCCGACGCTGGTGACGATGTGTTCGGCCACGGCCCAGGCCAGGCTGAGCCCGTCGTAGGTGCTCGTCCCCCGCCCGATCTCGTCCAGAATGATCAAGCTGCGGGCGGTGGCGTGGTTCAGGATGTTGGCCGTCTCACTCATCTCGACCAGGAAGGTGCTCCGGCCGCCACTCAGCTCGTCGGAGGCGCCGATGCGAGTAAAGATGCGGTCGACCAACCCGACGCGAGCCGCGCCGGCCGGCACCAGGCTGCCCATCTGGGCCATGAGAACGATGAGGGCCACCTGGCGGCAGTAGGTGCTCTTGCCGGCCATGTTGGGTCCGGTAATCACGGCGAAGGCCGGCTCGCCGCCCCCGAGGGCGCAATCATTGGGGACGAACTCCTCGCCGCCGCGGAGACGTTCCACGACCGGATGTCGGCCGCTCTTGATCTGGAGCCCGGCCTCGGGCGTGATCTCGGGGACCGCATAGCCGTAGCGGCTAGCCGCCTCGGCCAGCGACAGAAGAGCGTCAAGAGTGGCCAGGGCCGCCGCGGTCGACTGGACACGCGCGGCCTCGGCGGCCACCTTGGACCGCACCTGGCAGAAGAGCTCATACTCCAGGGCCCGCAGCCGGTCCTCGGCCCCAAGGATAACCGCTTCCCGCTCCTTGAGTTCCGGGGTGACGAAACGCTCGGCCCCTGACAGGGTCTGACGCCGCTCGTACTCCGGCGGTACCGACCCCAGATTGGAGCGGGTGACCTCGATGTAGTAGCCGAAAACCTGGTTGAAACCCACCTTGAGCGACTTTATCCCCGACCGGCGGCGCTCGTCGGTCTCCAGAGCGGCGACCCATGACTTGCCGTCGCTCGACGCCTCCCGGAGTTCGTCAACCTCGGGCGAGAAACCCAGGCGGATGAGACCTCCCTCTCTCAGCCCGGCCGGGGCGTCGTCGTCCAGGGCCTGGCCGATGAGGTCGGCCGCTTCCGCGACGGGGTCGAGCCGTCCGGAGAGGTCGATCAGGGCCGGCGCCTTGGCCTCTTCCAGAGCGGCCCGCAGGCCGGGCACGGCCCCCAGCGAGGCGCGGAGAGCCAGGAGATCCCTGGCCCCGGCGGCGCCGGTGGCGGCCCGGGTCACCAGACGTTCGAGATCGTAGACCCGGCGCAGTTCGGTCCTGAGCTCCTCCCGGGCCAGATGCCGCTGGGCCAGTTCAGCCACAGCGGTCTGGCGGGCCAGGATCGGCCCTTCCGTCGTGAGGGGGTGAAGGACCCAGGATCGGAGGAGACGCCCGCCGGGCGAGGTCACCGTGTGATCGAGGACAGCGAGCAGCGTGCCTTGGCGGTGCCCCGAGCCGCCCGCTCCGACACGCGGCCCGGCGCCGGGCCGCAGGGGTTCGACCAACTCGAGGTTCCGTCGCGTGGCCGGATCCAGGGCCATGACCTCGCCGCCGGTGTCTGTTCGCAAGGTCCGGACGTGGTCGAGGGCGCCGACTCCCGTGTCCTTCAGGTAGGCGAGAAGGCTGCCCGCCGCGGCCACGGCCAGGGGACGGTCGGCGCAGCCGTAGGCTTCAAGAGAGACCGTGCCGAAGTGTTCGAGCAGGACTCGGGCGGCTTCGCCCGGGCGATAGGCCTGTTCGCGGTAGGGCGAGGGCTGGGCCGTGCCCGCGCGAGCGAGAAGACGGGCCATCTCCGGACTCTCGCCCCCCGGCTCGACAATGATCTCCACCGGCTCGAGGCAGGCCAACTCGTCGGCAAACCGGGCTCGGCCTGTCTCCCCTCTGAACTCAGCCGTGTGGAACTCGCCTGTGGAGTAATCCAGGCTGGCCAAGCCGACCGTACCGGAGGAGTCGGCGGCGATCGACACAATGTAGTTGTTCTTCTTGTCCGGCAGGGCCCCCGGATCGAGCAGGGTTCCCGGAGTGACCATCCGCACGATCTCACGGCGCACCAGGCCGACGGCTTTCCGGGGGTCTTCCACCTGGTCGCAGACGGCGACCTTGTAGCCCTTCTCGACGAGGCGCGAAAGGTAGCCCTCGACGGCGTGGTAGGGTACCCCGCACATGGGAACCCGCTCACCCCCGCCGGTGGGGCGTGAGGTCAGGGTCAACTCCAGTTCGCTGGCCCCAATCTGGGCGTCCTCAAAGAACATCTCGTAGAAGTCGCCCAGCCTGAAGAGAAGCAGGGCCTCGGGATGGGAAGCCTTGAGCCGCTGGTACTGCTTCATCATCGGGGTGGCGAGCTCGCCGGTGGTCAGAGACTGGCCCTCCCCTCCAAACTCCACGTGGTAGCTCTTTCGACGCGGACAGTCACTTCCCGCCCCAGCAGGTCCGATACCTCTACCCCGCCCGGCCGGGTCCCGTCCGCCATTCGGCCGGAAGGGCCACCGTCCCCGACCGTCTCCGCCGAGAAGACGACAAGTTTGTTCGTCCGGCTGCGGCCGGCCCCCCGACCGGGCGACTTCTCAGCCTCACCCTCGACCAAAACCACCACGTCGCGACCGATCTCGGCCCGATTGCCCTGGAGGCTCACCTCATTCTGGACCACCATGAGGTGGGCCAACCTATCCTGCTTGACCTCGGCTGGGAGTTGGCCGGGGGAGCTAGAGGCCGGAGTGCCCGTTCGCGGCGAGTAGGCGAAGGTGAACGACGAGGCGAAACCCACCTCGCGGACCAGGCTCAGCGTGTCCTCGAAGTCCCGCTCGGTCTCCCCGGGAAAACCCACGATGAGGTCGGTCGTGAACGCGGCCTCTGGGACCTTTCGCCGGATGCGGTCGATGAGACCGAGGTAGTCCTCTCGGTCATAGTGGCGGTTCATGGCTCGGAGAATGCGAGTCGATCCGGACTGGGCCGGCAGGTGGAAGTTCTCGCAGACATGCTCCGACTCGGCCACGGCGGAGATGATGTCATCGGTGAAGTTGCGCGGGTGGGAGGTCGTGTAGCGGATGCGGCCCATCCCCGTCAGGCCGTCGAGTTCGCGGAGGAGTCCGGCGAAGCTCTGGACCGGGCCGGGCCCAAGGTCAAGACCGTACGAGTTCACGTTCTGGCCCAGGAGCATGACTTCGCGGTAGCCGGCGGCGACCAGATCCCTCACCTCGCGGCGGATGTCTTCGGGTAGGCGGCTCCGCTCGCGCCCACGCACGGAAGGCACGATGCAGTAGCTGCAAAAGTTATCGCAGCCGTACATGATCGTCACCCAGGCCCTGACCCCGCGTTGGCGGCGGATCGGCAGGTTCTCGCGAATCTCACCCAGGCGCGCCGAGGCGCCGGCCCTGCCCGCCACACCGCCCCCGGCTGCCCCGATACCGGCCGCCACGCCCGAGCCCGCTTCCTCCCGCCAGACCTCGACTACCGGTTCTCCGCCCCGCGAGGCGCGGGTGCGAACGGCCTCCGCGACGAGTTCGGGTAGGCGGTAGAGATTGTGGGTGCCCATGATGACATCGACCTGGGCCGCCCGCCGCCGGATGCGTTCGGCCGCGCCCGCCTCCTGACCCAGGCAGCCGGCCACGACTAAGAGGAGGTCGGGGTTGTCACGCTTGAGACGCTGGAGTTCGCCGAGACGGCCGAGGATGCGCTCCTCTGCCGTCTCGCGGACGCAGCAGGTGTTGAGGAGAACGAGATCGGCCTGCTCCGGTTCGTGGGCTCGCTCGTAGCCGAGGTCTTCGAGAAGCCCAGCCATAACCTCGGAATCATGGACGTTCATCTGGCAGCCATAGGTGGTGATGTGGTAGGACAGGGACATCTTGTCACTCCGGGTCAGGCGCGCCGAAAGCGACTCCCGCGCCTTGCTGGTGGGACATGGCTATTATACCACCCGGCCGCGAAGTCCTACGGACGGAAGGTCGACCACTCTCGGGGGAACGCGAAAGGGGTTTTCCTCCATCTCGTCGTAGTTAAGGCGATATCACCCCGCGCGCGACTTCGAACTCGCGGGGAGCGTTTCTAGAGGGTGAGAGGAGGCGTTCTTCCCGTGTTCGTGCGCTCGTGCATGTCGAAGAAGTGCACCTATGTGTCGCCGAAAGATCCCTTGAGCACAGTCTACGAGACGATGAGGGAGAAAGGGTTCGAGGGTCTGCCCGTGTCCTCGGACGGTCAGGTCGTGGGGGTGGTAACCCTCTGGGACATCCTCCTGCGCCTCGCCCAGACCGACCACACCGAGGAGTATCTCAAGAACACCTCAGTGGGCGACGTCATGACCCAGCAGCCAGTGACCATCCACGAGAATGAAATCATCGAGGAAGCGGCCTGGCTCATGCACAAGCACGACATCAACATCCTCCCCGTCCTCGACAAGCACAACCAGGTCATCGGGGTCATCACCCAGTCCGACTTCTTCCGCATCTTTATCGAGGCCCTCGGCATAGAGCGGAGGGGAACGCGCATCACTATCCGCACCGAGGACCGGGTGGGCGAGTTGGCCCGCATCACCAGGATCATCAAGGACCAGGGTGTCAGCATCATCAGCTTGGTAACCTTCGAGCCCGGGCGCACTCACTCCGATGTGGTCTTGCGGGTCGAGACCGAGAATGCGAAGCCCATTGTCGACGCGCTTGTGAGCGCCGGCTTCCACGTCACTCACGTCTCACAGGTCTGGGCCTAGTCTTCGCCCCGGGACCTGGTCTGCGCCCTGAGCCGGAAGCGGTCGGTCGATACCGGCTGCTTCCGGCTAGAGATCCAGAAGCCAGGCCCAGAAGCCTCTCTTCCTCTTGCGATCGCGCCGGGACAGGCTAACCCCAACCTCGTAGCGGAGACTCTGTAGCTCATGCTGGGTACGCATCAAAGCTGTCAGCAGCTTGTCGCGTTCCTCCCGCCGGTGCCCATCCATCGTCTGCAGTTCCTCGCGCAAGGCCCCGATCTGGTCAAGAAAAGTTGCCTTTGCGGCCGGCGCCTCGTCGCCCGATCCTCCGACACGCTCCCCCACGCTCTCTCCGCTGGCGGCGGCCTCCTCGGCCAAGACCGCTTCTCCACCGTCGCGGACCATCTCTTCACTCAGACTGGCCTCGGTGTCAGAGCGCGGGGTTCCGTAGAGGCGCGGGTCTCGCGCCGGCGGTCCGGCGGAGATCGTCTCCTCGTCACCCGTGGCGGCGATCATCTCCTCGTTACCCGCCGCGGACGGCGTCTCCTCGACGGTGGCCACCTCGCCCGGGACGGCGATAGTTTCGTCGCCCCCCGCCTCAAGGGGGTCGTCCGTGGCCGTCGTATCCTCGCGGGCCAGTGACCCGCACCTCTCCGCGGCAATCACGGGTGCGCGAGCGCTGGCCAACCCGACAACCCGCCGGATCTCATCCCCCGACACACCATGTGATCGCATTGCGACGATTTGACGCAAAGCTTCGAAGTCGGGACGGGGTAGTCCCATGACCGGTCGTCCCTTCCGTATCTGCTCGCGCAAGATAATGACGTCCGAGTACTCCCGGGCGATCTGGCGGAAGGTGTTTGGAAGGAGATTAAGGAGAACACATATCTCCTGCAATGTATAGAAGTAGTCGTAACCGCCGGTCATAGGCCGTCCCCTTCCTGCGGCCAACTTTCTACGGTTCGGGGTGTTTCCCTCCCCTGTCCCCAGCCGCCAGATACGCCACAATCCGCCACGACCGCCCCGACCAGGGAGGCCACCAGCGGTGTCTAGCCGTCAAGGCCCGCGGTGTGTTCTCGCGCCGGCCCACGTTCCACGGCATAGGCCGCTGGGGCGAAGGAAACGACTATCCGAGGGAGGTCAGTTCATGAACCGGCGTCACTCCGTTGTCCTTATCGCCGTAGCCCTGGTTCTGGCCGTCGCGGGCCCCATCACCCTCATCGCCCTGCGCTCCCCGTCGTCCCAAATCCGTCAACGCATCCTGGGCCTGTTCTCTGGTCCCGGTGGAGAGCGTTCTTCAGGCTTCTGCACCCTCGTCGATGAGGCCGGAAGCGCGCTCCTCCGCACCGGGATACTGGTAAGACGCGGCGACGTCTTCATCGACCCGGCCGGCCAAAGCCACCGCGTGACCCGCGTGAGCGGAGAGAGGGCCCTGACTGTCCTGGCCCCGGAAGTCGGATCTCGGGCGCCCCAACCCAGAGAGCCCGGAAGCGACCAACTCGGCCCGGTGGCCGCCGCCGCCGATCCCGCCATCTCTCTCGGTGGCGCCCCTTCCCCGTCGCCGCAGGCCATCCCGCTTGGCACGGCCCGTCAGGTTATCGTCCTCTACCACACCCACTCGGATGAGTCCTACATCCCGGACGACGGGACAGCCTCCATCTACGGCGACGGCGGTGTCTACAGGGTGGGCGACGCCATGGCTACCGCCCTCATTACCGCCGGCTTCACTGTAGTCCACGACCGGGCCGCTCACGATCCGCACGATGGCGGCGCCTACCCACGTTCTAGACGTACTCTTCTCCAGAATCTTCAGTACGGCCCGACCCTGATCTTTGACGTCCACCGCGATTCGGCGCCGGCCTCCGAGTACCTGACGACGATCGACGGCACCGAGACCGCCCGCATTCTCATCGTCATCGGAGGGGCAAACCCGCTCTACCGGGGCAACCTCGGCGTGGCCAACCGAATGAAAACCACGGCCGACAGCCTCTACCCCGGTCTGACCCGCGGCATCCTCGTGGCCGGAGGCAACTTCAACCAAGATCTGACCGCCGCCGGCATCCTGCTCGAGGTGGGAACGGAGAGCATCTCGCGGGCCTCCGCCGAAAGGGCCGCCAGCCTGTGGGCCGACGTGACCGCGGCCTACCTCGGCCCACCCGGGCCCGGGCCGCCGATTTCGGCCAACAATAGCCACTAGAAGGCCAATAAGGTCGTCCACGCACAAAGTGCCAGGTTCCCGGTCTTGTCTCCCACCCATACTAGCATCTGACGACTTAGCCGTTGGAGGTGAGACCATTGGCGAGAAGACGTGGGCAGGCCCTTGTGCCCGCCGCTCGGGCGGCTCTCGATCAGCTGAAGTTCTCGGTCATCCGTGAAGTCGGGGTGGCCAAGAATCCGGCCACGGCCAGGAGCGCCCTCGATCCCAGGAGCTACAACCAGGTCCTTGACCAGTTCAAGTGGCACATTGCCGAAGAGTTGGGCCTGGATCAGAAGGTCAGGAGCTTGGGATGGGCCGACATGCCGTCGCGGGAGTGCGGCTCGGTCGGGGGCAACCTGGGTGGGCAGATCGGGGGGCAGATGGTCCGGCGAATGATCGCTCTGGCTGAAGAGCGGATCTCGCAAGGAGCGGGTGGCGCGAACTTTCTACCGGGGGCCTCGTTCGGGCGGCCCGGGCCATCGCGGTGAGACGCGGGACGAAACCTCGCCGGCCGCCTGACTCTAGCGGGGCGGAGGCTTCTCGACCGACACGAGATGACTCCGCCCCTTAACCTCCAGCCTCAGGACGCGCTCGGGCGTCCCAGACCGCCGGCGGACGCCGCTTCTGGCGTCGAGGGGGTCCACCTCTCCCACCGCGCCCGGCGCCCCGTTGCCCGGCCAGCCTAGAGCCCACTCGCGGGGCATGTCCAGCCAGACTCTCCTCGCCTCACCCACCGTGACCCGGATGAACCGAACCACACCCCGTGGCCAAACCCGGGCCAGGAGGGGCAGATCGGGACCGATCACGGTGGCGATCTTGGCGTAGCCCCCGGTCGTCTGGTGATCGGCCAGGAGGACCAGGGGAAGGCCGGAGGGAGGCGCCTGAACTGACCCGGCCGGCGCCCCGTCGGACACACCGCCAGCCACCGGGAACCGCAGAGGCTCACCGTCGAGAAGGCAGGCCCGGCGATCGCTGGCCGCCAGAACTCGCCACTCTCGTTCAAAGAAGGCGGTCAGATCCCCAGGATCGAAGAGGTGGTCTTGCGGACCCGGCACGGCCCGAACCTCGGTAACGGGCGGGGCTTGGACCTCACGGGCGGACGGGGCCGACGGAGGGCCCAATCCCGGGAGGCCCCAAGCGGCGGCACCGCCGCCGGCACCGGCGGCGGTGCCCAAGCCAACCCCGACTCTGCCCAGCGGCGGCTCGAAACAGTACAGGATGTCACCCGCCCGCAGCGGCCGCCCCTCGTGGCCACCGAGTTCGGCGGGCGTGTAGGTCGAACGGCTCCCGAGGGTCTCCGGACAGGCCAGACCCCCGCCACCGACGCCGAGATAGACCCTGGGGTAGGTTCCGGCCTGGAACTCCAGGGTCTCGCCCGCCCGCGCGGTCACGGCGTGATCGGCCGAAACGACTTCGCCTCCAAGCCAAGCCCGCCCCCCCCGGCTGACGGCCAGGACGGCATCGGAGAGAAACTTGAGCTTGAGGCCGCCGTAGGTCACCTCGAGTCCAGCGACCCCAGGCGGATTCCCGGCCACGGTGTTGGCTTCAGCCAACGCGGGCCAGTCCAAGGCCCCGCTCTCCGGCAGGCCCTGGCCCGAGAAACGGAAGCGGCCTCCGTCCTGGACAGTGTCCAAGGGCCCCGCCGTCAGGACCCGAGCCAGCGGGATGGGGGCCTCGCCAGCCAAGCGGGTCTCGATTCTGTCCGGTCTTTCCTCCTCCGCCTTGGCCAGTCTTTCCTCCTCCACCTTGGCCATGGCCTCCGCCCGGCGCCAGCCCGCGGCGCCCTCGCCGGCGTCGACAAAGCGCACCAGACAACCCGGTCCCAGAAGAGACGGAGTCGCGACCTCGGGCCGCCACAGCCGGAGTGGAGTCCGGCCGATGATCTGCCAACCCCCGGGCAGGGCTCTTGGATACACGCCGGTCTGCCCTTGGGCGAGGCCCACGGACCCTTCCGGGACCCTGGGCCTCGGGCTGGCGCGCCTGGGCGTGGCCAGAGACGGGTCAAGACCGCCAAGGTAGCCAAAACCCGGGGCGAAGCCGATCATATGGACGACATAGCGCCCGGCCACATGGCGGCGCACGGCCTCGCGGATAGGGAGTCCGGTGTGCCTGCCCACCTCTTCGAGGTCTGGGCCGTACTCGCCCCCATAGACGACGGGAATGGCCACCTCGGCCCGAGCGACCGTCTTCGCCCAAGGCTCAGCCTCAAGAGTAGCGGCCACGCGGGCGGCCGCGATCGCCAGGCCGGCCATTGTGTCGTAATCGGCTTCGACCGGGTCGTAGCGGACCAGAAGCGAGTTGTAGGTAGGGGTTGTCTCCCGCAGCCCGGGAAGCGGGGTCGCTCCAAGGAGGGACTCGACGCGATAGACGAGGGCACTATTCTCGGGGCAGATTCCCTCTCCCAGTTCGAGGGTCAGGTGGCGATCCCCGACCGGCCGGCAAACAGGGTAGGCCGATCCGCTAGGCAAAGGCGACCACCCTGACCCCGGCGGACACGAGGGCCTCGCGCACAACCCGGGCCAGGATCGGGGCGCCCGGTGTGTCCCCGTGCAGGCAGACGGTGCCGGCGTCCAGGAGCAGGCGCCTGCCGCCGACCGTGGCCACCTCGCCGCGGCAGACCAGGCCCACGACCCTTTCCGCCACGGCCTGGGGATCGGTGATAAGAGAACCCGGCCGGCTCCGTGGGACGAGCCGACCCTCGTCGTCGTAGGCCCGGTCGGCAAAGACCTCCGCCACCAGCCGGACACCGCCCGCGGCGGCCGCCTCGGCCATGGCCGACCCGGACGCGGCCACGACGACCGCGACGCCGGCCAGCCTGACCGCCTCGACCACCGCCGCCGCGACCGCTGGATCACGTTCGGCCTGGTTATAGAGGGCGCCGTGGGCCTTCACGTAGCTCACCCGAATTCCCTCGGCTCGGGCCACGGCCCCAAGAGCGCCGATCTGATAGAGGAGGCCGTTTATGATCTCGTCCCGGGTGAGGGCCATGGCCCTCCGCCCAAACCCGCCGAGGTCCGGATAGCCCGGATGGGCGCCCACAACCACGCCTTTCTCGCGGGCCAGACGCACCGTGCGGCGCATCACAACCGGGTCGCCGGCGTGAAAACCACAGGCCACGTTGGCCGAGGTCACCCAGGCCATCATCTCGGCGTCCTGACCCAAGGGCCAGACGCCGAAGCTCTCACCGAGATCGCTGTTCAGATCGACGCGCAGGACGCGACCGGCCATGTTTGGCGCCACCCTCTTGGGTGGGGTTTTCCCGTGTCGTCGCGGCAAGTCCTGCCTCCGCGGTCGAAGCCAAAGCCTGCCCGTCGCCGTCAGGGGTCTCCCCGCAGAGTGTCCCAAGCTGGTAGCGGAGCCTGTGAATGGCCGCGTCGCGAATGCCGACGGCCCGTGCGCTCTTGGCGTTCCGGTTGCGGAGCTTCTCGATCTCAACCCGCAGACCGGCCACTTCGAGCTTGCGCTTCTTGTCAGAGGAAACGAGCAAGGAGATGAGGACTCGCCGGGAAACCGCCAGGGCCCGCACTCGTCCCTCCAGGTCGAGGACGCGCTCCCTGAGGTCGTCGACCTCGGGACTATCGGTGCGTTCAATGGTCCGAGGCCCGCGGGTCGCCGGGCGCCGCCGCGGCTTCTCGCCCTCTAGCGCTTGGCCCTTCAAGACCGGTCCCCCCAGCCTCCTCCAAGTCGCTACCTATTATAGGCGACCCTCCCAGAGCGTATTCGCGGCCGGGTGGCGCGCGGACCTCAGTGCTCCGTCGCTCCCGTGAAGCTGAACTTCCGGAGCTTCAGGGCCGGGGTTGTCACCGAGCCAAGCCCGAATACCGGGCAGGTGAAGGTCTGGGCGCCGATGGCCTCGATGCCGCTCAGGGCCTCGAGGATGCTGTTGGTGAACCGCATGTTCTTGACCGGACCTTTGACCTTTCCGTCCTCGACGAGAAAGGTCCCGTCGCGGGTCATGCCGGTGAGAGTGGTCAGAACCGGATGGAGAGGATTGGTGTAGTGGAACCTCGTCACCAGGATGCCCCTCTTGGTGGCCTTGATCATCTCGGGCACCGACGAGTCGCCGGTCTTGACGAACAGATTGAGGGGCACGGCCCCGAAGCGGAATCTGGGTGGCAGGGCGTGTCCGGTCGACTTCCTTCCCGGCTCGCGTCCGGCGCCGTAGGAATCGTAGACGACCCCCTTGGCCACGCCGTTCTCGATGAGCACGACCTTCTGCCTGAGCACGCCCTCGAAGTCAAAGGGTAGGGGTAGGCCCGCCGGGTCCTGTCCGTCGTCCCAGACAGTGAGGTTCTCGCCGGTCACCTTCTGACCGATGCGGCCGCACATGAAGCTCCGGCCCTCCTGCAGGGACCTGGCCCCCATGCCGAGGAAGGCCAGGGACCTGATCAGGTCCGCCACGGCGGGCGGTTCGAGGATCACCTCATAGTCGCCCGGCTCAACCGCCGTCGGGTTCTGCGCCTCCCGGCACTTGCCGACCGCCGTCGCGGCCATCCCGCCAACGTCGATCTTGCCGACATCCAGCGCAATCCCCTCGGCGAAGCCCGAGCCGGTGTCACCCATGACGATGACGCTGAAGTTAGCCCGGGTCAACTCCCCGAAGCGCCTCACCCCCAGGGAGTTGGCCACCCCCACTCGCGCCGTCGCCGTACCGAACGCGCCGGCGGCCTCGTACCCGTTCTCGGCCGCCAGAGCCGTAACCCGCCCAACGGCGCCGGCCCGCTCCTCGGCTGTAAACGCGGCCGTCGCCGCGGCGAAGGCACACGCCGGCGGGTCATCGCCCACCTCGGTCTTGTCGGGCAAGGACTGGAAGTCGGCCAGGTCCGGCTGGACCCGGGCGATGTCCTCGGCCGTCCTGACCGCCCGCCGCAGCGACTCGTCGTCGATGGCGTTGGTCACCGACATACCTATCTTCTGGCCGAGGACAGCCCGAACATAGAATTCGGCGTTGGACTCGGCCGTGTTCTGGTGGATGTAGTTCGTCGCGTAGCGGGTGAGGTAGATGTCCTCAGCCATAACCAGGACCTCGGTCTGGTCGGCCCCGGAAAACCGGAGACCCTTCTCCAGAACGTCCAGGATGCGCTCCTTTGTCGTCATTGGCCCACACCCACCCTCACCTTGCGGAAGCGGGCCGGGGCCGTGCCGTGGCCGACGTGGGCCACCTGGGATGGTTCACCCTTTCCGCAGTTCGGTGTGCCCCAGAGCTTCCAGTGCTTCTTGTCGCCGATGGCGTCGCAGCTACCCCAAAACTCCGGCGTGATCCCGGTGTAGTTCGGACTCTTGAGCATCTCGCCGAGAGCGCCGTCCTTGATCTCCCAGCCGATCTCAGTGCCGAACTGGAAGTTCAGGCGCTTGTCGTCGATGGACCAACTCTTGTTGATCTCCATCAGGACGCCGTCCTTGGTGTCCTTGATCATCTCGTCCAGGCTGAAGTCGCCCGGCTCGAGGTTGATGTTGGTCATCCTGATCAGGGGCATGCGGTTCCACCCGTCGGCCCGCATGGCCCCGCTCGACGTCCCACCGAGGCGCTCGGCCGTTTCGCGGGAGCTCATGTAGTCACGGAAAACACCCTTGTCTATGAGCACCGTACGCTGGGCCGGGACGCCCTCGTCGTCGTAGCCGTAGGTTCCGAGACCGCCGGGCGCCGTGGCGTCAGCCACGATGGTGACCTTGTCCGAACCGTAGCGAAGCTTCCCGAGCTTGTCGGGAGTCAGGAAGCTTGTTCCGGCGAAGCCGGCCTCCGTGCCGAAGACACGGTCGAGTTCGGTCGGGTGGCCGCAGGACTCGTGGATCTGCAAAACCATCTGAGTCGAGTCGAGGATGACGTCTTTCTGACCCGACGGGCATCGCTTGGCCTCAAGAAGTTCGGCGGCCTCCCGGCCTACCCGCTCGGCGTTTCCCGTAAGGTCCAGGGCCTCGATCGCTTCCCACCCGTAGCAGCCGGACAGCTCGCGATCTCCGTTGGGGTAGCTCCGCCGCTGGAGTTCCCCGGGTCCGACGGCGAAGGCCACCAGCCCGCCCCCGGTCTCGGTGATCTCCTGCTCGACGTAGGACCCCTCGCTGCTGGCAAACGACTTCTCTTCACGCTGGGTCGCGACTCCGGCCGAGGCGACCATAACCTTTCCGCCCCCACCCTCGCGAACCCGCTTCTCGGCCTCGAAGAGCAGGGCCAGTTTTTCCTCGAGCTTCACCTCAAAAGGGTCTTTCTTGTAGGGCGCCCTCCAGGAGTCCTCGACCGGCTCGACGGGAGACAGCTTGGCCCGCCTGCCGGGAACCAGGACCGAAGCCTTGGCTATGCCTACGGCTCGGTCGGCGACGGCCAGAACCTCCTCCAGTCCCGGGGTCGAACTGGAAGCAAAGCCCCACCCTCCGTCTCTCAGGACTCTGACCCCGAAGCCGGTCCACCACGACTCGGAGACCGTCTCAACCGCGCCGTTCTTGACCTCGACCGACTCACCCCGTCTGGAGACGAAGCGGACGTCGGCGTAGTCCACCTTCGGACGCAGATGATCGAGAGCCTTGCGACTCAGTTCGCGCCACTCATCATGCTTCACAGCCACTTCGCTTCATCGTCCTCCTTTCACTTCGCCGCCGGAGTTCCTCGACGACTTCGTAGCCCACGGTGTGGGCCCCGATGTCGGCTCCGTAAGCCCCCGGTCCATGGCTATCGGAGCCGCCCGTCGCCACCAGCTTGAGCTCTCTGGCCAGGGCCGCGTAGAGATGCACCTGGCGGAGGTCGTGCTCCGGATGGAAAACCTCAAGACCCTCCAGACCGGCAGCCACAAGTTCCCGGATGAGTTCCGGAGGCGCTTCGCTACCGGGGTGGGCAAGAACCGCGACCCCGCCCGCCCGCATCACTGTCTGCACGGCCTCGACGGGCGTGAACCGCATCCGCTCGACGTAGGCTGGTTTGCCACGGGCAAGGTAGGACTCGAAGGCCGCCTTGACCGAGTTCACGTGACCCGCTTCTACCAGGGCTCGCGCCACGTGGGGCCGACCGAGCGAACCTTCTTCGCAAAGCGAAATAACCCTGTCAAGACCGACGTGGATTCCCAGCCCGCCCAGCTTGGCCAGCATCTTCTCTACTCTGTCGAGGCGGCCCGCGCGGAGTCGAGCCAGGGTTAAAGCCAGATCCGGATCGTCCCAGACCACAAAGTAGCCCAGGACGTGAATCTCGCCTTTCCCGTAGTCGGTGTTGATCTCGATGCCCGGGACGACCTCGGGGGCCCCGGGTCCGCGCTCGGCCGACCTCGCCAGCGCGGCCGCCAGTCCTGAGGCGCTGTCATGGTCGGCTATCCCGATGGCCGCCAAGCCACGAGCCGCCGCGACATCGACGGCCTCCACCGGGCTGTAGAGTCCATCCGAGGCCGTCGTGTGGACGTGCAGGTCAGCCTGACCGCGGACGCCCGACGTCAACGCATGCCGACCTCCTCCATGACTCTCAGGAAGTTGCCGCCCAGGATGGCCCGGACTGTCTCCCGCGAGTGCCCTCGCCCGAGCAATCCCCGCACAAGATACGGCAGACGCGACACGTCCTCCAGCCCCTCCGGCGTCGAGGAGATCCCGTCGAAGTCGAGGCCAAGACCGAGGTGGTCCGGTCCGATCAGGCTGACGATGTGGTCGGCGTGGTCGAGCAGTCCGGCCAGGGTAGCCTTGATCGTCTCCCCGTCTGGACCGGTCGTCCCCGCCCCCGCGGAAACGAAGGCCGGGGCCGCGTTGAGCCCCGTCACCCCGCCCTTGCCCGCCAGAGCCTTGAGTTGCCCGTCGGTGAGGTTTCGCGGATGATCGCAGACCGCCCGGGCGTTGGAGTGGGTGGCGACAACCGGTCCCGCGGCCACTTCCATCACCTGCCAGAACCCCGCTTCCGAGAGGTGCGACACATCCACCAGCATGCCCAGACGGCCCATCTCCTTCACCGCCTCGACCCCGAAGCGGGTGAGGCCACCCCCGGTGCGGGCTTCCAAGACCCCGTCGGCCAGGGCGTTGCGGAAGTTCCAGGTCAGGGTGATGGCGCGAACTCCCAACCGGTGGAGGGCCCGTAGGACGGCCAGATTCCCCTGGAGAACCTCCCCGCCCTCGACGGCCAGAATGCCGGCCACCTTGCCCTGACGGAAGGCCTCCAGGATACCGGCCACACCCGTCGCCGGCACGAGCCGGTCGGAGTTGGCCGCCGCCTCCTCGTAGAAGATATCGATGAGTTCAAGAGCCTGTTCCAGAGCCCGGCGGGCAGCCGGTTCGGGCTCGACGTAGCAGGCGAAGAACTGGGCCGACACCCCGGCCTCCAGGAGGCGCGGAAGGTCGACCTGGGTGTCGGTTAATCTTGAGCCGAGGCGTCGCGCCGTCCGGCCTCCGACCTTGAGCAATGTGTCACAGTGGGCGTCGACCACCGGGCACGACCGGCAAACAGCCCGAGCCTCATCGATGGTGACCCGATCCACGCGGCATCTCCCCCGCTCCCCGCGGCGGCTTCCATTCCAAGGCCAACTCAACGCCGCATCTGAAAGCCCTGAGGTTCGGCTCGACCTTGGCCCCGAATCGCCGACGAAGGGCTTCTTCGATACTCTCCCGCCGGACAACCCCGCTTAGGGCCTGCACGACCCCAAGAGCGAACACGTTGGCCGAGCGCCCGAGGCCGAGACTACCGGCCTCGGCCAGAATCGGTAGCCGCGCGACCTGGCTGCCCGGCCCGACTCCACTGACGTCCGGCACACCGTCGCGGTCGACGATGATCAGAGCGTCCGGGGCCGCCATCCCCAGGTGGCGCTTGAGCGCGTCCTGCGTTAGCGCCAGTAGGATTCCGGCTCCAAGCACGCGCGGAAAGGCGATCTCCCCTTGGCTGATGACTACCTCCGAGCGGGACAGGCTACCCCGCGTGGCTGAACCGAGGACCCATTGGGACTGGACGACCTCCAGACCCTCGATGACGGCCGCCTCGCCGAGAATTATCCCAGCGACGACCAGACCCTGGCCGCCCTCGCCGGCCATAACGATCTCCCAGCGGCTCGGGACAGCCTTCGGCTGAGCCCTACCGGGCATCGACCGGCGCCTCCTCCCCCGCTGGGGCGGCAGCCTTGCGCCGCACCTCGGCGTACCGTTCGGAAAACGAAGGCCGCGACCGGTGGTGGAGACGACCGATGACTATGGAACTCGCGGCCGCGTCGGACGAGGTCTCGACCCCGGCCGTGCCGACAGCCACGGCTCGGTCTCTGAGGGCCCGCCACATCTCGCGAACCGTTCCCTGACGGTTGAAGCGCCCGTAGTAGGTGGGGCATGGCGAAACCACCTCGACCAACCCAAAACCCGGTTCCTGAAGCGCCTCGACGAAGAGCCGCTCCATCTGCCTGTAGTGGTAGACCGTGGTCCGGGCCACGAAGTTCGCGCCGGCTACGGCGGCAAGCTCACAGAGATCAAAACCATCCTCGGCGTGGCCGTAGGGCGACGTAGAGGTGCGGCTTCCCGCCGGTGTCGTTCCCGAGTACTGGCCGCCGGTCATTCCGTAATTAAAATTGTTGGCCACAATGGCCGTCACCCCGATGTTGCGGCGAGCGGCGTGGATGAAGTGGTTTCCGCCGATGGTCGCGCAGTCGCCGTCGCCCATCAGGGCCACCACCGTCAGATCGGGGCGGTAGGCCTTCACGCCGGTGGCCACGGGCAGAGCCCGTCCGTGCGTTCCGTGGATGGCGTTCGTTCGCAGGTAGTCGTCGGCCTTGCCCCAGCATCCGATGCCTGTGACGACGACCGTGTCCTCACGCCGCCGTCCGAGGCTCGCCAGAGCGCCGCAGAGGGCCTTGAGGATGTTCCCATCGCCGCACCCGGCGCACCACATGAGAGGCAGAGCCGTCTCATCCAAGTACTCGAGGTAGCCTGGGCCCGTGGGGCGGAGTTCGTCGTCGGCTGGACTCATCGCCCGCTCCCTCCTTCCCCACCCCCGCAAGCCGCCCTCGCGGCCCTCCAGACCTCGTCCGGGGTAATGATCTCGCCATCGCTGCGGCAAGCCCCAATCACGGGCCGCCTCCCGGCGACGATTCGCTCGATCTCGTGGACCAGTTGACCCGTGTTCATCTCGACCACGACCACCGCGTCGTGATCGTCAATCAGGGCCGAGAGCTCGTCCTCGGGTAGCGGCCAGAGAGTGCGCAGCCGGAACAGAGTGAACGCCCGTTCCGGATGATCGAGCATCGTCTGCCTGGCCGTCCTGGCGCTCGACCCGAAGGACACGAGGAGGGTCCGCCCGCCACCGCCCAACCCGTCCGAACTGACAATCTCGGGTTCAGGCACAAGATCCAGACTGGTCCTCATCTTGGCGCAGAGCCGGGTGATGGTCGCCGCCGCCGTCGGGGCATCATTAGCCGAGACGCCACGCTCATCGTGCATTGAACTGGTGGCGTGGTAGACGTAAGGTGTGCCGAAGGCCGCCAGAGGTGGAACCCCGTCCGGACCCGGCCGGTAGGGCCGGTAGGCGGCCGGATCGCCGCCCGGGCCCGGGCGATCCCAGATCTCCAGGTCGCCGGGCCGAGGTATCGTGGTTCTCTCCCTCATGTGCCCGAGAATCTCGTCGCTCAGAAGGAAGACCGGAGTCCGCAGCCTCTCGGCCAGGTTGAAGGCGGCCACGGTTAGGGTGAAGCACTCCGTGACGTTGCCCGGAACCAGGGCCACCACCGGGTGGTCACCGTGCGTGCCCCAGCGGGCCTGCATCAGGTCGGCCTGGGCGGGCTTGGTGGCCAGACCGGTAGAGGGCCCGCTACGCATGACATTGACGATCACACAGGGGGCCTCGACCATGATCGCCAGTCCGATGTTCTCCTGCATCAGGGAAAACCCGGGACCGCTCGTGGCCGTGAAGGCCTTGGCCCCGGCCAGCGAGGCGCCGACAAGGGCGCCCATGCTGGCAATTTCATCCTCCATCTGCACGAAGAGACCGCCAAGCGCCGGGAGGCGCCGCGAAGCCAGTTCGGCAATCTCCGACGATGGGGTTATGGGGTAGCCGGCGTAGAAGCGGGCCCCCGCCGCCAGGGCCCCCTCCAGGACGGCCTCGTTGCCCTGCATGAAGGCGACGCGGGCGGGTGCTCCCGGTATCCCGGCGCCGCTGTCGTTCGCTCCATCTTGATCCATGCTTCTACCTGGCCTCCTCGTCCGCGTAAGGCCAGCCGGGGAGCCTCCGCCGAAGCGACCTATCCTGCCGCAAACCCAGAGCATAGCTGCCGATCATGATCTCGAGAATCTCGCGCGAGCCTTCGTAGATGACCGCGCCCTTCGAGTTGCGCAGGTAGCGTTCTACGGGGTACTCGTTGGAGTAGCCGTAGGCCCCGTGGATCTGGATGGCGTTGTCGGCCGCCTCGAAGGACGCGCAGGTGGCGTACCACTTGGCCAGAGCCGTCTCCCGCGTGTTTCTCTCGCCCATGTTCTTCAGCCAGCCGGCCCGGTAGACCAGGAGCCGGGCGGCCTCGACGTCGCGAACCATGTGGGCGATCATGCGTTGGACTAGCTGGTGCCCTGCGATAGGCCCGCCGAAGGTCTCGCGCTCCTTGGCGTACTTGACGCTGGCGTCGACACAGGCCTGGATGAGCCCTGTGGCGCCGGCCGCGACCGTGAAGCGGCCGTTGTCCAGGCAGGACATGGCGATCTTGAAACCCTCGCCCTCCTGCCCCACGAGATTGGCCGCCGGGACGGGGCAGTCCTGAAGGACAAACGAACCCGTGTTTCCCGCCCTGACACCGAGCTTGCCATGGATGGAACTCGAGGAGAACCCGGAGAGGCCGCGCTCCACAATGAAGGCCGAGATGCCGGCCTGTCTTTTCGGCTTGTCCGTGTAAGCGAAAACGAGAAAGGTGTCGGCCACGTCGGCCAGGGAGATCCACGTCTTCTCGCCGTTCAGGACGTAGTGATCGCCCTGGCGGACGGCCGTCATCTCCATGGCGGCCACGTCGCTGCCGGCGTTCGGCTCCGTAAGGCCGAAGGCGCCGATGCGCTTGCCTTGCGCCAGCGGGGTCAGGTATCGGTTCTTCTGATCCTCGCTGCCCCATTGCAGAATCCCCAGGCTACAAAGTCCGATATGAACCGACAGGACCACCCGCAGAGAGGTATCGACGCGCTCCAGTTCCTCGGAGGCGACGGCCAGGGAGATGTAGTCCAGGCCCATGCCGCCGTACTTCTCCGGCACGCAGATTCCCAGAAGCCCGAGTTCGCCCATACGATCAAGATGGTGACGGTCAAAGAAGGCTTTCTCGTCATTCTCCCGGATGTGGGGCGCGACTTCGCGTTCGGCAAAGTCACGGGCGATCTTCTGGACCAGGCGGTGATCCTCGGTCAGACCGAAGTCCACAGGAACATCCTCCTTCAGCACAGGTAGACCGGCCCCGAGAGGCCGGCCAACTGGCCGATTCTGCGGCCGGAAGACAAAACCTTCCCCAGGACCCGCTCTTGGTTCCCAAAGCACAACAGCGGCCGACCGAGAGCCCCCATCTGGAGCCCTCTAGTCGACCGCCGCGCGATGCTGGGTGTATGGAGAGGTCTACCTCACTACCGAGGTTCGACCGTCAGTTTGATGGCCGTCCGCTTCTCGCCGTTGATCTCGACATCCGTGAAAGCGGGGATGCAGATGATGTCCATTCCGCTCGGCGCCACGAAACCCCTGGCAATTGCGACCGCCTTGACGGCCTGGTTCAGGGCTCCGGCCCCGATGGCCTGCATCTCGGCTGTCCCCTTCTCCCTAAGGACCCCGGCCAGCGCGCCTGCTACCGAGTTGGGCTTGGACTTGGACGAGACCTTCAAAACCTCCATTACCGGACCTCCTTTAGCCGTTGGCGTACCGTGGGACCAATTAATCCAGAAGATTCTCCCCATACCAACCCTTTCCTGTAAGCAAATCAAAAATTTTCGCAGAAATAGGTCGAAAGGCCAGCATTGCCCGTCTTACAGGGAACGAGCGGAAAGTATGGCGGACGTTGAGAGGGCACACCAGTAGGACTAAGCCCTGTAGCTGGGGTCGCTACTCCTCGACGACGATGGCCTTAAGGTCCCGGGCCAGGCCCGTTTCGGAGTCGATATCGAACAGTGCGCCCATGAGACTGGCCCGGCTCGTCGCCACTTCGAACCTCGACGGCAACTGAGTCAGGAAGCGCTCCAGCACGATCTCCTTCTTGATGCCGATGACCGAGTCCACCGGGCCGGTCATCCCGAGATCGGTCATGTAGGCCGTCCCTCCTGGGAGAACCCTGGCGTCGGCTGTCTGAACGTGAGTGTGCGTGCCGAAGACCGCGCTGGCGCGGCCGTCGAGATAGTGCCCCAAAGCGACCTTTTCCGACGTGGCCTCGGCGTGGAAATCAACGAGAATAATCTTGACCGTCTCCCGCAACTCCTCCACGATCCGCATCGCCGAACGAAACGGGCAGTCCAGATCGCTGCCTGAGAAGACCCGGCCGGCTACGTTGACCACGCCGACGACGATGCCCGACCTCGACTTCACGGCTGCGTAGCCGCGGCCCGGAACACCAGGGGGGTAGTTGGCCGGCCGGATGATCCGAGGTTCAGCGTCAAGGTAATCGTAAGCCTCGCGTTTGCCCCACGTGTGGTTGCCCATGGTCAGAAGATCGATGCCCTGGTCGAGGAGTTCGCGGCCGATCTCGGAGGTGATGCCGATCCCGCCAGCGGCGTTCTCGGCGTTGGCGATCACTAGATCGAGGTCGTACTCTTTACGCAACCTCGGGAGGAAAGCAGCCACCGCCCGGCGGCCGGGGCGGCCGACGACGTCGCCGATGGCGAGAATGTTCATTGGTTGAAAACGAGGACCCGGCCCTCTTCGCGGAAGGCGATCAGATTGGGCTGCTGCCGCGAGTCACGCAGGTCCTCGAGCATCTCCTCGATCAGTTCCTCCTGGACCGCGAGGTCCTCGACCTCCACGTGGGGGATCTGGTCGACCACCAACTGGTCGCCAAAAAAGTCGCGGGCCAGGGCGAGGACCATCGAGAGTTCACTGTGGGTGAGGGAGTCGATGTCCCGCCACATCTCGACCAGGCTCACGCCCTCCCTGGTCTTGACCGCGAAGTCGAAGATGCGCGCCTCGCGTCCGACCAGACGGGCGTACGCCAGGATCGACTTGCTGACGAGGTCTTTCAGCACGGCGGCCCGGTCACAGGTCACGACCGATCTGACCAACACGGTGAGCCTCAGGCTGTGGGTCTCTCGGCGGTAGGTCACGCTGGCCACTTCGGGGTACCGCACTAGAATCGAAACGAAAAGACCGACCGTGCCCCCCTGGTGGGACGACTGCCCACCGGCCTGGGGACAACCCTTTCTCCGTTTGCCGGTCAAGGGCAGACCCCCTCGCACCGCAGAGTCAATGAAAGCAAGAAACCCGCGTGAGCACGGTCCTGCAGCCCACGGCTCGCGGGGGTTATTCTCCTGACCGGCCTCTTTCCCTTCCCGCCGCTCACTTGGCTATGTCCACCGCTCGCGTCTCCCGAATGACAGTGACCTTGATCTGACCGGGATACTCCAGTTCGCTTTCGATTCGCTTGACAATGTCCTTGGCCAAGCGAGACGCGGAGAGGTCGTCAATCTTCTCGGGCTTGACAATAATCCGGACCTCGCGACCGGCCTGGATAGCGTAGGCCTTGTCGACCCCGTCGAAGGAGTCGGCGATCTCCTCCAGCTTCTCGAGGCGCTTGATGTAGGCCTCAAGGGTCTCGCGCCGGGCACCCGGTCTGGCCGCGGAGATGGCATCGGCCGCAGCCACGAGCACAGCCTCGACCGAGCTCGGCTCGACGTCACCGTGGTGCGCGGCAATGGCCTGCACGACCTCGTGGGTCTCGCGGTACTTCTTGCCCAGCTCCACGCCGATGGCCGTGTGCGTCCCCTCGACCTCGTGATCGACGGCTTTCCCGATATCGTGGATGAGGCCGGCTCGCTTGGCGATGGCCGCGTTGGCCCCTAGCTCGGACGCCATGGCCCCTGCCAGATGGGTCACTTCCAGGCTGTGCCTCAGCACGTTCTGACCGTAGCTCGTGCGGAAGCGCAAACGACCGAGAAGCTTGATAATCTCGGGATGTAGGCCGGCCACCCCGGCCTCGAAGGCCGCTTGCTCGCCTTCTTCGCGAATACGGACCTCAACTTCCTTGTTGGCCTTCTCGACCGTCTCCTCGATGCGGGCCGGGTGGATGCGCCCGTCGGCGATGAGCTTCTCGAGGGCCACGCGGGCCACTTCACGCCTGACCGGATCGAACCCCGAGAGAATAACGGCCTCGGGCGTGTCGTCGATGATGAGGTCGATGCCGGTGAGGGTCTCGAAAGCCCTGATGTTGCGGCCCTCGCGGCCAATAATCCGCCCCTTCATCTCGTCGTTGGGCAGAGCGACCACGGACACGGAGGTCTCCGCGACGTGGTCGGCCGCGCACCGTTGGATGGCCAGAGAGACGATGTCGCGAGCCTTCTTGTCCCCGTCCTCCTTGGCCTCGATCTCGATGGCCCGAACGAGGGCGGCGGCCTCCTGACGACTCTCATCCTCGACGTGCTTCATCAAGATGGCCTTGGCCTGCTCGCGGTCGAGGGCGGAGATACGTTCGAGTTCTGACAGTTGTCTGGCCTTAACTTGCTCGACATCGCTCTCCAGCTTGTCGATGTCCTTCTCACGCCCGCGGAGGGTCTCGTCCTTCTTTTCCAGGGACTCGGACTTACGGTCGAGGGTCTCCTCCCTCTGGGAGAGGCGCTTCTCACGGCTCTGGACCTCATTGCGCCGGTCACGAATCTCGCGCTCCGCGTCGTTCTTCTGTCTTATGGCCTCCTCTTTCGCCTCAATGACAGCTTCCCGCTTGACTCTGTCGGCATCCCGCTTGGCATCCTCGACGAGCCGCTTGGCGGCGTCCTCGGCCGAAGCCATCCTCGCCTCGGCCAGAGCTTTACGGCCAAGGTAACCGGCCACGACCCCGACAATTACCGCCAGCAGGCCGATGAGAATCGTAATTCCTAGGTTCATGCGTCTGTCATCCCCTCTATGAGAAAGGAGCCGACGGGAAGTCGGCTCCGGGAAAGCTTTCTACCGGCAAACGCTATAGATCCGGCGCTACACCCTAAAGAAGCGGAACCAAGCGCGTGACAGGACCGCAGTCGGTTCTCAAGCTCTCGCCTCTCCAGTAAAGACAAACCTGCACAGTTGCGCCTAATCTATCGTCAAGACGGTAGCAAGCTAACTAGAACAAGCCTATCCCTTGGAAAATTCTAACCTTCGTTCGACCCTGTTGTCAAGTCGAGCCGATTGTGGCCTAATGCACTGGGCTCCGCGAGCCTCGAAGCGACCCCGTCCGCCTCACTTTCTCGTGGCGGAACCCTCCCAGGTGCCGACTTTCTCAGTCTTGCCCTCTGCGGAGCGTCCAAACCAGCGCGAGGTGACCGACTTTGTTTCGGTGTAGAAGAGGACACCGTCCCGGCCGAGAACGTGAAGGTCGCCGAGAAAAGAGTTCTTGTGGCCCGAGAACGGGAAGACCGAAATCGGGACCGGAATGCCGACGTTGACGCCGACCATGCCGCCGTGAGTCCGGCGCACAAATTCGCGGGCCTCGTGCCCGCTCTCGGTGAAGACGCACGAGCCGTTGGCAAACTCGCTTCCGTTCATGATGGCCAGGCCCGCGTCGAAATCCGCCACTCGCTTGATGCAGGTGACCGGTCCGAAGATCTCCTTGTCGCCTACGCTCATCCCGGGCTCAACCCGATCGAAAATGGTCGACCCAACGAAATGCCCGCCCTCAAAGCCTGCGACCACCCTGTCCCGCCCGTCCAGAACCAGGCTGGCGCCTTCTTCGACACCTCTCCCAATCCAATCCTCGACGGACTTCTTGTGCTCATCGCTGACCACAGGTCCGAGTTCGGTGGCCGGATCGTAGGCGCATCCAAGCCTCAATCCCTGGGCAAGTTCGGCCAGGTAGGCCACGAACTCGTCGGCAACCTTCTCCTCGACGCAGACGACGGGCAAGGCCATACAACGCATGCCGGCGCAGCCGTAGGTCGAGTTGATGATCGCCGCGGCGGCAGCGGCAAGATTCGCGTCACGGAGAACAAGGGCATGGTTCTTGGCCTCGCACAAGGCCTGTACGCGCTTGCCGTGAGCGGTCGCGGTCGCGTAGACATGCCGGCCCACCGCGGTCGAGCCGACGTAGCTGATGCCTTTCACGTCGGAGTGCCGGAGGAGAATCTCCGCCTCGTTGCGGGTGCAGGTAACGAGGTTCACCACGCCGGCTGGCAATCCGACCTCGTAGAGAAGTTCCAGAATGCGCATCGAGGTCTGGGGGGTTAAACTGGCCGCCTTGAGAACGAAGGTGTTCCCGGTCGTGATGGAGACCGGAATCATCCAGCCGAAGGGGATCATGGCCGGGAAGTTGAAGGGCGCGATCCCCGCGAAGACACCCAGTGGTTCGCGGTAGGTCACGGTGTCGAAGCCGCGCGCGACCTGCATGAGCGAGCGGCCCTGCATGGTGATGGGCAAGGCCGTGGCCAGTTCCACTCCTTCGATGGCCTTGATGACGTCTCCCCGAGCCTCGCTTAGGGTCTTGCCCAACTCCATGGAGACGAGCGTCGCCAACTCGCCCAGGTGCTCGTCGAGCTTGGCCTTGAAGAGAAACATGAGTTGAGCTCTCTCGGTGACGGGCGTGGCCGACCAGGTCGGGTAGGCCTCCCGCGCGGCCTCGACGGCGGCGTTCACTTCGCCGGCTGTGCAGCAGGGCGCCTCGGCCATAACCTGGCCGGTGGACGAGTCGGTGACCGGCATGTACTTGCCACTTGACGTGTCGCGCCACTCGCCGCCCACGCAATACCCCAGGCGCTTAGTCCCGCCGGCCATGGCCCTATCGGCCCCCTTCCAGTCGATCGAACGACCGCGACAAAGCCGCCAGACCCGCATCGAGTTCGGTCTCGGTGATGGTCATCGGCGGAGTGAGCCGGATGACATTGCCGTATAGGCCACCCCGGCCGATGAGGATGCCTTCCTCGCGCGTAATCTCCAGGATTCTGGACAACTTCTCCGGGGCCGGAGCCTTGTTCTCGCCCACGAGTTCGATACCGATCATGAGCCCCAGACCGCGGATGTCGCCGATGGTGGCAGGGTGCCGGTCCCACGCGGCCTGAAGAACCTCGAAAGCCCGGCGGCCCAAGCGCTCGGCCCGCTCCGGGATTCTCTCTCCCTCGATGACGTCGAGGGTGGCCAGGCCGGCGGCCATGCTGATGGGGTTGCCCCCGAAGGTGGATATGGTGGCGCCGGTGAAGGCGTCAGCGATCTTCGGGGCGGCCATGGTGGCGCCGATGGCCAGGCCGTTGGCCAGACCCTTGGCGAAGGTCATGACATCGGGAGTGACGCCCCAGTGCTGGTACCCGAACATCTTGCCGGTGCGGCCGAAGCCGGTCTGGACTTCGTCGGAGACGTAGATGCCGCCGGCCTTACGGACCAGGTCCACGATGATCTCAAGATATCCCGGGGGCGGGGTGATGAATCCGCCCACACCCTGAACCGGCTCGGCAATGAGGGCCGCCACCCGTCCAGACGTCTCGGTCTTGAGAAGCTCGGCGAGGTCTCTGGCGCAGGCCAGGTCACAGTTGGGATAGGTGGCGTGGAAGGCGCACCGGTAGCAGTAGGCGTTGTGAGCGTGCCTCACGGCCGCGGTCTGTGAGCCGGCCAGCTTCCAGACCGCGCTGCCGGTCAGGGCCATGGTCACGGCCGACCGCCCGTGGTAGGAGTGTCGCAGGGCGATGATCTCCTGGCTACCGGTTACCGCGCGCGCTAGAGTGACGGCCGTCTCGTTGGCCTCCGTGCCGCTGTTGGTGAAGAAGGTCTTCCAGTCGCCACCCGGTGAAAGCCGGGCCAGCCTCTCCGCAAGGTCCACCATTGGACGATTGAGGTAGAGGGTAGAGGTGTGGGCGAGCTTCCGCGCTTGCTCCACGACCGCTTCCGTCACCCGCGGATGAGCGTGGCCAAGGCTGGTGGTGAGAATTCCCCCGAAGAGGTCGAGGTAGGGCCGGCCGTCGCCGTCCCACACCGTGCGGCCGTCGCCCCGCTCCAGGACCAGCGGCTGGCTGTACATGGTTACCACGTTGGGGAAGAGATAGCGCTGCTTGCGTTCGACCACGTCCGCCGTTCCCTGTCCCGCGGTAGGGGTCGCCGTGTCGGCCAAGATGGCTGCCTCCCTAAACTTGTCTCGGATGCCGGTGAAGCCAAGTCACATCACCCGCGAAGGGGAACGCGGTTCCTCACGAACCCGAATCGGCTTCGTCGGGGCCGGCTATTTCGACCTCCGACAACTCCTCGCTAGGGCCGCAGACTGACCGCAAGGCCTCCTGGCAGGCCCGTGTCCCAAAACCGCGCCGGCGCAGGAAGTTCCAGAGCTTCTCCTTGCAGACCCGGTCGGGGGTGGCCCGGTCGGGGGTGGCCCGGTCGGGGGTGGCCCGGTCGGGGGTGGCCCGGTCGGGGGTGGCCCGGAGGGAGACCGCCTTCTTCTTGGCCAGCCGCACGGCCAACTCGCCCTCACGCTCGGGTGGTAGGACGGCGGCCAAGACCGATGTTGTTATCTGGGCGTCCACACCCTTCTGGCGGAGTTCCAGGCGCAGTCGCGCCGGCCCGCAGGGATAGGACTGGCAACGTCCCTCGACCCAGTACTCGGCGAAGGCCCGGTCGTTGAGGTACCCGATGCGAAGACACCGCTCGACAAGGTCGTCGATGATCTGACGGAGATAACCCTTGCCGGCAAGCCGCGTCTTCAGTTCCAGCACGGTGCGTGGCCGCAGGGCCAGAAGATCCAGGGCGTAGGTTTCGGCCTTGCGAGCGGCTTCCTCCGGCTCGAGGGGTTCGGCGGCCGGCGCCGAGCGCCCGCGGCGCCCGGTTCGCCGCGTCTCCTCCCTAGGCATCCAACCCGCCATCGTCGACGGTCTCGTCCGCGACCGGGATCGGCTTCACCCGACCGAGTTGGAGCTTCTCCCTGACCTTGACCTCGATGGCCGCGGCCACTTCCGGGTTTTGCTTGAGGTAGTCGCGCACGGCCTCGCGACCCTGGCCCAGTCGTTGGTCTCCGTAGGAGTACCAGGCCCCGCTCTTGTCGAGAATGCCGAAGTCGGTGGCGACGTCGAGCAGGCTGCCTTCCTTGGAGATGCCGAGGCCGTAGATGAGGTCGAACTCTGCTTGCCGAAAGGGCGGGGCGACCTTGTTCTTTACCACCTTGACCTTGACCCGCATCCCGATAATCTCACTGCCCTGCTTGATAGACTCCACCCGCCTGACCTCAAGCCGCAAGGAGGCGTAGAACTTGAGGGCCCGCCCGCCGGGAGTGATTTCGGGGTTGCCGAAGAGCACGCCGACCTTCTCTCGGATCTGGTTGATGAAGACGACCGTAGTCTTGGACTTGGAAATGGCCCCGGTGAGCTTGCGCAGAGCTTGGGACATGAGGCGGGCCTGGAGGCCGACGTGTGAGTCACCCATCTCCCCCTCAATTTCGGCCTTGGGGACCAGCGCGGCCACGGAGTCTATGACCACGATGTCGACCGCGTTGCTGCGAACCAGAGCCTCCACTATCTCCAAGGCCTGTTCGCCCGTATCCGGCTGAGAAATGAGGAGGTTGTCGATGTCGACCCCAAGCTTCGAGGCGTAGTGGGGGTCGAGAGCGTGCTCGGCGTCGATGAAGGCGGCGATACCGCCGAGCTTCTGGGACTCGGCGATGAGATGCAGGCCCACCGTCGTCTTGCCCGAGGCCTCGGGACCGTAGACCTCAACCACCCGGCCCCGCGGAACGCCCCCGACGCCGATGGCCAGGTCCAGGGCGATCGAGCCGGTGGGGATGACCTCCATGTTGACGTTGGCGGCGGCCTCGCCGAGCCGCATGATGGCGCCCTTCCCGAACTGCTTCTCGATCTGGGTCAAAGTGAGATCCAGGGCCTTTGCCTTGTCCACCGAGCCCACCTCCAGGGAGGATAGCCTCGACCAAGTCGTCGGGGCGCCAGCCTCGACCATGTCGCCGGGGCCAGTCCATACTCCGATTATGACGGCCCGACCAGGTCGGATGTCAACAGAGTCTTGGCGCCTGGCCACGGCCGGAAGTCTCCCCTACTCGACAACCACGGTCCGCCCGCGGCGGCAAGTGTCACGATAGGCCCTATTAGACCTCCGCGGCCTGACTCCCTTGGCTGGACGCGGCCAGCGGCAGCGTGGCCAGGGGTGCGTAGACCGGGCCGGCGGGGCGAAGGTCGCTCGAGAAGAGAGTGACGCGCTCGACGCGGACGCGCGGACCTCTGTAGTCGCGCAGGGCGGCCATGGCCGCCTTGAGTTCGGCCTGGTTTCGCGGGGATCGGCAACGCCCCAAGGTGAGATGGGGTGAAAAGCCCCGACCCTCGGCGGGAAAGCCGAGCGGGCCCAGGGCGGCCTCGACGCCGGCGGCCAGCGAGGCCAGAGCCTCACGCCCCTGGCCGAGACCCACCCAGATCACGCGCGGGTTCGACACCGACGGAAAGGCGCCCAGACCGGCGATCTCGAACTCGAACGCCCCCGCGGCCGGGACCACGACGTCACCCGCGACGGCCACGCCCAAGGCGGCGATGACCTTGGCCATGTTGTCGGCCGGCACGTCGCCCAGAAACTTCAAGGTCAGGTGCAGGTTATTCGGGGAGACCCACTTCACGTCGGCGTCCGATTGCTTCAATTGACCCAGGAGGTGGGAGAGTTCCCGACGGGCGGTCTCATCCAGTTCGACAGCCACAAAACTGCGTATGCCGGCCACAAGGTCACCTCCGATCACTACCCCGGCCGCTGCCCCGGTGACCCCGATCGCCGCTCGGCGCCGAGCCGGAGCCACAGCAAGGTCAAGGCCCGGTGGGCCGCCCGCTGTTTGACCAGGTGGCGCTCGCCGGTGAAGACGTAGCCGTGGCACTCCTCGATCCCGGTGTCGGCGACGCCGGCCGTCTCGCGACCGCCCTCCCCCCCGGAGCCCGCCAGGGGCCCGGCCAGGGCGATGTAGACGAGGCCCACCGGCTTCTCCGGGCTCCCGCCACCCGGACCGGCTATGCCGGTCAGGGCTACGGCCACTCCAGCGCCGGAGCGGACCCTGGCCCCGCGAGCCAGGGCCAAGGCTACTTCCTCACTCACCGCTCCGTGGGCCCGGATGAGCTCGGGATCGACCCCGAGAAGCTCCGTCTTGGAGCGATTGCTGTAGACAACGTAGCCCCGCTCGAAGTAGTCGCTGCTTCCGGCGACATCGGTCACCAGGTGTCCGACAAGACCGCCGGTCAGGGACTCGGCCAGGGCCAGGGTCAGGCCCCGCTCCCGCAGGCGGCGCCCGCAGGCGACGGCCAGGGTGTCGTCGTCGAAGCCGAAGACGTGGGTGTCCAGGCCCTTCCGGGCGACAATCAGGGAGACCATGTCGTCGACCAGGGTTCTGGCTCTCGCGAGGTCGCCGGCCTTGGCCGTGACCCTGAGGTGGGTCTCGCCGATGCTGACATAGGGGGCCACGGTTGGGTTACTGGAATGAATGAGATCGCGCACGGCCTCTTCCACGAGAGGTTCCCCGATCCCGCAGAACTTGATCGTCCGGCTGTGGAGGTAGGAGCGGGCCCCACGGCCGAGTCCCCGGCCTTCGCCGGTCGGGCCGGGACCGCCCGCGGCCTCATCCAGGAGAGCCGTCAGGCGCGGAACGAGGTGGTCGCGGACGATGGGTTCCAGCTCTTGAGGTGGGCCGGGCAGCATAGCGACGAGCTTACCGCCGGCGCTGATGAGAAGCCCCGGCGCCGTCCCGACCGGGTTCGGAAGGACGGTGGCCCCCTCCGGGACGCGGGACTGCTTGGCCACGGCCGCCTCGACCAGCGGACTCCGATGCCCCCGGAGGACCTGGACGATCCTCTCGGCCACGACCGGATCGTGGACCAGGCGAAGGCCGAGTAGCTCGGAGACCGTCTCCTTGGTAAGATCGTCTTCCGTGGGGCCGAGGCCGCCCGAGACGACAACGAAGTCGCTTCGCCCCATGGCGAACTTCAGAGCCCCCACCAGGCGGTCCCGATTGTCCCCGACAACCTGCTGAAAGTAGGCGTTAATGCCCAGTTCGGCCAGCCTTTCGGCCAGGAACCGGGCATTGGTGTTAGTGATCTGACCGAGCAGAAGCTCGGTCCCAACGCAGATGATCTCAGCGATCATGGCTTAGAGTTTCTGCGTGGCGAGGGGACGGACCTTCCTCCACGTGATCTTGCGGGCCACCTGGTCCCCGCTCTGAGGCGCCGCATCGCCGCTCGGGGACACCCGGTCGCCGCCGGCGGGGATGGCCCGCCTCGACGTCCGCCGCCTACCGCCGCGTCCGCCGCCCCCGAGTCGGCCCAGAAGACCGCGAAACTCCTCGCCGGCGATGCGTTCGCGGTCGAGAAGGCTAGCCTTGGCCTGAGTTAGTCTCGACTTGCGCAAGGCCAGAAGCTCCCTCACCCGGGCCTCGCGGTCGCTGACGATCTTGCGAATGGCCTCGTGCATGGCCGAATCCGGAAGCAAATCCGGGTGAACGATGCCCAATTCGGACATGCCTCCCGAGACCATGAGACGCGCCAGATCTAGAGCCTGCTCAAAATCCTTCTGGGCGCCAGTGCTCCGGCTACCGAAAAACATCTCCTCGGCCACCGAACCCGCCAGGAGAACGTCAACCTGCTCCTCCAGCTCCTCGCGGGAGTAGAGGTAGCGGTCGGCGTCGGGCGTCTGCCGGACGTAGCCGAGGGCGGTCCCCCGGGAAGAGATGCTGACCATCGCGACCGAGCCGGGCCTGTGGTGCTCGGCGACAAGGGCGTGCCCGAGTTCATGCACGGCGACACGCTCGAGCTCCTCGGGGCGTGGTCGCTTGCCGACCTTCTCCCCCATCATGACCTTGTCGACAGCCTCGATGATGTGGCGCTGCTCGACCCGTTCGAGCCCCTCCCGGAAGGCCAGAATGGCCGCCTCGTTGGTCACACTCTCCAGGTGCGCGCCGGAGAAGCCGAACGTCTGCCGGGCCACGTCATCCAGGTCCACGTCCAGGGTGATGGGCTTGCCCTTGGCGTGGATGCGAAGAATGGCCAGACGCTCATCACGGTCGGGCAGGTCGACGCGGACCACGCGGTCGAAGCGGCCTGGGCGGAGGACCGCTGGGTCGAGGAGGTCGAAACGGTTGGTGGCCCCGACAATGAGGACCGTCACGTCGTCGTCGGTCGCCAGACCGTCCATCTCGACGAGAAGTTGATTGATGGTCTGGTCGTACTCCAGATGGCCGGTGTGTTGGCCGCGACGCCCGGCCAGGACCTCCAGCTCATCAATGAAGATAATGGCCGACCGCGATCCTTCGCGACGGGCGCCCTCGCGGGCGCGGCCGAAGAGCTGCCGCACTCTCTGGGCCCCGACGCCGGCGTAGACCTCGATGAACTCGCTGCCTGAGACGGACATGAAGACCGATTTGGTGTAGTTGGCGGCCGCTTTGGCCATGAGAGTCTTGCCCGTCCCGGGCGGGCCGGTCAGAAGGATGCCCTTGAGGGGACGGATGCCGAGCGAGCGGATGTGCTCCCGGTCGGTGATAAACTCCAGAGCTTCGATTAGTTCCCGCTTGGCCGCGACCTGACCCCCGATGTCGCCGAAGGTCGTGGCCCCGGACGGTCTTTTCTGAATCACGGACCCGGTCCGCGAAGCTCCGCCGAGGAGGCCGCCGATTCCGGCCGTCTGGGCCAGGATGAAAACCAGCCCGGCGAGGAAGATGACGGGCATGACGTTGTAGCCCTGAGCCGTCAGGAAGATGGTCACGGCCAGGCCACCGCCAATGGCGATCTCTTTGATCAAGACAGCTTCCCCCTCCAATGGACGGACCCGTTGGACACACAAGGCAACGCGGTCGCCGCTAGCCGCTCCGAGGCGCCGCCACCGGCCGCGAACCCGCTAGCCGCCCCAGGGACGGACGACCACCGAGTGCGTGACCGTCTCGGCAACGCCGGGAACGCTCTGGCCGGGATCGCGCGGCACGATCTCATAGAGAGACGCGTCTCCCTGGTGAAGCTGCACATAGACGTAGTCGGGGGCCACGTAGACACGGGCCCGGGCGACCTTGTCCGTCGCGGCCACCTCTGCCAGGCGCGCCGGCAACTCGGAGTAGAAACCTGTGGCCACGGCCTCCTGGAGGAAGAAGTGGAAGTCATAATAGACCTCTTGGAGAACCGGGTTACGGCTGTCGCTGATGAGCAATTCGACTTTACGGCCATCTTCGACGGCGTCGATGGCCCGCCAGAGACCCGCGACGAGGGTCTCGATCTCCGGTGTGTCCGACACCTTGACCCTGACCTGGAGGCTGTCGCCGCGCTGGGCGATGGCCGTCTCAATCACGCCCGGCACGGCCCCCACGGCCCGCGCTAGAGGCCGATCCAGGGCCTGGTCCTGATATAGCCACTTCACGCCGAACAGGATGGCCAAAGTCAAGGCCAGGGTCGCAAGAATGATCGTCAGGCGCATGCCCTTGAGGTTCAACGTTTCCTTCTCCCCTCATCTGGACAGGCTTGTCCGACCACTCCGAATACAAAGGTAGGAATGAAAAGAAACTAAAGCTTCGGTGTGGGTTGACATAATTATAGCACGTCAAACAAGATCACTCGCGAGCGGTTATATGGGAATAGGCGCTACGACGGGCAAGTTTGGCCAGACCGCTCTGCCACGACCGCGGCCACTCCGGGCTCCTATTCGCCCGGCCGGGCCAAGAGGTCATAGGGTCGCGCTCGGGTGACCTCGACGGCGACCAGGTCTCCAGGCGATGGGCGGGGTCGGTCGACGGGCCAGTCCACCAAGACGCCCCCGTCTATCTCCGGGGCGTCGCCCTCGGTGCGGCCTACGACGCGTGCCGCGCGAGCGCTGTCGACCATGACCGCGAGCCGGAGGCCAACAAGTCCGCGGCGGTAGCGAAGCGAGATGCGTCGCTGGAGAGTGGCCGCCCGCGCTAAGCGCTCCTTCTTGACCGGTTCGGGGACTTGGCCCGGCATTTCGCCGGCCTGGGTGCCCTCCTCCCGCGAGTAGGAAAAGAAACCGGCGTGTTCGATCCGCGCCGTCGCCAGAAAATCAAGGAGCTCTTGGAAGTCTTCTTCGGTTTCGCCAGGAAACCCGACGATGAACGAACTGCGCAGGGTCAGGCCGGGCGCCTCGCGGCGCAGCCTCTCGACCAACCGGAGAAGAAAGTCGCCCGTTTCCGGCCGGCGCATCGTCCGCAAGACACGGTTCGAGGCGTGCTGCATGGGTAGGTCGAGGTAACGGCAGAGGCGACCCTGGCCGACCGGCAAGGTTCCCCCTGCCCTCTCCGCCTCGGCGGCCAGCAGGGCCACGAAGTCGTCGGAGAGAGTGCTGGGATAGCCATAGAGCACCCGGAGCCAGGTTAGGTTCGTTTCGTCCAAGATGCGCCGGGTGAGATCGGCCAGAAGAGACCGTCCGGCGAGGTCGCGTCCGTAGATTGTTGTGTCCTGGGCCACCAGGATGAGTTCCTTGACCCCCATCCGGCCGAGGGCCAAGGCCTCCCGGATCACGTCCTCCGGCGGGCGACTCCGGTAGCGGCCCCGCAAGGACGGGATGAGGCAGAAGGCGCAGCGGTGGCTACATCCCTCGGCGATCTTGAGGTAGGCGTAGTGCGGCGGGGTGCTGATCAGACGCGGAACCGAGGCCTCGGGCAGGTAACCGGGGTAAGCGAAGGTCGGGCCCACCGTCCCCCCGCCTTCAGCTAGAACCGACCGCAAGGCCTCCACTACCCGATCCACATCGCCCGTGCCCAGGAGCCGGTCGACCTCGGGAGCGCGCCGGGCGATCTCTTCCCCAAAACCCTGGGCCAGGCAGCCGGCCACGATCAAGGCCCGGCAAGGGCCGCGGCGGCGGAGTTCGACGGCCTCCTCGATGCGGGACCAGGCCTCCTCCCGGGCCGGACCGATGAAGGCGCAGGTGTTGATGACAATTGCCTCAGCTGAGTCGACGTCGCCGGTGAGGATGAAGCCGGCCCTCCCGACCAGCCCGGCCATGACCTCGCTGTCGACGAGATTCTTGGGGCAGCCCAGGGTGACAACGGCGACCCCGGCCGTCATCTCACGACGCCGTTTCCGGTCTCCCGCCGAGTCCGAGCGGCGTCCAGGGCCTCCAGGTAGCACTTCTCGTACTGGGGCACGATGATGTCACTTGAGAATAGCCGGAAGGCCCGGTCGCGGGCCTTGGCCGCGCAGGCCTCGCGAAGAACGGGGTCGGTTAGAAGGTCCCTGAGGCCCTTGACCATGCCAGCGAAGTCGTCGACCTCATAGAGGAAGCCTCCCTCCCCCTCGCCGACCACCTCGGGCAGCCCACCCACCCTTGTGGCGATCACCGGCGTGCCCGCGGCCATGGCCTCCAGGGCGGCCAGGCCGAAGCTCTCCTGGAGCGAAGGCAGGAGAAAGACGTCGGAGGAGGCCAGAAGTTCCTCAACCCGTTCCTGCTGGCCGAGGTAGACCAGGCGGTCGGCGACTTCCAGGCGGGTCGCTTCTTTGCGGGCCCTAGCCAGGTCGGGACCGTCTCCAATGAAAACGAGTTTTGACGGAATGTCGCGGCAGGCGGCGGCGAAAAGGCGCACGACCATCTCGGCCCGTTTCACTGGGCGGAAGTTCGAGATGTGGGTCACGACGGCCTCGCCCCGACCGGCCAGGCACGGACGACACTCGGAAACTCCGCCGGCCGCGGTCGCCCCCCCAGCTTGGGGCAAATAGTCGGTGGGATCGACGAAGTTGTAGATGGCCCGGATGGCGGGCTTGACCCTGAAGGTCTCAAGAGTCTGGCGACGCAGAGCCTCGGACACGGCGGTGACCCCGTCGCTCTGCTGGATACTGAAGGCGACCAGATCGGCGAAGGACGGCTCGCTGCCAACTAAGGTGATGTCCGTCCCGTGGAGAGTCGTGACGACAGCCGGCGCCGGACCGTCCCCCGCGGCCTCGAGGACCTGGCGAGCCAGCACGGCGCTCGTGGCGTGCGGGATGGCGTAGTGGACGTGCAGGATGTCAAGCTTCTCGTCGCGTGAGACCTCGACCATCTTGTTGGCCAGGGTCAGGAGATAGGGTGGGTGTTTGAACAGGGGGTAGACCGGAACTTCTACCTCGTGGAAGAACACCCGCTCCTCGAAGCGCGAGACGCGGAAAGGCAGGTCGTAGGTGATGAAGTGGACCGAGTGTCCCCGACGGGCGAGCTGCCGGCCGAGTTCGCTGGCCACCACGCCGCTCCCGCCGTAGGAGGGGTAGCAGGTCATGCCGATGCGCACCTGGAGTCCTCCTCCCTCATAGCCGCCGGACGAGGTCGTCCACGGTCAGGGCGCCCTCCCAGCGAAAGCCCTCGGCCCTGGCGACCCCGATGAGGCTGCCGTACCACCTGTCTCGGAGTTCGACCCACTCAAGGAAGTCCCCGTTAAGGATCGTGGGCGTCGGATCGCGGCCGGTTCTATCGGTCGCCCCGGCCGGCGCCGCGGGAGCGCCAAACTGTGAAGCGTAGGCCGCCAGAGCCGCCCGCTTGACCTCGTAGACCTCGGACACGTCGACGAGGAAGTGGGGCTCGGGACGGGAGTTCACAAAGTAGCAGACAATGTGGGCCACCCGGTGGGGCTGTCCGGCCGCCGCGAAGCGGGCCAGGCCCGCGCTGAAAACGGCCTCCCGCACCAGGCGCTCGGCGGCGGCGTGATCGGGGTGGCGATCCTGTCCAAAGGGGGCCAAGACCACCCGGGGACGGTGGCGGCGGACCACCTCGACCAGGGCCCGAATACGCTCGGGGGTCGGCTCCAGGGCGCGGTCCCGCAGTCCAAGGGCCTCTCTGGCCGCGAGCCCCAGTAGGCGAGCCGCTTCCCGAGACTCGATCGCGCGGCTGCCGGGGTCGCCGTTAGTCGCCATCTCACCCAGAGTCAGGTCACAGGCGACGACCTCGTAACCCAACCGGCAGTGGCGGGCCAAGGTTCCGCCCGCGCCAATCTCGACGTCGTCAGGGTGGGCCGAGAAAGCCAGAATATCGGCCATGGCCGTGCCCTCCTTCCTGGCGGGCGGATTGGTATTCCCGCCCGCCGGCCGGGTTTCCTCCACCGGGGAGGTCGCACCGGCTCGAGGCGGCCACTTCGACCGGGGAGGCCGCACCGGAGGCGCCGGCCGCGTTGACCGGGAACACATGTTCGTGGTAGCCTAGGGCCGTGGGGTGACACCTTTGACCGCGACAGGCGACGGCTTGGCCTCCGCCCTTCAGGAGATCCGGACAGGCGAGGTCACCTCCGCCTGCATCGCCAAGTGGGTTACCCTCCCCGCCCGGCCGGCGGTCTACGCCGACTTCCCCGCCTGGCTCGACCCCCGCCTTATCGAGGTCCTGGCCACCCGCGGCATCCACCGCCTCTTCCGCCACCAGGCCGAGGCCCTGGAGTCGGTCCACGCCGGCCGCGGCACGGTGATCGTCACCCCCACGGCCTCGGGCAAGACCCTCTGCTACAACCTACCCGTTCTCCACGAGATAGCCGCCCGGCCCGAGGCCCGAGCCCTCTATGTCTTTCCGACCAAGGCCCTGGCTCAGGATCAGATGAACGAGATTCACGATTTCATCGGCCGGCTCGGCCTGGACATCAAGACCTTCACCTACGATGGGGACACGCCACCCACGGCCCGCCGGGCCGTTCGCTCGGCCGGCCACGTCGTGGTGACCAACCCGGACATGCTCCACACCGGCATCCTCCCCCATCACACCAAGTGGGTAAAGCTCTTCGAGAACCTAGCCTACGTGGTCATCGACGAAATCCACAACTACCGGGGCGTCTTTGGCAGCCACGTGGCCAACGTCCTCCGCCGCCTCGACCGCATCTGTCGCTTCTACGGGTCCAACCCCATCTTCATCTCCTGCTCGGCCACGATCGCTAACCCTCGGGAGCTGGCCTCCCGGGTCACGGGCCGCGACATGACCCTGATCGACAGAAACGGCGCCCCCAGCGGGCCCAAGCACTTCATTTTCTACAACCCCCCCATGGTCAATCGGGAACTCGGCATCCGTCGCAGTTCGCTCCTGGAGGCCCGGCGTCTGGCCGAGACCTTCCTCCGGCGCGAGGTTCCCACCATCGTCTTCGCCCGGAGCCGAGTGGCCACCGAGGTCCTCCTAAGCTATATCAAGGCAGCCCTGGGCGAGCCGGCCGGGCGCGAGTCCCCGGGGCGGCCGTCGCGGGTGAGGGGCTACCGAGGAGGGTACCTGCCCGGGGAGAAGCGGGAGATCGAGCGCGGCCTCCGAAACGGGGAGATCCTCGGGGTCGTGACCACAAACGCCCTCGAGTTGGGCATCGACATCGGCAGCCTCGACGCCGCCGTCATTACCGGGTATCCAGGCACCATCGCCTCGACCTGGCAACAGGCCGGACGCGCCGGACGCAGGCAAGGCGAGTCGGCGGCCTGTCTGGTGGCTTCGTCGGCGCCCCTTGACCAGTTCATGGTGGCCAATCCCGACTACTTCCTGGGCCGCTCTCCGGAGAACGGCCTCATCAACCCGGACAATCCGCTCATCAAAGGCGCCCACGTCAAGTGCGCGGCCTTCGAATTGCCCTTTGCCGACGGGGAAACCCTCGGGGATGAGGCCGAGGCCTGGTCCGCGGCGAACAGCGGGCCGGGGAGCGACGCCGGCGCGGATCGCCCTTCGTCCACCGCCCACTTCCTTGACCAGCTAGAAGGCCTGGGCCATCTCAGGCACGTGGGCGGCCGGTGGCACTGGTCGGCCGACTCCTTTCCGGCCGAGGCCGTCAGCCTCCGCTCGGCCGACGTGGACAACTTCGTGGTCATCGACACCACGTCGCCCCAGCCCCGAGTGATCGCCGAGATGGACCGTTTCTCGGCCCCCATGCTCATCCACGAGGGGGCCATCTACCTCCACGAGGGGCGTCAGTATCACGTCGAGCGCCTGGACTGGAACGACCAGAAGGCCTACGTTCACGAGGTCGACGTCGACTACTACACCGACGCCAATCTGGCCGTCCAGGTGAAGGTCTTGCAGGTCTTCCGCGGGGCCGAGGCCGGCCTGTCCCTACCCCGCTACCTGGGCGAGGTCTCCGTAACCGCCGTGCCGACCATCTACAAGAAGATCAAACTCTACACTCACGAGAACGTGGGTTGGGGCCGGGTCAACCTGCCCGAGCAGGAGATGCACACCGAGGCCGTCTGGCTAACCTTGACCCCGTCCGTCACCTCCGGTTTCTCCAACGACCAGGTCCAGGCGGGCCTGGTCGGCCTGGGCGCCCTCATGGCCAACGTGGCCCCCCTCTACCTCATGTGCGACCCGCGCGACATCCGGGCCTTCACCGAAGTCCGCTCGCCCTTCACCGGCCTACCGACCATCTTCCTCTACGACCGGTATCCGGGCGGCGCCGGGCTCTCCAGCCGCCTCCACGACCTCCTTGGCCAGGTCCTCGGCGCGGCCGGAAAGCTTCTCCTCGGCTGCCCCTGCCCGGACGGCTGCCCCTCCTGCGTTGGGCCGGCGGCCGAAGCCGGTCCGGCCAAGGCCGTCACCGAGCGCTTCCTGACCGCCCTCGTGGATTCTTCATGAGTAGCCCGCTCGAGGAGGTCGTGCCCGGCCGGCGTCTGGAGACCCCGGAAGGTCCCTGCTACCTCGTCCGCCGGGACTATCCCGTCTGCTATCATTACGGGGGCAAACCCCTCGCGCTGGCCCGAGCCGTCTCCGGGGAGACCCTGGCCGCCCTGGCCCGCGACGACAATCTGACCGGCCTCACCCTGGACGAGGCCGTCTTTCTCGATACCGAGACCACGGGCCTCGCCGGTGGCGCGGGGACCCATGTTTTTATGGTCGGCCTGGGCTACTTCGCCGGCGAACACTTCCGCGTGGACCAGTACTTCATGGAGGACTACGATCAGGAACCCGGCCTCATCGCCGCCCTGGAAGATGCCTTCCGAGGCTGGCGGGCCGTGGTCAGCTTCAACGGCAAGAGTTTCGACCTACCTCTCATCGAGACCAGGTTTATCCTCTCGCGCCGCCGCCCACCCCTCTCGGGCAGGCCCCACCTCGACCTCCTCTTCCCTTCCCGCCGCCTCTGGGGAGCCCGTCTTCCGAGCTGCCGGCTGGTGGCCCTGGAGGAAGCCATTCTGGGCGAGACGCGCGTCGGCGACCTTCCCGGCGCCCTCGTCCCGGAGCACTACTTCCGCTACCTCCGCACCCGCGACCCCTGGGCCGTGAAACCCATCTTCGATCACAATCACCAGGACGTTCTCTCCCTGCTCGGCCTGGCCGCGCGGGCGGCCGAGCGCTACGAGTCCTTTCTCTCCGACCCTCCCCGGGAGGACGCGGTCGAGGCCCTTGACCTCTACGGGCTGGCTCGTCTCTACCGCGCCGTGGGCCGCAACGAACCGGCCGCCCGCTGCTACCTGGCCGGCCTTGAGTCTGGGTTGCCGGAGGATGTCGCCGTCCGGGCCGCTCTCGACTGCGTCCGTACCCTCCGCCGCCTGGGCCGGGTCGACGAAGCCACCCGCCTGTGCGAAAGGCTGGCCGACGACTATCCCCAAGGTCTCTGGGCCCTCGTGGAACTGGCCAAGGACCTCGAACACCGGATCAGGGACTACGAGCGGGCCCTGGCCGTCGTCGAGCGGGCCCTGGGCCTCGCCGGCCTCCGCTCTCCCAGCCTCGACCACGTCGCCGCTCTGGAGCACCGCCACGCCCGCCTGGTCCGGAAGCAGTCCCGACTCGGGCGTCGCGGCCGGGACCGCCCGGTCATACCCCCCTCCCGCCAGGAATAGGAATCCACCGATTAGACCTCTGCCCCGGGGGGTATCCCCTTGTATTTCGTGACCGTGAGTCACCGAACCAAGCGAGCCGTCAAGCTCTTCGTCCTTCTCGTCTGCGTCGTGGCCGTCGCCCGCTTTGGGCTGGCCATCACGACCGGGGAGTTGGCCGTAATGGGCCGCCTCCAGCCCATCCGGCGCATCGGCGGTATCCAAAGCCAGGTCGCCCTGACCTTCGACCTCTCCTGGGGTGAGGTCATGCCCCCGAAGGTCCTGGCCGTGCTCCGGGAGTACCAGGTGAAGTGCACTTTCTTCCTTTCCGGCCCGTGGGCCTCGAGCCACCCCGACCTCGTGGCCGAGATCGTTCGGGATGGACACGAGATCGCCAGTCACGGCTACCGCCACGTGAACATGTCCACCCTGACGGCGGAGGCCATCCAAGACAACATTACCCGGGCCCACGAGGCCATCAAGACAGCCTCGGGTCAGGAGCCCAAGTTTCTCCGCCCACCCAACGGCGACTACAACGATCTTGTCATCCAGACGGCTGAGGCTATGGGCTACCGGGTCATCGACTGGGGTCTCGACTCTCACGACTGGATGAACCCCGGCGTGTCCTACATCGTCAAGAGGGTCACCGACAAAGTCCAGGCCGGAGACATCGTCCTGATGCACGCCAGCGACACCTGCAGAGAGACCGACCAGGCCCTCCCGGCCATTCTCGAGGGCCTCGCGGCCAAGGGCCTCAAGGTGGTCACGGTGGGAGAACTCATTCAGGCCTCCAGCGGCACGGGCAACTAGAAGAAAAAGACCGCGAAGAGCCAAACCCTTCGGCGGTGAGTCACTAAAGCGGTGACTACGGAATCCCCTAGGCGTGGGGTGCGGTTTGAGGCCGGAGGCCGCACCCCGCTTCCCTTTCGCGAGTGGGAGGTCCACCCCCCTAAGGTTCCGCCTCCCTGGGCTCTCCTGGCGAAAGTGGTTGTTCTCGCCACCCCGGTACGGTCATAATGGTAGTGGCTGTGACCACAATGTGGGCGCCGTTCACCTCCAATTCGAGGTTCCCATCCCCAATCGCCCCCCGCCGGTAGCCCGCGGTGATGAAGGAGGAGTAAGAGATGAACAGCATAGCGAAAGGACGCAAGGCCCTACGGTCGCTGGCCATCGCCGGGACACTCATTCTGGCTCTGGCCCTCGTCCTGGGGACCGCCGGCTCATCGGTCTCCATGGCGGCGCCGCCCAACGGGAGGTACTTCGTTGGCTTCCGCGGCGCTCCCGATGCCACCCTCGTTCGCAACCTCGGTGGAGAGATCGTCTACTCCTACGGCATCATTCCCGCCGTGGCCGCCCGCCTGCCTGAGGCGGCGGTGACGGCCCTGGCCGGTAATCCCAACGTCGCCTATGTCGAGGCCGACGGCATCTGCCACGCCACGGCCGACACGCTGCCCTGGGGCGTCGAGAGAGTCGAGGCCGATCATGTCCAGGCCGGGGGCAACTACGGGACCGGCATTAAGGTCGGGATCATCGACACCGGTATCGACATCCACCACACCGACCTCGTCGTGGCGGGCGGCGTCACCTTCGTGCTCGGGACGACTACCTACGATGACGACGCCGGGCACGGCACGCACGTTGCCGGCACGGTCGCCGCGCTGATCAACGGAATCGGGGTCATCGGCTGCGCCCCTGAAGCCACCCTCTACGCCATAAAGGTTCTCGACAGCACCGGCAGCGGCGCCTGGACCGACGTGGTCTACGGTATCGACTGGGCCGTCGCCAACGGTATGAAGATCATCAACATGAGCCTAGGCGGCAGCTCCGGCACGACCGCCCTCCAGCAGGCCTGCGACAACGCCTACGCGGCGGGTGTCCTGGTCGTCTGCGCCGCCGGCAACTCCGGCAACGTCGACGGCACCGGCGACAATGTCATCTATCCGGCCGCCTATGAATCCTGCATGGCCGTGGCGGCCACCGACTCAGCCAACGTCCGGGCCTACTTCTCCTCGACCGGCCCGGCCGTGGAGATTGCCGCCCCCGGCGTAAGCATCTACAGCACCTACTACAACGGCGGCTACACCACGATGAGCGGCACGTCGATGGCCTCGCCGCACGTGGCCGGCGTGGCGGCTCTGGTCTGGAAGGCCAACCCGACCTTCACGAACGCCCAGGTCCGTAGCGCCCTAGACTCCACGGCCATCGACCTCGGCGCCGTGGGCCGTGACCTCTGGTACGGCTACGGGCTCGTCAACGCGGTCGCCGCCGTCGGCGGCGGCACTCCGACCCCCGCCCTAACCGTCACCGTCAGCACGGATAAGGCCACCTACACCATGGGCGAGACGGTCATCATCACCACTCAGGTCAAGGATCAGGCCGGCGTGGCGGTCAGCGGGGCCACGGTCAACCTGACCATCAAGACCGCCAAGCTCAAGACCAAGACCGCTACCGGAACGACCGGCACGGACGGGAAGTTCATCTACAACTACAAGCCCAAGACAAGCGATGGCAAGGGTACCTACACCGTCACCTCCGCGGCCACCAAGACCGGGTACAACTCCGGCACGGGCACCTGCTCGTTTGTGATGCAGTAGGGCTGAAGCGTCAGGAAGGCAGATCGAGCGCGGGCGGAAGCCGGCGCTGAGGCGGGACCCCGGGCAGGAGTGCCCGGGGTCCCTGCTCTCCTTGACTGTCCCCTACCCCACCCCCCACCTGGCCATCAGTTTGAGGACCGGTAGAAACCCCTTTAGGAAGGCCCGGACCGGCGTCCACTTGGGGACACCCTCCACGGCGACGAGGTTCACCGCCCGGACCACGCCGTCACCCAGGGTGGCCTCGGCCACGCCGACGACCTGCCCCCGCCGGATGGGTGCCCGCACCGGTTCGACCAGGTGAATGTCGAGACCCAGCGCCCCGGTCGCCCACGACGGGCAGGCGGCCCAGAAGTCTTCCTCCGGCGTCAGGGTCACCTCCCGCTCCATCCCGCCCCTCACCCTCGCCGTGGCCATCGGCTGGCCCGAACGGGCCAGGCACACGGTTCCGTAGTTGCGGAAACCCCATTCAAGAAGCAGGGCCGTGTCCTGGTAGCGATCCCCGGAGTTGAGGACCACCGAGAGCAGGCGTCGCCCACCCCGGGTGGCCGAGGCTACCAGGCACTTTCCGGCCACGCTCGTTGTCCCCGTCTTGACCCCGTCGGCGCCGGCGAAGGTCCAGAGAAGGTTGTTGGTGTTGCGAAGGGCCAGGGCCCACTGGCCACCCTCCATCGGGAGGGTGACCTCGCGGGTCCGGACGATGACCTCGAAGGCCGGAATGGTCAGGGCGTGGCGGGCCAGGAGAGCCAGGTCGTAGGCTGTCGTGTAGTGGTTTCTCACGCTGATGCCGTGGGCGTTGCGGAAGTGGGTGCGCCAGGCCCCGAGTTCGGCCGCCCGGCGGTTGGCCATCTCCACGAAAGCCCCTTCCGTGCCGGCGATGTGCTCGGCCGCGACCACACAGGCGTCATTGCCCGAGCGGAGGAGCATGCCCCAGACAAGGTCGCCCACGGTCAGTTCCTGTCCTGAGGCAAGACCCATCGACGATCCCGGGGTGGAGGCGGCCCTTGGGCTGACCTTGACCCTCTCCGAGAGGCCCGAACTCTCCAGGACGACAATGGCCGTCAGGATCTTGGTCGTGCTGGCCGGCGCCCGCGGGCGGTAGGCGTCCTTGGCGTAGAGAACCTGGCCCGTTCGCCAGTCCACCAGGATGGCCGCGGCGGCGCCAACGTAGGGTGGTTGGGGTATCCCCGGCGGGGTGGCCGAGGTTTCGGGCGCCCCGCTGGGTTCGAGGTCGACAAGGGGTTCAAGATCAAAGTCGTCGAGGTCGGCAGGGTCGAGAGCTTCGTCCGGGGCGAGGGCCGGGGCGACGGGAGCGGGTGGCTGGGCGGACGGCGCCATCCAAACAGGAAACGCCGTCGCAACGACCACAACGGCGCATATAACGGCTCGGAAAAAGACGATAGCCACTGGGCACCCCTCCTCCGGGGGCCCCGGCCGCTCGGCTCGGTCTAGGCGCCTCCGGCGCCTTCCCCGCCACTCGGCGGGCTGGCGGCCTCAAACGTCAGGGTTCGCGGTTCGTCCTTGCTCCCAGCCAGGCCGAGAGGCTGCCCGTCGACCCCCACCTTGACCAACTGGGGTCTCCCCAACACGACCGTCAGGCTACTCTTGGCCGTCCACTCGACCTTGGCCCCGGCGTCGAGGGTCTTCTCCAGCACGGTCTCGCCATCGGCCCTGATCCGGATCCAACACGTCTCCGCGACGACCTCAAAGCGCACGGTGAAAGGGGCACCATATACTACGTGGCCCACCAGCGCGTCAGACTCGCTGACCACGGCCCAGTGAGGTTCGGAAGCGTCGCTTGATCCACTTGAATCGGGCTCGCCGGGCGAGGTCCCCGAGACGTCTCCGGCGCCACCACCGCTACCGTCCCCACTACCTCCAGAGGTCGCTCCACCCGCCACCGGAGAACTCCCTCCCTGGCCGTCGCCTGTCTCGCCCCCAGTGGCGGACTGGGCGTGGCTCCAGGTGTAGTAGACCCCGGCCGCGATGACCAGGAGAACGATGACCAGAGCGTAGACCAGGAGCCGGCCAAATCGGCCGTCCCGGGTCCCTTGGGTAGCCCTGAGCGGAGGACCGGTCGCGGAGATGGGCAGACCGGCCCAACTGGACCGGGACGAAGTCCGACCAGCCATCGGAGCGGCGCCGGCCGGCCGGGCACCCGGAGTGGCCCCGTCCGCTTCCGCCGCCTGGGCTTCCTTCGCCGCGTTGTACTCCTTGACCAAAGCCTGGCCGTCGAGCCCGAGGAAGTTAGCGTAGAAGCGAAGGAATCCCTTGACGTAGACCTCGCCGGGAATCAGGTCTTCCTTCCCGGTCTCGAGGGCCTCCAGGTACCTCCGCCTGATCTTCGTCTCCGCCTGGATCTGCTCTAGGGTCAGGCCAAGCTCATCGCGCTTGGCCCTCAGCTGACGGCCGATATCTTTCACCGTCGGTTCTCCTTTCAAGACACTCGCGCTTCCTTCTAGTCACCGTCCGCCGCTTCCTGCGCCAAGGATCACGGGTAGATTCTGTTAATCAGGCGCGGGAACGGAATGGTCTCGCGGATGTGTTCGAGACCAGCGATCCAGGCCAGGGTTCGCTCGAGGCCGATGCCGAAGCCGGCGTGCGGCACAGACCCGTAGCGGCGAAGGTCGAGGTACCACCTGTAGGGCGCCTCGGGTAGGCCGTGCTCCTTGAGCCGGCGCTCCAGGGTCGCCAGGTCGTCCAGACGCTGGCCGCCGCCGATGATCTCCCCGTAGCCTTCCGGGGCCAGAAGGTCGGACCCCAAGACCACCTCGGGACGATCGGGGTCGGGCTTCATGTAGAAGGCCTTGACGGCCACCGGGTAGCGGTGGACGAAGACTGGACGGTCAAACTCCACGGATATGGCCGTTTCGTGCGGAGCGCCGAAGTCGTCACCCCAGGTGAACTCGTGACCCTTCTGGTGAAGAATGGCCACGGCCTCGTCGTAGGAGATGCGGGGAAACGGTGGCTTCACTCGCTCCAGGGCCGCCGTGTCCCGGCCCACGACCTTGAAGTCGTCCGCCCGCCGCTTGAGGAGGTACTGAACGGCATAGCTCAGCAACTCCTCCTGAACCCTCATGTCCTCGTCGAGATCACAGAAGGCCATCTCCGGCTCCAGCATCCAGAACTCGATGAGATGACGCCGGGTCTTGGACTTCTCGGCCCGGAAGGTCGGTCCGAAGCAGTAGGTCTTGCCTAGGGCCAGGGCCGTGGCCTCCTGGTAAAGCTGGCCGCTCTGGCTCAAGTAGGCTTTCTCGTCGAAGTAGTCGGTCTGGAAGAGGGTTGTCGTGCCCTCGCAGGCCGATGGAGTCAGGATAGGCGAGTCGACCAGGAAAAAACCGTTATCGTCGAGCCAGTCGCGAAAGGCCTTCACTAGATCCGAGCGTAGACGCATTAGAGCCGCCTGGCGCGGCGTCCGAAGCCAGAGATGGCGGTTGTCCAGGAGAAACTCCGGACCGTGCTCCTTGAGCGTGAGGGGGTAGTCCCCCGACGGCGCGATAAGGTCGAGGGTCAGGAGGGTGATCTCACAGCCGCCCGGCGCCCGACGGTCCTCCCGGACCTTGCCGGTCAGGCTGACCGACGACTCCTGGGTGAGCTCCCCCACCCGCTTGAAGGTCTCTTCCGGGACCTCGCCGAGGGCGGCCACGCACTGAACGAAGCCCGTCCCGTCGCGGAGAATGATGAAGTTGATCTTGCCGCTGGACCGCAGATTGTAGACCCACCCGCGGAGGGCAACAACCTCCCCCGCGTGGGTTCTGAGTTCCGAGATGGTCACGATCGGCCCGTCTTGCGAGGACATAGGAACGGCGCCACCCTTCCCTGGCCATGTTTCCCAGCCACCGGACCACGAATCCGACACCCGGGTCCCAGGCCAGGAATTCTGTGCTATTCGGAGCGGGGAGGGGAAAACCTGCAGGACGCCGGAGCGGGGCGAGGGATCTCTCCCCCGCCCCGCTCCGGCGTGTCCGTGCCTGTCAGGGTTCGCCTAGCCCGTGACCTTCTGGACCTTCACGGCCTGGGGTCCCTTCGGACCCTGGGTGATCTCGAAGCTGACCCGCTCGCCCTCATCGAGGCTCTTGAAGCCCCCGCCCTGGATCTCGGAGTAGTGGACGAACACGTCCTCGCCTTCGTCTGGCTGGATGAAACCGTAACCCTTCTCCGCATTGAACCACTTCACAGCACCCTTCACGCACATTACCTCCGCAACTTCGGTTGGCATCCCCCGGCATAATGCCCCGGGCCGAACGGTTAGATACTCTGCACTCAGCCCACCGGACGGTCAGTGGCTCGCTAGTAGCCCAGTGCCTGCCTGATTGCGCCCAGCGCCGCTCGGGCGCTGGCCGCGTCCGCCGCACGCTCCCCGGGGTCCTTTGCCGTCATCGGCGTCAGTCCCCCAGTCCCGTCCTCTCTCTGAGCGATGAGCTTTCCACACTCTGGCGACTCTTCCTCCCAGTTCACCTTCGGGAGAGGAGCCACCTCGCTGAATTAGGTTGGGCCTCCGAACCCCGGCCCCGTCCCGCCGGTGACCCCTGGCACGCCGCCGTCGCCCGTCTCGCCGCCACTGGAGGCGCCCGACAACCTCTCCAGCTCGTTCAGGACCTGGCCGAGCTGCCTCAGGTAGTCGCCATAGGCGGTCCAATCACCGCGCTGCACGGCCTCGTTGGCCTTGGTGTAAAGGTCGTTGGCCTGCTTGGCCAACTGGGCCAGGCGCTCCGGGTTGGTCTGTCCCGGCGGTTGGACTCCTCCGGTCCCGGTGCCCGATCCCGTGCCGGCGTTCACCCCGGCCCCGAAAATGAGCTCCAGCGAAGAGGTCAGGTTCTCAGTCATGACCACCCGGTCGCCGTAGGCGGCAATGACCCGCTTGAGCTCGGGCAGTTTGTTCCCGGAAGCCTGCAAGTAGAGGGGCTCCACGTAGAGGATGGAGTTCTTGATCGGGATGACGAGGAGTGTGCCCCGGATGACGGCCGAACCGGCCTGGCTCCACAGGGTCAGATGTTGGGAGATGGTTGTGTCCTGGTCAATGCGAGCCTCGATCTGCATCGGACCGTAGACAAGTTGCTGCTTGGGGAACTTGAAGACCACAACTTCCCCGTAGTTGTCGCCGTCCGACCGGGCCGCCATCCAGGCGATCATGTTCGACTTCTCCTTGGGGTTGAAGGGCAGCATCTGGACAAGCTCTTCCTTGTCCTCGCCCGGTAGCCGGACGATCATGTAGTGGGGCGCGACGGTCTGCCCCTGGTAGGGGTTCTGCTGCACCGGACGCTCGGCGTCGGCGTAAACCTGGGCCGGCCGCTGGTAAACGTCTTCCTTGTTGTAGAAGACCTGGGCGTCCTGCATGTGGTAGGTGGCGTACATGTCGGACTGGACGGAGAAGAGGTCCGCGGGGTATCGAACGTGGGCCAACATGTCGGCCGGCATGTCGCTCTTCGGCTTGAAGAGAGTCGGGAAGACCTTGGACAGGGTTTGGACCAGCGGGTCCTTGTCGTCCCAGAGATAGTAATTCACCTCGCCGCTGTAGGCGTCTATCGATATCTTCACCGAGTTGCGGATGTAGTTGATCCCCAGCGGACTCCGCTCGGAGTAGGGGTAGAGATTGGTCACCGTGTAGGCGTCGTAGATGTAGAAGAGACGCCCATCGTCGCCGACGACGATGTAGGGGTCGCTGTCATAGCTCAGAAACGGGGCCAGCTTGCGCACGAGTTGGTGGATGTTGCGGTAGATCATGACCCGGCTGTCCTTGGTGATCGAGTCGGCCAGGAGGGTCTGGTAAGAACGCAGCCGCAAGGCGAAGGCCGCCCGGATGACCGGGTTCGACAACTGGATGCCGCCGGTGCCGGCGTAGCTGGCGTACTGGTTCTGATCACCGACCGGGTAGTCGAACTCCTGAGCGGTGGTGTTGACGATGGCGTAGGGGTCGGTGAGCTCCCCGAAGTAGATCTCGGGCCTGGTCACCTTCAGACTGGTCACGGTCGAGACCGGCGGGATGTCCCTCAAGTAAAAGGAGGGCATGCCCTCACTGGTCACCGAGGCCGTCGGGCTCATCACGACTCCGTAGCCGTGGGTGTACTTGAGGTGGTCGTTCATCCAGGTCCGGGCCTCGGCCGGCAGGAGGTTGTGGTTAATCTCCCGGGCGGCGATGGTCACTTGGCGGTAGCGCCCGTCGATGACGTAGCGATCAAGGTCCACGTCGGCGAAGTCGTAGTAGAGGCGGATGGCCTGGAGCTGGCCATAGCTATCACGAAGGGGGCGCCAGTCCCAGAGGCGCACGTTCTGGATGGTGGCCGCCTCCTCCTGAATGTCCTTCAAGGTCAGGTCGTTGGACACCGGGAACTCCCGCTCGGTCACTCGGTTCAGGTCGAAGGCCACGCGGGTGAAGGCGATGTTGTTGAGAATGTAGGGCGTCTCCTTGTTGATCTCGTCCGGCTCCACCGTGAACTGCTGGACAAAGGCCGGGTAGGCCGTGCCCAGGACCAGTGAGGCCACGATCATGAGCCCCACGCCGTAGACGACGACCGCGCCCCGCCGGGCCAGACCGCCGACGATCACCGCCACGGCGACCACCGCGGCCAGGACCATCAGGATGCGTAGAACCGGGAGTTGGGCGTGGATATCGGTGTAGCTCGCCCCGAAAGCCACACCCCGCGGGGAGTAGAGCAGGCTGAGTTGGGCCAGGAAGTAGCCGGCGGCCTTGAGGAGGATGATGAAGGCCCCGAGCAAGGCCAGGTGCCGCGCCGCGCGGGTGGTGAACCGCGGACGGCGGAGATGGAAGTCGATGCCCCGATTGGTGACGTAGAAGACCGTGACGGCGATCAGGGTCAAGACGGAGACAGTCATCGCCCCGCTATAGACCGCCCTAAGGAGCGGCAGGGAGAAGACGTAGAAACTCACGTCGCGCTGAAAGAAAGGATCGGTCAGACCGAAAGCCGTTGGGCTCAGGAACTGCCTTACGACCAGCCAGTTGGCTGCCATCGTTTGGCCGGCCAGAATGGCGACGACTGCGGCGCCCAGGTAGCAGACGAGGGTCACCAATCTCGGCTGGATATTGATCTCCGGCAGCTCAAGACCTGTCGTGATCTGCAGCGGCTGCGGCGCGCCCTCACGCCGGGCGATCATCAAGTTCAGCAAGACGAAGCCGAAGACCACGATCGCGGCGACGACGCCGACTAAGATCTTGGACAAGATCGTGGTCACGAACACGCTCTGGTAGCCCTGGCTGGAAAACCACAGGTAGTCGGTGACAACGTAGGATCCGTAATAGGCGAGCGCGACGAGGGCCACCAGGAAGATCAGGATGTTCCTCGGGCTCAGAATACGTCTCAAATCAGCACCTCCAGATGTCTCGGCTCCGGCGCTCCGGCTCTAGCGTCCCGGTCTGGCGCCCTGACTCTAAGCCGGTCGGACGAGAGATAGTAAACCTTTGGCGGCGAACAGGACTCCAAGAACCAGGAGCAGTAGTCCGCAGGCCACGAGCAGGTACCTGTAACCAGGCCCGGAGAGAAGACGGCGCCCGCCGGTCACCGCCAGAGCCACGGCCGCGTACCAGACATAGTCGGCCAGGACGTGACCCACGTAGAAGGCGCCGATCCCGACCGAGCCAAGCGGGGCGGCCATGGTCAGGTAGGACAGTCCGACCGTCGCCCACCAGATGGTCCAGTAGGGGCCGCTCACCGTGGTGGCCACTCCCGCCAAGAGGGCGCCGGCTACGTCCGGGCCGGGCCTCCGAAGACCAACCGTCCCCCCGCTGCCGCTCCTACCAGTATGTTCCGCCGCTTCCATGGTCATGTCTCCCCGCAGGGCGGATCCGACCGTACCGTAGCCCATCCAGACAAGAACCAATCCACCGAGAAGACTAATGGCCGGAGCGACCCCCGGTCTCACGAGCAAAGCTCCGAGGCCCAGGGCCAACCCGATGACCAGGAACAGTTCCAGGATGGCGTGGCCGGTGGCCACGAGAATGCCACCCTTGAAGCCGTCACGGGCAGAGCGGGTGACACAGGCGACAAAGAGCGGTCCGGGGGTGATGGCCCCCGAGAACCCGATGACTAGTGAGGTGACAAAGAGGAGTCCCGTGGACATGACCCGTACCATTCGCCTCTGGGCGGGGATGGTCCTGCGCGGTGACGAGTCACCCGAATGTCACGGGGCGCGCTCGCCTACTCCTCCCCGAGGTCCCCTTCTTCCCCGCGGGGTGGCCGGCGTGATCCGCCCCGGCCGAGGATCACGGTGGGCGACGGGGGACCCTCGCGCCCCGGGACCTGCTCCATCGCTCGCTTGGCGGCCTCCTTTTGCCTCCGGTGCTGGTCGAAGGTCATCATGACCTCGCGAGCCTTGGAGCCCTCGAACGGGCCAACGATGCCCTTCTCCTCCATCATGTCGATGAGGCGCCCGGCCCGGGTGTAGCCGACTCGCAGCTTGCGCTGGATCATCGAAATGGAAGCCTGCCCGGTCTCCATGACCACCCGCACGGCGTCCTCGAAGAGACTGTCGTCGGCCTGCTCGGCCCCCTTCCCGCCGGTCTCCTCGGTCTGCAGGACGTCAGGAGCGTACCTGGGCTGTCCCTGGGATTTCACGTAGGCGACCAGAGACTCGATCTCCTGATCGGAGACGTAGGCCCCTTGCACGCGGATGGGTTTGGTCTGCCCCACGGGCATGAAGAGCATGTCTCCGTGCCCGAGGAGCTTCTCAGCCCCGGGACCGTCGATGATGGTCCTGGAGTCGACCTGAGAGGCCACGGCGAAGGCGACTCGGGTCGGGATGTTGGCCTTAATCGTGCCCGTAACAACATCCACCGACGGCCGCTGGGTGGCCACCACGAGGTGAATGCCGGCGGCCCGGGCCATCTGGGCCAGGCGCCAGATGGCGTCCTCCACGTCGACCGGCGCGACCATCATGAGGTCGGCCAGTTCGTCGATGACAATGACAATGTAGGGCAGGGGCCGCGGCCCCGCTCCGGCCCGCATCTGGCGGGCTGTCTCGGCCTCGAGGCTGCCCACGGCCGTCCCGGCCACGGTCACGGTCGGGGTTTGGGCCGGCCCGGGACTGGCGCCGACCGCGGCGGCGGCTACCTGGCCGGAGAAGGCGGCCCACGGCGGCAGGGCCGAGGCGCCGGCTCGCGGGGGCCGATCGGCTGATCCGGTCCGAGCCTCGGCCACCAGGGCGTTGTAGCGAGTGATGTCCCGTACGCCGGCCGCGGCGAAGAGTTCGTAGCGCTCCTCCATCTGCTTCACGGCCCACCGAAGACAGCCGGCGGCCTTCCTCGGGTCGGTCACCACCGGGGCCACCAGGTGCGGGATGCCCTCGTAGACGCTGAGTTCGACCACCTTCGGGTCGATAAGAAGAAGCTTGACCTCGTTGGGTTTGGCCCGGAAAAGGAGAGAGGCCAGGATGGCGTTGATGCAGACACTCTTGCCGGAACCGGTGGTCCCGGCGATGAGAACGTGGAGCAAGCGATCGAGGTCCCCGGTAATCGGACGCCCGGTGATCTCCTTGCCGAAGACCACGGTCAGCTTGGAGACCTGCTTGGCCACCTCGGGATCCTCAAGAACCTCCCGTAGAGGAACGGTGGAGGTTTCAAGGTTGGGAACTTCTATACCCACGGCGTGCTTGCCCGGGATGGGGGCCTCGATGCGGACGCCCTGGGCCGCCAGGTGAAGAGCGATGTCGTCGGCCAGGCTGGTGATCCGGGCCACCTTCACCCCGGGTGCGGGCTGGAACTCGAAGCGGGTGACGACAGGGCCACGGCGGACGTCGACGACCTTGCCCCCCACTCCGAAACTGGCCAGGATCTCCTCGAGAAGGCGAGCCTTCTCGTCGAGGTCCTGCTTGATCCGCCGCCCCTTGGTGGGGCTGGGGGGGTCGAGAATGGAGATGGGCGGCAGTTCATAGAGGTAGTCCTCGGTGAGGGTGATTTGCTCGTAGGGCTTGCGCCTGCCTCCGCCCGCTCGGATGCCCACGCCCGCCGCTCCGGCGCCCGGGCCCCCCGTTCCAGCGGCCCCGGCGGCCATCGCCCCCGCCAGGCCTCGACCGCTGCTGTCGCGCGACTCGATGGTTTCGGCGGCCCGGCCGATGGGCGGCCTCGGACCTGGTCCGTCCCCAACCGCTCCCGCCTCGGTCACGCGCCCCAGGCCTACGATCCCGTGTCCGGCGAGGTCCACGGGTTGCCCTGCCCGCCGGATAGACACGCTCCGCCCGGGTGGGAGCGAAGCCTGCTCGGCTCTCTGGGTTCCATAGCCCCGGGCCTCGTACTCCCCGGAGGCCGGCCGGCGCCGGGGCCGTTGATCCTGGCCAAGACGGCCGACAAATCTGGTCAAAGTCCGCCAGGACCAACGGCCAAAGGCGGCCAGTCCGGCGAAGAGGCTGCCAAAGAGGACCACCAGCGAAAGGTCGGTGGCCAAAAGGAAAGCGACAAGACTCAGGGCCACCAGGGCAACGTCCCGCCCGATCGGCCCCGCGACCTCCCGGAGAGCCCAGGTGACGGCCGCGCCAATGACCCCGCCGCCAGCGCCCCTCGTCGCGTTTCGGAACTCGTCGCCCGCAACGCCCGGCGCCAGGCTGTGGAGCCAGCCCAAGATGACCACGAGCCCCAGCACCCAGCCCACCGCCCGCGCGCCGGCGAGGAGATGCCCCTTCTTGAAGATGCAGAGGAGACCGGCTATGCCGACCGCGGCGGGCATGACCGCCTGGGCTCCGCTACCGAAAGCCGCCGTAAGAGCTAGGCGCACAGCCTGCCCGGCGTCGGAGCTCGATGGCGAGAAGAGACCCACGTAAATCAGGATCGTGACGGCCACGAGGAGCACACCCAGAATCTCCTGCTTGATCTCGTCCCTGAGGTTGCCGAACAAGAGCGGGCCTCCTTTCCCGGTCCCGCGGCCAAAGACCCGGCTGACAGCCGGGGTCCGGCCGGCGGCATAGTGGACAGCCCGACCGTTCTACGGACTTCGGCGGAAACCCTTTCCGCCCGGATCGACCGGCGGTCCTGGCCCAGGCCAACCAGAACCGGATCAGGCCAAGTAGAGCCAGAGCAGGGCGGCGCCGCCCGCGAGCCAGCAGTACCAGGCAAACCAGTGGAGGTGGCCCCGTTCGATCAAGCGGACCAGGAGCACCATGGCGGCAAGCCCGAAAACAAAGGCCGCCGCGAAGGCCAGGGCCAGACCGGACACGGGCACTCCCGCGGCCAAGGCCGCTTTGAGCTCGCTGGATCTTACCACTTCGACCAAGACCGCGCCCGCGATGGCCGGCAGTGAGAGCAGGAAGGAAAAGCGGGCCGCCGCCGCTCCGGTGAGCTTCCTGGCCAGGCCGCCCACGATGGTCAGGCCGGAGCGCGAGAGTCCGGGCAGGATGGCCAGGCCCTGGGCCGCTCCGATCCAGATGGCGTCCCCCGGGCCAAGATCGGCCTGACCGCGACGCCCCCGCCGGAGGCGCGACGAGGCGAAGAGGATGACTCCGGTCAGAAGCAGCATCACCGCCGCCACTTTGGGGTTCTCAAAGGCCCCGCGGAAGTAGGGCTGGAAGGCGAAGCCGATGACGGACGTCACGACCGTGGCCAGGAGAATGTTGGTGACCAGACGGCGCCAAGCGTAATCGGCCCGGAGGGCCGGGCCTCGGACGCCGGGCCGGCCGCGGAACAGCCGGCGCAGGACGGCTCGGGTCATGCACCAGAGTTCGCGGGCGAAGAGAACGACCACGGCCAGGGCGGTGCCCGCGTGCACGGTGACCTCGAGGAGAACGCCGGGAACGCTCAGGCCCAGTAGCTTCTGGGCCAGAACCAAGTGTCCGGAACTGGACACCGGCAGGAATTCGGCGAGACCTTGAAGGACACCAAACAAAGCCCAGGTGAACCAGTTCATGTCTCCCCCCTCTTCCGCCGCCGACCAACTCCGAGCCCGCGACGTTCACAATTATAGCAGACGCGGGGACGCGAACCAGTCGGATGGTGGATAGGGTCGGCTCCGGCGGATCGGGGGCGAGCGGATGGGGGGCGAGCGGATCGGGGGCAAGCGGATCGGGGACGAGCGGATGGGGCTAGGGGTCGGCGTGGCCGAGGTCCAGGTTCACGGCCCGTCGGAGAGCTGCCCCGGCCCAAACGCGGGATTGAGGTAGTCGTAGGGATTCGAACTCAGAAGCCGGCTCACGCGCCAGCCGCCCCCGGGGTTCCTCTCCAGAACAAGCCGTACCGGGCCGGAGGCCCCGTCGACAGTCTTCTCCACCGATCCCCCTGCGCTCTCCACTCCTCCTTCCGGCCACCCTCCCCCGTCTTTCACCCCCGGCCACCAGACCGCGTCACCCACGCCGTGGCCGAGCCCGGCCAGAACGAACTCCTCCGGCATCACCGTGTAGAGGATCACGCCGGTTTCGCCTCCTTGGGCAGCTTCTGGGCGATTAAGCCATTCAGCCTGGCCAGAGCCTTGGCCACTCCGCCGACCTCGTCGATAAGGCCCTCGCTCACGGCCTCCTCGCCGACCAGGACCGTGCCGATGTCCCGGGCGAGTTCGCCGGTCCGGAACATGAGGCCGCGCAGACGTCCCTCGCTGATCCGGGAGTTCTCGACGACGAACCTGACCACGCGATCCTGCATCTTGTCAAGATACTCGTAGGTCTGCGGGACTCCGATAACCAGACCGCTCAGGCGAATGGGATGGATGGTCATCGTCGCCGTCGGAGCGATGAAGGAGTAGTTGCTGGCCACGGCGATGGGGATACCGATGCTGTGCCCCCCGCCCAGGATCAGGGACACGGAGGGTTTGGACATCGTGGCCAGAAGTTCGGCCAGAGCCAGGCCGGCCTCGACATCGCCCCCAACGGTGTTGAGGATGACCAGAAGACCCTCGATGTCCGAACTCATCTCCGCGGCTACGAGCTGGGGCATGATGTGCTCGTACTTGGTCGTCTTGTTCTGCGACGGCAGAACGATGTGGCCCTCGATCTGCCCGACGATGGTCAGGCAGTGGATGTTGCTCCTGGCCTTGGGAACCTCGGTCGAGCCAAACTTCTCGATGGTCTCGGCCGTGGTTGTGCCTTCGGCTTGGGGCGTCTCGGGCTCGGGACCTTCCGGTTCTCCCGGCCCGGTGTCCCGGGGGTGCGGTGGAGATGCGACTGGCTGCCCGGGCACGACAGGCGCGGGCGGTGGGACGAGAATCGAGGGTGGCCCGGGCGGTTGAACCCGGAAAGCTGAAAGCTCCACGCCTTCTGGTCCCCGCGAACCCTGCCAGAACAAGGGCATCCCTCCCGGAAAGACTCCGGTTAGGATGCCCCTTGCTTCCCAGGCTATTTCGGCTAATTCGATCCTCCGGGGAGCGTCGCGTCTAGCCCTCCAGGGGTCGGCCCTTCTCCCGTGCGGGCCGTCCGCCGATATCCTCAAGAGGCGGCTCGTCCTTGACCTCGCTGACCCGTGTTCCGTCCGCCCCGACCTCAAGAATGACCGGAATGATCATCGGACGACGCCGGGTACGATCATTGAACAGGTTGGAGAGGGCCTGCCTGACCTTGCCTTTGACATGCGCCCACTCCCGCTTGCCCTCGACGTAAAGAGCCTTGATGGTCTCTCTGACCCGATCCTTGGCCTCGTCGATGAGTCCCTCTGACTCGCGGGCGTAGACGAAGCCGCGCGAGATGATCTCCGGACCGGAGAGGATGTCCCCCGTAACCGGGTTCACGGCCACCGAGACCAGGACGATGCCGTCCTGGGCCAACTGACGACGGTCCCGGAGAACAATGTCCCCGACGTCCCCGACGCCCAGCCCGTCAACCATGATCTGCCCCCACTGAACCCTCCCGGCCAGGCGCACCCGGTCGCGGGCGAACTCCAGGACCGACCCGTTGTCGACGAGGAAGATGTCCTCGCCCCGGATGCCGGTGTCGCGGGCTAGCTGCGAGTTGCGGACCATGTGCCGCCACTCGCCGTGGATGGGCACGAAAAACCGCGGCCTCACGATGTTCATCATCATCTTGAGCTCTTCTTGGGAAGCGTGGCCGGAGACGTGGACTCCGCTCGAGGGTTCGTAGATAACGTCGGCCCCCAGCTTGAAAAGGAGATCCACCGTCCGCGAGACAAGGGTCTCGTTGCCCGGCACCGGGGTGGCGGCGATGACTACGGTGTCCCCCGGCTTGATCTCGGTCTTGCGGTGCTCGCCGCTGGCGATGCGGGTGAGAGCGGACATGGGCTCGCCCTGGCTGCCGGTGGTCAGAAGGACCGCGCGTTCATCGGGCAGCCGGTTGAGGTCCTCCACCTCGACGAGCGTCTGCGGCGGGATGCGGAGGTAGCCGAGCCGCGCCGCGATTTCGACGGTGTCGGTCATGCTCCGGCCGGTGACTCCGACCTTCCGCCCCACGCTGCAGGCGGCGTCGAAAACCTGCTGGATGCGGTGAACGTTCGAGGCGAAGGTGGTCACCAGAATCCGGCCGGGGCGGTTCCAGAAGATCTCCCGTAGGCGCTGCCCGACGATCTTCTCCGAGGCCGTGTACCCCGGGCGCTCGGCATTGGTGCTGTCCATGAGCAAGGCCAGCACGCCCTCCCGGCTGAAGTCCCCGAGGGCCTGGTAGTCGGCGACCTTCCCGTCGACCGGAGTCTGGTCGAACTTAAAGTCGCCGGTGTGGATGAACGTCCCCACGGCGCACTTCACGGCGAAGCCGAAGGCGTCGGGGATGCTGTGGTTGACCCGGAACGGAATGACCTCGAACGGCCCGACGCGGACCGCCCGCCCGGGTTCGACCGGATGTCCCTTGAAGTTGCGGACCTTCATCTCTTCGAGCTTGGGCTGGAGAAGCCCCAGAACGAGGGGACTGGCGTAGATAGGCACGGACATCTGCCGCAGGAGGTAGGGCACGGCCCCGATGTGGTCCTCGTGCCCGTGGGTGAGGAAGACGGCCTTGACGTCCTTGGCCCGCTCCCCGAGGAAGGCGAAGTCGGGCAGGATGATATCGACGCCGAAGCTGTCCTCATCGGGAAAGGTCATGCCGCAATCAATGACAATGATCTGCCCGTCGTACTCGATGAAAATGCAGTTCTTGCCGATTTCTCCCTGGCCGCCCAGGAAACCCACTCTCGCGGTGGCTCGGCTGACGCGGCCTTTAAGCGTTTCGTTCACTAGTCACTAACCTCCGATACTGACTGTACTCTGGAGAGCCGGCCCGCCTACGGCCGGCCAGGGGCGTATGTTTCAAGCGGCGTCCCAGGTGGCGCCGCGCTGCGCTCGTTGGCTTGCACTTTGAGTCTGTACACCGTCGCCCGGGCGTGAGGTTCGGGAGTTGGCGGAGTTTGCGACCACGGGCGGGATTTCGGTAAACACGCGACAATCTATTATAGCCAGCCTGACACCCATTCTGCAAACGGAACGACTCAAAGACAGGCCGAGACCTACTTCTTCACTTCCACCCCGGCCTCCACCATCGCCCGCCTGATGGCCTCCACCTGCTCGTCCGTGGCCTCGACCAAAGGCAACCTGAGCCCGCCCACGTCAAAGCCCTGTAGCCGCAGGGCGGCCTTGATCGGGATGGGGTTGGTCGTCAGGAATAAGGCCTTGAAGAGCGGCAGAAGCCGCAGGTGTAGCTCGGTGGCTTTAGCCGCCTTCCCCGCCGCGAAGGCCCTGACCATCTCGGCCAGTTCCCGTCCGGAGACGTGGCTGGCCACGCTGACGACGCCGTGGGCCCCGACGGCCATCATCGGGATGGTCAGGCTGTCGTCACCGCTGTAGACCCGCATCCGGCCCTTGACAGCCTTGACCATCTCCGCCGCCTGGTCGACACTGCCGGCCGCCTCCTTGAGGGCGACGATGTTGTCGATCTCGGCCAGGCGGGCCATGGTCTCGGGCGTGATGTTCACCCCGGTCCGGCCGGGGATGTTGTAGACCATGATCGGCAGCCGGGTGGCCGCGGCCACCGAACGAAAGTGCTCGTAGAGCCCGCTCTGCGGGGGCTTGTTGTAGTAGGGGGAGACGAGCATGATCCCGCTCGCGCCGAGAGCCTCGGCTTGCTTGGTCGCCGTTACGCTGGCCGCCGTCGAATTGCTGCCCGTGCCGACGAGGACGGCCACGCGGTCTCCCACGGTGTCCAGGACGGCCTCGACCAGCCTGACCTTCTCATTCTCACACAGGGTCGGCGACTCACCCGTTGTCCCACCGACCAGGATGGCGTCGGTTCCAGTCTCCACGAGTCGCTTGGCCAGTCTGGTCGCCTGGCCGTAGTCCACATTCAGCCCCGCGTCCAGTGGGGTGACCATAGCCGTGATGAGGCGACCCCAATCGAGTTCCTTCATTGTCCGACTCAACTCAGACCCTCCTCGTGCGGGGAGACTTCCTCCCCTTCTTCAAGTCCGAACTCACGGTGCAGGGCCCGGATGGCCTTGGCCATCTCGCTCTCGGGCACCAGGCAGGAGATGGTGAGATGGGAGTCAGCCGTCTGCAGAATCGGGATGCCCGCCACGCTGAGGGCCCGGGCCACCTTGGCCATGACCCCCGGCACTCCCCTCATCCTGGCCCCCACAATGGTCACCTTGGCGCACCCGGCGACGACCGAGACGTCATAGCCGAATGGCCGGAGAACCGCTTCAGCCTCGTCCACCAGCTTGCCCGAAACGGTGAAGGTCTGCGACGTGGGCGAGACGCTGATGAGATCAATCGAGATGCCCGCCGTCGCCAGACCCTGGAAGACCTTGGCCGAGGCTTCCGGGTCAAACGCGGACTCTCGGCGTTGGCAAACGGTGATCTGGGCCACGCCGGGGATGTGGGTGACTCCGGTGATGAGCCGTCCTTCGCGCACGTCCGGCCAGGGCGAGGCGGCCAACCCCGCGGTGTGCGTCACCAGGGTCCCCGGCCCGGTTGAGGTGGGCGAGAGAATGCGGATGGGGATATCCTTGCGCATGGCTATCTCAACGGCCCGGGGGTGGATGACCCTGGCCCCCTCGTAGGCCATCTGAGAGACTTCCTGGTAGCTCAGAACCTTAAGGGTCCTGGCCTCGGCCACAATGCGCGGGTCCGCGGTCTTGATGCCCTCCACATCGGTGTAGATCTCCACGACCTCGGCCGAGAGCGCCGCGCCAAGCGCGGCCGCCGTCGTGTCGCTCCCGCCCCGGCCCAAGGTCGTGACGTCGCCGGAGTCGGTCAGGCCCTGAAAGCCGGCCACGACTACGACTCGCCCTTCCTTGAGGTGGCGCAGGAGGCGTTCCGGGTCCACGCGGAGGATCCGGGCGTCGGTGAAGTTGGCGTCGGTGATGATGCCGGCCTGCCCGCCGGTCAGAGCGATGGCGTCAAGATCTCGGTTCTTCAGGGCCGCGGCCACGACCACCGCCGACAGAATCTCCCCGCAAGAGGCGATGAGATCCAGCTCCCGCGGGGGGATGGTCGGGCAGGCCTGCCCGGCCATCTGGATGAGAGTGTCCGTGGCGTAGGGTTCACCCTCTCGCCCCATGGCCGAGACAACGACGACCGTGCGATAGCCGCGCCTGACGGCCTCGGTCACCCGATCGGCGAGAATCTGGCGTTGCGCGTGGGTGGCGACCGAGGTGCCACCGAACTTCTGGATGATGATGCGCACCTAGACCAATCCTCCTCGCAGTAAGGCCTCGGCGATCTGGACGGCGTTCAACGCCGCGCCCTTGCGCAGGTTGTCCGAAACGATCCAGAAGACGAGGCCCCGCTCGGAGCTCAGGTCGCGTCGGATGCGACCGACAAAGACTTCGTCCCGCCCGGCGGCCTTCACCGGCGTGGGGTAGACGGCCCGGACGGGGTCGTCCTCGACCACGACTCCCGGCATCCTGGTCAGGGCGGCTCTGGCCTCCTCCGGGCGGATGGCTCGTTCGGTCTCGACCCAAACGGCCTCCGAGTGTCCGACTTCCACGGGCACCCGCACTGTGGTTGCCGTCACGGCCAGATCGGGCCGATCCAGGATCTTGCGAGTCTCGGTGACCATCTTCATTTCTTCCTTCGTGTAGCCGTTCGGGGTGAAGTCGTCAATGTGCGGCAGGAGGTTGAAGGCGATCTGTCGCGAGTATACCTTGGCTTCCACCGCCCGTCCGTCAAGGACCTCTCGCGACTGCGAGCGCAGTTCCTCAACGGCCTCTCGGCCGGTGCCCGACACAGACTGATAGGTCGAAACGATAACCCTCCGGAGCGGGGAGATGTCCTCCAGTGGCTTCAGGACCAGGACCATCTGGATGGTCGAGCAGTTGGGGCTGGCGATGATGCCCTTGTGGCCGCGCAGGGCGCCGCCGTTGACCTCGGGAACCACGAGGGGCGCCTCGGGATCGTCACGATAGGCATTGGACTTGTCTATCACCACGGCTCCCCGTCGCACGGCCTCCGGGGCCAGGTTGCGGCTGACCTCGGCCGGGGTGGCGAAAAAGGCGATGTCGACTCCTTCGAAGCGCTCCGGCTCGGCTGGTTCGATGGTCAGAGGCCGGCCGCGAAACAGCAGCGACGACCCTGCCGTCCTGGCCGTGGCTAAGAGGGTGAGGCGCTCGACCGGAAACTGTCTCTCCTCCAGAATCTCCACCAGCTTGTGGCCGACGACTCCGCCGGCGCCGACGATGGCTACACTATAGCGGCTACGACTGTCTGGCACCAGGGCTGCTCTCCTTCACCCCACGAGCGGCAGGTTATTGGGTCTAGTTTAATCGCTCTTCGGTCTAATCGCATCAACTTCTTGTCGAGGCTGGGGCCGACGCGGCCGCTCAGCGTGGGTTGGCCCGCCGCGCGAGGACAGGTTGAAGCTGCCTTCCAGCCAGTGCGGCTTCGATCGTCGGCCCCAGAAGGTCAAGATCGGAGTCCAGGGAGTTCGGCTTGGTGTCAGGATTGTCCTGCCCGAATGGTACGAAGTAGATACCTCGGGTATTCAGAAGCAGACCCAGATTCTTGGCGTTCAGGCCCAGGCCGTCGTTGGTGGCGATGGCCAAGACCACGGGGCGCCCGTTGCGAAGGTGGGCCTTGCAGGCCATCAGAACAGGGGTGTCGGTGATCCCATTGGCCAGCTTGGCCATGGTGTTTCCGGTGCACGGGGCCACGACCATGATGTCCAGGAGCTTCTCGGGTCCGATGGGCTCCACCTCGGCGATGTGGCGCAGAGGTCGTCTGCCCGTAGTTTCGAAGAGACGGCCAAGCCAGGTCTCCGGGGTCCCGAAACGTGTCTCGGTCGTGGCCACCGACTCCGACACCATCGGCGTGACCTCCGCTCCCTCGGCCACGAGCCGCTCCAGGTGCTGGAAGACCCGGTCCAGGGTGCAGTGGGAGCCGGTCAGAGCGAAGCCGATTCTCTTACCGTCTAGGCTCATCCTCGCCCCTCCCCACTGAAACCTTGGCCGCAAAGCGCTCCGCGGCCACCCGAACGATGACCTCGAACAGGTAGGTGGCGGCCGTCTCCGGGGCCACCCGCCCCGGAAGCGAGGGGGCCAGCACGGCCGTTATCCCCAGTGTCCCGGCGGCCGCGAAATCGGTGCCCCCCTGCCCGGAGGCGAGATCCACGACCACCGCGCTCGGGTGGAGGCGCGAGAGCGTGTCGCCGACGAGGACCATTGCCGGCACGGTGTTGAAAACGAAGCGTTGGCCCGTGGCGGTCGCGGCCAGGTCGCCGAAGTCCGCAACCTCGCAGCCGGCGGCGACGGCCCGGGCCCGGCTCTCCGGCCGGCGGGCGACGACGGTGACATGCGCCCCAAGGCCCGTGAGGGCGTTGGCCAGAGTCTGGCCCGTCCGTCCGTAGCCAAGGACCACGGCCCGCGAGCCGTGCAGGGTGACCGTGGTCCTTTCCAGGGCCATCAGGATGGCGCCCTCGGCCGTCGGGATCGAGTTGAGGATGCTCATCTCCTCCATCTCGCCCAGGGAGATGAGCTCACACCCGGCCCGGCCGGCCTCCAGGGCCAGAGCCGGGGGAAACGACCCGGCGAAGACGAGGGACGGGCGTTCCAGGAGGGCGAACCCGCGGCCGTCAATGGCGAAGGCGTCCTCTGGATCGTCGGACCAGACCCGTCCGAGCGGACCGAACGGGGGCATGGGGCAGATGAGAATGCCGGCCCCAAGCAGGGCATCGGCCAGGCTGGTGGCCTGCCGGAGGCCCGGGGCGCGGGGAGCGCGACGTCTGGCCAGCCAGACCTGGGCGCCGAGTTCGGCCAGCCTCTGCCCGAGGTAGTCGTTGCGACGGTCGCCGCCGATCAGGGCCACCTTGCGCCCGTCCAAACGAAAGCCGTCCACCTGGCCGCCCCTCTACCCGCTGCCGTGATCTCGTCCGCCGCGGTCCCCTGGACAGAAGCCGCCGATCCGATTCCGAACGGGCCGGCCCGAGTCTCGATACACTCTATGCCTTGAGATGGGGGCGGGTGAGAGGTCGCGATAGTGTCTAGACCCCGGTCGCGTCCGGTCTTGCCAGTCGAAGGAGTTGTTCCAGAGAACTGACGAGCCCCTTGACCTTACCGGCGTTTCGCGCCGCCAGGAGCACACCCGGCATGAACGACGTCCGGCTGATGGAGTCGTGGCGAAGAGTAAGGGTCTCACCTAAAGAGGCGAAGATGAGTTCGTGATGAGCGACAAGCCCAGAGAGGCGCACGCTGTGGATCGGCACCCGATCCACGACAAGGCCTCGGGGGCCCGCCACGCCCCGGCGCTGGGCGTCGCCTTCCGCGCTGGAAGCGGCCCTCTTGCCGCCTTCCCCGCCGGGAGCGCCCGCCAGTCCGGCCCCGACCACTCTGGCCAGAGCCAGGGCAGTCCCGGAGGGAGCGTCGCGCTTCTGGTCGTGGTGCAGTTCAATTATCTCAGCGGCGGAGAAGTAGGGGGCCGCCGCTCGGGCCAGGATGGCCAGCACCGTCGCGCCCAGGGAGAAGTTCGGGATGACGATCAGCCCGCGGCCCATCTTCTCGGCCAACGCCTCCAGGACCTCGATCTCGCCTTCCGGAATGCCCGTCGTCCCGGAGACTACGTCCACTCCGGCCTCCAGGGCCACCCTCATGATGCCAGGCCCTCCGGCCGCCGAAGTGAACTCAATTATGACGTCCGGGCACGTTCTGACCAGGCAGGCGCCGGCGTCCCCAAAGGTCGCCACCCCTCGGGCGGCCAGTTCCGACTCCAGAGGAAGGTCCCGCGATCCGGCCGATCCGGCAAAGCCCCGCGAGACCGCGCCCACCAGGACGAGGTCTCCCGCGGACTGCACGGCCCCGAGAGTCTCCCGACCCATCCGGCCCGCGGCCCCGGCCACCGCGATCTTAAGCAATCTCCGCCGGGGGTTCCTACCCGCCCTCGACGCGGACTCGTCTTCCCTGGCCTCGGCCCTGGTCGACATGACCCACCTCCTCGACACCGGTGCTGTCTACCATATTCTACGCCACAATCCTGCCGCGGCTGGCGACCACCGCGCCGGAGGCGCGACAAGGACCCTCCCGCCACGGCGTCTCGACGGACGGACGCGGGCCCGCCGCCCGCGTGGCAACGGGCCCGCCGCCGCTCGCGCGGCGGCGGGCCCGTTGGCGCCCCCTTGCCCGCTTCAGCCAATCCGGCCCGGTCTCCGGCCTGTCCGGCAGGTCCGGCCCGATCGGCCTACCCCGCTAGTGGGTCGCCTTGCCCTCGTGCGTATCGACGTCGCTGGCGCCGTTGCGCCGGAGAACGTCGGCGGCCTTACTGACCTTGTCGGGCGAGGCGTGGACGACCGTCAGGATGCCACCTTCCTTGACCTTCTTCTCGTAGTCCTTGCCCCGACTCTCGGGGATACCGTAGTCCACGAGCCCCCCGGCGATGCCGCCGGTGACCGCTCCCGTCAGGACCGCGGCCAGTGGCCCGGCCGCTAGGACGGGACCGATGCCCGGAATGGCGAGGGCTCCCGCGCCGGCGAGAAGCCCCGCCGCGGCGCCAACCCCTCCGCCCCAGCCCACGCCGGCGCCGATGTCCTGCTCGCCGACCTCCATGTCCGAGGCCCCCATGTCACCCCTACCGCCGTCCTTGCGCCCTTTGCCCTCGTCCTTGCTGACAACCGAGATGTCGTCCTTCGTGAAGCCCTGGTCGTGGAGTTCCGCGATGGCCTTCTCGGCCTGGCTCCTTGAGGTGAAGATTCCAGTGACCGTCTTGGGCATGCCGTTCCCCCATTCGCGATAAAGTCTGTGGGGATAGTATGCGCACGGCAAAGTCCCTGCTATGCGGGATACTGAGGTCGGACCTCGGGAGTAGGACGGAAAGTCCGGCTACCTAGCCCCGGTGCGGGAAGAACGTGTCGCCCCGGCGGCCCCCGGACCCGGCGCATCAAGGCTCAGTCCCAATTCGTAGTTCAGGTAGACCGACTCCACGACCCGGTCGAGTCCGGTCCGCATCAGCCGCGTGAAGGGCGAGTGGCCCGTGTCGAGACCGAGCCGGACCTGCCAGAGGTCTTCCGGTACGGCCGTGTCATAGGCCCGTGAGCCGGCGACCCCGTCGAGGGTCAACACCCACCTGACGCCCCCGCGGTTGAGCCTGTCGAGTTCGGCCCAGAAAGCCTGAAGGTCGAGTCGGCCCGGCTGGTATCTGCCGCGCGTGCCGCCGTAGGGAGGGTCAAGGAAGACAAGGTCACCCGGACCCGCGCCGGCTAGCGTCTCCCGATAGTCGGCGGAGACGAACTCGACTCCTTGGACGGCCAGATTCCAGCGCTGGATGACCGCCCGCAACCGCCCCGGCGAGATACCCGGCCGAGTGTGGTGGAGGGAGTTGTTGAACTCACCCGCGGCGTTGAAGCGGATGAGCCCGTTCACGCAGGTCCGGCTCAGGAAGAGGAGGTCGTGCGGATCGCGGTCCGCGTTGAACCTGTCACGAACGGTGTAGAAGAAGGGATGCCCGTCGGCCTGAAGCCTGTTCCAGCGCCACTCGTACTCGGTCGCCACGCGCTCGGGCCGATCACGAACTTCCAGCCACAGGGCCACGAGTTCCCCGATGACGTCTCCGGCCAGAGCCTCGCGGACGGGGCGAAAGGGCAGCAAGGCCCCGCCACCGACGAAGGGCTCGATGTACCCCGTCGCCTCCTTCGGGAAAATGGTCCCGAGCAGAGGCGCGATGCCCCGTTTGCTCCCCGGCCACTTGATGATCGGAGGGATCCTGGCGGACAGCGCATCCGGCGGAGACGAGAGTGAGGTCATCGGCCAGTGGCCACTTCATCCGTGATGCGGCGCACGGCCAGGTCGAAGTAGACCGGGTCGCTTTCGAAACCCACGCACTCTAGCCCGAAGCGGCGCCCGGCGATCATCTCCGTGCCCGAGCCGGAAAAGGGCGCCAGGAGCCGCCCGCCCGGAGCGGCGGAAACGAGGAGCATCCTCTCCACCAGGCGTAGCGGCTTCTGCGTGGGGTGACGGCCGTGCCGCCGTTCGGCGGGGGACTTGTTGCTCGGAATGTCCCAGACGGTCCGGAGCTGGCGGCCAAGTTGCTTAAGACTGTCCCCGGGGAAGAAGGCCGTCCTGGCCGCCTCGTAGTTGAACCTGTACTCCCGCCGCGACCCGCCCGTGTGCACCCAGAGAATGGTCTCGTGACTGGCGGTCAGGCGCCGCCCCGAAAGGTTGGGAAAGGCGTTGCGTTTGTACCAAACCACCTCATTGATGATCTCCAGCCCGATCATCTGGCAGGCCACGTTCACAAACCCGGAGTTGTGGTAGGTGGCGTGGATCCAGATGGACCCCGTCGGCCGGACCAGGCGCTTCAGTTCCGCCAACCAAGCCTCGACAGGCGGGAGGTTCCGGGCCAGATCGACGACGCCGTCGCCTCGCTCCGGCCTTCCGGAATCGCCGGGCCTGTCCCAGGCGTGGTCGGCCAGCCGCCAGGGGCCACCAAACCCGGGCAGTCCGTGACCCCGCTCCAGACCCCAGTCCGCGTCGGACGAGGCGCCATAAGGGGGGTCGGCGATGGCCAGGTCGAAGGAGCCGTCCGGCAGGCAGGCCAGACCCTCGAGAACGTCTTGGCGATGGAGAGTGACGCGGTCGGCCCGGTAGATGGCGCCGGCGACCGCGGCCGGGGCCGGCTGTGCCGGCGAGTCATTCGTCATGCCAGGGAGTTAGACAAGTTCGCTTCGGACCCCTGCCGCCCAGCCCATGTCCCGCGGGCTCAACTTGCGTCACTCGGCCCGTCTTCCGGCCGGCGGGCGGCCGAGGTCTAGTCTCTGGCCAGAAGGCGGGAGAGAAAGGGCTCGACGAGGGCCAGGAGAACGGCTATCGCCGCGACGGGGTCGATCTGCCCGCCGAGGAGATTCACTTTCCCGGGCACGGCGTAGCCAACGAAGCCGGCCACCATGACCAAAGAGAGATAGATGCCTCCGGCGACGGCCACGATGTCCACGATGCCCTGGGAAAGAGGGGTCAGGCGGGCCGCGGGCAGGTCAACGTCACGGATGGTGGCGATCTCGCGGTCTCTCTGACGGGCCTTCTCCCTGGCCGAGAGAGCGGCCAACCCGATGACGAGCGCGGCGGCGAGCGCGGTTGCGACGGACGTCACGTCCAGGTCCACCTTCCCGGGACGAGTCCTACTCCCGCTTGGAAGGTATGAGTCCGGGTGTCCGCCTATACCCTCATCCGGACCAGCCCTCTTGCAGAGCCTCACGCAGCTTGGCCTCACCAGGCAAGGACTTGGGCCCCACCGCGGCCAGGGCGATCTGGGACGGATCAAGTGCCCGCAGGGCCAGGGTCGTCAGGCCCTCCGCCGTAACCGCGTCGACGCGCCGGGTCACCTCGTCCAGGCCCAGAATCCGCCCAAGCAGCAGCAGCGAGCGCCCCAGGCGACTCATCCGGTTCGACGTGTTCTCAAGTCCCAAGAGCAGGGCGGCCTTGACCTGGTCCTTGGTTCGCTGGAGTTCCTCGTCCGTGGGCCCTTCCCGATGAAGACGAGATATCTCCGAAGCCGTCAGCCTCAGCACCTCCAGGGCCTTGTCCGGACTGACCGCGGCGTAGACGCCCAGGAGACCGGTGTCCGAGAAGGGAGAGGAGTAGGCGTAGACAGAGTAGGCCAGGCCACGATCCTCGCGGATGGTCTGGAATAGCCGCGAACTGGTTCCCCCGCCGAGCAGTCCGGTCAGGAGATTGAAGTCGAAGATAGCCGGATCGCCCATGGATAGTCCCGGGAAGCCCAGGCAGATGTGAGCCTGCTCGATGGGTTTCGTCTTAGACCGATGACCGGCGTCAAAGGGAGGCGATGGCCGACACGGCCCGGCCCCCTCGGGGGGCATGCCCCCGAAGTAGTGGCGGCAGAGTTCCAGCCCGGCCGCGGTCTCGACGTTGCCGGCCAGGGCCACGACGGTGTTGCCTTGGCGGTAGCCCTCCCGGTGATAGCCGGCCACAGTGTCCGGGGAAAGCGCGGAAACGGTGTCTTCCGTGCCCAGAACCGGACGGCCCAGCGCGTCGTCACCCCAGACCGCCTCGGCCAGGAGATCGCCGGCCAGTTCGTCCGGAGTGTCCTCATACATGTCGATCTCCTCAAGGATGACGCTCTTCTCCTTGGCCAGATCGGCCGGATCGAAGCGCGGTGACAGGACGAGATCCGAAAGCAGGTCCATGGCCTTCTCGAGGTGCTCGTCGAGGACCTTGACGTAGAAGCAGGAGTACTCCTTCGAGGTGTACCCGTTGAGCAGGCCGCCGATGGAGTCGACCTCCTCGGCGATCCGGCGCGCGGTGCGGGTCCTGGTCCCCTTGAAAAGAAGGTGCTCGACGACATGGGACACTCCGGCCAGCCCACTCGGTTCCCGGCGGGAGCCGGCCCCGACCCAGACCCCGACGGACACCGAACGGACGTAGGGGATGGTTTCGACAACGGCTTTCAGACCACCCGGAAGAGTGTCTCTGACGTAGGAGTGGTCAGCGAATGGTGACAAAGACTCCCCTCTTCTCTCTTTGCGACCCCGGCTACAGCGGCTCGCCCGCTCGAATGTGTTTCAGGCGGGCGAGATTCTCGGCCCGCTCCTCGTCGCTGCCGGGTGTCTCCAGAATGAAGGGACACTCCCGGAGCCCAGGCTCGGACAGGAGGGCCCGGAAGCCCGCCTCGCCGATGGCCCCCTGCCCGACGGGGGCGTGTCTGTCCTTGCGCTCCCCGACCGTCCCTACCGCGTCGTTGGCGTGGATGACACGTATTCTGTTCGTTCCTAGCAAAGCGGTCGCCAGTCCCACGAAGGCCGAAACGCCCTGGGGTCCGGATAGATCGTAGCCGGCCGAGTGGGCGTGACAGGTATCCAGGCAAACCCCGACGCGTCCGCCGCACCGCATCTCCAGCCGGTGACAGACCTCGGCCAACTCCTCCAGGGACGAACCCAACTCCCGCCCGGCGCCGGCCGTGTTCTCCAGAAGGAGCATGACGTCCCCCGCCCCCTGCCTGGCCCGGTCAAAGACTGCCCTGACCGAAGCCTCGACGAGTCCAAACCCCGCCTCGACACCGGCGCCCGCCGCCGGCCACCCGAGGTGGGTCACAACGTAGGGGGATCCCAGAAGGGCGGCCCGTTCCAGTTCACCGGCCACGGTCTCGACGGCGTAGGCTCGGAGCCCGTCGGCGGCGGCGCAAAGATTGGCGAAGTACGGGACGTGCACGACCACCGGGGCGATGCCCGCGCCGGCAAGCGTCTGCCGGGCGGAGTGAAGCTCGTCGGGGGTGAGCGCACGGGCCTTGCCGCCCTGGGGACTGCGGGAGAAGATCTGGACGGCTTCGCAGCCGAAGACCCGGGCCCGCTCCGCCATCTTGTCCATCCCGCCGGCGATGGAGACGTGCATTCCCAAACGAGGTTCCGGGGGCGGCAAGCCGCCCCCGGAACCGAATTCAAACCCTCGGGCTGAAGTCAGAGACGCCCCAGCCCGGCGCATGATCCTATCTCCGCGGCCCGCGTGGACGCGCACTCCGGTCGCCCTGGCCGCCACCGCCGCCACTCCGGCCGCTCCGGCCGAAGCCACCGCGATCACCGCCGCCGCCCGGACCGCGCCGCGGCCCACGCTCACGCTCGGGTGGCTCGTCCGGCACGACCTCACCCCTCGCGCGACGTTCATCGCGCAAGACTTCCTTGTGCGAGAGATTGACCCGGCCGAGGTTGTCGATCTCCGTGCACTTGACCGCAATCTCGTCGCCCACGTTGACCACGTCCTCGGTCTTCTCCACCCTCTCCTCCGCCAGCTTGGAGATGTGGACAAGACCCTCCTTGCCGGGCAGAACCTCGACGAAGGCGCCAAAGGGGGTTACTCGCGTTACCCGGCCCTTGTAGGTCTTGCCGACCTCCACCTCGCGGGTGATGTCCTCAATCATCTTGATGGCCCGCGCGGTGCCTTCCTGGTTGACGCCGGCCACGAAAATGCGGCCGTCGTCCTCGATGTCGATCTTGGTGCCGGTCTCGGCAATGATCCGGTTGATGACCTTGCCTCCCGGACCGATGACCTCGCGGATCTTGTCTGGATGGATGGTTAGGATGACGATGCGAGGCGCGAAGGGCGAGAGTTCGGGTCTGGGCTCTGGGATGGTCTCCAGCATCTTGCCCAGGATGTGGAGGCGGCCTTCCTTGGCCTGCTCCAGGGCCTTGGTGACGATGGTCCGGTCCAAACCGGAGGCCTTGATGTCCATCTGAATGGCCGTGACTCCGTCTCGTGTCCCGGCCACCTTGAAGTCCATGTCGCCGTAGAAGTCCTCGACCCCTTGAATGTCGGTCAAGACGGCGTAGCGGTCACCTTCCTTGACCAAACCCATGGCCACGCCGCTGATCGGGGCCTTGATGGGCACACCGGCGTCCATGAGGGCCAGAGTAGAGCCGCAGACACTGCCCATCGAGGTTGATCCGTTCGACTCCAGGACCTCGGATACGGTCCGGATCGTGTAGGGGAAGTCGTTCTCGTCCGGCAGGACGTGCAAGACAGCCCGTTCGGCCAGAGCGCCATGCCCGATGTCCCGGCGACCGGGACCCCGCAGCGGGCGGACTTCGCCAACGCTGTAGGACGGGAAGTTGTAGTGATGCATGTAACGCTTCTCGGTCTCGGACCCTGGACTGTCGATTGTCTGAACGTCACCCACCGAGCCCAGGGTGGCCGTTGTCAGAACCTGAGTCTGCCCGCGGGTAAAGAGCCCGGAGCCGTGCGTCCTGGGTAGGAGACCGACCTCGCAGGTGATGGCGCGGACCTCATTCAGCTTCCTGCCGTCGGGGCGACGCCCCTCGCTCAAAATCATCTTGCGCACTTCTTCTTTGAGGATGCCCTTGAAGGTCTCGCCCATATCCGCGGTGTTATCGGGGAACTGGGGCGCGAGGGCTTCCTTGACTTCCTTCTCCACGGCGTCCAGAGCGTTCTCCCGGGTCATCTTGTCCGGAGTCCCGAGGAGCCCACGGATCTTGGTTGCCGCCGCCGCCCGCACCGCCTCGATAAGCTCCGCGGGGGGCTTGTGGATCGGGTAATCCTTCTTCGGCTTGCCGGTGGCCTTGACGATGCGATCCTGCAAGGTGATGAGGTCCTGGCAGGCATCAAACCCGAAGAAAATGGCCTCGACGATGTCCTCTTCCGACACCTGATTGGCCTCGGCCTCGACCATCAAGACGGCGTCGCGGCTGGCGGCGACGGTCACGCTCAGGTCGCTCTTCAGGGCCTCGGCCTGATTGGGATTGAGAACGAACTTCCCGTCCACCCGACCCACGATGGCGGCGGCGATGGGACCGTCAAAGAGAATGTCCGACGTGCACAGGGCCGTCGAGGCCCCGAGGATGCCCGCGAACACGGGCGCCGCGTCCTGGTCGACCGAGAGAACCGTAACCACAACCTGAATGTCGTTGCGGAAACCCTTTGGAAACCTCGGCCGAAGAGTTCGATCGGTCAGCCGCGCGCTGAGCGTGGCCCTCTCGCTTGGCCGTCCCTCACGACGGAAGAAGCTGCCTGGGATTCGCCCGACTGAGTACTGGCGCTCTTCCCAGTCCACCAGGAGGGGGAAAAAGTCGATGCCCTGGCGGAGTTCGGCGGACGCTGTCGCCGTGGCCAGAACCACGGTGTCGCCGTAGCGCACGAGGGCGCTGCCTCCGGCCTGCCTGGCTACTCTGTTGAGTTCGATGACCAGGGGTCGGTCGGCGTATCGGATTTCAAACCTGTCTGACAGTAGAATTGCCTCCTTTGACCAGCCGGCGCGCGTTGCCGCGCGCCGGCGTTACTATCATCTTCCCACCGGCGCCGGAGCTATCCCCCGGAGAGCCGACTATCGCCTGAGACCCAACCTCTCCACAACGCCCCGGTAACGCTCGATCTCGTTGTCGCGGAGGTAGTTGAGGAGCCGCCGTCGCTGGCCGACCATCTTTAGAAGGCCGCGACGGGAATGGTGGTCCTTCTTGTGCTCGCGAAGATGCTCGGTGAGTTCGTTTATCCGCTGGGTGAGGATGGCGACCTGCACTTCCGGGGAGCCCGTGTCGGACTCATGGGTCTTGTAGTCTTGAATGATCTGCTGCTTCCTTTCTTTCTTCAGCAAGTGATGGCACCTCCCGGATTACTGGTCCTCCCCTTTAGCCCAAGCCTGTCGCCGGAGGGGGCGATAAGCCTCGGCTGAGGTTCATAGGGTCGGTTAATTCTAACACCATGGTCCGGCACGGCGCAAGCACACTCCATCCTGAGTCTTCCATAACGGAACCCGTCTCATGCCTCAACGGAGTTCGTCTCAGATCCCGGACTTGGATGACGGCCCAAGCGACCCCAGTCCGAAGAAGGTCCCGGCCTTGGCCCGATCCCGCGCGATCTGCTCCGCCAACTGCCCGGATCCGGCGAACCTTCGCTCCGGACGCAACCGCCGGTGGAAGAAGACTCGGATCTCGTCCCCGTAAGTCGGAGGAGCGCCGGCCAAGACGTGAACCTCCAGACCCGGGGTAGGCCGGGCGACCCCGCCCCCCCCGGTCACGTTCCCGCCACCCTCCGCGCCGGTCTCGGCGACCGGCGGAACGGCGAAAGTCGGGCGGATTCCGATGTTGGCCACCCCCGGCAGGGCCACGCCCAGGTCCGGACGCAGGGTCGCCGCGGACGCCGGCAAGACCGAGCAGACATAGACTCCGTGGGCCGGAGAAGCGAGTTCGGCCGGAAAGGCCACGTTGGCGGTGGGAAAACCGAGCTTCCACCCTCTCCCCGCTCCCAAGACCACGGGGCCGCACAGGCTGTAAGGCCGTCCGAGAAGGAGGCCGGCCCTCTCGACGTCTCCTCGGGCCAGCGCCTCTCGGACCGCGGAGCTTGAGACCACATCCCTGTCGACGCGGACGGCCGGGTGCACGGCTACCTCGATGCCGCCGGCCTGACCGAGTCTCCGGAGCAGGACCGGATCACCCCGCCCGCCTCGCCCAAAAGTGAAGTTGAAACCTACGACAATGCCGGCCGGGGCCAGGCCGGCCACCAGAACTCGGCTGACAAACTCCTCGGCCTCCATGCCGGCGGCCTCCCGGGTGAAGCGCAGGACCAGAACCTTCTCCGCTCCGGCCAGGCCAAGAAGCCGCACCTTCTCTTCCAGAGTGGAAAGAAGGAGGAGCTGGGTCCCGCCATCGCCGCGCAGGACCTCCTCGGGATGGGGCCAGAAGGTGAGGACCCACAGCGGGCCCGCGCGCCGCCGGGCCATGTCGAGACCGGCCTCCAAGAGACTCCCGTGACCGAGATGAAGGCCGTCGAAGACGCCGATGGCCAGAACCGGACCCCGCCCGGGAGGGTCATCCAAAGCTCGGGCCAGACCCGCGAGAGCCGGACCAGTGAGATCGATCGGTGTGTACTCGGGTGGATGCTGGGGCATGGTCTTGGCCCCGCGGGACAGACCCGCGTCAGGCTTGGCTACCCCCAATCCAAGGTTTGAGCACTTTCCGCGGCCGGATACGCCCGCCGGAGAGGGAGGCCACGGCCACGAGGTCTCCATCCTCCGAGAGGACGCGCACGGCCTCAGCGGACCCGTGGCGACCGGCCCATCCTCCCGCGTACTGCGGCATTTCCCCGCGTCGCACCCGGTCACACTCCGGTGTCGATAGCCGGATGGCCGGAAGATGTCCGACGGCGTCGGCCGGGGCCACGCGCACTCTGGCCAGTTCGGCCGTCGCGGACCTGGAGGCCAACTCCTCCAGGGTCAGGGTCGCCGCGACCTCAAAGGGCCCGACCGCTTCTCTGACCAGAAACCCCAGATGGGCGCCGATCCCAAGCGCGCGGCCGAGGTCATCGGCCAGAGTCCGGACGTAAGTCCCCCGAGAACAGGCCACCCTGAGCCGGGCAATCGGTCCGTCCGACCCGGCCCCGAAGTCCAGAAGCTCGATATCGTAGACAAAGACTTTCCTCGGCTTCCGCTCGACGACCCGGCCCTCCCGGGCCAGTTGATAGAGCCGCCGGCCACCCATCTGGACAGCCGAGACCATCGGGGGCACCTGGTCGAGAGCCCCGCGAAACCGGGGCAAAACCGCCTCCACATCAGCCACGGTCAGGCGGCGGACCTCCGACTGGGAAGCGGCCGCGACGAGGCGGCCGGTGTAGTCCTGAGTGTCCGTGGTCTGGCCGAACCGGATCTCGGCCACGTAGACCTTCTGGAGGTCCAGGAGGTACTCCGCCAGCCTGGTCGGTCCCTGGCCTACCAGAACCAAGAGAACTCCGGCCGCGGCCGGGTCCAAAGTCCCGGAATGGCCGGCGTGCCGCTCGCCCGTCAGCCGCCGGACGGCCGCCACCACGTCATGCGAGGTAAGGCCGGGCGGCTTGCAGATCGGGTAGAGACCCTCGATCTCCCGCTCCCCGTTCACGCCGGACCTCCGGCGCCGTCCAGGGCTCTCTTGCTCTCGGCCAGAACCCTGGCCAGAGCCTGGTTGATGTCTCCCGGGAGAAGGCATCCCGCCGCCTTGCGATGCCCTCCACCGCCCAGGTTCTCGGCTATGGCCCCGACGTCGAAGTCGCGCTTGCATCGCAGGGCGACCCGAACCAGACCGTCGGGCATCTCCTGCAGCAGAAAGCAAAGGTCCACGAAGTCGATCATCCGCGGGTAACTGACCAGGCCCTCGACCTCGTCATCAGTCGCCCCGCACTCCCCCAGCATCTTGCGAGTTACCGTGACCCAGGCTATCCGTCCTCCCGCGGCAAAGCTCAGCGTGCCGAGCATCATCTCCAGGAGACGCAGGCTCGACAGGGTTCGCGTGTCGTGGATGATCTCCCCGATCGGGCCCGGCTGGACACCGAGGTCGAGCAGTTCGGCCGCCAGGAGATGGGTCCCGGCGGTCGTGTTGTCGAAGCGGAAACCCCCGGTATCGGTGCTCACGGCCACGTAGAGGCACAGGGCCATGTCCCGGTCCAGGGGCACTCCCAGTTCGGCCAGGATCAGACGCACCTGCTCCGCCGCCGCCGAACCCTTCTCCTCCACGTAGTTGATCGCGCCGAAAAAGGTATTGGAGGGGTGATGATCCACATTGACGACCAGACCGGAGCGAGCCAGCCCCTCCGGGGACAGCCCGGCGCGACGCGGATCACTGCAGTCAATGAGGAAAACACAATCGTAGGTCTCGACCGGCTGAGGCAAGCGAGCCAGGGTCACAATGTCGCCGAAACCCGGTAGAAAGGAGAAGCGACCGGGTGGCGGCGCCGGACTGGCGACAACGGCCTTCCGGCCAAGCTTGGCCAAGGCCGTTCGCATGGCCAGGTTGCAGCCCAGGCTGTCCCCGTCGGGGAACTCGTGGAGCACGAGAAGGAACGACTCAAGGTCGGCGACGGCCCGGGCCACGTCCGCGGCCGAATGACTCGGCTGGCGCAAGTCCTACTCCTCCCCGGGGCCCTTCGGTGGCTTGGGCGCCCCGGCCTCGGGCCGGGGTGAGCCGTCGGGGTAGAGCTTCCCAAGGAGACTCTGGATGCGGACTCCCCGTTCGATCGAGTCGTCCAGCCGGAAGATGATCTCCGGAGTGTGGCGGAGGGTGAGCCTCTGCCCAAGCGCGGAGCGGACGAAACCGCTTCCGCTCTTCAGAGCGGCCAGGGAACTCACCTTCTCCTCCTCGGTGCCGAGGACGCTGACAAAGACTTTGGCCACCCGGGCGTCCTTGGCGACCTCGACGTCGGTTACGCTCACGAAGCCAAGCCGGGGATCCTTGAATTCCCGGAGGATGGCGCTGACTTCCTCCTTGATGGCCACGGAAACCCGCTCTAGTCTGGCCTCATCCATGTCATCTCACCTCCTGGGTGGACTCCAGGACGAGGAACGGTCCGGCCGTCTCGACCCACCGCGAAACCTCGTCCAGAAGATGGCGGCACACGCTCTCGCTCGACGAGACCGTGGCCAGGCCGAGGGTGGCTACCTGCCAACTCTCAAGGTCGTCGATCTCGGCCACCGACACGCCGAAACGGGTTCGCAGCCGCTGGCTGAGACTCAAGACGACCTGGCGCTTGTCCTTCAGAGAGCCCGCCTCCGGGAGATGTAGCCGCAACATCAAGGTTCCGACTATCAGCGGCCGCCTCTTCGGGCTCACTCCTAGCCGGCGACCTCCTCCATAGCGAAGGCCTCGAGGATGTCGCCCTCCTTGATATCATGGAAGTTCTCAAGCCCGATACCACACTCAAAACCGGAGGCCATCTCCCGAACATCCTCTTTGATGTGCCTGAGCGAGGCCATCGGACCCTCGTGGACGATCACGCTGTCGCGCACGACCCGGAGCTTGTTCTTCCGGGTGATCTTGCCGTCGGTGACGTAGCAGCCGGCGATCGTCCCCACCTTGGGAATCTTGAAAAGCTGGCGAACCTCGGCGTGGCCGAGGATGACCTCCTTGAAAATCGGCGCCCGCAGCCCCTTGACGGCCGCCTTGACGTCATTGATGGCGTCATAGATGACCCGGTAGGTCCGAACGTCGACGCGCCGCTTCTCGGCCGCCTGCCTGGCCCCCGCGTCCGGGGTGACGTTGAAGGCGATGATAATCGCGTCCGAGGCCGACGCCAGCATGACGTCGGTTTCCGTGACTCCGCCCACACCGGTGTGGATGACATTGAGGCCGATCTCCGGCTCCTCGAGCTTCTCGAATGACTGCCGCAGGGCCTCAAGAGAGCCCTGAACGTCGGCCTTCAGGACCAGGTTGAGCTGCTTGCGCTCGCCCTCCCGAACCTGGCGGAAGAGGTCGGCCAGGCTGGTCGCGGCCCTCGTCCCGCCCATCTCCTGCTCGCGACGCCTGAGGTCACGCTGGGTGGCGATCTCCCGGGCCATCCTCTCGTCGGCCAGAACCTGGAACACGTCACCCGCGGCGGGCAGATCGTCGAGCCCGATAACCTCGACCGGAGTCGAAGGTCCGGCGTCATCGAGACGCTTGCCCTTGTCGTCGACCATCGCCCGGACCCGCCCGAAAGCCGTGCCGGCCAGGATCGGGTCGCCGACCCGTAGTGTGCCCGCTTGGACCAAAACCGAGGCCACCGGCCCGAGACCCTTGTCAAGCCGCGTCTCCAGGACGATGCCCTTGGCCCGGCGTTCCGGATTGGCCCTGAGCTCGCCCATTTCCGCCACCAGCAGGATCATGTCCAGGAGTTCGTCGATACCCAGACGTTCCTTGGCCGAGACCGGAACGGTGACGGTGTCGCCGCCCCAGTCCTCCGGGGTCAGGCCATGCTCGCCGAGTTGCGTCTTGACCCGATCGGGTAGGGCGTTGGCCTTGTCGATCTTGTTCAGGGCGACAATGATGGGAACCTTGGCCGCGCGGGCGTGGTTGATGGCTTCTAGGGTCTGAGGCATGACCCCGTCGTCGGCCGCGACCACCAGAACGGCGATGTCGGTGGCCTGGGCGCCGCGGGCCCGCATGGCCGTGAATGCCTCGTGACCCGGGGTGTCCAGGAAGACAATCCTCTTGCCTCGCCAGTCGACGGTGCTGGCGCCGATGTGCTGGGTAATGCCTCCGGCCTCTCCCGCCGTGACGTTGGTCTTACGAATGGTATCGAGCAAGGAGGTCTTGCCGTGGTCGACGTGACCCATGACCGTCACCACAGGCGGCCTCGGCCGCAGGCCTTTCTCCTCCTCGACTTCGACCGGCTTAACCTGCTTCTCCGCGCCTTCGGCGACAGGGGCCGTCTCTTCGGTCGGCTGGACCGCATGGACGACGAGTCCCATCTCCGACACGGCAATGCGGGCTGATTCGGGATCAAGAACCTGGTTCAGACTGGCCACGATGCCCAGACGTATGAGTGACTTTATGAGTTCCGCGCCGGTGACACCCATCCGGTCCGACAATTCCCTGACCGTAAGTGGCGCGCTGATGGTGACTTCGGTAGCCCGCACCCGCGGCGGTTCCTCAACCTTGACCGGTAGGCCCCTGCGCCCGTGACGCCCACGCGCCAGACGGCGCTCGGCATCATCGTCCACGCGCCAGTTCTTTGGGCCCGGGCCCTGACGGCCCGTCCTCGCGCGACTGGGCACGCCGCCAGTGCGGCGATCGCGCCGGTCGCCACGACCCCCCGCCGCGGCAGGCTTGGCGGCCGCGGGAGCGCCAGGCGTTCCCCTACCCGGCGTCGCTGGACGTCCCGCTCCAGGAGCGCCTCCCGGGGCGGGTCGCGCCGGCCACTCCCTGGGACCCCCCGGCCGCGGACCGGATCCTCTGTTGTCCGGAGCGCCGGGCCCTCGAGCCCCCATGGGTGGCCTGGCGCCTGGACCCGCGCCATACGGGCGGGATGGTCCCCGCGGCGCATACGGGCCGGCGCCGGGACCGCCCGGTCCCCCCGGTCGAGCAGCCCCACCGGGGGCCGGTCCGGGTCGACGCTCATACCCAGGTCCGGGCCCGCGTCTTGCAGCGGGTCCCGCCAGGCCTCCCGCCGAGGGGTAGGGTGGCCGGGCCACGCCCGGGCCGCCTTCCCGCGACGGAACAGCGCCCGATGGCGACGCCGGTCGCTGGGTGGGAGCGAAGCCGGTCCTTGGCGACGGACCGGGACCAAACCCGGGTCTGGGCGCGGGGCCGACCGCGGGACGTTCCCCGGTCCGCCTCACCAGCGGCGGAGGTGGTGGAGGGACAGGCGTCCGGCCGGATGGCAGGGTCGGTCCCGGCCCTCTGTCGGCAACCTTGGCCGGCGCCGCTGTCGCGTCGGTCTCATCCTCCGGCTCGGCGACTCTCCGCTTAATCGACGCCGATTCCCGGGCCGCCACGACCGGGCGTTCTTCGCCTTCGCCCGCGGCGCCCCGTAGGCTGGTCGCGATTTCCTCCTCGGGCCCATTGGGCATCAACCCCGGTGCGCCCGGTCTTCCTAGGAGAAGCGTCGCCGATGCGGCTCTGGGGGGCGACTCCTCCGAAACTTCAAAGTCTTCGGGCTCTTCCTTGGCCTTGGGCCACTTCAGGGATGTCAGCCATGTCGGTTCCGGCCGGGCCGCGGCTATGCCGCGCCCGCCGCTCGTCGGCCGGCGAATGAGCCCCTTCAACCTACTCTCAAGCGACCCGTCGACCACGGCCATGTGGTTCGGCACCTGGACGCCAAGATCGCTAAGAAGAGTCATGAGCTTGGCGGAACTGACCCCCAGTATCTTCGCCAGCTCGAAAACGCGAATATTGCCTTCGGGCAAGAATCTCACCCCTTCATCCGGTTCCGCCCGCTGCGCCCACCGGACGGTGAAACCGCACTACCGGGCGGAGGCGTCTGACTCCCGACCGGAACCTGACCGGTTCGGGGAGAGACCGCGGCCACCGCTTCGGCCAAGGACTCAAGAACATGATCCGGCACGGGCGTTTCCAGAGCTCGCCCGAGCTTCCCGCCTTTCACCGCGACCGCGAGGCAGTCCGCCCCGGGACACACGTAGGCCCCGCGGCCCGCTCGCCGACCGCTCGGGTCAACCTCAACCTGACCGGAAGGAATGCGAACGACCCGGACAAGCTCCTTCTTTGGCCGCTTTCGGCCGCAACCGATACACGTTCTCAGCGGCTGCCGCTTGGCCTTGCTAGGTTCGGGGTTCATCATCATCGCCCTCAGCCCGCTCCTCGGGTTGCGCGAGGCCGGCGGCTTCGTCCAGGCTGTCTTCCGGTGCGGGCCTGACATCTTCCTGGCCGGTCCCACCGTCGCCCTCGACAGTCGCCTCATCGGCCAGGCCGTCCTCAGACACAACGATCTGCGACTCGCTCCTGATGTCGATGCGCCACCCCGTTAGCTTGGCCGCCAGACGGGCGTTCTGGCCCTCCCGTCCGATGGCCAGAGAGAGCTGGTAGTCGGGAACGACTACCCGAGCCACCTTGGCCTCAGCCTCGAGGGTGGTCAAGACGACCTTGGCCGGGCGCAAGGCGTTGCCCACGTACTCGCTCTGTTCGTCCGACCAGGGGATGATGTCAATCTTCTCGCCCTTGAGCTCCCTCACCACGGCCTGAACGCGAACACCCTTGGCCCCCACGCAGGCCCCCACGGGGTCCACGTTCGCGTCGCGGGAGGCCACCGCGACCTTGGCTCGGGAACCGGGTTCGCGGGCGATGCCCTTGATCTCGACTAGACCGTCGTGGATCTCGGGCACCTCGAGCTCAAAGAGCCGCTTCACGAGGCCCGGATGGGTACGGGAAAGGTAGATCTGCGGTCCCTTGGGCATCTTGCGAACCTCGACGATGTAGACCTTGATGCGCTCGCCCGGGCGCAGCTTCTCGCCCGGGATTTGTTCGGCGGGACTCAGAACCGCCTCGGTCTTTCCCAGGTTGACGAAGTAGTTGCGAAACTCCTGCCGTTGGATGACCCCTGTAACAATGTCGCCTTCGCGGCTGGAGTACTCCTCGAAAATGACCCCGCGCTCGGCCTCGCGGATGCGCTGGAGGACTACCTGCTTGGCTGTCTGGGCGGCAATGCGGCCGAAGTCACGCGGCGTGACTTCGGTCTCGACGGTGTCCCCGAGCTCGTGGGCCGGATTCTCTTGCCTGGCCTCCGCCAGGGAGATCTCCGAGCGAGAGTCGGTGGACTCCTCGACCACTTGGCGCACGGCCAGAACGCGAAACTCGCCCGTGCCCGCGTCGAGTTCGACCCGGACGTTCTGGGACGATCCGAAGTTGCGGCGGTAGGCCGACACCAGGGCCATTTCGATGGCCTCCATCAAGGCCGCCACCGGAACGCCCTTCTCATCCTCGATCTGGGCCAAGGCTTGGATGAAGTCCAGGTTCGCGCCCTTCGGCTTGCCGCCACCTCTGCGGCCCCCACTCGGACCTGGTGTCGTTGTCACTGGCCCTCACCTCCGTAACGCCCTGAGCCGTCTCCGCCCGCGCTGTCCACGTCCGTCGCCCCGCCGACCTTGGACCAGTCGATGGCCAGGTGGGCCTTGGCGATCTCGGCTCGTGGGATCTTGACCTCCTCGCCCGGCGCGGCCTCGATGAGGACCTCACCGCTTGGCGTTAGACCACCTAGGCGTCCGGTGAAAGCTTTCCGCCCCCCGATGGTCCGGTAGAGGCGCAGGGTTGCCAGCCGGCCCCGGAACCTGTCGTAGTCCGAGTCACGGAGGAGCGGCCGTTCGAGGCCCGGAGAAGAGACTTCGAGGTTGTAGGTGTGGGAAATCGGATCGACTCGATCAAGGGCTTCGCCGAGTTCCCGGGCTACGTCCCGGCAGTGGTCGAGGGTTACCCCGGCGGGATGATCCAGGAAGACACGCAGAAACCACTCCCGGCCTTCGCGCTCGAACTCGACCCGATCCAGGGTCAACCCGTCAGACCGGCGAGAGAGTAGTCCGGCCGCCAGCGTCTCGACGCCGGCCTCTATCTCCCGTCTGGAACCCGCGGTCACGACTCGCACCTACCTCGTTCCTGGCCGACTCTCGTTCCTATCGATGACAAGGAGTGGGCATCCAGCGACCCACTCCTTGGAGACTAGCCTATGGGCTGGATTGTGGTTCGTCCGGAACCGGCTCGCCACCGAGCCCCTGCCCGGGCCCTTCCGCCTCCTTCGGGTGGAAGTTGCCCCGTATAATACAATTGCGGCGCTGAACCTAGTGGCGCCGCAACCCGGCGTAAGTATACCACAAGCCCGCGCAAAGCGGCAAGGAAAGGCCCTGACGGCCGACCCCGGCTGGCCCAGGGCCGTGGTGGTGGCCGCGATCAGGTAGAAGCCGGCTCCGACGGCGAAATCCCCCTAGCGCCTGACCCTCTCGCTCTTGGGCACAACGCGAAGGATGTCCCAGTACATGCGCAGGCGAGCCCGAAGGCCTCGGGCCAGCCCGATCTTCTCTTCCTTCATTCGCTGGGTCACACCATTGATGCGGACTTCCTCGATGCGGCACTTGTTCTCGCGGGCCCACAAGGTCAGGGCAACCTCGGCTCCCCACCCCGCGTTGTCATCCAGATCACGCAGGGTCTGAAAGACCTCCACTCGGCCGGCCCTGACCCCTGAGAGAAACGGGGTAACCGCCTGCGCGAGATCGGTGGCCGCCCGGCCGTGGCGCATTATGCCTATGGCCACGTCCGCCCGGCCACTCAGAATCGGCTCAAGGAGGCGCTTCACGTGCTCGGGTCTGAGCCCGATGAGGTCGGCATCGAGGAAGAGGAGAATGTCGAAACCGGCGGCCAAGAGGCCGGCCTTCATGGCGGCGGCCTTGCCGTGGTTCTGGTCTAGTTCGATGACTTTCGCGCCACTAGCCCGGGCGATTTCCGCCGTGCGATCGCTCGAGCCGTCGCTCACGACGGTAACCTCGCCGACGCAGTCGCCGAGGCGCGCGGCATCGATGACCTGCCCCACCGTGGTCTCTTCGTTGTAGGCCGGTATGATCACAGATACCTTGGTCAGAGTTGGACTCTCCTCTCGCCTCGCGGGCTAGTAGGCCCGGGCGAAGTAAGCCAGATGACGAGCCTGTCCGCCACAGAGGGCGCATCGGCCACCAGACTCGATCCTGGCCTGGCCCTCGTCGAGCAGAGGCGCGGGATGCCCGGGAAGAGGCAGACAGCGGAGCGTGGCCCCGGTCTTGTCCTTGATCTCCCGCTCGCACTCGGCCTTTCCGCACCAGGCCGACAGCACCAAGCCCCGCTCGCCCTCCATGATCTGTCCGATCTCCTCGACACTCCCGGCAAAGTGGGTGTTCTCGTCCCGGAACCGGCGGGCCTTCTCATAGAGGCTACCCTGAATGGAGGCCAGGATGTCGCTAATGGTTGTCCCCAGGGTGCTCGGGTCGGCCGATACCTTGACTTTCACCCCGGTATCGCGCCTAACGGCCATGACCTGACCGGCCTTTACGTCGCGGGGACCGACCTCGAGGCGCAAAGGCACCCCTCGCATCTCCCAGTCGTTGAACTTCCAGCCGGGAGTGTACTCGGCTCGATCGTCGACCTTGAAACGCACTGGTCCGGCCGGGCCACCCACCACAGGGCCCTCGTAGACAGCCCTCTCCAGAGCCCCTCGGACCGAGCCCACTCCGCCGGCGACAAGCTCCGCATCCGTGTCGCTCGGGATGGGCACGACCACGACCTGGGTCGGGGCCACGCGCGGCGGCAGGACCAGGCCGCGATCGTCACCGTGAACCATGACAATGGCCCCGATGAGTCTGGTCGTGACGCCCCAACTGGTCTGCCAGACCGGCTTGAGTTGACCGTCCTGATCAAGGAAGTTGATGTCGAAGACCTTGGCGAAGTGTTGGCCGAGGTGGTGACTCGTTCCGGCCTGAAGGGCCCGGCCGTCGGACATGAGAGCCTCAATGCAGTAGGTGCGGTGGGCCCCCGCGAACTTCTCGGATTCGGACTTCAGGCCGGGGATGACCGGAATGGCCAGGCTACCCTCGATGAACTCGCGGTAGATCTCGAGCATCTTCAGAGTTTCTTCTTGAGCCTCGGCCTCGGTCCGGTGGCAAGTGTGCCCTTCTTGCCAGAGGAACTCGGTCGTGCGGAGAAACGGTCGGGTGGCCTTCTCCCAGCGAACGACATTGCACCACTGGTTGATGAGGATCGGAAGGTCGCGGTAGGATTGGATCCACTTCGCATAGATGGGGCCGATGATGGCCTCGGAGGTGGGCCGCACCGCGAGCGGCTCGGCCAGTTCCTCCCCGCCGCCCCGGGTCACCCAGGCGACCTGGGGCGTGAAGCCCTCAAAGTGCTCCGCCTCGCGGCGGAGATACTCCTGGGGGATAAAGAGGGGGAAGTAGGCGTTGACATGGCCGGTGGCTTTGAACCGCGTGTCCAGCCCGTCGTGGATGGCCTCCCAGAGGGCGTAACCGGTGGGGCGGATAACCATGCACCCCTTAACCGGAGTGTAGTCCATGAGTTCGGCCTTGGTGACCACGTCGACGTACCACTGCGAGTAGTCCTGGCCGCGTGGAGTGATGACCTTGACAAACACCTTGTCTTCCTTCAGCCCAATTCCCTCCTCAGCACCATCCCGACGCTCCCGAGCCGCCGCTTTTCCCCGGTGTCGGACGGCCACTCGGACCGCCCGCGCCTACGACCCGGCGAGACGTCGTGCTTCCTTCAATAGAGCTGGGGCAATCTCCTGTCGCGCCAGCCGCCCCACCAGCTTACCTCCGACGAACAGGACGGCCTGGCCCCGGGTCACGGCCACGCCCAGATCGGCGCCTCTGGCCTCTCCTGGTCCATTGACCTCGCAACCCATGACCGCCACACGCAACGGAAAGTCAAGACCTTGCAGGGCCTGACGGACCTCCTCCAGGATGGGTTCCAGAGGGATTGTCGCCCGTCCGCAAGTCGGGCAAGACATGATCACCAGTCCCGGACGCTTTCCCGTAGCCAGGAGGATTTCCCGGCCGACACGAACCTCCTCGTCCGGCGGGCCGGTCAGCGAGACTCGGACCGTGTCCCCGATACCCTCCAGGAGCAAGGCCCCGATACCCGCGCACGACCGCACCATTCCGGCAAGCCCCGCCCCCGCCTCCGTGACTCCAAGGTGCAGGGGGTAGTCCGTCCGGCGGGCGACTTCGCGGTAGGCTCGGGTCATGACGTCGAGATCGAAAGCCTTAACCGACACGACAATGTCCGCGTGCCCGGCCTCCTCCAGCAAGGCCGCCTGCTCCAGGGCCGAGTCCACAAGGGCCCTGACCGGCTCGCCGACCGCGAGCCGCCAGGCCTCAGGGCTGAGCGACCCGGCGTTGGACCCCACCCGGATGGGGACTCCCCTCTCCGCAGCCGCGTGAGCCACGGCTCTCACCTTCTCGGCCGAGCCGATGTTCCCGGGGTTAAGACGCAGCTTGTCCACTCCGGCCTCAAGGCAAAGCAGGGCCAAGCGGTGGTCAAAGTGGATATCGGCGACGATGGGCAGCGGGCTCTCCCGCTTGATGTCGACCATGGCCCGGGCGGCGACCTCGTCGGGCACGGCCAGGCGGACAATGTCGCAGCCAAGACCGGCCAGGCGGGCTATCTCGGCCAAGGTCGGCCCGACCTGGCGGGTGTCCGTCTTGGTCATGGTCTGAACGCTGACCGGCCAGCCACCGCCGATCATGACCCGGCCAACCCGTGCGGTTCTCGACTTGCGGCCTGCCGGCTCGGGGTCCACGGATTACCTCCCTAGAGCCGGATGATATCGCGGTAGGTGATGAGGATCATGAGCAGGATCAGAGCGGCGAAACCGATGAAGTGGACGAGACTCTCTCGGCGGGGATCCGGCTTGCGGCGAGTCACGCCTTCGTAGGTCAGGAAGACCAGGCGCCCGCCATCGAGGGCGGGAAAGGGCAAGAGGTTGAAGAGCCCGATGTTGAGGCTAAGGAAACCGGCCAGGTACATTAGGTTGGCCGGACCGGACTTTGCCGTCGAGCCGATGAACCGCACGGTCATCACCGGACCAGCCAGGTCGAGCGGGACCCGTCGGAAGAGAGCGTCGACAAGTGTGGTCACCCAGGCCGCCAGGACTCGCCAGGTCTCGACGAGACCTTCGACGACCGCTTGCCCCAGACCCACTCGCCTGTAGACAAGGAGTGGAGTCACACCAATGATCCCTTCCGACGGCTGGTTGGGATCGGTCGTCGGGACAACCACGACCGAACGAGTCTCCTCGCCGTGGCGGTAGACCAGACTCACCTCGCGGCCGAGCGAGCCGGCGATGGCTTGGTCGAACTGGGTCCAGTCAGCGAGCTCCCGGCCGTCCACTGACAGGAGGGTGTCGCCGGGTTCCAGACCGGCCTTGTCCGCCGGATAACCCGGAAGAACCTGTCCGATAACCGTGGACTCCGCCTTGATGTCGCTGGGCACCCCGAAGGTGGCGAACATGAGAGCGAAGATGACGAAGGTCAGAGCGAAATTCATCAAGGGGCCGGTGGCGATGACCAGGGAACGCTGAGCGACGGTCTTCACCTTGTAGGCGTCGGGAGTCTCAGGCTCGTCGGGTTCCGACCCGACCATAATGGTGTAGCCGCCGATGGGTAGGAGCCGCAAGGAGTAGACCGTGCCGCCTCGCGTCCAACCGCCGAGCCGCGGCCCAAAGCCGATAGCGAACTCGCGCACCCCGATGCCGGCCCACTTGGCGGCGATGAAGTGCCCGAACTCGTGGGCCAGGACCAGGAGACCAAAGACGAGTACCGACGCGACAATGGTGAGAAGACTCAACCGGCACTACCTCCGAACCTCTGGCGGGACATCACCGCCTGGGCGGCTTGCCGTCCGGCGGTGTCGGCCCGGATGGCATCCTCGAGGCTGGAGATGTCGAAGGGAACATGAGCCGACACGGCTTCTTCAAGCAGCCGGGGAATGTCGCAAAAGCCGAGACGGCCTCCGAGAAAACCGGCCACCAGGACCTCGTCGGCCGCACTGAGGACGGCCGGTAGGCTCTTCCCTATTCTACCCACGTGATAGGCCAAATTCAAGCAACGAGAAGCCCTGCTATCCGGCCCGAGGAATTCCAGGGGCGGGACCGCGGCCAAGTCGAGACCCGGCCACGGCGCCGGGAGCCGATCGGGAAAGGTCAGGGCGTACTGAATCGGGTAGCGCATGTCGGGCGGGCCGAGGTGAGCCAGAACGGCGCCGTCCGTCAGGCGGACCAGGGAGTGGACCAGGCTACCGCGATGGATGAGGACGTCGATGCGGTCCACCGGCAGACCGAAGAGCCAGGAGGCCTCAAGGATCTCAAAACCCTTGTTCATAAGGGTCGCCGAGTCGACGCTGATCTTGGGCCCCATCTTCCAGGTCGGGTGGCGGAGGGTCTCCTCGGGCCTGACCCCGGACAGCTCCTCGGAGGCCCGGCCGTGGAAGGGGCCGCCTGAGGCCGTTAGGATCAGCCGATCGACATCAGATGTCGGCCGTAGAGCGAGGAGTTGGAAGATGGCGTTCGGCTCGGAATCCACCGGAAGAATCCTGGCCCCGCCGCGCCGGGCCGCCTCGATGACCAGGTTGCCGGCGGCCACGATCGATTCCTTGTTGGCCAGGGCCACGTCCTTGCCCGCCCCGAGGGCGGCGAGCGTCGGAGCCAGTCCGTCAAAGCCGACGATGGCGTTGCAGACAATATCCGACCCCGGCCAGGTGGTCGCGGCCATGACACCCTCCGGCCCGCCCAGAACCTCGCGATCGCAGATCTCCGCGACTCGGGAAGCCGCGGCCGGGGAAGCGAGAGCCGCCACCTCGGGCCGCCAGATCCGGACCTGCTCAGCGAAGATCTCCCCTGCCGCTCCGCCGGCCGCGAGGCCGACAACCCTGATCCGCTCGGGAAAGGCGGCGGCAACCTCGAGGGCCTGCCGTCCGATGGAACCCGTGGAGCCGAGGATGACCACCCGCCTGGGCCCGCTCACGGGGCGGGTCTCCCATCCCGCGGGCGCGGCCCACGCAGTCGCGGCGGTCGCGGCGCAATCCGGCCCGACCGGATGACGGCCTTGACCGTAATAGCCACAAGGGGTCCGACAATGATACCCGCCGCGCCGAGAAGCTTGAGACCCAGGTAGAGCGCGAGGAGGGTCAGAAGCGGATGAAGTCCGATCCTCTGTCCGATGATGCGCGGCTCCATGATCTGACGAAAGACCGTAACGATACCAACGAGCACGAGCAGGCCCGCGCCCAGGCCGGGGTTGCCCTCGATGAAGCAATACACGGCCCAGGGCACGAGAACCGTGGCCGGGCCGACGGCCGGAAGAACGTCGAGAAGACCGGCCACAAGCCCCACGAGCCAAGCGTACCTCACCCTAAGGACAAAGAGGCCGACCACGATTATGGCCAGGGTGATGGCCACCAGAGTGAGCTGCGCCTTCACGAGACCGACCGCGGAGCTGACCACGTCCCGGTTCACCCGCACGACCCGCTCGCGGTACCCGGCGGGCAAGAGCGAGAGGAGGAAGTCTCCGATGAGCTGCTTGTCGCGACTAAAGAAGAAGGCGCCGACGAGAGAGATTACCGCCACCAGGACGACCGAGGGCAGGCCGGCCAGACCGCCCAGGACGGCTCGCACCAGATTCTGCAGGCCGGCGTAGACGGATCCGAGACTCGATCTGATGGTGTTCTCGGTCAGACTGACGAAGTCGGGAGGCAGGCCGCGAAATATGGTTGTGGCCCGGGCCAGGAGAGATTCGCTGAAGCTGACCAGGCGGTCATACTGGGCCGGAAGATCCGTGGCCAGCTGACCCAACTGGACAACGACGGCCCCCACCCCGAAGAGGGCCAGCCCGACAACGAGGCCCAGGAAGAAGACCAGGGTGATGGCCACGGCGATCCCCCGCGGCAGGTGGAGTCTTTCCTCCAGCCCGTTCACCGTGGGATCTATCAGCATGGCCAGCACCAGGGCCACCAGAAAGGGCGTGAAGTAGGGAACCACGTACTTAATGGCCAGGTAGATGAGGACCAGACCGGCCAGCCAGGCCAGTCCGGTCAGGACCGGCTGCCATTTGGACGGCGTAGGGTGGGTGCGAGTCTCGCTCATGCGGGGGCCCCCAACCATAGTATCCAGAGATAGTACACGACAGGCATAACGGCCAGAAGACTGTCGAAGCGATCCAGAATGCCCCCGTGGCCGGGAATGAGAGTTCCCGAATCCTTGAGCCCGGACTGACGCTTCATGGCCGACTCGGCCAGGTCTCCGAGCTGGGCGGCGGCCATGATGGCCGCGGCAAGGGTGACCGCCTCGACGGCCGGGAGCCCCAGCCAGGCCAGACCGAGCCAGGTCAGGACGATCCCGCCGGCGGCCAATCCCCCCGCCAACCCCTCGACGGACTTGCCCGGACTCACCTTCGGCGACAGCTTGTGCTTGCCCCAGGCCTTCCCGGCGAAATAGGAGCCGGCGTCAAAGACCCAAGTTCCGACGAGGCCGGCGAAGAAGGGGGCCATCCCTCCCGGTATCTGGCGAAGCAGGATGAAGTGCGAGGCGAGCCAGGGAAGGTAGGCCAGGGCGAAGACGGCGGCCACCGCGTCGGTAGCCTTCACCCGCGTGGGCCAAAGAGCCGGAAGGAACACGGCCGTCAACACGCCGGCCACCAGAACGAAAGGGAAAAGGTCCGCCCGGTCCGCCGCCGCCAGGATCACCAGGCCCAGTCCAAAGGGGATAGTCAAGGCGGGCCATGCCCGCGAGCCCCGGGCCAGGAAGAGACGGTCCATCTCCCAGAGCCCGACGACCACGATTACGGTCGTGACGGCCCACAGAAGCGGACCTCCGAAGTACGCGGCGGCCACAAGCAGCGGGCCAAAAACGGCCGCGCTGGCGACACGGGTAGCCAGCATCTACGCTTCCTCCCCGGAAAGACCACCGTAGCGCCTGTCTCTGGACCGGTAGACATCGATGGCCTCCCTGAGATGCTCCAGTCCGAAGTCGGGCCAGAGGACCGGGGTGAACCAGAGTTCGGTGTAGGCCATCTGCCAGAGAAGGAAATTGGAGACCCTCATCTCGCCGCTGGGACGGATCAGAAGATCGGGATCGGGAAGGCCGTCGGTGAGGAGCTCGCGGGCCAGAGCTTTCTCGTCGACGTCCTCGGGGGCCAGGTCGCCCTTGGCAACTTTCCGCGCCAGGCGGCGCGCGGCCTCAGCCAACTCACGCCGTCCGCCGTAGTTCAGGGCGAGGCACAAGGTGGCCCCGGTGTTGTTTCGCGTCACCGCCACCAACTCGTCCAGTTCTCGCCGCGTGGTAGCCGGGATGCGGCCCGGGAAACCGATGACTCTGACCCTGATATTGCGTCCGATAAGTTCAGCCCGTTCCTTGCGGATCCATTCAAGAAGGAGGTCCATCAGAGCCTTGACCTCGGAGATCGGCCTCTTCCAGTTCTCCGTGGAGAAGGCGTAGACGGTGAGAATCTCGATACCGAGATCCTGGCAAGCCTCTACAGTGCGCCGTAGGGCTTGCATGCCCGCGCGGTGGCCCTCCGCCCGGGGGAGGTGGCGACGCTTCGCCCAGCGGCCGTTGCCATCCATGATGATGGCCACGTGTCTGGGCACCCCTTGTGTCTCTACGGCCTCTCCCCCCTGACCCGGGACGGACTCTCCCTCGCCGCCGTGAGTTCCAGGGTCTGGGGACCCAGGAACCGGACACGGACGACCCGGGAGGTCTCGGACCCGCCAGAAGCGCGCCCCAACCCGGTCGGCCCAGTCCACAAGATAGCGGTCCCGGCGCCACGGGCTCTGACTCGTTCCTCGGCCTCGCCGATTTCCAGCCCGAGGAGGTCGCCCGCCCAGCGCGGGAGGTCGCCATCCCGGCCGGCGGCCGGCCCCGGACCGCTCAAACCTCCATTAGCTCCTTCTCTTTGGCCGCCAGGAGTTTGTCGAGTTCGGCGATGTGCTTGTCGGTAATCTTCTGGGTCTCCTCCAGAGCGCGGTCGCGATCGTCCTCCGAGATGTCGCCCTCCTTGCACATCTCCTTCAGGAAGTCATTCGCCTCCCGGCGGAGGTTGCGCAAGGCGACTCGCTCTTCCTCGGCCTTCTTGCGGATGAACCTGACTAGTTCATTGCGGCGCTCTTCCGTAAGTTGAGGGATGGCCAGACGAATGAGGTGACCGTCGCTCTGCGGGTGGATACCAAGATCCGACTTGGCAATGGCCTTCTCCACCGCGCCGATCTGAGTTCTGTCCCAAGGCTGGATGACCAGAAGCCTTGGTTCCGGCACGCTGATCGTGGCCAACTGGTTCACGGGTGTCGGCGTGCCGTAGTAATCGACCACGATCTTCTCGACCAGGGCCGGACTGGCTCGGCCGGCCCGTAGAGTAGTGAGTTCCTTGCGGAAGAACTCGACGGTCTTCTTCATCCTGGCTTCGGCGTCAGAGATGATCTCATCGATCATGCGTCGTCCCCCCTCACCAGAGTACCGATGCGTTCCCCAGCCACCGCCCGGACAATGTTGCCGGCCTGGCTGAGGTCGAAGACTAGGATCGGGATGCTGTTGTCCATGCAGAGAGAACTGGCCGTGGCATCCATGACCCCCAACCCCTTGTTGAGGACATCCATGTAAGAGAGCTGGTCGTATCTCCTGGCCCCCGGATGCAGATTGGGGTCGCGATCGTAGACGCCGTCAGTGCCCTGTTTGGCCATGAGAATCAGGTCGGCCTCGACCTCCGCGGCGCGAAGAGCGGCGGTCGTATCCGTGGAGAAGAATGGGTTGCCGGTTCCCGCCGCGAAAATGACGACGCGCCCCTTCTCCAGATGTCGGATAGCCCGTCGCCGGATGTACGGCTCGGCGATCGCCTTCATCTCTATGGCCGTCTGGACCCTCGAATCCACGCCGAGTTTCTCCAGGGCGTCCTGCAGGGCGAGGGCGTTGATGACCGTGGCCAACATGCCCATATAGTCGGCCGTGGCCCGATCCATCCCTCGGCTGGCCCCCTCCCGACCCCGCCAAAGGTTCCCGCCACCGACGACAATGGCGACCTGCGATCCGAGGCTCACGGCTTCCTTGATCTGACCAGCCACTGACGCAACAACCTCGGGATCGATGCCCACTCCCGCCCGGCCGGCCAGGGCCTGCCCGCTGAGCTTCAGGACCACCCGATGATAGACCGACTTGCCTCCGCTTACGTCCTCTCCCATGGCCGAACCTGTCACTCCTCGGTCTCGGACAGAGGCTTCGACTCGGCCACAATGGCTTCTCCGCCAACCTCGAACCGGACGAAGCGGCGGATGCTCATGTGCTCGCCGATGCGCGCCCGAAGATCATCAAGGATTTCCCCGACCCGCTTCTCGTTGTCCTTGACCGAGGGTTGTCGGAGGAGACAACGCTCCTCGTAGAACTTCTCGAGGCGCCCGCTGATGATGCGATCGACGATCGCCGCCGGCTTGCCTTCGCCGAGGGCCTGCTTGCGGATGATCTCTTTCTCCTCCTCCAGCACATGGCCCGGAACGTCCTCCGGCGAGATCCAGCTTGGCTTCATGGCCGCGATCTGAAGAGCCACGTCGTGAGCGAAGGCCCGGAACGTGTCATTCCGCGCGACGAAGTCGGTCTCGCTGTTGACCTCAACCAGAACACCAATGCGCCCGGCCAGGTGGACGTAGGCCTCGACGACGCCCTCCTTGGCCTCGCGCCCGAGGCGCTTGGCCGCCTTGGCCAGACCCTTCTCCCTGAGCCAGAGCGAGGCCTTGGCAAAATCGCTGCCGCATTCTATCAAGGCTTTCTTGCAGTCCATCATGCCCACCCCGGTGCTCTCACGAAGCTCCTTAACCTTGAGGGCGGATACCTCTTCGCTCACCGGCCAGTCCCCTTTCCAGAGTGGGGCGGGCCTTGGAAAGGCCCGCCCCAGTATTTCCAGACCTCACGGGGGAGGTCCAGCTAGCTCCCCTGACTCGCTTGGGGCTCGGTAGGCTCACCAACCTGAGGCGGTTTCTCGTGACTTGGGACCTCGGTTGAAGGCACTTCGCCTTCCCGGTCCTCCTCCTTGTAGGTTCCCTCAGGCTCTCCGGGAACCTCCTCGCCACGGTCGTCAGCCATCTGCTTGCCCTCGATCACGGCGTCGGCCAGGCGAGACGTGATCAGTTTCACGGCCCGGATGGCGTCGTCGTTGCCCGGAATGACGTGGTCAACCTCGTCAGGGTCGCAATTGGTGTCGACGATGGCCACGATCGGGATGTCAAGCCTCTTGGCCTCCAGGACGGCGATGTTCTCCTTGCGCGGGTCGACGATGTAGATCGCTGCGGGAAGCCCGGTCATGTTCTTGATGCCCTTGAGGTACTTCTCAAGCTTGGCCTTGTCGTGCATCAGGATGCGCTGTTCCTTCTTCGGCCGGGCCGAGAACTGTTCCTCAACCGACATCCGCTCGAGCTCGTGAAGACGCTGAATCCGCTTCCTGATCGTGGCGAAGTTGGTTAACATGCCTCCCAGCCAGCGCTGGTTGACATAGTACATCCCGCAACGCCCGGCTTCGACCTCGATGGTTTCCTGGGCCTGCTTCTTCGTTCCCACGAAGAGAACAGCGCCGCCACCGGCGACTGTATCGCGGACGAAGTTATAGGCTTCCTCCATCTTGCGCACGGTCTTCTGGAGATCGATGATGTATATCCCGTTGCGCTCGGTGAAGATGTAGGTCTGCATCTTGGGGTTCCAGCGGCGGGTCTGATGTCCGAAATGGACACCAGCTTCGAGAAGCTGCTTCATTGAAACGACGGACACAATTACACCTCCCCCCGGCGGTTTCGGGCCTGGCCTCAGTATTGATCGCCCCTCGGAGCGGGCGCCCAAACGGACGCTCGCGTCCCGGCGATCGGGCCGGGCCCCCTCCGCCCTTTCATCGGGCCGCGGAACCGGCAGAGCCGGCACCACCGCAGACCCTCAAGCGGCGTGCGGAATCGCGGCTTTGGAGCCGCGTAAAACCACTGCCACGTATTATACCACCCCAGGTAGTGACCGGCAAAACAACCTGTCCCGGCCCACCGGCTTCTCCGGAGCTCTACCGGAGCTTCCGGATTTCGTCCAGCAGGTATTCGTTCAGGACCTTGATGTGCGTGCCCTTCATGCCCAGGGAGCGCGACTCGATGACCCCGGCGCTCTCGAACTTGCGCAGGGCGTTCACAATCACCGACCTGGTGATGCCCACCCTGTCGGCGATCTTGGAGGCCACGAGTAGGCCCTCCTGACCGGAGAGTTCTTCGAAGATGTGCCGGATGGCCTCAAGCTCGGAGTAGGACAGGGTTCCAAGGGCGACCTGGACGGCCGCCTTGCGCCTGGCCTCCTCCTCCGCTTTCTCGGCCTTGTTCCGCATCATTTCGATGGCCAAGACCGTGGCCCCGTACTCGCCGAGAACCAGATCGTCGTCGCCGAAGTCCTGGTTGAAACGGGCCAGAATGAGCGTACCAAGGCGTTCACCGCCGCCGTAGATGGGGATGATCGTGGTGACCTTGCCGGCCTGGATGCAGGGTTCGCCTTCCTTGAAGACGCACTGTCTTTCCCGTTGGGTCACGTTGGGATGAGTCTCACGCACGTTTAGGAGACCCTGATTATAGTTTGGCGGGAAGCGCCGCTCGTCCAAGACCTCCTCGACCAGCACGTCGCACTCGAAGCCACGCTCCGTAGTGTAGCCGAGAACCCGGCCGCGGAGGTCGGCAACATAGGTGTTCGCCCCGATAAGGTCAGTCAGAACCCGGGCCATCCGAGGAAACTCGTCAGCCGTTCCCGCGTATCTCTGTATCTCGCGGCCCATCTCTCTTACGTTCTCCAGCAAGCTAGCCAATGACGCATTCTCCTCCCGATGGCGCATCCGGTGTGTAAGGTTCGGGAGCTCTCCTAGAGAATGAAACGGCTGAGATCCCGGTCACGAATAATATCAGATAATTTTGCATTCACATATTCTGCGTCTATAGTAACCCTTTCCTGCCTCTCCTCCGGCGCTTCGAAGGAAAGGTCCTCAAGGAGGCGTTCCATGATCGTGTGAAGTCGCCTCGCCCCGATATCCTCAGTTTGCTCGTTCACCTCCTCGGCCATAGCCGCGATCAGATCGATGGCATCGTTGGTGAACTCAATGCCGACACCATCGACCCCGAGCAGGGCCCTGTACTGCTTTGTAATGGCATCCTGGGGCTCGGTCAGAATCCGCCGGAAATCCTCCTTGCCCAGGGGAGCGAGTTCGACTCTGATCGGAAACCGTCCCTGAAGCTCGGGGATGAGATCGGAGGGCTTGGTGGCGTGGAAGGCGCCGGCCGCGATGAAGAGGACGTGATCGGTCTTCACCGGTCCGTACTTCGTGACCACCGTCGAACCCTCAACGATGGGTAGGAGATCCCGCTGGACACCCTCCCGCGATACGTCGGGGCCGGTCATGGATCGCTCGCGTCCGGCGATCTTGTCCATTTCGTCGATGAAGATGATGCCCGACTGTTCCGCCCGCCGACAGGCCTCGGCGGTGACGTCTTCCTTGTCGATGAGCTTCCCGGCTTCTTCGACAGCCAGGATCCGGATGGCTTCCTTCACGGTGACCTTGCGCTTCTTGGTTCGCTTGGGCATGAGACCGCCGAGCCAGTCCTGGAAGTTGATGCCCATCTCCTCATTGCCGGCCCCGCTGAAGACCTCGACCATCGGAGGCAGTCGCTCCGGGACTTCAACCTCGACCATCTCGTCGCCGAGTTCGCCGGCCAGGAGCGCCCGCCTGAGTTCGCCCCTCTTGGCTCTGGCCTCGGTCATGCGATCGGACTCGACCATGGTCACGGTCTCCTCCGCCTGGTTGTCTTCCTGCTCGGCCGGCTGTCCGAAGAGGGCCTGCAAGGGATTCCTGACCGTCCGGCGGACGGGGAGGGGAACCATGAGGTCGATGAGGCGTTCGACGGCGGACCGCTCGGCCTCGTCCTTGACCAGTTCAGCCTTCTCGCTTCGAATCATCCGGATGGCGGTCTCAACGAGGTCGCGAACCATGGAGTCCACGTCCCGGCCGACGTAGCCGACCTCGGTGAACTTCGTCGCCTCGACCTTAACGAAGGGCGCGCCGGTGAGCTTAGCCAGGCGGCGGGCGATCAGCGTCTTGCCCACCCCGGTCGGGCCGATCATCAGGATGTTCTTGGGGACGATGTCCTCTTGGAGTTGCTCCGGAAGGCGCTGGCGACGGTAGCGGTTCCGCAGGGCGATAGCCACGCACCGCTTGGCCTTCTCCTGTCCGATGATGTAGCGATCGAGTTCGGCCACGGTCTGTCTGGGCGTAAGGGCTACTAGGGGTCGGGCCTGAGAGGTCCGGACCAACTGGAATGAATGGGTCGCTTCGTCGGTGTCAGCCAAGGTCTTCCCTCCTGCTCGTGTCCACAAGAGAACTCCAGGCTCGGTGGCGTTCACCGCTCCCCGCCCAGGTGGCCGGGAGCGAGAGCCGTCCTAGAGTTCCTCAATGGTGATTTTGTCGTTGGTGTAGATGCAAATGGAAGCGGCGATGCGCATCGCCTCGTCGACTATCTCCTTCGGAGGCAGATCGGTGTGGGCGATCAGAGCCTTCGCCGCGGCCGTCGCGTAGCCCGACCCGGAGCCGATGGAGGCGATATCGTCGTCGGGCTCCACGACCTCCCCGGTCCCCGAGATGATGAGGAGTTCCTGAGCGTCCATCACGATCATCATCGCCTCGAGGCGTCGCAGGACCTTGTCGCTACGCCAGTCCTTGGCCAGCTCCACGGCGGCCTTTCGGAGATGACCGCGATGCTCGTCGAGCTTGGACTCAAAGCGCTCGAACAGAGCCATGGCGTCGGCGACCCCGCCGGCGAAGCCGGCCAGAACCTTACCCCCGTGGATACGGTGGACCTTCCGGGCGTTGTGCTTCAGAACGGTCTTGTTGGCCTCCAGGGTGACCTGGCCGTCACCGGCCATGGCCCCGGCCGTTCCCTTCTTGACCGCGAGTATGGTCGTGGCCCGCAGCATGGGCCTTACCCCCTTCTCTTCCCGACTCAGACCCGCTTCGCCGGCGGTTCAGGCCCGCGGGTGGGCATTGCGGTAGACCGCCCGGATGCGCGCCTGCGAGACATGGGTGTAGATCTGGGTCGTAGACAGGCTGGCGTGACCGAGCATCTCCTGGACGGCCCGGATGTCCGCCCCGGCGTCAAGGAGATGGGTGGCGAAAGCGTGCCTCAAGCTGTGGGGAGTGATGTGCCTCTCCAGGGCCAGCCGGTTGAGGTACTTGTCAACCAGCCGCCGCAGACCCCTCACCGAGAGCCGCGTGCCGCCCCGGTTCAGAAAGAGGGCCCTGGTCCTGGACTTTTCAGTTTGGTCACCAGAGCAGCGGCCGGCCCGGTCGCGCGTTCCGGCCAAGCCCGGCTTCCCGGCCAGGTCGGGCGTTCCTGTCAAGCCACCCGGTCCGGCCACGTTCCGGCGACGAACACGAACAGCCCGGCGAAGCAGTTCGGGCCTGGCCAGGTCGATATATTGGCGCAAGGCCGCCTGGGCCATGGACCCGAAGGGTACCACCCGCTCCTTGCGGCCCTTGCCGAGAAGGCGAACGAACTCCCCATCGAAGTCGACATCGTCGACGTCAAGGCGCCATATCTCCCCGATGCGGGCGCCGGTGGCGTAAAGGGTCTCAAGAACGGCTCTGTCGCGGAGACCACTCGACCCACCACCCGGCAGTTCAAGCAGGGCCGTGACCTCCTCGAGGTGGAGGAAACGAGGAAGCCGTTTCTCCTGACGCGGGCTGGAGACCATGGCGGCGGGATTGACCTCCATGATGTCCTCGCGGCAGAGGTAGCGGAAGAAACTGCGCAGGGTGGCCAGCTTGCGGGCCAGGGTGGACGAGGAAAGGGTCTTGCCCGATGCGCCCACGCCGGTTTCGTCCGCCAGGATCGATCCGGCCCAGGCCTCCCCGCCCGACCGGGCAGCGGCCAGAAACCGTCTGATGGTGAGGTAGCTGACGGGCTCGTCGCCGCCGTTCCGCTCGAGGAAGGAGAAGAACTGCCCGAGATCGGTGGCGTAGGCCTGAAGGGTGTTCGGGGAGGCGACGCGGACAGCGCGCAGATAGGCCAGGAAGGAGTCCACGTGCCGCTCAAGGTCGCCGGCTCTTGCGGTGTCGGCTTCCGCCACAGGCCATCCTCCCCTCGCGGGTCACCATTTCTCACATGCTACCATGCGATTTCAAGTAGAACAACAAGTCGGACGACTGGGGCAAGGGTGTCCCTCGCGACGATGCTGTCCGGAACCCGCCGCCGGCTCGTCGCCGGACGGCGACTAGGCCACGGTTGCCGCTACTGGCTGATCGGCGCGATCTCCTCAAAGCCGCACCCAGCGTTGGCACATCTCAGCCGCCGCCCGGCCAAGCGCGATCCTGTCGCCGCGCTCTCGAAACGGTCGGAACCCGCGCCGCTGTCCGAAGCCGAGTCACCATCCGCCCCGCCGTCGCCCGCCGAGTCCGCGTCCCTGGCCCGGCCGGCAACGACCATGAAGGCGCCGCACTCCGGGCAGGTGCGGTCGGTAGGTCTCGACCAGACCGAAAAGTCGCACTCGGGATAGCGACGGCACCCGTAGAAGCGACGGCCCTTCTTGGTTCTCTTCTCGACGACCTCGGCCCCACACTTCGGACACGCGGCCCCGGTCGGCAGAGCGAACGGCCGGGTGCGCCGGCACTCCGGATAGCCCGAGCAGGCCAGAAAGCGCCCGTACCGCCCGTACTTGACGACCATCGGGCGGCCGCAGACCTCGCAGGCCAGTCCGGCCTCCTCGGCGGGAACCTCGATCCGGTCAAGCTCGGCCTCGGCCTTGCTCAGAGCCGCGGCGAACGGCTCGTAGAAGCGCCCGACGACCTTGCGCCAGGGAAGGCTCCCGTCCTCGACCTGGTCGAGTTGGTCTTCCAGGCTGGCGGTGAAGGCCACGTCGACGACGTCCGTGAAGTGCTCGATGAGAAGGTCGGTCACGATCTCCCCGAGCTTGGTCAGGACCAATCGTCCGTCCGTTTTCTCGACGTAGCCTCGGGTAACAATGGTCTCGATGGTCGGAGCGTAGGTGCTGGGCCGTCCGACGCCGAGTTCCTCCATGGTCTTAACCAGGCTGGCCTCGGAGTACCTCGGTGGCGGGGACGTGAAGTGCTGTTCGGGCGCAAGGTCGACGAGGGTTACGGCCTGACCCGGGGACATCTCGGGGAGGCGGAGGGCGGTCGTATCGGGCAGGCTGAGGCCGACCGCGCCGGCTCCGGTTTCCGCGCCGCCGTCGTCTCCAGTTGCCCTGCCGTCGTCCGCGGCCGGCCGGCCGCTCTCCTCTCCGGTCAGGTCGTAGCCGGCAAGATCGTAGGCGGCCAGGTAACCGGGGAACCGCAACTCCGAGCCTGAACTGCGGAAGCCCCACGGCTCGGCGGCGAACTCAGCCGTCAGGGTGTCGTAGACAGCCGGGGCCATCTCGCTGGCCATGAACCGTTCCCAGATGAGCCGGTAGAGGCGGAACTGCTCGGCGGTCAAGAACGGTTTAACTTGGCTTGGGACCCGAGTCGGGTCGGTCGGGCGGATGGCCTCGTGGGCCTCCTGCGCGCGCCGCCCCACTTTGTGCTTGGGTGGTTCCGTCGGCAAGTAGTCCGCGCCGAGGGAGCGGACGAGAAGTTCTCTGGCCTCGGTCCGGGCGCTCTCGGCCACGCGGGTGGCGTCGGTGCGCATGTAGGTGATGAGACCGACCGAGCCGGCCTCCCCCAGTTCCGCTCCTTCGTAGAGCTGCTGGGCCACGACCATGGTCCGGCGCACCGTGAATCCCAGGCGGTGGGCGGCCTCCTGCTGAAGAGTACTCGTGGTGAATGGCGCGGACGGGTTGCGGCGCCTGGCGCCCTTCCTGACGTCGAGGACCGTCCAGCGGGCCCGCCGGCTCTCCTCAGCCACATTTCGGGCCTCGACGGCCTGGCGGAGCTCGGTCTTCTCCATCTGCCCGTTTTCGCCCAGGCGGCCGACGAACCTGGCCGGGAAGGTGGCGCCTGGCGTCGAGCCTTCGAGAGTCGCCAGTATGGTCCAGTACTCCTCGGGGACGAAGGCCTTCACTTCCGCCTCGCGGTCGCGGATGAGGCGGACGGCCACGCTCTGGACCCGGCCGGCCGAGAGCCCCCGCCGCACCTTCCGCCAAAGCAGGGGGCTTAACTCGTAGCCCACGAGGCGGTCCAGGACGCGCCGGGCCTGCTGGGCGTCAACCAGGTCCATGTCCACGGGGCGAGGGTGATGAATGGCCTCGGCAATGGCGTCCTTGGTGATCTCGTGAAAGACGATCCGGCACGGGGACGTAGGATCAAGACCCAGTAGCTGAGCTAGATGCCAGGAAATGGCCTCGCCCTCCCGGTCGGGATCGGCGGCCAGCAGAGTCTTCTTGGCCTTCCCGGCCGCCGCCTTGAGATCACGGACGATGTTTCCGCGCCCGCGGACAGTGATGTACTTGGGCTCGAACTCCTGCCCCACGTCGACCCCGAGTTGGCTGCGCGGCAGGTCCCTCAGATGGCCGAGACTGGCCACCACGCGATAGCTCTTGCCGAAGGCCCGCTCAATCGTCCGGGCCTTGGTCGGGGATTCGACGACGATCAGGGGCTTACCGCTTCCCGGGCTTGCCGCGCGACGCTTTCTCGGCTTTGGCAAGGCTTCTCCCCCATCCAGGTGAACCTGCCCCGCTACCGGCGCGGGCTCTCCAGCCGGGTGTAGCAGTGGCCCGGCTGCCTTCCCACCAAACCACGAACCTCCAGAACCCCTAGGAGGGCCCCCAGGCGCTCCGCCCCAAGTCCGGTCCTGGCCAGGAGCATGGCGAAGGGCACAACCTCGCCCGGGCTCAGAGCGGTCAAGACCCCGGCCGTCTCGTCCCCCGGACGATCGGACCTTTCACCCGGCGGCCTCGTCGCGGCGCCCCTCTCGGCGCGGCGACCTGAACCCTCGGCCAAAGATGGCGTCGGCTCTTCCGCCATGGAACCGGCCAGGCCCGTGGCCTCCAGCACGTGGTCCGCGCCGGCCACGGCCACCGCCCCCGTCCGCAGGAGACCGAGGCAACCGTCGAATGTTCGAGAGGTTACCGGACCCGGGACAGCCATGACCACGCGTCCGAGCTGGCGGGCCCATCCCGCCGTGGAAAGAGCCCCCGACCCCTCCGGGGCCTCCGTGACGACGACCCCTCGGGCCATCGCGGCCACAGTTCTGTTGCGGGCGATGAAGTGGCCTCTCTCGGGTAGCGTATCCGGGGCGAATTGGCTTATGACCGCCCCTTGGGCCCGGGTCATGGCCGCCGCCAACTCGGCGTGGCGGGCCGGGTAGAACTGTCTTTGACCCGAGCCCAGGACGCCGACCGTTCTCCCGCCGACCCCGAGCGCGGCCCGGTGAGCCGCGCCGTCGATTCCCAGAGCCAGTCCGGAGACGACCACGATACCCCTGGCGACAAGCCCCTCGGCGATGTTCGCCGTCACGTCGCGCCCGTAGGGCGTAGGCCGCCGCGTTCCGACGATAGCTACCGCCGGGCGCCGAAGAGTCCGGGTCTCGCCACGGGCGTACAGAACCGCCGGGTAGTCTGCGACAGAGCGTAAACCCGGAGGGTAGTCTTCGTCAAGACTGGTGACTATCGCCAGACCTTCGTCCTCGAAGGCCTTGACCGCCAGAAACGGGTCGCAGTCCTGCCGCCGGGCGAGGAGAATCTGCCGCACGACAGGCGGAAGGTCGGATCGTTCCAGGGCGGAGGCAGGGGCGGCCCACGCCTCCCGGGCCGAGCCGAAAGAACGGATGAGGCGCCCCAAACGAACCGGACCAAGACCCTCGATCAAACTCAGGGCGATGAGGCAGGCCCTCTCGGTGGGGTCGGGTTGGTTCGGCGGGCGTGGATCGCCGGGCATAGCGACACCCCCAACAGGGGACGGACGGGGCCGGCCGGGGCTGCCCCATCTCCATTGTAGGGGCTGCCTCTATCGGAGTCTGGCGTTCGCTGTCAACCGGAGGCCGCCTCTTCCTGCCGGAACTGCAGGTCATAGAGGCGCCGGTAGAGGCCGTCTCTTCTCATGAGCTCGGCGTGCCTCCCGCGTTCGGCGATCCGACCCTCGTCGACGACGAGGATGATATCCGCGTCCCGGACCGTGGAGAGTCGGTGGGCGATGATGATGCATGTCCGGCCTTCGAGGAGGCGGTCCATGGCCCTCTGGATGATGACCTCGGTGTAGGCGTCGACGCTTGAGGTCGCCTCGTCGAGAACGAGGATCCTGGGGTCGGCCAGGAGAGCCCGGGCGAAGGACACGAGTTGCCTCTGACCGATGGAGAGCTTGCCACCCCGTTCCTCGACCTGGGTCCCGTAGCCGTTCGAGAGTCTGGCGATGAACTGGTCGGCCCCTATGATCTTGGCCGCCTGGACGCACTCCTGCAGAGTGGCCTCGGGCCGGCCGTACTTGATGTTCTCCTCGACCGTGCCCGAGAAGAGGAAGGTGTCTTGCAGGACGAAGGCCATCTGCCGCCTCAGGGATTTCTGGGTCACGCTCCGGATGTCGTGGCCGTCCACCAGGATGGCGCCGGCCTGGGGCTCGTAGAACCGCCCCAGGAGGTTGGCAATCGTTGTCTTTCCCGCCCCGGTCGGGCCGACGAGGGCGATGCGCCGCCCCGGCGCCACTTCGAAGCTCACCCTGTCGAGGACCGGCTCGCCCGGCACATAGGCGAAGGACACCTCCCGGAACTCAATCTCCCCGTGCACGGGCGGCAACTCGACGGCCCCGGGCTGATCCACCACGGCCGGGACCGTGTCGATGATGCCGAAGATCTTCTCGGCCGCCGCCGTGGCCTGCTGGGCCTGGTTGTAGACGGCAACGAGGTCACGGATCGGCTGGTAGAAGCGGGTCACGTAGGCGAGGAAGGCGATCAGTTCGCCCGCCGTGAGCGCTCCGGCGCCCGTGGCTGCGGCCACCGAACCGGTCGCCAATTGCAGACCGTGGACCACGGACGTTCCTCCGAACCAGATGACGATGGCCGTGCCCAAAGCGCCGACCAGGTCGACGGTCGGGACAAAGAGGGCGAAGAGATAGGCGGCTCGCATGTTGGCCGCGTAGTTCTCCCGGTTGGTGGTGTCGAACCGGACCTGGTTTCTGTCCTCGCGGACGAACGATTGGGTTACCCGGATGCCCGAGATCGTCTCCTGGAGATTGGCGGCCATCTGAGCGATCTTCTGGCGCACGTCCCGGTAGGTGATCATAACCCGTCCGCGGAACACCGTCGCCACCAGCACCACGAAAGGGAGCACGGTCATGGAGAAGAGAGCCAACCGAACGTTCAGGATGAGCATGATGACGATGATGCCGATGAGAGTCAGAATGTCGCTGATGACGAAGATCACGCCGCTCGACACGAGTTCGCTGATGGCCTCGACGTCGTTGGTCGCCCGGGAGATCAGGACGCCGGTCGGGTGCTTCTGGAAGTAGCCGACGTCAAGCCTCTGGTAGTGGGCGAAGAGATCCCTTCGAATGGCGTAGATGGCCTTTTGCCCGACCCAGGACATCGTGTAGTTCTGCCAGTAGGAGCCGAGCCAGTTGATGAGATAGACCCCCACGTAGAGGAGGGCGATTACGGTCAGGCCGGATAACTGGCCGGCCCGGATGTAACGATCGATGGCCACGCCCAGGAGGAAAGGTGGCAGAAGGCCCGAGCTCGAGACGAGGACGGTCGCCACCACGGCCAGGAAAAGCTGCCGCCCGTAGGGCCGGACGTAGCCCAGAAGACGCCCGAAAATCCTGGGGTCTATGGGCCGGATGTCGCCCTCGTCCGGGGCGCCGTGGATGTGCACTACCGGACCCTCCTCTTCTCTTCCTCTTCCTGCGGCCGGAACTGGAGTTCGTAGATCTCGCGGTAGATTCGACTCCTTCGAAGGAGGGCATCGTGATCTCCAGCGTCGGCTATTCGTCCCTCGTCGAGGACGACGATCCTATCGGCGTTCTTGAGGGTCGCCAACCTCTGGGCGATGACGAACGTGGTCCGACCCTTCATCAGCCTGGCCAGGGCGGTCTGGATGGCGTGCTCGGTCTCCGTGTCCACGCTGGAGGTCGAATCGTCCAGGATCAGCACCCTCGGGTCCATCAGCAGGGCCCGAGCGATGGCCACCCTCTGCTTCTGCCCGCCGGATAGGCCGACACCCCGCTCCCCGACCAGCGTCTCGTAGCCCTTGGGCAGGCCGGCAATGAAATCGTGAATCTCCGCCGCCCGAGCCGCCTCCTGAATCTCGCTGAGGGTCGCGTCAAGCCGGCCGTAGGCAATGTTCTCGCGGATGGAGGTCGAGAAAAGGAAGGTGTCCTGTAGGACCACGCCGATCTGGCGCCTCAGGCTCTCCAGGGTGACCTCCCGGACGTCGATCCCGTCGATGAGAACGCGCCCGTGAGACGGGTCGTAGAAACGCGGGACCAGATTGACCAGGGTCGTCTTGCCCGAACCCGTCGCGCCGAGAAGAGCGACCGTCTCCCCGGGGCGGACCCTGAGACTGATGTCGTGGACGATCAAGGGCTCGGGCTTGTCGCCTGACGCGGACACCGCCAGCCAGGGTATGGCCTGGCCCACGTAGGTGAAGGAGACGTCATCGAACTCGACCTCTCCCTTGACCTGGGGCATCAGCTTGGCCTCGGGTAGATCCCGGACCTCCGGCTCGGTGTCGAGGATCTCGAAGATGCGGCTGCCGGAGGTCTGGGCTCGCTGGGCCATGTTCAGAATCCAGCCCATCATCCTGAACGGCGCCACCAGCATGATGAGAAAGGTGTTGAAAGCCACGAGGGAACCCAGGGACATCTTCCCGAGGATGACCTCCTGGCCGCCGTACCAGATAACCAGAGCCGTGCCGGCGCCGGTGATGAAGTTGATGAGGGGAAAGAAGAAGGCCGAAATCCGGACAGCCGACAGGTTCTTCGCAAGATAGTCTCGATTCTCGCGGTCCATCCGGGCTTCCTCATCTTCCTCCCGGGCGAAGGCCCGGACGACCCGGACGCCGGTGAGGTTCTCCTGGAGGCGGGTCGTGATGACGGCAATCTGCTGCTGGATGCTGACGTAGATGGGGCGCACCCGGCGCATGAAGATGGAGACCACGTAGATGGTGGGTGGGATCGTCGCCATCGACAAGACCGCCAGTCGCCAGTCCAGGGTGAAGAGGATGACAAGAACGGCCAAAAGAGTGATCACGTTGGACAGGAGGTTGAGCAGCCCGAAGCCGAGGAAGCGCCGGAGGGTCTCAACGTCTCCGGTGACCCGGGACATGAGCTGGCCCGTCTGAGCGTGGTCGTAGAAGGAGAACGACAGGTTCTGAAGATGCCGGTAGAGGACGCTGCGGAGATCGTAGATCACCTTCTGGGCCAGGTACTCCATGCCGTAGCGCTGGGCGAAGGTGAAGACGCCCTGGACGAGGGATATGGCGATGACCCCCGCCGCCGCCACGCCCAGGAGACGAAGATCCATGCGCCCGATGGCCTTGTCGATAACCGCCCGCACGATGTAGGGGATCGCGAACGAGGCCCCCAGACCGGCGATCGTCGAGAAGAGCCCAAAGGCAAGGGCCAGCCAGTACCGCCGGGCGAAGGCCAGCAGACGCCAGAGAACTTTCACGCCGTGACTTCCCTTCCCGCCAGAGCCGTCTGCGGTGAGCCCCGAGTCCGGGCGTCCCCAGCGGTGGCGGCGGGCCCGGGACCTAGAACACTTCCAGGTTGGCCAAGGGCACGAAAACCCTCGAACCGTTCTCCAGTTCGACCTCCGCCGACGGCAATCTCGCCTCGGTCTCAAAGAGCACCGGCGCCGCGGGGAGGCTCACGATCCTACCCCAATGACCAAGCTTCGGGTTGCGAACTATCCGCACTTTCGACCCCAGCCTGGCTTCTCCTCTTTCGTGCTCGCGCTCAAGAAGGCATTCCTCAACCGGCCTGGGACGGCCCTTCTCGCCGCCCTCCGGACGGGAAATGACGATCTCCGGCCGGATCGCGCCAGCCCGAACTTGAGTCGAGCCGTTGACCGAAGCCAGGCGTCCTTCCGCGCTCCGGAGAAGCTCGTAAGTGTCGCCGGCCATGGGCATGGTTCCGAAACCCTCAGTTAGAATGACGGTCATGGCCAGGTCCTCCTGACCGGTGATGCCCACGCCGATGTCGTGGCCCAGGAGAGCGGAGAGGTCAGCGTGGCCCGCTCCTCCGGTGATGATCCCCCGCACGCCCTCGTCGAGGGCCTTGCGCAGGGCCTCTAGGGTGATGCCGGCGCCTCCCACCAGAATGGCCCCTTCGTGGTCCTTGGTGATGTCCTGAGCCGTCACCGTGGCCTCCGGACTCCGGGCCACGACCCGGACAACCCCGTAGTTCTCGAAGCCCAGCCCAAAGACACCCTGGATGTAGGAAGCGGTCGTCTCGACCCGGGCGCCCTTCTCCGGGATGACCAGGGTCACCCGTCCCTGAAGATAGGCGTCGACCTGGGTCTGTTTGGTCGGGCGGACGATGGTGACCATTCCGCTGCGGGTGCAGATCTTCTCGATGACTCCGGCCGCCGGGGCGTAGCAGTAGCCGATGCCCATGGCCCCGTGGTCGTCGGCGATAACCGCTCCCTGGTGAACCTCGTCGCCTTCCTGGTAGCGCATGTAGGCCCGGATCAGGACGGCGGGGATGTCGAGCTTCTTGGCCACGTTGATGTGGACCACCGGAGCGGCGTTCCGCGCGTCCTCGCGGACGAGGACCCGGGCATAGGCGTGGGAGATGAACTCGATGACCCCGGTCACCGGAGAGTAAGCTTCGTGGAGGTCGCCGAACAGCCCCACTTTCACCCGGGCGATCGGTTCCTTGGCCTCGACCCTGTCGCCGACTCGCTTGAGCATGAGCTTGGCCACGTCCTCGGGGCCGATCTTGACGTCTAGCTCGGCTTTGAGATCGACGACATAGGGATCGCCGGGAATCGTCTCCGCCTTGGCGATGAGATCCCGGGGCTCCACAAGGTCGCCTTCCCTGACCATAACGTCGCCGGGCAGCGGAATCGTGCGGTTTCTAGCAATCAGGACTCGGTCGAAGATCTGTCTTTCAAGCTGGACCATCACTGGCCACCTCCTTTCGCCTGGACCGCATCGCGGGGCAAGACGGGGTAGGCGTCCAGGACCCGCAGCCACCGGGCCACCGCCGCTCGCCTGGTGGCCGGGTCGGACGGAAAGACGATGGGCCGGCCACGACCGTCGAGGACTAGGCCGACCTCGCCACCCACGGCCTGGGTCTCGACCCGGCGGCCGGGTCCGGCCCCGACGTCCACACCCCGACCGGGAGTGATAAGAACATCCATCTTCTCCCCCGCCGGGAGCGGCAGGAGTTTGATCTCCCCGCCCACGATGGTCTCCCGCCGGCGCGACCCGTCGGCCAGGGTCAGGTCGATGGTCGCCACCACTTGACCCGGTCTCGGCCGCGACCGCGGGGCCACGCAGGTGCCCAGGGGCACCAGGCAGTCGGTCTCGAAGACCTGAAGGGCCACCTCGGGCGCGATCTCGGCCAGCACCCCAAGGTGCGGCATCATGAAGACGCTGTCGACGAACAAGCCAGTGACTCCTTCCGGCTGGATGGAGTCCATGAGGAGGAGCATGGCCTGGGAACGACGCGGGGCGTGGGAGAGCACCCCGCCGCTGCCGATGACGGCGTTGACGGCCAGGGTATCGATGATGGTCAGACCGGTCCGGGGCCTCTGGCGGAGGGCGTCCCCCAGCTTATCGAAGGTCCCAATGTTCTGGATGCCCTTCAGCCCGACGGCCAGTTTCTTATGGTGCTCAAAGGCCAGCCGGATGGCCTCGCGGGCCACGGCGTGCTCGATCAAGAGTTCGTCGAGGGTCGTCGGCAGGGTCGTCGGCCTGATCATCTTGTTGGCGTTGAGATCCCGGAGTTCAGCCTCGGGGAGCTCGAACGGCAGCCAGCGGTCGACGTTCTTCGGGCTAGCCTCGACAAAGACGTTGGCCGTGCTGTAGCTCATACCCAAATTGGCGCTCACGGTGCGATGGAACTTGCCGTCGAAGGAGGAGAAGACGTCGGTCGTCGCCCCACCTATGTCGACCCCGATGATGTTGGCCTTGTGGGCCTCGGACATGACCTTCATCATCTTGCCCACGGCCATCGGCGTCGGCTCGATAACATTCTTGGCCCACTGGAGAAGGTTCTGGTAGCCGGGGGCGCGGGCCATGACGTGCTCCAGGAAGAGACGATGGATCTCCTGGCGGGCCGGTTCGAGAACTTCCTCCTCGAGGGTCGGCCGGATGTTGGGGACGATGAAGACGTCCATCTGGTCTCCCAGGACATCGCGGACGTACTCGCGGGCCCGCTGGTTGCCGGCGTAGACGAGCGGGACACGGTAGTTGCCGCCCAAACGAGGCTTGGGGTTGGAGGCCCCGATGTACTCGGAGATGGCCGCGACGTGGGAGATGTTGCCGTCGTCGGTGCCCCCGGCGAGAAGGATCATGTCGGGGCGGAGTTCCTGGAGGCGCCGGATGCGTTCGAGCACGAGACGGGCGTCGTCTAGGGAGATGACGTCCATGATGATGGCCCCGGCCCCGAGGGCGGCCCTCTGGGCGCTCTCGGCCGTCATGCTCTTGACCAGGCCGGCCACGGTCATCTGAAGACCGCCTCCGGCCGAAGAAGTGCAGACGAAGAGATCAACGCCGGCCACGGCCGGGCGCCCCCGCTCGGGCGTGATGAGGACGCCGTTCTCCGTCAGCGGGCGTCCCAGAATGGTCTCGACGCGCCGGACGGCTTGGTGCACGCCGATCATGACGTCTTCGAGGGGCGCTTCAACGGTTGTCGGCGATTCCGCGCGGGCGACCAGGTGATACTCGTCGCCCTGCCGTTCAATGACGATGGCCTTCGTTGTCGTGCTCCCGACGTCGATGGCCAGGACGCTCCGAAACTCTCTTGACAATGTGGGCACCCCCGCGCAGGCTGCGAAGTCCCTGCCGCTGCCGTGTCACCGGCACGATGGACTGGCTACCTGGAATACGCCACCCGGCGGTGAATGTTTCGCCAGGCGCGCCGGGGCCGAGCCGGAGCTCCGGGGCCAAGCCGATCTCTCTTGGCCCCGGCCTAGTTGGCTTCCTTTTTCACCGCCTCCGTCAGGAGGGGGACGATCTCGAAGAGGTCCCCCACGATGCCGAAGGTGGCAACCTTGAAGATGGGCGCGTCCGGGTTCTTGTTGATGGCCACGATGATCTCCGACGATTTCATGCCCGCCAGGTGTTGGATGGCCCCCGAAATGCCGCAGGCGATGTAGACCTTGGGACTCACGGTCTTGCCGGTCTGCCCGACCTGGTGGGCGTAGGGAATCCAGCCCGCGTCGACGGCGGCGCGGGAGGCGCCCATGGCCCCCTTGAAAGCCTCGGCCAGGGCCTTGGTGACGGCGAACTTCTCCGGCCCGCCCATGCCGCGGCCGCCGGAAACGATGACGTCGGCCTCCTCAAGCTTCACCTGTCCGCCGCCGGTCTCAACCACTTCCAGGAGCTTGACCCGGTCGCGGATCTGGAGGCCGGAGAGGTCTGCCGTCTCGATCCTGCCCTTCCGGGAAGAGTCGGGGGCCGGACGGGGCGCGGCCTTCGGACGAATAGTGGCGATCTGGGGCCGGGCCTCGGGACAGACGATGGTGGCCAGGACGTTGCCGCCGTACATCGGGCGAGTGGCGACAAGACCATCATTCGCGTCCCAGACCAGTTCAACACAGTCGGCCGCCAGGCCGGTCCGGAGTCTGGTCGCCAGGCGCGGGGCCAGGGACCGTCCGGCTGAGTTGGCCCCGATGATGAGGGCCGCCGGCTTGTGTTTCTCGACCAGATGGGCCAGGATGTCCACATAGGGGTCGTCCCGGAAGGCCTGGAGCCTGGGATCATCGGCGACGACGACCACGTCGGCCCCGGCCTGGATGAGACTTTCGGCCAGCCTCCCGACACCCTGCCCCAGGAGAATGGCCCAGACCTCCTGCGAGGAGGAGGCGAGCTTCCGCGAAAGACCAATGGCCTCCAGGGCCACGTTGGCTACCTTACCATTGCGCTGCTCGGCGAGAACCCAGATGTTCTTGGCTTCGGCCTTGGCGTACATCTTCTCTCCCCTCCCTCTCCTAGAGAACCTTGGCGGCCTTGAGCTTGGCCACCAGGGTCTTGACTTGCTCGTCCGGGGTTCCCTGGATCATCTCGCCACCCCCCCGCGGTGGGGGCGGGGAGACCTTGGTCACCTTCGTGGGTGAGCCGGCCGGGCCGATGCGCGAGGAGTCGACCCCGAGGTCGGCGGCCGCCCAGACGGGGATGGTCACCCGCTTGGCCTTCATTAGACCCTTGAGGGAGGCCAGGCGGGGTTCGTTGATCTCCTTGACCACGGTGATGACCATCGGCAGGGGTCCTTCAAGAACCTCGTAGCCCTCGTCGGTCATCCGCTGGACCCGGATGTAGCCGTCCTTCAACTCTTCGATCTTGCGCACGAAGCTGATCATGGGCAGGCCCAGTTCCTCGGCCAGACTCGGTCCGACCTGTCCGGAAGCCCCGTCCATGGCCTGCCGTCCGCAGATGACAAGGTCATAGGGGCCGCACTTCTCGATACCGCGGGCCAGAATGTAAGCCGCGGCCATCGGGTCGGAGCCTTCGAAGGCCTTGTCGCACAGGAGAAAACCTTCATCCGCCCCCGTGGCCAGGGCCTCGCGCAAAGACTCGTCCGCCTTCTGGGGACCAGCGGTAATGACCGCCACCGTCGCCCCCGAGGTTTCCTTGATCCGAATGGCTTCTTCCAGAGCGTAGGTGTCGTAGGGGTTGATGATCCTGGTCAGGCCTTCGGTGTCCACGCGATTTCCGGCCTGGTCGATCCGTACCTCGGTCGTCTCGGGTACCTGCTTGATGCTCACGACGATCCGCATTGCCTTCCGTCACGCCCCTTCCAGGGAGCTTCTCAGAGCCGCGGCGCTCAAAATCGTGAACCGAACGGTTGGTCAAGACAAGATACGACAGGACCGGCGCGAATCCCTGGGTGAGCGTGTCTCCGAAATGATGGCCTGTCCGCTATTGTCCAGAGCCAAGGCCTGGCGGCCTAGTCCGGGCGCTCCTCGACGGTGGTGACGCGGGCTGGGTCGAGCGACCCCGGGCCCGGACACCGACCCGCCGCGGACGGGGCCGGGGGGGCCTTTAGCCTCTCCCACCCGGCCCACCCCGGCGGCCCCGTCCGTTCCCGCACTGAGTCCGCGACCTTCGGACGCGCCGACACCCGAGAGACCACGAGCGTCCGCGTGTCCGGCGCGACCCGCGTTCCCGCGCGAGGCATGTCCCTACGCGGCCTGGGCTTCGTAGTACGTCTGGCTGAATGTCGACTGCATGATTATCGGCCACCAGACCAGGCACTGGACCGTGCAGTTGAGGAAGCAGCCGATCGGCGAAACGCTTTCCGTCGCCACCGACCCATTGACGCGTTCCACGCCGGTTCACCTCCCCCGCGTCGCGGAATGCCAACGCCATCTTGGTCTTCAGCCGGGCCGGAGGCGGTCCTCCTAGCGGTTAGGATGGAGTTTCGTCACTCCCCCGCCACCGTCAGAGCGGCAAAGCGAACCGCTTGTGGCCCGAGGTAGTCGCCGGAGAAGACGACCTCCCGCGAGAGAAGGGCGTCAGCGAAGGCGTCGTAGACATTCCCGGCCACCGATCCGCCGTGGACCGGGCGAACCCGACCTCCCCGTCCACCCTCGTGGTAGTAGCCCAAGCGAATCTCCCCGCCGAAATCGCCGCGAGTGCGATCGGGGTAAAGGTCGGTGAAGGCGACGACGTGAAGAAAAGGACCCCCTCCCGCGGCGGCCCCGTCTCCGAACAGGAGATCCGCCAGGGGGGTGGTCCCCGCGGACAGGACGAGGTTCCCGGGGCCGCCGGCCGGCGGAAGTCCGAGGTAGGTCGCGTGCTTCTGGCCCGCCAGGAGGTTCCTAACCACCCCGTCGAGGACCAGAACCACTCGGCTCATGGGCAGACCGTCCCGGGCGGCGGCGGCCGTGCGGACTCCGTAAGGCCAGAGCCCATCGCTGGTCAAGCTGAGCTGGTCGCCCCGCGCCTCGCGCTCGCCCAGAAGGCGCGCTCCGCGGGCCAGGGACGACAGTTCGCTGTAAACCGCTTCTCCCGAGGTGGCGCTGACAAACGGGCCAAGAAGTCGGGCCACGTCCTGGCCGCTGACGACCACGGGCACCCGGCCGGTCGGAGGCGGCCCGGCCCCCATCCCGTCGAGAGCGTAACGAGCCCTGGTGGCCACGATCTCCTCGAGTGGGAAATCGTCCACCCGGCGGTAGGTCACGGAGTGGTAGCTTTCGGCTTGCGAGGTGTCGCCGCCCTCAGCGGCCAGGAGAACGAACTCGCAGAAGAGCTTCGTAGCCGGCCAGGCGGCCGCGGCCCCGCGACTAGAGGCGTAGGCGGTCTCCTCTTCGATGGCGAAAAACTCCGCCGCAGAAAGCCGGATGCGGCTCTCCAGGGCCACGGCCCGGAGTAGCCGCTCGCGCAGAGCCTCCAGGGTAGCCGCGGCCGAGTCGGACGCGAGCGAGCGGTCGTGGGTTTCGGGCGCCGGGTAGATGGCCGGTCCCGGAACCGGCCAGGGTGGGCTGCACGGCAGAGAGGCGGTGTAGACCCCTTCCGCCAGCCGCTCGGCGACCTCCGCGTCCGAGTCCGAGGGAACGACGTCGAACGAGGCCGTGCCCCTGGCCGGGGCGCCGTCGCGGGCCGGGTGGTCGTGGTGGATCGTAGTCCCGATCCGAGTCGAGGATACGCGGCGAAGGCTCTCGGTCTCGCCGCCGATGACGTAAAGCTGGGCCTCGCGGCGGGTGACGGTCCAGGTTTCCCAGTCGGCCACGCCTTCCGCTCGACCGAGGAGATCCTGGGCCATGCCCACGGTCATCATGGAGGGGAACCTCTCCTTCTCCTGGCGCGGCCGCTCTTCCGCCCGCCGGGCCGCGCCGGCCTACGAAAGTCTCGCCCGAGCCTTCACGTGGGGTCCACCCGAGGCCACGGCCACGTTCTCCTTGAACCCCTTGCCGCAGTACCCGCTGTCGAGGGCGATCTCCCCACCGGCCATGCTGACGCTGGACAGAAGGTCGGGAACGTAGCCCGTGAGACCGACGGGGCTGAAGTAGCGGCCGGTGAGGCGGCCCTTCCTGATCTCGCGCCCCCAGCCGATCTCGCACTGAATGCCCCAGCCTTTGGGGTCCTCCATGCCGGAGAGAGTTCGGCCGAGGTAGACTCCTTGCTCGATACTGGCGATCATGTCCTCCAGGCGATCGGCGCCCGGACCAAAGTAGGTGTTGGTCATCCGGGCGTAGGCCTTGCGCAGGAAGCTTTCGCGGCGTCCGTTGGACGTTCGGGGTAGGCCGAGTCGTGTCGCGGAGTAGAGGTCGGTGAGCCCACCCTGGAAGACACCGGCTTTCAGGATCTGGACCGGGATGGCGGGCTGTCCTTCGTCATCGAAGAAGTGGGTGCCATAACCGCCCGGGTAGGTGGGATCGTCATAGAGGTTGACGATGGGTGAGCCGACCGGCCTCCCGAGGTAACCCCGCGACCTAGCCCGGTCCTTGAGAAACATGTCCGTCTCAACCCCGTGCCCGAAGGACTCGTGGGCGATGAGCCCGCCCACGGCCGGCGAGGCGATGACGTCGTAGAAACCCGGCTCAAGCCGTTCGGCCCCCAGAAGAGCGGGAAGGGTCTGGCCAAGCTCGTCCCAGTCGTGTTCGGGAAGGACGGCCAACTCGTAGCCCCCCGTTCCGCCGCGGGCGATGTAGTCGCTCCGCGGAGGCCCGCCGTCGCTGATGTAGACGCCGCAGCCGGAGTTGACTCTGGTGATGATCTGGGCCATGGTCCCGGTCCGATCGGCGAAGATCTTGAACTGCCGCTGCTCCTGGTAGACGACGAGGGCGTTGAAGCAGCGCGGATCAAGACCCAGTCCCCGCCGGAGATGAGACCGGCACAGGTCCAGCTTCTCGGGCAGGGGAACAGAGGCCGGGGCCCGGACCAGGGGTGTGCGAAACTCGACCTCATCCGCGCCCGGGGCGGGGCCGGCGACCGGGGCGGCGCCTTGAGCGAGGTCAACAGCTGTAGCGGCGCCTTGAGCGCGGCCGGGGGGTAGCCCGCCACCCCGCCACCGCTTCGACCCCGACTGGGCCATTTCCGCCAGTTCGCCGGCGGCTCGAAGGAGCCCCTCGGGCGTAAGGTCGACCGTCGCCACCTCGCGGACCTCGCGGCCGTCAAAGCCGGTCAAGACAGCGCCTCGTTGCGGGCCGTCACGTTCGATCTTCTCCTGGGACCGATCGATCTCGACGACAAGTTCCTCGGAATCAGCCACGAGAACCGAGCCGTAGGCGTAGGTCGCCTCGATGCGGGCCACCACATCCGGCAGGGCTGAACGCAATCTGCCGTAGGGCAGGGCGACTCCTCCTCGGCCCGTTCGGACCCGCCCGGTCGGGGGTCCGGAAACCCGTTTGGGAAGTGATTCCAGGTTCAGGAGTTACACCTCTCCAAGCCAAGTCCTGCCCGAAACCGCGGAAGGTCGACGGGGCCAGGGAACCTCGACGGGATCCTAGGACGCCGGTCCCACTCCGCGCAGGCCGAGGGCCTCCGCAATGGCGGCCTCGGAGACTTCGACCGCATCCTCAATGTCGGCGATGGTCCGCGCCAGGCGCAGGACCCGGTCGCGGGCCCGCAGGCTGAGACCGAGTCTCTCCACGGCCTGCTCGGCCAGAGCTCGGGCCCGGGGCGAGAGCCGCGCCAGCTCGGGTGAGTTTAGGTGACGCGTCTCCATTTCGGCGTTGGTCGCCAAGCCCACCGGGCCAAGCCGCTCGGCCTGCCGGACCCGGGCGGCCAAGACCCGTCGCCCCACCTCGGCCGAGGGCGGACCGGCCCGACCACCCCGCTGGGGGCGGGGCACCTCGACGTGCATGTCAACGCGGTCCAGGAGGGGGCCCGATATCCTGCGCCGGTAGGTCTCCAGACTCCCGGGAGAACACCGGCAGACCCTTTGGCTGTCGCCCAGGAACCCGCACGGACATGGGTTCATCGCCGCCACCAAGCTGAAGCGCGACGGGAAGACGAGGCTTACGCCTTTGCGCGCGAGCCGCACGGCACCCTCCTCCAGGGGCTGCCTCAGCAGTTCGAGGGCCTCGCGGCGAAACTCCGGCAATTCGTCGAGAAACAGGACTCCCCGGTGGGCCAGGGACAACTCTCCGGGCACGAGCGGCAGGCCTCCCCCGGCCAGGCCGGCTACTGTCGCCGTGTGGTGGGGCGCCCGGAAGGGCCGGGCCGTCACGAGACCCCCTCCCTGGGGCAGAAGACCGACCACGCTGTAGACCTTGCTCACCTCGAGGGCTTCGGCGTAGGTGAGCGGCGGGAGAATGCCGGCCAGGCGGCGGGCAAGCATGGTCTTACCCGCCCCGGGTGGCCCGACCAGAAGAACGTTGTGCCCCCCGGCAGCGGCGATGGTGAGGGCCCGCTTGGCGTGTTCCTGGCCCTCGACCTCGGACAGGTCGCCGTGCTTATCGGCGGTGCCGGGAACCCCGGTCGGAAGGGCGTCGGGGCCAAAGACAGGCCGGCCGATGGGCGTGAGACGACCGGCGTCGAGGGCTCGGCAGACCTCGCCCAGACCGGCGAAGCCGCCCACCTCCAGCCCCGGCACGGCGGAGGCCTCGGCGGCGTTCCCGACCGGGACCGCCGCCGCCCCAAGCTTGAGGTCCGGCAGGGACAGGCACATCGGCAGAACACCGCGGACCGGCCGAATGGCGCCGTCCAGGGACAGCTCTCCTAGGAAGGCCCAGGCATCAAGACAGGTCTCCTCAACCTGTCCGTCCGCGGCCAGAATGCCGACGGCCAGAGGAAGATCGTAGAGAGCCCCCGTCTTGGGCACGTCGCCGGGAGCCAGGTTGGCGACGATCCGCCGCATGGGAAAAGTGTAGCCGGAGTTGGAGATCGCGGCCCGAACCCGTTCACGCGCCTCACGGACGGCCGCCCCGGGCAATCCCACGATCTCAAAGCACGGAAGGCCGGGGCCGATGTCGACCTCCACGGTCACGAGATAGCCTTCGATGCCCCTGAGGCCGAGACTGAAAACCCGAGAGACCACCCCGAGCCCCCCTTACCGGTCGAGCCGCGGGTGGGGGTCATTCGCGGCTCACGGCGAGCTTCCTGTCGGTGGGGAACCCGGGCCGGCCCGGAGTCTTTGTCGCTTTTGCGCGGCGGGGTCGCAGCCCAGGCGAGCCGCGACCCCGCCGCGCGAAAACGTCCTCAAAGCGGTGACAATCCTACCCCCCGGAGCGAAAGGTCCTAGAACCCGCACTCTCGAATGGGTACCGCAGTCTAGTCTTCATCCGCACTTGCGGGATCGTGGACGGAATCGGAAACGGGGATGAACCGGGTGCCAGGCGTCGACGCGGATCGCCCGCCGGCAGTTCCCCGGATTACGCTTCACCGCTGGCTTCGGATTGAATCGCGCCGGCGGGCGCGAGACTCTCTCGTCCGAGCCCTGGTCTACCTCGAACCGGCTTCCTCGTCCGAGTTCTCCACGAGCAGGATGGTCTCGGATAAGAAAGATCGGCCCCTTCTTCTCGTAGCCAGCCGCCACGGCTCGTCTCTCATCGTCCGCGCCTTCCGCAGCTACCGAGCGGGTCACGAGGCCGTTCTCTTCGCCTCCATCGAAGGTAGCCAGGCCACCATCCGCGACATCGGCTGCTTTACCGAAAGAGGCCTGAGCCACGGCGTTGGAACGGCTCTCCTTCGCCTGGCCGAGGAGATCTTCCGCCGGGAGGGAGCGACCCGGGTAATGGGTCACCTCTCCTCCGCCGACTTTGACCACCGCGGACGCCAGGTCCACTTCTACCTGAAGAACGGATACGAGGTCTGTCTTGACGGTCTCGAGGGAACGGTCCGGAAGTGGCTGGTCGAGGCGGAGCTACCCTCACCGTAGGGTCACTCTATCGATGCCACCCAAGGCCCGCTCCACCAGTCCCTCGACTTCCAGGGCCCCCTCCGCGGCTTCCGCCTCGGCTACCGTCGGCTTGATCCTCGGTCGCTCGGGGACGAAGAGAGTGCAGCAGTCCTCGTAGGGCAGGGTCGAGAGATCGAAGGTTCCGATGGCTCTAGCCCGGGTGATGATCTCTTCCTTGTCGAGGCCGATGAGCGGTCGGAGGATGGGCAGATCGGCCACGGCCTCAATCGTGGCCAGACTCTCAATGGTCTGGCTGGCCACCTGGCCGAGACTCTCGCCGGTAATGATGGCCAGGGCCCGTTCGGTCTGGCCCAGGCGCGTGGCGATCCGCATCATCATCCGGCGCATGATGGTCACCCGCAACTCCTCGGGGCAGAGGTCGCGGATGGCCGTTTGAATCTCCGTGAACGGGCAGACCAGGAGGTCGGGCAGGGTGCCCCAACTCCCGAGAACGCCGCAGAGGTCGATCACCTTCTGACGGGCCCTCTCGCCCGTGAACGGAAAGCTCCAGAAGTGAAGAGGGATGGTGACGAGCCCGCGCTTCATGGCCATCCAGGTGGCCACGGGGCTGTCGATGCCCCCGGAGATGAGGGTCACCGCGCGTCCCGACGTTCCCACGGGCAGGCCGCCGGGTCCGCGTATCTCCCGTCCGTAGAGATAGGCGCCGTCTTCCCGAATTTCGACCGCGATCCGAAGATCGGGGTCGTGGACATCCACCGCCAGTCCGGGCACGGTCTCGAGGACGCTTCGGCCCACGGCCGCGGCGACTTCGGGGGAGGTCAGAGGAAAAGCCTTGTTGGACCGCCGGACCTCCAGCTTGAAGGTCCTGGCGCCCGTCCCGACCGCCTCGCTGGCGACGCCGGCCGCCGTCTCGGCGATGGCCTCCATGGTCAGGGGAACCTGCCTGGCCGGAGCGACAGCCACGACCCCAAAGACGTGAGCGGCCGCTTCGGCCAACCGAGCCGCCCTGACCTCATCCGAGCTAGGGCCCAGATCGATTAGAAAACGACCCCGCAGGTGACGCAAGGTCCCCCCGGGTCCCCCACCGTCCGCTCTCCTGAGGGCCGCGGCCACGTTGCGGGCCAGGATCCGTTCAAAATGCGGGCGGTTTCTGCCCTTTAGGCCAATCTCCCCGTACTTTAGAAGAAGAAGGTGTTTCAACGGGCTCCCTTCCCGGCCAGCTCCCCGGCGGTGGCCACGATGATCTTTCCCGCCTTCTCGACCTCGTCCGGAGTGGTCAGCGGAGAAAGCGAGAGGCGGATGGCCGAGTTGGCCACCCCGGGTGGGCAGCCCATGGCCTCGAGAACGTGGCTTGCTCGGCCTCGGTGATGGGAGGAGCAGGCGGAACCAGTCGAGACATAGACTCCCCCCCGCTCGAGGTGGTGCTGGAAGACCTCGGCCGGAACGCCGGGAAAGGACAGGCAAAGAATGTGGGGCGCCACGGCCTCGCCGGACTCCGGGCCGAGAAGGACGACCTCCGGGCGACCGTCGCGCACGATGGACAGAAGCCTGCTCCGGAGCCGGGACAGACGCTCGGAGGTCCCCACGAGTTCGGCCATCTTGGCCAGCGCGGCGCCGAAGCCGGCCAGGCCCGGCACGTTCTCAGTCCCGCTACGGCGACCGGCCTCATGCCCGCCGCCGTGGACCAGCGGAACGAGACGCACCCCCTCGCGGACAAAGAGAGCCCCGACTCCCTTGGGGCCGTGGATCTTGTGGGCGCTCAGGCTGAGGAGATCGACACCCCAGGCCCGGACGTCAATGGGCAGGCGACCTAAGGACTGCACGGCGTCTACGAAAAACAGGGGCAAACCCTTCCTTCGGCCCGAGGTCTCCCGGACCGCGGCGAGACGCCGCCCCACCTCGGCCACGGGCTGGACGGCGCCGACTTCGTTGTTGACGTGCATGAGACTGACGACGACCGTCTCCCCGGTCACGGCCGCGAGGACGTCCCGTGCGTCGGCCCGCCCGTCCCGGCCGACCGGGACCAAGGTCACCCGCCAGCCGCCGCCACCGCCGGCCAGCCAGCCGGCAGTCTCCAGGACCGAGGGGTGCTCGACGGCCGAGACGACAAGATGGTTACCGGACCGGGCATAGGCCCAGGCGGCGCCCTTCAGGGCCAGATTGTTGGCCTCCGTCCCTCCGCCGGTGAAGACGACCTCCCGGGGGGCGGCGCCGATCGTCCCGGCCAGGCGGGATCGGCTCTCCTCCATGACCCGGGCGGCCGCGAGACCAAGCCCGTGGCGGGAGGAGGGGTTGCCGTAGGCGGTCTCCACGGCTTGCTCCATGGCCTCGCCTACAGCGGCGAAGGGTCGGGCCGTGGCGGCGTTGTCAAGGTAGATGTCCCGGTTCACGCCCTCGCCTCCCCACCCATCCGTCTCACCCGGTCGCGCGGCCGGATCTAGAAAGCGTTCTTCACCACGTGAACCCGCTGCGGCCGCCCCGACTGATCCAGCCAGACCTCGGTCGCGTCGAAGCGACAGGTGGGAGGCGTGTCCCCAAAGCGGCTGAGGTAGTAGCTGGCCACCCGGCGGACCTGAGCCCGCTTGCGGCCCTCGACCGCCTCCAGGCCCCCGCCGAAAGCGCTCGTGCGACGGGCCTTGACCTCGATGAAGCAAAGAGTGTCTCCTTCGCGGGCGATGATGTCCACCTCGCCGAGCCGGCAGCGATAGTTGCGCTCTACGATGTCCAATCCCAGACCCTCTAGGTGCCGGATCGCCGCGTCCTCGCCGGCCCGGCCGAGGAAAGCGTGGCGCTTGCCCTTGCCGGCGCCGGCCGGGCGCCGGCCGGACGGCCCGGCCTTGCCCGGGCGTGGTTTCCCCCTATCCATCGACAACCCCCGTCTCTTCCCCCCGCCGGATGAAGCTGGGCCGGTGAGCCGGACACGGCCCGTGCCGCCGCAGGGCTTCCCAGTGTTCGGCCGTGCCGTAGCCCTTGTTCCGCTCAAAGCCGTAGGCCGGGTATCTTCTCGCCACTTGGCGCATGATCCGATCCCTGGTCACCTTGGCGACAATGGAGGCCGCCGCTATCGACCCGCACAGGGCGTCACCCCCGACCACCCCGCGGTGCGGGACATCCAGACCCGGAACCCGAAACCCGTCGACCAAGAGGTAGTCGGGCGCCGTCCCAAGCTTGGCCACGGCCCGGCGCATGGCCACGTAGGTCGCCTGCAGGATGTTGACACGTTCGATCAGGCCCGGTCCGGCGACGCCCACCCCAAGATGCAGGCTGGCCTTTACGATCGTCTCGTAGAGTTCCTCCCGAACCTCCTCGGGAACCTGCTTGGAGTCGTTGAGACCGGAGAGCGGCCTTCCATCGCCCAGGACCACCGCCGCGGCCACGACCGGTCCGGCCAGGGGTCCACGACCGGCCTCATCCATCCCGGCCACGCGATGAGCGTCGGAGGGACAGAGCCTAGCCTCAGTCTCGAACATGGCGGCCACTCTCCGCCGGTGAGCCTGGTGGAACTCGGCCAGCCGCAGGAGGCGGTAGCCCTGCTTCCTCGCGCCCACGCGGGGGTCGGCCGCCAGGATCCGGCCCAGGGTTTCCAGACCTTCAATGTCGACAAGGTTCGCCCGATGCGGCGGCGGCGGCTTGAGGACGGCGAGAGCCTGGCAGAGTTGCTCCAGACTCAGGTCACCCGGTCTGACGAGCCCGCCGAGTCCATCCGGGCCGGGCATGACGCGGCCGACCAGAGCTTCGCGTGTCTTGGCCCTGGCCATCAAGAATCATCCACCGGGCTTTCGAGGGTCAACCGGCCGAAGCGACTTTCGCGGAAGGCGCCGATGAGAGCCACCGCGGCGCGCTCAAGATCGGGCCGGCCGCCACTACGAAGATGCCCCCGGGCCACGGCCCAGCGGGTTAAGAGTTCCATGGGCCGCATCGCATCGGCGACGGCGCCGGCCTCACCGCCGTCCGGCGCCGCCGGCCCGGGCCGCGGTTCGCCGGTCGCCGCCAGTTCCGGTGGCAGGTGTTCGGCCGCCTCGAGCACAGCCAGAGCCTCGACGGCCACCTCGACCGGGTCGAAAGCCCGCTGGGGAAGAAGCCCGAGGAGAGCCAGAATGCGAAAGACGCGGATCGGAAGCCGCCCCGGGACCAGGATGCCCGGAAGGTCCAGAAGGTCGAGGCTGTCGCCTGCCCCCAGCCACTGCTTGCCGCGCGTGATACCCGGGCGATCACCCACACGGGCCGAGGCCCGGCCGACCAGACGGTTAATCAGGGTCGACTTCCCCACGTTGGGCAGGCCGACGACCATGGCCCGCACTGTCCCTGCCGCGGACCGCCGCCGCCCGAGGCCGGCGGCCAGTCTCCGCGCCTCGCCGACATCGCGCCGGTCAGCCTCGGAGAAAGCCATGGCCCAGTCGCCGGGGCGACCATGCTCCCGCAGGAACGCGATCCACCTGCTCGTGAGAGCGGGATCGGCCAGATCGGCCTTGCCGAGCACGGTGAGGATCGGGCGACCGGGCACGAGTTTGTCGAGACCGGGATGACGGCTGGCTCGGGGAGCTCTGGCGTCGGCCACCTCGACCACCAAGCCGACCAGGGACAGGTTCTCGCGAATCAGACGACGGGTCCGGGCCATCTGGCCCGGGAACCAGGTCTCGGCGACCCCTGTCACCCGATCCATTTCGGTCGCCAGATGGGCCAGTAGCGGATGAAAGCTTCACCCTTGACGTTCTCGCGGGGCACAAACCCCCAGACCCGGCTGTCCTCGCTGTCGGGGCGATTGTCACCCAGGACGAAGTACTGCCCGTCGGGCACGACCCGTTCCTGGTAGTCGGAGTATCGGTAGGTGTCCACGGTGATCGGCCAGTGACTCTGGTCGAGTTCCTTGTCGTTGATATAGACAATTCCGGCCCGGAGAGCCACCGTCTCGCCCGGCAGGGCAATGACGCGCTTGATGTAGTCGCGCGTGGGATCGACCGGGTAGCGAAAGACGATGACGTCACCGCGATGGGGACCGGAGAACCAGTACGAAGGTTTGAAGATGAAGACTCGCTGCCCGGTGCCAAGACTCGGCTCCATGCAGGCCCCGTCGATAGTGTAGGATTCTAAGACCAGAGTCCGCAAGGTAAGGGCAATCAGGGCGCAGAGAACGAGCGTCTTCGTCCAATCCCAGACCACGGCGCCGAATGTTGGTCTACGGGAGGGAATGGTTCCACCCTGTTCCTGCGCCACGACTAGTTGCCTCCAACCAGCGCCCCCACCCATCCGATGCGGCTGGGAGGCCGGGAGATGAGGAAGACCTCGCCTTTGACCTTCTTGAGCAAGAGACGAGCGGCCGACCGGGCCACCCCTGTTCCGGGCCCTGGCTCTACCGTTTCTCCTCTTTGACTCTGGCCGCCTTGCCCGTGCGCTCGCGAAGGTAGTAGAGGCGAGCCCGGCGCACGGCCCCGCGCCGAAGAACGGTCACTCCCTCCAGCCTGGGCGAGTGAAGGGGAAAAGTTCGCTCCACACCCACGCCGTAAGTGACGCGGCGCACGGTGAAGGTCTCACCGATGCCGCTCCCTTTCCGCCTGATGACGGTGCCCTCGAAAGGCTGCACGCGCTCGCGTCCACCCTCGACGACCTTGAACGCCACCCGGACGGTGTCGCCGGGACGGAACTCGGGGACCTCAGTCTTCATCTGCTGACTCTCAATCATCTTAATGACGTCCACTTTCGCCTGTTCTCCCTTCAGCTAACTCCCGCAAGATCTCCTGGTCTTCCCTGGAGAGATCGACCTCAAGAAGCAACTCGGGTCGCCGCTCCAGCGTCCGGCGCAGAGACTCGCGCCTCCGCCACAGACGGACAAGCTCATGGTTCCCGGAGAGGAGGACCTCCGGAACGCGATAGCCCCTGACCTCGGCTGGCCGCGTGTAGTGCGGGTACTCCAGAAGCCCTTCGGCGAATGACTCCTCAAGAGGCGAGGCTTCCTGTCCGAGAACCCCAGGCACGAGTCTCGCCACCGCGTCGATGACCACTAGGGCCGGGAGTTCTCCGCCGGTGAGAACGTAGTCCCCGATGGAGATCTCCTCGTCGATCAGCGCCTGACACACTCGCTCGTCCATACCCTCGTAGTGCCCACAAAGCAAGATGAGGCGCTTCTCCCCGGCCAATCGCCATGCTGTCTTCTGGTCGAGCGGATGTCCCTGAGGGGTAAGGTAGATCACGCGCGCCCCGGGAACCTTGTCCGGACCTTCCGGGCCACCGGCCTGCCACCCCGGGCAGAGAGCATCCATGAGCCTGAAGATCGGTTCCGTTTTCAAGACCATCCCAGCGCCACCCCCGTAGGGGTAGTCGTCGGCCGTCCGATGACGGTCTTCGGTATAGTCCCTGATATCGTGGATGACAATCTCGATCAGACCGGCCTCGCTGGCCCGACCGAGAATGCTGGCCTGGATGGGCCCTTCGAGCATCTCCCGAAAGAGCGTCAGAACATCAAATCTCATCCGTCCCACGTCCTCGGTGGGCGAACGACCATCTGCCCCGTCCCAAGGTCGATCTTCAGGACCACATCTTTCAGAGCCGGGATCAGCATCTCGCTCTTCAATCCCCCGCCACCATCCGGGGCGACCACAAAGACATCGTTCGCGCCGGTCTCCAGGATTTCCCGCACCCGTCCAAGGACCTGATTTCCCTCGTCCCTGACCTCCAGGCCAACCACCTGGAAACGGTAGTAGTGGCCGGGCGGAAGGGACTTGACTTCGGTCCCCGGGATCTCCAGCCTCGCCCCGCCCAGCGCGATGGCCTGATCCCTGTTTGTCAGGCCCTCCAACTCAAACACGAAATCCCCGCCGCCGTGTCGCCGGACCGAGGTGACCGCCCGCCACTCGGATCGGAAGACCACCGGGCCCTCGTGAACCAGCCGCACCCGACCCAGTTCAAGCAGGCGCTCCGGGAAGTCGGTCAGTGGCCTCACTCTGACCAACCCGGCGGGACCGAATGCCCCCAGAACAAACCCGACGGCTACATGCTCGGGCCCCGCGGCGTCTGTGGGCCGCGGCGCCGCCGAGGCCGCCGGCGCCGCTTCGGCCGCCTGTTCCGGTCCCGGGTCGGCGTCCCTCACCGCGAGGTCACCTCGACAATGAGACTCTTCGCGGCCGGGCCGCCGGTAGTCCGAATGATCTTGCGGATGGCCTTAATGATTCTGCCCTGCTTACCGATGACCCGACCCATGTCCTCTTGGGCCACCTCAAGCACCAAAACAGTGAGGCTTTCGCGCCGGACACAAGTTACCTTAGCCTCCTCGGGCCTGGAGACCAGGGCGCCGGCCAAAACCTTCAGCATAGCCTCGCCTGCCGTCGGACCAATCTCCGCCAACGCGGACCCACCTTCCCAGTCTAGGCCTGGGCCTCGGGCTGGGGCGCTTCAACGGGACGCGATCCCCGGCGCTTGTCCTCGAAGGCCTTCAGGATACCCTCCTGGCGGAAAAAGGCCAGAATCGTGTCGGAAGGCTGGGCACCACGCTCCAGCCACGAGAGAGCCTTCTCCCTGTCAACCACGAACTCGGGTTTGGACGCGGCCGGGCTATAGTGGCCAATCTCCTCGATGAACCGCCCGTCTCGCGGGTACCTGGAATCGGCCACGACAACGCGGTAAGAAGGAGCCTTCTTAGCCCCCACGCGGCGCAGTCTAATCTTAACTGACATTCCGTCACTCCACCTCCGCCTACGGTCTCAGCAGTCTACCCAGGCCGCGACCGTCTTTTCCCGCACCAGCCATGCGCTTGACCAGCTTCTTTGTCTCCGAGTATTGCTGCAAAAGCCGGTTAACATCCGACGTCGTTGTCCCACTCCCGCCGGCAATGCGCCGACGTCGGCTTCCGTCAATTATGGACGGGTCCAGCCTTTCCTGCTTGGTCATCGAGGAGATGATGGCTTCCACCCGGCCAAACTGCGTGTCATCGACCTGCAGACCCTTGAGTTCTCGCGCTTTCCCGAGCCCCGGGAGCAGGCCCAGAAGGTCCTGAAGAGAGCCCATCTTGCGCACCTGGCGGATCTGGTCGAGAAAATCCTCGAGGGTGAACTCGGCCCGCCGCAGCTTCTTCTGGAGATCTAGAGCCTTGGCCGCGTCCATCGTCGCCTCGGCTCGCTCGACCAAAGTGACAACGTCGCCCATGTCCAGGATGCGCGAGGCCATCCGTTCCGGATGAAAGGGCTCGAAATCTTCGATCTTCTCACCGGTGCCGACGAACTTGATGGGCTTGCCGGTGACGGCCCGCACCGACAAGGCCGCACCGCCCCTGGCGTCACCATCCAGTTTGGTCAGAATGACCCCGTCTATGCCGATGTCGCGCGAGAAGGTTTCGGCGACGTTCACGGCGTCTTGACCGGTCATCGCGTCGACGACGAGGAGAACCTCGGACGGCGCGGCGGCCTTCTTGGCCAACCGAAGCTCGGCCATGAGGTCCTGGTCGACGTGCATGCGCCCACCCGTATCGACGACGGCCACGTCGTGCCCGAGTCTTCTCGCTTCGGCGATCCCGGTGGCGATGACCTCCACGGTGTGCCCCACGGTCTCGGGTGACTCGGGGTCGAAGGCGCGGTCGGCCGGTCCGGTCCAGACCGCCAGGCCGTGCTGGCGCCCGAGAGAGGCCAGTTGGTCCTGAGCCGCTGGACGCCTGAGGTCGGCGGCGACAAGGAAGGGATGATGCCCCTGGACGCGGAGGTAGTAGCCGAGCTTGGCCGTGGCCGTGGTCTTGCCCGCTCCGTGCAGGCCGACCAGCATCAAGACCGTGGGGGGGCGCTGGGAGAAGGCCAACCCGGACCGAGCCCGGCCCATAAGACTCGCAAGTTCGTCCTGGACTATCTTCACGACTTTCTGGGCTGGAGTGATGCTGCTCAGAACTTCCTGGCCGACGGCCCTCTCCCGGACGCGAGCCACGAAGTCCTTGACGACCCTAAAGTTGACGTCGGCCTCTAAGAGAGCCAAGCGCACCTGGCGCAACGCCTCGTCCACGTCACGCTCGGTGAGCTTGCCTCGCCCGCGAAGATGGCGGAAGACCTGGTTCAATTTGTCCGTTAGCTGGGTAAAAGGCACATGAGCACTCCCTGGCGGAGCCACAGGGGTATTCTACCCGCACGGAGCGGGCTTTGCAACGCTGGAAACGGGCGTCGGCCGGGGGTCGCCCTTCCAGGGTCAGCTGGCGCGTCGGTGCGCACCGTTGCTTCCTCCAACTTACGGGCGCGTCTCGAGCATGGCCCGAGCGTAGACAACCGGGTCGAACTCGACGAGATCCCCCAGGCCCTCGCCCACGCCGACAAATTTGACCGAAAGGCCGAGTTCCCGGCGAATGGCCAGAACCACGCCGCCCCGGGCCGTTCCGTCGAGCTTGGTGATGATCACTCCGGTCAAGGTCACGGCCTCGTTGAAGACGCGGGCCTGCTGCAGCGAGTTGAGCCCGGCCAGGCCGTCCACCACGAGGAGCGTTTCGTGGGGCGCGCCGGCGACCTCGCGGGAGAGAACCCGGCGGACCTTCTTCAGTTCCTCGACAAGTCCGGTCTTGTTGTGCAGGCGTCCGGCGGTGTCGACGAGGATGGTGTCCCGACCGCGAGCCAGAGCGGCCCGCGCGCCGTCGAAGGCCACGGCCGCGGGGTCGCTACCGGGCCGGTGATGGACAACCTCCAGTCCGAGACGCTGGGCCCAGATCAGGGTCTGCTCCGTGGCCGCCGCCCTGAAGGTGTCGGCCTGGACCAGGAGCGGCTTCCGCCCCGACGCGAGAAGGCTGGCGGCCAGCTTGGCTACTGTCGTGGTCTTGCCGGTGCCGTTGACTCCGACAACCAGGATCACACCAAGGCCCGCCGGCAGTTCGAGACCGCCCCCGTCCGGTCGGCCGCCCGGGGACCCGAGGTTCTCGGCGACGACCCCGGCCAGAAGTTCGCGCAGGTCTCCCGCGTCCGAAAGACCCAGCCGCTCGGCCCTTCTCTTGACCTCGTCGACCACGGCCGTGGCCGTGGCCACACCGGTGTCGCCCAGGACCAACGTGTCCACGAGTTCCTCGTAAAGTTCGGTATCGGCCCGCCGCCCGAGAGTGAGAACACGCCGGAGACCCTCGCCCAGGCTGCCCGTGGCCCGCGCCAGACCAGCCGCCAGTCGTCCCGCCACGCTAGCTCGCCTCCCTTTCCAGGCGCCGGCGCAACTCCTCGCGATCCTCTAGCTTCACCGAAACCAGGCGGGATACGCCGTCCTCGCCCATGGTCACCCCGTAGAGGCTGTCCGCGATTTCCATCGTCGCTTTGTTGTGGGTGACGATGACGAACTGGGTCCGCCCCAGCGCGGTGAGAGCGACCACGGCCACGCAGAATCGAGCCACGTTGGCGTCGTCGAGGGGCGCGTCGATCTCGTCGAGAACCACGAACGGGCTCGGCCGCACCTCCAGGAACGACAGGAGCAGGGCCAGGGCCGACAGGGCTCGCTCGCCGGCGGACAAGAGAGCCAGACTCTGGAGTCTCTTGGACGGAGGTTCGACCAGAATCTCGACACCGCTCTCCAGGAGGTTGTCGCGGTTGGTCAAGATGAGGTCCCCGCGACCCCCGCCGAAGAGGTCGGGGACCTTGTCCCGGAAGGCTCTGCGGACGGCCAGGAAACCTTCCTCAAACCTCTTGGCCATGCTTTCGTCCATCTCGCCGATCAGCCGGAGGAGGCTCTCCCGGGCATCGACGAGATCCTTGGCCTGGCTTCGGAGAAACTCGGCTCGCTCCGACAGCCGCCGGTGCTCCTCGATGGCCCCGATGTTGACCACGCCCAAGCCGCTCATAACCCGGCGAAGCTCCTCGACCCGGGCCTGCCCGGCCTCCTCGGTCAAGACCGTCTCTCCCCGCTCTCCCGCCGCCTCGGTGGCCCGGGCAGCCTTCTCCTCCCAGTCGTCACCCCAGTCGCGGCGGAGCCGACGGGTGGTCATCTCGTCCTCAGCCTCGAAGCGAGCCAGGCGTGTCTCCTCACGCCGTTCTCTGTCGACCAACTCGTCAAGAGATGTCCGCAAGTCGACCACTTCCGACTCGCGGCCCTCGAGGTCACCGGCCAACTCGCGACGCCGCTTCCGCCAGGCCTCGACATTCTCCACCGGACCCGCGTCCGTCTCGGTCGCCTTGGCGGCCGCCTGGCGCCGCCGGAGGGGTTCCAACTCGGCCCGCGCTCTGTCTCGCTCTTCGTCCAGCACGGCCAGCCGGGCCGCAAGTCTCGCCTCATCGGCGGACAGGCGAGCGACCTCGTCCGCCAGCCTCGTGGACTCGGCCGCGCCCGCTCTCTCCCGCTCCTCCAGAGTGGCCGCCTGGACACGGAGTTCGCCCAGCCGGCCTCCGGTTGTCGCCAGAACCTCCTCCGCCGCCCGGACCGCGGCCTCCTGGCCGGAGAGATTCGTCCGGAGTCTTTCTTCCGTGGCGGCGTGCTGCCGTAGCCCGCCGGCCAAGTCCCGGATCTTGGCCTCCAGCAGGAGGAGACTCTGCCCGAGTTCGGGCTGGTCGAGACCTGCCTTCTCGACCTTCCGCCTCGCGGCCGCCTCCCGCCGTCTGGCATCCTCGAGCCGGCCGGATAGGGCCGTTCGCTCGAGGGTCAGCTTCTGAACCTCCGAGGTCAGACGCGAACGCTGGCTCCTGACTTCGGACAGGGATTTCTCGGCCGCCTCGCGCTCGGCGGACAGCCTGGCCAGTCTGGTCCGCCGCGTTTCCAGTTCCGTCCTGACCTCGCGCAGCCGGCGCATCCGTTCCAGGGTCTGGGGCTCAGCCGGGTCTCCGGGCGCGGTCGCGCCCCGTCTGCCCCGCTCACGGCCCACCCCACCCGCGGCCAGGGCCACGGCCCCGCCCGGCCGGACCAGTAGGCCCTCGAGCGTGACCGCCCGGGAGCTTCGGCCGGTCGTAACGGCGATCAGAGCCTCTTCATAGTCTTGGGCCAGGAGAGTGTCCCCGAGGAGGTAGTCGACCACCGGCCGCAACTCCTCCGCGCACTCGACTCGATTAGCAAGCCAAGCGCCTCCCGACCCACGGCCGTGTCCGCCCCTGGCGCCGTGCTTGGCCAGGTGCTGGGAAACAAGATCAAGAGGGATGATGACGGCCGGGCCGAGGTCCTCACCCTTGAGGAAAGTGATGTAGCGGCGCAGATCGGCCTCGGTGCGAACGACAAGAGCGTCCACATAGCGGCCCAGGGCCGCCTCGAAAGCCAACCTTTCCCCTGGTTTCACGTCAAGTTCCTCACCCAGGACGCCCACGAGACCCTCGGCCCACTCGCCAGAGCCCGAGCCTCCCCCAGCGCCCGCAGAATCCAGGCCACCCTTGAGCGCGGCTTCGCGCGCCGCGGCCACGACGGCGAGGGCCGATCGCGACCAAGCGCTGGCCGCGACGATGGCCCCCTCCAGCGAGGCGCGCTTCGTCTCAAGCTCGGCGACAGACTCCCGCTCTCGTTCCGCCTGGCCTCCGAGGCCGGTCAGCGTCGACCCGAGCGAGACCTCGCGAGTCTCAAGCTCGCTCAGGGTTCCGGCGCGGGCCACGGCTTCAGGTTCGACCTGGGCCAGGCGTCCGGCCAGGGTCGCCGCCTCGACGCCAAGGTTGGTCAATTCCTGGCCGGTCGTCTCGGCCTCGCGCCTCAGGCGGTCACGCTCTGTCCGCAGGCGGGCGATCTCCGCTTCCTTCGTGGAGAGCTCATAGCGGCAGGCACTGACCTGGCTGACGACCTCGAGAAGCTCACTCTTGGCCGTCTCAACAGCCGTCCGCAGGGAGTTCAGAGTCTGGCGGGCCGCCGCCTCCGCTTGGGCACCCTCGCTGAGCTCCACCCGGATCGCGGTCTGGCGGTCCGTTCGCGTGGCCGTCTCAGTCTGGATCTCCGTCTGGCGCGCCGCCGCTCGGGCCAACCTCTCCCCCAAGCGCTCGCGCTCCTCACGGATGAGGGTCGCCTCCCGCTGCCGGTCAGAGAGGGACCTCTCAAGAGCTTCGATCCTGTCGGCAAGCTCTCTCAACGCGGCCTCGGACAGACTCGCTTCCCGCTGCTTCTGCTCGACAAGAGCGCCTAATTCATTGTGGGCCGCGCGGAGGGTGCGAGTCTCCTCCTCCAGGCGCCTGTGGCGTTCGCGGAGCGCGACGTCCTGCCCACGGATCTCCGTCAGCCTCTCCCGGGAGGCTTTAACCCTCATCCGAAGCCTGTCCAGACCCTGTCCCTCAAGCCACAGTTCAAGCCGCTCAAGCTCGTCCCGGTAGCCGACAAAGGCTCGGGCCACGACGGCCTGCCGGTCCATGGGCGTCAGTTGGGTTTCCAGTTCGGTCGTGACGTCGGAGACGCGCTCGAGCCGGCCGGCCACGTCTCCGAGGCGGGCCAGGGCCTCTCGCTTCCGTCCGCGATGGAGACCGATGCCGCAGGCTTCGTCGAACAAGCCCCGCCGGCTTTCCGGAGTGGACATGAGAACCTCGTCGATCCGGCCCTGGCCAATGAGCGAGTAGCCTTCGCGCCCCAGACACGTGTTGGCCAGAAGGTCGGTGATGTCCCTGAGGCGAGCCGGACTGCCGTTGAGGAGATACTCGCTTTCACCTGACCGGTAGAGGCGTCGGGTGATGGAAATCTCAGCGAACTCGAGGGGAATGAGGCCATCCGCATTGTCGACGGTCAGGATGACCTCGGCGAAACCCAGCGGCTTGCGGGTCTCGCTACCGTTGAAAATGATGTCCTCCATGCGCGAGGACCGCAGCATCCTGGGGTTCTGCTCCCCCAGGGCCCAGCGGATGGCGTCGGTGATGTTGCTCTTGCCCGTCCCGTTCGGGCCCACGATGCCGGTGGCGCCCGGCCCGAACTCGACGATCGCCCGTTCGGCGAAGGACTTGAAGCCATTGATCTCTAGACGCCTGACCAGCACCGCTCCACCACCCGTAAAGCTTGCTCAACAAAAAACCCGTCCGCTACGATGAACGGGTTGGAGGGCGAGACCCAAGAACTATGGCGCTCGGCATCGGAGCGTGCGTCCTTAACCCTGACGGCATCAGGTCTTGGCGGCGCCGTGTCTTCCCTCAACGATGAAGCGTATGGCTGTCCGTTCCTCGCCGCCGATCTGTACCTCAGTGAAGGCAGGAACGCAAACCAGATCAATTCCGTTGGGCGCAACGAAGCCGCGGGCAATCGCTATCCCTTTCACAGCCTGGTTGACAGCGCCCGCCCCCACGGCCTGCACCTCCGCGCTACCCTTCTCCCTCAGAACAGCAGCCAGCGCACCAGCGACCGCCTTAGGCTTGGACTGGGCCGCAACCTTCAGAATGTCCATGATGCCAGCCTCCCTCCGAGAGGGTGAAAACCCACCGGCACTTGCTAGAACCATGGCAGACCTTCGCTGTTCAGAGGGATCTTTCCTCCCCCGATGTCACCGTGCCCCGTCGCGGGCCACGTCCCACTTCCCCAGGGCCACCGCGGCCGCGGCTTGCTCGGCCTCTTTCTTGCTTCGACCCTGGCCGCAACCGACCTGGACGCCGCCGGCGCGGACTTCCACGTCGAAGACCCGGCCGTGGTCTGGTCCCGTCTCGGCCAGGAGGTGATAGCTGACGCTCTTCCCGGCGGCCTGGACCAACTCCTGAAGGGTGGTCTTGGCGTCCACGGGCGGGCGCTCGGCCGAAGCGGCCAGGATCGGCCCCAGATGTCGCTGGACGAAGGCTTGAGCCTCGCTCACACCGTGGCTGAGGTAGACGGCCCCGACCACGGCCTCGAAGACGTCGGCCAGCAAGGACCGACGCCTCCGGCCCCCCGAAGCCTCCTCCCCGCGACCCAGACGCAGGTAGGCCCCAAGACCCAGGCCCTCGGCCACGCGCCAGAGGGCCTCTTCCGATACGGCCGTCGCCCGGAGTCGCGTGAGTTCCCCCGCGCCGGCCCTCGGATAACGCCGGTAGAGGAACTGCCCGGTACAGAATTGGAGAATGGCGTCACCCAAGAACTCCAGGCGCTGGTTGTCCCCTCCCGGCGCCAGGTCGGGGTTCTCGTGGACAAACGACGCGTGGGTGAGAGCGGTCTCAAGCAGGTCACTCTCGATCCTCACGCCGAGACTCAAAACCAGTTCGGCCAGGCTACTCCGGGGCGTCATCGTCATCTCCTCTGAACGGAAAGCAAGGGCCCACGCCCGGCGTCCCAGCTAGACGAGGGCGGTCACGTTCACGACCGCCCTCGCTGGTCTGCCCTATCTGTCCTACCCGCCTTATCGACCTTACCCCGACCCCGTCACGCCTTCAGGCGTGAGCCACGATATAGTTGACGGCATCGCCGACAGTCTTTATCTCTTCGGCGGCCTCGTCAGGAATCTCGATGTCCCACTCCTGCTCGATGGCCATAACCATCTCGACGATGTCGAGCGAGTCGGCGCCAAGGTCTTCAAAGGTCGAGTCCACCTTAACCTCATCTTCCTCGATACCCAGTTGATCGGCCAGCATCGACCTCAACTTGGCAAAAGCAGTTTCGATGTCCGGCACCCGGGGTCACCTCCCACCGGTGTTTAGGGCTGATACCAGACCAGGGCCAAAGTGCCCGGCCCGACATGCGTCCCGACGACCGCTCCGAGACCGCCGATGATGACCTCGGTGGGGTGGTAGGCCGCCTCGACAGCCGCCTTACAGGCTTCGACCTTGTCGGCGCAATCCGCGTGGACGATGGCGCACCTGGCGGGCGGCTTGCCGGACTCCAGCATTTCCCCCATGATTTCGACCATGCGTGGAATTACCTTCTTGTCTCCACGGACTTTCTCGTAGGCCGTCACCAGGCCGTCCTCAAGAGTGAGGATAGGCTTCACGGACAGGAGGTTCCCCAGGAGAGCTTGAGCCTTGCCGATGCGACCGTTGCGAGCGAGATACTCCAGGGTGTCAACGACGAAAAACACTTTTGTCTTGGCGATGATCCTCTTGGCGAGTCCGACGACCTCGTCGACCCCCATTCCACCCCGGGCCGCCCGGGCGGCCTCGACCACCGGCAACCCCAGGGCCATCGAGGTCAAGCGCGAGTCAATCACTTCAATGCGGCCGCCCTTGACCAAGTCCTTGGCCATCACGGCCGACTGGTAGGTCCCGCTCATGTCGGCGGAAACGTGGATCGAGACAACCGGCGAGCCGTCCCGGGTCAACTCTTCGTAGATCTTGGCGAAGTCGCCGGGTGACGGCTGGGAGGTCCGGGGGTGCTCGGGACTGCTTCGCAGCATATCGTAGAAATTCGACGACGTTAGCTCAATGTAGTCCAAGTAGACCTTATCGCCGAAGTGCACGTTGAGAGGAACAATAGTGATACCGAGTTCCTCCGCAAGGCTGCGCGGGATATCGGCGGTGCTGTCAGTCACGATCTTGACCTTAGCCAATGTGTTCTCTCCCTTCACAGCGGAACAAACGTGTGTTGAAGTTGCTCCCCCTACCGATCCCCCCTCACTCCTCGGCCACGCTGTCGTCCGTCTCGCCCGGAAAACCGGGCAGGGCGGAGAGCTGATCGGAGATAACCTCGATCACCCGTCCCTCCAAGTAGCGCCGTGCCACCTGAATGCCGTTCCGGATGGCCTTGGCGTTAGAGCTGCCGTGACACTTAACGCACGCCCCGGCCAGACCAAGAAATGGGGCGCCGCCATACTCGGTGTAGTCCAGTCGGCTTTTGACGGAACGGAAAGCGGGCACGAGGAGAAGCGCACCCACCTTGCCCCTGAGTCCCCGCGTAAACTCCTGTTTCATGACGCTGAAGAGACCTTCGACCAGGCCCTCCACCGTCTTGGTGACCACATTGCCGGTGAAGCCGTCGGTGACGATCACGTCGAGGGCGCCGGAGAAGATGTCGCGACCCTCCACATTGCCGGCGAAGTTGAGACCGGGTGTCTCGGCCATGAGGCGATGGGCGGCCTTGACCAACTCACTACCCTTGGCCGCCTCGGCCCCGTTGGAAAGAAGTCCGACTTTGGGCGAGACGCGCCCGAGGACCCTCTCGGCGTAGATCGAGCCCATGACGGCGTGGGCCCGGAGGTGCTCGGGCCGGGCATCGGCGTTGGCCCCGAGATCCAGGAACAGGACTTCCCGCCCACCCGGACCCAGGCTTGGGAAAGGAGTGGCCAGGGCCGGCCGCGGAACCCCGTGAATCCTGCCGAACTGGCGGAAAGCGCCGGCCATCAGGGCGCCGGTGCTCCCGGCCGAGACGAAGGCGTCGGCCCGCTTCTCGCGGACCAGCCGCAAGCCGACAACGATAGTGGAGTCTTTCTTCTGGCGCAAGGCGGCTACGGGCGGCTCATCGGGGCTTATAACCTCACTCGCCGCGACCAACTCGATCAGACCCTTGGCCACGGCCTCCTCACCGTCCCGGGCCAACCAGGGCTCAATGCTTTCCCGCGGGCCAACCAGGAGAACCGTCAGGTCGTTCCCGGCCGCGACCGACTGGACGGCCGCTCTGACCGGCGCCTCCGGCGCGTGGTCGCCCCCCAGAACGTCAACGGCGATCCTCATACCCCACCGCCCCCCTCATCGGGCTCCGGTCCGTCGGGGACCGCTCCAGTCGGGTCCGTCGCGACGACGACGAGCTTACCCCGGAAGACCAGATCCTCTCCGACCCTTGTCTGGACCAGGACGATAAGCTTGTTGCCCTTGCGCCGGATGACCTCAGCCTTGGCGATGAGCTTCTCTCCCACCCGCACGGGGCGCTTGAACTTGATGTTCGCCAGACCGGTAAGGGCCACCGGCGCGTTGACCAGGGCGATGGCCAGCGAGTCGGCCTGGGCGAAAATGAAGTGCCCCCGCACGACGCCGGTTCGCTCGAAGGTCATATCCTCAGTGGCTGTCAACGTGGATATCGCCCGCTCCTCGATGACAATGTCAATGAGGTCCCCCACGATCTCCTTGGAACCCAGCGAACGCACGCGCCCATAGGTGCGGTGGGCTACCTGCTTCACTCTCTCGCGGAGTTCCGGTATGCCCAGGGTCAGCCGATCCAGGCGGATCGTCTGCACACTGACGCTGAACGCCTCCGCCAAATCCTCATCAGTCAGGAATGGGTTGGCATCGAGCTTCTCGACCAGACGCCGGAGCCGCTCTCCCCGAGAGGACGCGGAGCCATTGTTCCCCGACTTCACCTGAAACCGGCTCATCCGCCTGCGACCTCCCCATAAGGACCTGGCATTAGGATTAGGTAATGCATACTGAGCCAAACGGCAAACTCCTTCCAGTGAGAGACGAACGGTCACACTAAACAAGGCGGAAAGAACAGGACCCGACCAAGCGGGCGAAGAAACGGCCCCGCGGAAGCCGCCGGGAGGCGCGGAGCGGCGGGACCGCCTGAGGCGGTCCCGCCGCTAGGTAGCTCTGAACCCTGCCTGACTCTCGCCTGCCCGGCGCACGCGCCCGGCTGACCTCGTCCTACTCGACTTTCTTAACCTCCCGGCCACGATAGTAGCCGCAATTCGGGCACATGTGGTGGGGAAGCTTGGCCTTGTGGCATCTCGGGCACTCGGCCAGGCCGGGCGCCTCGAGCTTCCAGTTGGCCGAGCGGCTTCCCTGGCGGGCCTTCGACGTTTTCCTCTTGGGGACAGCCACTTCCTATTCCCTCCGCTCCTCGGCTTCGAGCAGTTTCTTCAGCGAAAGGAAGCGGGTGTCCGCCTTCTCCGCCCGACAGCCGCACGCTTTCTCATTCAAGTCGGTCCCACAGACCGGGCAGAGCCCGGCACAATCGTCGCGACATACCGGCTTCATCGGAAGCTCAAGAACGAGGGCCTCCCTGGCCGAAAAAGTGAGATCGATGGTCTGGTGGCTGAAGGGGAGAGGTGGCTCGTTCTCTCCGCCCGCCGACTCGTCACTATCCCACCGCGCGAAAGCGTCGGCGTTGTCGCCGCCCCGCTTCCGCCCGTGGTGGCCCCGATTGGCCCGTTCGCCGGCCTTGCCCTGGTCCTCATCTGTCGCCTTAAACTCGCGGGAGAAGGCAGCCTCGACCGGGCGTTCGATACTCTTGAGGCACCGGCTGCAGACAAGAAAGGCGCCGGCCTGCACCCGGCCCTCTACCAAAACCGTGTGGCCAGTCCAGATGACCCGGCCAACAACACGAATAGGCCCCAGGACCACGCCACCAGGTAGGTCGACGATTTCGGGAGGCGGGCCAGTCAACTGAAGCGGGATTTCCCGCCCGACGTCACGCTCGAGACTGGATACGTCCAGGAGGAGACTCATCGTCCTACCGCCGCCCAAGTAGCCTGCTCCGCGGCAGGTGGCCGCAGGTCCGCCCTATTATAGTCGGGCGATTTTCCGGCTGTCAAGAAAACCGCCCCGAGAGACTCACAGGCGTCGCCCACGTCGGAGACGGGAATCAGACGCACGGCCAGGCCCAGGTCGGAGATAGCCGACCGGGCGCTGTCGTAGTCCGCGTTGGGCACGAGGAACACCGTCGCCCCGGCTCGTGAGGCGCCAAGCACCTTCATAGTCACTCCCCCGACAGCGCCCACGCGACCACCCGGTCCGATGGTACCCGACCCCGCGACGACTTGCCCGCCAGTAAGGTCGCCGGGCGTGAAATCGTCAACTATCTGGAGGGCTAGCATCAGCCCGCCCGATGGCCCCCCGATGTCGGCGGGCGGGAAGACGACCGGAATGGGAGGCTCGGATCTGAGGCCCCGGGCCCCGAGGGCCAGACCCAGGAAGGGCCAACTCGCCAAGCCGACCCCGTCCACCCGGACGGCCACGGTGAGAGGCGCCCCGTCACGGGTGAGGCCGAGGATCAGGTTGCCGGGGCCGGCCGGAACAACCGCGTCGCCCACCCCCGCGCCAGCCCCCCCAACGCCGGACAGCCCGGCGTAGGCTTCGCTGACCTCCCGCTTGAACTCATCGGCGGTGACAAACCAGGACGAGCGTTGGCCCAGGGTCCAGGAGACGATGAGGTCGCCCGCCCTGACCTGGCCCACGGCCGGGCCGCGGGCGGAAACCCAGAAGACCTCGCCGCCCTCGGCCGCGAGCGTGACGCCGTGACCGAGGAAGGTCCAAGCCTGCCAGGCCGCCGTCATCTGGCTCTCGGCCATGGCGGCGAAAGACCAGTCGGTGTAGGTCTTGTCGGCCATGCCCACTGGAACCAAATACCGGCGTGGGTGAAGCTCGACGCCGTCCCAAAAAGCGGCCTTCCAGAGTTCGATTGGAGTGGCCGGCCAAGCCTGCACGGTGGTCAGAAGAAAGCGCCCTTGCCCACGGTTCGAGTCAAGACCCGCCGCGCCCTCCTCAGGGCGCACCAGCGACGACACATCGGGGGCCGGCCCCGGGGCCAGGGTCAGCCAGCCCGAGGGGATAACGACCCAGAAGACCAGATAGAGAACCGCGGCGCTGATAGCCACGGTCGCAAGAGGAAGCCATTGCCGGCGGAGCCACCGGACCAAGGCCGGCCTCGACCGGCGCCGCCCGCTAGGCCGGCTCGATAACCCGCGGCCCAAGACAAGACCTCCACGATAAGCTGTTTGGGAAGATGTCGCGACCCACTTGGAAAGAAACTGCCTAGTGAAGATTATACCTTCCGCCCGCGGCAACCGGCAAACGGCGGCCGTCCGAGGCGGCCTGGCCAGTCTCGAAGGGGAGCCCGGTGGGGATCGCCGTGTCGACCCGCATATTCCCCGCCCAGCCTCATATAGGTAGCCCAAACCGGGTCATAACCTGTGGGGCCGGAAGCCCTGCCGTGGACCGCACACGCCGAAACGCATCGCAGAGCCCAGAACGAGCCTAGAGCCAAACTCGCGGAATACCAGTCTCTCGGCGGGGACTCACTTCCGGCCCCATCTGATTCACGACTGCTGAGGCGATCCCGTCGAGCGCGTGGCCTGGCCGGTCTGGCCGTACTTCTCCCTGAGGCGCACCGCCACCGCCTCCGGCACCAATTGCCGAACGCACCCTCCGAAACGGGCCACTTCCTTCACAATACTGGAGCTCAGGTAGGAGTACTCGTTCGCGGTCATCATGAACACGGTCTCTATGGCCGGGGCCAGCTTCTTATTCATCCGGGCCATCTGAAACTCAACCTCGAAATCGGAGATGGCCCGCAAACCCTTAACAATGATGTCCGCGCCTCGGGCGGAGGCGTACTCCGACAGAAGACCGATCGACGAGTCGATCGCGATGTTGGGGATGTGGCCGGTAGCCTCGCGGAGCATCTCCATACGCTCGCTCGCGTCGAAGAGCGGGGTCTTCTGGGGATTGGTGAAGACGACGACGATGACCTTTTCGCAGATCCGGGCGGCCCGTTCGATGATGTCCAGGTGGCCGAGGGTAACGGGATCAAAACTGCCCGGGCAGATGGCTAGGCGCAAGAGGACGGCCTCCCCCGAGAGGGATAGCTGCAAGAAGATTATAGCATGGGCCGGGTGGGCGGGGGTAGGCGATCAACCCCCTCCCACGCGCATGAGGGCAGCCGGTGTCCTACTTTTTCCCGGTCCGGACGCCTCCGGTCATGGAAGCGGGAATCCACGGGTGCCAGCCCACCGAGGGGACAACGATCTACCGATGAATTGCGTGGTCACAGCGGGCGTGGTCACAGCGGGCGTGGGGATGGCGGCGGGGTGTCTCTTATGCGGTTATGACGCCGGGGGCAAGCGCCCTCGCACGAGGATCACAATCAGGCGCCCGACGTGCTACTGCAAGTAGTCGGTTATATCATGCCGCTCCAGGTCGATCTTCGGATGGAGGGCCGCGTTCAGGGCCCCGGCCAGGACTTTGGACATTTCAAGAATCAAGACGTCGATTTCCTTGGGGGTGACCATCAGGTCCCCCAGGGACGGGGTCAGAACTTCGTCGATGAGGCCGCGCTTGTCTCCCGCGTCCATCTCCCGCACGATGTCGTAGAACTTGGCCTGGTCGCGAAACTTGTCCACCAGGAGTTCGATGGTGTCGTAGGCGATGGTCGAGGCGTGGACGACCGTCGGGACGCCGATGGCGATGACCGGGACGCCCAGAGTTTCCCTGGTGATGGCCCGTCTCTTGTTACCTACCCCCGATCCGGGGTGGATGCCGGTGTCGGCGATCTGGATCGTGGTCAGGATCCGCTCGGTGGACTTGGCGGCCAGGGCGTCGATGGCGATGACCACGTCGGGCTTGATCTTCTCGGTGATGGCCCAGATGATCTCGCCCGTCTCGATGCCGGTGAGGCCCATGACCCCCGGGGCCACCGCCGCCACCGATCTGAGCCCGCCCTGGAGTTCGGGGGGAACGTAGTCGTGCAGGTGGCGGGTGATGAGGAGTTGGCTCACGACCCGCGGCCCGAGCGAGTCGGGGGTGGCTTGCCAGTTACCAAGGCCGGCCACGAAGACCTGGGAATCGTCCTTGAGGGGTAGGAGGGCCGAGAGTTCGCGGACGAAGGTCTGAGCGACCTCCTCCTGGATCGGACGGGAGCGCTTGAGAAGACCGGGGGCCTCAATGGTCACGTACTGGCCGCGAGGTTTGCCCATGGTCCGGGCGGCCGCGTCCGTGGTCACTCGAACCCGGGTCACCCGGCACTCCTGGGTCTTGGCCTCCTCGACCTCGACCCCGGGGATGTCCCGCCCCCGCTTGGTCTGGATGAACTCCCGGGCCTCGTTGGCGAGATCGGTTCGGAAAGGAATCGTATCGATCGCCGGTCCACCGTCGCGGCGGCCACGCCTATCCTGGCCGCGCCCACTGTGGTCGCCCTCGCCGCGCCCGCCGTCACCAGGCCGACTTCTGTCCCGCCCGTTCCCATTGCCCATATCGCCACGCACCCCCGCCAAGAAAAAGGGCGGTCCTACCGGACCGCCAGTGGGAGAGGAGAAACCGGAGGAAGAGCCTCTGGGGGAGGGTTACTGGTTCCTCCAAACGTCTTCCCCGGGGTTAGTATGGATTGGGCGGAGAGGGACTATGCGGGCTATTCGACGGAGATTAGGTAGTGGTAGAGGGGCTGACCGCCCCGGTGGACCTCGACCTCGTGGTCAGGGGCGATCTCCCGCAGCTTCTCCCCGGCCAGGGTCGCTTCCGCGGCGGCGATGTCGTTCCCGTAGAATACGGTGACTATTTCTGTCTTGGAGTTGGTCATCCGGCCCACCAGGTCGGCCAGGACAGCCAGGCATTCACGGCCCACCGTGACCAGTTCGTCGTCAAGAAGACCGAGAAAGTCCCCTCCGTGGATCTCGATGTCCTTGTACTTTGAATCGCGGACAGCCTGGGTGACCTCTCCGGAACGCACCCGGGCGAGGGCCTGCTCCATCTTGGCTTGGTTTCGTTCAGCGTCCATGGAGCGGTTAAGAGCCACCAGGGCCGCGATGCCCTGAGGGATGGACTTGGACGGGATTACTCTGACCGCCTTCTTGGTAAGCTCAATCGTTTGTTTGGCGGCCATGAGAATGTTGCCGTTGTTGGGAAGAACAAGAACCTCGTGGGCGGCGACGCTCTCCAGAGCCTTGAGAATGTCCTCCGTACTGGGGTTCATGGTCTGCCCGCCACTGACCACGACGTCGGCGCCGAGATTGCGGAAGACGTCCTCGAGCCCGTCGCCCGAGGCCACGACAACGACACCCGGACCGGTTTGCGGCGTTGACTGGATCGAAGGGAGGTTCACGACCGAGCGAACCGACCCGCCGCCGGCGCCCGCGGTGGCTGCCGAGGCGCCCTTGGCCCGCATGGCCGGACCATCCGGAACGGCCGCGGCCATCCGGTCTCGCTGCACGGCCTCGTACTGCTCGCGCATGTTCTCGACCGAGGCCTCTATGATCTCGCCGTGCAGAAGGCAGGTGGCCAGAGCCCGATGCGGCTCGTTGGTGTGGACATGAACCTTGACCAGGTGCGTATCTCCCACAACGAGGAGTGAGTCTCCGATAGGTTCAAGCTGGGCGCGGATGCGATCCACGGCCAGGCGGGAACCGCGAATGAGAAGCTGGGTGTCGTAGGTGAAAAGGATCTCCTCGATCGCCATGGCTACCCCGGCGGCCGGAGGACCTTGCGCCGTCCCGAGCTGAAGGTCGGCCGCCCCACCCTCCCCCACGGCCGTCGCGGCCGTGATCTCCTCACCCCGCAAGCCCTGGAGGATGCCTTCGAACAGGCAGAGGAAGCCCATCCCGCCGGCGTCAACCACTCCGGCCTGCTTCAGGACCGGCAGCATGTCCGGCGTCTTGGCCAGAACGTCGTGGCCTTTGATCACGGCGACGTCCAGGACCCGCTCTAGGGTCAACCCTTTCTTGGCCGCCTGGAGCGCGGACCGGCTCATCTCTCTGGCCACGGTGAGAATGGTGCCCTCGACCGGCTTCATGACCGCCTTGTAGGCGGTCTCCACACCCTCCTGCATGGCCCAGGCCACCTGGAGCGGGGTGGCGACCCGGTGCTCCTGAAGGCTCTTGCCCATGCCTCGGAAAAGCTGGGACAGGATGACGCCGGAGTTGCCCCGCGCGCCCATGAGAGAGCCGAGGGATAAGGCTTTGACCGTCTCCCCGAGGGACGGGGAAGAGACCTTCTCCATTTCCCGGACGGCGGCCATCATCGTTAGACACATGTTCGTCCCGGTGTCGCCGTCGGGAACGGGAAAGACGTTGAGAGCGTTGACGGTCTCTTTGTTGAGCTCCAGCCGCCGCGCGGCCGCGCCCATGAGCATCTTGAGTTTCTTGCCTGTAAGGGGGGAATCTTCGACCAAGAAACTGCCTCCCCGGCCTAACGCTCGCCGATGGCCCGGACGCCTTGAACGCTAATGTCGATGCCCCAGACCGGCATACCGGTGCTCTGTTCGACCCTGTATCTGACCTGACTTGAGACGTTGTGCGCCACCTCGGAGATGCGGGTGCCGTAACCGATAATGACGTTTAGATCGATGTGGATGCCGCCTTCTTTGGACGAGATGACCACTCCGCGACTCAAGTTCTCGCGGCCCAAGAGCTCAGCGATGCCGTCCTTGAAGCGGCGCGCGGCCATGCCCACGATGCCGTAGCACTCCGTCGCCGCCAGACCGGCGATGGTCGCAATGACCTCGTCAGCGATGATGACCTTTCCCAAGGATGTCGAGGTCGTGGGCAAGGCGGCGCTCCTTTCCATCCTCGAGCCGCGACCGCTCCGGACCGAAGATTGGCGCTGTAGCTTCGGCGACCCTCTGGCCATATCCTTCACACCACTCCTAGAACCTGGTCCTAACCATCTGACGCCTTCATTGCCAGCCTGTTGAAAGTCGTGGTAGAATTCACTCACTGCGCGTGCAAGTCGGCGCTTCGACGTATCTGAGTTTACTCCCCGTGGCCCTCAAAGTTTCGCGACCCGGGATCGGAGGCAAGAGAATATGGCGGGTAAGTGTGACGTCTGCGGCAAGACCGTGAGTTTCGGTAACGCGGTCAGCCATTCCCAGATCAAAACCAAGCGCACCTGGTCGCCGAATCTACAGCGCGTTCGCGCCGTCGTAAATGGAGAGAAGAAGAGGATCCGCGTTTGCACAAGATGCCTCAGGTCGGGCCTGGTCAAGCGAGCCCTCTAGCCCGCGCCCAGAGGCCGAGGCCGACCGGACGGGCGTCCGGTCGGCCTCTCCGCATCCGAGACCCTCGTCCCACTCCGCATCCGCGACCCCGGCCGCTTTCGTCGCGGTTCCGAGGTCTCGGACCTCTACCGGGGAGGGCTCGGCCTCCAACCGAAGGCACCCAGGATCCCGGCCAGAAGCCGCCCCAGGACCCCCGGCACCTTGATCACCCGCATCCGAACGACCACCGCTACCCCTCCCCCACCTTCGACGATCCTCTCTCGTAGTTCCGCCGATGGGCCGGCCTACCGCCCAATCCCGGCGATGTACCAGCCCGCCGTCACGGCGCCGACCCCCATCACCGCCAGCCAGAACCAAAGGGGTAGGGTGAAGAGAACGACCAATCCCCCGGCCACAAACAGAGTGTAGCCCAGGATCCTACGCGGGAGGTCGTCCCGGCCAGCTTTACGCACCCAACCACCCCGGCTCGCGGGTCGCAAGTCAGGGTCAGTATATTCGGGGGTACCCGCGGAGGGTGTCTTACCTGGCGGCTCGCGCGAGGGCTGAGAGGGCGGTGGCCGGGTCGGGTTGGCCGAAGACGCTCTGTCCGGCAACAAGAACCGTCGCGCCGGCGGCGGCGAGAAGTCCGGCGTTGTCAAGACCCACCCCGCCGTCGACCTCGATGGCGGGACGGCCCTGGAACTCGCCGGCCGGGGTGGCGCCGGTCCGGTCGTCGGGCTTCCCGGCCCGCAAGGCCCGGGCGACGTCCGCAAGCTTGCCGAAGGTCTCCGGGATGAAGGGCTGCCCCGCGAAACCGGGATCGACGCTCATCACCACGACCAGGTCTAGTTCCGAGGCCAGGTAGCGGAGAAAGTCGGGCGGAGTGGCCGGGTTCAGGGCCAGGCCCGCCCGGGCCCCGAGCGAGCGGATGTAGCGAAGGAGACGCCTGGGGTGCCGGGTGGTCTCGACGTGGAAGCTGAGGAGGGTCGCTCCGGCCGAGACGAACCGCTGCGCCCAATCGTCGGGACGCTCAACCATGAGATGGACGTCCAGGGGCAAGGTCGTAATCCGGCGCAAGGTCTCGACCAGCTTCGGTCCGAAGCTAAGGGCCGGGACGAAGTGGCCGTCCATGATGTCCACGTGAAGCCAATCGGCGCCGGCCGCCTCGACCATTTTCACCTGATCCGAAAGACGCGCCAGGTCGCAGGAAAGGATTGAGGGGGCCAACAGCATTCTTGAACCGCCAGCCAGGCCACCGGCCAGGCCACCGGCCAGGCCACCGGCCAGGTCGCCAGGGAGATCGTTCCGCACGTTCTTCGCCCGTCCTTTCCTCGCCGTGGCTACCAGGGCCGGTAGGCGGCCTCCGTCTCTTTGAGGAGGCTGAGGTACCGCTGGTACCTCCCGCCATCGACCGAACCCTCGCCCACGGCTTCTTTGACCCGGCAGTCCGGCTCGGCCCGGTGAACGCAGCCGCGGAAGCGACACTCCCCGCCCAGAGCGGCTATCTCCGGGTAGTGCCAGGACACATCGGCCGGCTTCACGTCCTTGAGCTCCAGATGGGTGAACCCGGGTGTGTCAGCCACCATGCCCCCCTGCCCGATCGGGAGGAGGGCCACGTGTCTGGTCGTGTGGGTTCCCCGGTGGATCTTCCGGGAAAGCTCGCCCGTTCGAAGGCCGAGTTCTGGGCTTAGCGCGTTGAGAAGGGACGACTTTCCGGCCCCACTCGGTCCGGCCAGGACGCTCAGCCGTCCGCCCAGAAGGTCCCGCACACCGTCAAGACCCTGTCCGGTCCTGGCCGAGGCGATGACCGTCCGGTAACCGACCTTCTCATAAACCCCCTGAACCGAGGCGATCTCCGGATCGCTGGCCAGGTCCATCTTGTTCAGGCACAAGACGGCGGGCAGATCGGCGGCCGCGACCAGAATCAGAAACCGGTCGACAAGATACAGATCGATCTCGGGGCCGTGAAAACTGAAGACCAGAACCACCTGGTCCACATTGGCCACGGGCGGTCGCGACAGCGAGTTCCGCCGCGGCAGAATCTCGTCGATGGCCCCGAACCCGGGGCTGGCGGGGCTGACGCGAACGATGTCACCGGCCAGGACCTTCTCGTCGTGGTAGCGCAGCCGACCCCGAGGACGGCACTCCAGGACCTCGCCGCCCGTGTCGACGTAATAGATGTTGCTGTAGGATCGGATGACGCGTCCTTGGGTCCTATTCTCGGTCATATTAGCTGTTCACCGTGTAGTCCTCCGACAGGGTTCCGCTGTAGTAGATCTGGACCCGCAGGGTCGCGCCGGTCCAGGTCACGTCGATCTTGCCCTCGTAGCCGGCCACATGGTCGTGATCGTAGACGGTTCGCTCGCCCTGCGAGTCGGTGACAACAATACGCACGTTCTGGGTGGCCGACCCGCTGGACGGCACAGTGATGCTGACCCGTTCGGTGTGCTGCTGTCCGCTTCCTCCGCCCGGATCCGAGCCCCCGCTTCCGGCCACGGTGAAGGACACGCCCGTCCCCGCGGTGACCTGGGAGCCAGGGGCGGGGTTCTGCTCCAGGATCGTGCCGTCGGGCTGGCTGGACTCGGTTGTCGTAATGGTCCCCTCGACAAGCTGCAGGTCGGGCAGTTCAGCCCTGGCCACGGTCAGAGTCTGTCCGACGAAGTTGGGAACGGTCACTGTGCCCGCCTGTGGCCCCAGGCTCACGACCAGATAGACCTTCGTCCCCGTTGGCAAGTTCTGCGTTCCGGACCTGGGGTTCTGTCTGATGACCCGGTCCTTGGCGATGGCTTCGTTCTTGGCGTAGGTGAAGTCGGCCTCCTCTACCGTGAGCCCGAGGGACTCAAGGCTGATCTTGGCCTCGCGCCAGGTCAGCCCGATGACATCCGGCACCTCGGCGACGAGTTCCGGTCCCTTCGAAACCCAGAGAGAGACCGTCCGGTTGGACTTTACGGGCACCCCGGCATCGGGGTCCTGATCGACCACCTGGCCGACCGGAACCACGCTGTTGTAATCCTGAGAGACGATGCGGGAGTGCAACTGATACTGCTCCAGCCGGCTCGCGGCGTCGATGACGTTCAAACCGACCACGTTGGGAACCGAGACCTCCGGAACCTCAAACCACTGGACTACGAGGAAGAGTCCGATGGCGATGAGAACGAGAAAGGCCGTGAAGGAGGCGATCCAGATCGTTGTCCTCGACCAGCGTCGCCTGGTCCGCGACCTCGCTCCCGGGGCGTTTTCCAACTCAAGGTAGTCGCCCCCGCCACCGAGACCATCGTCCTCGCCGCCGCGACCACCGCCCCCGGCTCCCTGGCCACGCGCCAGGCCGGGACTCGCGCCGCCCCCGCCGCCGAGTTCGTCCGGACTGCCGGCGCCGGGTGGGGCGGTCCTGGCCCCGCTACCCCTCTCGCCAACGTCACTCTCGGACGTCGCCGCGGCGGCACTCGCGTCCGCACCCGTCTGGCGCGGGGTCCACCACCCGGTCGCCCGTCCCGGTTTCACACCGGGCAGAGTCGACTGGCCGATCTCGGTCTTGGGCGGGCTCACCCCGATCACCTGAGTCCGATCGCGTCCGTTGCCCGGGGCCGCCGGCTGACCACGGGCCGCGCGCCACTCGGCCAGTTGGCGCTGGAGGGCATCCAGGTCCCGAAGCATTTCGGCCGCCGTCTGGTAGCGGCGTTCGGCTTCCTTAGTCATGGCCTTCATGACCACTCTCTCGGCGGCCGGCGAAACCCTGGGGTTGAGTTCACGCGGCGACGGGGCCGCTTCCCGGATGTGCTTTAGGGCCACGCTGACCGGACTCTCGCCCTCGAAGGGCACTCGCCCGGTGAGCATCTCGTAGAGGACCACACCCAGAGCGTAAAGATCGGAGCGCTCGTCGCCGTAGCGGCCTTGGGCCTGCTCCGGAGAGAAGTAGTAGACCGTTCCGAGAAGGGCGCCGGGATAGGTCACTGTTCCGCCCGTGGCCGCCCCGGCGATGCCGAAGTCGCCGATCTTGATCCGCCCCTCGGGGGTGATGAGAACGTTGTGCGGCTTCACGTCCCGGTGGATGATGTGATGAGCGTGGGCGTGCCGCAAGGCCTCACAGATTTGCCGGCCGACACGGACGGCCTCCTCGGGCTGCAGGGGGCCTCGCTCGGTGATCTCCTCTTTCAGAGTCTTGCCCTCGATGTACTCCATCACAATGTAGTGAATCTCGTCCTGCCGGCCGACATCGTAGACTCCGACGATGTTCGGGTGGGACAGACTGGCGGCCGCCTGGGCCTCGCGACGGAAACGGCGGACCACGTTGTCGTCGGCGGCGAGTTCGCCCCGCAGAACCTTGACTGTCACCGGTCTTTGCAGGAGGGTGTCCTGCGCTCGATAGACGATGGCCATGCCGCCCGCGCCCAGCTTCTCGGCGATCTCGTACCGTCCTCCGAGGACGACGCCTATGAGGTTCACCGGCGGTCACCTCCCACGTTGACCGGCCCCGCCAGGAGGACCGTCACATTGTCGTGGCCCCCGCGTTCGTTGGCCAGAGCGACAAGACGATCCGCCGCCTCGTCCAGGCTCGACGCGTGGGATACGATCTCCTCGATCTCGCTCCCCGGGACGGCCCCGGTCAACCCATCGGTGCACAGCATAATGGTATCCCCGTTCTGAAGGGGTTTGGTCGACACGTCCGCTTTGACCCTGAGGTCGGATCCGAAGGCCTGGGTGAGGATGTTCCGCTGCGGGTGAGTCTGGGCCTCGGCCTCGGTGAGATCACCATTGCGGACAAGTTCGGCCACAAGAGAGTGGTCCCGGGTGATCTGCTCGAGGTGGCCGCCTCGGAGGAGGTAGGCTCGGCTGTCGCCGACATGGCCGACGTGAAGCAAACCCCCGCTGATGATGGCCAACGTCACCGTTGTCCCCATCCCGGAGCAGGAGGGGTCGCTCAGGCCCTGGCGCACAACACGGCGGTTGGCCGCGCTCATGGCCGCCTCGAGAGCCGCGTCCATCGGCTCCCCGGTCTCGAAGGCCCGGCCGATCTGCTCCACGACGGTGTCCAGGGCCAGGCGGCTGGCCACCTCTCCGGCCCGATAGCCGCCCAAGCCGTCGGCCACCGCGCAAAGGTGGACGGCGCCTCCGGTCCATTGGTCGGAGCCGAAGACCTCGTAGCGGTGGGCGTCCTGGTTCGTTTGACGGACTAGCCCGATATCAGTCTTGACGCTGACCTTCATCCGTTTCCCCCAGACTCCGGCGACGCCGGACCGCTATCCGTCTCGCCGGACCAACCGCGCCACGAAGAACCCGTCCGAACCACCACTTTGAGGGGAGAAAACCACGGATCCCCCTTGACTCGGCACCCCTGTCGGGATGAGTCCGGCCGCGCCGGGCGTCAAACCCAGAGCGACGGCCGCGCTGCTGGCATCGAATTCTAGGTTTGAGGCGAGAAAGCCTTCTACAACCCCCTCGTTCTCCTCGGGTTCGAGAGTGCAGGTGGCGTAGACCAGGATGCCCCCAGGCCGGACGCAGGCGGCCGCCGCGGCGAGAAGCTCCCGCTGCAGCCCCGCCAGAGCGTCTATGTCCGCAGGGGTGATTCGCCAGCGGAGGTCTGGGCGGCGGCGGAGAACGCCGAGCCCCGAGCAGGGCGCATCCACCAGCACGGCGTCGGCGGCTCGCTCCAGCCCCGAGCCGGCCAACTCGCGCGCGTCCAGGCGCCGCGTCTCGATGGAGGCCAGTCCCAGCCTGCGGGCCGCGCCGGCGAGGAGGCGGAGCTTGTGCTCGAAAATGTCGACGGCGATGACCCTCCCGCGGTCCTCCATTAGCTCAGCCAAATGGGTGGCCTTGCCCCCCACTCCGGCGCAGGCGTCGAGCACGAGCCAGCCCGGTCGCGGGGCCACGGCTCTGGCCGCCGACATGGCGCTTTCGTCCTGCACCGAGAAGAGGCCGGACTCATAGGCGGCCAGACTTCTTACCGGCGGCGTCCGGCGGCAGATCACCGCCTCCGGGAAGAGCCGTCCGGCCTCGGCCAGGGCCCCGTCCGAGGCCAGGCCCCCGATGAGTCCCTCCCGCGTGGTCCTGAGGAGGTTCGCTCTCAGGGTGAGTGGGGCCGGCTCGTTGTCGATCTTCAAGAGGGCCACGGTTCGGTCCGATCCGTAGCGGCCGAGCCAGCGCCTGACCAGCCACTCCGGATGGGACCACTCCACGGCCAGCCGCGCGGCCGGATCGCCGTCGTCCCGCGGCCGGGGCACGGAACCCCCGCTCTCGGCGGCTCGCCGCAGCACCGCGTTGACCAGACCCGCCGTGCCCCGGTGTCCGAACTCGTGGGCCAAGGCCACGCTCTCCGAGACGGCGGCGTGGTCGGGGATCCGGTCGAGATAAAGGAGCTGGTAGAGCCCCAGCCTCAGAATGTTGCGAATCCAGGCCGGCAACTCAGCGACCGGTCTTCGGGAGAGGTAATCGAGAATGTAATCGAGGCGCCCGCGCCAGCGGGTTACGCCGTAGACGAGTTCGGTTGCCAGAGCCCGGTCCGGCTGCCCCAGATCGGCCCCCTCGAGGAGTTCGTCGAGGGCGAGGTTAACAAAGGCCGCGCCCTGATCGACGGAGCGAAGAACCTTGAGGGCCAGCCGGCGAGCCTCACTCGCCCGCCCGCGGACGCCCTCCGTCCCACCGCTCTTGGACACGCCCTAACCTCCGTAAAGGCGCGGGATCGCCGTCCGAACGAAGCAGACAATCGGCACCCCGGCCTGCGAGGGGTTGACCAGGAAAAGGCCCCAGCCCGCCTCAGCCGCCCGGCAGTCGAAACCGATGATGAAAACATCCCCAACCTCGGGGCAGGTAGTCAGAAACCTCTGGAAAAGCCGGCCCAGGACCGGACCGGACAGGTTGGCCACGACCATGGCCAGGACAACGCTCACAAGGCTGAGCCGGCCGAGCCCCAGGAGAACAACAAGGAGGGTCACCGATGAGACGAGGTTCGCTGTGGCCATGGAGGTGCCGCACCTCCGGTGCACGGCCAGCCTGCGCTCGCCGTTCTTCAGCCGGGCCAGGCCCTCCTCGGCCGCTGCCCGCAAGGTCGCCGGGTCGACGTAGCCCCTGAGGACAAACCCCTCCGGCCGGGACTGCCCCGCGACGCGGAGAGTCCTCCCCAGTCTCTCTTCAAGAACGTTCAGCGTGGCGTGCTCCAGGGCGTGGTTCTGCCGGCGACGGCGGTTCCCCGCGACCGACAGGAAACGCCCGGGAGCACTCAGGATTCCCGCCAGGGACGTGGCGGCCAGCCACAGGGGAAGCAGAATGAGGTTTCCGATGACGAAGATGGCCGCCGCCAGAAGAAGCAGGGTCAGAAGGCCCACTAGTCCCTCCGGCCTCTCAGGACCAGCAGGTAGAGGAGTTGGGCCAGGGCCGCGGCCGTGGCGGCGACGTAGGTTAGAGCCGCCGCGTTGAGGACCCGCCTGGCCGCCACCGTCTCTTCTCCGGCTACCAGGCCAAGGTCACCGAGAGCGGCGACAGCCCGTGAGCTGGCATTGTACTCGACAGGCAAGGTGATGATCTGAAAGACCACCGCGGCGAAGAAGAGCAGAATGCCCAGGTCCATGAGACCGAGACCCAGGCGTGATGTGGAGGCGAAGATGAGCCCGGCGATGAACAGTGGGAAAGCCAGGCCGCTGGCGAACTGGACCACGGGGAAGAGTCCGTTGCGAACGAGCAGAAAGGTGTAGCCCCGAGCGTGCTGGAGGGCGTGACCGGCCTCGTGAGCCGCGATGCCCATGGCGGCCACCGACGGGCGGTCAAAGATCTGAGGCGACAAGCGAATCGTGCGCGAGCGTGGATCGTAGTGGTCGCCAAGACCCCGCCCCCCGCGGGTCCGCTCGACCCTCACGTCGCTGAGGCCGCCGGCGGCCAGGATCTGCTCGGCCACCTCCCGGCCGGTCAGGCCGCGGCTGGATCGCAGTTTCGAAGCCCGGGACACGGCCGAGGACACAGCCGCTTGGGCGTAGAAGGCGAAGAGCATCGCCGGTAGGACAATGATGAAGTAGATAGGGTTGAAGAAGTACATCGTGCCGCCTCCCCTAGTAGTCTTGCCGGTCGAAGCAATCCCCCGGCTTCACCCGGTAGCCGTTCACGAAATCCGACCCCGGCATCCTGGATCCGCCGGCCGGCTGGACGACACGAAGCACCAAGTTGCCCCGGCCCGTGGCGACGACGGGCGAACCCCCGTCCAGGGCCACAATCTCTCCGGGAGACGGCTCACCCGGGGTCAAGACGGATCCCGTCATCGCCGGCTGGCAAACCTCGGCCGACCAGACCTTGATCCGACGTCCGCCAAGGGTGGCGTGGGCCCCCGGAGCGGGGGACAGGGCTCGAACCTGCCGGACGAGAACCTCCGCCGGCTTTCGCCAATCGACGATCTCGTCTTCCCGGCCCAGACGTGGCGCCGGAGTGGCGCACTCCAGCGGCTGCCGTCGCGGGGCGGCGTGCCCGCTCGCCAGAAGCTCCACGACATGCACAACAAGGGCAGCTCCAACCGACGCCAGGCGGTCGTGAAGACTCCCGGCCGTCTCGTCCTCGTCCAGGCGAATCTCCCTCTGAGCCAGGATATCCCCGGTGTCAACGCCTTCGTCCATCTTGATGACCGTAACCCCGGACAGGCCGCGTCCGTCGAGGATGGCTCTTGGAATGGGGGCCGCCCCTCGGTAGTCGGGGAGCAGCGAGGCGTGCAAGTTGACGCAGCCAAGACGCGGCGACTCCAGGACTTCGGGCGGCAGGATCACCCCGTAGGCCACGACAACGCCCACATCAGCCCCCCAGCCGCGGATGACCGAGGCCAGGGACCGGCGGGCTTCCTTGGCCGTCCCCTGCCAGATGGGAAGACCAAAGGCCAAGGCCGTCCGCTTGACCGCCGACAGCCCGACGAGCTTGCCGCCCCTTCCGGCCGGGCGGTCAGGCTGGGTCACCACACCCACCAGGCTGTGGCCCGCGGCCATCAGGGCCTCCAGCGTGGGCCGGGCGAAGTCGGGCGTTCCCATGAAGACAACCCGTAGCGGATGGAGGGCGGGCTCATCCTCGGCCAAGGCCTCCCCCGCCTCCGGCTCCAGACCGCGCGCGTCCGCCTCCGGTCCGCGACCGTACGCCTCCGGCCCGGCGCCGTCCCCGCTCCCGGGCTCCGTCTCTTCGGGGTTCGCCGCCTCGGTTCTCTCAATGGCCTTGGCCCGATCCAGGATGACGATGCCGTCGAGGTGGTCGATCTCGTGCTGGAGAACGCGGGCCAAGAAACCCTCGGCTGGAATCCAAACCGGTCTTCCGTCAAGACCCTGGCCTTCGGCCTCGATCGTCTCGGCCCGCTCGACCTCGGCCAGGAGTCCGGGAAAGCTGAGACAGCCCTCCCAATCCACGGCCGAGCCCGAGGCGGTTACGATCTTGGGGTTGACCAGAACGTGGAGGTCGCCGCCGACGTCGACAACGATCATCCGGCTCGAAACCCCCACCTGGGGGCAAGCCAGACCGACGCCCTTGCGGCGGCGCATGGTCGCCAGCATCTGGGCGGCCAAGTGGCGTGTGCCGGCGCCGATGCGCTTAATCGGGGCGGCGGGGCGACGAAGCACGGGATCGCCGAAGGTGTGGATGCGCACGTGAGATGCCCATCCTCCTTGAGTTTGCCCACATTATAGCACGGCTCATCGGCCACCTGCGGAAAGCGCGGTCTAGCTGCGCTGGTCGTGCCCTGCCGCGCCGCCACGTACCCTCCTTCCCCCGCAGTGCCCGCAGGTTGGGCATCAGTTTGGGCGCCCGGGTAGCGGTCGAGGACGCTGGCGACGGCCGCCCTTCACCGCTTCCGGCGAAGTTCAGCCGCAGGAGGTATTTGGCTAGTTCTGGGAAAAGATACTGATCAAGGCACGACCTTCACGTTCTCTCGGGGTGGGAATCGGTGGGTAGTTTGTGGAGCGCGGTCCGCCAGAAAATACTGGAATGCGATTCCCGCTTCGTCGTGGTGGTTGTCGCGATCGTGGCTCTCCTTGTCATCATTACCCGGTTCCTGGTGCTCAGAAGTTCCAGGCTCAAGCAGCTCAAGGCCGTGGTGGCTGAGAACCGAGTGCTGCGGCGCGACTCGGACCTGATGACACTTGTGGCCCAGACATCAGAGCTAGTAACCCGGGACCTCCTCTACCTGGCGACCAGTCGCTCCGCCAACCCCTGGCGAACGTGGGACCACGTCTGGCATACGCTGGTGGCGATGACCGGACGCGTGATGTCAAGATCGGAAGACTACCGGACCAGGGTCATCCTGTTCGCCCGGCGAGGTCAAGAAGAAGACCTAGTCCCGACCATCAGCTACAACCTGAGCGCCGAAGGCGAGGAGAAGTTGTCGCTCCCTGCACGGGACAGCCTGGCTGGGAATTCGCTGATGCTCGGGACTCTCCAGTACTGCGACGATACCAGCAAGGACCTGCGATACGCCAGGCACCCGAAGACCCGGCGCAGGTATCTCTCAGTGGCCTGCGCGCCAGTGGTGCAAGACGGTCGAGTCGTAGCCGTCCTAAGCGTGGACGCGAAGCCGGCCAAGGCATTCTCGGAGTTGGACCGCAGGCATCTGGAGGGCGTAGCCGGGCTGGCTGGGCACATCGCGCTGGCAGGAAACGACTTGTTTGGGTGGAACGTCATAGACTTGATTGACCCTGCAGGGGCGCATGAGACAGCACCGACGAAGGAGGGGCGGACTGGCGATGGCCAAGGGGATGAGCCTTCTCGAAAAGGAACAGCGGCTCAACACACTGCGGGACAGAGCGTTGCGGGGAGAGATCACGACCGACCAGTACGTGGCGAGGGCGCTGGGAGTGATGAAGGCCGCGGATAGGACCGCAGTTGAAGCGGCGGCCACGAACGAACCGCCACCCCCGACCAAGCCAATTGACCACAACGTCGCTGGACGATAACGGTGTCTTCATTCCTGGCCGGCCTCAGAGGTCTGGGCCTCCCGCTCACCGATGACTGCCACAATCAGGGATGAGGGCACCTCGACGAGGCGATCACTCCCCTCGCCCTGCACCCAGAAAACGTAGCGCTCCGGGGTAGACTCAGCGACCACCACTCGTCCCGTGAGGATCCTCTCTAGATCCGGATCATGGGTGATGACCTGAACGTGTCCCATCGCCAGCCCGCCTGCCCAGGGGGGGAGGTAGGGGACGTACTCCGCCAGGGCAACAGCCCCCACTAGGCCCATGAAGAACACCATCCCACACAGATTGACCGGAGCGTGCCAGTTCTCGCCCGCGAACTGAAAGAGCATGCCACAACTGATGACTCCGACGAGCAGGCCCCAGCAGGCAACCGCGAGCCACTGGCTTGCGGGGAGCTTGTCCGCGAAGCCGGTCAGGCCCGCGAAGTTGATCAGCATAGACAGCCACCCTAGCCAGCAGACAGACACGAGTCCGGTGCAAAAAAGAACCATCACAGCGCCTGCGCCAAGCTTCTTGAGGATCCGCCACTTCTTGGCGCCAGGAGCCCACTTCCCGGCCCACCAGAAGCAGACCGCGATCGGAATGAGCATTGCAACCCCACTTAGGCCCAGACAAACGTAACGGACTTTCAGCAGATCCGATACTTGGAGGCCGTAGCGGCCGAAGAACGTCGATAGAGCTATCATGCCAAGGGCATAGGCCACCACGAACAGCAGACCGGCGGCGGCCGTGCCACGTTTGAGGTAGTCCAGCACCTCAAGCACCGTGAGCCGCTCCGGGCTGGCTGCCTTGTCGACCGACACCGAGGCGCCCCCCCCCTTCCACACTCTTCCTTTCGCCCGGCTACTGGTTGAGTCCTGTCAGCTCTGGCGGGGACAACCCGCGAACGGGATATCGAGAAAGGGTCCGTTCGGGCTGAGGCTGTTCGGGGAGTCGACCGCAACTCCCGACGGGTAACGGCAGAGGGACTTGGGTGGGTGGCTTGGCAGGTTACGCGTCGGGAGCGGGGGCCTTGGCCGTCCGTTTCCGCGGGGCTGATCACGGCTGGTCGTCAGGCAAGGCCCATTTCTTCGGCATGAGCTTCTCGCTCGCGCCTCATGTCTCGGTCATGCCTGTAGGGCACGACAGCACCGATCGGCAACCGGCAGTTGCAGTGTCTGCCTTCCCGGTGGATGATGCCGCCAATCCGCTTGAGCAGCGTCTCTAATCGGGGGACCGGAAATGAACCTGGGAGCTTCGTTGGTTAGGACTTCGGCATCCCTAGACCTGGGCCGGAAGCCGGATGTCGCGGGACACGACCTGGTATGAGCCGTCACGGAGGTCTTCGCGAGCCCGAGTAGCGGCGTAACGAGCAATCAGGAGCATCCGAAGGACGGACCAGGCCGGCCTCTTCCACCAGTAGCCCGCGGATTTCACGCTGTGCACGGGAAGGCATTGCCCCGCAAAATGCCTCATGGCTTCCTCGTAAGCCTTGATGGCCTCTTCGAGTGTCTTCATCGCCAAACCCGGGCAGTCTTCAACATAGTACATGCCCAGTTCAAGGCCCTCGGCGACGTGCCCACCGCCGCGGCGAGGGCGAATCAGACAATGAAGCCGCACCGTTCTTATCCTCCCTTCAGCCCACCCGGTCGGAGTTGACCCTCTCAGCCATCGCCGCGGCGGGTGGGTACCGGGGCGACCGAGGACATAACAGTCTCGCCTCCGCCCGCGCGGCATCCCCACCTACAACACGCTCACGGGGTCGACGTCAACCAAGGTCACCGGGCTACCCGAGGGCCGGCGACGCCCGCCGCGGGCCTCGTGGCCCGTGGAGCGGCGAACGGCTTCCTTCACCATGGCCAGGCCTTCTTCGAGGTCCTGGCAGAAAACGAGCACGTGCCAACGAAACCGGCCCTTGAGCCGGGCCAGTGGCGCCGGCGCCGGGCCGGCGAAGCGGGTTCGGTCCGAAGACCCCATGGCCGGAGGTCCACCCCTGGAGCCCAAGCTGGCCAGAGCCTCGGCCAGAGCCGTGGCGGCCTCCTTGGCCAGGGTCTCGTCGGCATGGCTCGACTCGACGCGGACAAGGTGGCTCCAGGGCGGGTATCCCAGGGCTCGCCGCGCTTCCATCTCGGTCCGGGCGAAGGTGAGGTAGTCGTGAGTGGCCGCCGCGGAGATGGCCGGGTGGTCCGGGTTGTAGGTCTGAACGACAACCCGGCCCGCGAAATCACCCCGGCCCGCCCGTCCGGCGGCCTGGGTCAGGAGACGGAAGGTTTTCTCCGGGGCCCGGAAATCCGGCAGGTGCAGGGCCGAATCGGCGGCGACCGCGGCCACCAGGCCAACCCCTGGGACGTCCAGGCCCTTGGCCACCATCTGGGTCCCGACCAAGACCTGAGCCTGCCCCGACTCAAAGAGGGCCAGGACGCGGTTCACCTCTCCAGCCCGGGAGACCACGTCGGTGTCCAGTCTGACGACTTGCGTCTCCGGGTAGTGAAGCCGGACCTCGTCCTCTATCCGCTGTGTTCCCGCGCCAAAATAGCGGACCCGGTGCCCGCCGCAACCGGGGCAGCGGTCGGGCGCGGGAGCGTGGTGTCCGCAGTAGTGGCAGACCAGGTCGGCCCGGGGATGGTGGTAGGTGAGGGACACGTCGCATTGGGGGCAACGGGCCACCCAGCCGCAGTCGCGACACAGGATGAAGGTCGAGTGCCCGCGACGGTTGAGGAAGAGGATGACCTGCCGGCCCGCGGACAGAACCTCCGAGAGAGACTTCTGGAGGGTCCGGCTGAAGAGGCCGCGGTTGCCCGAGGCCAGTTCCCGTCTCATGTCCACGATCTCCACCGGGGGCAGAGGCCGGCCGCCGATTCTCTCGGACAGGGTGACGAGGCGATACTCTCCGCCAATGGCGCGGTGATAGCTCTCCAGCGACGGAGTGGCGCTGGCCAGGATGAGGGTGGCCCCTTCTCGCTCGGCCCGCCGCACGGCCACTTCGCGGGCGTGGTAGCGCGGAGCGCCCTCCTCTTGCTTGTAGGCGTCTTCGTGTTCCTCGTCCAGCACGATCAGCCCGAGCCGCGATAGGGGCGCGAAAACAGCGGATCTCGCGCCGACCACAACATCGGCCGACCCGTCGGCGATTCGCTCCCAGGAGGCCAGCCGTTCCCGCCCACCAAGGTAGCTGTGGGCCACGACCACGCGAGCCGAACCGAGATGGCCCTTCACTAAAGCCAGGGTCTGGGGGACAAGGGCTACTTCGGGCACAAGGAGCAGGGCCTGACGCCCCAGGGCCAGCGTCTCGGCCGCCGCCCGCAGGTAGACTTCTGTCTTCCCGCTGCCGGTGACCCCGTGAAGGAGAAAAACCCGGCCGGCGGGCGCCGCTTGGCTCGTGTCGGTCCCGCCCTCCGCCCCGCCGAGGCTCGAGGCGATGGCCGCGAAAGCCGCCTCCTGCGCCGGCGACAGCTTGACGGACCTATCCAGGGCTTGCGCGCGGGCGGCGGGCAAGGCCGCCCCCGCTTTCTCGGCCTCGTCCGGCCCCGCTTTCTCGGCCCCGTCCGACCCGGTCTTCTCCCGCGCCCGGCGTGGCCCGCGGGTGGCGGTCGCCTCCAGCGTGACTAAGCCCTTCTCCACCAGACTCTTGAGGGCTCGGGGAACCTGAGGACCGAGCCTCCGCCGCAAAGCCGCCGGCTCGGCCGGACCACGGACAAGTGTAACCAGCAGAGCGGCCTGGACGGAGGCCTTGGCCGCGAGTCTCGCCGCCGTCTCTTCGGCCTCGGACCCGGCCACGGCCAGTCTGGCCCTGAACCTGGGGCCCGGCAGCCTCCGCGATGGCCCGGCCGCCCGCAGGACTTCGCCGGGTTGGCACAGATAGCGCCTGGCCGTCCAGACGGCGAGGTCGAGGGCCACTTCGGGATACACGGGGCGGGGATCGACGACCGCCACCACGTCTTTGAGGCGTTCGGGGGCAACGTCGGAAGCGGGCTTGCACCGGACGCAGAAGCCCTCGACCACGCGGCCGGTGAGAGGAACGGCCAACCGGACACCTGGTCTCACCTGATCGGCGAGTGCGGGTGGCACGCGGTAGTCGTACAGCCCGTCGCCCCCACCGATGGGAACGGCCACGGCCACCTCGGCAATGACGTGCGGCGACTGCGGGTCTCTGGGGTCGGCCGGATTCGAGTAAGGGCCGCCCACGGCCGGGTCAGGGCCGGCCGACGCCGGCATGACCCTCGTCACCCCCGCCCACCAGCCGAGCTATCCGGTCGAAGACGGCCCGGGCGACTTCACTCTTACTCAGGAGGGGTAGCTCCTCGATCGAGCCGTCGCGAGCCAGAAGGGTCACGCGGTTGGTCTCGGTCCCGAAGCCCGAATCGGTCTCGGCGGCCATCTGATCCGCCACCGTGGCCACCTGGTTTGCCACCATGAGGTCCACGTTCTTGGCCTTGAGCTTGGCCTTCGCGTTGGCCAGGAGCTCTTGGGTCTCGGCGGCGAAACCGACCAGGACGGGCCCGCCCGCCCCCTGGAGGGCCGGGCCGCGCTCCCTCTGCCCCAGCTCGGCCAGGATATCCGGGGCCGGAACGAGTTCTAGACTCAAGCTGGGAAACTCGGCCTTCTTCATCTTCTGGGCCGCCCTGGTCGCGGGCAGCCAGTCGGCGGGAGCGGCGGCCATGACCACGACCCGCGCGCTTTCGGCCTCAGATAGGATCCTGTCCCGCATCTCCCCGACCGTGGTCACCCGGATGGTCGTGACTTCCTCGGGAGGCTTGAGATCGGTGGGACCGGCGACCAGGACAACCTCGGCCCCCCGCCGCCTGGCTTCCGCGGCCAGGGCAAAACCCATCCGGCCGGTGGAGGGGTTGGAGACAAAGCGCACCGGATCGAAGAACTCGCGGGTGGGGCCGGCCGAGACAACGACCTTCATTCCGGCGAAGTCGCCCGGGCCCAGAAGACGAAGGCAAACGGCCAGGATGCGATCCGTCTCGGGGTAGCGCCCGGGTCCGATCAGACCGGAGGCCAGCCGTCCGGTGTCGGGCGTCATGACCTCGTAGCCGTAGTCCGACAGAATCCCGAGGTTCCTCTTCACCGCCGGGTGGGCGTACATGTTGGCGTTCATGGACGGAACGAAGAGGACCGGGCAACTCATGGCCAGGAGGGTTGTCGACAGGAAGTCGTCGGCTACTCCGGAGGCCACCTTGCCGATGATGTTGGCCGTCGCCGGAGCGACAACGCCGAGATCGGCTCGCTCGGCCAGAGCCACGTGCTCGACGTTCCAAAGCGGGGGGGTGGCAAAGAGATCCGTATGGACGGGGTTTCCGGAGAGGGTCTGGAAGGTCAAAGGGGACACGAACTTGGTGGCCGCGTCGGTCATGATGACGTGGACGGTGGCCCCCAATTCCCGAAAGCGACCTATGAGCGAAGCCGCCTTGTAGAGGGCTATGCCCCCACAGGCGCCCAGGACGACCGTCCGCCCCCGCGGCACTTACTTGTCCCCGGCTCTGGCGTGCTCGAACTTTACTTTGTCCTCGAAGATCTCTTGAAGGGCGATGGTGACAGGCTTGTGCGATCGGGTGTCAACGAGTTTCGGATGGCCCTCCATGAGCTGGCGGCCACGCTTGGCCGCGGCCACGACGAGGGTATACTTGCTGTCAACCTTGCGGAGCAGGTCTTCCAGAGGCGGTGTCATCATACGGACCCACAGGTTCCCCTCTCTCGTTCAATAAAACGCCCCCGCCAGGATCGGCTAAGCCGCCTGGCCGGGTCGGGCTTGCCTATTCTCGGCTACCGATGAGCCGGCGAACCGCCTCCATCTGACGAGAGGTACGGCACCGCTCAGCGATGATGATAGCCTCAAGCTTGCGCGCAGCCTCGTCGAGGTAGTCGTTCACGACGATGTAGTCAAATTCCTCGGCCGCCCGGACGAAATCCACCGCCGCCCCCAAGCGGAGCCGACGTTCTTCCTCGGTCTCCGTCGCCCGCCGGGCGATGCGATCCGAGAGGGCTTCCAGGGTAGGGGGTAGGATGAAGACCAAGGTGGTATCGGGCATGTTCTGTTTTACCTGACGCGCGCCCTGAATGTCAAGGTCGAGCAGAAGGTCCACCCCAGCCTGAATACTCTTTTCCACCTCGGCGACCGGGGTCCCGTAGAGGTTACCGTAGACCCTGGCCCACTCCAGGAAGTAGCCCTGAGTGACGGCCTCCGCGAACCGCGCCTCCGACCAGAAAGAATAATGCACCCCGTCCACCTCCCCCACGCGAGCGGGGCGGGTGGTGGCGGACACCAAAAACCTCAAGTCCCGGTTCCGAGCGAGAAGGGCCTGGCAGAGGGTGCCCTTACCAGCGCCGGAGGGTCCGGAGACCACGATCAGAAGACCCCTCGTCAATGGCCTACCCCTCTCCGACCTAGACCTCCTCGTCTGTCACGGGATCGGTCCTTAAGATCATTCGGTGGGCCACTGTTTCGGGCTGCACCGCGGAAAGAACAATGTGATCGCTGTCTGTGACTATCACGGACCTGGTCCGGCGACCGTAGGTCGCGTCTATGAGCGTACCGTCGTCTCTGGCCTCCTGGATAATCCTCTTCACGGGCGCTGACTCGGGGCTGACAATAGCTACGATGCGGCCGGCGGAAACCATGTTGCCGAACCCGATGTTGACGAGTTGTATATTCACTAGTGCGATTGTCCTCCCCTACTTGATGCCGCCAAACCTCTCAAGCAGAGCCTCCCGTTGCCGCGTACCCAGACCTTGCACCCGCCGGGAACCGTCGATACCGACCTCATCCATGATCTTGCGGGCGGTGGTCTTACCCACCCGCGGCAGAGAGGCGAGCAGGTAAGCCACCCGCATCTTGGCCAGAACCTCGCCATCGGACTTGTCCAAGGCCTCCTTGAGCGAAAGCGTGCCCTTCTTGAGCCGCTCGCGGATGCGCTTGCGTTCGGACCGCATTTCCTGGGCCTTACCGAGAGCTTCGCGACGCTGTCCCATCGTGAGTGCTGGAAGGGGCAATCCAGTCACCTCCTCTCGATTAGGTAGCTACCCGCAGCCCAGCGAACAAACCTCATTCCACGTTTTGGATCTGCTCCCGGATGCTCTCGAGCTCACTCTTAATCTCGACAACCTGGCGGCCGATCTCCGGATCCTGGGTCTTGGACCCGATGGTGTTCACCTCGCGCACCATCTCCTGAAGAATGAACTCCGCCTTCCGCCCCACCGGCTCGCCGGCGCCCGCGAGACCCCGGAATTGACCAAGGTGGCTCTCGAGTCGGACGAGTTCCTCGGTGACGGCCGACCTCTCCGCGTAGAGCACGATTTCGGTGGTCAGGCGCTCCTCCCCCACGACCTGGTCTCTCAGGAGTTCCCCTATCCGGCGCATGAGGCGCTGGCGGTACTCCTCGGTCAGGAGGGGGGCTTTGGCGCCGATTTCCCCTGTAAGATGCGTAACGCGAGCTATCCTATGTATAAGATCCCGCTCGATGGCCTCGCCCTCGGTCTGCCGCATCGTCGCCAACTGAGATGCCGCCTGCCTGACAGCGAGGCCCAGGTTCTCCCAAACGCGCTCTAGGTCGAGAGGGGTCGCCAAAGTCCTCACGACTCCGGGGAGGCTCACCACCAGTTGAAGCAGGCCTTCCCCCGGCACTCCTATGTGCCGGGCCAATTCTGTCAGGCTCTCATGGTAGCGTTTGGCAAGGACCCCATCTACTTCAACAATTCTATCTCTGCCGGTCGACTCCTCCAGCGATATGTAGACATCGAGCCGACCACGCTCGAAAGAGGCCTGAAGCTGCTTGCGGATTCGATCTTCGAGACCACTGAGCTCGCCGGGCATGCGGATGGAGACGTCCAGAAAGCGATGGTTGTAGGAGCGAATCTCAACCAGGATGCGACCCATCTCCCCAGAAACCAGCCCGCGGCCAAAACCGGTCATGCTTCGCGTGATCGTTCCCTCCTCACCAGGTCACACAGGCGGCCAGGCGGCGGAAGGCTTCGTCCAGCCTAGCGTCGGGCACAGTGAGCGAGATCCGGAAGTAGCCCTCACCCCGCGCGCCGTAGGCCGAGCCCGGGGTGATGATCACCCCGGCCGCCTCAAGAACGTGGGCCGCGAAAGCGGCCGAGGTGTAGCCCGCCGGCACCGGGGCCCAGACGTAGAAGCTCCCGCGCGGCCGCCTCACCGGACATCCAAGGCGAGTCAGGGTCTCCACGGCCACGTCGCGGCGACGCTGGTAGATACCCCGCATCCGGCGAATGGCTTCGCGGGCGGCCGGACTGGTCAGGGCCTCCGCGCCGGCTCTCTGAATGGCTTCGAACTGCCCGGAGTCAGTGTTGGTCTTGATGATGCCCAGAGCGGAAATGGCCTCCGGGTTGCCCACGGCGTAACCCAGGCGCCACCCGGTCATGTTGAAGGGTTTGGACAGAGATCCGAACTCGACGGCCACGTCCTTGGCTCCCCGGACCTGAAGAACGCTCGGGGCCTCGTAGTTGTCGAACGTGACTTCCACGTAGGCCGAGTCGTTGACCAGCAGGGTATCGCTGTCGCGGGCAAATTCGACCGCCCGGCGAAAGAAGCCGATGTCCGCCGTGCCCGCGGTCGGGTTGTTGGGATAGCACAGGAACATCATCTTGGCCCGGTGGCGGTCCTCGGCCGTGACGGCCTCGAAGTCGGCCAGGAAGTCGAGTTCCGGACGGAGGGGCAGCGGAACGACGGTGCCTCCCGCCAAAAGAGCGTGAGTGCCGTAGACCGGGTAGCCCGGGTCCGGAACCAGGACCGCGTCACCCGGATCGACGAAGGCCCAGATGAGATGGGCCAGTCCTTCCTTGGAGCCGATGAGGGCCATGACTTCCCGGTCCGGATCGAGGTCGACCCCGAACCTCCTTCCGTAGTAGGTCGCCACGGCCTGACGGAAGACCACCGTTCCTTCATAGGGTGGATAGTGATGAGTCGCCGGATCGCGCGCCTCGTGAACAAGTCGATCGACGATGAAGTCCGGGGTCGGCAGATCCGGGTCGCCAATGCCGAGACTGATGACGTCGACACCGCGGGCCACGGCCTCGCGGCGCTTGCGGTCCATCTCGGCGAAAAGGTATGGCGGGACCTTCTCAATCCTCCTGGCTCTCCTCAAACCCTTTCCCTCCCATTGGTGTCCGTGTCTAGCGGGACACGCGGCGCGCTGACCGATCAAGGAGCGGCAGAGGCCGCCCGTAGACGGTGCGAAAGATTTCGACCGCGAGACCAGTGACCAGCACCGTCCCGGCCTGGGTCCACTCGGCAACCAACTCGCCTCCGTCGGCGGTGACCGTCACCCGCCGGCGAACAAGATCGGCGGTGGCGGCCGCCACGAGCGAAGCCGACGACCCTGTGCCGCTACCCAGAGTCACCCCGGAACCGCGCTCCCATATCCGCAGCCGCAGACGATCCGGGGCCAGAACCTGCACGAACTCGACGTTGGTCCGGTTGGGGAAAGCGGGGTGCGTCTCCAGAACCGGCCCGACTACTTCTAGTTTCACCTGGGCGACGTCCGGGACCACGATCACGAAGTGCGGGTTGCCCATGGAGACGTACGTTCCCTGGTAGACGCCGCCGGCGGGGCCGTGGGCCTCGACCTCGAGCGAGAGGGGCCTCACCTCGCGGGGAGGACCCATGTCGACCGTGACGAGAAGGTCCGGCGTAAGGGGCGAGGCCTCGGCCGCAATCTCGGGGATGATGATCCCGGCCAGGGTCTCAACCTCAAAGCGCCGGTCGGAGACGTAGCCCTGCCGCCAGGCGTAGGCGCCTAGGCACCTCATCCCGTTGCCGCACATTTCGCCCTCGGACCCGTCGGCGTTAAACATCCTCATGCCCAGTCGTCCCGAGGGGCGACGGTCCAGGATGATCAGCCCGTCCCCGCCCACGCCGAAGTGCCGGTCGGACAGTTCGACCGCCAGAGCTGGGACGTCCACGTCCTCCGGCAGGGCAGGTCCACCGATGGTGTCGAGGTAGACGTAATCGTTGCCCGAACTATGCATCTTGACGAGGTGAAGCTCGGCGCCAGGCGCGTCCGTAGGCTATCCCTCCGAGTCGACCGGCTTCTACGACCTTCCGCCTCCTATATTACCTCTTATGGGAGTCTAAGGATGACGAAAGCCCACAGAAAGACGTTTCTTCGTCACGGGCCGCCAGGGGTAGTCGTCAGGTAGCCCGCGTCCCCGAGAAGTGAGCGGGCCCTTTCCGGCTCGTAGTCGAACGAACCGGCCTCGGCCCAGAAGCCGAAGCCCTCGGGAAGGAAGGCGGTCGACAGGATGCCCGCGTCCGGTCCCAGAGCGAAGGCTAGAGCCTCCCGGTCCAGCCCGAAGTTGAGAGCCAGACGGACCCGGGTGTCATCGAAGGGTGGGCGACGGTTGTTCAACTCCACGGCCAGGACAGTCCAACCGGGTTCGCGGACGAGCCTCACGTCGGGAAAAACCTGGAGAGCTTCCACCGCATCCGGTCCCAGCGCGGGGGCCAGCATGATCTGGCCGCTTCCGAGCATGGCCAGCCGGCGAGCCAGGTCCGGCAGCGGAACGAAGGCAACCTCGTCCAGTTTCGCCGGACCGCACGGTTCAAGAGCCGGGCAGCCTCCGTAGTAGCGATCCCAGCGGACCAGGACAACCTGCCGGCCGCTTTTCTGAGGATCGAGCCGGAAAGGTCCGGTCCCCACCGGAGCGGCGGCAAACGCTTCGGTCCCGATGGCCGCGACCTTCGCCGGCACAATGGGTTGGAGACCGTGGAGCTCGAGGAAGCTCGGGAAAGGGGCCGAGAAACTGAAGACAACGGAGTCCTTCTCGACGGCGTTGATCCTGACTTCAACTCCCTCCGGCAGGCGCCCGGGAAGGACCTTCTCGTAGGTATAGACGACATCGGCCGGCCGCAGTGGTTCCCCATCGTGGAAGAGAACCCCTTCCCGCAGCCGGACGACTAGGCGGCGGCCGTCGGCGGCGAACTCCCAGGAGGCGGCCAATTCGGGCAGAAGGGCGCCGTCGGGTCCGAGGGTGCAGAGGGCGTCAAAGAGACAACGGAAAACAGTCGCCGCCTGGGGGTCGATCGGACGCAGGGGATCAAGATCCGGCCACTCGCCCAGCCCGAGACCGACGACGGCCCGTCCCCCGGGCGAGGCCAGGGTGGCGTCGTGCAGCGAAACGGCCCCCGCCGGTCCCGGACGCCATCCGGACAGGGCGGGGGTCGAGGCGTCCAGGAGGGGTACCCCCACCCCGTAGACCCAGGGCGCCTCCTCCAAGAGGAACTCCTGCGCCGCCCTGGCGCACTTTTCCCGTTCGGGAACGGTGGGGCGGGAGAGAAGTCCGGTCAGGAGTCGGGCCAGTTCGGAGTTGGAGTAGCCCGAGAGGTTCCCGTCTCCACCCGGCCCGAGCTTGGCCGCGACCAGGCCCAGGGGGTCCGGGCTGGGCCCGGACCAACCGATCAGGTAGGCGTCACCCTCGCCCGCCGCGGCCCGGCGGACAAGGTCGTCCCAGGACCGGATCTCGATCTCAACCCGCAAGCCAAGGGAGGCAAACTGAGCGGCGTAGGCCCGCGCGGCGGGGGCGTGCGCGGCATCGGTCTCCAGGGTCAGACGGAGCCGGGCCGGCGTTTCCGTGCCGACGGGGTCCCCCGCCGGGCCAAAGGTGACCTCGCGCCCGCACCCCGGGCCAAGGCCCAGGCCTCCGACCAGCAGGAGGCCCAGCAGAGCGATCAGGACCGGGCGAGCCCTTCTCCGAGAGAAGACGGCGGGCAAAGACTTCCACCTCCGGCGGGCGGGACGGGGGAAGACGCGGCATCCCCGGCTGCTCTTATGCCGGCGGCAAAGGGATTATGAGAGGGGGCGCGGCTCGGAGTTTAGAGCCCCGGGCGGTACCAACCCCAGTAGGCCGCCCAGGCGCCGTAGATCAAGGCCGTCAGAATGACGACGGTGAAAGCCCAGTTCACGAGGGAGAAGCGAACGAGGTGACGGCGGCGAGCCTCCCAGGGCAGAGATCTCCAGTGCTTACCGTCATCGCGATGGGTGAGTTCGTCCACCTCGCGAACGAAGCGGACGCGGAGAGCAGCCAGGACCACCAGGAGAATGCCGATCGTCGGCATGATCCATCCGGCTAAAGCAAACAAACGTTGTCCCAGCACCACGATCACCGCCCGCCGGAATGTTCCGCGCTGGTGGGTCTCTTCCTCTGTCCCGGCCGGTCACGTCCGGGCTCAGAAGCCGCCGCACCGGCCGCACTGGGCGCAGGTCGAGCGCGGGTTGACGTAGAGGCGCCGGCCGGCCATCAACTGGATGGGGCTCGCCCGCCGGCACAGGGTGGCGGGAAGCCAGGCGGCCAGCAGGAAAGAGGTCGCGGCCAGAGCGAGAGCCCAGACAAGGTTGCCCACCGTCAGGTGAAGAGGGACCAGAGAAGCCCGGTCAAGGAGGCGCACCAGCGTGAGACCTCCTCCGAGACCCAAGAGGGTCCCGCCGACGGCCATGAACGAGCCCTCCAGGAGAAGAAGCAGGAAGACCTCGTCGTTCTCCGCCCCCAAGGCTTTGAGAACGCCCAACTGCACCTTGCGCTGGAGGAGGGACAGAAGCATGACGTTGAACACGCCCAACCCGGCGAGGACGAAGGTCAAAGCCAGGACCAGGTTCCCCGGAGAAAGGAAACCTCCCACGGACTGGTAGGCTCGGGAGGCCGGAAGACCCGCCCACCAGAGGGTCGCTTCCGGGAAGAGGGTGGCCACGCGGCGTCTGAGTCCCTCAAGGTCTCCGGCGTCCCGCTGCCAGACGGCGAACGAGTTGGGGCCCGCCAAAGCCGGCCGGGCCGCCGGCTCGGGACCGGTCGTGACCGCCGGCTCGGGACCGGTCGTGACCGCGAGGGTTTGGCGGAGGTCAAGAAGCTCGTCCAGGGGCATCACGACGGCCTCCCCGAGAAGAGCGTCGGAGGAAGCCGTCCCGAAGACTCCGGAGACGCGGTATTGCCGTCCGGCGAAACCGGCCGGACCGGTCGCCCCGAGACTCACGGAGTCGCCCACTCTGAGATGCCCGGCGGCCAGGCCTTCGGGGAGGAAGACCTCGCCCGGACCCTCGGGGATGGGCAGACCCAGAAGACCCCAAAGCCGTCCTCCGGGCGCCAGGCCCACGACCCAGCGGGTGCCCAAAGACGAGGCGGCCCGCCAGCGGTCGAAGGTTTCGTAGCTTCCGGCCTGGGCCACCCACTTGAGTTCCTCAACCGGCCGGCTGTCGGGTGACAGCGCTCCCAGAGCCACGACGTCGGCCGGCAGCGACAGATCCCGCGTCTTACCGGCCGTGCCCTCCGCCGCGCCGCCGAAAGACGCGGCCAGACCCAGGAACACGACTATGCCCGACCCGAGGGAGAGGCCAACGAGAAGATTGCGGAGAAGACGCCGACGCACGCTTCGCACGGCCAGAGGACCGTAAAGGGGTGTCTTGCGGGCGATGGCGAGGAGGTTTCGCGGGTGGAGTGCCCGCGCCAGCCCGGAGAGGCCGCGAAACAGGGCGTCCAGAAAGTCCATCATGGCCTGGAACTCTCCTTCTTCTCCACCTCGGCAACCTCGCCGTCGTGCATCCGGACGACCCTGTCGGCATACCCGCTAAACCCCGGGTCGTGAGACACGACCACGAACGTCTGGCCGTTCTCGCGGTTGAAGCGGCGGAAGAGTTCCATGATGTCCTCGCTGTTTCTGGAGTCCAGGTTTCCGGTCGGCTCGTCGGCGAGGACGATGGTCGGGCTGCAGGCCAGGGCTCGGGCCACGGCGATCCGCTGCTGCTCCCCACCTGACATCTCCAGAGGGGTGTGATTCGACCTGTGGGACATGCCCACGACCCCAAGGAGTTCCTTGGTTCTGGTCACCATTTCAGCCTTGGGCAACCCGATCATCCGCATCGGCAGGGCCACGTTCTCTTCGGCCGTCAGGTCGGAGAGAAGGTTGAAGAACTGGAAGACAAAACCGAGTTCGCGGCGGCGGAGGCGAGCCAGACCCGACTCGTCGAGTTTGCTGTAGGCCGTTCCCCTCAGGAGGATGTCCCCGCGCGTGGGACGGTCGAGCCCACCCAGGAGGTTGAGAAGGGTCGTCTTGCCGCATCCGGACGGACCGGTGACCAGAACGAACTCCCCTTGGACGACACCAAGGTCGGCCCGTTTCAGGGCCCATACCCCGTCGCCGACGGGGAACCTTCTGGCCAAGCTTGTCGCTTCCAGAATGGGTTTCATCCGTTCCCGCTCCTTCCGGCTAGTCGCTAAGCAGAGAAGCTGTCGGCGTCCGAGCCGCCTCCCAGGCCGGGAGGAAGCCGAAGACCAGAGACGTCCCGACCGTGAGGCCGATGACCACGCCGGCCGTCGTGAGAGTCAGGAAACCACCCTCGACGAGACTTGTCCTTGACCCGAAGAGGCTCGCCAGAGTAAGAAGACGGACCCCCAGGAAACCCAGAAGCGAACCCGCCAGGGCGTAGCCCAACGTCTCGGTCAGGAACAGGACCAAAATGTCCCGACCCGAGGCGCCCACGGCTTTAAGAATGCCTATCTCGCGGCGCCGCTGGGTGACGAGGATGTACATGTTGGCCACGACCAGGAGCCCGGCCACGGCAAAGGCCAGAAGCGACAACTGAGACTTCACGTCCAGGGCCAGGGTCGAGTGGGCGAAGTGCTGGCGAAGGACCTTCACGACATAAGGGTCGAGGCTGGTGAGCCTGGCCCGGTATCTGATCCCGGAGAGAGCAACCTCCTGGGGCACGGTCAGAACCGTGCAGTCCGGCAGAGCGGCAGCCAGTTCGGCGGCCAGCGTCTTGGCCTCGAACAGGCTTGCGGTCGTGATCTTGAGTTGACGCGTGAACCGGAAAGGCTGGCCGGAGACTTCTTCATAAATCTTGTCGAAGGTGCCCGCCGGGACCCAGACCTCGGGCTCATCGATCGCCACCGGCCAGGTCGGCCGGGCCCCGGCCTGCCCCGGCCCTGTCGAGGTATCCAATGGCACACCGAGTTCGAGGGGCACGCTGCCCAGGGCGAGCCTGTACTGCCCGTAGACTATGAAGTAGAAGGTCTTGGAGACGGAGAAGTCGACCAGCGGCGTTCCGTCGGCTGTGCGCCCGTTCAGGGTGGGAACCTCGACGACCAGCCGTCCACCGGTCGGCGGTAGGTTCTGTCCGAAACCGGCCTGGTTTACTAGGGCCACCCACTCGCCGTCCTGGGAGAGGCGGAAGTATCTCCCGGAGATGACGACGTCGCCGATGTCGAAGCGCTCCGTGTCGGCGGCGATGTCCCGACCTCGCAGGGTCACCGGGACCAGGGAGCGGCCGGCGGCGGTTTCCACGACCAGGGAGGCCCGCAGGAGTCGCCCCGCATCGATCCCGGCGATTCCTTCTACTCCCGCGAGTCCGGCGGGGAGAGCCGCGAGATCGAAGGTGGCCGGGGGCGCGCCCACCGGTGACAGATAACCTTCCGCCAACCCCGGGTGGAAGAAAGTCGCATCGGTCGGAAGGTCCGGCGATAGATCCCGCCATTCCCAGGAGGCGTCGGCCGAACCCGGCCCGCCGAAGATAAAGTGGTTTGGGTAGACCAGGATGTCGGCGCCGATCATTTGCCGCCACGGAAGGTCGGCGCCCTCGGCGTAGCCGCTGGAGAGGGCCAGGGTCATGGTCATCAAGGCCGAGGCGACCATCATGCTTAGAATAATCATCCCGGTTCTGTTCCAATTCCGAACCACGTTCCTGAGGGCGATCTGGAAGAAGACCAAGACGCCACCCCCAACAGCATTCCTAGGTCCTCCTACGAACAGGCCCGGCCGAATGTTCCGGTGGCTCGTGGGTGAGTGGGGCCCGCTCCCGACGTGCTATATTAGGGCGGGTGAGAACATGGGTTACGACGCGTTTCTGGCCGCGGCTTCGGCCGCGGAGATGGCCGGTCTACTGACCGGCCGGGCCGTGCTGGAGGTTCGGCCCCTCCTCGGTCTTGACCTCCTCCTGCGCTTTGGCCCACGACGGACGCCGGCTTGGGCCGTTCTGTCCACTCAGCTCATGGCGGCTTGTTTCGGAGGCCCCGGCGAGTGGCCGGGCCTTTCCGCCGAGACGGTGGCGGCCGTGCCCTCCGACCCGGGTCTGGAGGCCTTGGTCAGGATTCTTGAGGTCCGGCTGGAAGGCCGAGCGGTGGACAGGGTGACCGTCTACCCGTGGGAGCGGACAGTCGAACTGGCCTTCGCCCCCCGCCAGGGGTTGCGGGGCGACGGCGAGCCCTGCTACCTGATTCACGAGGCCGCGCCCAAGCCGGCCAAGATCGTCCTGGTGCGGGGAGACCGGAAGGTGGCCGCCCTCTGGCCGGCCGCCGACGGCGACGGGGTCACGGACGGGCCACCCCGGCTCGCTCACGGCCGGACCTACTCCCCGCCGCCCACGGGCTGGACGCTGTCGCCGGCTACCCTCGCGGCCGATCCTCGAGCTTTCGCCGCGGCTCTCGTCGCCGCCGCGGGAGAGAGCGACGGCTGGAACGCTGAGAAGCCCAAACCACTTTGGCGCCTACTCTCCGAGATCGCTCCACCGCTCGGCCCCACTCTAGCCCGGGAGATCGCCCGCCAGGCGGACAAGACCGGGCCAAATCTCCCGTCGGGCTCGACGGCCCAGCCGTCGCCCGCGGTCGTCGAGGCTCTCTATCGGCGATTTGCGGAGGCTGTCTCCCTCTACGGGGCGGGTGTCCTTGAACCCTGTCTGGTCCTGCCGCAGGCGGGCCATCCGGTTCCCAAGGACGTCGCCGCCATGGAGATCGAACCGGGTCCCGGCTTCTTCCGTCTGCGATGCGAGAGGCCCGGGCTGGCTCTGGCCGCCTGGCATTGTTTGGGTCGCCTCGAGTCGGGCAGGGCGGGCCTTGCCGCCAGCCTGGAGCGGAGGCTACGAAAGGCCGTGACGCGGGCCGAGAAGAAGACCCGGCGCCAAGCCGGAGACGTGGCCGAGGCCGGTGAGGCCGCTGACCTCCGGCGGATGGGGGAGCTTCTCCTCGCCCACCTTTACGAGGCCCGGCCCGGTCAGACGGAAATCACGGTCACCGACTACGAAGGTGGAACGACCGCCATTCCCCTCGACCCGCGCCTGACTCCGGCCAAGAACGCCCAGCGCTACTTTGAGCGCTACCGAAAGGCCCAGCGGACGGCCGACCGGGACAGGCCTCGTCAGAAATCGTTGCTGGAGTTGGCCTGGCTGAAGGAAGCGGTCTTTGATTTCGATCGAATCCGAGAAGGGGACGACCGGTTGCCCGCCGGCGAGTTGCCTGCGGCGGACGGGCAGCGGGCGGCCGACGACCGCCCGGCCTCGGTTGCGGACCTCTGGCCCACGGCCGAGGAAGCGGCGAACACCCTGGCCGAATTGCGGGCCCTGGAGGCCGCGTTCGGCGATACCGGTCTCCTTCCGCGCCCGGGCCAAGGTGCCCCCGGAACCAAACCGAGGCCGCGAGCCTCCGCCGTTCGTGGACCCGGCCCCCGCCCGCGGGAGCCCTTCCGCTTCACGACCAGGGACGGTCTCGTCGTCCTGGCCGGGCGTTCGGCCCGGCAGAACGAGGCCTTGAGCCTGAAGATGGCGCAGCCCCGGGACATTTGGCTGCACGCCCGGGGGTGCCCCGGTTCCCACGTCCTGCTGCGGCTTCCTCCCGGTCTGGAAGCCGGGGATGTTCCGGCCGCCTCTCTCCTGGAGGCGGCGGCTCTGGCCGTCCATCTCTCCGCGGCGCGTGGCGGAGGGAAGGTGGCCGTAGACTACACCGAGGCCCGGCATCTCCGCCGTCCGCGGGGCGCTCCTCCGGGCCTGGTGCTCTACGAGCCCCACGAGACCGTCCTGGTAAACACGGACCTGGTTGGCTTGCCGCGGGAAACGCCCGCGCCGGAGCGGGAAGGATAGGGCCGGCCACAGCGGAATACAAGCTGCTCATCGTCGGCGAGATCTGATGGACGAGGCGAGGGGGGTCGAGGGGCGCTGAACGGCTCTTCGTTTGCCGAACTGCTCAACGGCCTACTCCGCATCCCGCCGGGGTGGTACTACACCATCCTGTTCGTCGCCTTCATCGCCGAAGGGACAAGCTTCCCCCTGGTCCACGTGCCGTCACTGGTCATGTTTCTGGCCTCGGCCTACCTCGTTTCGGCGGGACGGATCTCCCTGACCGCCGCCATCCTGGTGGCGACGGTCGGGAGCACGCTCGGAGGGTTCATCACCTACCGCTTCGGAAGCCGCATGTCGTCGGGCGCCGAAGACGCCGCTCCGGACGAGTCGTCGGCTAGGGCAGCGGGGAAGCCGGTACGGGCCGCCAAGGACCCGAGCTTCTGGACCAAGCCTGATCGTCTGAGGAGAGTCCAGCGCCTGGTTGACCGGTACGGCGCCTTGTTCGCCCTGACCGCCAGATGGCTCGGCGTGCTTCGCCCCGCGGCTCTTCTGGCAACAGGCATGGCCAGGATCAGTCCCTGGAAGGTCGTTCCCGCCCTGTTCGTGGGATCGTTGGTCTACTGCGCCTTCTACCAATTAGCCGCCGGCGGACTGGAGACTGTGTCCTTGCGCCTGCTGGGCCGGGTGGACCTGCCCTGGCTTCTTCTCTCGGCTCTGGGACTGGCCCTGGTCTGGGCAGCCGGGCTGCTACTTCTCAAACGAATGCGTCTTCTGTAGAAGGGTCCGGCTCGGGTAAGCCCGGGGAGGAAGACTGAAACCTTGACCTACGTCCGCGACGCCCTCATTGACTACCACATCCACACGACTTTCTCGGAGGACGGCCGTTCCAGTCCGGAAGAGTGCGCGGCTGCCGCCGTCTCGCGCGGACTGGGCGGAGTCACGTTCACCGAACACCTGGAGTTCATTCCTGACCTGGACGACCCCGAACCCGCCTACGTTCCGGGGCGGGTCCTCTCCGCCGCGAGCTATCTGAAAGCCGTGACCACCCTGCGCCGGACCTGGGGGCAGCGGATCACCATCGGGCTAGGGGCCGAACTCGGTCTTGAACCCCACAACCTCAAGGCCTACGAGCCCTACGTGCGGAAACATCGGCTGTCGTTTGACTACGTCCTGGGCTCGTTTCATTCCGTCCTGGGCACCCTGGTGCAACTGTCCGAGTTCACCGATCCGCTCGGCCCCAAGGCCGCGGCCAGGCTCTACTTCGAGCGGCTCCTGGAGGGGACAAAGCGAGCCATAGAGCTGAAAGCCTGCGATGTGCTTGGCCACTTGGACCTGGTCAAGCGTTCACCGAGCTTCGGGGCATTCCGGCTGGCCAACCACCGCCACGAGGTGGAGGAGATTCTAAGAACCATCATCGCGGCGGGAATGGGTCTCGAAGTGAACACGTCAGGCTGGCGACAGCCCCCCAGAGAGCCCTATCCCGGTCTCGACACCCTGAAGCTCTACAGAAGGCTGGGTGGAGAGATTGTCACCGTTGGTTCCGATTCCCATGCCGCTTCGACGGTCGGTCTGGAGTCGGCCAGAGCCCTGGAGTTCATCAGGGCCGCCGGGTTCACCCGCCTGGCCCTGTTTTCGGACCGGAAGGCGCGGTTCGTCAGTATCTAGACCGGACCCGTGTCCCCCTCCTCGGGTCCCGGGGTCGGACGCCCGATGAGGTCCCCTACGTCGTGATAGGTAGGATCCAGGTCGTGCAGGCTGGAAAGGATCTTCTCCGCCTCGGATAAATGGCCTGAAGACTTCAAGGCCACGCCGAGCCAGTACCGCGCTCCGAGGTAGGGCTCCGTCGCCGGAGCGTTGGCGCCTCCGGCCTCGGCGAGAAACGGTTCGAGCCTGGCCACGGCTTCGTGAGGTCGCCCAAGCCGGAGATCGATGACCGATCGCACGACGGCTCCCTCGGCCGGAAGCGTCTCCAGCCGGTCGATGATGGTCGCCGCCTCCTGAGCCTCCCCCAACTCCATCATGGCGTGAGCCAGAGCCACGGTCTCCTGGTCTGTCGGGCTGGGCACGTCCTCAAGGTAAGTCGCAGCCTCGGCCCAGTGACCAAGTTGGTAGTTGGTCAGGCCGATGGCCCGCAGAACCGCCGGAGGCGCGAAATCAGCCTCCTCCATGTCCGTGAAGTTGGTCAAGGCGGCCTCGAAGTCGCCGGTCTTGAACTGCCGGTGTCCCTGGATGTAGGCATAGAGGAGTTGGCGCTTGCGATCATTGCGGGTGCCGATGGCGTAGGCCAACACGAGCCCGACGGCTATCAGAGCGGCTACCCAGTTCCAGACTGACAGCGCGATGGCGACGGTGGCCGCCAGCACCGGCCAGATCGACGGGGCCAGGCCCTCCGGGTGCGGCGGGAGCGGCGAGGGCTTGGACAGCCTCAGGACCGCTTCACGCGCCTTAGCGGCCAGCCGGCGACGCCTCTCGCTACGGTTAGCGCGGGACCCGCGTTCGGTTATCTGGGATGAGTCTACACTAGTGGTCAACTCTTCTTACCTCCCCGGATTTGAGGCGGCGCCGCCGGTTCTGGGGCCGCCACCCAGAGGCACGGTGAAGGAAACCATGGCCCCGCCCTCGGGACTGCGTCCCGCCCAAACACGTCCCCCGTGGGCCGCGACGATTTCCCGAACGATGGCCAAGCCCAGGCCTGTCCCGCCCTTCTTGCGAGCTCGGGATCGGTCCACGGTGTAGAAGCGGTCGAAGACTCTGGCCAGGTCCTCCTCCGGTATGCCCGGCCCGCTGTCGCCGACCGAGACCAGAGCCGAGGACCGGTCCCCGGCCACCTGTCCTCCCAAGCCGACGCGGACGGTGACCCGGCCGGCGGCGGGAGTGAAGCGAAGGGCATTCTCCAGAAGATTGGCCAGGACCTGGTTCAGACGATCAGGATCGCCCCGCGTCCGCCGAATGCCAGCCTCCCCGACAAGCCGACCGGCCGGCGTCTCGCTCGGGTCCGGTCCACGCAGGACCAATTGGACGCCACCCGCGGCGGCTTGCGGACCGTATTTCTCGACTGCTCCGGAGACCAGGGAAACCAAGTCGACGTCCCGCCAGTCGAAGCTGACTTGACCCGCCTCCAGTCGCGCCAACTGAAACAGGTCGCTGACGAGCCGTTCCAGGCGCGATGCCTCCTCAAGAATGATGCCCACGTGGCGCTTGCGGTCTTCGGAGCTCCCGACGTTGTCCTCCAGGGCCTGGGCGAAACCCTTGATCGAGGTGACCGGAGTCCGCAGTTCGTGGGAGACGCTGGCATAGAGCTCCTGGCGCTCGCGCTGAAGGGCGCCGAGCCGCTCGGCCATGGTGTTGAACCCCGTGGCCACTCGACCGAGTTCGTCGTCCGACTCCACCGGCACCCTCTGACCGAAGTCGCCTCCGGCCACCCTGCTCGCCGCCGCCTCCAGGGCCAGGAGCGGGCGAGTCAGGCTGCGGGCCAGGATAAGGCTGGCGCCCAGCGACAGCAGGAGACCCAGGATCAGGGACTCGACGATGAGGACGAGGTAGTCCCTTGTCGTCCGGGTGACCTCGCCTACCGGCCTGACCAGAGCCACGGCCCCGGCGACCGATCCATCGGTGGCCAGGACGGGGGCGGCGGCGACAACCGACAATCGTCCCAGAGGATCGCGCAGGGTCTCCGAGCCCCGCAGGCCCTTGGTGAGGGCCCGGGTGACGACCCTGGATTGGAAGGCGGCCCCGGAGAGCCGGCCCAGCCTCTCCGAGCCCGCGATGACCCGCCCATCGGGACTGATGACGGCGAAGTCGGCGGCCGTGAGTTGGCTGACCAGGCGGGCCAGAAACGTTCCCCCGAGACCGCCCGGAAGTTCGTTCTTCTGCTGAAAGAAGGCCCGCCGGTCGAGAACCTCGGACACTTCGACCGCCTGGGTCTCCAGGGTCGTCGCGGCCGACTTGAGGAGGAAGCCTCGCACCCGGCCAAGGGTGACCAGGCCGATGAGGAGGATGACGACCAGGGTCAGGATGAAGTGGCTTAAGGCCAGGCGTCCGCGGATGCCCATCAGACCGGCCCCTTGTCGCCGGCGTTCTCACGGCTGATCTTGAACTTGTAGCCAATGCCCCACACGGTCTGAACGAAGCGCGGCTCGTCGGGACGGGCTTCAATCTTCTGGCGAATTCGGCGGATGTGAACGTCCACCGTGCGGAGGTCGCCGTAGTACTGGTAGCCCCAAACCCGCTCCAGAAGCTCCTCGCGGCTGAAGACGCGGTCGGGATGGCTGGCCATAAGCCACAGAAGGTCAAACTCCTTGGCCGGGCAGTTCACCATCTGGTCCCGAACCTCAAGCTCCCGGCTCAACCGGTTGAGGCGAAAGGATCCAAAGTCCAGGATGGGAGCGAGGCGCTGGGCTTCGGCGGCGTTCGTCGCGGCGTCCGAGACAGCGCCCGCGGCGGGGCCGTCGGTTGCGACCGACCCTCTCCGCTTCAGAACGGCCCGAGCCCGGGCGACAAGTTCACGGGGCTGAAAGGGCTTGGTCACGTAGTCGTCGGCGCCGAGGGCGAAGCCGAGAAGTTTCTCCGCCTCGGCATCCCGGGCCGTGAGCATGATAATGGGCGTGTTCCCCCAGGCCCGGACCTCCCGGCAGACTTCCCAGCCGTCGCGCTCGGGCAGCATCAGGTCGAGAATGATCAGGTCGGGATGGGCCGACTTAGCTGTCTCCAGGGCCAGGCGGCCGTTGTCGGCCTCCAGGGTCTCAAAGCCGGCCTGCCTCAGGTAGAGGCAGATCAGCTCTCGGATATGGGCCTCGTCATCCACAACCAGTACCTTCTGGCTCATGACCCTCAGTTTTCATCCCCCCCACCCCGGCCTCCTGCTCGCCGGAGACAACCATCCCCTTTCCCCCTCCGCGGTCCAGGTTTGACCGGCGGTCGAATAGCTATTCCCGGGGTGGTAAAGCTTGCCGCGCGCGGGTCTTCCCAAGCGATTCGAGGTCATGGCTCTCTGCATCCTGACGGGTGGACTACTTCTTGTCGGGCGCCTGGCCTGCCTCCAACTCGTCCGGGGCGAGGACTATTCCATCCAGGCTCGGATGAATGCGACAAGAGAAGTGCGCGGGCCGACTCCGCGGGGCCGGATCCTCGACCGCGACGGCCTGATCCTGGCCGACAGCCGGGGGCCGGCTCGGCTCTACCCGTTGGGGGCGGCCGCCGCCCATGTTCTCGGCTACCTGGGGGAGGCCGGCCCGTCTGATCTCGACCGCTATCCAGGGGTCTACCGGCCGGGCGACGTCAGAGGCCGGACGGGCGTGGAGGCGGCTGGCGACTGGGTTCTGCGTGGGGCGCCGGCGACCACGGTCTACGAAGTCACCGCCGAGGGCCAGGTCACCCGTGTCCTCGGCGTGGCCCCGGCGGAGCCCGGCCAGGACGTTCGCCTCACTCTCGACGCCGGCCTGCAGACCCTGGCTTTCAACCGCCTGGGAGAGGCCATGGTCAAGGTCAGGCGCGAAACAGACGGGCGAGCCGCGGCGCCGGGCGGGGCGGTCGTGGTTCTCGACCCTCGAACAGGCGCCATCCTGGCCATGGTCAGCCGGCCTTCTTTCGACCCCGGCGTTTTTCTCGCGGCGGGGGGCGTCGACACCGCGACCCTGGTCGGAGACCCCCAGACCCCTCTTCTCAACCGGGCCGTCGCCGGTCTATACGCGCCCGGTTCCACCTTCAAGATCGTGACGGCCGTCGCGGCCCTGCAGGAAGCAGTGACTGGGCCCAATGAGACCATCGTCGATCGCGGCGCCCACTGGCTCGTCCCCAAGAAGTGCTGGAAGCCGCGCGGACACGGTAGCGTTAGACTCGAAGAGGCCCTGGCCTGGTCGTGCAACACCTACTTCTACGAGATGGGACTCAGGCTCGGCCAAAATCGCCTGGCCGCTTGGGCCCGCCGCTTCGGGCTTGGAGAACCGACGGGCTTCGACCTTCTCGAGCCGCACGACCTCTTCGGCCCCGGGCGATCGGGTCCCGCCGGCGAGGGAAGCGAACCCTCGGGGACCCTGGCCACCGAAACCTGGAAGGCTAGCCGCTTCCCCGAAGATCCAACCTTCTGGCCGGCCGAGGTCGCGGACTCGGCCATCGGCCAGGGCTTCCACGCCTACACCCCGCTCCAGATGGCCGTGGCCATGGCGGCCATCGCCAACGGAGGAACAAGGTGGCGTCCCTACGTGATCCACGCCGTCCTCGATTCCGACGGCGCCGAAGTCGCCCGAGCCCGTCCGGAGGCCTCCGGCCACATGGATCTCGCGGAGAGCACTCTCCGGGCGGTGCGGGAGGGTCTGCTGGCGGCGGCCATGAATCCGAGCCTGGACGGCCGCTACCCCGGCACGGCCGCCTGGTGCTTCGGACCCGTCTTTCGGTCCCGGTGGGGAGTGGAAGTGGCGGGCAAGACCGGCACGGCCGAGCACGATCCCGGATCGGGTCGGGCCGACGATGCGTGGTTTCTGGCCTACGCGCCCTACGACGACCCCCGCATCGTGGTCGCCGTCCTCGTGGAGGAGGGCGGAAGCGGCAGCCGCGTCGCGGCCCCGGTGGCTCGCGACATCATTGAGGCCTGGCTCAGAGAAGAGAGGGCTGGACCTTAGGTCTCGCCGACAGGGGCGTGAGGAAACCTCCCGTTGTGAATGCGCCGCAAACGACCGAAGTACTCAGCTTCCGACAGCTCCCTGCCATCCGTCGCGCTGACCAACCGGATAGGAACCGTTGGGGTGGTCTGGCCCAGCGGGTCAAACAGCAGGCACGTGACGTCCTCGAACTTCTCGGCTGGATCAGTGTACTCCGCGCGGCCGGTAATGGCGCCGAACAGCCTAACCGCCCGGCGGAAGGTGGACAGCGTCCGGCCGCCCGTGTGATCCATGTCCGCCGCGAGGGGAAACCCAAACAGACCGCAGATCACCGCGTACGGGAACCTCAGGTGGAGACTCACCGCTTCCGTGCACAGGTCGCCAAACCTGTTCTTTTGCCAAAGGGGGCAAAGCAGATGGTCTTAATGGATACCGCCAGGATAAGGCCATGCCGGTAGTCAGAGTAACTAACGTCGACCCTCTTGGGTCCAAGACCGCCCTGAAACTCCCGCTCGCCTCGCCCGCCGGGACCTGGCCGAATGTCCTCGAAGCCCAGAACCTCAAGATCGCGGGCTACCTCGGCCGCCAAGTTCGTGGAGAGGATTTCGGAGTAGCGCTTCTTTGCGTCCTGACGGGCATCATCACCCGGCAGGCTCCCGGTCCGCTCAACCGCCCGCGCAAGACTCAAGCTTCCTCCCCCTTCCCCGCTTCAGTCGTCTCTCCCGTAGCTGGCGCGTTCCGTCGGACAAGAGGTGACACTCACGCCGACTTAGACCCAAGTGCTCGATGAGGAGAAAGCGGTCCACGATGCCCCGAGCCTCATCGAGACGATCCGACCTCAGAAGCGCTTCCACGTCGTCCGCCACCTCGCCCGCCCTTGCCGGGTGGCACAGGAGAATCCGCTCGGCTTCCTGCGGCTCCATCTTGAGAAGTCCTCCGCCCATGCTGTGTCCCTCTATCTCGGCGCTCAACTGGCTCAGGGAAGACTGAAACGATAGCGCGAGCCAACGCGTTTCAGGAGCGCCCGGACTGACGCGCAGCGCGTGCAGAGTGTTCGGGACGACGACACCCGCCTCATTGGCGACAAGGCGAGGACTAGTGCCGCTCATGTAGGTCAGAATCGCGTCCGGTTGGAAGACGTGCGGCACACGATACCAGGGCTTTCTGACGCGGCACTTGTAGGTATGGGCCACTCCCCGGCTTTCGCCCCGCGCAAGGTATGTCCGTACCCCCGGAGGAAGATCAGCAAGATCTTCGGGCAGATACAGAAGCCGAGATCTCTCCCCGCGCCCCCAATCCTCGCCCCAGTCCTGACCCCGGTAGGTCAGACCACGAAGGTGGGCGGAGCGCGTCACCGCTCTCAGGGTGCACGAAGACGGAATCGAAAACTCCTCCATCAGCCGCCGGTCGAGATGGAAGAAGGAGTTCGCCCCAGTCACATACCCAATCCCGACCCCCGCCAGTGTCCCCAGCCGGGTCACTCCCTTGGCCGTGGAGATCTCTGAGTAGAGATGCCGCGTCGACAAGGGCATGTACTGAGTGACGAACCGGGTCTCCCCCGACAGCAGCCCGGTGCAGTCCAAGGGCTCCGCCGATGCGGCGCCCCCCGGATCGATCGGGTCGAGTAGGGCCAGCGCCTCCGCGCTTGACACATCCAGCAGTTTCAGATCCAGGCCTCCCGCGGCCCGAGGGTTGGGCCATTGCCGATCGTCCGCGAGCAGAAGCATCGTATCCTGACTCAAGTGTGAGAAAGGCCGTTCCCGAAACGTAAGTAGCGTCACTGAACGGAAAGATCGTAGAAGGAAGCCGAGGACCGGCCGCGCGTACGCCGCGTGGCAGATCTCCGCTGGAACGACCATCGCCAGCCGGCCGCCCGCCTTGAGACATTGAACCGAGGCAATGATGAAGGGCGCCCACGAACTGCTGAGGCGCGAGAGTTCGACGCCGGATGCCCTGGCGAGCGAAAGGGCCATGCGGCGACCCTCGCCGCTGAACTTCTGATACCTCACGAAGGGTGGGTTGCCGACAACTGCGGTGAAGAGACGTTCAAGTCGCGGGGCGATGCTGAAGAAATCACCTAAGATGAGGTCGGGTTCAAGAGTTCGGGGGGCTCCGGCCAGCAGCCGAGAGGCTCGGTCGTACGCGGCGGCTTCAAGCTCAACACCGGTGACTCGGGCGCTCTCCCCATTTCCGAGGCGAGACAGTAACTCCAGCGCTGTCTCGAGGAACACGGCGCCGCCGAAGCAAGGATCGAGGATTCTCTCTGACGACGAGCGAACGGCCCAGCCGACGAGGAAGCGCGCGATCTTCTCATCGGTGTAGAAAGCCCCCAGGGCCTTCTGCGCATTGGTGGCGCACACTGCGACCCGCCCCTTGCGGTCCCATGGACTGAGCGACGACCTTCCAAGCTACTTCAAGCGACCTGAACCGAAGTCCTTGTGGATGGTCCAGGCGGTTGCCGACAAGTCGGCCGGTCAACTACGGACCCTACCCGACGGCGTCCTGTTCCTTGGGTCGCACCAGGGGCACACCGTCACGGCAGAGCGGGCATTGCTCGGGCACGTAGGCCGGGGCCTCCATGAGAGCCAGGGCCGAGACCAGGACATCCGGGCCGAGATCGAGAGTCTCGACGGCCTTGCCGGCCGTCCGGTCGATGATGAGACCCACTCCGACGACCTTGGCCCCGGCGGCCCGGACAGCGGCCGCCGACCGGAGGACCGATCCCCCTGTTGTCAGGACGTCCTCGACCAGAAGAACCCGGTTCTCCGGGCCGAGCCTGAAGCCCCGCCGGAAGACCTGCGAGCCGTTCTGCTTCTCCGTGAAGGCGCTACGCAGGCGGAGTCTCCGAGCGACCTCGTGAGCCAGGATAACCCCACCCATGGCCGGTCCGGCGACCATGTCGGCGCCGAGGTCGGCCAGCCTGTCGGCCAGGGCCCACCCGATCAGGGAGGCGTCGTCCGGGTACTGGAGGACCTGGGAACACCGGATGAAGACCGGACTGTGCTTGCCCGAGGTCAGGTGGAAGTGGCCGTCGAGAATGGCGCCGACCTCGCGTAGGCGGGCGAGAAGGCGTCCGGAGTCCAGCTCCTGTGTCGACACGATTTCCTCACTCCTTCCGAGGCTTAACCGGGAAACTCCCGGTCTTCGTCAGTCTCTCCCGCCGTCAGTGAGCGCTTCCCCGAAGGGGCGGGGGCGGCCGCGCTCCCGCAGAGCCGCCACGAGTTCCTCCCCGATCCGTTCGGCCGCCTCGACCGGATCGGCGGCCCCGGTGATGGGACGGCCGACCACGACCAAGTCGGCGCCGGCCAGAATGGCCTGGCGTGGCGTGGCCACGCGGACCTGGTCGCCGGTTCCGGCGTCCCAGACCGGGCGCACGCCGGGGGTCACGATGAGAAACGGTTCGGGGTGGGCGGCCCGCAACAGAGAGGCCTCCTGAGGCGAGGCGACACAGCCGTTAAGTCCGGCCGAGTGGGCCAGAACCGCCAGACGCATGACCTGGTCCACAAGGTGGCCGGCCACTCCTGTCTCGGCCAGAGTCGCCTGATCCACACTCGTCAGCACGGTCACCCCGAGGAGGCGCAGATCGTAGGAACCGGCGGCCTCGACCGCCGCTTTGAGCATGGCTGGTCCACCGCAAGCGTGGACGGTAAGGAGACTCGCGCCGGCCCCGCCGGCCGAGGCCACCGCTCCCGCCACGGTGTTGGGTATGTCGTGTAGCTTGAGATCGGCGAAGACCAGGTGACCCATCTGCCGGAGTTCGGCCAGGACCTGGGGTCCCTCGGCCACGAAGAGCTGAAGACCAACCTTGACGAAAGCCACGCGGCCGACGAGCCTGCGGCCGAGATCTAAGGCGGGGCCCTTAGCCGGGAAGTCCAAAGCCACCACCAGAGGCGGAAGTCGCTCCATCACTACGTCTCCTCCCTATCGGAGCGGGCACCGGGCCCGCCACCGCCGGACCCGCCACCGCCGGATCCGCGACCGCCGGGTCCGCAATCGCCGGGCCCGCCACCGGCGGCGGCGGAGGGCGGGTAGCGTCCCAGGAAACCCTTGTTGGCCAGGCCGACCATCTCGGCCACCCGTCCGAAACCCTGCTCCGTCATGAACTCGCCGAGCTCCGCGACCACCCGCCCGGGGGCCGCCGGATCAGCGAAAATGGCCGTACCCACGGCCACCGCCGACGCGCCGGCCATGAGAAATTCGGCCGCGTCACGCCCGGTCCAGAGGCCACCCATCCCGATGATCGGCACGGTGACGGCGGCGGCCACCCGATAGACGGCGGCCAGAGCCACGGGCTTGATGGCCGGACCGGAAAGCCCCCCGGTCCCCCGGGCCAGCACCGGCTGCCTGGTCTCCAGGTCTATGGCCATGCCCACCAGGGTGTTGATGAGGGAAATGGCGTCCGCCCCGGCGGCGACGGCCTCCTTGGCGACAGCGGTGATGTCCGTGACATTGGGGGTAAGCTTGACAATTAGGGGGAGCGAGGTGGCCCGCCTCATCGCCGCCACGACCGACCCGGCCGCGGCCGGGTCGGCCCCGAAGGCAAGACCGCCCTTGTCGACGTTGGGGCAGGAGATGTTGGCCTCCAGGGCCGCCACGCCGGGGACGCCCTCGAGGCGGCCGGCCATCTTGGCGTAGTCCTCCACGGTGTCACCCACGACGTTGACGATCACCGGAACGTCGAAGCCCCTGAGCCAGGGAAGATCAACGCTCAGGAAGTAGTCCACTCCCGGATTCTGTAGGCCGATGGAGTTGAGCATCCCCGCCGCCGTCTCCACGGTGCGGGGAGGCGGGTTACCCTCCCGGGGACTCCACGACGTGCCCTTCACAACGATGGCCCCCAGGGTCGACAGGTCAATGAGATCAGCGTACTCCCGACCGTAGCCGAAAACCCCGGAGGCGATCATGACCGGGTTTCGCATCTTGACGCCGGCCACGGTCACGTCGAGATCGGGGCCAACGCGGGCGGGGCCAACGCGGGCGGGGCCGGGGCTACTGGTCATGGCTAAACGCGCTCCAATCCAACTCGCCGGCGAGGAAGACCGGGCCATCCCGGCAGACGCGCCGGTAGGTCACCCCGGCGCTCTTTCCGGACCCCGGCCGGTTCACGGCCACGGCACAGCCCCGGCAGGCCCCCACTCCACAGGCCAGGCGCTCCTCAAGGGAGACCCAGGCCGGGACGTTCCACTTCTGGGCCAAGCCATGCACGGCGGCCAGCATGGGGCGAGGGCCGCAGGCGTAGATCACCGGTCGCCCTCCGTCTTGTCGCCGGAGGACCGGTTCGACGTGCTCGGTGACCTTGCCGGTCTCCGTCCCGGGGGTTCCATCCTCCGTGGCGACGACAAGACCACCCCGGTCGGGCAGACCCCGGAACGGCTCGACCAGATCCAGGTCGGCCCGTCCGGCGACCCCGATAAGGATCGAGACGGCCGGCCCCAGGCGCCTGGCCAGAAGGAGAAGGGGGGCCACGCCGATGCCGCCGCCGACGAGGATGGACGGCCCCAACCCGAGGGGAAACCCCGTTCCCAGCGGGCCGATCAAGTCGAGATCGTCTCCCGGCAGGCTTTCGGCCAGGGCCCTCGTGCCGGGGCCCTTGACCCGGAAGAGGAGGTCGATCGTCCCCTTGGTCTCGTCCACGTCGTGCAGGCTCAGGGGTCGCCGCAGAAGAGGCAACCCGGGAGGTTGGCCCCGTCTTCCGGCTCGGGGCGGTGGGGCGAGAATGTGGACGAATTGACCCGGCCGGGCCCCGGCCGCCACGGCGGGGGCCTGAAGACCGAGTCGATGGTAGACGCCCTCCCCGAGCGGGCCGCTGTCCGACACCCTGGCCAGGCCCCGCCAGATACCCGTCACGGAAAACCCCTCCCCTCGCCTAGACCAGCTTCCCGTCCAGCACTACCGGGCGCCCGCCGACAATGGTCGCGGTGACCTTACCCCTGAGACTCATCCCGCCCAGGGGCGTGTTGCGACTCTTGGAGGCGAACTCCTCGGGCGCCACTGTCCACTCGGCCTTCGGGTCGATGATGGTGATGTCCGCATCGGCTCCGACGCAAAGGCTGCCCTTACTCTCCAATCCCAGGAGGCGAGATGGGTGCAGACTCATGAGACGGGCCACGCCCAGCCAGTCGAGACGCCCGGGCACAACAAGGTTCGTGACCACGAGGCCTACGGCGGTCTCAAGCCCGACAATGCCGAAGGCGGCGTAGTTGAACTCCACATCCTTGTCGTCGAAGTGGTGTGGAGCGTGGTCGGTGGCGATCAGGTCGATGAGTCCGGCCTGGAGGGCGGTCAGAAGGGCTTCCACGTCGCGGCCGCTCCGCAAGGGCGGGTTGACCTTGGTATTGGTATCGTAGTCCAACCGCCGTACGGCCTCGTCCGTCAAGACAAGGTGGTGGGGTGTAACGTCGGCCGTGACCCGGATACCTTTCTCCTTGGCCCACCGCAGAAGGTCCATCGAGCCCGCCGTCGACAGATGGGTCAGGTGGAGACGGCCGCCGGTCCTGGCCGCGAGGATCAGGTCTCGGGCCACCTGGACCTCCTCGGCCGCGGCGGGGATGCCCCGCAGGCCCAGGACCGTGGACCAGTAGCCCTGGTGCATCACGCCTTCGTTAAACAGTTCCTGATCCTCGCAATGATCGATGATGGGCCGGCCGAACATCTTGGCGTACTCCAGAGCGCAGCGCATGACCTCAGCGTTCCCCACCGGGTGTCCATCGTCGGAGAAGGCCACGGCGCCCGCGGCGGCCATGTCGCCCATCTCGGCCAGCTCGAGGCCTTTCTGGCCCTTGGTGACCGCCCCGATGGGAACAACGTTGACTCGACCGGCCTCGGCCGCCCGTCTTAGAATGAACTCGATCCCGGTCCGATCGTCGATGATCGGATCCGTGTTGGGCATGCAGGCGATGGTGGTGTAGCCCCCAAGAGCCGCGGCCGCCGTGCCCGAGGCGATGTCCTCCTTGTACTCCTGACCCGGCTCGCGGAGGTGAGTGTGGGCGTCGACCAGCCCGGGCAGAACCACCTTGTCCCTGGCGTCGATGACAACCGTGTCCGGGTCCCCCGTCTCGCGTCCCCCGGGCGCCCCGACCGAGACGACCCGACCTTCTTCCGTGACAACGTCGGCGATCTCCAGACCTTTGCCGAGGGGATCGGCGACCAACCCGCCCTTAATGATCAGCCTCATCTGGCCTCACCTCCCGCGCTCCGGTCGACGACCGCCGCCGTCGAACTACTCTCGCCCGTGGCGCCGCCCAGGAGCAGGTAGAGAATGGCCATCCTCACGGCGACACCGTTAGTGACCTGCTCGGTGATGACAGAGTAGTCCGCGTCGGCCACGTCGGAGGCGATTTCAACCCCGCGGTTCATCGGGCCGGGATGCATGAGAATGAAGCTGTCCTTGGCCAGAGCCAGCCGCGTCCGGTTCACGCCGAAGAGGCGGGCGTACTCGCGGATGCTCGGGAACAGACCCTTCTTCTGCCGCTCTAACTGCAGGCGAAGAACCATGACCACGTCGGCGCCCTCGATGGCCTCCTCGACCCGGTAGGTGGACCGGACCCGGCCGCCATAGCCGGAGAGAGCCTCTCCGAGGCGGTCTACCTCGGGCGGGATGAGGGTGGATGGACCGGCCAGCCAGACCTCGGCCCCCATCTTCCCCAGACCCCAGATGTTCGACCGGGCCACCCGGCTGTGGAAGACATCGCCGATGATGGCCACCTTGAGGTTCTTGAGGTCGCCCCTCCGCTCCCGGATACTGAACATATCCAGCAAACCCTGGGTCGGGTGCTCGTGCATTCCGTCGCCGGCGTTGACGATCGAGGCCTGGCAAATGCGAGCCAGGAAGTGCGGAGCGCCACCAACCGGGTGACGCATCACGATGCAGTCGATGCCCATGGCCTCCACCGTCCAGGCGGTATCCTTGAGGGTCTCCCCCTTGACCACGGCCGACGTGGTCGTGGCGATGTTGACCGTGTCGGCGCTCATGTACTTGCCGGCCAGCTCGAACGAAGTCCGCGTGCGGGTGGAGGCCTCATAGAACAGAGTCAGAACCGACTTGCCTCTAAGGGTGGGAACCTTCTTGATGTCGCGGCTGAGGATTTCCTTGAGCGATTCGGCGGTGTCGAGGATGGTCATCATCTCCTCGACATCCATGTCCTCAAGGGCGAGGATGTCCTTACGTCCGAGCAATTTCTTCACTCCCTCCGAAGAAGAAGACCCTCCGGCCGTGTCGCGGGCCCAGGGTCTTCGGCTTCCTACGTCCCTTGCCGGCCTCGCTGGACCGGTCCTTAAAGGGCCTCATGATCTCCGCTCCCCTACTTCCCCTGCTCCTCTACCTTCTCCACAATGAGAACCTTGTCTTCGACTTGGTCGATTTCGGTGAACTTGACCTCGATGACCTCACGACCGGAGGTCGGGACATTCTTGCCCACGTAGTCCGCCCGGATGGGCAACTCGCGGTGGCCGCGGTCGATGAGCACAGCCAACTGGATGCTCTCGGGCCGGCCGAGATCCATGAGGGCGTCCATGGCCGCTCGAATAGTGCGCCCGGTGTAGAGAACGTCGTCGCAGAGGATGATCCTCTTGCCTCGGATACTCCCGGGGACCTCCGTCCGGTGAACCTCCGGGGCGTCCGAACGGGTTGTCAGGTCGTCCCGGTAGAGGGTGATGTCCAGGATGCCGAGGGGAACCTCCTTACCCTCGATCTCCCGGACGTTGTCCCGCAAGCGTTCCGCCAGAGGCACACCCCGTCGCCGGATGCCGATGAAGACCAAGTTCTTAACCCCTTGGTTCTTCTCGACGATCTCATGGGCCACCCGTCGCAACGCCCGATCGATGGCCTGCTTGTCCATGATTTGGGCCTTCTCCTGAAGGATCACGATCCATATCATCTCCTTTCGTTGGGCCGGTCCGTCACCGGCCGAGGCTGTCGAGACCACAAACAAAAACCCCTCGCCTTAGGGCGAGGGGTGATGATGACCTGGGCCGCGATCTTGAAACACACCAGCGGAGTTCATCGGCTTTGTCTCCTTACCGGCCTCACTGGGCCGGCTTAAAGGGTAGGGCGTCGGTGCTGCTCCAAGTCTAGCGGGGCGGAGAGGGCTTGTCAAGGCAGGAGCCCGCCCGCGTTCGCCGTAGTGAACTACCTCGTCAGGAGGTCTAGCACATGTCCCTGGTCTCGCCCGGCACGACTCCGAACCGTTCCCCCTCCATGCGTCTGCCCGGCTACGTCTGGCCGCTCCTTGTCCTCTGGTTGGTTCTCGTCGCCGTCGCCGCGGTCTTCGCCCCCAAGCTCGACGGCGTCGCCCGCCAGAGAGTCTCTGATGTCGAGGGTAGTGACAGCCAGGCCGCCGGCGACCTCATCCGGGCCGAGTTCGGCGACTCGCGGGAGTCCAGCATTCTCATTGTGTTCGCCAGCGACACACTCGACGTGTCGGAACCCGCCTACCGTCAGAGGGTGGAGCTGGTGCTGGCGGAGGCCTCGTCCGTCGCGGGTGTGACGGGCACGGTGTCCTACTATGACAGCGAAGCCGCCTCCCTCCTCGGGCGCGACGGCCGGAGCACAGTCGCGACCTTATCTCTGGCCCGGACCACCGAGGAACTCCTCGCCCAGGCCCTACCCGATCTCGACAGCCGGCTGGCCTCGCTCAGGGACGGCCCGGTGAGCTTCTTCATCACCGGAGAGGCGGCCATCGCCAGGGACGTGCGGGAGTCTTCGACCGTGGCCCTTCGCCGCTCGGAGCGCCTGGCCATCCCGCTGGTGCTCCTCACTCTCATCCTCATCTTCGGCTCCCTCGTCGCCGCCGGCATTCCCCTCCTTCTCGGCGGCGTGGCCGTGGTTGTGACCTCGGCCGTGGTCTACTTTCTGTCGAGCTTCATGACCGTCGATAACCTGGCCCCGAGCATGATCTCGATGATGGGCATGGGGGTGGGTGTCGACTACTCTCTCTTTCTGGTCTCCCGGTTCAGGGAAGAGTTGGGCCATGGGCACGACCGCGTCCCGGCCATGACCCGAACCCTGGCTACGTCGGGCAAGGCCATCGCCTTCTCCGGCGTCACGGTCATCGTGAGCGTGGCGGCCGCCTTCATTGTGAAAATCGCCATGATCCGGACCTTGGCCCTGGCCGTGGTCCTGGTTATCCTGGCCGCCGTGATCACGGCCCTGACTTTCCTGCCTTGCATCCTGCTCCTGCTGGGCCCGAACGTGGACCGGCTCAAGCTGCCCGGAGCTCGCCGGCGCGCCGCCGCCAGCCAAGGTTTCTGGCGTCGCTGGGCCCTCGGGGTCATGAAACGGCCCTGGGTCTACCTCGTCCTCGTTCTCGTTCCCCTCGTGGCCATGGCCCTGCCGGCCGCAAGACTGGAGACGGGTTTCGCCCTCCTGGAACTGGTGCCCAAGGATGGGGAGTCGCGTCTGGCCGCCGATGTTCTCGGCCGGCAGTTCGAAATCGGGCTGATCAGCCCGATCGAGGTCGTGGTCAAGGTGCCCCGGGGCACGGTAGTCTCCGAGGAGAATCTGCCCAAGCTCTACGCCCTGGCTCAGGACCTCCGCCAGGATCCGGAGGTGGCCCAGGTCATCGGGGTCACCAGCCTCGACCCGGAGTGGACCTACGAAGACTACGAGGCAACCTTCATCGATGGGCCCCGGCTGGTGGCCGAATCGACGGCAGACCTCGGCCAGGGCGCCGATGGCCTGGCCCAGTCCCGAGCGGCCCTGGGCCAAATCGAAAGCGGCTTGAGGGCGATGCAAACCCAACTCGCGGGGGCCCAGACCGGCGGCGCCGCCGATCCATCCCAACTCACCGCCGGCCTGCGACAAGCCCAGACCGGCATGGCCGAGGTTCAGGGCGGGCTGACGACACTGGCCGGCTCGGTCACCAGTCTGTCGGGGGCCGTCGGGCAAGTTCGCGCGCAGGTGGACACGGTTAAAGGGAACCTTGAAGCGATGTCGCCGGCGGCCAAGGCCGACCCTCACTTCGCTGCCGCCTACCAGTCGGCGGTGACGGCCCTGGCCATCCTGGACGGGGTGAACCCGCTCACCGGAGAGTCGACCGGTAGCCTGGCCACCGCCCTCCAGAGTATCGGGGCCGGCCTCGGCCAGTCCTCGGGCGCCCTCGGGGGCATAGCCGTCGGCTTGGACCAGGCCATCGCCGTCCTCCAGAGCGCGGCCGGCGGCCAACCAGGAGACACGGCCGGTGGCGGCCAACCCGGAGACACGGCCGGCGCGGTCCTGCAGGCTTCCGCGGGATTGGAGCGAGCGGCCGACGGTCTGGACCGGGTCATCGCCGGTCTGGGCGAGATGGAGACAGGTCTTCGCCAGGCCTCGGGCGAGGCCCAAGATCTCGACCTGGTCACGCTCCTGGCGGGCAGCGACCTGCCCCTGAAACTCGTCCTCAGCCAGGCCACCGCCACCCAGCGGGAGAGCCTGGAGACCCTCGTCAACACGGAGAGCGGGTCCAACGTGGCCGTGTTCAAGGTCATCGCAAGAAGCGGCCCGGACGACCTGGCCACCAGGGATCTGGTGACCCGCATCCGCGAGACCATCGGCCTCAAGGCGGCCGCGGATGGCATCGAGCTTCACGTCGGTGGCCTGCCGGCCTTCGTCACCGACTTCAACGCCGAGTTAACGCGAGCCTTGCCCAAAGTGATGGCCCTCGTGCTGGTCATCACCTTCCTGGTTCTCATGGTTCTCCTCCGTTCGATCCTTCTGCCCCTGAAGGCCGTTTTGATGAACGCCCTGTCCGTGGCCGCGAGCTACGGTCTCCTGACCTTGGTTTTCCAGGAGGGGCACCTGGCCCGGTTCATCGGCGTCAGCCCGATGGGCTACATCGAATCGCCCATCATTCTGATGCTCTTCGTCGCCCTGTTCGGGCTATCCATGGACTACGAGGTCTTCCTTCTGTCGCGGGTCAAGGAGAGCTACGACCAGAGCGGCAACAACGAGGAGGCCGTGGCCGAGGGCCTGGAGCAAACGGCGGGCATCATCACCGGGGCCGCGGCCATCATGATCTTCGTCTTCGGGGCCTTCGTCTTCGCCGGTCTGGTGGCCATGAAGGAGTTTGGTTTCGGCCTGGCCGTGGCCGTGGCCCTAGACGCGACCCTCATCCGGATCATCCTGGCCCCGGCCTTCATGCGCCTCATGGGCCAGTGGAACTGGTGGGCCCCCCGGTGGCTGAAGAACATCTTGCCCAGGGTGGGCATTGGGGAGTAGGGCGAGGGGCGTCGTGGAAGCGCGCTCACGACGCCCCCTGTTTTCTTGCGGCGAAACCTGTCGAGTCGGGCGAGCCGATCGCGGGCATCGGCTCAGTCGCTTCGCCCAGCTACGAGCCGCAGTCGGCCTGGTTCGCCGAGAGCGCGCCACTAAGCAACATGCCCGTCTGCGACTCGTCGTTCGTCACAACCACCTTGAGCGTGTTCATCCCGACGATGAAGCCGGACGTGATGTTTACAGCGAGGCCCGAACCGGTGAAGGGAGGGTTGTTCACCGTAGCGGGGGGGGTCGTCGGAGAGCCGTTGAAGAACAGCTTCGCATGGTTGTCGGACCACAGCTTGAGATTGATCTGCGCGTTCTGGAAGGTCCAGCACAGGCAGAAGCTGAGCTCGTAGGTGTAATCGCCCTTCGCACCAGAGTTGCTCCCGCTGGTGCCCACCCATTTGGCTGAACCCGTCGCCGGGACCCACGCGGAACAGGGAGGCATAGAAATCGGCGCCGGGCCGACCACCATTGGTAGTGTGCTGCCGGTCGGCACCGCCGTCAGTTGCCACTGCACCACGCCGGTGCTGATATCCATCTTCAGGTCCTTGCAGCGTGGGATGATCCGCGCCGGCACGCGCTCCATGTGCATCGCCCCTAGGCGCCCGTCCTGGACGGCCGCGCCCGTGTACACGCCGACCACGTCGAGTTCCGCTTCGCTCTCAATGACGAAGTAGCTTTCGAGAAACGATTGCGGGTTGCCGAAGTCCATATAGTCGTACTCCGTGGCCTCGTCGGGTCCGAGTTGGTGGAGCTGGAAAGGAGAGATCGTGCCCGGCTTTCCGTGGGGACCCGAGACGGCCAGCTTGACAGCGTAGTTCACCTTGTGGCGCCACGGGTTATGCACGTTTACGCTTGTGAAGTAGATGCCCGGACCGATAGGCGTGGTCTTGCTGCCAACCTGGATTCCACCTTGGATTACCTTGACCGCATACTGGTAGAGCCCTTTGCTCGGTATCGGGATCGGGATCGGTGTGACCGCAGGTTCTTTGATCGGAAGCATCGTCTGTTACCTCCTCAGTGCCGCACTTCGGCTTTCGCGTCCCCTCCCTCACGGGTCATGACTATGGGTGGGTGGCGGGGCTTGGGGAACGATGACGGTACCATTCCCCGGCACAGTTCCCCATTCCTTCCAATGCCTGAGGCGAGACACCTGCTCATGGAGAAGGCTTGCGCGAGGGAGGTAGTATCGCGTAAGCCACCGCGAGGGGGTCAACGGCCACCGTTACGATGACGTTGACAAAAACGACAACAACCGTACGAGACGCGGCCGCACCAGAACCTCTGGGGGGGCACGGCGGGCCGCCCCTGATCGGGGTCAAGCGGGACCCCCAAGTTTACCTCTACCGGGGCTTCTGATTCAACTCGGAGAATGCGCTTGCTATACGAAAGGGATCGACTTTCTCAGCAGGTCCCAGATCGGGGCGCCCTTCACAGCCGCCTGGCCCGCGCGTTGGGCTTCCCCGGCCTGCGCTATAGGGACGTGTCAATCCCCTTCAGATCGGGGCGTCTTTCACAGGTTGACCAGGCTCCCGAGGGCGGTTTAGCCATCATGGGTGTCAATCCCCTTCAGATCGGGGCGCCTTTCACAGGAGGGGGGCGAGGAACCTCGCGGAACGGTTTGGGTTGTGTCAATCCCCTTCAGATCGGGGCGCCTTTCACAGGGAGAACAACAGAAGCTGCATCAAGCGGCAGGTTCCGTGTCAATCCCCTTCAGATCGGGGCGCCTTTCACAGTGAAGGAATAACTGTCGTTGGCGGCTCCCTGGCAGAAGTGTCAATCCCCTTCAGATCGGGGCGCCTTTCACAGGGGACGCCCCACAGTCGCGTGACGGCGACCTTCTCGTGTCAATCCCCTTCAGATCGGGGCGCCTTTCACAGAACGACTCCGCTGACTGTTCCGGAACGGCCCCTGACACGTGTCAATCCCCTTCAGATCGGGGCGCCTTTCACAGAAGTGGAGTGAGAGCGTCGGTCAAGGTGATCCACTCCATGTGTCAATCCCCTTCAGATCGGGGCGCCTTTCACAGTCGGAAGGTTTCGGGATCGTGCAAGGTAGCAGGTCTTTGTGTCAATCCCCTTCAGATCGGGGCGCCTTTCACAGCATGTCGGCGGCGTCACCTATGTCGGCCTGACCATCTAGTGTCAATCCCCTTCAGATCGGGGCGCCTTTCACAGCGGGACTGGCGGATATGCTTCTGCGCTTTATTGACGTGTGTCAATCCCCTTCAGATCGGGGCGCCTTTCACAGAGGGGCAAACGCGAAAGAGAGAAAGGAAGTGGAATGTGTCAATCCCCTTCAGATCGGGGCGCCTTTCACAGTCTTCGACGATCTCAGCAAGGGAGATCGTCGAAATGTGTCAATCCCCTTCAGATCGGGGCGCCTTTCACAGGATCCGGCCGGTTCCTCCCGAGCCGTAGAGGAAATAGGTGTCAATCCCCTTCAGATCGGGGCGCCTTTCACAGGGCCGCTGTAGCTGACGAGATCGTCGGGTCTGGCCGAACGTGTCAATCCCCTTCAGATCGGGGCGCCTTTCACAGGCCGTCGTCATCGGGATCCTCGTCGTGGTTGGTATGTGTCAATCCCCTTCAGATCGGGGCGCCTTTCACAGGGGGGATTCTTGGTGTTGACCTTCGGGCCGGCGCTAAGAGTGTCAATCCCCTTCAGATCGGGGCGCCTTTCACAGGGCAAGGCATTTTCGGGGGGTTCTAGCTGCGGCGGAAGTCGAGATTCCGACGATGACATAAGATGTTGACAGAATGCGGTACTTTTCCTCCGTACAGGGGGTCAAACCGCTTCCCTTTGACCCACGGAACCCTCCCGGACTTCTCCGCCCCACCCCGAGCTCCCCCTTCCTAGACCACATAGAAGTCGTGGTCCTCGGTTGCCGTACCCTTGTCCTCGCACTTTCGCCCGCAGTCTTTCCAATTCCTCCCGCGTCAGATAACATTCACCCCCTACCCGACCACCCGCACGTCCGAGTAGAGGAACTTCAGAAGCCGGGTGACCTCGCTCACGGTCCTCCAGTCGTCCGCGTCGAGATGAGGGGTGGCCTTGGCCCTGATGTCTTCGTCCGTAAGCCAGTCAAGGGTGTCAAACGTGTCCGGAGGCAGCCCCAGGGCGTCGGTGAAGCGGGAGCCCGGAAACGGGGCCCACTTCGCCAACTGGGCGAGGTAGCCGGTTCTCCGCCCGAGGGCCAGAGCGAAGCAGACCGTGTCCACGACCTCCCGCGTGCCCTCCCACGGGAAGCCCAGGATGTAGGCGGCGTTGAGAGCCCTGGCCAGGCCGGCATCGCGGAGACGCTGGCAAGCCTCCTCGATCTTTTCCAGGGTCACGCCCTTCCCCACTCGCCGGAGGCCGTCCTTGTAGCCGCACTCGACGCCCACTTGGACGACACCCACGGCGCAGGCGGAAAGGGCCTCGACCAGACCCGGTCGGAGGAGGTCGTCGGCCCGGGCCTCGATGGCCAGCGGAACGTTCGGGTACTCGGCGGCAATGAATTCGGCGATGCGGATCATGTCCGGGCAGGCGGTGAAGCAATCATCGACAAAGAGAAGGGTCCCTCCGGTGGACCGCCCCCGGTGCCTCGCGACCTCCCGGATTCTGGCGACGACGTTATCAAAGGGAATGGCCCGGTGGCCGCGGCGGCCGGCGATGCTGCAGAAGCCACAACTGAACCGGCAGCCCCGCGAGGCCTCCACCGGAATGGTGGCGTAGAAACCCGTCGGAATGAGATCGTAGGCCGGAAGGGGCATGGCCCCGAGTTCTTCCGGGCTCAAAGAAGGTCTGTCCGGCCCCCGGGTGATGGCGCCGCCGACCCGAACAGTCACCCCGGCCAAGCCGGCCGCACTCTCCATGACCTTCTCGCGGCTACCCTCGCCGCTTCCGTCGCCCCCGCCCCCTCCGCCGCTATGACGGCTTCCGCTGCGGGCGATCATGTCCAGGAGGGCCGGAAGGACAACTTCCCCCTCGCCCCGGACGACGAAGTCGGCCCCGGACGCATCCAGGGCGTGCTCGTCGAAAAGGGTCGGGTGGAGTCCGCCCAGGATGATCCAGGGCCGGCCCGGCAGGCCGGCGATGGCCCGGGCCGCCCGGAGCGCCCCCGGCCAGTTCATGGTGTTGGCGGAGATGCCAATGGCCAGCGCGCCCGCTACGCGAGTCGCGGGATCGAGCATGAAGGCCCGGTAACCGGCCGTGTCTATGGCCTCCACCCCGTAGCCGGCGGCACGCAGGATGCCGGCAAGATAGTAGAGGGCCATGGTGGGCGCGTTGCGAGGAACGGGCTGGGCCTGGGCGCCCGGTTCGAACTGATCCCGCGGCGCGGTCAGGAGGATCACTTTGGGTCTACCCGGATCGTGACTGGGCTGGACCACCCGGCCTTCCCTCCCCCTCTAGGCTGATGTCGAGAACACGACCGGGTCGGCCGTGATCCCGTAGGTGGCCAGGATGCGGGCGGGGTCCGCCAGGAATATCCGCCGGAAGACTACGTCCTCGGCGAGCCTCTTATTGAGCTCGGCCAGATCGTTCAGGGTCGTGTGGATAGTCAACCTGACCTGACCGTTCTCCCGCACCTCGAGGTCGACTCGCTCCTTGTCGCCCTGGCCTCGCTCATTGTGGCCTTGGCCCCGCTCCCTATCGCCGACAGGCAACGCTCATCGCCGTCCTCTCGGTCCGGGATACCCCTGGGACTTCTCTCTCGGAGTCTCAAGTACCCACGCCGTGCCATTTCCGCCGCTGTGTTCCACGGCTGGCGCCAGGTTCCTCTCAGAGGTCCTCAACCGCGCCGACCCACACCGACGACGGTTCCACGGCACGGCTACCTCTCGGGGCGCGAACCCCGTGGAGGGTGACCTCCGTTCGCCGGTACGGCCACGGGAAGTCCCTCTCCGACTCGACCCAGCGGAGTTCCACCGCCCCTTGCCGTCGCGTCACCACGAAGCGATCCAGGCGGCCGGGACCGTAGCCATCCCCTCGGTCCGTGTACAGGAGGCTCCCGCTCGAGGCGCCGACCTCCGGCGCGTAGAGATGGAGGGAGAGGCGCTCCGTCCCCCGGGCTCCGGTGCTCGACGCCGGCTCCTCCCTGGGGAGTACGGCGCCTGCCCGGACCAGGACGGGAATGCGGCCGAGCGGGGCGTCAAGGCGAACCATGGCCGGTCCAAGCAGAGGTTGATCGGTCCAGAAGTCATACCAGAGCCCGGCGGGGACGGGAACCTCACGAGAGGTGGCGCCCTCCTCCGTTACCGGGGCCACGAGGAGCGAATCGCCCAGGAGGAAGGTGTCGTCGTCTGGCGATTCGCGGGTCGCCGGGCGGGCCGGGGCGCGGGCCGGGGCGCGGGCCGGGGCGCGGTTCGGGGCGCCGGCCTCGTCGTCGGCCTCGCTCCAAAACAGCGGCCTGACCATCGGCCAACCCTTCTCCGCCGCCTCCCAGGCCAGGGTGTAGATGTAGGGCAGCAGGGAGTAGCGAAGGCGGATGAAGTCGCGGGCGATAGTGGTATAGGGCTCGCCGTAGCTCCAGGGCTCCTGATCGGGAGTGCCGATCATGGTGTGGCTGCGGAAGAAGGGCATGAAAGCGCTGGCCTGAAGCCAGCGGATGTAGAGTTCGGGGGTGGCCTCGCCGTTGAACCCGCCCACGTCGCTTCCGGAGAAGGGGATACCGGAGAGCCCCAGTCCGATGATGGTGGCGATGGTCTGCCGGAGGCAGGCCCAGTCGCTCCGGACATCGGCCGTCCAGGTCCAGGCGTAGCGCTGCAGCCCGGCCCAGCCGGACCGGGAGACGATGAACGGGCGACGCTCCGGGTCGAGGCGGCGAAGACCCTCGTAGGCCGCCTGGTTCATGAAGAGTCCGTAGAGGTTGTGGACGGCTCGGTGGTCGCCGAGAGCGTGGCGGCTCGCCAGGGGCAGAGTTGGCTCCCCCGCCGCGACAAAGGTGGCCGGCTCGTTCATGTCCTGCCAGAAACCGGCCACGCCGGCCTCCAGAAGACGGCCATATTGCCCTCCCCACCACTCCCTCACTGCCGGGCGGCTGAAGTCCGGGAAGGCGCAGGGTCCGGGCCAGACCGGGGCGATAACCACCTCGCCGTCGGGGAGGGTGCAGAAAGCTTCCTCCTCGAGGCCCTCCCGGTAGAGAAAGTAGCCGGGGTCTCTCTTGACCCCCGGATCGCAGATGGTTACCAGGCGAATGCCCTGGGTGGCCAGGTCTTTGGCCAGGCCGGCGAGATCGGGGAAGCGGGTCTTGTCGACGGTGAAGACCCGGTAGCCGTCCATGTAGTGGATGTCCAGGTGAATGGCGTCGACCGGGATGTCGTGGCGGGCGAAGTCCGCGGCCAGCTTGCGAACCCTGACCTCGGGATAGTAGCTCCAGCGGCACTGGTGGTAGCCGAAAGCCCAGAGAGGCGGCAAGGGCGGCTTCCCGGTGAGGTCGGCATAGCGCTCGAGGACCCGGGCGGCCGAGCCGGGGATGAAGTAGTAGCGGAGCCCCCCGCCCGCGAAGCGGTGTTCGGCCACGCTCGGATCGGCCTTTCCCAGGTCGAAACTGGCCGGGTGGGAGTTGGCGTAGAAGACCAGGTAGCCGGCCTCGCTCGCTCCGCTACCGTCATGGCCCGCTTCGGCCATCGTCCGGCTGAGGTAGATCGGGATTGAGAGGTAGACCGGGTCGGCCCCCGGCCCGTAGGCGCCTCCGGGATCGCGGTTCCACATCCGGTAGCTTCCACCCCGTAGGTCTACGGGGGACGCCCTCTCCCCCAGTCCGTGGAGCCTCTCACCGGCGGCGAGGCGGACCCGGTGGCAGACGTTCTCCCCGGCGAAAAGCGGGGGCCATTCCTCGCGGAGAAGCCGCCCGCCGGGCTCGAAGAAGCTGAGCCCGGCGTCTGGGGCCAGATGGACCTCAAGGGCCGCCGTGCGGAGGATCCACCCCTCCCCCGGCGGCGCTGGAATGAACTCGACGTCAACCTCCGGCCAGTCCCGCTCAGGTAGCGGCAGCCCGGCCAACGGCGCCCGCCAGGTGACCTCGATGAGGTCGGGGGCCAGGAAGGACAGGTCCAGGGTCGCGGGGCCGCGGTCCCGGGTGGCCCCGGCCGCGGGCTCGCCGGTCTCGGCCCCGGGCTCGTCGGCATCGGCCCCGGGCTGGCCGGCATCGGCCTCGGCGACCGCGAAGCGAACCCTCGCCCCGCGCGGGGTCGCCACCACCTCGGAGACCTGGCCCGGATCGGCCCAGGTCTCGGCGAATCGGAAACCGCCTGGACCGGCGGCCACCCCACCGCTGGCGCCCGTGGCACGCGCAATCGCCGTCGCGCCATCCGCCGCGCCCACCACGGTTGCCCCGACCTCCGGACGCGGCCAGAGCCAAGGAAACGGCGTCGGAGGGGGGTAGCGGCGTTCCAGCCGCTTCCGCTCCCGCGTGTAGCGAAGGACGGCGACCACGTTCCCGATCCCGATGGACACGACGGATTCCACCAACCGCCGAAGACGACCCACCCGTCACGCCTCCCCCCGAGCGCCCCCCGGGTTCAACTCGCGTCTTTGGGTTCCTCCGATTCCGGCTTCGGCGGGAAAGCCCGGCGCAGAACATAGATAAGGAGCATAAAGAGGGATGTCGTGACCAGGATTCCGGCCATGCCCCAGCCCAGAATCCGCAGGCCGGCCAAGACCACTTCGGTATTGACCCGGTCCATGACCCCCACCCCCTATCTCACCAGGGCCAGAATGAGACCTCCGGCCATGATGGAGGCGATCTGTCCGGCCACGTTGGCCCCCACGGCATGCATCAGGAGATAGTTCTGCGGATCTTCCTTGGTGGCCATGCGGGCGATAACCCTGGCCGACATCGGGAAAGCCGAAATGCCGGCGGCCCCGATCATGGGGTTGATCTTGCGCCTGAGAAAGAGGTTCAGGAATTTCCCGAAGAGGACACCCCCCGCGGTGTCCGCGGCGAAGGCGACGAGACCCATGCCCATGATCAGCAGAGTCGTCGGGGTCAGGAATGTCTCGGCCCGCATGGTCGAGCCTATCGTGATCCCCAGGAGCAAGGTCACCAGATTGGCCAGTTCCTTCTGGGCCGCCTGCGACAGAGCCGGGACAGCTCGGCTCTCGCGGAGCAGGTTGCCGAACATCAGACTGCCGATGAGCGGTACGCTGATTGGCGCGACCAGTCCGGCCAGGAGGGTCACCCCGATGGGGAAGAGGATCAGCGTTGTGCGCGAGACACCCTCCCGCCCCAGACTCATGCGAATGCGGCGCTCCTTGGGAGTGGTCAGTCTCCGGATAATGAGGGGCTGGATGATGGGGACCAAAGACATGTAGGAGTAGGCGGCGACAGTGATCGGCGCCAGCAGGCGCGGGGCGAAGCGGGTGGCCACGTAGATGGAAGTGGGCCCGTCCGCCGCGCCGATGATCCCGATGGCGGCGGCCTCCTTGAGCGGGAAGCCGGCCAGGGTGGCGACGACCAGAGTGAAGAAGACCCCAAACTGAGCCGCGGCGCCGAAAAGCATCAGGCTCGGGTTCTGCAGGAGAGGGGCGAAGTCGCACATGGCCCCGATGGCAATGAAGATAAGAATGGGAAAGAGCTCAGTCAGGATTCCAACGCGGTTCAGAAGCTCCAGAAAGCCCCCGGGGGCCACGGCGGCCGAGAAGGGGATGTTGGCCAGAATGGCCCCGAAACCGATGGGTAGCAGCAGACTGGGCTCGTAGTCCTTGGCGATGGCCAACCAGATGAGAGTCCCGCCCACGATGAACATCAGGACGTGCTTTAGGGTGAGACCGGTGACACCCGCTAGGATTCCGTCCGTATGAACCAACCTTTCCGCCGAAGCCCTATGGTTCCCGGAAAGCTCGTCACTTCGCTGGCAGGCAGGGGGGTCCTCCCTCCCGCCCGCCCGATGTCGTCGCTAAGATGAACAACGGCGATGAGGTCCGAGGAAGGAGATCGGCCCCCGGCGGCAGAATTCCACACAATTACTGGACTGTGCCACAGACGGACAACGCTGGGCCGCTTGTTTGGCAAGTCCCGGAAGGTGGAGAGAGATGTGCCTGCCCGTGCCGCTGAACTAGTAGGCAAGATCGAGGCCGACTTTGGTGACGAGTATCCCCTGGCGTCATCTCGAAGCGAGGCATTCAAGAAGGCTTCGGACCTGTTCGCCGCCAGCGGAGACCAGGATCAGGCCGCCCGATTCAAGATCGAGTGGCTTGTGTTCGCGTTTCGGGAGACAGAGGCCCTCGGCTCGAGCAGTTACTTTGGTCCTCGCTACACCAAATCCGACGGAACCTCTTTTCCCGACTTCTACTCCATGCCACCCAACACCCAGCAGTACCTCAAGGCCCGCACGGCCACCACGACCAACGCCCTTCACCGGGCAAGGTACGCCGACTTTCTCTGGGACAAGTTCAAGGACACGGACGCCGGAGCCGCGGCCGTCCCGGCCTACGTCGAATCCGCCACTCTTCTCGCCGGCCGGGGCGACGGCAACAACGCCTTCCGGGCCATCCGGCGAGCCTGCTACCTGGCCAAGCAGTTCCGCAAGTCCGAGCTTCTGACCCAGGCCAGGGACGCCGCGGTAGCCATGATCGAGCACATGGCCGACTCGTCCACGGCCCTCTATATCCCGCGCGTGGCGGAAGCTCTCATGGGGCTGGCCGAGACCTTGTCGCCGGATCAGCGCCGCCGGGTGAGCGGGAGCCTGGAGCAGGCCCGCCTGGGGTTCGTGAAGGCGCACGACTACCACCTCGAACGAGCCACCCTGAAATCCCTGCGGCAGCTCTACAAGCTCGTCGGAGACGAGGAGAGCGAGCGCAAGGCCTGGCTGGCCGAGGGTGAGTCCTACGAGGCCGAGGGCGACTACAAGGGACAACTGACCGGGTCGGGCGGAGGGCCCGAGGTCGCCGCTCACCTCTACCAGCTAGCCCTGTCCCACTTCGTCAGCATGGGCGAGCAGACCAAGATCGACGGCCTAGCGGCGAAGCTGAAGGCCGCCCACAAGCGTGGCCCGGCCAATTTCGGCGCCTTCGTCGAGAACCTGCGCGGGGTTCCCGGCGGGCAGAACACCGGAAACACCTAGGGAAACCCGAAACGAACGCAGCCTGCCGCGGACCCCGCGCCACGGGCCTACGGCAGGATGATGTCGAGGGCCCCGGGGACAATCTCAACGCTTAGCGGCAACCGCCCGCCGACCTCGCCATCCATGTGCCAGAAGAGAGGGATGGACGAGGATACCGTGATCCGCTTGGCGCGGGTAAAGTGGATGCGCGGATGCCCCACGTGCTTGCCCTTGTAGGTCTTGCCCACCACGCCCAGGAGTTCGATACGTCCGAAATCGTGGGCCCACATGACCTCCAGCAGACCGTCATCGGTGATGGCCGAGGGTAGCAACATCATGCCCCCGCCGAGAAACCGGCAGATGCCGAAGGCCGAGAGAACAAGGCGAGGCACGACCATGGTCTCCCCGTCGATGGTCAGGGTCACCGTAGGGTTCTTGTACGAGAACAGAGTCAGGACCAGGCAAATCAGGGTCGGGAGGGTTCCCGGGATCGTCTTGAGCACGGGACCCAACTCGTTCACCCGACCGGCGATCTCGGCGTCGAAACCCGCTCCGACCATGTTGAAGAAGTGGCGGCGCACATCTCCCGACTCGGCCAGGCCGGCGTCCACGGGTACGCGGCGGCCCTCGAAGGCCAGCCGCACCGCTTGGGCCAGGTCGGTGGGAATCGGGAAGGTGCGAATCCAGTCGTTGGCCGAGCCGGTAGGCACGACGCCCATGGCGGCCTTCGTGCCGATGAGGCCATTGCCCACCTCGTTCAGCGTCCCGTCGCCGCCAAAGGCGATCACCCGATCGTAGCCCTCAGCCGCCGCCTGCCGGGCCAGTTCAGTCCCGTGCAACGGGTATTCGGTGAACTTCACGCCGTAACTCCCCAGGCTCGCCGCCAGGGGTTCGAGCTTCTCCCAGTTCTTCTTGGCCCGGCCATGGCCGGCGGCCGGATTGACGATGAAGCAGACTCGCGGCAAGTTGGCTCACCCTTTCCAGGAGAATGAATGATGACGAGGCTCTCTGGGGGGAGAGTTGTCGCCGAGGCTGACAATTCCTGCCCGCTGGAGGGCGCCGGGGGCGAATCCTGCCGAGCCCTCCGGCCGCCCCGCCGGTTCCCCGCTCCGTCGCCACACCACACGCAACCTGCGTTTCCGGGGAGCACGGCTCGCCTGGCGCGCTTTCCTCGGGGAGCGCGGTTCGCCTGGCGCGCTTTCCGCGGGGAGCACGGCTCGCCTGGCGCGCTTTCCGCGGGGATTCGGCGGGGCCTCGGAGAAGACTACAGCGCACGGGCGCACGGCGGGATGCCCGGGAGGGAGGAAACCACCGGGGCGCCTGATCAGAGACAATAGGAGGAAACCAAGATGACAGTGAGAGCGACACTCCGGTGGCACGGCGGCAATCGGTTCGTGGGCTTCGGCGCTTCCGGCCCACCCGTTCTCATCAACTTCACTCCGAACGAGGCCGAAACGACGACGCAGGCGGCCGGACCGTGGGCGGGCCAGACCGGGACGAGCGCGGACCCGGCCCCGGGCAGCGGCCCCAAGCCGACCGAGCTTCTCCTCATGGCCACCGGGGCCTGCACGGGCCTTGACGTCATCAGCCTGCTTGAGAAGCAACGGGTCACCTTCAGCGGTCTCGACATTGAGGTGACCGGCGAACGGGCGCCCGATCACCCCAAGTACTTCACCGACATCGAGGTCACCTACCGCCTCAAGGCCGCCCCCGACGCTCTCCCCCATCTCCAGCGCGCGGCCGCCCTCTCCATAGAGAAGTACTGCAGCGTGGGGCTCTCCCTGCGGGCCAAGGAGACCTGGCGGTGTGAGATCGTGTAGGGCGAGCCGGGGCCCGGCTCACGGACCTTCTACCGCAGTCGTTCCCGTTCCCGGAGTTCGGCCACGGCCCGCTCCATGTCGGCGGGCAGGGGGGCCAGGAACTCCATGGTCTCGCCGCTTGTCGGGTGGCGGAAGGCCAGGCGGTAGGCGTGCAGAGCCTGGCCCGCAAGAGCGGCCACGGCCTCGGGGTAGGGTTCCTCGCTCTCCACGGCCATGGCCCGGGCCAGCTCCCGGCGAAAGCGGTGGGGGCGTCGCGGGCCGTAGACCGGGTCGCCGGCCACGGGATAGCCAAGGTGAGCCAGGTGAACCCGGATTTGGTGCGTCCGCCCGGTCCGGAGAGCGCACTCCACGAGGGTGAAGTCCCCGAACCGCTCCAGGACGCGGTAGTGAGTGGCCGCTTCCCGCCCACCCTCCAGCAAGACGGCCATCTTCTTGCGATTCTCCGGATCCCGGCCAATCCTCGTCTCGATGGTGCCCTCCTCGACCGGGACGTCCCCGTGAACCAGAGCGAGGTAGCGACGCTGCGCCGTCCGGGCCTTGATCTGCGCCGACAAGGATTGGTGGGCGAGGTCGCTCTTGGCCACAACCATCACCCCACTCGTGTCGCGGTCAAGGCGGTGAACAATGCCGGGCCGGCAGACACCGCCGATGCCGGAGAGATGGTCGCAGTGGGCCAGGAGGGCGTTGACCAGGGTGCCCCGGAGGTGTCCGGCGGCCGGGTGGACGACCAGACCCCTGGGCTTGTTGACCACGATGAGGTGCTCATCCTCGTAGACAACGTCGATAGGAATGTCTTCGGGCTCGGCTTCCATGGGTTCGGGCAGAGGCACGGTCACCCGAACCCTCTCTCCCGTTTCAAGCCGGTAGCTGGCCTTAACGGTCTCGCCGTCGACGGTCGCCAACCCCTCGGAGATGAGCTTCTGCACGTGGGAGCGGGAGAGGCCCAGATCCCGCCTGGAGGCCAGGAAGACATCCAGCCGCTGCCCGGCGTGGATGGGCTCGACGTCGAAGTCCAGTTCCGACTGCCAGACCACGGCCTCCTCGCCGCCACTCTCGGGGTCGCCGCCGTCTCTCACTCCGGTTTCGCCTCGCCGGGTCTGAGGAGACTAGTGATAAGGTAGAGGAAGACCAGGGTCGTCCCGGCGACAATGCCCGTGTCGGCCACGTTGAAGACGGGCCAGAAGCGAAAGTCGATAAAGTCGACAACCTCACCGCCTCGGAAGACCCGGTCGATCAGGTTGCCGATCCCGCCACCAACCAGAAGACCCAGCCCAATCCGCCCGACACTCCAGCGCCGGCCACCCATAACAAGTGGCGCCCAGATCCCTACGCCGATGAGGAGCAAGGCGACCAGGATGAAAAGAAACTGCCCCCGGGGGAAAAGACCAAAGGCGGCCCCGGAGTTTCGGGCCAGGTTGAACCAGAGCACCCCGGGAATGATCTCCCGCTCCGCGGCCCAGAGAGCCCCCAAGGCCCAGACCTTAACAATCTGATCAATGGCCGCCCACCCCAGGGCTACCGACCAAACCGGCGCCAACCGCGCCACCCACTTCTTGCCCAAGCCCATCCTCCCCCGGTCTTGCCAACCCTGGCTCCGCTCGCGCCACCCAGGGCCGCGGGAGCTTTCCTTACCGTCCAGGTCGTCTCTTTCGTTCCCTGGTCCGGCGGCTCCTCCCACCACCTTCCACGGTCGGCGATCCTGGACGTCCGGTCGGCGTTCCTGGACGTCCGGCCGTCAGATGTTCGGGTTCGCCCGCGCGCCCCGGATCGTGGGATGAGTCGGGGATGGCGTCCACGGCCTCGACCAGGCCCGCGCGCTCGTCCTGGCCCGCGCCCGACTCGTCGAATGCCTCCGGCGGATTGTGGGCGACACTGCTGGAGGTGCCGTACCGAGCCACCGCCTGCCAGGCGTCCTCGCCGTCGTACTCCACCTGCCCACTTGGGCCGAGGCCGGAGAAGGACGAGAAGGGCGGGCGAACGCCCTCCTCGGCCGGCCGCCCCCGGTCGCGGGCCTCCTCTTGCTCAATGGTCGCCTCGCACCGGAGGCAAAAGGGTGTCCAGGGGACGGCCTCCAGGCGAGCCTCGGGAACGGCCTGACCGCAGCGCTCGCAGGCGCCGTAGGTTCCGTCCTCCAGGCGCCGCAGGGCCTCCTCCACCAGGCCCAGTGCCGTCATCTGGTCCTCGCGAAGACCGAAGTCTTTCTCGCGCTCGAAGGTCTCGGTGGCAATGTCCGCTGGGTGATTGTCGTAGACGGCGCTCTCGCTGATGGAATCGCCCAGAGAGCGGTCGAGCCCCGCCGCCCCGAGAGTCTCGATACTCTTCTCCAGGCGCCTCTTCTCTTCGGCCAAAAGCCGCCCAAACTTGCCTTCACTGGACACGGACCGATCTCCCTTCCTGTTGCCCGGCAGCCGTCCCCGTTGCCCGGCAGCCGCCCCCGTCGCCCGGCAGCCGTCCCCGTTGCCCGGCAGCCGTCCCCGTTGCCCGGCAGCCGTCCCCGTTGCCCAGCGGTCCCTACGGCCCGCTCAGGCGAATCTGCACGATCCTAACCAGTTCGGCAATGAAACCGCCGATGCCCGGCAGGTTGAGCATGAGGAGGTAGCGCAGGAAGACCAGGGACAGTGCGCCAAGGACGGTGAAGCCCACGGCGATCCCGAAGCCCCGTCCGATTCCGGAGATAAAATTGAGGAAGAACATGCGCCGGGGGTTTCTGACCAACTCGACGTACTCAGCGATGCTGAGGTTCTCGATGTGTTGGGTGTAGTCGGCCAGCCGATGGCTCAACGTTCGGACGGACGTCTCCGAGGCCGGACCAGCAACGGCGCCCTGACGCTCCCCAAAGTCCGTGCCGGCCAAGGCCACCCCTCCGAGGGTGTAATCTCCCCTCCGGCCGGCAACGGTAAACGGGGTTCTAGCCGGCGTCTTCCGGGGCCCGGGACGCCCGGGGCAATCCGCCGCGCAGGCGGGCGCGTAGCCGCCGGTAGAGAGGCTCACCATAGGCGTAAGCGTGGTACCAAGAAGGCGAAAGGACGAGGTCGAACTCGCCGATGAACTCGGTGAACTCGGCCCCGAAACCCTTCTTGAACCGAAAGAGACCGTAAAGGGGGTCCGACGGGTCGAGGTTGCCGGAGACCCCCCGGAAGTCGTAGAGGTTACAGCCGCTGTCCTTGGCCCAGCGGATCATCGTCCATTGGAGAAGGTAGTTGGGCATGACCTCCCGGCGCGCATTGGAGGAGGCGCCATAGACGTACCAGGCCTTGTCCCCGAGGATGAAGGCCATCGTCCCGGCCAGAGTCTCGCCCTCGTGGTCGGCCAGGAAGAGCCGGGCCAGCCTCTTCTCCACCAGGAGCTCCCACATGTCCTGGTAGTAGCTCTCCGCCCGCACCAGAAAGCGGTCCCGGCGAGCCGTCTCGACAAGAATGCGGTAGAAGGTCCGGAGGTCCTCCCGCGTTGTCCCGACTCGAACCGTGACCCCGCGTCTTTGCGCCAAGCGGATATTGTAGCGGGTCTTGGGTTGGAAGGAGGCCATGATTTCCTCAGCCGGGCCGCGGAGCGGGAGGCGGAAGACAAACCTGGGCTGGACGCCCTCGAAGCCGAGACCCCGGGTCATCCGGCGGAGGCCGAGCCGCTCCAGCCGGTCCACCACGTCGATCCGATCGGCCGCAACGTCCGGATCGATCTTCAGGGCGATGGCCCCCCGCCGTCTAAGGTCGCCGGCCACGGAGGCAAAGAGTTCGGACATGGCCGCTTCGTCGGCGTAATCAATCACCGGGCCGCGCGGCGCGTAGCCCAGATAGAGTCTGGTCCCGGGCAACGGCAGGCGACGGAGAAGGACGGAGATGGCGCCCCGCGGCACGCCGGTCCCGCGCTCCTCGACCAGGTAGCGCACTGGCGCCCAGCCGGTACGGGCCTTGAGGTCGCCCCAGGCCACGGTCTGCAGAATGTGCCCCTTCGGACCTTGGCGGACGTAATCGCCGTAGCGGGCCAGAGCGGCCGCGTCACCGGCGTCTATCTTGATGGTTCGCAATTCGGGCAAGGGTCTACGCCACCCCTTACGGCGACTCCGTCTTCATCGCCAGGGCCGCCAGACGCCGGGCAAGTTCCTCCGGCCCCAGTCCCGACACCCTGACTATCTTGTCCCTGTTTCCCGATCCGGCCACGATCTCAAGGTCGGAACGGCCGAGACCCAACTTCTCGGCCAGAAAAGCCAGAAGGGCCCGGTTAGCCCGGCCCTTCTCCGGCGGGGCGGTCACCCGCACCGCCAACGCTCCGTCATGGAAACCGGCTATCTCCGTCCGTGAAGCGCCGGGACGAGCCCTGACCCTCAAGGTCGCCTCGGGGCGGGTTTGTCCGGCGGTGGTGTCGCCCTTCACCAGCCTTTCTCGTCCTCGCCCTCGGCCTCGGCTTCCTCGGGTCGCTGACCCGCTGGAAGCTGGCCGACGCGGCGCGTGGGAAGCGAACGCGCCGAGGTCGCCGGTTCACCCCAGAGGTTGGGGCGGCTGGTCTCGCCCGTCTCCGCCGGCGCCGGCGCGGGACGCCTGTGGTCTGGCTCCGGCGCGGGACGTCTGTAGTCTGGATCTGGCGCGGGACGTCTATAGTCTGGCGGCGGCGCGGGACGTCTGTAGTCCAGAGCCGCCGCGTCTTCCCGGGGGGCCGGACCGTACCCGGAGGGATCGCTTTCTCTGTCGCCGGCCGCGTAACGGGTGGTTATGCTCGCCGCCTTGGCCCCCGTAGCGAAGGGTGTGGTGCCCGACTCTTCCTCTTTGGCTTCAGCCTCAATGAATATCTCAAGCTGGGCCTGGAGCATGGTCTTCATGCGGAGGCGGAAAAGCTCGGCCTCGCGCCGCATCTCGCTGTAGTCCTCAACGCCTTGCCGGGCCTGGAGTTTGGCCTCGTCCACTATCCGCTTGGCCTCCATGAGGGCCCGCTCGCGGATAAGTTCGGCCTCCCTCCCCCCCACCGAACGCACTTCTTCGGCCGCCTGCTGGGCGAGGAGGAGGGTCTTGTTCAGAGAGTCTTCGATGGTCCGGTAGCGTTCCAGAGCCTGATCGAGGTTGTCCAGGCGGTCTTTCAGCTCACCGTTCTCGCGGATGAGAGCCTCGAACTCCTTGACTACCTGATCGAGGAAATCGTCGACCTCCCCCTCGACGTAGCCGCGGAAGCCGACCTTGAACTCCTTGTTGTGGATGTCCAGAGGCGTCAGAGTCATATGGCTTCACTCCCAAGGTCAGGAACAGACACGCCATCCCGCTTCGACGACACTAGACTAGCTCCTCCCTCTACAAGACGCTGAGCAGGTCGTTCACCCAGAACACGACCCGGAGCACGCCAACCAGCACACCGCCGATGAAGCCGATGATGACGAGAACAACAAGAGACCAGAAGTCCCAGGTGAGCGCGACGTCAGGCCACCGCTGGCTTAGCGGCGCGACCAGGGGTTCGGTCGCCCCAGTCACGAAGTCATGAATGGCGCCGACGAAGGACCCTAGGCTGTCTCGCCCAACTTGATTGGCGATGGTGACCAGAATGAACCTCAAGACGAGGGCCAATATGAAGAACGAGGTCACGTACTTGATAACGCATATAACCACGTCTGCCCATTGCGGCATGCTCCGTCCTCCCCCCACCACACCTGCTGTTCCGCCCTCCCAGAGATGGAAGGCGCATGGTGTCCCGCTTCGACGACTGGCGACAGGTTCCTCCCCTACATGACCCGGAGCAGGACGAGGGTCAGGAGACGGGCCAGAAGGTCAATGACGATGATGGCCACCAGGGGCGAGAAGTCCAGGGTAAGACCGACGTTGGGCAGGACCCGCCGTAGCGGGGCCAGGAGGGGCTCGGTCACGTCGACAACGTAGTCGGTAATGGTCCCGAGAAGCGCAGGGAGACGCTCCCGTCCGAGCAAGACGGAGGCATTGGCCAGGACGATCCGCAGGACCAGGACGAAGATGAGAAGCGTGACCGCGATGTTGATGACAAGCACCACGGGAGGCACCGCACCCACCTCTTTCGGCATAGCCTACCCTCCTCGCGGACCGAAAACCGCCATTCCGATCCGCACTACGTTCGCCCCTTCGCTGATAGCCACCTCGTAGTCCTGGCTCATGCCCATCGACAGAAGCTCCATGCCGACGCCGGGCAGGCCGAGGGTGTCGATCTCCCGCGCCAGAGCGGTCACCCGCCGGAAGACCGGCCGTACATCCTCGGCATCCGCCACCAGAGGGGCTATGGTCATCAGGCCTTGAACGCTCAGACCCGGTAAGCGGCTGATGTCGCGCACGAGGCCGGCTATGGCGGCGGGTGGCGCCCCGGACTTGGTCGCCTCGCCGGCCATATTGACCTGGACGAGAATTGCCGCGGGCCGGTCAGCGCTTGCGGCGGCGGGTCGGTCACCGCTTGCGGCCGCCAACCGACCCCGCAAGATGGCGGCGGAAATGGCCTCGGCGACGCGCAGGCTGTCGACGGAGTGAAGGAGGTCAAAGTGCGCGACCGCGCGGGCGGCCTTGTTCGTCTGAAGGTGGCCAATGAGGTGCCACCGGACGGTCGCTGCCAGGTCGGGGTGGGCAGTCTCCAGAGCCTGCCGCTTGCCTACGCCCTCCTGGACGCGGTTCTCGCCCAGGTCCCTGACTCCGTCGCGCACGGCCAGAGCGACCAGTTCCGCGGAAACGAGTTTGGTCACGGCCACAAGACAGACATCTCCCGGGTCTCGCCCAGCCCGGCGCGCGGCGCCGGCGATGTTCTCCCTCACCCGGGCCAGGTTGGCCCTGATCGTCTCTTGGTCAGGCACTCGGCCCACCACCCAGCGGCCCACGGCCCAGATGCTTACCGCCCAGTGGCCCAGCGAGGGTCCCAAGTCGGAGGCCCTCGACCGCGCCGATGCGCGTACCCTCTTTGACCAGCGCGGGGGTGGAGATGACTTGAGTTCCCGCTGACAAGCCGTCAACGACGATGTTGTCCGAGTCGCCGCCCAAGACCTCGACCGGGCGGAAGCGGCAGACGGTGACATCAAGGACGAAGACCCCGTCCTGCCCGCCGCGATGAACGACCGCCTTCCTGGGCAGGACCGTGCCGGTCCAGACATGGACGACGATGGTCGCCTCGGTTTGGCGGATGGAGATCATCCCCGCCAGGAGTTCCTTGGCCCGGTAGGTAACCAGGCAGTAGCCGTTCCGCTCCCGCTGGCCGACGTGGAAGAGTTCGGCCGCCGTCTCGCGGCGTCCCTCGAAGCCCGGAAAGCGAAGAACAACGTCTTTGACCGAAGATAGCTCGTCGGCTCGGCCGTTGGTCACGATGACCGAAACATAGGCCTCGGTATCCCCGATGATCTTGGCCAGCGGCGCTCCGGCCTGAACCCGAGATTGGTCCACCGTTGACGCCTCACCCCTGGCCACCCTCAGAATCTGTTCCGTCCCGTACTGTCCGATGCTCTCCGGGGTTAGGGTCTCCTCGGCACCGTCGAGGCAGTAGGAAATGAGGCCGGCTTCGGAGGCCAGGATGGGAAACACGGACTGCTGGAGAGCCGTCCTGGCGGTGGCCAGAGCCGCCTCCACGGCGGCGCGGTCTTTGCGGATCGTCTCTAGGCCGGCGCGGGCTTCCCGCCCACGCAGACCGGCGGTCGCCAGTTCGGAACTGGTCTTGTCGATGGCCACGAAGTCGCTGCCCAGGCAGGCCAGGCGCAGAACCTCGGCCTTGGTCGCGGCCTCCGTCTGGATGGAGGCCAGGGTCTGAATCAAGGTCGACTCCTCCTGGGCGTTGCTGGCGTTGAAGGCGGCCAGGTCGGCCTCGAGCTGGGCCACGCGAGTCTCGGCCACGGCCTTCTCCTCGGTGTCGGAGAGGTTGGCCACCTCGCCGTCCTTGCGCGTTCGGGCCCCTTCGGCGAGGGTCAGGGTCACGGTCCCGGTGACCGGGGAGCGAAGAACGAGTTCGTGGCGAATGACAAACCCCTGACCGACGACAAGTTCTTCAACCTGGCCGTCCCGGGCGACGACCACACCCACAAGTTGCGAGAGAACCAGCGTCTTGAGGGTCGAGTAGCCGCCCACGGCCAGAAGACCCGCGACGATCAGAATCAGGAGGATCGCCTTTAGCCAGCGGCGAGGTGGCCGGGCCGCGGATGCGCGGCGGCGGCGTGAGGAGGCGGGGCGTCGGGAGGAAGCGCGATCACCGATGGGCCGCCCGGCTCGCACTTTACGGCCGTCTTTCGACGGGGCGTGATCGCCGGAGGCTCGCTTGCCGCCGGCGCGCGAACGTCTGGAGACTCCGTAGACCTTGCCGCTCTCGTACCGGGGCACGCTTGAGTCCTGCCTTCGCTGGTCTGTCGGTCGCCGGGCGTCTGGCTAACTTGGTTTGATTCTTCGGACCCCAGGGCTTTCCTCCCCAGGCTGGCGGTGGGCGACCTACTTGCCTTCGGGCAGACGGAGAAGGGCGACCATCCGGCCGGCGCGGTCCGGCGCGCCCCCCAAGCCGGCGCGGTCCGGCGTCCCGTCCGAGCCGGCGCGGTCCGGCGTCCCGTCCGAGCCGGCCGAGCGGAGCGCCTCCCGGCGGTGGGAATGAAAGAGATCCTCGCGGCAGGACGTGCACAGGCCCGAGACATAGACCCGCCAGGGGTCCAGACCGGCCCGAGTCAAAGCCCGGCGATTGATTTCCCAGAGATCAAGGCGCGCCTTCCCGCCCGGGCCGGGCGCCGAAAGGACATCGGGGCCGTAGAGATCGGCGGCCGGTCCGGCCACGTCGGGGCCGACCTCATAGCAGCAGGGACCTATCGAGGGCCCAATCGCCGCCAAGAGGTTCTTCGGCCGGCTACCGAGACGCTCAATCATCAGCCTGGCCGCGCGGCCGGCGATACCGGCCAGGCTGCCCTTCCAGCCGGCGTGAACCACGGCCGCGGCCGGCGTCTTGGGATCGAGGAGCCAGACGGGAACGCAATCGGCGCAGAAGACGGCCAGAGTAAGCCCGCCCGACAGGGTGGCCAGGCCATCCGTTCGCTCCTGATGGCCGGGAGCGGAGACCAGGGCCACGACGTCACTGTGGACCTGGCCCGCGGTCACGAGGGTGTCCGCCCTGAGGCCGAGGACCCGGAAGAGCCGCCGCCGGTTCTCGGTGACATCAACGGGGCTATCCCCCACATGATAACCGACGTTCATGGCCCCCCAGGGCGGCTTGCTCACCCCGCCCAGACGGGTCGAGAAGGCGGCCAAAGCGCCGGGCAGAGCCCCCTCCAGGGGAGCGACGCGAACGACGGTCAGGCCTCCCTCTAGAAGACGAAGGGGGAAAAAGGCCGGCGACGGATTGTCCAGATCGGAGGGCCTCTCGTTCACGCCCCATCCCCCCCGCCGTGAATCCCGGCCACCTGCATAAATCCAGAGGTCGATGAACAGAGCATATCAGAAAGGAAGCGGAAGAGGCGATGCTGGTTCTCGGCGGAAGCGTGGCCTAGAGCGATCCGGCGAGAACAGCCGCGGCCAGACCCATGAGAAGGATGAGGAGACCCGCGGCCACTTCCCCGTACTTCTCCAGGAAGTCCAGCTTCACTGTCCTGAGGCCGAGGAGAGAAAGCCAGACGATGCCGACCATGACCCCGAGAGTGGTGATAACCCAAGCCAGGATAGCCAGGATGGACGAGGTCAGACCGTAGGCGGCTGCGGCCAAGAAGACCGGAATGGCCTCGGCGCACGGCCGCGCGCCCAGGAGCGCCCCTTGGAGAAGATGGCCACGGTCGGAGGAGGCCGGTCGGCCGGGGCCAGGGTCGGGAGTAGGGCCGGGGCCGTGGGCGCCGGCATTGGAGGCGTGGCCGTGGACATGGCCCCGGCCTCTCCGGGCGGAGCGCAGGCCCCGGATAGACAGGAGCAGACCAAAGACGGCCAGGATGCCGGCCCCGGCGAACTCGGCCGCCGGACCGGCGCGCTTCAGGGCCTCGGTTCCCAGAAGAGCGACGAGAAGGCCAAGAGCGGCTGTCGAGACGAGGTGGGCCAGCCCGCCGGCCGCGGTGGCCGACAACGACCGGCGAAGGTCCCAGCGCCGGGCCCGGCTGAGAAGAACGAAAGGTATCCAGTGATCGGGCAGGAGGGCGTGAACCGCCCCGACCATGGCCGACCCGGCGACAACGATCACGATACCGGCGCTTCCCAGACCCTGGCCTGTCATGCTTCCTCCCGACAACACCGTCGCCCGGTCTTCCCTCAGGCCGGGGCGCCGCATCTCAGCACTCACTGTACCCGCACGACCGGCACTTGAGACAGCCTTCCTCGTAGGCCAGGCTATGCATACCGCAACTCGGACATAGGTCGTAGCTTCGCCGGGCGGGACCGGTCACCCCATCAGCGGCGGCGGCCACGGGAGGGTCCTCACCCCTGACCCCTTCGGCGCCGGCAACCTCTCCATTGGGAGTGGCCCCGTCGCCGGAGTCTTCAACCCCGTCCCGGCCGGCCTCGCCGTTCTCAAACAGCATGATCTGCCCGGCCCGACGGACAACCCAGGGTGGAACCTCAACCCGACCGGTAAGGTAGTCGTCCAGAAAGCGGGCCACTGCGTCAGGGACGGACTTGACCCGGTTGGGCCCGAAACCGACACTCCGGTTGCCGCCGATGTCGGCCAGTTCGTCGGCGACCTCGCGGGGATCGATGCCGCACCGCAGAGCCAGGGAGATGAGACGGGCGATGCCCTCAGTGAAGGCGGCCAAGTCGCTGCCGGCCTTGCCCAACTGGGCGAACATCTCAAACGGCTGGCCGTCGGCCGTGTTGAGAGTGAGGTAGAGATTGCCGAGAGGCGTCGCCTTTCGGACGGTGACCCCGCTCAGGCCCTCGGGGCGTGGAATGGGCTTGACCTTGCCCCAGGCCCCCCGGTCCACGACGGACTTGCCGGAGACCAAAGGTGCCAAGCCAGGGGCCAAGCCGGGGGGAGCGCCAGGAGCCAAACCGGTGAAAGCATCGGAGGTACCACCAGCGTCGGCCTCGCTGGCCGCCCCGCCGCCCGTCCAGCCGTCGGCCTCGCTGGCCGCCCCGCCGCCCGTCCAGCCGCCGGCCACGCCACCCGCCGAGTCACTCGCCGAGTCACCCGCCGGCCTGAAAGCCTCGGTGTCGCTTCTGCCGTTACTACCGATATAGAGCACCTGATCCCGGCGGCTACCGTTGCGGTAGACGGTAACACCCTTGCAACCCAAGGCATAGGCCATCTCGTAGATGTCCCGGATGTCATCGACGGTGGCTTCATAAGGCAGGTTCACGGTCTTGGAGACAGCGTTGTCGGTGTGGGCCTGGAAGGCGGCCTGCATCTTGAGGTGCCAATCGGGAGCGATGTCGAGAGCCGTAACGAAGAGGCGACGGATCCTGTCCGGAACATCCTCCATCCCGGCCACCGTCCCGGCTTCGGCAATCCGGGCCATTAGCTCCTCGCTGTAGAACCCTTCCCGGCGGGCAGTCTCCTCGAAGCAGGGGTTGGTCTCCACGAGTTCCTTGCCGCCGAGAATACCCTTTCGGGTGAAGGCCAGCGAAAACAGCGGTTCAACGCCGCTCGACGCCCCGGCAACGATGCTGATGCTCCCCGTGGGAGCGATAGTTGTGGTCGTCGCGTTGCGGACCGGGGGCCGATCGGGCCCGTCCAGAGCCGAACCGGCGAAGTTCGGGAAGGGACCGCGTGCCTTGGCCAGAGCCGCCGAAGCTTCCTTCGAGCGCCGGTCGATGAAGCCCATGACCTCGGAGGCCAGGGCAACGGCCTCCTCGGAGTCGTAGGGAACACCGAGCAGGATAAGAATATCCGCCCAGCCCATCACCCCGAGCCCAATCTTGCGGTTGGCCTTGGTCATGTCCTCGATTTCGGGCATCGGGTAGAGGTTGGCGTCGATGATGTTGTCGAGGTAGTGGACGGCCAGGTCCACCGCCGAGCCGAGACGGTCGTAGTCGAGCCTGCCGTGCGTGACCATGCGGACCAGATTGAGGGAGGCCAGATTGCACGACTCGTAGGGCAAGAGGGGCTGCTCGCCGCAGTTCGAGACGACAAAACCGTTGGCAATGAATGAGTGGGTGACCGGCTCCTGGAGGTCGAAGACAGGTCTCTCACCGGCCGGGGTGACAGAGGCCACCTTGTCGGTGAAGCTGCTCCCCGATTGCAGCAGCACTGAATGGTATCGAGGCTTCAGGTTGCCCGCCGGCACCCAGCCTTGCGTGGTCATGATCTTGTGGTCCGGCGTCACCTCAAGGGTGTAGCCGCCCTCAGTCGTCACCCGCACCACGGGCCTGACCCCGCTGGCGAAGGCCCCGGCCAGGGGATAGATGGTGACGCCATCTTCACAGGCCGCCACCCCGCTCGCCGCTCCCGTCGTGCCGTTTCCCCACCGGGTCAGGGCGGTAACCCTATCGTCAGTGACCACGCCGACCTGAGCGGTGGTCGCCGTCTCCACAAGACGATCCAGGCGGACGAGCCCGGCGGAGGTCGAGACCAGGGCGTCGCCGGTGATACACGGATTAGTGCTCTCGATGGCGCCGATCTGCGGTGTGGGGTTACTGGCGTTGACGCGGTCAATGAAGATCACCCCGGGCTCACCGTTGGCCCAGGCCAGCTTGGCGATGAGGTCGAAGACCGCGCGGGCCCGGAGCTTGCCGCTGGGCCGACCGGAACGTGGGTTCGTGAGCTCGTACTCCCTGTCCTCGCCAACGGCGGCCATAAAGGCATCCGTCAGGGCAACGGAGATGTTGAAGTTAGTGATGGCGTCGCTCTTGGTCTTGCAGTTGATGAACTCTAGAATGTCGGGGTGGTCGCAGCGGAGGATGCCCATGTTGGCGCCGCGGCGGGTCCCGCCCTGCTTGATGGCGTTGGTGGCCGAGTCGAAGACCTGCATGAAGGAGACCGGGCCGCTGGCCACGCCGCCGGTGGACTTGACGATGTCGTCCTTGGGGCGGAGGCGGGAGAAGGAAAAGCCAGTGTTATGAATGACGGCCAGGTTCGCCTCGCCGGCGAGGTAGTTGTTGTGACCTTCCACGGTGAAGTCGTAGAAGGTTGTCGGTTCCGCCGCCGGAGTGACTCCGGAGACGGTAGTCCAGCCCTGGGCCAGCCTCTCAAGAAGGTCGAGACGCGGCCGGTACTCGGCCGGGAGAACCCCGCGCAGGGCCCCAACGAGACGAAGCAGCTTCCACTCGCCCAGACCCTTCATCCACTTGGCCCGGTGGAGCCACATCCGTTCGCCGCCCACAGATACCGGGCTTCGATGGATGCCGGATGTCCGCGTCTCGACCCCGGCCGCTATGAGGAGGTCCTCAATGTCGTCAAATCGTAGCGGCAAACGCCGGTGTGTATTATGTTTCGCCGGCTCACGCAGCGCCTCCAGACGCTGGCGCTTCAGGGGGTCATGGATCCAGGGAAGGACCATCGTAGCGAGTTCGTGAGTCTTGGTCGCGACCGAGAGCTTCACGTCGTAGAGGGTTTTCTTGGCCCGACCCCTCGGTAGCTTGACCCGGAGGGCGGGGCCGAACCCGAGCAAGCTCGCCAGAGCCTGGAGCCGGCGGGCGAGATCGGGACAGACGGTGGAGACGACCACCCGGCGGCGCGACAGGCTTACGTAGCCATCGGAATCGATTAGCCCGGCCAGAAAGGCCGAGATAACGGAGAGGGGCGACTTGGTTAGCTCGGCTGGGAGGGTGAGATCGTCCTTTGCCCCCGGCCTGGCCTCGACTAGGCGGGCGAACGGTTCGACGAACTCCCGGCTGGTCGTAGACACACAGAACAGACCCCGCCGATCCCGCTGGACAGAGACCCCGACGCCGAGTTTCGCCAGAATGGATACGGCGAAATCCAGAGTCTCCCGTCGACCATCAAACAGCCGGATCCGCAAGGCCCGATAGCCGGTCGAGCGATTGCTGAACCATCCGAGCGAGCCATCACCCAGGAAGAAGCCGGCCAGCCACCCCAATTCCTCGTCGAGACGCAGGCCCCCGACCTCGCGATACTCCGCGAAGGGCCAGTTGTCCCTGACGGAGACATTGGGCTGAAGCAGGATGTCTCCAGGCTTGAGGTGGTCGGCCCGCCGTTCTTCGACCTCCCGGCCGGCAAAGACCATAAACGGGTGCCAGTTGCTTGTGGTCACCCTGGTGCCATCAGCGCAGAAAACCGTAACCTGATCCTGGGCCGGCACGTCCCAGCGCCAGAGATGACTGACCGGCCTGGGCGCGAAACCGCCGCCGGCCGGGTCGAGAGACAGAGTGCGGATGCCCAGGGATCGCACGTCCATGACTCTATAGCGCTCCCCGCTGACTTCGGTCACACCGCTCCGTCGGACACGATCGTAGAGGGTGGCGATCTCCTCAAGACCGCAGAAGGTCGTGTGAACTAGGGCTTCCCCGGCGACACAGCCGCCCCCTGACTGGTGGATCAGGGCCGTGTGCTTCAGGGAATCGAAAATGCCTTCCAGGGAATCGTTGACCGGGAGGACGAAACAGGCCGAAAGCTGCTGGAGCTCGCGACCGGCATTCATCAGGGTCGGGGAATTGAAGAGAAGCTCCAGGCGGGCCATGGCCTCATAGAGCTCGTCCTCACGCTTCTCGGACTCCGGACGACGGGCCTTGAGCCTCTCGATCACGCCGTCAAAGGAAAGACGCATGTGACCGCGTTTGGCCAAGCCGTCGTAAGCCGCAGCCAGGGTCGAGAGGTCGAAACGCGTGTAGGGCGGGAAGGGGCTACCCGGCCGAGTGGCGGAGGGTCCACCTCCGGTTCGAGGGTCGGGCCGGCGCCCGGCCGCGTCATAGACCTCCGGATCATAGAGGATGTCGATGAGGACCAGGTTGCGGGCCACTCGGCGAAACATGGCGGCGGGATCTTCGACGACCTTACCGTTTTCGTCCTTGCCCAGGTAGCGATTCTTGAGGACCACCAGGGCGTTCTCGGTTAACTGGGGCCTTATCATCATTACCGACCCTCTTTCTCCTCCGACCCGAAGAGCGACTGCTGGCGGCTATTGTCTGCAGAGAGGTTCCGGGCGCCACGAAGGCGCTCCACCTCGCGTCCGAACTCCTCCAGATCCGTGAACTGCCGGTAGACGGAGGCGAAGCGGACGTAGGCCACCTCGTCGAGGGCCTTGAGCTTATCCATGACCAACTCCCCAATGGTTCGAGACGGGATTTCGTCGTGTCCGCGTCGCCGTATCTCCCGTTCAACCTGGGAAGCAAGGTCCTGGATTTGGTTCATGGTCACGGGCCGTCGCTCGCAGGCGCGGACCAGACCTCGAATGATCTTCTGGGTGTCAAAGACCTCCCGACGGCGATCCTTCTTGACCACAACCAACGGGGGTTCCTCGACCCTTTCGTAGGTGGTGAAGCGGGCCCCGCAGGCCTCACACTCGCGCCGGCGCCGGATGGTTCGTTGCTCCTGGACCGGGCGGGAATCGAGAACCCGGCTGTCGGGACGCCCGCAGGCGGGGCAACGCATACGGGCCACCTCCCGGGAAGAAGGAACACGAACAGATAGAGCACGAACAAATGTTCCTCACGACATGTAGGGCGCTTCTCCATTATACCCGGACTATATCCTGTGGTCTACGCCCAGGAGACAAGAATCGGGGACGGATGCGGGGGTAGGGCCGGGGTCCGGGGCTACCCTACTGCCCCGGCAGGTCGACCAGAATCACATCGGCGCCGATCTTGCGGACCCGGTCCCAGGGAACGACGTACTCCGACTCCCGGCCGAAGATCCCGAGGAATCTGCCCGGCCCGGGCACGATGAAGGACAGAATCCGGCCCGTTTCGAGATCTAGCTCGAAATCGCTGATCAGCCCGAGGCGGGCGCCGTCGGACAGGTTGACCACGTCGCGGAGACGGAGGTCGGAGGCCCGGGTCAAGGGAGATCACCTCGGGATAGTGTATGGGGCGGAGGTGACCCGTAGCGCTACCACCCGCAGCTGGAACGATCCCAAGTCCGCGGATAGGAGCCGGAGGAGTTAGGGACCCGACTCCGTCTGCCAGGCGCCCAGCCCGGTTACCCTCACTTCGTCTTTGACCTGGTCGTCGACCCTTACCCGCACACTCCACTCAGACAGAGTGGCCGGGTCGAAGTCGCGAGGAAGCATCATTCGCACCCGGATGTTCTCGGAGTTGGGGGGGTCGAGAGGCGCGATCTCGGACATGAGTGTAGACCACCCATCTTCTCCGAAGACCTGCCATTCCTTGCGCCAGACCCATCGACTCCACCGATGTGACGTATCTCTCTCGCCCACCAGGCATACCGCATTCTGTTCCGGCAAGCCGTCGGCAGCGAGGACCATTTCCACCCGGTACTCCACGGGATAGCCTTCCGGGGGCTCGGCGAGAGCGCCCCCCAGGCGAAGTATCACTGTCGCCTCGTACCCTGTGAAATGGCCACTCTTGAAGACGGGCACGAAGGCGAGCTCCGCGACCTTGATGTCCGCCCAGGGAGGGGTCGCCTCACCGACCGGGTCACTCACCCGCAGGTCGCCGAGCACGTGGCAGTGGCAGGAGATCTTCTGGCATTCGCCGCCGGGAAGGGTGACGACAAAATCCACCTCGTGGAGACCCAACTCATAGAATACGTGCTCAAGGTCTCGATTGGCGTCAGTCGGGGATACCGTTAGCCCGTCGACTTCCCATGACCAGCTCGACTTCAGTTCCGTGACCGGGGCGACGACAAGAATGGGCCAGCCACTGGGCACGTAGAAGTCCCGCAGACAGCCAAGTGGCTTGGGTCCGGGCGAGGATGGCTCGGCCACGACTGGCGCCGGTTCTTCGCCCGAGCCTTTCTCCGGTCTTGGGGTGGCCTGCACATCGTCAAGCACGTAGCATTGCGTCGTCTGATCCAATGATTGCCCCACTTCTAGCTCAGTCGATAGCGGGGTGTGGTTCGTCGCCACGAGCTCTATCGAGTACTTCCTTCCCGCCTGGAAATATCGCGAGAAGGGCGTCCGATCATATTGCCTTTCGTCTATCGTGAGGCAGGCACCGGAGGGATTGCTGTCAATTGTGACCCAGACGTGGGAGCGGTCCCAGACCGGCGCCAGCCCTACAAAGACGAGGACAAAAAGCACCACCGCTCCGATCCCTCGACGGATCCGGTCTTCGGGCAACAACACGCCTTGCTTTCGTGGCCTTGCGTCCACGGCCCGACCTCCCCGTACACTGCCGGCGGCTCTCGAATCAGAGGCAGGCCAAGAACTGGGCCTTACGTTCCCCCGTGTCCAGTGTTGCCCTTGTCCACCCCAAGAGTTCACTGACCGCCTGGCGGTTCTCTGCAGCGACCCACTTCTTCACTACGCCGGTCCAGTTCCATGAGCCGTCGACGAAGCCATCTGGGTTCCTGCCTAGACTGTCAAACACGGCCGACTGAAGCACTCGCAGCCCCTCAAGCGCCAGGAGGAGTCCCCGGTCCTGGCAGTCCCTGGTCGCCATTGTGACTCGAACCGAGTTACACACTCTTTTGGCCTGCCGCAGAGTGGTCACGAGTTGCCCGAGACCTGCCGCCCGGACTGGTCTGAGGCTGTCCTCCCACGGCCCATCATCGCTGGCGTCCAGGTACTCACAGAGCGCCTTCCAGATCATCTCTGGCGCCGGTCGGCTGAGCTCGTACGTCACGTCGACGATCCGGGCCAGGTAGTCGTCGCCGCGGTGCGGGAAATCCTTTCCGATCATCTTCGCCACAAGGGGGCCATCCCACATGACCACGAAGCAGACCCCTGGCAGCCCAGTCACGGTCTTGAGAAGCCAGAGAAAGGTCCGCATCTCATCTAGACCAAGGCGGTCGACATCATCCAGGTAGACGACCACCCGCCTTTCTAACTTGCGCAGTTCTTCGGACACCCGCGCCAGGTCGCCAAGTACGGCCACGGTCTCCTCGCGCGGGGGCTTCTCGGGGAGCTCGGCGCGGACGAGGGCTGTAAGCATGACCGCCTGAGTATCGGTGTGCTGGTCGAGAACTCCAAGGGCGTTAGATCCCGCGTGGGTGGACATAGTCTCAAGAAAGCCTCTCAGTACGTGACCACGATGGGCACTGAGCCACAAGCGGCACCTGAGTATCTCCGGCCCGTTAGCGCCCCCGTCCCGCCGCAGGTAGTAGGCTAGATACTCTCCGAAGGTGGTCTTGCCGGTTCCCCAAGGTCCGCTAATGGCTAGGACGAAGGATCCGTCCTTGTCACCTAACATCCGCTTGAGAAGAATCCCGGCCAGTTTCTCGGCCTCATTGCATCGACCTAACCTGTCCGCGTCAGCACCTAGGGCCGCGGGATCGCTGAGCGGAGCGTCTCTCTGCAGCATGACTGTGCCACTCCCTGATCCTTTATCTTCGTAGTTTCATTCTCCCACATGTTCCCAAGTCCTCCAATTCCCTCTGTCTTTGACAGTACTACTTGCTAACATTCGCCATTGAGAGCACTCAGAATCCCATTTTCGACAGCCATAGCAGGAATCGTCACCTGGAGGTGGAACGAAGCGCCAGTCGCTAACTCCAAGAGAGGTAGAAGCCGATGTTCTACGCCTTTCTTTGGTATGGAGTGTTCGGGTTCTCTGTCTTGGGTGGCGCCCTTGTGTGTTGTCTGCCACGGATCGTCCAGGAGCGCTGGCGACGGTGGTCGGCCCCAGCGCTCTTGGTGCCGGCCGTTCTCGCACTCCTATGGTGGCCACTGCCCGATGGATCAGTGTTCCCGGTGGACGGAGGCGTCTGGAAGATCGGTCTGCCTTTCGATGTCAGGGTGATGCTCGGTCTCTTCGCGATTCCGCTGCCTGTCTGCTCTTTTTACCTCTCGGGTGGCTTGCTCGTCCTGAGATCTTATCTCTGCGACCCGCTCGCGTGCCGGTTCTCGATGTGGGTCGGTCGAGGCGGGAATGGGACACATGTGGCGACGCTAAGGTTTGGGAGACATCGCTATCCTGTGTACAAGGAAACCTTGCCCGTAACGATCGGAAGGGCCCCTGAAATGGGGAATCAGGGTAGCGCCCTCAGGATACACGGGCACGGGGTGGAGCCGGCACACGCAGTACTCAACATCCATGGATCTAGCGGCCTGGCGATCTACCCACTTGGTCAGAACGGAACCATCACAACGGTCGGGATTGACGGTCTGATAAGTCCAGTGGGGATCGGCGGGCACGCCCTCCGGGACGGCGAGACGATACTGCTTGGGAGGGCTCGCCTGGTCTTGGAATGCCTGGGGCAGGCCGACTAGCCTCTCTGCACCACGGCCAGCCGTGCGCACGTGTCGAGTGACCGTAGGTGACTAGATCGATGGTCAGGACCACACAACTGCCTCCGTCTCGTCATCGACTGATTGGAGGTCCGACCCATAGCCTGTGCAGGCACGCCACGTTGCCAGAGTCTCAGGATTCATGTCCTCCTCACGAAGCATCGACATCACGATGTTGGACACCCGGCCAAGCTTGCCCGCAGGCTCGGTGCGGATAGGGGTCCACTCCCCGTCTTGCTTGACCAACCACTCTTTGGACCATGATCCATACTCGTCTTCTTCCTCGCCAGAAGACCCATCTGGGTTGCGCCAGACTAGGGCGGCAGCTTCGGTGATCGGCTGGCCATCGCGCAAGTTGGCACAGCGCATCCTGGCCTTCCTTCGATCGATGCCTACCTGGTATTCGGGAGGCAGTCGTTTCGGCTCCCAATTGACAAGCCGTTCATCATCGGCTCTGCCTACGACTGCGGCTTTCGCATTCAGCGCCGGGGCGTGGCAGGGCATCATGCCAAGGTAGTTGTCGAGTCGGGACGCTTCGTCGTCTACGCTATTCGACTTGAGACGGGGGGGTTCACTCCTGTCATTGTCGACGGCGCACCTCGCCAGAAGTACGTCCTGCACCCGGGCAGCAAGATCATACTGGGGGGCGACGTTGATCTTCGGGACGGAACCCCTTCCCGCCGGCGGTGCTCCTGCTTTCACAGCCACTCAAGCCGGGGTCGGACCTGCCCCTTCTCCCGCCGGCCGTGCTTGGGTGGACTCTACAGCCCCGAACATCAACGTGGATCCGGCACGGCCTGGCGTTCTCGGGTGGTCAGGTGACCATGCTTCCATCTCAAGCCGTTTCGGCGACGGACGACTGCTGTTCTTTCGCTGAGGCACCGTCACCCTCCAGGGCAAGCCCGCTGAACCGCACCCTAGCCGCCACCGGCTCGTCCGTGGCCTCATCTAAAGCCTTGACCAGCAAGCGTCCGCTGGTGGTCAAGCTCACCACGAGCCTTACCTTGACCCCCTCAGTCTGACCCTGCCCGCCAGCCTTGAGGCGGATCTGGCCAATCTCGCGGAAGGCGGGCTTCCCTCCCATGGGTGCTTCCAGGAGGCGGAGGGTGGCTCGCCCCTCGCCGCTCCCGCCCAGTCCTATTCCGCTACACGTCGCCTGACACGGTAGGGATGACCCGGCGGGCACCAACACGCGGGGCTCGCCCTCCTCCGACCCGAGGGCAATCGTCCAGGGCGCCACGCTGGCCAGTTGGATCCCTCCGCCCTTCCCCTTCGCGCTCGACTCGAGCCCCACCAAGGTCTGACCCCAGAGAGCCGCGCCCAGGGCGACCGACTCCAGGGGCAAGGACTTGGCCACGCTGACGCTCTTCAAGAGCGACTTCAGCGCCCGCTGGAGGAAGGGCGTGCGGGTCAACCCGCCGGCCGGCAGAACTACCGGTGCCTTCACTCTATCCTTACCGTGTCCCGCAAGTCCCCAATCACTACAGAGCTTCGGAACGGTCTCCCGCAAGTAACGGGCGATGCTCTCGCCGAGCTTGTCCACCTGGGAGCGAGTCAAGAGGTAGGCGTAGGTCCGTCCTGCGGTAAGGATGACTACCGGGAAGGACTGCTCCTTAGCCAGATAGGGCATGGCCTCGGAGGCCGTCCGCCTAAGCCGCCCCAGAAGGCTGGAAGACTGACCCGGCCAGCCGGGTTGACGACTGAACTCCTCCAGTAGATACCGGGCCAAGTGGTCCTCAATGCCTTCACCGCCGAGTCGAGTCCCGGTGGCAGCCAGTTCTCTGAAGCGGACACCGTCACGTGTCACCAGAGTTATACCCGTGAATCCACCGCCCACATCGACAGCCACGAAACACTCACCTGCGCCGCCTGCCCGCTGACGCCCCGCACCGCAGTGGGCCAGAACACTGGCAGCCCCTTCGCCGACGAGCCCCAGAACGTCCAGTCCAGCGGCCTCGGCGGCCGCGACGATGATCTCGCGCCGGCCCGGCCCGAAGGCCGGCGGGACGGCGATGACGCACCGGACCACGGGCAGACCCAGATCGCGTTGCGCCAGGTCCCGCGCCAACCTGAAGAGCTCTGTGACCGCTCGAAGGGGCTCGACCGTTCTTGGTGATGCATCCCCCGTCCGAGGGCTAACCTCCCACAAGTCCTCCCCGGTGTCGCCCACCCGAAGCCCGATGCTTCCGTCAGGGCGGCTCTCGCACTGTGGTCCGCCCCAATCGGAGTGGGCGAAGACTGCGGAGTCGTGGGTGGCGGTCGGATCTTCCCGGGCGTCGTCCCCCAAAAGAGCCTTGACCCCCCAGATCACCGACCCTGGGTCGAGGGCTGCCAAGTGCTCAACTTGGCCGCCGGCACCCCCACCGCCAAGGAGGTCGACGCAAGCCAGGCTGGGGAACACAGCGACCTTCTTGTCCACCGAGACCAGACGAGCTGAGGCGCGGCTGCCTCGCGAGTCAGCCACGGCCACCCTGCAGCAACTCGTCCCGAAGTCGATGCCGAGTACCGGCTCGATCATCTCAAGATACCTCCCTTGAGGTTAGCCTGGGCTGAAAGCCCGCCTACTATGACGCTCGCTCCCGCTCGGTGGCCCGCCTTAGGTCAGCGGCCGACATACCACCGGCGTAGCGCAGGACGGCCTCAACCTCGCGTCCGCCGGTGCCTTCGCGAGCCTTGACCCGGATGGTGTTGTCCGGATTGACCGTGAAGGTGATCGAAATCTGCGGCTTCCCGGCCGGGAGGTGTGGTATCCCTCTCAGAATGACCTGCCCGATCTTGGTGTTGCCGGCACAGCACTGCTCTTGACCTTGGAAGACCTCGATGTTGGCCTCGGATTGGCCTTGGTGGACCGTGGAGTACCAGTCGCGCGTTCTCGTGGCCGGCAGCGTGGCCCCTTTGGGGACGATCTCACTGAAGCGATCGTCATAGAGCCGCACGCCCAACGGTTGACTTGTGACCTCCACGATCTGCAGCCCCGCCTCCCGGGTATCACCGGATACGGCCGGAACGCCGGACCTTGTCGTAGCCGGTGCCGTCTCCTCTTCCGCGTGGGCCGTCCCCGTGACCAGCCAGTGGCCGAGAACAGCCGCTCCGAGGGCCACCGCCTGATCGGGGTTGACCGCCCTTGAGGGGGCTCGGCCGAAGAACTGCTCCACGGCCTTCGACACGGCCGGCATTCGGGTCTGCCCGCCCACAAGCAGGACGGCGTCGATCTGGTTGGTGGTCAGCCCGGCGTCGGCCAGAGCTCGCTTGCAGCAATCAAGACAGCGACGGACGAGGTCCCGTGTCATCTCCTCCAGACGGGCGCGGCTTAGTTTAGCCACGAGATTGGCCGACTGCCCGTTGGACCCCACCATGAGGAAGGGGAGATTGATGGTGGCCTCCGGCCTCGTGCCCGAGAGCTCAATCTTGGCCGCCTCGGCGGCGTCCCGGAGTCTCTGCCTGGCCTGAGGCGCTCCGTCCACGGACAGTCCCGTCGCCCGTCGGAACTCCTGCTTCAGCCACTCGACGACGGCCGCGTCGAAGTCGTCCCCCCCGAGATGCGTGTCGCCGGTGATGGTCTCGCTCATGTAGCGGCTACCGGTCCGGCGAAGAACGGTCACATCCAAGGTGCCTCCACCCAGATCGAAGACGAGGAGCGTCTCACGCTCGGAGGTTTGATCGCGTCCGTAGGCCAAGGCGGCCGCCGTGGGTTCGCTGATGAGACGGACTTCACCGGCAAAGCCGGCGATGGTGGCCGCATTGAGGGTGGCGGTCCGCTGCTTGGCGTCGAAGTAGGCCGGTACGGTGATTACGGCCCGCCTGACTTTCGCTCCCAGGGTGGCCTCAGCGTCGTCCTTGAGACGCTTTAGGATCTTGGCCGAGATCTCTTCCGCTCCGAGCGTCTCTTTACCCCCCCGGGGACGCTCAATCTCGATCCGAACAGAATCGTCGGCGCCCGGGATGAGGCGGTAGGGCATCCGCTTCGCGTCCTCGGCTACGGTGGGCTCCGAGAAGCTGCGGCCAATGAAGCGCTTGACCGAGAAAATGGTGTTCTCTGGGTTTAGGATAGCCTGGCTCTTGGCTTCCTGGCCAACCAGCCAGCTACCCTGATCGTCAAGAGCCACGACCGAGGGCGTCGTGGGCTGGCCCACCGCATTGTGCAGAATCTCGACCCGGCTCTGGGCACTCGGACCGGGTCGCATCACCGCCATACACGAATTGGTCGTCCCGAGATCGATGCCAAGAACGTATTCGGGCATGCTCTCTATAGCCTCCCACCCGGCGTGCGCTCCGACTAGGCTCGTCGCCGCAGGGCAGCTCGATAGGCCTCGTCCAACCGGCTGACGGCTCGGAGACCGTCCCGGCGATCCACGTCCGCGTTGAGGTCCGGGTGCCAGGCGGCTACTGAACTCTGATAAGCCCGCATAAGCTCCTCCGCGGTTGCGTCTTCGCCAAGCCCGAGAACCTCAAACGGATCCGCGGCCGTCAACACCGCCGAGCGACGTCCCTTTTCTCTCGGTCGGGGTCCGTGTGGCGCGTCACCTGTCCTGATCATGGCCAAGGCCGCATTCAGGATCTTCATCTGAGTCTCGGCCCAAGCTTCAAGCCCGGGGTTCACGTCCGGGTGGTAAAGCCGGGCCTTGGCCCGGTAGGCCTCCTTGATCTCTGTCCATAAGGCATCGGGAGGGACACCCAGCACCCGAAAAGGGTCAGGCGCTTCTTCCATCCGCCATCACTCCTGATCGGCGTCGTGTGCGCCGACCGCCGATCTGTCGCCGTTCGCGACCTCGCCTGCCGTGGCCCCGGTCGGAAGCCGCTCCCGCCAACCCACTTGAACTTCAACCGGCCGGATGAGACGGCTCCCGGACCGGTAGCCCGGCCGGATCTCGGCCAAGACCACGGCCGAACCAGCCGCCGACTCGCCCTCGCTCAGGACGGCTCGGTGAACCGCGGTGTCGAAAGGCTGCCCGGGCACGGCCCGCAGCACCTCGACTCCAGCGGCCGCCACCAGAGACTCAAGGTTCTCAAGAATCAGGCCGACACCGCTGCTCCATCCTCCGGACTCGGCCGGACAGGCCGCCCAGGCCCGGCGCAGATCGTCCAAGACAGCCAGGCAACCCGTAATCACAAGCGACTCCCGAAAAGCGTCGCCCGTCATCAAGCCTTCGCGAAGACGGCGAAGCTCTTGGCCAAGTCCCTCCAGCCTGTCGCTGATGATGATCAGGCTAGCCTCGGTCCGATCGAGGTGGCGGCGAAGCTCGTCCGTGCCCGCAACTAGACCGTCGGCGATCGCGGCAATCTCCATCCTGGCGGCCGCCTGCCGGCGGAGAACCGCCTCAACGTCGGGGAAACCCAAGAAGCCGCCAGTGCCTGATGGGTCATCTTTCACTCCAAACCTCGCTCCTCTTGGTCCGTGGAACGGTCAGCAAGAGCCCAGAGGTCGCTAGGCCGCCACCCGCCAACTGGCCTTGATTCGATCGTAGGCCAAGTTGAACTCAGCCATCTTATCGCTGTCTTTCTGAGAACCCGTGTCCGGGTTGTAGAGGGAGTAGGCGTCCCAATAAGCGTCGTCGACCTTCTCCGGCGACGCATCCGGCTCCAGCCCCAGGAAGCGATAGCTCGCGGCGACGGCCACCGCGCCCGTTCCCCCGGGCGTAGACCCGAAGTCCGGACCACCCGCCCCTGACGGCGTTCCCGCTTCAGGCATCGTGGCCCACTGATCCGTCCACGTATCGTCATCGGCAGAGGGCGGAGGCGCGGCAGCCGGCCCGACCGGCGGACGGGATGCTGCCGGCCCCGAGCCGCCGTCATCCGCCTCCTTTCCGGCGGACCGGTAATCCTCGGGCGCCTCGGTCCGCGCCCCTTCCGCCCAGGAGGGTCGCGGCGCGGCGCTGGGCGTCGTCCGTCCGGAGAAGACCAGGCGAGTGTGAAAGAGGTTGGAGTCTTCGGCCCTAGCGTAGGCCGTCTCGCACTCGGTGAAGAGGCGAAGATCCTCGAGCCTGAGGTCGTATCGGAAGGACAGGCCCACGATGCGGGATCGGAGGCCGGTCTGAACTACGAAGAGCTGCCCCCGTTGGAGGAGCAGCTTCTCTATGGCCTCCGCCAGTCGCGAGTCACCCGGATCACAGAGGCCAATCACCTGATGGGGCTTCTCGGCTGTCTGGACGTGCGACGAGAGGGGTTGCATCCTCGGAATGAACCTTAGGCTGAGTTCCTCTCCGACGGCCGTGACCGTCTCGCTCTTCGGAAGCCGACCCGAATCCAGAATCCGCCGGACCAGCAGTGACTCCGCGTCTGGAAGACCCGAATCGAGGAAGAGCTTTCTGCAGTGTGCGAGCAGAGCTGCCTCTCGATCAGCCACTGACTGCCTGTACCAAGCTTCAGTGAACACCACCCTGGCTAGGTCCTGGAGGGTCTGAGCTGGCGTGGACACTGGCTCATCTGGGGATTGGGCCAAGTCGATTGGGGAGACGACCCCAGTCCCGCGCGCGTACAACTGCTCTACGGCCAGCCGCGTGGCCAGTGAGTGACGGCCAGGGAAGTGAAGGAACTGCGTGCCGTCCGCTAGATTGTGGGGAGTGATGGCGGCTCCGAGGGACGGAGCTTCGGCGGCAACCATTGCCTCCGTTTCGGTCCTAAGAGCGTCGATATGCATTTCCACACCACTAGCTTTCGATCGAATCCCTCGAAGCGCTGCGCTCACAGCTTCCAACAGGTGGTGACGCCTCACGTGGGTCAAGTACTCTAGGATCTGAGCAACATGGTTTCTAACCATCTCTCGACACGAGAGCCAGGCGAGGAAGAAGGCGAAAGCGACGGCAAGCGACTCCCAGACCACCGTCGTGAGACGTCCACTCAAGTCAACGCCAATCCACTGGAGGACCCCGAGGACTGCCTGCAACCTCGAACTTGCGAGAAGGCGTTTGAGGATCTCGGTAAGCATCCACAGCACCACGGACCCGATCAATGAGCACTTCGCCGCCCGCATGAACACTGCGATGAGCCTTTCGCACCAGAGGGCAAAGGTCTTGCGACGGGCAAGAACCATGAACAGCCTCGTCGCCGCGGCCTGAACCCGGGTGCTCTCCTGGCAGGTTTCCGTCGAGGAGGCGAGGAGCTTGCGTCTCGTCTCCTCGAGGAACGAAAGGACCCGGGCGAAAACTCCAACTGGCTCGCTACTGGCAAGGTTCAGAGACTCCTTCCTCAGCTCTTCCCCTCCGTCAGCGACACGACCCTCGGCCTTCAGTGCGAGATCGTAGCTGTAGACAGGCAATTCGTGCCTTTCCCATCTGTCCCTGAAGCCCCAGGCCTTGCTGACATCACCCTCCTCCTTCCAAGACATCTCGGGGTACTCGCTGAGGGGTCGAGTCATTGGTCGCTCGGTCTGCATGGCTGCCAGGTCCGCAGTCAGGTCTGGCACGCTCAGCTTGCTCCTATCCAGGAAAGCAGCAGCGTGCGCAATCCCTCTCTCGCCGACGTCGGGCAGGAGTGTCGTCTTGACCACTTCCCTAGCCAGCCTGCGCGCACAGTGCTCGGTCACGTCGGTAACGGGCACGATGTAGTCAGTCAATCCCAAGCTACAGAATGCGGGGGGCGCCGGTTCCGGCGACCGGACGTCGTCAGAGCCGTCGGGCTGAGTCTGGGTCGACAGGGCCCTGGGGCGGGGGGAGTCCAGTCGGTGCTGCCTGAGTTCGCCCTGGATCTGCGGTGACAGCACGTAGGTGAGCCATTCAGCCACAAGACGGTTCTGCTGGCCGACAGTCGCGGCAGGACAGTCAGCACCGCTCTCTCGGGATGGTTCCACCAAGAAACATCCGCGACCGAACAGAGGGGTCTGCCCCTCGCCTGGATCGCCCTGAAGTCCTAGAGCTCTTGCGGGTGGCCAGCGGCAGGCTTCGGCCTGCCGAATCTCCCTTAGCGCCGCCGCCGCCTGGGCCCGTTCCTCAAGACTCGGATGGGCCGGGAGAAGGAGTATTGCCCGCGTTTCCAGGAGGTCACTCCAGCCGTCCGTGAAGGCCATTCGCCGGACCAGGTTGGCTACCGGAAGGAGAAGTCCCACACCCTGTGGATCGGCCAGAGAACACGTGAAAAGGTACCGACTCGACTCCGTGCCGCCGATGCCCAGAGCGTCTCTGAGGTTTCTCAAGCGGCCCAGCACCTCATCCTCTTGCCGCAAGACCGCGAGCCAGGCGTGGGCCGCATAGCCGGGCGCTGCCTCGGTCTCTACCGGGGGAAGCACGGCGGGGTCTATCCCGTCAGACTGATCGTTGGGGGACTGAGCGACGACCGCCAACTGCAGACGCTCACCAGACACCAGTTCTGTCCGCTGGCTGAAGCCCACGGCCAGGAACTGCACATGACTGTGGTCAGCCCCCTCGTCGGCTGCAATCCGAAGGGCTCGCTTCACTTCGCACAAGACGTCGTAGCCCGATGGCCCCAGGCCAATCAGGACAGCCTTATCGCCAACTCGCCTCGAGGACACTACCTTACTCACCCCCACCCGGCCGCGAGCGAAGCTACCCGGCCGACGTGTTGGTCTTGCGCGCCTCGTGCCCCTCCACCGAGTAGCCTGCTTCCAGCAGGGACCCCAGGCGGGACTTCAGGACGGCACGGAAGGCCTTGGTCGGCACCTCGTTCGGCCGTTCTATGAGTACGAGAAACTCGTCTCTCACCTGAGGAAGGGCCTCCTTCGTCGAGTTCCAGATAGCCTTGTCCCCCAGATAGACCCACAGGTTCTTGCGATAGGCGTCATAGTTCGGGTCGAGGAATCCTAAGATCGCGTCCTGGAGGTTACGACCAACCTTGACTTCCTGGCCGCGGCCGATGTTCAGCCTGTACTCGAATTGCGCCCCACCTTCTGTCTGAAGACGGCTCAGAGTCTCCTCTCGAACGATCCGAGAGGCAGCAAGGCCAAGGAAGAACAGCCGAAGATTCGACCAACGCTCCTTGTCGTACCAGAAGACGTTGTGACTGACCTGACCTAGAGTCCACAGTCCGGGCGTCCGAACCATGCTCGCCTCAAGCGGGGCCGCATCCTTCCTGAACTGAAGAACCCTGCCCAGTATCCCGATGTCGGCCTTGAAAACGATAGCGGAAGTCTCATCGCGGTGCGTAACGAGGGTTTTCTTGAACTGGTCCGCCCGGTCAAAGGCAGCGTGGAGACGGCTGTTCGCTGGAGCGACGGCGAGGGTTATGGAGATCGGTTCCCCAGCCAAGGACTTCTGGGCCGTGGTGTTGTACTGGACGAAAGCCTCAGCGTCTCTGAGGCAGGCATCAGCGTACCGGCTGGCGGAGTCGTCAGTGGGGATATAGTCGTCAAGCCGGTGGGACCTGAAGTGCGGCTCGAGACAGGTCGTCAGGTGCTCAACCCACTCCCTGGCTGTATCGAACGGCTGAGCCGAAGTCCCCAGGGTCGGAGCACTGTTCTTGCCATACGCAACCTGAACATTGCCGTCCTTGATGACGAGTTTGAGGTGCTTGAGGCAGTCATCAGCGATGCTCTCCCGCACTTCTTCCTTCTTAGCTAGCTGCTCTCGACCGTCGGCTTCGATTTCAGTGTCGGTAGTCGGCGCGTCCTCTTCACATTTCCTGCGGAGAAATGCCACAGCCTGCCCCGCCTCGGCCGGAAGCGTTTGCTCCAAAAAGGCGTTCAGCGAGGAGATGGCGCCTGCGAGCCTCTTCAGCCTTGACAGGCAGCCCTCGAGAATACGCACCTGAGCCTGAGCAAGCATGAAATCGAGCTTCTGACCGATCCAATCGTCGCACTTCCTAGCGGCGAGAATGGCCGACTGCCGCACCGCGCCCGGAGCACAGCCCCCCAGACGGTCCTCGCTCTTCTTGAACTCCTGCTCGGTGCGAGTCAGCGCGTCAGCGCGGTCCCGGGCTGAACCCTGCCTGGCCTGGACTAGGTACCTATCCACGACCCCGGATGCCCGGTTCGCGAGCTGCGAAAGCCAAACTAGACCCTTGTCCGCTTCACGCGCCTGCTCAGCGTGCCGGCTGAGGACCTCTTCCACAACTGCCGCAATGGACGTGACACGACTCGTCATGAGTCTGTTGGTCTCTTCTTGGGTCAGGCGGACGACATCTCTTGCCTTCCCGATAGCCTCCAGGCAGTACCGCCGCAGGCCGTCCGGCAGCATCTTCTGACGGACGAATTCGCCCACCCGCTCCGACACCGCGCCTATCTTCGACTGACGCTGCCCAGGGTTACGAAGATCAATGGCCTTTGCCAGAACCAGGCCAAAAGCGTCTTTGGCCAGTCCGAGGTCGCGGGCCATGACCTCCAGCTTCAGCCTGAGGCTATCGTCGACGAGACCCTGCACCACGGCGTCTGCGGGTGTCTCCGACGACAAGCCGCGGAGTTTGTCCAGGACCCACTTGGAAAGATCCGTGGCGGCCTCAACAGCCATACGACGAACGGGCAGAACCACCCGAGCCAGTCCAAGACTGCTGTAGTGAGGCGTCTCATCTCGTCCTCCTGCTTCTTCTGGGCCCTCGAACTTATTGCGTCGGACCGTGCCCTTGGCGTTGTTAAGCGCCTCAACAAACTTGTCGCTGAGGCTTCCTGAGAAATGGAGGAGCAGATCGGCCACGGCCGGGAAAATTGTTTCCGTCCCGCCGATTGTTCCTCCGTTGTTCCGTTTGTTGTCGATGAGGAAGACGGACTGGAAGATAGACGGCTCCGTATCGAGGCGTAACGACCAGCTCACGTCGTTGGGATTGCAGGTCCGTGCTCCACGAGTGGCCTTAGGGTACATGTAGAAGTCCAGTTCGGTCAGGACGGCGGTGGCATTACGCTGCAGGTCATTGTAGGTCTTGGGGTCGACCTTGTTTCGGAAAACGCCCGGCAGAACGAGTACCGCTGACACGTTGAGCGAGGCCCCCGCATGGTCCTGACCGAGGGACCGGGTCAGGTAGGCCGTATCGATAAGCATGCCGCTGCCAGTACCTCCGCAGACGGAGCAAACGATAAAAACCTGCAGCGAGAGCGACTTATGGGCACCCTGGGTAACGCGCTCAATGGCAGCGCGTAGAGCCGAGGACACGCCCCCACCGTTTTCCTCCCAGATGTAGGCTAGCAGTCCAGCCTGCCGGTATCGTTCCGTACCCGTGGTGAAGTCGTCGTAGTCCAAAATCATCTCGCCTGGAGGGACTCGCTCGCCCACCCAGGCCATTTCGTCCTGGGCTTCGACGTGCTGAAGGATCGCCTTCTGGACCCTGCTCGGAACGTGGCCTTTCGCTGGGTGACACACTTCGTTCGGACTGAGTATGTTCTCAAGCTCGGGGTAGCGGCAAGGACCTGCATCCACGTCGACGACCAGGAAACCAACCTTCACCCGGTCCTTCTCAGCAAGAGCCTCATGCCTCGCTTTGACTAAAGAGACAATCTCCTTGCCGGTCCCACCTATGCCCACGAAGAGAACCCGTTTCTCCGTGGACGTCCCTTTCTCGTTCTCGTTCCGCTTCTCCGTGCCTATCTCCAGGTCCTTCTCCGAATCGAGCGAAACCACCGCCACGACGATCCCCCCACTCAAGTACAAGGAGTCGGCCCTAACCCGCGACCGCCGTTACCGTTCCAGGATCTGCCGTCGGTACCCGCACCAAACGATCAGGGGTGGTCCCAGAAGACTCAGCCCGTATCCCAGCATCAGAACCTTGGCCCATGGCCCCGGCAGTCTTACGAGCCCCGGCAGCACGACGGCAACAATGAGCGCCGCAATTGCCAGAAGCAAGATGACCGAAAGGACATGCCCCACGCGGCCCAGGGGCACCCTGCCTTCGCCTTCAAGGCTTGTGTTTTCTATGGTGCAGACGGCGCCGTCGCCGAATGGGACCCCGACGAGGGTCTCCCCGAAGGCAAGATCCCTCAGCACTTCGGCCTCCGACAACACTCTCACCCGAATCGTCACCCCGCTCCAGTTGAACCTGGTGAGCATCCAAGGTACAGCCTTGATGACCGTGCCGCCTCCCAGGTTGATGCGGCGCGCACTCGCCCTCACTTGGGCAAACCCCTGCGCGTCGGTGTAGGTGATCTCTCCGACCCTGGGCGCACCTGGCCAGAGGCAGACAGTCTGAAGAACAAGAAGCACGACCAACCCCAGGGCCATCCAAGGAACAGGCAGGCCCAGACTTGAGGATAGCGTGGCGAGATCCTCGTAACGCAACATCCCCGTCGCTCCGGCGGGACGGCAGTAGCCCGCCAGGGTCACCGTCAGGGTTACCCGGCCCTGGTCCGGACTCACCGCCGACAGGAGGTCCCGGAACCAACCGTCCGAGGCGCGGTGCGAGTCATCCTTCCTGGGCGATACGGTCGCCGGAAGCTGAACGACACCGATGTAGTCGCCGGTCGGGGCGTCTTCCACATCCCTTTCTTCCGTGAGCGACGCTTTGGCCAGAAGCCGGTGCTGGGCGTCGCGCAACTCGTAGGCCACACTGGGCTCGAAAAGGAGACTGCGGCTACCCTCCACGGTGGCCCTGACGTGCACGAGGACCCCTCGGGTCAGTAGGAGAGGCTGAAGGCTAACCGAGCCTACCACCGGCAGGTCATCCACGTAGACGGACTTCGAGAAGGCTCGGACAACCTGGGCCGTGGCCGTATTGACGGGAGCTACCTCCACCGTCCAGAGGCCCTTCGGCACCGGGGCGCTGATCAGAGTCTGCTCGAAGCTGGCCGTGGAACCGGAGGCGTCCACGATACGACTCGTCTTGTCGCCAAGACCCGTGACGGTGGCCCGCAGACTTAGGGAAGTGTCTCCGGCCATGGGCACCGGTTCAAGGGAACGCGGGTACAGGAGATCCACCTTGAGTTCCAGAGGCCTCAAGCACGAGGTTAGAGTCTTGGGCTCGGAGAGGATCAGGCGGGCCGGTAGCCAGTCCCACCATACGAAGACATCCGAGGCCCGGGCCCCGCTCACGGTGAACGCCCATGGCCCGGCCGCCGGTTTGGCGACGGAGACAATCTGATACGTGTCGGTCGACGTAAGATAGTCGCCCGATCCGGGGTCAAACGGTTCGACACCCGGTGAGCCGTCCGGTTGGGGCGGAACGGGATCGACGGTAGCCCCCTGCGGTTTGAACAGCGTAAAGACAAGCCCCTCCAGGTAGTTGGGGACCACAATTTGATCCGAAGCCACCGTGGGATCACAGCGGGTCATCCCCAGGAGGGAGGCTCCGATCCCGCCGAAGGCCTGGAAATAGTCGGCGTTCGTGTCCACGCGGAAGACTCGCTGATCGCCGGCCGCTTCCCCGAGAACTCCGCGCCAGAAGCCGGCGTCACCGTAACCGACGCCCATCGTCACCACGTAGCCTTCCGCGGGCTGGTCGAGATCGGATGACAGCCTGGAGAGCGCCTCACTAATGCGCGCGTAGTGGGCCGCCACCTGAGAAGCGGTCATGTTCCGGCGGGCGACGCCCGGCTCGGCCACACCGTCGGTGAAGAGAACGATGGCGTAGCGCTGACCGGGGGACAGGCGATCATTCTCGCGGATGGTCTGGACCGCCAGGTCCACGGCGGCCGCAAAATCCGTCCATCCGCCAACCGGCGCCTGGGCTTGCGCAGCATCGATCTTGAGCTTGATGAGATCTTCAGACTGGATAACTCTCTTGGGCTCCAGCCAGAGGGTCGGGGAGCTCTCGAAGGTCATGATGCCGGCCTCGTGGCTCTGGCCGGAGGCGACGCTATCAGCGCTGAGAAAGTCCACAAAATACCTGGCCGCTTCCCAGCGCAGGCCGTTAGGATCCGACTCGGCCATGCTGCCGGAGGCATCCATGAGCAGAAGAACGGAGACCGGGCCGGATGGCTCCGCGAAATCAGAGGTGACCGTTTCGGCAAGACCCGGGAGCGACCCCAGGACGAGGGTCATGAGGAGAACGGTCATAGCCAGGCACAGGCGGAGGGACGAACGGGTCAGGGTCAGTCACTCCTTCTGACTCGACTTGCGCGCGGTCGGGAGGCTGGAGAGAGGAAACCGCGCCGGAACTCGAAACGAACCGGCGGACAGGTCGGGACTCAATCGCGAACAAGCGACCGCGCGTCCCGCGGGGCTAGCAGGGCGAATGTGGAGGAAAGGACCTGTCCGCTGATCTCAGTTCGCCATAGTTCTGCTCCCCCTACCCAAATCCTCCTTGACCTGCCAGCATTCGCCCCATCATCTTCCATGTGTGACGACGTCTTCCTCAGGAGTGACGCCCGCTGGGCCCGGCGGCTCCCTGACCCGAGTCCGCGCTCTCGGTGGCCGGGGCTCCGTCCGTGAGGCCCTTCAGACGGAGGCGCAGGACCTTGCGGAACGCCACGGAGGGGACTTCACACGGATCCTCGACGAGCTCGGCGAGCCCGGGAGCGGTCAGGACGACAGCCCTCGTGGCCGCCTCCGCCCTGGTTGTCGACCGGAGCTCCCGCTCCAGTCTCTCCCGGTCCTCCGCGCAAGCTGGCCCGGCGAACTTGAGAACAGAGGCTTGGAGGCCACGGCCCAGGGAAACCACGCGGCCCTGACCGCAGTCCAGCCAGTACTCGTGCCCAGGGGTCTCAGGTCCGCGAAGCCGAGGAGGAATCTCCTGTCGCATCACGTGAGACCCCGCCCAGGCCTGGAAGAAGAGGCCCAGGCTGGACCAGCGCTGACTGTCGTGCCAGAAGAGGCTGTGGCTGAGTTGACCCATTGTCCAAACACCCAGGGTGGTAGGCAGGTCGGCCTCGGCCGTGGCAGCGTCTTCCTTGAACCGCAGCGCCTTCTCGGCAATTCCAACCTCGGCTTGAAGAATCACAACCTGAGTCGGATCCTTGCTCCCTAGGTGAACGAGCCCGGGAGGCGAAGCCGCAACCAGAGCCCGTCCGAGCCGGCTTCCCCCCGGCGCGACAACGAAGGTAGCCCGGATTGGGTCTCCCGCCTCTCCCCTCTGGCTGGCCCGGTCGTAGTCCAGAAGAACCTGAGCAGCCCGGAGGCCGGCGGCAGCCAGTCGCTTGGCCGCCTCGTCTGTGGTCACGCATTCGTCCAGAGGCACACTGGCGAAGTACGTCTCCAAGCGGGTGGCGACATACTCGATCCATCGCTCGGTGGCGGCGGCAGGATCCGATCCCGCCTCGAGAAGCGACGCTCCTTCGAACCCGTCGGAGATGCGCACTGCGTCCCCGTCCAAAGTGACGGACAATCTCTCCAGGCAGGCAGCCACGATTATCGCCCGAGCCGGAGCGTGCCGCACCGCCTGATACGTCGCCTGCCCGTCGGCCTGGACCTGGATGTCCGTGGGAAGGGCCTCGTTCTTTTCACGGAGCGAGGCCACGAGTTGCCCGGTCTCACGCGGAAGGACATCCACGAGAAGGCCCAGGAGAGAATGGACGGAGTCTCCAATTCGACGAAGGGTGGACAGGCTGTCCCTCAGAACCCTCTCCTCCATCTGGCCCGTCGCGAGGTCGACCCTCTCGCCAACCCATGCATCGGCCGTCCGCGCCGCCGCGATCGCCGCCCGCCTCACTTCGCTCGCGGGGCACACGTCCAGTCGGGATTGAGCCGCCCGGGCAGTCTCCCTAGACCTTTCCACGGCGTCAACGCGGTGACCGGCCATCGCCTGCTCGGCCGATGCCAGGCGCGCGCCGAGATGATCCGCGAGGCGGGCGACCAGTTTGCCTAGCCATTCGATCCCATGGTCCGATCCCCAGACCTGGGTCAGTTGCCGGCCCAGGGCGTCGCGCAGGGTGTCGGCGAGGGATCCGGCCAGGATCGGAGACGTTTGCCCAGTCTGGTCCAGAGCCGCGGCGACGGTGGCATTTGCCTTGCCCAGGACGTCAAGACACTGCCGTCTGAGGACCTCGGGTGGCGCCGCCTGCCGGAGAATCTCCGCCAGTCGACGTGACAGACACTCGGTCTTCTCAAGCTGGAACACCGAACAGTTGAGGCCGATGACCCCGGCCAGAGAGGCGAGTAGCTCGTTCCTCTCCAGGTCCAGGGCGCGGCCCAACTCCTCGGGCTCAATACCGAGACCGCCTAGCAGGCCGGCCACGACAGCCTCGGACGGAGGCTCGCTGCCCCCGATGAGCCTGGCCGAGACGTCCTTTGAGAGAAGATCGGCGGCTTCCAGAGCCATCCGCCGGACCGGAAGGACAATCCTGGCGAGCCCCAGCCCGCCATAGTAGGACCACACTCCCTTAGGGTCTTGAGCGCGGGCAAATCTCCGAAGGGTGCCCCGGGCGCCGTTCATGGCCCCGAGGAAGGGCTCGCCGATGAGGTTCCCCGACAGGTAGGAAAGTGCCTCAGCTATGACTTGGAAGACGGTTTCCGACCCCCATTGGTCGCTCCGCTCACCGGTCGGACGGTCAACCAGAAAGACGGACTGAAAGACAGCCCCACCGGTGTCCAGTGGGTGTCCCCCGCGCCCCCCCGACCGGAGAGGCCAGGTGGAGTCCCCGGAATCGCGGGCCAAGGTGGGCCTTAGCTCTTCTGGCACCATGAAGTAGTCCAGTTCGGCCAAGGTCGCCGCGGCGTTTCGCTCCAAGCTCTGGTAGGTCGTCGCGTCGACCAGCGGGCGGAAGGCGTCGGGCAGGACGAGGACGCCCGAGACATCACAGGAGGCCGCGTGGTCAAGCACTACGGAGCGGGCAAGATAGGCGATGTCGATGAACATCCCGCTTCCGGTTCCGCCGCAGGCGGAAGAGACAATGATGACATGCGGGGAGACCGGTTCCGGCGCAACCCGCACAACCGCAGTGAGCCGGGCAATAGACTCCCGCAGCTTATGCGTTACGCCCCCAAACCTCGCCTCTTCCCACTGGTAGGCCAGAAGACCGGCCTGCCGTGAGCGGTCCGCGTTTCCGCCGGAGTCAGCGCCGTCTGAGACAGACTCACCGGGTGGGATTCGCTCACCAAGCCAGGCGAGCTTGCCCCCCGTCACTACCTCGCGCCCGATCAGCTCTCGGATCTGGCTCGGAGACGCGCCGCCGGCCGGACAGCACAGTTCCTCGGGGCCAAAGGCTTCTCTTAGGTCCGGCGTCTCCGGAGGCGTTGGGTCGACATCCACTACAAGAAAGCCGACATGGGGCGGAACCGTCCCGCCCCCGATCGACTCCAGGCGACGCTTGACGCGGGCCAGGATGTCCTTGCCCGTGCCTCCGAGGCCCACCAGCAACACGCGAGAGGTACGCGCCCCACTCAGGGACACTCCCTCCGTCAGGCCTCGCGCTTCCATCGCGGCTCCCCCTTCCAGACTGAAACCGCCCGCGGGCGAGGGGCGACCGGGACCGGTTTCTTTGGGTGTCGCGGCGCTCGGGTCCTCAGTGAGGGTCCTGAGCCGCCACTCAAGCACCTTACGAAAAGCCACGGACGGCACTTCCGACGACTGCTTGGCGATCTTGGCGTACTCGCGTCCAACGGCACGCAGCGCGGCATCCGTCTCTTCCTTCATGTGGACCTCAGTGACGTCGGTCCAGAGTCTGCGGCGGTGGGCCTCATTGTTCGGGCTGAGGAATCCAAGAATCGCAGACTGAAGGCCCAGACCGAGCCGGGCCTTCTGACCGTGACCCAAGTCCAGCAGGTACTCGAACCGTGTCGCTCCCTTGACACCTACGCTCAAACGGCGCTGAATGCGAGAGGTGGCCAGGCCCAGGAAGAACAGCTCAAGACCCGACCAGCGGTCCGGATTGCGCCAGAAGAGGTCGTGGCTGAGTTGGCCCAGGGTCCATAGGCCTGGCATAGAGACCATGCTCGCCTCGAGGGTGGCCGCGTCCTTCCGGAACTGGAGCGCCTTGCCGAGGATCCCGATCTCGGCCTTCAAGACAAGAGCCGTCGTGGGATCCTTGCCCTGGGCGCGGACTAGACCCTGAAACTGGCCCCGCCAGGCGGTATCGGGCCGGCTGAAGGCCGCATCGAGCCGGCTGTCCGCCGGGGCCACGGCAATGGTGATGGTAATCGGATCCCCGGCCTCGGACAGTTGCATGGTTGGATTGTACTTGACGAAGACCTCGGCCGCCTTGGCGCAGGCGTTCGCGTAGCGGCCGGCTTCCTCGTCGGTGGTAATGTAGTCGTCAAGGCGTTGGGCGGCGAAGAAAGGCTTTAGGCGACCGGCCAGGTACCCGATCCAGTCTCGGGTCGCCTCAAAGGGCTGAAGTGACGGTCCGATGAGGAGAGATCCGTCCCCCAGCCAATCTCCCGCACACCGGAGACGCATACAGTCCTGCTCACCGCCCAATACCTCGAAGGTCATGTCCTTGAGGCAGTCGGCCGTCATCTTCTCTCGGACCGCACAGCTCTTCGCCGACTCGTACTCCTTCCGCCCGTCGGCGGTGACGCGAATGTCCGTCACCGACGCCTCGTCCGCTTCGATCTCGCAGAGGGCGCTTACGACCCGATCCGTCCCGGCCGGCAGCGTCTCGCCGAGGAGGGTGACCAGGGACTGCGCGGCCTCAGCGATCTTGCGCAGCCTGGAGAGGCTGTCATCGAAAACCCTCTCCTGCATCTGGGCCGTCACGAGGTCGACCCTCCTACCCAGCCAGCCATCGCCCATCGCGGCCGCCGCTTGAGCCGCTTGCCTCACCTTGCCGGGTGGGCAGTTGCCCAGCCTGTCCCATGCCTTCTGGAACTCCTGCTCGGCTCGGACCGCGGCGTCGTTCCGATCGCTGGCCGAGGCCTGCTGGGCCAGCGCGAGGTTCTTGTCCGTCGCCTCAATCACTTTGCCAAGGAGACCCGAGAACCAGATTAGGCCGCGGTAGGTCTCCCGCATCCGCATCATCCGATCATTGAGGACCTTGTTTATGCTCTCGGCCGATCCCGCCAGCCGACGAGATAGCCGCCGCTGGGCCTGATCCTGAGTCGCGATCACGGCCCGCCTGGCTTTGTCCAGTGTCTCAAGGCAGTCGCGGCGAATGGCGTCGGGCGGGGCCTGCCAGCGCGCGAACTCGGCCACGCGCTGGGAAACCACGGCGATTCTGCCACCTGCGGCGCCGGGAGCGCGGAGGTCGATGGCCTTGGCCAGACCGGCGACAAACTCGTCTCTGGCCAGGCCGAGAGCCTGAGCCATCGCCGCCGGCTCAAGTTCCAGGCCCCGTACGGCCTCAGCCACGGCGGCCTCGGCGGGCGCTTCCGTTCCGCCCTGAAGTTTCGCCAGCACGTCCCCGGAAAGAACCGCTGCGGCCTCAATGGCCATCTTCTGGATGGGGAGAATGACGCGGGCCAGTCCGAGGCTACTGTAGTGGGGCATGTCCTGGCCAAGATTGTCCCGCCGGTAAAGGTGTCTCCTGAGACCCGCCTTGGCGTTGTTCAGGTTCTCCTGGAGGCGATCGCCGATCAGGTCTCCGGAAAGACGCGCGAGCATGTCGGCCACAGCCGGGAAGATCACCTTCGGCCCACCGAGGGTGCCTCCGTTGTTTCGCTGATTGTCGATGAGAAAGACCGACTGGAAGATGGCCTCCTGGGTGTCCAGAAGCTGGCCGGCTCGGGCGGCCGAACGAAGGGACCAGTTCACGTTGTTTGGGTTGCAGGTGCGGGGACCCCGTTGATCCCTGGGGTACATGAAGTAGTCCAACTCGGTCAGGGTGGCCAGGGCGTTGCGCAGCAGGTCGACATACGTGGGAACGTCAACGACACGGCGAAAGGCACCGGGCAAGACCAGCACGGCCGAGACGTCGCATGAGTCAGCGGAGTAGTCGCGACCTAGGCTTCGGGCGAGGTAGGCGGCATCGATCAGCATGCCGCTCCCGGCGCCACCGCAAATCGAGCAGATCAGGAAGACCCGCAGGGAGACCGCCCCCCGGGCGTGCGCCGTCACTTCCTCCAAGGCGTTGTGCAGGGAAGCCGTCACTCCGGCCCTGCGCTCTTCCCACAGGTAGGCCAGAAGCCCGGCCTGGCGATAGCGCTCGGCGCCTGTGATGAAGTTGTCGTACTCAAGCATCATTTCGCCGGGCGGGATGCGCTCCCCCACCCACTTGAACTCGGTCCCTTGCTCCACGTGCCTGCGAATCTCCCTTTGGACGGAACTCGGCAACTCCCCCTGAGACAGGTGACACATCTCCGCCGGGCTGAGGACCGACTGCAGATCCGGTGTCCTTGGCGCATCGGGATTCACGTCGATCACCAGAAAGCCCACCGTGGGGGAAACCTCGCCACCACCCTGAGCCTTGAATTGCGCTTTCACCCGGGCGACGATTTCCTTGCCCGTCCCGCCGAGGCCCAGGTACAGGACCCGAGAGTCAGAGGTCCGCCAATCCTCGATTTCCATCGCCCCGATTTCCTTCGCCATCTCCGCGTTCCGAGCCGCCTCAACCAAGGGCAATCCCTCCACCGTCTCCAAGAATGAACACCGCCGCTGGGGCAGCTAGACCTCGAGATCCCGCAGCCTGAAGCCCAACACCGTCCGCAGCGGGGCCGAGGGAACCTCATCGGGCTTCTGCGCGAACTCGGCGTATTCGCGCTTCACCTCGGGCAGGGCGGCACGCATGGCCTCCTGGATTCCGGAAGCGTTGACCCGGCTCGCGAGGTCGCCTCGGTTCGTCTCGCTGTTCGGGCTGAGAAACTCAAGGATTGCCTTCTGCAGTCCCGCGCCCAGTGAGCTCGTCTGGCCGTGGCCGATGTTCATTGAGTACTCGTACCGCGCGCGACCCTTCGCTCCAAAGTCCATCGACGCCGGATTGCGAAGGATGCGACCGGCGGCCACTCCGAGGAAGAACAACCGTAGGTTCTCCCAGCGGTCCGGATCGCGCCAGAAGATGCTGTGGCTGAGTTGGCCCAGGGTCCACAGGCCTGGCGTTGAGACCATGCTCGACGCGAGGGCGGCGGCGTCCTTCCGGAACTGGAGCACCTGGCCGAGGATCCCGATCTCGGCCTTGAAGACGAGGGCAGTCGTCGGGTCGCTGTCCTGGGCGCAGACTAGGCCCTGAAGCTGGCCCCGCCAGGCGGTATCGATCCGGTTGAAGGCCGCATGGAGCCGGCTGTCCGCCGGGGCCACGGCAACGGTGATGGTAATCGGGTCCCCGACCTCGGCCTGCTGCGTAGTTGGATTGTACTTGACGAAGGCCTCGGCCTCCGTGGCGCAGGCGTTCGCGTAGCGGCCGGCTTCCTCGTCGGTGGTAATGTAGTCGTCAAGGCGATGGGAGGCGAAGCAAGGCTTCAGGCGACCGGCCAGGTACTCGATCCAGTCTCGAGCCGCCTCAAGAGGCGGAAGCGACGGCCCGATGAAGAGTGGCCATTCCGGCCTCCTGCCATCGGCGCAGAGAAGGCGCAGGCCACCTCCCCGCAGCTCGAAGGTCATGTCCTTTAGGCAGTCGGCCGTCATCTTCTCCCGAACCGCAGAGTTCTTCGCCGATTCGTATTCCTTCCGCCCGTCGGCGACGACGCGAATGTCTATCACCGGCGCCTCGTCCTTTTCCTTCTTGCACAGGGCGCCTACGGCCCCGTTCGTCTGGCCCGGCAGCGTCTCGCCGAGGAAGGTGGCCAGGGACTGCGCGGTCTCGGCGATCTTGCGCAGCCTGGAGAGGCTATCATCGAGAACCCGCTCCTGCATCTGGGCCGTCACGAGGCCGACCCTCTTGCCCAGCCAGTCATCGCCCTTCATGGCCGCCGCCTGAGCCGCTTGCCGCACGCCACCAGGTGGGCAGCTACCCAGCCTGTTCCATGCCTTCTGGAATTCTTGCTCGGCTTTGACCGCGGTGTCGCTCCGGTCGCGGGCCGAGGCTTGCCGGGCCAGCGCGAGGTTCTTGTCCGTCGCCTCGATCACTCTGGCCAGGAGACTTAAGAACCAGGTCAGGCCTCGACCGGCCTCCCGCATCTGAGTCAGTCGTTCGTTGAGGACCTTGTTCATGCTCTCGGCCGAGCCGGCCAGCCGGCCGGCCAGCCGGCGCTGGGCCTGATCCTGGGCCGCTAATACGGCCCGCTTGGCCTTGTCCAAAGTGTCAAGGCAGTAGCGGCGAATGGCGTCGGGTGGGGCCTTCTGGCGTACGAGTTCGGCCACACGCTGGGAAACAGCGGCGATTCTACCGCCTGCGGCGCCGGGAGCGCGGAGGTCGATGGCCTTGGCCAGACCGGCGACAAACTCGTCCCTCGCCAAGCCCAGGGCCTGAGTCATCGCCGCCGGCTCAAGTTCGAGGCGCCGGACGGCGTCGGCCACGGCTGCCTCGGCGGGCCTTTCCGTTCCGCCCCGCAGTTTCACCAGTACGTCCCCGGAAAGGATCGACGCGGCTTCAATAGCCATGCGCCGGACGGGAAGGACAATGCGGGCCAATCCCAGGCTGCTGTAGTGGGGCATGTCCTTGCCAAGACGATCCTGCCAGGCAAGGCGCCTCGTGAGACCCGCCTTGGCGTTGTTCAGGGTTTCCAGGAAGCGATCGCCGATCTGGTCCCCGGAAAGACGCACGAGCATGTCGGCCACGGCCGGAAAGACCGTCTCCCTCCCGCCGAGAGTGCTGCCGTTGTTTCGCTGGTTGTCGACCACGAAGACTGAATCGAAGACAGGTCTCTCCGTGTCGAGAGTGTACCCCCCGCCGGCCGCCGATCGAAGGGGCCAGTCCAGGTCGCTGGGATCGCAGGTCCGCGCCAGCCGCTGCTCCCTGGGGTACATGAAGTAGTCCAACTCGGTCAGGGTGGCCAGGGCCTTGCGCTGACTCTCGCTATAGGCATCATCGTCGAGGCTGCGGCGGAAGACCCCAGGCAAGACGAGAACGGCCGACACGTCGCAGGACCCCGCCGCATACTCAAGACCTATGCTCCGGGCCAGATAGGCTACGTCAATGAGCGTGCCGGACCCGAACCCGCCGCACAGAGACCCGATGATGAAGACGCTCAGGGCGGTCGGGGCGCGGACCGCCTGCGTCACCCCGGCGATTGCCAAACGCAACGCACCAGAGACGCCCACCACGCCGTGCTCCTCCCAGAGGTAGGCCAGAAGCCCGACCTGACGGTAACCCTCGGTTCCCTTCATGAAGTTGCTGTACTCCAAGGTCATCTCGCCGGGCGGGATGCGCTCGCCGACCCAGGCCAACTCGCCGCCCAACTTGATCTGCTTCCGCACCTCGGCCTGGACGCGGCTCGGAAGGAAGCCCTGCGAGGGGTGGCACAACTCGTCCTCGCTGAGCACGCTCTGGAGCTCAGGAGCCTTCGAGGAACTAGGATCGACGTCTATCGCCAGGAACCCGACCCTGGGCGAGACCTCGCCACCACCGAGCGCCTTGAGCCTGGCCTTCACCCGGGCGACGATTTCCTTTCCCGTTCCCCCGAGACCCACATACAGCACACTAGAGCCCGCGATCCGCGCACCCTCCATCTTCAGTTCTCCTCTCCATCCCGAGCCTGGCCGGCCGGGCCATACCCGTCGTGCATGCTCACTGAGATGGCTCAGGCTTCAGCGACCGCAGCAGGCGCCCAAGGACGATACGAAGGGGCGCCGTCGGAACCTCGGCCGGCTGCGTCGCAAGCTTCGCGCACCGCCGGAGGACCGCCGGAAGGGCCTGCCGCACGGCCTCCCTCGACTCCTCCTCGCCCAGGTCCCGCCACAACTGCCGCCGGTAGACCTCCTGGTTCGGGCTCAGAAACTCCAGGATGGCGGCCTGGAGACCGACGCCGAGCTTGATCTTCTGGCCCCGACCGACAACGGTGAGCACATAGGCGTGTCCGCGGCCACTCGACGCCCCGGCCTCTTCTCTCGGAGGGGCCTCGCGCTTGATGCGGGAAGCGGCCAAAGAAAGGAAGAAAAGCCCCAGGTCGGCCCAGCGGCTTGGCTCCCCCCAGAAGATGTCGTGGCTCAACTGACCCAGCGTCCATAACCCGGGCTGCGTGACCATGCCGGCCTCAAGGGCGGCGCCATCCTTCCTGAGCTGGAGCACTCTGCCGAGGATCCCGATCTCCGCCCGGAACAGGGTGGCCTCTCGCGGAGCGCGGCTCTGGGGGCAGACCACCCCGGAGTGGTTTGAGTGGTTGCCGAAGGCGGCCTGGAGTCTGCTGTTCTCCGGAACAACCGCGAGAGTGATTTTAATTGGCTCGTTACCCTCGTCCCGCTGGGCGGTAGGGTCGCACTTGACGAAGACCCCGGCCTCCCCCACGCACGCCTCCGCATAGTGGCCGGCAACCTCGTCGCTGGGGAGGAAGTCGTCCAGGTGAAGGGAAGCGAAATGGGGTTCCAGGCGGTCAGCCAGGTACGAGACCCAGGCCCGCGCCGCCTCAGAAGGCCGGCGCCCCGGGCCGAGGAGCAACGGCCGGCCCCCCGGTTCTCCGGCGTCGCCACACAAGCACGGAAGGCCGTCGCGCAACTCAAGACTGATGGCCTCGGCGCAACTGGCGGCGAGCCCTTCCCGGACGGACGGGTCAAGGGCTTCGTAGTGTAGGCGGCCGTCCGCCGCCACAGCGAGGTCAACTATCGGGGCGCGGCCCGCATCCTCCTGACGCAGAGCCGCCACGGCCAGGGGAACCTCCCGCGGAAGCGAGCCGGCGAGAAGGTCAGCCAGTGCGTCCGCCGCCTCGGCGATCCCGCGAAGCCTGGGGAGGCTGTCAGCGAGGACCTGTCCCCGCATCTGGGCCGACACAAGATTGAGCTTCTGGTTCAGCCACTCGTCGCACTGCCTCGCCGCCCGCAGGGCCGTCACCCGGACCTCGGCCGCCGGGCAGCGGCGGAGTCTCTCCTGGGCCTGCCGGAGCACCTCCTCCGCGCGATCCACGGCGTCGCTCCGCTCGCAAGCCGACGCTTTCGCGGCTTCACGCCAGTGCCTGTCAGCGGCTTCGATCACTCCCCCGAGCAGCTTCGCCAGCCAGACCCAGCCTCGGTCCCTACCGCGCATCTCCGCCAGCCGGTTGTCGAGGGCGGAGGCGGCGACCTCCACCGCGCCGGCGAGCTGTTCGTCCAGCCGTCCCCGAAGACCGTCCTGGGCCACGACCACGGCGCTCTTGGCCTTCTCCAAACTGTCGAGACATTCCCGGCGGAGGATTTCCCCCTGGAGCCTCAGGCGAACATGCTCGGTGACCCGCTCAGACACAATTGCGATCCTGTTCCTGGCGCAAGCGCGAAGGTCCAGCGCGTCGGCGAGACTTGCGGCAAGCCGGTTGGCCACGAGGCGAGTGGCGCTCTCCGGATCAAGGCCCAGACTCCGCAACGCGTCCGCCACGGCCGGCTCGTCAGGCGCCTCGCCTGACCCCCGCAGCCTCTCCAGGACGTCACCTGAGAGAACCCCCGCTGCCTCGACGGCCATTCCCCGAACCGGAAGAACGATGCGGACCAGCCCAAGACTGCTGTAGTGGGGCATCTCACGCCTATCCACGGCCGTGCGATCTCCCGTGAAGCGGCGGCGCAGGGTCGCCTTGGCGTTGTTCAGGGCTTCCGCGAAGCGATCCCCGATGAGGGTTCCGGACAGGTGAACGAGCATGTCGGCCACAGCCGGGAAGACTACGTCCGGTCCGTCGAGAGTGCCGCCACGGTTCCGCTGATTGTCGATGAGGAACACTGTCTGTAGGGCTGCCCCCGAGCTGTCGAGGACGCGGCCTCCATGAGCGGCCGACCGAACGAGCCAGGGCACGCCGCCAGGATCGCCGGTTCGGGAAGACCGCTGGTCCTCCGGGTACATGAAGTAGTCCAGCTCGGTCAGGGTGGCCAGCGCGTTGCGCTGCAGGGTCTCGTAGGTCGGATCATCGACAAGGCGCCGGAAGACACCTGGCAGGATCAGAAGGGCCGACACGTCACAGGAGCACGCCGAGTAGTCTAGGCCGATGCCGCGGGCCAGCCAGGCCGTGTCCAGAAGCATGCCGCCCCCGGTCCCGCCGCAAACTGAGGAAACCAGGAAGATGGAGAGACTGACATCCCCGCGGGCCCTCTCCACGACTCTCTCGATGGCCACCCTCAAGGCCGAGGTCACGCCGGCCGAGGAGTGCTCCTCCCAAAGGTAGGCCAGAAGCCCGGCCTGGCGGCGGCTCTCCGCTCCCCGGACAAACGAGTCGTAGCCGAGGGTCATCTCGCCGGGTGGGACCCGCTCCCCCACCCAGTGGAGTTCGGACCCCTCGGTCATGTGCCGTAGCACTTCCCGCTGGACCTGGCTCGGCGGGAAAAGCCGTGATGGGTTGCACACTTCTTCCGGGCCGAGAACAGACTCTAGGCCCGGAGTCTTCGGCGGCGAGGGGTCCACGTCTATCACCAGGAAGCCTACTGCGGGCGAGCGTGAGCCGTCCGCCAGCGACAGCAGCCGGGCTTTCGCCCGCGCAATGATCTCCTTCCCCGTCCCACCGAGGCCGACAAACAAGGTGCGGTGATCGTGCCGCTGGACTTCCCATGTCAGGTCCCTGTCATCGTGCGTCACGGGCGATGCCTCCACCCAGCTCGGAATTCGGCGATCGATGACGATTCGGCGAGCGAGTCCGCGCCACGAGAGGACAGAAGAACGGTCGGGAGCGGTCTGGGTAGGTTTGTCGACCACCGGCTGGCACGGTTCGCGCCTAGGTACCCAAGTCCTGCTAGGGCAGGTGGGCAATGAGGGAGCGAGTGCCATTGGCGGTGGTCTGTGGTATGGGATTGCTTCGAGACAAATCGTCTGGCAAAGGGGTCGCGGAGCAGGCAAACGCCGGCGCCGGTCCAGCCGACCCTCGGCCGGAAACCCTACTACCTCTCCAGCCCCGCCCCATCTCCCGCTAACATGGAAGGAACTGGCGGCGGTGAGGGGAAAGTCTCCGGCGACCTCCCCACCGCCTTCAGGCGGCCAGGCTATCTGAGAAGAGCGCGGACAAGGAACTGAGAAACTGCACGGTCGGAGAGGCCGTGCGTGTGCGGATGGTCGCGGATCGCATGCTGGGCGAGATCCGCGCGGCGTGTCTTCTCCTGGAGGCGTAGCCAAGGGCACGGTAACGAGGGAGGAAACGATCTTGGAGAAGACCGATCTTAACTGTCCTCTCTGTGGCCACATGGCCAGGCGCAAGGAGCATGACGGCCAGACCATTGCGGTTGATTGCAGGCGATGCGGTCGCTTTCGCGTGGCAGTTCAGCTGCTGGAGAGCCTCGCCGCAGACGGTAGGCTCGCCCACGCTCGTCACCTGATCTCGGGCAGCCTTCGTGACGCCCTCTCGGCGGGCTCCGAGCTTCCGCGGTTGACGACCGAGATCGTCGAGCAGAGTCTCCTTCCCCTGGCGCCACGGACGATGAACGAGCGACTAAGGCGGCTTCTCACCAATCTGTCCCGGATGCTGACAGACCCTAGCAGCGAGTGCAGGTTGCAGCCTGAGGACGATTACCCCCTCGCCTACTGCGGCCCCAATGACTATCTCGGCTACTACCTCGACGCTCTCGCGGGCATGGGCCTGGTCGAGTGCCGGAAGAACGCGGACGGAAGGCTGGACGTCAAGATTACACCCAGGGGCTGGCAGAGCCTCGAGGAGGACATCGGGCCATCTATCGGCTCCCGGACAGCATTTGTCGCCCTGTCCTTCGCGGACCACATGACACCTGCGGCCGACGAAGGTCTTAAACCAGGCATCCGAGCCGCCGGCTACGAACCGGTGATCATGCGGGAGGTCGAGCACGTCCAGTTGGTCACGGACCGCATGCTAGGCGAGATTCGCTCAGCGCGGTTCGTCGTGGCCGACTTCACCGAGCAGAAGCATGGTGTCTGCTTCGAGGCTGGCTTCGCTCTCGGACTTGGGATTCCCGTCATCTGGACCTGCAGGCAGGACGACATCGCAAACCTGCACTTCGATATCAAGCAATACAACCATATCAATTGGAGCGATCCGCGGGACCTCCGAGCCAGACTGACCCACCGCATTCGAGCCCTCATAGGCCAGGGGCCGCTGGCCCCGTAGCGACGACTCCGTCATCCTACACGGCATGCAGACTGCTGAACAGCCCAGCCCGGTTCTACCCGACACAGAAGTACTTGCGGGCAGCCTCAGGTCTCGGACTCGGGCCCCCGGTGAGCCTGTGAGGGAAGACCGCCTCGAGCAGGACCTCAACAGCGGGGATATCCGCATCCCTCACTCCCAGGTCGTGGTAGGGGATCTCGGGTCTGCTCCGGCCGAGAAAAGCCTGAAGGTTGCGGCGCACATAGTCGAACACGGCCTGGGCCAGCACCCGCAGGCTTTCCACCGTTATTACCGTCCGCAGATCCTCGTCGGCCCCTAGGCGGCTCGTCCGAATAGCCACAGCTAGAAGTTTGGCGTGCTTCATCGTAGGCACGAGTCGGTAGAGACCCGCATCCCAGAGTTCGCGCACGGCCGCAGGCCAGGCCTCACCCCTTGGCGAGGATGCGACAAGCCCCTGAAGAACGTCCCATACGCAATCGCGATCCGGCAACGGGATATCGACGGCGACGTCCACGATTGACGCAAGGTAGGCGTAGGCTCGCCCCGGGAAGAGTTCATTGAGGGTCTCTACAACGACCTCCCGATCGAACACCAGCACATAGTGCACCGTCGGCAGAGCACCGACCGTCTTGACGAGCCAGAAGATGTCCCGTATCTCCGTGGCCGTGAGGCGATCGATGTCATCCATGAAGACGATAGTTCGACGCCCGTAACAGCCCAACGCATTCACCAGTCGAGCCCTGGCTTCCCAGACCATGCCAGGTTTCCTTGGTGACTTTGTCACCAGCACAACGGCGTACTCCATCATAGACCGCCAGACCCCACTATTCCCCACCTTGAGGCAGGCCATGAGTTCCCGAGTGAAGTCCTCGAGCAGGGAACCTCTTCTGGAGAAAAGCCAAGCGTTGAACACCAACAAGTGGCATCCCCCATTAAGCGAGAGACCTTCGATGATGGACTGGGCACAACTGGTCTTCCCGACCCCCTCTGGGCCATTAAGCGCAACCACCAAGGACTCCGGGTCTCGGAAGTCCGTCAAGAGGCGCGCAACTCTCGTGGCCTCATCGTGGAGGTGGGGATCAAGGATTGGAGTGTCTCTTAGGAGCATGACGGTTGCCTCCTCGCCTTCTCGCGCTGTCTCTGCCACTCCTCGATCCCAGGTCCTCGCCCAGTTCAGCCGAGATGGTTCTCATGCGGTCATCCTGCAGCCGCTGATTCGCGATGGCACTGGGAATTGCCTTCCTTTGTGTCACTAACTGTCAGGCAGTCAGTCTGTGACGGCAAGGGACACTAGGGCCTCTGTGGGACGAGGAATCGGTTGCAGAACAGGTCGATCTGTAACGGCCGGTGATCTCACGGCTGGCGCGAGCGCCACTAAGCCCATGAAGCCACCTGCTCGACTCGTGCGCATGTCGTCGAGGTCGCCTCCAGGCCGGGGCGCAGGCCCTCATCACCCGCCCGGGCACCCGCAAGCGCGGAACTACGGGGCCGCCACCCCTGGCGGGACGGTGCCGCCGGCCTTGGCCATGGGACACTGCCGCAGACTCGACCTGCCCCCGGGAAGAAGCGGCTCGGACCTGCCCCCGGAGTCCCTAAGGAGACGCCGAGGGGCGTCGCACGAACGAGATTGGTGACGATGAGGCTGGCGGGGGGGCTTGCCGAGCATCGCAGACAGACAGCGCAGTTCCCTTATCCCTAGACTTCTCGACGCGCTGGTCGCACGCTTCGCCCCCCTACCTCTCCAGCCCCGCCCCCTCTGCCCCGCCCCACGGCAGGCTTTCCACGAGCCACGGCGCGGAGAGGGCCAGGGACCGGAGAAGGTCCCGCAGGCGGTCGAAGACATAGAACCGGACCTCGGTCCGACTGGACCCGGTGTCGGCCACCAGGACAACCAGGTCGGCGTCGGGGCTCGACGGAACGTCGCTGATGATGACCCGGACCCCTTCGTCAGTGGCGGACTCGGTTGGCTGGGGCACCCTATCCAGGGCCTGCTGCAGCACACTCTCCAGGTCGCGCAACTGCGCGTCGGTGAGGGAGTCAAGGGACACTACCCGGGTCGCGGTCACGGCGGCCGTTCCGGATCCCGCCTGCCCCGCCGTTCCCGCCGCCCCGGCCGTCAAGGTTCCCCCCGCCGTTATCCCCCACTCGGCCTGCCGACCGCCCCCGACCACGTCGAGGTAGCAAAGAGGCGGGAAGAGAATGCACCACCAGTTGGCCCCTTCGCCGGTGCCCAGGACAACGCGCAGGGCCTGGTAGTTCCCGGCCGGCAAAACCAGCGGGCCGTAGGTGCGCTCCGGAAAGGCGAACGCGCCGTACTCAACTCCCACCGGATAGTCGTAGCCACTGGCCGCCAACACGTTCTCGGCGATCCGCTTGAAGAGCGGAAGGTTATCCTTGACCGCCAGCACCGCGTCATCGAGGGTCTTACCCGCGAAGAGGCTCCCGGAGGCGTTGAGGATGGCGTCGCGGACCTCAAGCTTGACTTCCTGGTCCTTGTCCTGGTCGCTGTTGGCCACAACGTGGAGGCGGATGAGGTTGTGAGTGTTGTAGGCCGCGTCGGCCCGGAGGCGCCAGCCGCTCCAGGCCACCAGGCCGAGGATGAGAACCAAGACGGCCAGAAAGGCCTGGCCGAGGCGTCGCCGGCCCAGGCGCTCCTCGCTAGGCCGCGATTGAGCGACCGCTCCCGCGGCCTTCGGGCCAATCTCTCCGGCAGAGTTCACCTTTTATCTCTCCCAAGGCAGCCGTTTCCCGGCCGCCGAACTGGTTGCCTAGTGTGCCCCCGGATCGAGGCGGTAGCCTCGGAGACCGCAGGCAGGTCAGGTAGGAAGAGGCACGACCCGCCTACATCAGCTTCCTCATGTGCCCGAGGGCCGCTTTCTCCAGCCGGGAGACCTGGGCCTGAGAGATGCCTATCTCGTCGGCCACCTCCATCTGGGTCTTGCCCTGATAGAAGCGCAGGGAGAGAATGTGCTTTTCCCGCTCGGTCAACTTATCCATGGCCTCTCGGATGGAGATGCCCTCCAGCCAGGTGGAATCGTGGTTCTTGTCGTCGCCGATTTGGTCCATGACGAAAATGGGATCCCCGCCATCGTGGTAGACGGGGTCGAAAAGGGAGATGGGCTCCTGGATGGCATCCAGGGCGAAGACGATGTCCTCGCGGGGGATCTTGAGTTCAGCGGCGATCTCGTTGATCGATGGCTCGCGGGAGTGCTTGTTGACCAGGCCATCGCGGACCTGAAGGGCCTTGTAAGCCACGTCTCTGAGGGAGCGGCTGACCCGGATGGAGTTGTTGTCGCGCAAGTAACGACGGATTTCGCCGATGATCATCGGCACGGCGTAGGTCGAGAACTTGACGTTCTGGCCGAGGTCGAAGTTGTCGATGGCCTTGATGAGACCGATGCATCCGACCTGGAAGAGGTCGTCAACGTACTCGCCGCGGTTATTGAACCGCTGGATCACGCTCAGGACGAGACGGAGGTTGCCCTGGATGAGTTGTTCGCGAGCGGTGGGGTCGCCACTCTGCATGCGCACGAAAAGCTCGCGCATCTTGACGGCCGTGAGAACGGGGAGCTTGGAGGTATTGACACCGCAAATCTCGACCTTGTTGACCAGCAAGGACCCAGTTCCCCCTGCCCACTACCATAATTTTACTGTGTGGACTAGGGGTGATTATGCCCACGCCGGGCGGGGGTTTATTCCCTCGAACGGCGGCCCCGGTGGGACAAGAGGGCTCTCCGTCCCCGGGGCCGACCGCGCCATTGCTTGATTTCTTGCCGACCGCGCCACTATCGAGCCGGCACGGGCCGGCCATTCCCGCCGCCCGCGCGGGGTTCGCACCCGCCTCCCTACTTGGCCTCGTACTTCTCCGCGAGTTCGGCGTAGATCGCGTCCCACTCAGCTACGGCCCTCACGTTATCGCGGGCCGTCTGGGATGAGTTGCTCCAGCCGAACGGCCACTGGGTCTTGCGGCCTCGCTCGAAGAACGTGGGACCGGTGTCAGGCTTCAACCGCCGCTTCTCATGGCCGCACCGCCGACAAGACCAGCGAACGAGGTCGACCGGTGGAAGCACGATCTGATCCCGCTCCTCACCCGCGTAGACGCGGATCGTGCTCCGACCCAAGACCGCTCGGCACATGGGGCAGCGTGGCGGGAGGATTCGGCGACCCAGCGCGCCGAGAGCGAAGTAGATGGCTAGACCGGCGATCCCCGCGGCGAGAATCTGAATGAGCGCTCGGATGAAAAGCATGTAACCCACCCCTTCCTGTGCGCCCGGATAGGCCTGCACGGACACGACTTTTCCTCGCACCGAACCCGCTTCGATCAGAGGTCCCGCCTCGTCCGGGAGGTCGGCCGTTACCGACCGGTCATCCGGAAGAACATAGAGGCTGCCGTCCGGCACGGTCATTTCGGCGATGTCAAGCTCCGGGGGATGGGCTCGCGCCGGGTCGAGGCCGCCGAGATAGGGTTCGGGCAGCGGCAGGCCGTCGAGCAGGACATTTCCGTCCTCCACGGCGACCACGTCCCCGGGCAGTCCGACGACTCGGCCGAGGAAGGCGGCCACGGTCCCCGCGGAATCGAAGGCAATCAGGTCGCCCCGAGCCGGCAGCCGGCTCGCTGTGAACCGGTAGGCCAGTAGGCTTACTCCGGCCCTCACCTGACCCAGCCCGAGGGCCCCGCCATCGTCGGCCACGCTGGCGAGAACCCACCGGCTGAGCGGAGTCTGGACGAGGCCGCCAAAGATCAGGCCCACGATAGCGATTACCGCCAGCGCCTGGGCGGTGCCGGCGGCCAGGGCCTGCCTGACGGCCACCAGGAACAGGATCGCCAGCCAGACAAGGATGGCCAGGGCCAGCGGCTCGGGCAGGGTGAAAGTGTAGCCGGGCGTGACCCCCGGGGGAAGAGTTCGGACGAACCCGAGGAGGGTCGCCTTTCCGCCGGCAAGAAAGGGGACAAGGCAAATCCCAGCCGCCACCAACAGCGGAAGGTTCACCCAGCCCAGGACTGACCAACACCTCCGAAATGCCTGGCGGTAGCCCATTCCTGTGGCCCTGCCGCAGATAACCGTTCCGGCCAGGGCGAAGAGAGCCGCCAGGCCGGCGTAGTAGAGCGGAAACAGGATCAGGAAAACGACAATGGCCTTGAGGCGCCAGGCCGCGTCCCAACCACCCCCGAGGGCGGCGATGATCACGGTTTTCAGCGAGTCGGCGCCCGAACTCGTCAGGCCGAAGACGGCCGCGATGAGCAGCGGCCCGAGCCAACGCCCTCCCTCGGCCAGGCGGTAGAACCCTCTGGCCGGCTTCGACAGAACCTGCACAATGTCTAGCCAGACATCCCTCGGGCCGTAGGGCATGGCGACGCGCCGGTTATCGGCGTCCACGGCTACCACCTCCCGGCAGGGCCGTTGCGGTCGCGGTCGTCGGTCGGATGGTCGCCTTCCGTCCGGCAACCCGTGCCGGCTCGGTCTCCTCGCCCAGGAGATCCTCCGGTCCCGGGTCCCACGGCCCTTGCCGGTCAGTCCGGAGAAGCTGCGCCAGCCGACGCAGGGCTCGCAGTTCGCCCCGGCACTCAGGGCACCGGCGGAGATGCTCCACGTAGCCTCTAGACTCGCGGGGCGTCAGCTCTCCATCGAGATGCGGGCCGGCCAGGCAACTGAGGGCGCAGCCCGCGGATCCTTGCCCTGTCCGTCTCGTCACTCGTTCCATCATCCTCGCCCTCCCGCTCTCTTGACCTCGACGACCCCATCGTTCTCGGGTCCCGCGAAGCATCGGCGTCCGCGAGCGACCTCGGTTTCCCGCTCCAGTTCCAGATACGGCGCGAGAGACACCTTTAGCCGCTGCCGGGCCAGATGCAGGCGAGACATGACCGTCCCTACGGGGCACCCAACGGCCGTCGCGATCTCGCGGTACTTGAGATCGCAGTACTCCCGCAGGACTATGACTTCGCGCAGGGCCGTGGGCAGGGCCGTAATCGCCGCCCGGACGACCTCAACCACTTCCAGACGCTCGGCCGCCTCTTCGGGATCGCCGACCGGGGCCACGACCACGCTTCCATTCCCGACGGGTCCGCACGCCGCTCGGCTCGAGTCCTCTGTCGCCTCCGCGGCCGATCTCGCCCTCTGGCCGGCCCTCAGCCGGTCATAGCAGAGGTTCAGCGTCACTCGGAAGAGCCACGCCGGAGACGGCATGGCCTCCGCGCCCGCGCCGTCTCCGTAGGTCCTGAGAGCCCTGACCCAGGCCTCCTGGACGACGTCTTCGGCCGCGGGCCTTTCTCCCAGTACTCGGGCCGCGGCGCGGACCAGGCTATCTCGGTTCTGCTCGTAGACATCGGCCAGCTTCTCACGATCCATCGGATCAGCCTCCCACTCCTTAAACGAACGGGGAAGCCACTCTATTCACGGACCACCGGCATGCCAAAGGGCTCTGGTTGGACGGGGCTGCCATGAACGTGCTTTGCCGCGAAAGACCACCGGCCGCCCCCCATTCGGGGAAACGGCCGGCGCTAGAACATCATGCATCCAGAGGACGATGGGCCGCGAGCGGGCCGCTTCCCCGCGCCCCTACTGCAGACTCACGATCTCCTGCCGCAGCCTCCTGATTATCCTCTTCTCCAACCGCGAAATGTAGGACTGGGAAATGCCGAGCCTGTCGGCCACTTCCTTCTGCGTTCGCTCCTGTCCGTCGCCGAGGCCGAAGCGAAGCTCCATGATCCGCTGCTCGCGCTGGCTGAGCCTGGTCATGGCCTGGCGCAGGAGAACACGGTCAACCTCGTCCTCGAGTTCTCGATAGGTGACGTTGGCCTCGGTCCCGAGAACGTCGGAGAGGAGGAGCTCGTTTCCGTCCCAGTCGACGTTCAGGGGTTCATCGAACGAAACCTCCGTCCGCGGCGGATTTCGCCTCAGAAACATGAGGATCTCGTTTTCGATGCACTTGGAGGCGTAGGTCGCCAGCTTGATGCGCCTGGTCGGGTCGAAGGTGTTGACGGCCTTGATCAGACCGATGGTGCCGATGGAGACCAGGTCCTCGATGCCCACGCGGGTGTTGTCGAACTTCTTGGCGATGTAGACGACCAATCTCAGGTTGCGCTCGATGAGCACACCGCAGACGTCGCGGTCCCCGGCCTGAAGGCGGGAGAGCAGATAGGCCTCCTCGGCCGCGGAGAGCGGCGGCGGCAGGGCCTCGCTGGTCCCAACGTAGTAGCCGGGAGGTGGCGGGCCGAGCCGGAACATCCGCCGCCAGCGGTTCACGGTCAGGATCAGCGACCAGCGCAGTCTGACCCCGAGGGGTACTGCTATCGATCCGTCCGTGGTGAGTCCCCCCTTGCGTCAGTTGTCACGTGCCAGCCGCTCCCCAAGCGGATTGCCACGTTCAGCCATACGCGTCCCACTGGTCCCGGCCAGGCGGTCTAAGCCGCGGTCTGGACCTCGAGGACCTCCGGCGGCAGGAGGGCCCGATAACCCCCCTCGGCCGAAAGGGGGCGCGGCGAGACGCAGATAACCACGTCTGTCCGCCGCACCGAACGACCCCCTTCACCCACGACCAGCGCGTCCGGTCGGAACCCGACGAGAAGACCGCTCGCCCGCCCAAGGGAGGAGAAGGGAATGAGGCGAATTCGAGCCAGCCAGGACGTCCCCCCGAGGATCTCGGCCAACCTCGACAAGTTCGGCTCGTCGGATTCCGCGCCGGCCATTTGCCCTTCCGAGCCGACCCGCCCGCCTCCCGCGCCGCCGGCCCGCTCGCCTCCCGCGCCGCCGCCGGCCCGCTCGCTTCCCGTATCGCCCGCCCCGCTCTCGCGGTAGCCGTCTTCCCCGCACCCCCAGACCAAGCCCAGCCTGGGTGGTAGGATGCGGTGCAGGGCCGGGTATTCGACGATAACGACAGGCGCGTCGGAGATAGGGTCGCGCAGGCGATTTCCCGTGTCGACCAGGGCCCTGAACTCCGCCTCCAGTCCTTCCACTTCGATCCGGCAGGGAACACAGAGGGACAGAACCCGTTCCCGTTCGCGTCCGGTGACCAGGGCCCAGTGGAGAAGGATCGCCCCAACGAGGACGGCCGGCAGGACCGCCCCAACCCCGAGGCTACCCGCGGCCAGACCTCCGTCCAAGGAGGGTACTCCGGCCAGAAGGTAGTTCCAGGCCAGGGCGGCGCCGCCCACAACGAAGGACACGAGGTAGAAAAGACCCAGAACCCTGCCATAGAGGCGCAGGCCGCGGAGGCTGGCCGGGTAGGCCAGGGCCACCATGAGGAGGGAGGCGATGGTCTTGGCCGGAAGGCTCATCAGGAAGGCGAGGCCGGGATAGAGCGAGGCCGCTCCGTAGAGGGCGCCGCCGAGGGCGCCGAGGATCAGGCGCCTGCCCGCCACGGACGATCTGGCCAGCCGCCCGGCCAGGTAGAGCAGGGAAAGGTCGAAGCAGAAATTTACTACGAAAAAGATGTCGGCATAGACGTAGCGCAAAGCTTGGCCCCCCGACGCTGTCCTGACATACAATCTATTGGGGACGCTGGCCCATTATAACTTCGGGGGAACCGGGATTATGTCGCCCGGTGCGACGGCTGGAAGCGTGTCTAACTCCAATCCCTGACGCAAGTCGCGCCATCTCGCCGCCAGGCGACTCGGGTGGAGGTGGAGAGCGTGGCGAAAGCCGGCTCCCTACTCCCTCTTCCTGAGGAAGGTCGGGATGTCGAGATCCTCGCGGGAGAAGGGTCGAAGCTCAAGCTCCGATTCGGCCCGCCTCTTCTTCTTGGGCTTGTCGTCGAAGCCCGTGGCGATGACGGTGACCCTGACTTCATCCTTGAGGCTCTCATCGAGGGCGGCGCCGAAGATTATGTTGGCTTCCTCATCGGCGGCCTCGGTGACAATCTCGGCGGCCTCGTTGACCTCGAAGAGGGTGAGGTCCTCCCCGCCGGTGATGTTGAGGAGCAAGCCCCTGGCGCCGACGATGGACGTCTCCAGAAGCGGGCTGGTTATGGCCGCTCTGGCCGCGTCGGCGGCCCGGTTCTCGCCCGAGCCCACGCCCACGCCCATGAGAGCCGAACCCGTGTTGGCCATCACCGTCCGGACGTCGGCGAAGTCGAGGTTGATGAAACCGGGGATGGCCACAAGATCGGAGATGCTCTGGACACCCTGCCGGAGAACGTCGTCGGCGATGCGGAAGGCCTCCAGCATCGAGGTCCGTCGCTCGACGATTTGCAGCAAGCGGTCGTTGGGGATGACAATTAGGGTGTCGACCTTCTCGCGAAGGGCGTTCACGCCGTCCTCGGCCTGGCGGGCCCGATGCTTACCTTCAAAGGTGAAGGGTTTGGTGATGATGCCCACGGTGAGGGCCCCGGACTCCTTGGCGCACTCGGCGATGATCGGGGCGGCCCCCGTTCCGGTGCCACCACCCATGCCGGCCGTGATGAAGATCATGTCGGCGCCCTTGACCACCCGCATAATGGCCTCGCGGCTCTCCTCCGCCGCCTGGTAGCCGATTTCGGGCTTCCCCCCCGCGCCGAGACCGCGGGTCAGCTTCTCGCCGAGTTGGATCTTGACCGGAGACTGGGCGCGATAGAGAGCCTGGACGTCCGTGTTCATGGCCACGAACTCGACCCCCTTGAGGCCGCTCGTGACCATGCGGTTGACCGCGTTGTTGCCGCCGCCGCCCACGCCGAGGACCTTGATGAGAGCGAAATGCTCGACCTCAAGATCAAGGGCGAACAGACCGTCTGCGCCCACCGCTACTCCTCCGCTCTAGTAGGACTGCTTGACCCAGTTCCTGACCTTGCCCCAGAGGCCGTCGAAGAGACCCGAGAAGCTTCCCCTTCCGGCCGGGGCCGCGCCCCGTCCGCCGCCCAGGTTCTGAGCCGCGAGTCGGATGAGGCCGACGGCGCAGGCGCAGGCCGGATCGCGAACCAGTTCCGTGAGGCCGCCCTGACCCTCGGGGTAGCCGACCCGCACGGGCAGGCCGGTCGTGTACTGGCCGACCTCGATCAGGCCCCTGAGAGAGGCCGTTCCTCCCGTCACGACGATGCCCCCGGGCAGCACGCCCTGCCGCCCGGACTTGGCAATCTCCTTCAGAATGAGGATAAAGATCTCTTCGACTCTCGGCTCGATAATCTCGGCTATGGACTTCCGGCTGATCTCGTGGGTTCGGCTGCCACCCACGTCGGGGACCTTGACGAAGTCGTCCGCGGGGGCCATCTCCACGGACGCCAGACCGTCCTGGATCTTGACCTTCTCGGCCTGGGACAGGGGTGTCCGAAGACCGACGGCCAGATCGTTGGTCACGTAGTCGCCTCCGACGGCGATGACCCCGGCGTGCCACAACCCACCCCGATCGAAGACCGCCACATCGGTGGTGCCGCCGCCAATGTCGGCCACGGCCACGCCTAGCTCCCGCTCGGCCGGGTGCAGCACGGCCTCGCCCGCGGCCAGCCCGGCCAGGATGGTCGCGTCCACCCGCAAGCCGGCCTTGGCCACGCACCGCACGATGTTCTCGATGGAGGTTGTCGATCCGGTGACGATATTGGCCTCGACCTCGAGCCGGTTGCCGACCATGCCGACCGGGTCGCGAATGCCATCATTGCCGTCAACGATGAATTCCCTCGGAATGACGTGGATGATCTCCCTATCGGGAGGAATAGTCAGGACCCGCGCGGCCTCCAGGGCCCGCTCCACGTCGTCCTCGCCGATCTCCTTCTCCTCGCGGGTGATGGCGATGACGCCGCGGTTGTTGAAGGACTGGACGTGAGTTCCGGCCACTCCCAGGTAGACGCCGCGGATGCGCGTCTGGGCCATGTCTTCGGCCTTCTCGACGGCCTCCCGGATGGCCCGGACCGTTCCCTCGACATCGACCACGACTCCGCGCCTCATCCCGTAGGACGGGGCCAGACCATACCCGCTTATGTCAATCTCTGCTTCTTCGGAGAGTTGGGCCACCAGAGCGCAAACCTTGGTGGAACCTACATCCAGTGCGGCGATGGCTTCCTGCTTAGCTCTCGTCCCTGGCAAGAAGCCCTCCCCCTTCCTTAACTCGTGGTAAGTTCTCTGGGGTGGAAGGTTTCCCTCCTGGGGCTTATGTCGACTAGATCCGACCCTCCGTCGAAACCGGCGGACCGGGGGCCAACCCACTCAGGGCTCGCCGAAGACCGGGAAAACGTCGGGATCGGCCCAGTCGACCGGCTCAGCCAGCCCACCCGCTGAACCCACCACCGGATAGCGGGGGTAGCGAACATCCACGTAGGACACTTCCAGATGATTGGCCTCGATGTCGGCCAGGATGCCCAGGAGGGCCCCGGCCTTGGCGGCAAGGTCGGTCGCCTCGCCGACGTAGACGGGAAGTCCGTCGCGGGTGTAGAGGGTCAACTCGCCTCCCTCGCCGACGTGGATCTCGGCCACGGCCGGGCGGCCGACCGGACCCAAAGCCCCGGCGCAAGCCAGAGCCAGGGTGAGCTTGTCTCCCGTGAGCTTGGCGCCCAGGGTCACGCCCTCAGCCGCAACTCCCGTCAGGACCGGCAGACCCAGGGCCCCGACGTAGCGGTGAAACTCCACCGGCAGACCCGCGGGGTCCACCTCGGCAAACCGCTGCTCACAGGGTAGGAGGATGACCCCCTCCCGTTCGACCACCCGCACCACCAGACGCCCTGGAAGGGTCCGGCTCACCGTGGCCTCCGCAATCCGCGGGTTCTGTAGTAGTCGATCGCGAATGGTCTTGGTGGGCACCTTCATGATATTAGCGCCGAGACTTACGTCGCAGATGCGGACGACCTCGGCGGAACTCAGGTGGACAGAGCCGACGACCATGATCTCCCGGACCCCAAAGGTCGGCGAGGTCAGAAAGAGGGTCAGCCCAAGTCCGATCACCAGGAAGAGGGAGATGGCCCCGAGGAGCCGGCGCGTACCCGCCGGCCGCCCCACCGGCGCCGGGCGGGCCGGGAAAAGGGTCCGGGAAGTGCGGGGACCACGGGGAAGCCGGCGGCTCCGGGAAGGACCGGCGGGATTCCGGTCCCTCTTTCCGCTGTCCCTGGACATCGAGACCCGCTCCCCTCCAACTTGCCTGTCCCTTCTTCTCTACGATACTAGCTCTCAACCTTCTCGATGCTCGCCCCGAGGGAGCGGAGTTTCCCATCCATGTTCTCGTATCCGCGCTGGATATGGTGAACCTGCTCGACAACGGTCGTTCCGTCGGCCCCGAGACCGGCAAGAACCAGGGCCGCCCCGGCCCGGAGATCGGTGACCCGAACCCGAGCCCCGCTGAGCCTGCCCGTGCCGCGAACTACGGCCAACCGGCTGCCCACTTCTACCGACGCCCCCATGCGCAGGAGTTCGTCGGCATGGGAGAAGCGCTTCTCGAAGATGTTCTCCGTGATGAGGCTCGTCCCGTGGGCAAAGCACATCATGGCCATGGCCTGGGGCTGCATGTCGGTGGGAAAGCCGGAGTAGGGCATGGTCTTGAAGTCGACGGCTCTGAGGACCGTGCCCGGCTTGACTCGGATGCGGTCCCGGCCGGTCTCGATCAGCGCGCCGGCCTCGCGGAACTTGGCCACGACCGCGTCCAGGTGTTCCGGGATAACGTTGGTGATGGTGACGTCCCCTCCGGTGATGGCCGCGGCGGCCAGGTAGGTGCCTGTTTCGATCCGGTCGGGGATAACGGTGTGATCGACCCCGCCGAGGTGGCGGGCGCCGACGACGCGGATGGTGTCGAGGCCGGCCCCGACGACACGAGCACCCAGAGCGTTAAGGAAACTCTGCAGATCCGCGACCTCGGGTTCTCTCGCCGCATTCCGGATGACGGTCTCCCCGTCGGCGCAGACGGCGGCCATCATCAGGTTCTCCGTCGTGGTCACGCTGGGAAAGTCGAGTTGGATTTCCCGACCCGTGAGACCGGACGTCTCGCCGTCGACGTAGCCGTGGTCCTCGCGGATACGAGCCCCCAGGATTTCAAGGCCGCGCAGGTGAAAGTTGATGGGCCGGGAGCCGATGGAACAGCCGCCGGGTTTCGAGACGCGGAACTTGCCGAGCCGGCCGAGCAGCGGACCCATGACCACGATGGATGACCGCATCTCGCCCATGAGTTCGGCCGAGACCTCGTAGTCCGTGAGCCTCTCGGCGACGATCCGGATGTAGCTTTGCCCGTTGCTCTCGCGTCCGAATCGGACCTTGGCCCCCAGGCTTTCGAGGATGCGGACCATGGTGCCGACGTCCTCAAGGTCGGGTGTGTCGCGGATGACGCACTCGGATCTAGTCAGAAGCGCCGCGGCCATGATCGGCAGGATAGAGTTTTTGGCCCCGCTGGCCCGAACCTGACCTTCGAGGCGGTGTCCCCCCTGAATAATGAACGAACCCATGTCGTGCTTCGGCCCTCCGTCACCGCCAAAGCGGTCCCGTTCTGGTCGGGATCCGCGGCGCCGCCGGGTTCAACGGTCCCATCCTGACGCGGCCGGCGGTTAGCGCGAACCATCTTACGCGGGGGTCGGGAAGGTCGTTACCGGCTTTCCGTCGGGTCGGCCAGGAGGCGCAGAAGGGCGTCCCCCGCCTGGCGGACGTTGCCGGCGCCCATGGTCAGGACGAGGTCGTCCGGGCGAACGCGGGACGCCAGATAGCCTGGGACCGCCTCCAGGTCCGGCACGTAGTCCACAATCTGCCCTGGGCGGCGAACGAAGTGGCGGCCGATCAGCTCGCCGGTGACGCCCGGGATGGGCTTCTCGTTGGCCGGGTAGATGTCGGTCAGGACGACCACGTCGGCGTCGCCGAAGGCCTGTCCGAAATCCTGGTAGAGGTCGCGGGTGCGGGTGAAACGATGGGGCTGGAAGACAGCGATGACCCGACCCCCCGCCACCAGGCCCTTGACCGTCCTCAGGGTCGTGGCGATCTCGGTCGGATGGTGGGCATAGTCGTCGACAACCTCGACTCCTCCGGCCCGGCCCATCCGCTCGAGGCGGCGTCCCGCCCCGCGGAAGGTCGCCAGGGCCGAGGCCATCGCCGTGGAGGGTAGCCCCAATTCCGTTCCGAGGGCGATGACCGCCGTCGCGTTGGAGATGTTGTGACGGCCCGGAATGCCGAGGGTGAACTCCCCCATCGGGAGACCCGCCCGCCAGACCCGGAACGATGAACCCCAACCGTCGACGCGGCAATCGGTGACCTGGTAGTGGACGCCGGGCGTCGCCGGCGCCACCGCCACGCCGCCGCCTTCGGCGGGCTCGGCGACCGAGTAGGTGACAATCCGTCCGGGCAGCCGCGCGGCCAGACTGGCCAGATGGGGGTCGTCCGCGCACAGAACCGAAAACCCGTCCGGGCGCGTGCGCCCGAGGAAATCCTCAAAAGCCGAGATGATGCGATCGAAGGTGCCGTAGTGGTCGAGGTGATCGTTGTCGATGTTGGTGGCCACGGTGACAAACGGGCGAAGGTGAAGGAAAGAAGCATCGCTCTCGTCGGCTTCGGCGATGAGATACTCACCCTCGCCATAGGCGGCGCCCGATCCCAGGTCGCGGACCACCCCGCCCACAACCCAGGTCGGCCTGCAGCCGGCGCGCTCAAAGGCAACGGCCGCCATGGACGTGGTGGTGGTCTTGCCGTGCGTCCCGGAAATGGCGATGCCCTTCTTCCGCTCCATGATGACAGCGAGCATCTCCGCCCGATGAAGGACCGGAATGCCTCGCCGCCGGGCCTCGACGACCTCCGGGTTGTCCTTGGCGATGGCCGTGGAGACAACGACAGCGTCGGCGTCGCCGACGCTCCCGGCCTGGTGACCCGCATAGACCGTGGCCCCCCGGCGCCTGACTCTCTCGGTGCCGTCGGAGAGGGCCACGTCGGAGCCGGTAACCTTGACCCCGAGTTCCATCGCCACTAGGGCAATGGCGCTCATCCCGGCCCCGCCTATCCCGACAAAATGTAGCCGTCCAAGCGGCCTGTCCTTTAACCGCAACATGGCCCGGCTCCTTTCATTTCCGTCGGCCTGGGGCGGATTCCGCCGCCGCCAGGACGAGACGGGCGATCTCCTCGGCCGCTCCAGAGCGGCCGAGGGCCAAGCTCGCCCGCCGCATCTCCTCCCGCAAGGCGGGGCTAGCCAGAATCTCGCTCACGGCCCGCTCCAGGACCTCGCCGGTGAGTTCGGCCTCGCGAATGACCACGGCCGCCCCGGCCCTGCCGAGCACCCGGGCGTTATAGTCTTGGTGGTTGTGGGTGACGTTGGGCGAGGGCACGATCACGGCGGGCAGGCCTCGCGCCGTTACCTCCGCCAAAGTGGTGCCTCCGGCTCGAGTGACGACCACATCCGCCGCCGCCAGGGCCGCGTCGGCCCGGTGCAGGTAGGGAACGAGGGTAATCTTGCCTCCGTCGGAAGGGACTATCCCCGCTGAAGCCAGGGCCTGTCGGGTCTCCTCGAAGTAGCGTTCACCGGTGGCGAAGACAGCCCGCAGGCCGGGCCGGGACAGCCAGCCGGGCATGGCCCTGGCGATGGCTTCGTTGAAAACCCTGGCCCCTCGGCTGCCACCGACAAGGTAGACCACCAAGCCCTCGTCGGGCAGACCGAGGACCCGGCGTCCCGCCGCGGGCGTCATCTCGGTAACCGTGGCCCGCACGGGGTTGCCCGTGACGACCACCTTCGCTGAGCGGGGGAAGTAGCGCCGGGCATCGGCAAAGGGGACAGCCACGGCCACCGCCCAGCGGGATACCCACCGGTTGGTCACCCCGGGAAAGACATTCTGCTCGTGGATGACCAGGGGGACCCGGCCCAGAAAGGCCGCCAGACCCACCGGACCGGAGACGTAGCCGCCCGTGCCGACGACGACATCGGGGCGAAAGCGCCTGATGATCCGCCGCGCGGCCAGAAGGCCCTGGAGGGCGGCCCAGATCGCTCCGGGCGCCCGGAGCGGACCTTTTCCGACCATCCCGCGAGAAGGAATGGCCTCGAAGCGGAGCCCCGCCTGGGGAACGATCGAAGCCTCGAGGCCCTCCCGGGTGCCCAAGTAGAGGACCTCGGTTCCGGGTCGGGCCCGTCGCACCGCTTCGGTGATGGCCAGAGCCGGATAGATATGACCGCCGGTGCCGCCACCGGAGACAAGAAGACGCAAGGAAGACATCCCCGCTCTCAAAAGACCACCTGCTAAGTCTATTCTCTGTGTCCCTCCCACTCCCCCCTGACCCCTTCCGGACTCGCGGGCCGGCCGCGTCGGTTCCGCCGACCCGCCCAGGGGTCAGGCCCGGCCTGGCGACGCCGGCCGTCGGCCTAGGCCGCCGAGCGGTGACGGGAGATGTTGAGAAGGATGCCCACGCCCGCCAGGGTCGGGACCAGGGACGAACCTCCGAAACTGACGAAGGGCAGCGGGACTCCGGTGATGGGGAGGATGCCGCAGACGACGCCGATGTTCAGCATGGCCTGAAGCACGATCATGGTCGTGAGGCCCGCCGCCAGGAGCGACGAGAAGGTGTCTGGAGCGGTCATGGCCGTCCGGTAACCCCGCCAGGCCAGGACGAGGAAGAGACCGATGACCAGCACCGCCCCGACGAACCCGAGTTCCTCGCCTAGGATGGCGAAGATGAAGTCGGTATGCTCGGCCGGCAGGTAGAAAAACTTCTGGCGGCTATTCCCCAGACCCAGGCCGAAGAGCCCACCCGAGCCGATGGCGTAGATGGCCTGAATGATGTGGAAGCCGCTGCCTTGCGGATCGGCGAACGGATCGAGGAACGCCAGCCAGCGGCTGCGTCGGTACTCTTCGCCCAGCACGGCGTAAATGAGGACTGGGACGGCCGCCAGAAAGAGGCCAAGAAGGTGTCCCAGCCTGGCCCCGGCCACGAAGATCATGATGACTACGGCCCCGGCGATGGCCACCGCCGTCCCCAGGTCAGGCTGCTTCAGAATCAGGAAGAAGACGGCCCCAAGCAGGATGACGTAGGGCAAAACCCCCCGGGTGAGGCTCCTGATCTTCTCCGGATCGCGCGAGAGGGTCCAGGCCATGTAGACAACGGTGGCCAGCTTCATTAGTTCGGATGGCTGGAACCGGAGTAGTCCGTAGCCTATCCAACGCCTGGCGCCTCCGGCCACCTGGCCGACGCCGGGGATGAGGACGATGATAATGCTGAGAAAGGTGACAAAGAAGAAGACCCGGGCGTACTTGCGGATTTCCCAGTGGTCGACCCGCATCAAGAGGAACATGGCCCCCAGGCCCAGGAAGGCCCAGACCAACTGGCGCTTGAGGTAGTAGTAGGCGTCTCCCACGTCGGCCAGGGCCCTGACGGAACTCGAGCTGAAGACCATGACCAGACCGATGGCCAGGAGAGTGGCCACGCTGCCTAATATGGCGTAGTCGGGCGGTCGTCGCGTCACGAGAAACTCACCTCGCCAGAAGGCCCCAGAGCCCGGCGGCGGCAAGAGCCAGGTTTACCAGCCAGAAGACCAGGGTGACCCTGATCTCGGGCCAGCCGGAGACCTCAAAGTGGTGGTGGAGGGGCGCCATCCGAAAGACCCGACGCCCGGTGAGTCGGAAAGAGGCCACCTGGATGATGACCGAGAGGACTTCGGCCACGTAAAGCCCCCCGATGAGCACAAGCCAGAGTTCCGTCCGCGTCAGGACGGCCAGGGCCGCCAGGGCCCCGCCCAAGGCCAGGGAACCGGTGTCGCCCATGATGACCCTGGCTGGGTGATAATTGTGAATGAGAAAACCCAGGCAAGCGCCGGCCACGGCGAAAGCAAAGACACCCAGGACAGCGGCGCCCGCCGCCCAAGCGACAAGACCGTAGGCGGCGGCCGTCGCCAGAACCATGCCGGCGGCCAGACCGTCCGCGCCGTCGGTAAAGTTGACGGCGTTGGTCACGCCCAGGACCAGAACTATGATGAACGGGATGTAAAAGACCCCGAGGTCGAGGCTGACCCGGGTGAAAGGTATGGCGACCTCTGTCCCCAGATTGAGAAGTGACGAGGCGCCCCAGCCCAAGAGGATGGCCAGGCCGATCTGGACGAGAAGCTTGTAGCGAGCCTTAAGACCGAGGGGGCGGCGCAAGGCGACCTTGAGAAAATCGTCGGCCAGGCCTAAGAGCGAGTGGCCGATGGTAACGGCCAGGGCCAGCCAGATGTAAGGACCCGTTCCGCCCAAGACCAGGGCAATCACGGCGACGACCGGCACGAAGACGAGCCCGCCCATTGTCGGGGTCCCGGCCTTGGCCAGGTGGGTGACCGGGCCGTCGCTGCGGACCGTTTGCCCCCAGCGGAGACGGGCGAGAAGAGGCACCGCCGGGATGCCGATGAGGGCCACGCCGAGAAACGACGCGACGAAGGCCCAAAAGGAGACAAGCTCGATCTCCGTCATTGGCTGTCGCCACCTTTCCGCTGCTTGGGGCCGGCTTCCCGCTGCTCGAGGCCGCCGAGAAGCCGTCCCACGATCTCTTCGAACTTCATCCCCCGGGAGGCCTTCACCAGCACCGTGTCTCCCGGCTGGAGCAGACGCAGGGCCAGAGCCGCGGCCTCGTGGTTGGGGTCGGCGACGCCCGGACCGAAGTGGGTCACCTTTCCCTCCCCCAGTCCGCGGCGGGCCTCCTCGGCCAGAGCTGAGGATCGAGGGCCGACGGCGATGACGTAGTCGAGACCCGCGGCCGCCGTCGCCCGGCCGAGATCGCGATGGGCCGCCTCCGTAAGCTCGCCGAGTTCGAGCATGTCGCCCAGGACAGCCACGGCCCGGCCACCCCGGCCGGCTCGCGTCCCGGTCAGGAGTTCGAGCGAGGCGGTCATCGAGGCCGGACCGGCGTTGTAGGCGTCGTTGATCACCCGAACTCCACCCCTGTCGATGATCTCCTGCCGCATGGCCGAGAGGCGCGGTCGGGCCAGGCCGGCCCGCATCGCCTCGGGATCCAGGCCCAGGGAGAGCCCGACGGCCAGAGCGGCCAGAGCGTTGAGGGCGCTGTGCCGGCCGGCCAGGGGCAGGCTGAACCGGCCGAGAGCCAGGCCCTCGTGGACCACGCCAAAGGACATCCCCCCATCAGGCAAGGACGCGAGTTCCTCCGCCGATAGGTCCGCGGGCTGGTCCAGACCGTAGATGATCACCCTGGCCAAACGCGACCGGTGGCCTGCGGCCAGGCCGGCCAGGATGGGATCGTCCCCGTTGAGGATCGCCGTGCCTTCCCGGGGCAGAGCCCAGAGAAGCTCCTCCTTGGCCCGGGCGATGGCCGGCACCGAACCGAGAAGCTCGATGTGGACCGGACCCACGTTGGTGATGACGCCCACGACAGGGCGGGCGAGTTCCGCCAACCGGGCGATCTCCCCCGCTCCGCGCATGCCCATCTCCAGGCAAGCCACCTGGTGCTCGGGTCCGAGTTCGAAAAGAGTCAAGGGCAGGCCGATGTCCGTGTTCAGGTTGCCCCGGTTGGCCAACACCCGCCGGGAAGAGCCAAGAACCGAGGCGATGAGATCCTTGGTCGTGGTCTTGCCCACACTGCCGGTCACGGCCACGATCGGCAGGGAGAAGCGGTCCCGATGATGCTTGGCCAGTTGGCCCAGGGCCTTGACAACGTCGGGGACGGCGAGGAGGTGCCGGCCGGTTCGATGGGCCTTGGGTCCGGGGTCGCGCGTCACCAGGGCGCCGACCGCCCCGGCATCGAGGGCTCGCTCAACGAAGGAATGACCGTCGACCCGCTCACCGGCCAGGGCCCCGAAGAGATCGCCGGCCCGGACGAAGCGCGAGTCGACCTCGACCCCGGTGACCACTACGCCGGCGAGTTCCTCCGCGCGGCCGTCCACAACCCGGCCACGGGTAATCGCGGCGACTTCGGCCAGGCTGAAAAGCGGGCGGGGCCGGCCGCTCCGGGCGCGCTCGTCATCGCTCACGGGCGTCGCCTCCGGTCCGGGGGCGCCGGGGCCGGTGGGCCCGCCGCATCCGCGCCCGCCCCGATCTTTCGCAGAATGGCCTCGCGCAAGACCTCCCGGTCATCAAAGGGGACGGTCTTATCGGCAAAGCTCTGGTAGGTCTCGTGACCCTTGCCGGCCACTAGGACGAGATCGCCCGGGCCGGCCGCGGCCACGGCCAGGTTGATGGCCCCGGTCCGGTCGGGGTCGACGAGGTAGCCGGACCCTTCCCGCCTCCCGAGGCGTTCGAGTCCCGGTCTGATCTCCTCGATGATGGCCTCGGGCCTCTCGCTCCGGGGGTTGTCCGAGGTAACCACACACAGGTCGGAGAGCTTGGCCACGACCTCACCCATCAGGGGACGCTTGGCCCGGTCCCGGTCCCCACCGCAGCCGAAGACGGTGATGACGCGCCGGGGATGGAGAGCTCTGGCCGCCTGGAGGACGTTCTCAAGTCCATCCGGCGTATGGGCGTAGTCGACCACGGCCAGGAAGTCCTGACCGGCGTTCACGCTTTCGAAGCGACCGGCGGCCCCCTTCACGCCGTCCAGGCCGGCCACCGCCGCCTCGGCGGGAACCCCCTCCACGAGAGCGACCGCCAGAGCGGCCAGGGCGTTGGCCACGTTGTGCCGTCCGGTCAGCGACAGAGCAACCGGGACGCGGAATGCCGCCGGCGCCGGCAGTCCGGCGCCAAGCCCGTCTCTGGCCGTGAGGGTAAAGGTCGTCCGGTCGGGACCGGGATTGATGTCGGTGGCTCTTAGCCCGGCGTCCTCGGCCTCCAGGGCGTAGGTCACCAGGGGAACGCGGGCCACAGCCGCGAGCCGCCGCGCGTAGGGATCGTCGGCGTTGAGCACGGCGACCTTGGGACCCGGCTTGGGTATCCCCAGATACGACCGGCCGAGGCCCTCAAAGAGCCTGGCCTTGGCCAGGAAGTACTCCTCCATTGTCCCGTGGAAGTCGAGGTGGTCCTGGGTCAGATTGGTGAAGACGGCCACGTCGTACTCAAAGCCGCCGACGCGGTCCAACGCGAGCGCGTGCGAACCGACCTCCATGGCGAGATGAGTGTCGCCGGCGCCGGCCATCCTGGCCGCGAGACTCTGCAAGTCAAAGGCCTCCGGCGTGGTCCTTCCGGCCGGATAGGTCTCCCCGCCGACAACGGTCTGGACCGTGCCGATCAGCCCGCAGGATCGGGGGCCGACCAGGAGTTCGCGGACGAGGTGGACGGTCGTGGTCTTGCCGTTGGTGCCGGTGACCCCGATCACCCGAAGCTTGCGCGACGGATGCTCGAAGAAGTTCGCTGCCGCGCGGCCCATGGCCTGGCGCACCGACGGCACGGCGACGATGACCGGCGCCACCCCCGGAGACGCGGCCGGCCCGCCCGGGGCCGCGACCCGGGCGGTCAGGGCGGTGCGCGCCGCCTCCAGCCCGGCCGGACCCTCGACGACAATGGCCGCCGCGCCGCGCCCGATGGAGTCCGGGATGAAGGTGTGGCCGTCCTGGACGAAACCCCTCACACAGAAAAAGACACTCCCGGGGCGCACCTGGCGCGAATCGTAGGTGACCGCGGCCACCGGAGTAGCCCCGTCACCCAGGACAGCCTGGATCTCAAGTCCCTCAACTAGCTCGGAGAGTCGAAGCGTTGCCCATTCCCCCCGTAACCCCGATCGGGTCCGCCGACCGCGTTGCCGGACCACCGGCCAACCACGCGGTCTGGCCCTATCGTTTCCGGACTCCCTGGCGGGACATGCCGCGACAAGAGAGCGGGGGCCCCTCCAGGGCCTGGCCCCTGCCGTGGCCTCGCGTCTAGCGTCGCGGCGGGGCAAAGACAACCTTCACGGAGTTTCCCGCGGCGACGGACGCTCCGGCCGGAGGATCCTGACTCACCGCAACCCCGGTTCCCTCCACCACCAGGAGAAGGCCGGCCCGTTCGAGGAGGGTGGCCGCTTCGGCCATACTCCGTCCGGCCACGCTGGGAACGCTGACCAGACTCTGCGACGGGCCCAAGCCCTGAGCTTCGAGAAGGACCAGAGTCCCGGCGGTCGCCTTGGCTTCAGGCCCCGGGATCTGGCTCGACACGATGCCGGCCGTCTCCCCGGCGACCTCGGCCCTGAGGCCGGCCGCACGCAATCTCGCCAGGGCTTCACCCACGGGCAGACCGACGACGCTCGGCACCGTCAATTCGCTGGCAGGCCCGGTCTCCCTGTCGCCGGGGTTCGACCCCTCCCCCTCTTTATAGATCAGTGGTATCTCAAGATAGCGGTAGATGTCACGCATCAGCCGCCCGAAGGGTGGCGCGGCGACCTGGCTGCCGTAGTAGGCCCCCTGCGGCTCGTCCACGACCACAAGGACCAGGATCTTCGGGTCTTCGGCCGGGCCGTAACCGCAGAATGAAGAGACAAAGAGATCCGAGGAAACCACTCCTCCGACCGTCTTCTGGGAGGTGCCCGTCTTGCCCGCCAGGCGGTAACCCGGCATGTAGGCAACCTTTCCCGTGCCCGCGGTCACGACGGCCTCCATGGCCAGGCCGACCTCCCGCGCCGTGTCGGCCGAGATGACCTGGGTTCCCGTCGGCCACTCGATGCTGGTCACGACCTTGCCGTCGGGGCTTATCCATTCCTTGGCCACATGGGGCGTGACCAGACGCCCGCCGTTTCCGATGGCCGCCATGGCCCTGGCCAACTCAAGGGGCGTGACGGTCAGGGTCTGTCCAAAGGACATGACGGCCAGGTCGACGTTCTTGCATTCTTTTCTGGACATGATCAGGCTCGTGGCTTCCCCGGGCAGGTCCACTCCTGTCGTAGAGTCGAGCCCGAAGGCGTGCCAGTACTTGTAGAAGCCATCGGGACCAAGGCGCAGCCCGATGTTGACAAAGCCGACGTTGCACGAGAACTCAACAACCTCCGTGAAGTCCAGGGAACCGTGACCGTCCCCGCGGTGGCAATGGATGCGGCGGTCGTCGACGACGATGCTGCCCGGGCAGTAGAACCTGTCGGTGCTGGAGACGACCCCCTCGTCCAGAGCCGCCGCGGCGGTGACCGGTTTGAAGGTCGACCCGGGGTGGTAGGTGTCGCTGACAGCGAAGTTCCGCCAATTCTCTTCGGGGTATTCGGCGAAGTGGTTGGGGTCGAACGTTGGCCGACAACCAAGCCCCAGGATGTCTCCGGTGTCGGGATCCATGACCAGGATGGTTGCGTGCTTGGGCTTATTCTCACCCATGATCCGGTCGAGTTCCCGCTCGACCAGGCTCTGAATGACCTCATCGATCGTCAGAACCAGACCCTGCCCGTCCGTGGGGGCAATGTAGCGGTGCAGGGCCTGCGGAATCTGACGCCCCAGGGCGTCGTACTCGATGACGATGGAGCCCGGGGCGCCACGCAGTTCCTTGTCGTAGGTGTACTCCACGCCGGCCAGTCCCTGGCTGTCTATTCCGGCGAAACCGAGGACATGGGCGGCCACCGACCCCTTGGGGTAGACTCTCTGGCTTTCCTGAGTGAACCCGATGCCGGGCAGTTCCATGACCTTGACGGCCTGGGAAACGTCATCGGGCACTTTACGCTTGATCCAGACGAAGGCCTGGACCTGTGTCAGTTGCCTCAGGACCCAGTCGTAGTCCAGGCTTAGGGCCTCGGCCAGCTTGCGGGTCGTGCCGGGTGGATCGCTCACCTCGGAGGGAACGGCGAAGATGGAGTCCACGTTGACACTCACGGCCAACTCGCGACCCATTCGATCGTAGATGGCGCCCCGCCTGGCTTCGACGGGAACCTCGTGGGTCCGGATGTTGAAGGCCTTCTCCCGAAGCTCGGCCCCCCGGACAAACTGGAGGTAGCCGAGGCGTCCGGCGAGGACCAGAGCGAAGAGGGCAAACAGGACCAGAAGAACGAGAACACGTCTTCGCAGGCCGATGCCCGGCTGTGTCGTCAAAGCTGGATCCCCGCCTCGCTATTGCCACTCGCGGGCCTCGGTCTGTGAAACACCGGTCAGCCAGCGATAGAAGCGATCCCAGAGCGAGGCCTGCCCGCCACCCGGCCCGGTGGCGCCGGCCAGGACGGGGTCACCGGGCGTCGCGCCGGTCGCGCCGGGGACCAGAGTGATGATCCGGGCCAGGGACTCCGACTCGCCGCCGTCCGCGAAGCCACCCGCCACGCCGTCCGTCCCGCCGCCCGCCGCGCCGCTGCCCGGCGCCGGGAGGGCCTCCAAGCCGGCGCCCACGCGCACGTACTCCGGCCTGACCATACCCAGTCGCACGGCTTCTTTCTCGACCCGGGCCAGTGACTCGTAGCCCGAGACCTGGTAGCCGAGCTTCTCGTTTTCAGCCTTTAGGGAAGCGATCTCGGTCTTCACTTCGTTGATTCTGAAGCCCAAGCGGGCCGTGGTCGTGTAGCTCCAGGACAAGGCCACGGCCAAGAGAAAGGCCACGGCCAGGTAGACCAGGTAGGAACGAATTCCAACCTGGGCCCGGACCTCACCCTCGGCGGGCCGAACCGTCTCCCGGCGCGGCGTGATGGCGCTCGACCGGCTCGGTGACGGAAAGGCGCTCGACCGGCTCGGCCAGGGAGCAACGCTCGGCCGGCCCGGCCACGGAAGAGCGCTCGCCCGGCTTGGCGAGAAGGGCAAAGACCCGCTGGCCGCCCGCTTGTTCCGGTGTCCGACCCTCGGGGGAACCCCCATCACCCTATTCACCGCCTTCGAGACCTATGACCCTCGTGCCCGGCGGGCACGGATGGTCCCCAGCCTAGACCCGCTCCGCGGCTCTGAGCTTGGCGCTTCGAGCCCGCGGATTGCCCGCTACCTCCGACTCACTCGGAAGAAGTGGCCGCCTGGTTAGAACCTTGAGAGTAGGTCTCCCGCCACACCGGCACTCCGGCAGACCGGGCGGGCAACGACACCCGCGCTCGGCGGCGCGAAAGGCCAGCTTGACGATTCGATCCTCAAGCGAGTGGTAAGAGATCACAACCGCCCGGCCGCCCACCGCCAGAGTATCCGCGACTTTGCTCAGGGCCGCCTCAAGTTCCGTCATCTCGTCGTTAACCGCGATTCTGAGAGCTTGAAAGACCCGGCGGGCCGGGTGCGGGCCCTGTCGCCGCGCCGAGGCCGGGACAGCCTCCTTGATGATGGCCACGAGTTGATCCGCGGTCTCGATCGGCGCCCGCCGCCTGGCCCGGACGATGAAGCCGGCGATACGGGAGGCCCACCTCTCCTCACCCCAGTCGCGGAAGACGCGGGTCAACTCGTCCAGGGACAGAGCGCCGAGCAAATCAGACGCTGATGGCCCGCTACGGGTGGTGTCCATTCTCATGTCAAGAGGCGCTGATCCGTGGAAGCTGAAACCGCGTTCCTGGACATCCAATTGAGCCGAGGAGACCCCCAGGTCGAACAGGATACCCTGGACACCCCCAAAACCCGCCGTCCGCGCGACTTCGTCTATCTCGGAGAAACGGGCGTGGACCAGGGTCACCCGGTCACCAAAACCGGCCAGCCGCTTGCCCGCGGCCTCCAGGGCCATTGGGTCTCGATCCAGGCCAAGGACCCTGCCCCCGGGTCCGGCCATCTCGGCCAGACGTTCGGCGTGCCCGCCGAAACCCACGGTGGCGTCGACATAGACCGCGCCGGGTCCGGCGTCGATGAGGCCGGCGACCTCCTCAAGCATCACCGGTCGGTGCCCGTATGTCATGCCGCTTGCCCTCCCGGACCAGCAGCTCTCTGTAAAAGGAGCGTGGCTCGGACATAACCCTCCGAACTCCGGACGGCTCCAGGCCACGCATCGGGGAGCAGCAACTTCGGACCGCGGGGGACAGCCTGTCCGGCCGCCTATCCCATGGCCTCAAAGCGCTTGAAAACTAAATTCTCAAATCAAGGAGCTTCTCGGCGATGTTCTCGTACTCGTTTTTGACCCGCTGGCTGAAGGACTCGTAGGCGACCGGGTCCCAGATCTCGGCCCGGGTCGAGACACCGATGAGCACGGCTTCCTTCTCCAAGCCGGCGTACTCCCGGAGACCCGAGGGCAGGAGAACCCGCCCGTGGCTGTCTACGTCGGCGTCGGCCGACCCGGCCAGAAGGAAACGGGAGAACTCCCGGGCCTCCTTCCGTCCTAGGGGTAGATCGCCCAAGCGCTCCATTAGAGCCTCAAACTCCTTGGTCGAAAAAATGAACAGACACTTCTCAAGGCCCTTGGAGACAACGACGCGCTCGCCCAACTCGGTCCGGAACTTGGCCGGCAGGCTGACGCGTCCCTTATCATCTAGGCTGTGGCGGTACTCCCCGTAAAGCATAGGAAGGTTTCCCACTCCATCCCACTCTGTCCCACCTTGGGTTCATTCTACTATGCCCTGGGGCTTCGCGCAACTGCCCAGCTATGCGCAGTCATCGGTCCGTGGCGCAACTCCCAAAGACCCCAATAACTCACTAGCAGAAAGGGTCTCTTGTACCTGTGCTCCCGCAAAGCACATCGCGTCTAGCTGGCCCTTCCGCGACACCTCCTCCCTCCGCGTGCGGCGGGACTTCACGGCGTCGGGGTCCAACCTCCGCCTAGACGTTGAGGACGCCTTTCGGCAGCTCTCCCTTGTCTGGCACCGCCGCGATCTCGCCGGCCTCTCGGGTGCCCTAGTGCGGGTCAACGGCCTGTGCTGCATCGTCACGAACATTCACCAGTCGTGGACCCGACAGCGGTTCACGGCCGCGCACGAGTTCAAGCACTACCTGACCGACCGGCACCTGGCGCCGGTATCTACTTGCAGCCAACGCCTCGACACGGCCATCGAGCGGGCGGTCAATGTCTTCGCCCGTGAGTTGCTCATGCCGCCGGAGACGTGCGGACTCTACGACAAGGGGTTCTGCGCGCCGGAGGAGATCGGGCGAGTTCTGGGGGTCAGCGCCCAGGCGGCGGGCCTCAGGATGGCGGAGTTGGGGCTCGGCAAGGAGCAGGTTTGGTGGGGGTGAACCAGTGAGTAGCCATGCGGAGGCACAGAGGGAAGAAGAGAAGGATGCCTTCCGGAAGTTCGTTCACCACGCGGAAGAGGTCTATGGACAGATGTCCCAGTTCGCCCCCACAGAACCGCCGTCGCCTGACGTCATCGCCACTTTCGCATCTGGGAGAAGAGGGTTCTCCTCGGTCAAGGTCACCGATGAACAGCTCGAGAGGGCTGGGGGTCTGCCTCCAAGCTCCGTGAGGAGTTCGACCGAGAATCGGCCCGCGTCGGCGGTGTCCCCCTGGCCTTCATCTCTTTGGAACTCTCTGCGGAGGGTCGGCGCCGGCCCGGGCTTGTGCGGCGTTCAGTCCCTTCCCTGGTCGAAAGACTGAGGAACGTCCCGCAAGAGGAAGAGGTGGTCCTTGAGGGACCATCACTGCCGCCGGGCGTAGCAGCAATTCGAGTCCACTACCCATCGTTACCCCGCCCGATCTTCCTGCCGCCCATGTCCGGAGCGTGGGTGTCCAATGATACAGCCAAGATTGAGGTGCATCTGGCCAAACCCAAGCCGCCGGAGCTTCCCGTAGATATCCTAGCCCACTTCTCCTACCTACGCCGCCCGTGGGACCCTGACGACCGAGCCTGCCTGGCCACCCTGGAGGAAGCCCTGGCTCGCTCGCCATACGACCGCCTATGGGTCTATGACCCTGGGTCCGACAAGCTTCTCGCCCGGCTAGACAACAACGCCACGAGAGGACGCTAGCCAGGCTGCGAGCGGAGGGGGAAACCCCTGGTCACCGGTCACGTCGAGTGGCGGCGAGTTGGGTCATCGGAAAGAGAGCAGGCGAGGTAGGTGAGGCCGACCGCGCCGGGCAGCCCTGACCAGCTGTTGAGAGCGCCGGCAGTTCCTCACCCGGTTGAGAAGATTCCTGTCTACCCAGAAGAAGGAAGAGACGGCATTCGTCGTCGAATACCTAACGACAGGCGGGACAGGTCGGACACCGGAGGCGAGAGCCGAATGGAACCCACCCGCACCGAGGTGTCCCGCTACGAACTTCTCCTCGACTGGAAGGCCCGCCCCGAGCCCGCAGATAGCATTGGCCTTGAGAAGTATGTCTGTCTGGTTCGTGAGCGCTTCGAGAAGGTGGAGGAGATTCAAAGGGGCAGATGGTATGCTTTCTTCGGCGGGAAGCGGGACATTGTTGCAGGCCCGGACCACGTTCAGGTAATCGAGCGTGACCTGTCGGAGGATCCGGAGACCTTCGGGGGCAAGCTCCTCTCGATAGCAGAGGAAGCGTTCTCCTCATATAAGCTGACCCGCTCCCGTATCGTGTTGGCTGCCACAATCCTTGTGCGATTTCCTCAGCCAGTCGTAAGTCAGCTCCTGGGAGCAGACACCGTCAAACCACTAGAACGAATGGTCTCCAAGGATGTTCGTATAAGCACGAGCGTGCTCTGGGGGCGCGGATATGCCCTGCAACTGCCGCCACATCCTAGCCCGCAGTCGAAGCTGTTCCTTACTGCCGGCCTTAGGTGCTCGCTGAACGACGCTGCCGGTTTGGTCCGACGCTGGCGCCGTCTGTCTAGCGGGTTGAGCAAGCTCGTTTCCTGGGCCTATATCGCGCAGGGGGTAGAAAATGCCTCAACTTGAAACGCTTACTGAGCGCCAGCCAACGGGAGCAGTCGCAGCCGACAGTGCTGCTGCAGACGACCTCGCACTCCTACGGCACATGCTGTGGAGTCAGCTCTCTTTCAGAGAGCCTGAACTAACCATGCAGGACAGGCTGCTTGAGCGCCACCCAGCGGGAGCAGTCGCAGCCGACAGTGCTGCCGCAGACGACCTCGCACTCCTAGGGCACATGCTGTCGAGTCAGGACTCTGCAGCCGACAGAACTGCCGCAGACCACCTCGCACTCCTACGGCACATGCTGTCGAGTCAGCTCTCTTCCAGAGAGCCTGAACTAACCATGCAGGACAGGCTGCTTGAGTGCCGAGTTTCTTGCCCAGAACTCGGGCGACCCGGGTCACCTGAACTAACCATGAAGGACGGGCTGCTTGAGTGCCGAGTTTCTTGCCCAGAACTCGGGCGACCCGGGTCACCTGAACTAACCATGAAGGACGGGCTGCTTGAGCGCCAGCCAGCGGGAGCAGTCGCAGCCGACAGAGTTGCCGCAGACCACCTCGCACTCCTAGGGCACATGCTGTGGAGTCAGGACTCTGCAGCCGACAGAGTTGCCGCAGACCACTTCGCACTCCTATGGCACATGCTGTGGAGCCAGGACTCTGCAGCCGACAGACCTGCTGCCGCAGCACGCCGTATGCTGCGGAGTCAGTCCAAAATGACTGGAGTAACCATGGACAGGTCGTTCTTGATCGAGGAGCGTGTTGGCGGCACAACCGTGGGGCTGATCCGCAGGGGCTCAGTGTTCAGTCTGGTCTGGTCGCGCTTCATCTTCGCATTCCGATCCTGGGTCACGGAGGCTGTACGTCGTTGGCAGGAATCGCCTCCAGAAAAGCAGCAGCTGCCGGGCCCTCAGCCTTTCCTGAGCAGCCCGGCATTCCTCGTTGCCGAGATCCGCTGGCAGTGGCATCTCATGGTCGGCCAGCCGATTACTCTCGCTGCGGCGACCGCAGCGTGCCTCTGGGCTTGGCTCGGTCCCGTGAATGGGATTATCACAGGAACCCTCATCTTGGCAGCGTTGGCGGGGGTTCTGTGGCTCTTGCCTTTCCAAGCCTCGCCGGGAACGGCGTGGAGACTTCGCTTCTTGCGGTTGATCGGTCTCCCCACATTCTACGTGGCCTCCGACGCCGCGCTCAACGTGTTATTCAATGCCCTGGGTCAAGCGGATTGGCTGAGGACTCTCCTTCTGAGCGCTCTGCTCGTTGCCTCCTTCGCCAATGTGGTTCTAGTGCTCACCTCATGGGGGTTCGTTCCCGTGGAGGTATCGCTCAGGCAGGTGTCATCGGGTCTGCGGACGGCCGCCGACAAGGTGGATAGCCTCCATAGCCGCAAGGAGAACAGCTCCGCCAAGGATGTCGGCCGCTCCGCTCCCGGCCTTTAGGAGAAGTCGTCCCGCTGCAGGGGTGCCCGCCTATCTGCCGAACGCTTGTTCTTGGCCGGTAGAGGACTTCAGTGTGCGGGGGTACACTTTCCGCCTCGAGCCGCTGGCTCCATTGAGACGGTTTCATATGGGCATCACGCCTAGCGGCACAAGACGACTCTTGCGCAATCATCGAGTCACCGCAACGGTAACGTTCACCGGACGGCAGGAAGACACTATTCTCAACAGGCCCGTCCGTAGGTACCGGACCGGAGCTGAACGCCGGGCGAAGCTGCTTGACGACATGTTGCTGCTTCTTTCCCTACTTACTGGAAGCAATGTCGTCCGGGCGAGCGACAGGAAATACAGAGGGTTCCCGGTTCTCCCAGTTAACCACAATCAACGTATCTACGAGGCCTCATCCCAACTTGAAGCTGCGCTCGCAACGGCACTGCGCACTGCCTGCGCCAGGGATTGGCAGGCCAGATGGGCGAAGGGCTTCCACCTCGCGATGCTGTACCACGGCTCGCAGCTCGCCAACACGGAGGCACGGCTCCTGCTCTACTCCTCCATGTGGGAGTTCATGGGGAAGAAATCGAGGTTGCCAGCGGGATCAACCCTCGCAGATGCACTTCCCGTACTAGTGAAGGAGTTCTTCTTCGGCAGTAGCAGGAAGGTCAACCACCACAGGCTTTTGATCTTCGCAGGCCTGAGAAACCAGGTTGCCCACTATGGTACGTTGATGCCTCTACAAGCATCGGGCATACCGCCCTGGCTGAAGAATGCGGCTCCCGTTTCGTCAGTGATAGGAACCTGCTACTCCTACATCGAGTTGTTCGAGAAGCTGACCCAGTTCCTCGCGCTAAGTAGCTTGGACCTAGACGTCTTCGGACCCGGCACCAAGGGCGGGGCCCGTGCCTCCAGATCCTTCGCCGTCGAATGGGGTCAGCTCGTTGAACTCGTCAATACCGGCAGAGTGGCCAGCTTTGGTCCCTAGGTACGGAAGGCGGATGCGATGGTCACGGGGCACGTCGGCAAGCCATCGAAGACCAAGGGCTACAACACCCTGGTCCTCGACTACGGTCGCAAGCCCGACGGCGGGGTCTACGTCGAGCCGTCGGCCATAACGGTCATCGCACGCCTGGAACGGTGGTACTGGGGCAGGGAACACTTCCTCGAGCTGGAGACCCGGCGCTGCTACCGGGCGGAGATTGATCTCCATCTCGTCCTCCGGATCGGCCAGATGCCGATCAGCGACGTGCGGCCGGGAGGTCATCGCCCATCGTCCGCGGGCAACGCCTCCTGCACGGCCGCATGATCGAGACCCTCGACCCAAGGCGAACCCTCGACCAGGCGGGGATCGTCATGCTTATCGAAGCCAGATTCAGGGCCACTAGGGCGAGTTCCCGATCGAGTGCCCTCTCCTCACGAATGCGCATCAGCGAAGCCTTGGCGTGACCTGGTCCAACATCGACCGCGACCGCCGGATCGACCTCGCCTACTCACACGTCCAGCCGGGCTACAATTGGAAGCGGCCGCCAACCGCCTCGAAGCCGCCCTCGACCTGCGAATGGGCGGCAAATCGCCACTGTCGCCTCGCCGTCGCGGATAGTCTGCCCAGCTAGATACCCTCTTCTCTCGCTCGGATTACTCCCAAAGACCCCAACAAATCACCAGCATAGGACCGTCTGCGGTCAGCCAAACCTAGACTCGTAAACAAAGGTCAGATGACGGCAACAGAAACCAGGAGGAGGTGAGCACAGTGGGTGTTGGTCAGAGGTCGAACCGCATCCTGGTTAGGGGGGCGGAGCACGCTCTCGACCAGTTCAAGTACGAGGTCGCGCGGGAGATCGGGTTGACCCCTCCCCAGGACGGGTACTGGGGCGACTATCCGGCTCGTCAGTGCGGAGCGATGGGAGGTCACATGGTCCGGCGGATGATCCAGGACGCTGAACTCCGGCTGGTCGGAGGCGGGTTCGCTGGAACTGTGGGAGTAGGCTTCGGCGGCGGCTACACTGGACCGGGGTACACCACTAGGTAAGGCTGAAAGCCACCAAGTGAAGATGCGCAAGACCGGAGCGGCTGTTATCATCAGCCGCTCCGTCATTGAAGGGCAAACGAGCAGGTAAATCTGCAAGATAGCCGCCGGAGAAAGAAGACCTCGCCAGGGGCGAGAGCGATTAGGCCGGCCAAAGGATTTTCGAAAGTTTGTGGGTTTAGGGAACCGAAACCATCCAGAAGAGGAGGTGAGACATAGTGGGAACGGGACAGAGGTCTAACCGCATCCTGGTTCGGGGTGCCGAGCAGGCGCTTGATCAGTTCAAGTACGAGATCGCGCGTGAGATCGGCCTCCAGACTCCCCCCGATGGCTACTGGGGCGACTATCCGGCGCGGCAGTGTGGCGCCATGGGCGGTCACATGGTCCGCCGGATGATTCAGGACGCTGAGTCGCGCCTTGCGGGCGGAACCGGTCTCCGCACCGGCCCGACCGTCTAACCGGGCTCTATGGTGCGGATCGACCGGCCCCCACGGGTCGGAGAAACATCGGAGCGGCTGCCGCGAGCAGCCGCTCCCCTATTCTCTCTTTAAGAAGACGAAAGCATCAACCTTGGCGCCCGCCCAGCCGGGTTCGAAAGTCGGCCCACTCGGCCTCGATCTCCGGTGGAACGAGGCCGCGGCGGCCCTGACCCATACCAGAGGCCAAAAGGTACATCTGGGCCAGCCAGTAGCCGCGGAAGGCCACATTGTAGTTGATCCAGATTTCAAGCTTGGTCGTGATGTTTACCTGAGAGATGCCCAGGGGAACGCGCAGCCAGCCGGAGGTCACCCGCCGCGACCGCCAGGTGAACGCCGGCGCCGCCGGGTCCTTGAAGGTGAGGACGATCGCGCCGCGGTAGGGCGCCTTGGGCGGTTTGCGGCGATGCAAGTGGTACTCGAGTTCCTGGCGGTCGGCCCCGTAGCGCAAAGCTTCCTTCACGATTTGGTCCTGGGGTATCTCCCGATTGCGCCCGATGTAGGGGATCATAAAGTAGATCTCGATCTCGTCACCAAGGAAAACGTCGTCTCGCCGCAGTTCGGTGATGTAGGGGAAGATGGCCCGCAGGATGTCGCCGACCGCGGCTGAGGGATAGCCTCGTTGCATGAGGCGCAGAAAAACTTCTTCCCAGTCCTCAAGACCCATGGCCTCGGGCGAGACACTGTCGAGGCGGAAGTGGCCCGGCCAGGTCTTGTGGAGTTCAGCCAGAGCCCGGGTCAGGCCCGCGTAGCGGCGCCGCACATTGCCGTCAAACCAGTTCGCCGCCAGGAAGACTTCTAGCTGGCTAAATGACGGGACTTGAACATTCAGCCAGTTGACCACGTAGCGGCTGGAGACAATGGACTCGACGAAATCAGGGGCTTTCCACGCGGTCTCGACAAGCTCTCCGAAGTAACGCGGGACTTTCGTGCCCTCAGTCATCGGTCCACCTCCCAAGGAGAAGGGTACATAGTGGCCACGCCCTTTGTCAAGGCAATGCGGGGAAGACTAGCCCGGGGCGGGAAACATGGAGGTGGTTTCGCTGGCGGGCAAGATGGCGCTGGCTCTCGTCGCCGCGGCGGTCAGCGGGGCGGCCATGTCGTTTCAGGGGGTCTTCAACGCGGCCCTCAGCAAGAAGGTGAGCCTCATCGGGACGAGCGTGGCCGTCCACGTCATCGGAACCGTCCTGACCGGGATCATCCTAGTTGCCGCTCTTCTTACCGCCCACGAGTGGCTCCCGGCAAGGCTCAACCTTGCCGGCATTCCCTGGTACGCCTATCTGGGCGGTGTTCTGAGCGTTCTCATCATTATCGGGGTGGCCTCAGCCTTTCCGGTCACAGGGGCCGGGTTGGGGGTCTCCCTGATCATCACCGCCCAGCTCGCCGCCGCCGTGGTCCTCGACCACTTCGGCTGGTTCGAGACGCCAAGAGTGGCCATCACCTGGATCAGGCTTCTAGGGATAGCTCTGCTCATCATCGGAACTCGCCTCGTAGCCAAGTAAGGGCCGGCAAACCTCATCGAGTTGTTTCAAGTCGTTGATGATCGCCAAAGGTTGCCCCAGGGGGTCGCCTCGCCTGGGATCGTCTTCCTCGCGCAGGCCCGTGAAGTACACTGACCGCGCCCCCGCGGCAGTCGCCCCGACAATGTCGGCCTCCCAGTCGTCCCCGACGTGAACCAGGTCCCCGATGTCCACGCCGAGCCCGATGGCGGCCTGCCGGAAAAGGACTGGGTGGGGCTTGACGAACTCCCAATCGGCTGAGATGACGATCACGTCGAAAAAAGACGCGAGCCCCTTAGCGGCTAGGACCCGTCGCGTGCCCGGCGAGTAGGGGTAGTTGGTGATCACCCCCAGGCGGTAGTGCCGCTTGAGCCCGGCCAGAAGTGGCCTGATGCCCTCGGGCAGGGGTAAGGCGTCCACCAGGACCTCGACGTAGGCCTCGACGGCCTCGGCCAGAAGCTCCGGGGAAACCCTGCCCTGGCCTCCCGCCACTGGTTCAATGGTCAGTCGAAGGCGGTCGACGAGATCGTTTTCCCGAAGATGGGGCAGGTTGACGCGGTACTGCTCCTGCCTGACCGCGTCGTATCGAGCGATCACCTCCTCCGCGTCGCACGGACCCACGCGCTCTCGCAGGAAGGTCACGAAGCCGCGCAGGAGGGCGCCCATCTCCGCCTGGTTGAAGGGCAGCAGGGTGTTGCCCACGTCGAAGGTGATGGCCCGGATCATGGCTCTTCCCACCGTCCCGCCGCCCGGTGAAGCAGTGTCGCCACCGTCTCGATCCCCAGCCAGTAGTCCTCCAGAATGATGTTCTCGTTCGGGGCGTGAACGGACGAGGTCGAATTGCCGACGCCGAAGCCGACCACGGGCAGTCCGAGATTGGTGAAGATGGGCATCGGCCCGGAGCCGGTCATCGTCGGGTGGACCACGGCCGGCTGCCCGTAGGTCTCCCGGATGGCCTCGGTGACGATGCCAACGAAGGGCGACCTCGGGTCGGTGCGGGCCGGACGCTCCCCGGCGTGGATTCTGACCTCGATGTCCCCAAAGCCGTGCCGGCGAAGATGGGCCTTGACCAGGGCGGCGATCTCCACCGGATCCTGGTCCGGAACGAGTCTGAAATCGAGCTTGGCCACGGCCCGCGAGGGCAGGACTGTCTTCTCCCCGTCCCCGGTGTAGCCCGATACGAGACCACAGATGGTCGCCGTCGGTTCGTAGAAATTGCGGCGGTTGGCCTCCAGGCCCTTGAGCCCGAGGAGAAGACCCGGGAGGCCCAAACTCTTGGCCGTGGCGGCGCTAGTGTCCGGTATGCTCCTCAGGAGTTCAAGATCGGCCTGGCTCGGCGCCCGCACCGCATCGTAGAAGTCATCAACCAGGATGTGCTCATCCTTGTCCTTGATCGTCGCTAGGGCCCAGATCAGGCGCCAGGCGGGGTTGGGAACCAGGGTGGCCTGCGAGGAATGAATGTCAGCCCGCGCTCCGCGAGCGACGAGTTCGAGGTAGCAGATGCCCTTGACGCCGAGGGTGACCGTTGGGCGTCCGGCGGCGTCGCGGTAGCCGGACTCCCAGACGACACCGTCGACCTTGGCCAGCCAGTCGGCGTTGGCCCGGACAAACTCCTCAAGGTGCGGGCTGCCGGTCTCCTCCTCGCCCTCGCAGACGAAGACAACCGATACGGGCAGACCGCCACCCGCCTGCGTCCAGGCCGCCACGGCTTGGATGCGGGCCAGGAGGTTACCCTTGTCGTCGGCCACGCCGCGGGCGAAAAGGCGTCCGTCCCGCATCGTGGGCTGAAAGGGCGGTGAAGCCCACTCCCCCAGCGGATCGGGTGGCTGGACGTCGTAGTGATTGTAGAAGAGGATGGTCCGGTCGGATTGACCCCGGGCCTGCCCGACAACGATGGGCTGACCCCGCGATCCCTGGAGTGAGGTCTCGACCCCCGCGGCGCGGAGAAGGCCGGCTACAGCCTCCGCCGTGGGACCAAGACTGGCCCCCGTCGCCGAGACGCTCTCTGTCCGGCACAGGGCCACCAGTTGGTCGGCAAACAGCCCGCGGCTTCGCCGGACGTACTCCAGCACGGCCGCAAGAGGACCCGACGCCTCAACCATCGCCCCACTCTCCCCGCTGGCGCGCCGTCTCCCGCTCCCGGCCCACGCCCCGTATGATGCGCTTCTCCGTGCAGACCAAGTCCATCTGAGCGTCGTAGGGGTCCAGGGGCAATGGCTCGGGCGAGATCTGGACCTCAAAAGCCAGGGCCACCCTCACCGCGGAGATGGCGTCCCCCGTCAGGAAACGGTCGTAGTAGCCGCCGCCGTAACCGAGCCGTCCACCAGTAGCGTCGAAGGCTACCCCGGGGACGACGACAAGATCGAGACCCCCGACCGCAAAGGGCTCGCACCGGGATGGGTCGGGCTCCATGATGCCGTAAGGCCCCGGGCGAAGTTCCGCGAAGCCGCCCCTCAGGCGAAGGGCAAGAAGCCGCCGCTCCGTTACAAGGGTCACGGGGGCGCAAACAACTTTCCCCGCCGCCAGGGCCTCCTCCATGATCCGTGAGGTGGGAACCTCACCGCGGAAAGCCAGGTAGACCATGACGGCCCGGGCTTCGTCGAACACGGCCTGCCCGAGGAGACGCTCCTGCGCCTCGGCGCCAAGGGCGGAAGCCAGGTCGCCAAGACCCAAGCGAAAACCAAGAAACGTTCGTCGCAACTCGGCCTTGTCCGGCAAACCAGGCGAGATAGTCACCTCGGGTCAATCGTCGACGCAGGAGAAATAGACGACCGTGACAGACTCCTCCAGACCGATCGTCCGACCGTAGACCTTACCCAGGAAATCCAGGACGTCGTCGACACCGCGCATGTCCTGGTTCTCGCCACTAATGTCTCGAACCGAGAGCTTGGAGACCGGTTTAACCTCGACCAGGTCGAGAACGGCTTCGAAGAGCCGCCTCCTGGGCTCGAAGCGGTTTCCGTAGGTGATGAGGACAACGTCCCCCTCATGGTACTTCTTAGTCTTGTCTCCCAGGCGGATCGTGCAACTCTTCTTCTGGGTGAGAATGTTGCCGTGGTAAACGGTGGAGTAGAAGTTGAGGGCCTTCATCCAGCCCACCCCCTCCAGCAATTTGCCGTCCTATTCGGCGAGAGACCCCCCTTCCCTCCCCGGCCGTCGGAAGCGGGCGCACCGACAGCGAATGTGCGAGCCCTTGGAGGTTGGCGCGCGGCCGGGCCGAACTCTCCGGCAAAGGCCCAAGCTATGCCCCGGGGTTCCAGGTCTCGCTCCGAACTCCTGGGGACCAGGGAGGCGCTTCAATTGGACGAAAACGTAAAACCGGCTTTTCCCCGCTTCTACACCAATCACGCCAACATCTACGCCACGCCCTTCGACGTTGTGCTGGAGGCCGGGGTGAAGAGCGCGCCGACCGATCAGAGCACCGTAAGCTGTCATCTGGTGATGAGCCCTCAGATGGCCAAGGTCGTGGCCCAGATCCTGACCGAGTCCATCCGCCAGTGGGAAGAAAAGCACGGGGAGATCCGGCTCTCCGGCCAGTTGATGCACGGGCCGACGGGACAGAAGAGCCAGCCCTCCTGAGCCCCGCCTGCCCGCCCGGCGCTTCGGGCCTACGGCCCCGCCCGGTCGATCCGGCGCCCCAGGGTCTCGGCCAGCAAGTCGAGGGCGCCGTCTTCGCTGAAGCCAAGTCGCCAAACCGCCAGTCCGGAAAGCCCCTTGGCTCTGGCTAGGGCGGCCTTGTCCGCGAGATGCTGGGCGTTCTGGAGCCAGACTTCCCGCTTGATCCCGGTCGCCGAGACATAGGTGAAGAAAGACTGGCGGCTGGCCGGATCCAAGTGCACGGGAACCCCTTCGGCCTGGGCTCGAGCCAGGGCTGTCGCCGCGGACAGGTACTCGGCGATCCCGTTCTCGGACGCTGTCGGCCAATCGTAGGCATAACTCCCCACCCCAAGAATGACCTTTCCGGGCGACACGTAACCGAGAAGGCTGTCCACGCCGGCTTCCGCCCACGGCAAAGGCGCCACCGGTCCGGGATCGGTGGCCGAGTAGTGAAGATCGTAGACTAAGAGGATGATGCCATCCGCCGCCTGGCCGATGGCCCGGTAGTCGAAGAACCCGCTCACCGCCGGCGAGACTTCCACGTCCGGGAAAACCGAGACGAGCAGGGTTCGCCCCTGACCGCGGAGGGCGCCGCCGAGAGCGGTAACGAAAGCCGAGTAGGACTCGCGGGCCTCCGGTGGCAGGAGTTCGTAGCCAAGATTCAGACCATCGTAGTCCCTGGCGGCAACGAGGTTGGAGAGATTCTCCACCGTCTTGGCCCGGGCCGAGGCGGTCCGAATGGCGTCAAAGCCGTTGCCCGAGCTCTGCTTGAGGTTGGTGACCAGGGGAATGACTCTGATTCCCCGCGACCGGGCCAGATTGACAACCTCGGGGCGATAGCCGTCACCGACAATCTTCCCCGAGGAGTCGACAGAGTACCAGAAGGGAGAGACCACGTCGAACAGGTCGGCATAGCGCTGGAAAGTCGGCCAGGAGTCGACGAACTGCGGGCCGGTCCCGTTCTCGAAGAAACCGATTACCTGGAAACGAGTCTCGGGGCGGAAGTAGGGAGCTGTGGCCAAGGGCACGAGAAAGCGGCCCCAGACGATGAAAGCGGCCCAAGCCGTTACGGTGAGACCGTAGAGCGCCCTACCCGCGAGCGGGTTTCCAAACACCTCGCGCCGGAGACGCCGGGCAATCTCGA